>Ga0182748_1000008_pt1 | contig 438301 bp, 382 predicted proteins | sample eDN3rd37CKraftOP_FD_128877 | JGI IMG/M metagenome (GOLD analysis project Ga0182748, IMG submission 128877) | Enriched Organic Plus compost microbial communities from Emeryville, California, USA - eDNA 3rd pass 37_C Kraft OP (version 2) (version 2) ... | reverse complement strand
ATCCAGCATGGTAAACTGCATAGGCTTGACCGTCAGGGTGTCGAGCAGATCTACCGTAAAGCCATACATTTTGAACTCGAAATCATTGACCGTATAAGTTTTACCATTGTTCTTATTGTACATTTGGTTGCTGAAATCAAATTCCATCCAAATGGTATCGCCTACCGAAAAGGTGTCCTGCATGGGTGTGATGGTATAAGGAATGTCGAACTCGAAAGTGAGCCGTGTCTTTCCTTCACACTCTTTTTTTTGCCGGTTGCAGGATAACAGGCCAAGCAGGCCGAAGCCAATCAGCCATAAGCCATACTGTTTTATTAATGTATTCATCGTCGTAAATATTTAGGGAGCCCGGGCCTTTTTTGGTAAAGATACGGCCCGGGGCTCGTGAAATCAATAGCCGTAGCCGGCCCGCAAGGCGTTAAAGTTGGCCAGGGTATTGCCGGGAGGCAGCTGGCCGGCCAGCAGGTTCATCAGGGTGGCGGCATCGGTGGTGCTGCCGGACAGGTGGCTGTAAATGGTGCTGGCGGCATAGCCCCGGATATTGTCGGCAATGCCCGGGGCCTCGTCCAGGTCGTTGTTGCTGTTGTAGGCGTTGTCGTCGCGTATATCCTGCAGGAAGCCGCCGGGTATATGGTTGTTGGCGGGCGTATTGTCGCCGTCGCCGTCCCAGAGCACCACCCGCTCATTATCGGCATACCAGCTGTTGCCAAATAGGGCCGGCGCGAACCGGCTGTGTAAAATAGGACCATACCTTCTATGAGCATATTCCTTGCCCAGGTACACGCCCCACATCTCCACCAGGTCGCAGCGGCCCGCGCCCGGCGCGCCGGGGCTGCCATAGGGCGGGTTGTCGCCGGCCTGCTGCCGTTCGATCACATAGTCGATCTCGTGCTCCCAGAAGCCATTGCCCGCCTTCTGGTAATGCAGCGCATGGGCCAGCTCGTGGTAGCTCCGCTCCTTGACCTGGTCTGTTTCAAATGCCCAGGGATCGGTATCATACCCGATCATGATATCGGGCGGCACATTGTTCAGCAGGTTGCCCATACCGCCGGCCACGGGCAGCACGCCGCCTACGGCCGTAGCAAAAAGCGCCAGGCTGGCGGTGGGTATGCTGCCGTTGCTGAGCAGCTTATGAAACATGGGGGCAGCGCCGGCACCGCTGTACTTGTGCACCATGACCTTCAGGTTGTTGCCGAGCTTTGGCAGGCCGTCCTGGCCGGCGTAAAAGTCGAATTCATAGATCGCGTTATTGACCGTGGCGGCGGTATAAAACTTGGCGCCGTTGCCGTCTACATCGGTAGAGTGGTAAAATATCACTGATTCCGTATTGAGGCCCCCCGATTGCGCATCGTGAATGGTTACGGTGAGGGGCATGGTGCATTCGATTACATCGCCGTGATTGATACCACGGATCGTTTTTTTATCGGTCACAAAATTGACGCGCATGGCTACCTGCAACCGTTCGCCGAATATTTTGTGCCGGATAATGATATTGCTCTTAAAACAGCCGAACCGGTTGGTGACTGCGGCCGCCCGCTGGAAAAAAGGACCGCCGAACTCCACCAGTACGTCGTTAACGCCCTGGAAGCCGCCGAAGCGCGTTTCCTGCACCGTAATGCAGCCGCTCGGCTTTCGGTCGTCCTCATTCAGGGAGCAGTTGCAGGCATTGGCGATCTCGCCGGGCGTGGTCCTGTTGTCGGCGGGCAGCGGAGGGGGCGGGGGCGGAGGTGGGGGCGGTTCCACTATTACATGGTTTTCTCTTATCCACATATCGGGTAGCTGTACGTGATGCTCCAGGTGCGTGAACTGGGTAAGCAGCGCCGGCGGGACCTCCTCGCCCGGCTCCGCATCGCCGGGATACACGGCGGATTCCCCGGCCAGGGCAAAGGCTTTTTTAGCTACTGCGGACCGCAGGTCGAGCAGGTAAAGCTCATCCAGCAATTCGTAAGAAACATGGGGTATGGAGGATGCAGCGGGAAGGCAGGTGTAAAAAGCCGGTATGCCGTTGGGCTCCAGGGCGGGGTCTTGCATGTAATCCCCGTAACGGAGCACTTCGTAATCGAGCGGATAAGTGTACAGGGGTATGCCCGACTCGCCCAGGCGGTTCAGCTCTTCGAGCGTGGATGGCGTGAACTTAATGTAGAGGTGGCTGGGTTGCAGGGAGGATATTTTATTGTCCGAAAGGGCGTTCCATGCATTTTTTACATTTTCTACATTGAATACAGAGGCATATTGCCGCCCCAGTTGGGTATAGGTGTAGGCGCTCCCGGTGGCGTCTGAGAATATGTGGATGTTTTCGCCAGGAGCAGATGCCGTCATCACTGCCAGCCTGGTATCGCCGGGGTCTTTACCGGGCCGTTTTTTACAGGAGAGCGGCGGTAACATTAAGATAGCCAGGCTGAGCAACAGGAGCGTTTTCCATGGTCGTCGGGGCGAGGATAGGGTATTTTTCATGATACATAGTTTATGAATTCAAATGTACAGTTTATGAGCGAAAAAAACATGCTTTGTAAAAAAAAGAATGATTTTGGATGCGGCGGCATAACCATGGTATTTCGGATATACCTGAACCATTGGGATGCCACGCGAAATTTCCTCCTTTCTGAGCTGGCCGGGCTTCATCCATCTTCTCTTATCCCTGTATCGATTTTTCTTTACCTTTACCGCCACAAATTATTTCAGATCTGTTATGGCTCATCAATTATTATCTGGTAAGAAAGGTATTATCTTCGGCGCCCTGGACGAGCGTTCCATTGCCTGGAAGGTGGCCCTCCGCGCGGTGGAAGAAGGTGCAGAGATCGTATTATCCAACGCCCCGGTGGCCCTGCGCATGGGCGCCATCAAGGAGCTGGCGGCACAATGCCGCAATGCTCCCGTGATCGCAGCAGACGCTACTTCCGTGCCCGACCTGGAAAACCTGTTCAACCAGTCTGTAGAACACTTCGGCGGTAAAATGGATTTCGTGCTGCATTCGATCGGGATGTCGCCCAACGTACGCAAGGGATTTGCCTATGATGGCACCAGCTATGATAACTTCCTGAAGACACTGGATATATCCGCTCTGTCTTTTCATAAGGTGCTGCAGACAGCCAAGAAGCTGGATGCATTGAACGAATGGTCTTCGGTGGTAGCCCTGAGCTATATCGCCGCCCAGCGCACCTTCCCGGGATACAACGATATGGCCGATGCCAAGGCGCTGCTGGAGAGCATTGCCCGCAGTTTCGGCTACCAGTACGGCTTCGACAAGAAAGTAAGGGTCAATACCGTTTCCCAATCGCCGGTGCCTACCACCGCAGGCTCGGGCGTAAGCGGCTTCGACGGCTTTTACCACTATGCCGATAAGATGTCGCCGCTGGGCAACGCCAGCGCCGAAGACTGCGCCAATTACTGTATCACCCTGTTCAGCGACCTTACCCGCATGGTTACGATGCAGAACCTGTTCCACGACGGCGGCTTCTCCTTTACAGGGGTAAGCCATGGCATCATGGAGGAAATGATGAAGAATAAATAGTACGTACGCCGCTTCCTGCCCGGCTGGCGGTATATATCCAGGGAAGATCCGGCTCCGGCCGCGGCATTCCCTGGATACAATATTAAGAGGGCAATCCCGTTTAGGAATTATGAGCAAATTTTTACGACTGGCAACCGGTATGCTGAGCGTTTTTTCGTTCACTTCCGTTTGTGCACAGGTTACCGGAGGACAAAATGCTTTCGAATACCTCCGTATGAGCAACAGCCCGCATGTAACCGCACTGGGAGGCTATGTGCCCGCCAGCCCGGATAAGGATGTGTCTTTTACCCTGCAGAACCCGGGACTGCTCAACCCTTCCTATCACAACCAGCTGTCTGTAAACTATAATATCTACTACGCCGGTATCGGCATTGCCAATCTTCAGTACGCCTATCATGTGGCGCCGCTGAATACCGACTTCGGGTTCGGCGTCCAGTACCTGAATTACGGCTCGTTCCAAAATACAGATATACAGGGCAACAGCCTGGGCGATATACGCGCCGCCGACTATTCCATCAACTTATCCGCTTCGCGCCGGTACCTGCAGCGCTGGCGCTACGGCGCTACGCTTAAATGGGCGCATTCCAACCTGGGCGACCGCTCCGCGATGGCGGTGCTGGCCGATGTGGGTGTGGTGTACGAGGATACGGCCAAAAAGTGGACCATCGGCGTGGTAGCCAAGAATATGGGTGTAATGCTCAAAAAGTATAATCCCGAAAACCCTGCGGAGCCTCTTCCTTTCGACCTGCAGGTGGGCATTGCCAAACAGCTGCAGAACCTGCCGCTGAGAATCTTCGTGGTAGGGCACCACCTGTACGAATGGGATGTACGGTACAACAATCCTGCCGATAAGGTCAGCAACAGCCTTCTGGGAGAAGATACGGCTACTTCCGACAAGAAATACACGATTGACAAGATATTCCGGCATCTTAACTTCGGGGCGGAACTTATCATAGGCAAAAGGGTAACCCTTTCGGCCGCTTATAACCATATTCGCCGCAGCGAGCTGGGCGCACAGGATGCCAAAGGCATGGCCGGCTTTTCCTTCGGCGCAGGTATAGACCTGAACAAGCTGCAGGTGCGCTACGGCCGTTCCTACTACGGCTCTGCCGGCGGGTACAATGAGCTGGGCCTTAGCTTCCAGCTGAATAAATTCTTCAACATCGGTAAGAAGACCGAACCCTGGGGCTGGAACAAAACTTATCTGTAGCTTTTCAGCCGATACAAGACCTGTTACCGTTTCTGAAGAACTACTCCTGCATTGGTTTTAAACTAAATTTTGAGTTTTAAGACTGACTCTTAGATTCAGATAAACTCCCGGATCATAAAGAATCTGCTCAACATTGCTATTGTAAGGAATGACGGAACAACGACCGATATCACGAAAATACCAGGAAGTATAGAGGTCTGTTTATACCCTAATCCTGTCGGGGGGTATGCTCGGGCATACGGAGTTCAGGAAGTACTGCTAAGCCTGATCGGCGCGAAGGGAACGCCGTGTACCGGAGCAAGGTCCCTGCTGGAATTCATACACTTATTATTAGCGGGTATCCTCCGGCGCATATCATCTATTGATGAAAGCCGGCGAAAAGTGATCCGTAAAGCGACTGGTAAAACAGTCGCTGACTCCACCATTCCTTGCAAGATGATTTAAAGTTGCCGGGCTTCAATTTCCTTGAGATCTACGGGAGCTTTTAATGCGCCGGCATCCACAATATGGGCTTTGATTACAAAAGTAAGGACTCCGTCGTTTGTAACCACAACTACCTCCTGGCTATAATCCCCATAGCGGTCTTTGGTGTCCAGTGTAGCAAGGAATTCGCCCGTTGACAGATTAAAGCTTTCAATACCGCTGTTTTCCGGAATCAGAATGGAAGAAACCCTGGACACCCCGAGGAACAGGTGATTGGCAGGATAGTTGTTGATCTTTCTTGGATTGACCTTAAATCGATAGATCTGCCCTTCAGCTATTTCACCAAGATCAGCAACAGCCCTGTTGACTGTAGACTTCCAGCGCGAATTGAGACTAACATTAATATCATTAAGCCGGCGAACATCCGTTATTGGATCGCGTAAAGGATCATTAGCCAGCTTGCGGTTGAGGGTGCCAGACCTCAGTGGGTCGTAAATTTGAGCTTCAGCTTCCTCCTGCAGTAATGGCAATAGAAGGAGCAATAATAGTAACTTTTTCATGTGATGTTTTTTTGAAATATAGAATGAACTATGCTTGCTTAAAGGCTTAAAAAGTGTTACCACGCTAAGGGCCGATGCATCTGCGATCTTTCCTGTCAGCTTCAGGTAAATGATCTTATCATCAGGTCAGCATTCTTTCCTTTGGCTAAGCTGTGGCCGGGGAATCATTGTCGATACCCGATATCTTTTCTGTTCTGCCAATTGACTGTTACAGGCATAGACTACTCAACCAGGAATAACAAAGGCGATATTTTTTCATAGAGCAGGATTTAAGATAAACACTATATCTCTGACTTTTCTGCAACCAGATAGTTTAATTCCTTGCGATAAAATTAATATTTTTTTTCTTTTTATTTTTTATGATGCAAAAATGAAGCGGGCGATGAAACATCGCCCGCTTCAGGTTATTTTCCGGTCACAAAAAGGTCAGCCCATTTCGGGGTACAGGCTGAAACTGCGCATATATTCATTGACCTCTCCTTTTACAGCGGCGATCACCTGTTCGTCGTCCGGCGACAGGAGCACACGGTCCAGCCAGTTCACTACCTGTTTCATGTCGTTTTCCTTCATGCCCCTGGTGGTAATGGCAGGTACTCCTACACGGATGCCCGAAGTGATGAACGGCGATTTGTCGTCAAAGGGAACCATATTCTTGTTCAGGGTAATATCCGCTTTCACCAGTACGTTCTCCGCCTTTTTGCCGGATATATTCTTATTGCGCAGGTCGATCAGCAGCAAGTGGTTGTCGGTACCGCCGGATACGATGTCGTAACCCTTTTCCAGGAAAGCCTCTGCCATTACCTGCGCGTTGCGCTGCATCTGGCGGGCATATTCTTTGTATTCTTCCTGCAATATCTCGAAGAAGGAAACCGCCTTGGCCGCGATCACATGTTCCAGCGGTCCGCCCTGCAGGCCGGGAAACACAGACAGGTCCAGCAGCTGGCTCATCATCCTGATCTCGCCCTTGGGACCTTTGATGCCCCAGGGGTTTTCAAAGTCCTTGCGCATCATGATAATGCCGCCGCGGGGGCCACGCAGCGTTTTATGGGTAGTGGACGTTACAAAATGGCAATGCTCAAAGGGGTCGTTAAGGAGGCCGGCAGCGATCAGCCCTGCAGGATGTGCAATGTCGGCCAGCACCAGGGCACCGGTCTTGTCGGCCACGGCGCGGATGCGCGCATAATCCCAGTCGCGGCTGTAAGCAGAAGCGCCGCAGATGATGAGCTTTGGCTTTACTTCCAGGGCTTTGGCTTCCAGCGCGTCATAATCCACGCGCCCGTCTTCCCTGCGTACGCCGTAATGATGCGCCTGGTACATTTTTCCTGAAAAAGTTACCGGGGAGCCGTGCGTCAGGTGCCCGCCCATGCTCAGGTCCAGCCCCAGGATCGGGTCGCCGTGCTGCAGTACGGCAAACTGTACCGCGGTATTGGCCTGTGCGCCGCTGTGCGGTTGCACGTTCACGTATTCTACGTTGAATATCTGCCTGGCGCGGTCAATGGCAAGCTGCTCGCTTTTATCCACCACCTCGCAGCCCCCGTAGTAGCGTTTGCCGGGATATCCCTCTGCATACTTGTTGGTCATTACGTTGCCCATGGCCTGCATTACCTGCAGGCTGGTCAGGTTTTCGGAAGCGATCAGCTCCAGGCCGCGGCGCTGGCGGTCCAGCTCTTCCCCGATCAGGCCAAATAGTTCGGTATCTCTTTGCATCTGCTTGTGTTGATGTTTTATGACTGATTAAAAAAGGGGGCCAGCTTCTCGTGCAGTATCCCCGGCATTGGTATCTTTTTCTTCGTTTTCGGGTCGAAGAAGACCAGCGTTACGAGGCCTTCGTTCAGCAGCTTTCCGGCTTCGTTGTACAATTCGGAATGGAACTGGATCTGCGGGCTTTCCGGGTCCAGCGCCCTGAGGCTTGTTTTTACCGTAACGAGGTCGTCGTATAAAGCCGGGCGGTAGTACTTTGCGTTCATTTCAACCACCGGCATCATTATTCCGGCTTCTTCCAGCTGCCTGTAGGTAAAGCCCAGCTGCCTTATGGCTTCTGCACGGCCCTGCTCATAATATAAAGCGTAAAAACCATAATAGAGATACCCCATCTGGTCTGTTTCGCCGTAACGTACCCGTATCTGGGTGGTGGAAGTGTACATCCCTGAAAGTGAAAATTGGTTTGATCTGCCTAACCCGGAGTGTTCTCCCCCGGCAGCCATGGCATATGCCGTGCCGTTGCCTGTTAAGCCATATTGTGAAATACCCGCTGCACGTCATCGTCCTGCTCTACGCGTTCGATCAGCTTGAACACTTCCTCGGCCTGCTCTTCGGTAACTTCCACCGTATTCAGCGGCAGCCATTCCAGCTCCGAAGAAATTGGGGTGATGCCCTTTTCTTCCAGCGCCTTCTGCATGTTGCCGAAGTCGGCAAACCCGCAGCGGATGATCAGGTTGCCTTCGCTGTCTTCGCCCAGCTCGTCCAGGCCGGCGTCGATCAGCTCCAGCTCCAGCTCATCCGTATTCAGCCCTTCGGGATTGAGCTTGAATACGCCCAGGTGGCGGAATGTAAAGGCTACGGAGCCGCTGTTGCCCAGTGTGCCGCCGCCTTTGTTGAAATGAGAGCGTACATTGGCCACGGTACGGGTCGTATTATCAGTAGCGGTTTCCACGAGGATAGCCACGCCATGGGGCGCATATCCTTCGTACAGCACTTCGTCGTAGTTGCTGGTATCTTTACCCATTGCATTCTTGATGGCCGCCTCTACACGGTCTTTGGGCATATTAATGCTTTTGGCATTCTGTATGCAGCGACGCAATGCGGGGTTGGTGGCAGGATCGGGACCGCCTTTTTTTACAGCAATGGCGATCTCTTTGCCGATTCTTGTAAAGCCTTTTGCCATACGGTCGTAGCGGGCAAACATCTTGGATTTACGGACTTCAAATATACGTCCCATAAGGAGTGGAATGATTTATTTTTAACAGGGGCAAAATTACTCAAAATTATCTGTATCAAACAGTTTTTGGCCCTGCTTCCGGCGGGAAGCGCATTCTGCGATTATGCCTTACATTTGCAGGTAATTTGGCATTTATGAATAAGATCAAGATCAATAATCATACCGAGGTGGAAGTAACGGCAGGTCCCGAAGCCGTGACCCTGAACGGGAAAAGCCTGGGCTGGGATATGACGGAGCTGGCCGATGGTACATTCAGCATACTGGCCGGCGGCAAAAGCTATACCGCGGTAGTGGAACACATCGACCGGGCCGCCAAGCAGATGAAGGTGAGGGTGAACGGCAATACCTATGAGCTTGCCGTGCGCGAACCCATCGACCAGCTGCTGCAGAAGATGGGACTGAATATGAGCAGCGCCAAAAAGGTAGAGTCCATCAAGGCGCCTATGCCCGGCCTGGTGCTGAAAGTACTGGTAGCGGAAGGGCAGCAGATCAGGAAAGGCGATCCCGTGCTGATCCTGGAAGCGATGAAAATGGAGAACGTGTTCAAGGCGCCCGGCGACGCCACCGTAAAAGCAGTAAAGGTAACGGAGCGCAAGGCGGTAGAAAAAGGCGAAGTGCTGATCGAGCTGGCATGATTATTGAGCGATCGTATATTAACCCGGAGAAAATGACGAAGTATCTGATAAGCCTGCTGGCAGGTATCGTATTGATGGCAAACAGCATGTTTGCAGGCAATTATGCCTATGTGTACATCGAGGGCGACAAGCAGACGCCGTTCTATGTAAAAATGGAAGGGCAGATGCTGCCCAGGCTGGGAAAGAACTACTGCCTGATCCCTAATCTTGCCGCGGGTGTAACAAACATTGAGATACTGTTCCAGCAGAATGCTTACCCGCCGCAGAAATTCGCGATCAATATACCCGAAGGCGGCAGCCGCGGCTTCGTGCTGCAGAAGGTCAATGACCGGCAGTTTGCCCTGTACGACCTGCTTCAGGGCCACTATATCGTGGCGGGAAACAAACCTGAAGAAGACCGGCTGCCCGAAGCCGGCCCTGCAAAGCCCGCCATTGCCGCCGCAACGCCCCCTGCTTCCGGCGGGGAAGAGGATATCCCGGCTTTCCCAACCGAAAAGAAGAAGAAGAAAAGCAAGACAGCGGAGAGCCGGCCGAAAAGCGAAAGCAATACTCCCGACAGCCGGTTCATCAGCGATATGGAGCTGAATACGGGCGGTGTACAAGAGGAGCCCTTGCCCGACTTCAGCGCAAAGCCAGCGCCGGCTAAGAGCAGGAAGAAGAAAGCTGTTTCCCGGAAAGAAGCGGAGGGTAATCTTGCCGCGATCAATGACGAGGGCGAAGTGGTATCGAAGGCAAAGCCGGTCGAACCGGAACCCGCTCCCATACCCAACACCGACTGCAAAACGCCTATGAGCAGCGAAGAGTTCGAGAACTTTGCGCTGAAGATACTTGATCAGTCCGATGATGCGGCACGGATCAAAGTGCTTTCCAGGAACAAAGGCCGCCAGTGCTTTACCACCGAGCAGGTACGTATCATTGCCAATAACCTGGATACCCAGTCGGGCCGTTATGACGTAGTGAAAATGCTGTATGCCCAGACCAGCGACCAGGTCAATTATCCCAAGCTGGAGAGCCTGTTTAAAACCAACTATCTGAAAAACAAGTTCCGGGAGATACTCAACCCGAAACCATAATGAGCTTTGCCCGCAGGCGGCACGCGGCATCCGGCCACAAGCCGGATGCCGCAATGTTTTTTACTGGCGGGCGGCAACAAAGTTCAGCCCGAAGAAGAAATACTCCCTGCGGAAGCTCTTGCGGCGCTGCATCTCGATCTCGCGGCGCAGGAGCTGTTCCGGATCAGCGTTATGATAGCGGAAGGGCAGGTAATAGCGTACATACTGTACCGAGTCCGGATCGATGCGAAACCTGTGCTGCTCCATCAGCGTGTTCCAGGTCTTAAAGCTGCGGATATTCTCATTGCCGATCAGGATGTCTTTTTGCAGTTTTTCGTCCCATTGTTTGATAATACGCTTGTTGCCACGGTATTTGTAGAGCTTGATGTTTTGTATCACGTTGTTGCCGTTCTCTTCTATGGCAACGATCCTTCCGCCTGGCTTTAAAGCCTGGTGAAAAATCCGGAGCGCATCGCCGATCGGTTCCAGGTGGTGCAGGGTATCCTGTACAATAAGCACATCGTAGCTGCCCGTGGCGGGAGGATTGTCGAACAGGTTCTCGTAGGAGCAGGTAAACAGCGAGGCGTCCCCGAACTGGTTCCAGTAAGCATATCTCCTGGCAACGGATTCGAAATAAAATTCCAGCGTGGTGCCATGTGTACGGATGCCGTTCATGGCCAGGAACAACCCGGTGGTGCCGTAGCCGGAGCCGCAGTCCCATACCAGCTGCCGCGGGTCGTTGACCTGCCGGGCTATATACCGAAGCCGTTCCAGGAAATAATTTTTGCGGAAGTGAAAAGAGGAAGCCTTTCCCAGGAATTTATAATAACGATGCATTTCTTCTCGTTGCTCCAGCTCCTTCAGGAACAGCTCGAAAAAATGTTCGGGACTCATGTGCATGCCGTTCTGTTGATTTCTGCAAATCTAAGGAAAGCGCGGTATTTGCGGGGCTTTTTGTGAGAAGGCTTTGGGCCTGGTATGGGAAAATGGCTGTATCTTTACAGGCAACAAAACTACCTGCATTTGATCCCGGCAGGTAAAGGCTTCTACACCATGTCAGCATCTCACGAACTGAACCGGTACCACTTGTGCAATATTGCTTCGCGCCTGTTCAGGGAGAAAGGATTTGATGAAGTTACCATGAACGATATTGCCCGGGCAGCAGATATGCCCCTGGCAGAGTTGTTCGCGCATTTCGGCAACAAGCAGGATATTATTCTTTTCCTTTTCCAGAGCATCAATACCGACTGGCAGCTTTATGTGCATGACCTGTCTTCAAGGCATCTTGCCGACCGCTTTGAAGAAGCGGTGCTGTATAAGCTTACGCTGATGAAGCCTTTCCTGGGCTTGTTGAGCAATATGATGGGCATGCTGCTGCAGCACAGCAGGGTGGGAGTCCAGGCGGCCGGCACCAGTCATATCCGTGCCCAGGGCCTGTACACGATCGGCAGGGTACTGGACGGAGCCGACGATGCAGGCTATCTCAGGAAAAAGGTCGGCAACCTGGCTTCCCTGCTTTACCTGCTCCACTGGGGCATTCTTTTTTTGTATGTGCAGTCGGGCGACGAAGCACAGGCAGCCGGTTCGGCCAGGCTTGCTGCCCGGATGCTGAGGAGGGCCGGCAGCAGGGCTTTCCTGCTTGCTTTATTTCCTTTCCTGAAAGATATGGGCGCCTGGTCGGGCCGGCTGCTGGATGTGGAAGAAGATGCCGGCACCGAAACGGATAAGGCCATCCGGAATATCCTGTTCAATTACCGTAAAACAACAGAGGCGCTGCATGCTCCCGCGCACGGCAGCGCTGCGGGCGATGCCCAGCTGCTAAACGCGATTCATGCTTTTACGGCTGCGGGCAAACCGGTTCATTTTATTTTGCCGGCTTTCCCGGCCAAGTCGCCCAACCCCCGTAAGGTGCTGGGCAGGCTGCCCGACCTGGGAGAGCAGATCGGTTTATTAACCCTGGAAGCCATGTGCGGGGAAATAAGGAAGGTGTATGCGCCGGGGGCGCAGGTTACCATTTGTTCCGACGGGCGCATCTTTTCCGGGCTTGTGGGCGTCAGCGACGAGGATGTGACCCGTTATGTGGCGCGTATACGGGAAATGATCGTGCAATTGTCGTTATCGTCCGTGGCGATCGTCAACCTGGAAGATCTGATGGAAGCAGCTTCTTTCAACGAAGGGAGGAAGCAGGTACTGGAGCGTTATGCCGAGCCGCTGGAGGCGCTCAGGAAGAGAGTAAAGACCAACGAAGCCTTTGCGGCTTTATATAACGGCATTCACCGGTTTATTACCGAAGACCGGATAGTGATGCATCCCGAATGGTCCAGGAGCAAGGTAAAAGAAACATCCAAAACCATAGCGCTGGAAGTGATCCGGCACAGCAACGCCTGGACCCGTTTCCTGGCTTATGTATTTCCCGGTGCGATACGTTTGTCGATACACCCTTATCCGCCCGGCAGCGATAAGATCGGGTTCAGGCTTACGCGTGCTGCCGACAACTGGCTTACGCCCTGGCATGGAGTGATCGTGCTGCAGCACGATGAATACCTGCTCATGAAAAGGAGCGACGCGGAAGCGCTGAATGCCCGGCTGGTCTATAAAGACGATCAGCCTTATTATTATACCCTGACCGATCAGTAATGGAATTATATGTTATAGAACCGCTGGAACCTTTTGGCGCGCTGATACGTTACCGCTCAGGCAGCGAAACGATCGATGGCTTCAGCCCGGCGCAGATCAGAGCATGGATCAACCAGTACCGTATCCTGGTATTCCGGGGTTACCGCACCATGCCGGAGCAGGACCTGGCCTTGTATGCACAACGGTTGGGAAAGCCGCTGCAATGGCAGTTCGGGGCAATCAATCACCTTAAGGTAAAGCCGGATGCGGAAAATTACATCTTCACGGACCACGAAGTCCCGATGCACTGGGACGGCGCCTTTGCAGGCAAGATTCCCTATATCATCCTGTTCCAGTGCATTGTAGCTCCTGCCCCGGAAGATGGGGGAGGCACTACCTTTGCCGACACGGAACGTATACTCAAAGATGCTTCTGCCGAACAGCTGGAGCGCTGGCGAAAGATCTCCATTACCTATACTACGGAGAAGAAAGTACACTATGGCGGGCAGATCACCCAGCAGCTTGTGGCCCGGCATCCCGTAGAAGATAAGCAAGTGATGCGCTATGCCGAACCGGTAGACGATCTCAATCCCGTTGCCTTAAAAATAAGCGGGCTGCATGGACAGGCAGACGAAGCCTTTATCGCCGGGATGAAGGCGCTGCTGTACGATCCGCGCTACCTGTATACGCACCGCTGGGAAACCGGCGATATTGTGCTGGCCGATAACCATACCCTGCTGCACGGCCGGGAAGCTTTTAAAAAGGCGAATGAGCGCTATATCCAGCGGGTCAATATACTGGCCAGGCCGGAAAAGACTTCGCTGGGGCGCTTTATCGGCAACAGTCTTACGATCAGGCGTAAGGAGTTTTTCGTGGCCGAACTGCCCATCTTCCTGATCCCGCTGCTGCTGTCGCTGACTGCATGGCGGGACCTGCTGAATCCTTTGCTGTATGCGGGCCTGGCAGCCATCATACTGCTGTTCAATGTAGGCGATATGATTAATTGCTATGCAGACTACAGGCTGGATGCCATCTACAAGAGCCATCTGTCGAATGCGGTTTATGAGCTGGGGCGGAAGAATGTAAAATGGCAGATCATACTGTCCATGCTCGGCGGACTGCTGCTGACGGTAGTAGTGGCACTGTACAGCAGGCAGCCTTATCTTATCCCTCTTACGCTTGCAGGCGGCTTTATAGGAATGCAGTACTCGGTGCCTCCTTTTCATTTCAAATCGAAAGGCATCTGGCAGCTGCTGTGCCTGTGGGGCATTATCTTCTTCGGGCCAATGCTGTATACTGCGATCATCAGCGGCGGTTTCCCGGGGTATATGGAGCTTGCCGTGTTTGCCGCCTACGGCTTTCACCAGATGGGCATTATCCTGCTCAACACAGCGGAAGACTATACGGAGGACATGGCGTACGGCCTGCAGACCATCATTGTACGCCTGGGCCTGCATCGCGCCATGAACCTGGCCTTTATCCTGGTAGTGGTGAGCGGCTTGGTCATGCAGGCCCTGATGGGGGCTATGTTTGCGGCTGTTCATGCTGCGGGATGGGCATACCTCTCTATAGGGTTATTTACGGCAGGCTGGCTGAAGATCGTGTATGGCTACCGGCGCATAATAAGCCGTATCAGGAACATGCAGGAGGAAGATGCTGTAAAAGAGCTGAAAAAAAACGGAATGAAAGTGCCCGAATGGCTGAAGCTGGGCGCCTATACTTTTCTTGCCGTTGTAGTAGCCTACTTCTTCTGCAGGCTATACTCATAGCACACTGCTCTATGGATCGTGCCATAGAACTTCCTGCAGCTGCAAAGCATCGGAAAATGGGTGAATGCATCCATCGGAATATGACGGCCCCTTACGCGTTTCCATAAAGAAAAAGCACCCGGCGAGGGTGCTTTTTCTTTATGGCAGCTTGCTGCTTACAGGTCTTTGCCGTGGCAGGCTTTATATTTTTTACCGCTGCCGCAGGGGCAGGGGTCGTTGCGGCCTATCTTGGGCTCCACATGTACCGGCTGGCGCTTTACGGCCGGAGGCGCAGGAGGCGTGCCCGGCTCCTGGTAGTAATCGTGCTCGTCAGCTGCATAATCCTGGCCTGCTGCGTCGATCTGTGCTTTGTTGTCATGCATCTGGCTCATATCCGTACGTCGCTGCGGCATTTGTGCGGCCTGCGGCGGGGCTTCCTGTATAGGTATGCCCGCCCGGAACAGGAAGGAGATGATGTGCTGGTTGATTTCCAGCAGCGCTTTTTTGAACAGCTCGAACGCTTCGAACTTGTAGATCAGTAGCGGGTCTTTTTGTTCGTAAGAGGCCATCCGCACCGACTGGCGCAGGTCGTCCATGGCCCGCAGATGGTCTTTCCAGGTTTCGTCGATCATGGCCAGGGTAATGTTCCGTTCCAGCGTTTCCTGTACCGGCTTGGCATTGCGGGCAACGGCTTCGCGCAGGTTTACATAGAGCTGCATGCCTCTTATGCCATCCGTAAACGGAATTACGATATGCTCTACACGGTCGCCCTGCTGCTCCAGTATCTGGACAAACTGCGGATGAATATGGTTGCAGAGGCTGTCCATCTTGTGCTGGTAGAAAGCTTTGGCCTGCTGGTAGAGCTTGTCGCCCGCAGCGGCCGGATTTTTCAGCTCTTCTGCGTCCATCTCCGGCTCGATGGCCAGCTGGCGCATCACTTCGATCCGGAACGTTTCGTAGTCGGAGCCGAATTCTCCTGTGAGGTTCGCGCATACATCGTACAGCGCGCCATCCAGGTCGATGGCCAGGCGTTCGCCAAACAGGGCATGGCGGCGGCGTTTGTAGATGGCATCGCGCTGGGTGTTCATTACGTCATCGTATTCCAGCAGGTTTTTACGGATACCGAAGTTGTTTTCCTCTACTTTTTTCTGGGCCCGTTCGATGGATTTGGTGATCATGCTGTGCTGCAGCACTTCGCCTTCTTTATGGCCCATACGGTCCATCATGGCTGCGATCCTTTCCGACCCGAAGAGGCGCATCAGGTCGTCTTCCAGCGATACAAAGAACTGGGAGGTGCCGGGATCGCCCTGGCGTCCTGAACGGCCGCGTAACTGCCTGTCCACACGGCGGCTTTCGTGGCGCTCGGTACCGATAATGGCCAAGCCGCCCGCTTCCTTGACACCAGGCCCGAGCTTGATATCCGTACCACGGCCTGCCATGTTGGTGGCGATGGTTACGGCGCCGGAAAGACCGGCTTCGGCTACTACCTGCGCTTCACGGGCATGCTGTTTCGCATTCAGTACATTGTGGGGTATTTTTTTCTGCTGCAGCATCCTGCTGAGCAGCTCGGACACTTCTACCGAGGTAGTGCCTACCAGTACCGGCCGGCCTACGCCGCGCAGTGCTTCGATCTCGTCGATAACGGCTTTGTATTTTTCCCTTTTGGTTTTATATACCAGGTCCTGCCGGTCGTTACGGGAAATGGGCAGGTTGGTGGGGATGGTTACCACATCCAGTTTGTATATCTGCCAGAACTCGCCGGCTTCGGTTTCGGCGGTACCAGTCATGCCGCAAAGCTTGTGGTACATGCGGAAGTAGTTCTGCAGGGTTACGGTTGCGAAAGTCTGGGTAGCGGCTTCCACGGTAACGTTTTCTTTTGCTTCGATAGCCTGGTGCAGGCCGTCGCTGTAGCGGCGCCCTTCCATGATACGGCCGGTCTGCTCATCTACGATCTTTACTTTTTCATCGATCACTACGTATTCCACGTCTTTTTCAAAGAGGGTATACGCCTTCAGCAGCTGCTGCACGGAGTGGATACGGTCTGCCTTGGCTGCGTATTCCTGCAGTACGGCATCCTTTCGCTGCGCTTTTTCTTCGGGGCTGAGCGAGGCTTTTTCGATCTCTGCCAGCTCGGAGCCGATGTCGGGAAGCACAAAGAAGTTGGGATCTTCGCCGGCCCCGGTGATCAGGGCAATTCCCTTTTCCGTAAGGTCAACGCTGTTCTGTTTTTCATCAATATAGAAATACAGCTCCTCGTTCACCCTGGGCATATTGCGCTGCTGCTCGCCGATGTAGTAGTTCTCCGCTTTCTGCAAGATCTGCTTGTTGCCTTCCTCGCTCAGGTACTTGATAATGGCCGTGTTTTTCGGAAGACCGCGATAGGCGCGGTACAGGTGCAACCCGCCGTGGTCCTTATCCGTTTTGCCTTCGGCGATCAGCCTTTTCGCCTCTGTAAGCGACTGGTTCACGATGCGGCGCTGCGCTTCTACCAGCTTTTCTATGCGCGGTTTGAGAATATGGAACTGCTGCTCATCGCCTTTGGGCACGGGGCCGGAGATGATGAGCGGTGTACGGGCATCGTCGATCAATACGCTGTCCACCTCATCCACCATAGCGAAGTGGTGCTTGCGCTGCACCATTTCTTCAGGGCTGTGCACCATATTATCGCGCAGGTAGTCAAAGCCGAATTCGTTATTGGTACCGTAAGTAAGGTCGGCCAGGTAAGCTTTACGGCGTTGGGGGGAGTTGGGCTGGTGCTTATCGATACAGTCTACGGTAAGGCCGAGCCATTCGAAGATAGGGCCGTTCCACTCCTGGTCACGACGGGCCAGGTAGTCGTTCACGGTTACTATATGCACGCCTTGCCCGGCCAGGGCATTAAGGTAAGCGGGCAGGGTAGATACCAGGGTCTTGCCCTCGCCGGTAGCCATTTCTGCAATCTTACCCTGGTGCAGTACGGTACCGCCGATGAGCTGCACATCGTAGTGCAGCATATTCCAGGTTACTTCCACGCCTGCTGCCGACCAGGTATTTTTATAGATTGCCTGGTCGCCTTCGATGCGCAGGTAATTCTTGGTTGCGGCCAGCTCGCGGTCCAGGTCGGTTGCGGTGGCTACCACCTCCGCATTTTCCTTAAAGCGGCGGGCCGTATCTTTTACTACGGCAAATGCTTCGGGCAGCAGCTGTTCCAGTATCTCCTCCAGCTTTTCGTCACGTTTTTTGGAGAGCTTGTCGGCTTCGTCGTAAATAGCTTCCCGCTGGTGCAGGTCCATTTCGGGGTCGGCTTCGGCTTCGGCTTTTTTGGCGGCAATCTGCTCGTCGATTTCGGCAAGGTATTTTGTGATCCGGTCCCTGAATTCCTGTGTTTTACGACGCAGCTCATCGTTAGACAGGGAACGGTAGCTTTCGTAATGATTGTTGATCTCTTTTACGATGGGCATGATCTTCTTTACATCCTTTTCGGATTTGCTGCCCCCGAAAATTTTTGATATAAAACCTAACATGGTTGATTTGTTTGAATTAGTTGGAAAATAGAAAATGTGCATCAAGCCGGCAGGACTGCCTGCCTGCTGCGGTCTATTCCAGCTGAATCCTGTTTTTGCGGACAATGTCCTTGCGTATGTCTGTAAGGTATGCGACTGTGCGGGGAACGGAGGAAACGTTTGCTGCCGGCGCGCTGTATGCATAGCAGCGATCGGTGTTTTCGAAAATGCCGGCCGAAACCTGTCCCTTGTAGTCTTTGTTTATAACAAGGTAAATATGTACCTCGTCGTGCCCGCCGGCAGGGTTGCGGGTAATCCGGATCTTGCCGGGCTTAAGCCCGCGGCCGCGGAGCGCCCGTACCAGCTCCAGGGTACCGGCGTGCTCTTCCTGCAGGCCAAGCTCATGTTCCTCCGGACCGGATGCGGCAGCAATATGCTCTTTTGCCTGGCCCATGGCCTTATGGCACGACGTTACCGTTGCCATCGTGGTAATGGCAACCATAAACGTAAAATAAGAGATTCTTCTGACGATCATGCCGGTACTGGTGTATGAGGAAGCAAAATTCATGCAAAAATGCTTCCCGCTGCCATATAGGCAGCAATTAAGGGGTTACAAAGGTAAGCAATTAATATACTACTGTGAAAATGTGCAAATTTACCATGTGTCAATGTAGCTGGGGCGCTTCCATCGTTATGGTACCGGATCAAGGGTTTGCAATGCAAGGGTTAAGAGCATGCTACCATGGCAAGAAATAAAGTTTCTTCATAAAAAAGCCGGTCTATAGGTTTTGTGAAACGAAGATGCGGGATTATAAATAAAGCCAGGAGTCATCGGAGGTCGATAAGCGGTATGAAAACTTTATAAAGGGAAAGATAGCCTGAGCCTATGATTTTACGTTAAATCATATCAGCTTTACCCTCGGATCAATTTTTGTATAAAGCAGGTCGGTCAATATGTTAACCACCACAAAAATGGATGCCGTGATCAATATCGCGCCCATTACCACCGGGAAATCAAATTTATCCAGCGAATCGACGGTAAGCTTGCCGATGCCTTTCCAGCTGAAAATAAATTCTACAAAGAAAGAGCCGGCAAGCAACTCTGCCAGCCAGCCGGAAATGGCAGTGATTACGGGATTCAGGGCGTTGGGCAGCGCATGCCGCCAGATTACCTGGCTTTTCTTCAGCCCTTTGGCATAGGCGGTCCGGATGTAATCCTGCGACAGTACATCCAGCAGGGAGCTGCGGGTAAGCTGGGTGATGATGGCCAGCGGCCGGATGCCGAGGGTCAGGGCCGGGAGGATCAGGTTCTTTACCGAAAGATAGCGTCCTCCGAAGGTATCGTACTCCCATAGGCTGCCTACCATATTCAGGCCGGTATAGGCACTGAGCAGGTAGCCGAAAATATAGGCCATAAGCAGGCCTGCAAAAAAGGAAGGCGCCGATATGCCGGCCACGCTTGCCAGGATGGCAGATGTATCCATCCAGGTGCCTTTTTTCAGGGCGGCCAGCACGCCCAGGCCTATTCCTGCCGCAGTGGCGAAGAGCATAGCCGAAAATGCCAGGATAACCGTACCGGGCAGGGCGTCGGCGAGCACATCCCATACCAGGCGCTTGCTCTGGTACGAACGCCCCAGATAGGGATTCTTAAGCAGCAGCGCATGGCCGGTGCCTATGCGGATGCGCGCATAGGGATCGTATTTTTCGCTGAGCTGCGCCTCGTCTTTATGGATGCCGACCGGAGAAAGATCGTTGAGATAAAGCAGGTACCGCGTAAAGACAGGCTTATCGAGATTGAGCTCCCGGCGTACGTTTTCGACGGAGGCAATGTCGCTGCGCTGCCCGAGCGTAAGCCTGGCGGGATCGTCGGGCAGTACGTTAAACAGCAGGAAGACCAGGGTGACCACACCCCAGAGCACCGCCAGGCCATACACTATTTTACGCAGCAGGTAGCGTAAGGTCAAAGTATCAGAATTAAGAGTAGAATAATGGGGCAAATTAAAGAAATTAAGCGGTTGTGTCAGGAATTTTCCGGGTATTGTCACGGCAGCTGAAGGTTTTTCCCCCTTTTACCTGAAAAATTTTACCAGTCCGATTTTTGGTATCATTTTTGCAATCCGGTTTTTCAAATTTTTACCACAACTTGCTTTTATAATCTAAAAAAACGCTTTACCTTACTCCTCCTTTTTATATGGTTACCAAACCTCATATTTCGCCCTCTTTTTCTTACATACCCCTGGAGGAAACACTAGAGATCGTTCCCAGGAGACAGCGGCTGTTTATCGGTATTCCCAAAGAGAGTTCCTTTAACGAGAACAGGGTGCCGCTCACTCCCGACGCGGTGTCGGTGCTGGTACAGAACGGGCATGAGGTAGTGGTGGAGCATAACGCAGGAGAGCATTCCTTTTATTTCGATACGGATTTCAGCGAAGTGGGCGCCCGGATCGTATACGACAAAGCGGAGGTATATAAAGCGCACATGATCATCAAATCGGCTCCTATTTCCGAAGAGGAGATAGAGCTGCTGCAACCCAATCATGTCATTATTTCCCCCATACACCTGCCTTTCCTGAAAGCTTCCATGATCGAATGCCTGATGAAAAAGAAGATCATCGGGATCGCGTTTGATTCGATCAAGGATGATTCGGGAATCTATCCGATCGTGCGGTCGATGAGCGAGATCGCAGGCAGCTCCGCCATTCTTACCGCCGCCAAATATCTCAGCAATGTACATAACGGGAAGGGCATCCTGCTGGGAGGCATTTCCGGCGTACCCCCTGCAAGAGTGGTGATTATAGGCGCGGGGGTGGTGGGCGAATTTGCTTCCCGCACCGCTCTGGGCCTCGGCGCTTCCGTCAAGGTGTTTGACAACTCGGTATACCGGCTGATGCGGCTCCAGAACAATATCGGCCGCAGGTTATATACCTCGGTGATCGATCCCCGTGAGCTGGCCAATGAGCTGGCCAATGCCGATGTAGCGGTAGGCGCGCTCAAGCCGGTAAATGGCGTGACGCCTGTGGTTGTTTCGGAAGAGATGGTGAGCCATATGAAAGCCGGCTCCGTAGTGGTAGATGTAAGCATAGACCGCGGAGGCTGCTTCGAAACTTCCAGGGCCACCTCCCATGAGCACCCTACCTTTAAGAAATATGATGTGATCCACTACTGCGTTCCCAATATCGCATCGGGCGTATCCCGTACCGCATCCAGGGCCATCAGCAACGTGCTGACCCCCATTGTGCTGGAGTGCGCGGACAGCGGGGGTGTAGAACACCTGCTTCAAGCCAAGCCCGGCCTCCGGAACGGCGTCTATCTCTATAAAGGCTGTGTAACCAACGCGCCCATCGCCCGGCGTTTCGACATTAAATACACAGATCTAAACCTGCTGATGGCTAACCCTATATAGCCTGACGCACCATCGAAAACAGCACCAGATGCCAAACAACAGAACAAATAAAACAATTGCGGGTTACCATATTCTCATGATCCTGGCCGCCGCCGATTTCCGCTTCAAAGTGGCGGAGGATATGGTGATACGCGACTACCTGGAACAGGAATTTCCCTTTCATGTGAACCTGGACAGGGAAATGGAAAAGATCAGCAGCCTTACGCCCGACGAATGGGAAGGACACTTCCTCAAGTATATGGACGATTTCTACGACGACGCTACGCCGGAGGAACGTAACAACCTGCTGCAGTTTGCCCTCGATCTTACAAAGGCCGACGGCGTGATCACCGTGGAGGAGAATCATTACCTGCAGCTGCTCTTCGATAGCTGGCACAGCGAGTAAAGGCCGGCGCCTTCGGGGCTTTTTAATTATTCCGTAGGAAAATCGGCGTTCTCTACCGGAATAGAGCCGCGCTGCTTTTTGATCTGGAACCAGCTGAAATCCTGTGTAGCTTCCAGCCCTTCTCCCCAGGATACCTGGTCTCCGGAAGTGATGCGTACAAACTTGTCTGTATAAAAACGCTCCAGCTTCTGGTTCCAGATCAGCTCTTCCGTCTGCAGCTTATCGCCTTTCCTGTTTTTGACTACCACGCTGTCCCTGGCAATAACATTCTGCGCCTGGGTGTAATAGCGGGCGGTACGTGCGGTAACCGTGCTTTCGACCTGGAGCCGATCGTCGTACATATCCATCTTCACTCCGTTCAGGAAATCGATATAGGGAGGTTTTGCCTGCTCGTTGCCCACGAAGTCGCGGGTATACAATTTGGCCTTGGTCTTGCCTTTTTCGCTGTATATAAAGGTTACGTCGCTGGCCCGGTCGCTTTCCAGGTCTTTCAGGTGCTCATTGCCCGGAAGCTTGCTCAGGTCGTTCTGGCAGGAAAGCAATGACATAAAGCAAACCACAAGGAAAAGACCTTGTGGTTTGAAAATATGCCGTATGGAACCGGAAGAGGTCATAGCAATTAGTCGTATTTACGCTTGATAAACCAGATATCGTTGAGGGAAACGCCCAGGGTAAACCGTACATAGAACTCGCGGGCCAGGTTATTCTTAATCGTGCCGCGCTGGCCTATATCAAGAGCGGTATTGAGGCGGCCAAACTGGTTAAAGCTGCGCTTCAAAGGGAAGGAAGCGCCCAGGGTCCCGCCTACGAAATTTATATCGGTATCTTCCAGGGTTATATAATCTTTTCCATAATAAAAGCCGATCCGGTAGGCTGCAGCGGCAAACAGCTTCCTTGATTTCGGGTCAGGCGTAGCTTCCGCGCCGGCGGCAAGGCGCCATGCATTGCTGCTTACGCCGGTCCGGTCGCCGAAGTTATTAAAGCCGCTCCAGTCGTTATATACAAAATCTACGCCGAAGTCCCAGTTGAACTCCTTACCGTAATGCAGGCCAAAGCTGTACTCTGCCGGCATTTCTATTTTGCCTTTGACGCCCTGCTGGCGGGTTGCGGCTACCGTGTCCATGATATAGCCGCCCGAAGTAAGCAGGTAGCCCACCTCGTACGCATCTCTTTCTACGGTCAGCTTTTGCGATAGGGTAACGGCGGCTCCCGCGTTCAGGTAGTATTCGCTCTTTATCCTCGCTTTGTACAGCAATCCACCTTTCCAGTAAAGGCCGCGGATACTGTTGCTTTGGGTAAACATGGAATTACGGGCTGCCGTGTTGTCGATATTTTCCAGGGTGCTGGTATAGCGGCTGTTGCCGAATACGTAACCGGCGTTGAAGCCGATGCTGAATCCTTTATACTTCCCGGAAAGCCCCAGGTATGCATATTGGGTGCTTCCCGAGCCGTTATAGTTTTGTATGGCTTTGCCGATACCGTCGATGGTAATGGTGTCGCTGGCGTTATAATATATATTGGAAAGCGGGGCAATGCCCAGCGCCATCCCGGCATATTGCCCCATCGGGATGCCAATGGTAAGGTAAGAGATGGTAGCTGTGCCGGAAGACGTATTGCTGTTGTTCATGGCAATACTGCGGGTACGCCCTTCCAGTGCAAAATCAAGTGTGGTAACTTTCAGGAAGCTGTAAGTGGCCGGGTTGAACGAGTTGACGGAAAATAGATCGTTGTAAGCTGTGGCCGTACCGCCCATTCCCCGTATCAGCGCATTACGCCCGTTGCCCAGGTCGCCGATCCCGTAACGGGAATAAGGAGAGTTCTCCTTGGTCGATTTAGGGCCGGACTGATCCTCAATCGATTGGGCCGAAGCCTGGATACCGGTTGCTAAAAGAGCGGTCAGTAAATAAAATTGCGTCCTGAGTTTAGCGCACATTATGTCGTAAAATTGTGTTAAGTCCTTTTAATAGGAGTTGAGCGTCGGCAAATATCCGATTTTTTAGCTTGCCCGCAAAAACCGGCGCGTTGCCCCCGGTTAAAACGACGTTGAGGTCGGGATATTGTTCCCGGTATAAATTTATCATCCCGTCCATCTCCGAGAGGATGCCCAGGATTACGCCCCCCCGTATGCTGGTTTCCGTATCGTAGCCCAGCAGGAGCAGCTCTCCCCGTTCGCTGACGAGCGGTAGCTTGTCGGTATATTCATGAAGGGCTTTGAACCGCATATCCAGGCCGGGGCTGATGCTTCCTCCCCGGAAAGTACGGTTTTGGTGAATGAAGTTATAGGTAATGGCTGTACCTGCGCTGATCACGAGGTTGCTGTAGCCGGGATAAAGATGGTTGGCGCCTGCGGCCAGCGCCAGCCTGTCGGGGCCCAGGGTATCGGGGCTGTGATAGGCGTTCATGATCGGCAGCAGGGTGTGGTTGTTGAGGATCACCAGCTCCGTGCGCTCCTGCAGCAGCGCTTTGAGCTCCGGCGGGTGCTGGGCCACGCTGCAGAGGATCGCTGCCTCCGGCCTGTTGTGCTCCGCCAGCTCCATAATGCAGGTCAGGGCCTCCTCTTCGGTAAAGTTGTCTTCCCTTACAATCTTATCGGCTTCAAAAAGCGCGGTTTTGACACGGGTGTTGCCCCAATCGATACATAGGCGCATAATAATATGTTTTAATGGATTCTTAATGTTAAGTGGATAAAGCGGGATCAGTTCAGGCTGATCCTTGATTTCAACAGTTCCAGGTCGTCTACTTCAGGCATAATCGAATTAAAGTACCTGCGCAGGTATTCCATACGCTGCACTTCGTTAAAAATGCTCAGCAGCTCATATTCCTGCGCGCGGGTCAGTCCAAGCTTGTGGGCAATATCGTAGGAAGTCCATTCCTGTGTTTCGTCGGGCAGCCGGTTTTCAATATTGAGCATGGTATACAGGCGCTTCACCTCATCATATATCAGCCTGGAAAGGTTAGGGTGCACCTTCATCTTATCATTCTCGGGGTAGTTGACGATGGCGCCGGAATACATTTTATCCGGGACCTGGCTCACTACCTCCAGTATACGGAAAACCCGGATGCCTTTTACGGTAATATCCATACTGCCATCTTCCTGTTCGCGGTTCACCGACAGGATCTCTACCAGCGTGCCGTACTCCAGCGTTTTATTATCCACATGAGCCGGGATGCCAAAAGGCTTCTGCTCGCTGAGGCATTCCCGGACCAGTTGCTGATACCTTGGCTTATAAATATGGAGCGACAGTGTTTCGTCGGGATAAATCACCGCGTCGAGCGGGAATATGGGAATAAAGTTTGTCATTCGTCCTTAGTTGAATCTGCGGCTGAAAGGGCTGGCTGTATCTTCGATCTGCAATATAATAATTTGGTACTTTATTGGGAAAGTTGATAGCTATATTTATATGTGTGGCCGTATCCGCCTTTGCGCTTCAGAGCCCTGCGGGAGAGAAGCTTCATCGGGATATTGCAAATATGCCTGTCCCGTTTGCGCCTGCAGCGCTGAGGACCTGGGCACAAGCGCTGCAGGCAATGCCCCCGCGAGCTACCGCCCCGTCATGCGCAAAAAGACTTTAACTTTGGGCCTGGTAGCAGGGTATCTGTACGGACAGGCAGTAAGCAATAGCGTTCCGGCATGCCTGTGCCTGCCGGGATTCCTGCCGCGGCACGGATCGCTAAAACAAGAATATGGAAGCAATAAATATTGACCGGGAAAAGGTACAGGCCATCTGGACAAAGCGCCCCCTGATCATATCCGGTCCCTGCAGCGCCGAAACCGAAGCGCAGCTGACCGGCACTGCATTGCAGCTGAAAGAAACCGGCAAAGTGGATATATTGCGGGCCGGTATATGGAAGCCGCGCACCCGTCCGGGAAACTTTGAAGGAGTGGGGGCAAAGGGACTGCCCTGGCTGCAAAAGGCAAAGGAGCTTACAGGCCTCCCCGTAGCAGTAGAGGTAGCTACGGCCAGGCAGGTAGAGGATGCCCTTCGTTTCGGCGTAGATGTACTATGGCTGGGCGCGCGCACTACTGTCAATCCCTTCAGCGTGCAGGAAGTGGCCGATGCGCTTAAGGGGGCGGGTGTTCCGGTGTTTATCAAAAACCCGGTTAATGCCGATATGGAGCTCTGGATAGGAGCCCTCGAAAGAGTAGCTGCTGCCGGCGTGGAAAAGCTGGGCCTGATCCACCGGGGCTTCTCCTCCTATGGAAATACCGAATTCCGCAATGCTCCCATGTGGCACCTTGCCATAGAAATGAAGCGTCGCTACCCCCATATACCGTTTATCATAGATCCGTCCCATATCTGCGGCAACAGGCATATGCTGCAGGAAGTGATACAGAATGCGATGGACCTCGATTACGACGGCATCATCATGGAGAGCCACATCGATCCGGACAATGCCTGGAGCGATGCATTGCAGCAGGTAACCCCCCGGCGGCTGGAAGAAATATTGCGGGACATTGTGTGGCGCAACGAAACGATCCCTTCCGAAGAGCTGCATGCAAAGCTGCAGAAGCTCCGCCAGCAGATCAACCAGCTGGACGACGAGGTGCTGCAGCTGTTGAGCCAGCGTATGAAAATTGCGGAGCAGATCGGGCTGTATAAAAAGGAACAGGGCATTACCATCCTGCAAACCGCACGCTGGAATGAAATACTGGCGCGGGTTTGCCTTAAAGGCGAAAAGCTGGGGCTTAGCAGGGAATTCGTACAGCAGTATTTCGATGCCATTCATATGGAAAGCATCAAGCACCAGGATGCCGTGATGAACGTGCATGGATAGCGCCACAGGCGGCAGCTTCCGCCCTGACCGGCTTTTGCTCCTCCGGGTAATGCTCCCGTGCCTGTACGCGCTTTTTAAAGACTTTAAAATATTATGATCCTGACCCATACAATAGATTTTTCCTCGGCTGCAACCTCCTTCTGCTTCCATGCGTCGCTGGAAAAGCTGAAAGAGCTGGCTCCCCCGCAAAACAGCTTTATTCTTACGGACGAAAACCTCATGCTTCACTACCAGCAGGCTTTCAAGCCGTGGAAAGTGATTGTGGTGCCGGCAGGAGAGGCTGCCAAGAACCTGGATACCCTCGACGATGTGATCCGTCAGCTGATAGCGCTGGATGCAGGAAGGGACGCCACCCTGGTAGGAGTCGGCGGCGGCGTGGTCACCGATGTGGCCGGTTTCGCTGCCGGTGTATACAAGCGGGGCATACGGTGCGGTTTCGTTCCCTCTTCCATACTGGCTATGGTGGATGCGGCCGTAGGCGGTAAGAACGGACTGGATATCGGCGAATACAAAAACATGATAGGCCTGGTACGCCAGCCGGACTTTATCCTGTACGATTACTCCCTGTTGGATACCCTGCCGGAGGAAGAATGGGTCAACGGCTTTGCAGAGATCATCAAACATGCCTGTATCGGGGATGAAGCCATGTTCAGGCAGCTGCAGCAACATCAGCTGCAGGACTTTCGGACCGACCGGGATCTGCTTGATGCGCTGATCCGGAAAAATGCGCTCTTCAAGGCGGGCGTCGTACAGCGGGATGAGCAGGAAAAAGGAGAACGTAAACTGCTCAACTTCGGGCATACGCTGGGACATGCTATTGAGAATGCTTACGGTTTGCCGCACGGGCATGCCGTCAGCGTCGGCATGGTGTTTGCCGCAAAAGTATCGGCAGCCGTTACGGGCTTCGGGCAAGCGCAGGAAGTGCGAGCGCTGCTGGAGCAGTACGGTCTTTCCGTGCATTGGGATTTCGACCCGCTGAAAGCCTGGCAGCTGATGCAGGCCGATAAGAAAAGGCAGGGCGACCAGATCAGTTATATATTATTGAACGCGATAGGGGAGGGGTGTGTGCATGCGCTGGCGCCCGCCGCCCTGAAAGAATTTTTAGCTTCCTGATATGCAGGCAATCATCCGGCCTTCGGGCATTTCCGGTACGGTGGCGGCGCCGGCTTCCAAAAGTATGATGCAGCGTGCCTGCGCTGCGGCCCTGTTGCACGGGGGCACTACCCTCATCCGCAATTACGGGCAGTCGGAGGACGACCAGGCCGCTTTAGGCATTATCCGGCAGCTGGGCGCAACGGCAACCTTTGAAGAAGGCAAGGTCCTGCGGATAGTTTCTTCCGGTACCTTACAGGTAAAGGAAGGCACGGTGCTGGACTGCGGAGAAAGTGGGCTTTCCCTGCGGATGTTCAGTCCCATTGCCGCTTTGAGTGCAGTGCCGGTAAGCATTACGGGGCGCGGAAGTTTGCTGCAGCGCCCTGCAGCTTTTATCGAAGAGCTGCTTCCGCGCCTGGGCGTTACCGTCCGGTCGGTCCAGGGCCGCTTGCCGCTGGAGCTGCAGGGGCCGCTCAATCCTGCCGAAATCCATGTAGACGGCGCGCTTACCTCCCAGTTTCTTACAGGCCTGCTGCTTGCCTTTGCGGCGCAGAATGCTTCCTGTACCCTGCACGTACGGGATCTGAAAAGCAGGCCTTACATTGATCTGACCTTACAGGTAATGGAAGCATTCGGAATGAAGCTGCCCCGTAATGATCGCTACGAGCGGTTCTGCTTTGAGCCCGGCAGGCCTGCCCCCGCCGCGGAAACGATCCGTTTTGCGGTAGAGGGGGATTGGAGCAATGCCGCCTTCCTGCTGGTGGCCGGCGCAGTTGCGGGAGATGTTACCGTAACCGGCCTGGATGTATTTTCGCAGCAGGCGGATAAAAAGATACTGGAGGCCCTGCAGGATTGCGGCTGCCGCCTGTCCATACAGGCGGAGCAGATCGAAGTGGCACACCGGCCGCTGAAAGCTTTTCATTTCAATGCCACCGACTGCCCCGACCTGTTTCCGCCGCTGGTGGCCCTAGCAGCCTGCTGCCGGGGCATTTCGGTTATCGAAGGCGTGCACCGGCTGCGGCACAAGGAAAGCGACAGGGCCCTGGCTCTGCAGCAGGAAGCGGGCAGGCTGGGCATCGGCATAAAGATCCAGGAGGACCTGATGATGATTGAAGGGGGAGGGAAAATAAAAGGAGGCCGGGTCGATTCGCATAACGATCACCGTATTGCCATGGCCTTTTCGATAGCCGCACTGCAGGCAGATGGTCCCGTGACTGTAGCGCGCTCGGAAGCGGTACACAAATCCTTTCCCGGATTTTACGGGCAGTTGCAGGAGCTATGCGGCGCAGATGCTGTACAAACACTGCTTTAACCTTTCTTAAAAACAGCACGATGAATACATTTGGCCACCTGTTCCGCGTAACGATATTCGGAGAATCGCACGGTCCCTGCGTAGGCATAACCATTGACGGGGTGCCGGCAGGTATACCCTTGCGCACCGAAGACTTCCTGCCCGACCTGCAACGGCGGAAGGGAGGGATGCAGAAAGGAACCACACCCAGGAAGGAGGAAGATATGCCCCTGTTTCAGAGCGGCCTGTTCCGGGAGCACAGCACAGGGGCGCCCCTGACCATATTGTTTGAAAACAAAAATGTAAGGAGCGAAGACTACGAACGGCAGAGAGCTGTGCCGAGGCCGGGGCATGCCGATTTTACGGCACATGTAAAATACAGGGGCTTTGAGGATTTCAGGGGGGGAGGCCATTTCAGCGCCCGGCTCACCACCGGGATCGTGGCGGCCGGCGTAGTGGCCCGGAAAATACTGGGCGAAACGGTTCAGATAGCGGCCCGGGTTGTCGAAGTAGGAGGGCTCGCAGATGTAGCGGAAGGACTGGAAAAAGCGGTGAGGGCCAAAGATAGCGTAGGCGGCATTGTTGAATGCCGCGCCGGGGGCATCCCGGTCGGATGGGGAGAACCTTTCTGGAACAGCGTCGAATCGCTGATTGCCCATGCCATGTTTGCCATACCGGCTGTAAAGGGCGTAGAGTTCGGCGCCGGCTTCAAAGCTGCCGCCATGTTGGGCAGCGAGCATAACGATGCGCTGGAAGACATGCTGGGAAAAACAAAGACCAATCATGCCGGCGGCGCTACCGGCGGCATCACTACCGGTAATGAGGTGGTATTCCGCATTGCGGTAAAGCCGACGTCTTCCACGCCTAAGCCGCAGCAGTCCCTGAACTGGGAAACGGGCGCGCAGGAAGCATTCTCCGTAAAAGGAAGGCATGATCTCTGTGTGGCGCTCCGCGCCCCGGTCATCGTGGAAGCCATGACGGCAATCGTACTTGCAGACCTGTACCTGACCGACCGCGGTATACACAAAAGGTGACACTGAGGTATCACCTTTTTGCGGGGCAGCAAGCTGCTCCTGCTTATACCCTGGCCAGGTAATCAAACAGCCTTTCCTTAGTCGAGCTGAAGCTGAATACCCTGGTCACCAGGTGGTAGTTTTGCGGGTCTACACAGCGGGCATAGGCATACTTGCTGAAGGCCAGCTTGGCATCGTCGAAGCTGAAAAGGGATGCCATAGTGCCGATCTGGCTTGCCGTCATGTAATTGTGCGAGGCAATGAAGCGGGCGGCTTTCATCTTATCCTGATCAAAGCCGGCATCACCCACTACTTTCATGGCCTGCCTGAATTCTTTGGCCGACATTACGTGATTATATTTGCGGGCCTCCTTGCGGATGCGGGCTCCGTATTCGGTACGGCTGTCATTACGGTTGTTATAGCTGCGGTCTCTCTGGGCAAAAGCGCCGGTAGCGGCAAAGCTGAAGAGCAGGGCGAGTAAGAGGATCTTGGTTTTCATAACTTGTGAATTTGCAGTTTTGACCGCAGGCCGTTCCAAGAGTTTAGCGGAGGCCGGAAATTTCTTTGGGCAATAGGTCGGGCCGGTCATGCGTTTGGATGCAGCTGTTCCTTACATTGAAGAATAACCGTAATTTTGCCCTTTGCTTATGAAATATTTTCGCCAGTTGCCTGCATGGATCGGATTGTGCCTGTTGCCCCTGCTCTGCGGCTGCGGCATCTACAGCCTTTCCGGCGCCACCATTACCGGGAAGACGCTCAATATCCATAATCTGGAGAACCGGGCGCTGAACGTGGCTCCCACGCTGAGCACGGTGCTGACCGACAAGCTGCGTAACCGTATCCTGTCGCAGACGGGGCTGGCTGCAGTCAACACCGACAATGCAGATTACGATATGAAGGGAGCGGTCGTTTCCTATACCGTTTCCTATTCCGGTGTGCAAACGGGCAGCAATGGCGTTCCCCAGTCTTCAACCAACAGGCTTACCGTAACGGTAGAGATCGACTTCCGGAACAGGCTCGACGACAAAGCCAGCTTTAAGCAGTCTTTCAGCCGCTTTTACGATTTTGATGCGCAGCTGCAGCTCCAGGCCATAGAGGCGGCAGCTATCGAGGATATAGGCAACCAGATCGCAGACGACATCTTTAACAAAGCGTTCGTGAACTGGTAATCTTTCTACTTTCTTTAAATAAAAAAACTGAACCATTGATCACGACAGACAGAATATCGGCATGGCTGAACGAGCCGCACCAGCTGCAGGAAGTGGCTCCGAGAGCCCTGCTCCAGTTAGTGCGGGAGTATCCGTACTTCGTGCCGGCGCATTATCTGCGTTATATCGGTACCGGTCAGCATCCCGAAGCATTGGCTTTCCTGCAGCAGGTGCATCCGGTCAGCCCTGTCCTGCTGCATCGCCTGGTACAGGAGGCGGAGAAAGTGCCCCTGGGCGGGCCGGTAACAGCTGCTGCCGCGCCGGAAGACGAAATATTGATACAGCCTGTTTCGGCCGATGATTATTTCCTCCAGCAGGGTATCCATGTATCGGGTGCGTTGCCCGAACGTGAAGAGATACTGGCCGCCCCTATCCTTTCGCAGGAAGAAAGCGGGGGCACCGACGATGAGAAATCGCTGATGGTAGTGATGAGCTTTGCGGAGTGGCTGAAGCATATCAGCCACAAGAACAGGAAGGCCAGGGAAGAGGAAGCCGAGCAGAAAGCGCTGAAGGCCATGTGGCAGAAGCAGAAACTGGCAGCCGCTATGGAAGAGGAAAGCGACGAGATACCCGAACAGGTATTCGAGATGGCCGTAAATTCCATATCCAGGAAAGAAGAGCTGGTAAGCGAGTCGCTTGCAGAGGTCTATGTAAAACAAGGAAAAAAGCAGAAAGCCATCGAGCTCTACCAGAAATTAAGTTTGCTGAATCCTGAAAAAAATACTTATTTTGCCGCCAAGATAGAAAGTTTACAAAAAGATTTATAAAACAATGACATCCTTATTTATCATATTAATCATTTTGGCCTGCCTGGTGCTCGGCTTTTTCGTGTTGGTGCAAAAGCCCAAAGGCGGCGGACTTTCCGGTACCTTCGGAAGCCTGGGAACCCAGGTAATGGGGGTGAAGCAGTCCGGCGACGTAATGGAAAAAGGCACCTGGTACACCATGACGATCATTGCGGTACTTTGTATTGCCACCGTATTTACCCTGGATATTGCCGACCCGGGAAAAGCCGCTAAAGAGCAGCAGACCACGCAAGGAGCTTCCCAGCAGGGAGCCGGCCAGCAGGGCGCTTCCCAGCCGGCCCCCGGAAAATAATTCCATATCAGATACTTAGCTTGAAAAACCCGCTTGAAAGGCGGGTTTTTTGTTTTAACTTTCCCCGGCTTTTCCGGTCAAACTCCGTCTATTTTACAGACAGAGTATTAAGATTACCTTTAGAAATACAAGATATGAGAGCTTTTTTTGCTGCATTTTTAGCGCTGCTGTGCCTGCCTTTTATGGCCGCGGCCCAGGGCCGTATCCCAGGCAACCCGGTTCACTGGCATTTTTCCGTAAAGAAACTGGGTAACGACGATACATACCGCTTTGAAGCCAAAGCCACCCTGGACAACGGTTTCCACATCTGGGCCCAGGACCCCGGCGGCGACGGCTCCCTGATCCCCACCAGCTTTACCGCAGAGCAGCTGCAGAATGGCGGCTGGATCGGCGACTGGAAAGAAGCAACAAACCCCAGGACCCAGAAGCTGGATTTCATCGAAGGCGATATCCGCTGGCACGAAAAGACCGTGACCTTTTACCGCGATTTCAAAGGGAAAAGAGGCGACAAAGTCAAAGGCGCAGTGCAGTACCAGAGCTGCAACGACCAGATGTGCCTCCCGCCCGCGATCGAGAACTTTGTGGTAATGGTCAATTAGCAGTATAATTATGGACCATGCCCTTCCTGCAGATCCCTGTATAGTAGGCGCCTGGATAAAGGGCTGGACGCTTGCCCGCGGTACGGCGGCGCCGGTGCCCGAACATGAGGGCTACCGTGTGGATGTAGGCTGGCCGGAGCAAAAGACCCGCTATGTCTTTCCTGCGCTCTCTGAACGTTTGCTGCAACTGGCGCACAGCATTACGGAGCCATGGGTCTTCCTGAAAGCCTGCGTACCGCCGGAAGCTATGAATAGCGTCCTGCCGGACCGATGGTCAATTCAGCCACAGGGGTACCTGATGACCTGTTCCGGGCCGATGGCTGCTTTAGGGAACACCGTGCTGTCCCCGGCGTACCGGCCGGATTTCAGAGAGCAGGCTCCGGTTGGCATAGCCCGGATATGGACGGAAGACGGTACGGAAGCGGCCATTGGCCGTATGGTTCTTTCCGGCCCCTTTATCATATACGACCGTATCGAAGTGCATCCCGGTCACCGGCGCAGAGGATTAGGCAGCTATTTGATGAAAGCGCTTGAACAAGCGGGCAATGCCCAGGGCCGGCGCAGCGGGATACTGGTAGCCACGCAGGAAGGCAGAGCGCTTTACGAGAGCCTGGGGTGGAAGCTGCACAGCCTGTATACCACAGCTGTTATACCTGCTCATTGAGGGATGATTAGGAAGATGTCCTGCGGCTCCTGACCATTTCCCACAAGACTACGCCTACCGTTACCGAAATATTGAGGGAATGCTTGGCGCCCCACTGGGGTATCTCGATGCAGCCATCGCAGAGGGCCAGCGCTTTTTCGCTGACGCCGGTCACTTCGTTGCCGAATACAAGGGCTATCTTCTGGTCGGGCGCAAAGGCGGTATCTTCCAGCGAGATGCTGTGATGCACCTGCTCTGCCGCCCACACGGAAAATCCTTCCTTTTTCAGCTCAGCCAATGCGGCCGCAATATCTTCCGCATACCGCCAGGGTACGGTTTCCGTAGCTCCCAGCGCGGTTTTATGAATGTCGCGGTGCGGAGGGGTGGGCGTATAGCCGCAGAGGCAGATGCCTGCCGCATGAAATGCATCGGCCGTACGGAAAACCGAGCCGACGTTGTGCATGCTTCTTACATCGTCCAGGAAAATCCAGACCGGGAACCGCTCCGCATTTTTTATAGCTGCCGTCCCGGGCCGGTTCAGCTCTTCCATGGTTTTTTTAACAAAAACGGGTGCCATCATAAGCCTGCAAAGAAAAGAAATGTTGTGCGCATAAGCAGATTGTTTATTAATTTTGTAACTGTACCATTAATGTAACTTTACTCTCTGAAAAAAAATGTTATGGAACCGTATCAGATAACAATGTCGGAGTTCAATCCCTGGAAGCAGGAAGAGCTGGATACCGATGTGCTGGATGCTCACCTGCACCATCTCATTATCTGGAACGATGACGTCAATACCTTTGATTGGGTGATCGAATCGCTGGTGGATGTTTGTTCGCACACGGTAGAGCAGGCGGAGCAGTGCGCCCTGCTGATCCATTACCAGGGCAAGTATGCCGTTAAGAAAGGCGATTTCAATACCCTGCGCCCCATGTGCGAGGCATTGATCGACCGGGGCATCAACTCCACAATAGATAATTAGGAACAAAAAACCGCAGCCCCGGCTGCGGTTTTTTACTTGCATAAGCCTGCAGGTCAGGCCGCCGCTACGGCTGCTGTTTCCTGTACTTTCTCCCTGGTTTTCGACGAGGCTGCAAACAGCAGCAGGAAGGTAATGGCTGCATTTACGATCAGCAGCTCCACGCCGATCTTATATCCGCCGAAAACAGTTTCCGAAATCTGCTTCAGCCATGCCGTAGTCCCGGGCTGCATATTCATCTTAGGCGCATACCATTGATAGTTGTTGACCACATCGAGCACCAGGGTAAGCGCCAGGGCAAGAATGCAGATCAGCAGGGGCGCTTTCTGCGCTACTACTCTTCTGGTAAGGATTCCGAAGGCAAAAAGGCCCAGCAGGGGGCCGTAGGTAAAGCCGGCCAGCTTAAGCAGGATATCGATCAGGGAGCCGTTATCCACTTTGCGGAAAAAGAAGACGCACAGGAGGAAGATAAAGGCGAACGTATTGTGCACCCAAAGCCGGGTCCATGTATTTTTCTTTTCGGTGGCGGTATCGGGAACCTGGCCCTTCCCCTTTTTCTGCATGCCCAGTATATCGATGCAAAACGAGGAAGTCAGCGCGGTCAGCGCGCCGTCGGCGCTGGGAAACAGGGCAGAGATGAGCCCGATCACAAAGCAAACGGTAATAAAGAAAGGAAGACCGCTTTGCAAGGCTACTGCAGGGAAAAGGTCATCGCCTTTGGCGGCAATGCCGTTGGCTGCGGCATAAAGGGCCAGCACGCCGCCCAGGAACAGGAATATAAACACCACCACCATCTGGAGCGTGCCCATCACTATCATATTTTTCTGGGAGTCGCGGAGGTTGCTGACGCTGATGTTCTTCTGCATCATTTCCTGGTCCAGCCCCGTCATGGCAATGGTGATAAAGGCACCGCCCAGTATCTGCTTCAGGAAGTAATTGCCCGGCAGCGGGTCGGTGGCAAAGATGCGGGTCATACCTTGGCCGGCTATGGCGCTCCATGCCTGGCCCGGCGAGAGGTCCAGCCGGCCCGCCAGGTAGAAGAGGCTCACTATGAGCGCCAGCAGCATAAACGTGGTTTGCAGCGTATCGGTCCAAACAATGGTCTTTACGCCGCCCTTGAACGTATACAGCAGGATCAGCCCCAGTATCACGATAGCGGTCGTTTGGAAAGAAATGCCCAGGTCGCGCAGCACAAACAGCTCGAGCACCTTGATCACCAGGTACAGGCGTAGCGTGGCGCCCAGTGTGCGCGACAGGATGAAGAAGAGCGCGCCGGTTTTATGCGCATTGATGCCCAGCCTTTTTTCCAGGTAAGTATAAATTGAGGTCAGCTGCATTTTATAATAAACCGGCAGCAGCACATACGCTACGATAAAATAACCGATCCAGTAACCCAGCACTACCTGGAAGTAGCCGAAGGCGCCGCCGTTGCCTACGGTTCCCGGCACGCTGATAAAGGTCATGCCCGACAGCGATGTGCCGATCATGCCGAAGGCCACCAGCCACCATTTGCTGCTGCGGTTGCCTACAAAGAAAGATTCGTTATTGCTGCCGCGGGCTGTATAGAAGGCCACGCCCAGCAGCAACAGGAAATAAGCGAGGATAATGAACAGGAGGATATGCTGATGACTCATTTGTGACGCGTATTAAGTCCCTGCACCGGGTGAGGGGAGGCCACAAATGTAAGGTATTGGCGGAAATAGCGGCTCTTTTGCCAAAGATTACGTAAGGGGGCAGTAACGGGAAACGGCAGCTCAGTGCTGCCGTTTCCCTGTTTATAAATTGGAAGCTGCGCGCTCAGAACCCGATGGTAAAGCCGATGCGGAAATCGATCCTGTTGGCATAAGGGCTGATGGAATAGCGTTGCCCGCTGGCGTCGGTACGCATATTCCCCGGGATGTTCTGGAGCACGTCATACATGGCCATAATGAACATGGAAGAGTATTCGCCGATCGGCTGGCGGTATCCGCCGCCCAGCAGCAGGCTAGGTATGGTGAGCCGGTTTTTCTGGTATTGTGCCCAGCCGTCTTTATCGAATACGGTCGGCGCATCGAAATCGTAATAGCTGATGTTGTTCACCTCGAACTCTGCCTGCGCTATGATATTGGGGATGATGATATACCGCCCCCATACGCTGCCTGTGTATATGGACTGGGTAAAGGGCAGGTATTTGGTAGCGCTGGTATTGATATTGTAGGTCTGGAAAGCGTCTTTTTCCCGGTAATAATTATAGCCGAGGGAAATGCCGGCGGCGAAATTATCGGTGATGCGGTACCCGACAGAAGGCGCCACATAGATATTCGTTACGGTGCCGAAGGCAAGCCCCAGGCCTCCCCCGAAAACCATCCGGTTGATGTCGAAGCCCTTTTTCTGCTTGTTCTCCTTATACCTGGCCTGGCCGGCCTTGCCGCTGCTGTTGTATATTTCCTGGGCCCGGCCGGTGAAGAGCCCCGCACAAAGCACCATCAGCAATAGTAATTTTTTCATATTGGTTTCGTGATTGCAGTTACAAAGTTACGGCAATTAGGTATTCTCCGTTTTAGATTACTTTGCCCGGATTCAGTATGCCCCTGGGGTCGAAAACCTGCTTGATCTGCCGCATCAGGTCCAGCTGAACCCTGTTGAAGACGATGTCCATATAAGGTCTTTGCACATAACCGATGCCATGCTCGCCCGAGATGGTGCCCCCGACCGAATGCACGTAGCCGAATATTTCCCGGATGGCGAGCGGGAGCCTTTCTTTCCAGAACGCGTCCGAAAGCCCGCCTTTTATGATATTGACGTGCAGGTTGCCGTCGCCCGCGTGCCCGTAACAAACGGAGGAGAAGCCGTATTTATTGCCGGTGGCTTTAACGACGCGCAGCAGCTCGGGCAGAAAGGCCCGCGGCACTACGGTATCTTCCTCTTTATAGATCGAGCCGCTTTTTACCGCCTCTCCCACAATGCGGCGCAGCCGCCAGAGCTCCTGCTTCTGCCGGCTGTGCTCCGCCAGCAGTATCTCGCCGGTGGGAAAAGACTCCATAAGCCGCGCAATGCCTTCCATCTCCGTAAACAGGATGTCTTTATTGCTGCCGTCTACTTCGATCAGCAGGTGAGCCTGTATTTCTTCCGGAACGGGTATATTGCTGCCGAGGTAATTGACGGCGCACAGGAGGGCGTCGCGTTCCATGAATTCCAGCGCCGAGGGCGTATATCCTGCCAGCATGATCCTGTTTACCGCTTCGGCCGCATCTTCCGCCACATGAAAGGGCACCAGCATAAGCAGGTTCTCCCTGGGGCAGGGCACCAGCTTCAGCACAATTTCCGTGATCACGGCCAGTGTGCCTTCGCTGCCCACGATGAGCTGGGTCAGGTTGTAGCCGGTTGCGTTCTTGAGCGTATTGGCCCCGGTACGGATCACTTCGCCGTTGGGCAGTACGATTTCCAGGTTCAGCACGTAATCCTTGACCGTGCCATATTTGACCGCCCGCGGGCCGCCGCTGTTTTCCGATACATTGCCGCCGATGAAGCAGGACCCGCGGCTGGCAGGATCTACGGGGTAAAAGAGGCCTTTTTCGATCACCGCATTCTGCAGCTCTTCTGTAATCACGCCTGGCTGTGTAGTCACCTGGAAATTGCGGGTGTCTATACCGATAATGCGGTTCATCCGGCGCATATCCAGGCATACGCCGCCGTATACGGGCAGGGCGCCCCCGCTCAGGCCGGTACCGCCGCCGCGCGGGGTAACAGCTATATTATGGGCATAGCACCAGGCCATGATGCTGCTTACCTGGCCGGAGGTTTCGGGCTGGAGCACCACTTCGGGCGGGAACACAAAATCTTCGGTTTCATCCGAAGCGCACCGCCCGATATGCTCGGGGTCGGTCAGTACCCCGGCCGGCGATAAGATTTTATGGAAAAATTCCAGGTCCTGCGGCTCAACTTTCTTAAAGGTCATCTGTAATGGCAACGTCTGTTTTAAACGGGAGCGTACGAATACCGCTACAAAAGTCCATTTTTTTCTAAAGTATCAGCAATTTTTGTTTCCTGCTTCCGGTCGATGCGGATGCGTTGATAACAAGACCCCGGAAGGGGGGGTTATATGCCTGCCTTAACGCCGAATACAATAGTTCTTGCCGGTCCGTATACATATCCCGGTACATTGACGAAGCTTGCCTGCGGGTCCATGCCTTTATACGCGGAGATCAGCAGCAGGTTGTCGGCTGCCAGATACAGTTGCAGCGATTGCAGCTTAATCTTCTGCGCCTTTTCGGCTGGTAAGCGGTAGCTCAAACTGGCGCAGCGCAGGTTCATATAGGATGCACTCCTGAGAAAGCGGGTGCTGATGTAATTCCCGGACATCCAGTCCATTATGGGTACGTCTGTATCCGGCTGTTCGGGCGTCCATCTCTTCAATATATCTACAGAATAGTTCTGCCCTGTTTCCATAGGGTTCATTAACTGCTGGTATACCTGGTCGTAATATTTTCCGCCGATGCTAAAGCTGATCATCATTTGCAGGCCGAACTGCCTGTAGCGCCACTCCTGGTTCAAAGACCCGAAAAATTTCGGCAATGCAGAGCCAGCGCTTACATAATCTTTAACTGTCAAAGAGCTGTAATCACTCGTTGTTCCTCTCTGTGTATAGTACAGCGCAGCACCTGTAAGTGGGTCCACGCCTGCATACCCGGGCAGGTAATAGTCGTAGGCCGATTTCCCGGCTTCGTGCAGGTAGAGGCTGGCATAGATGGTTGACAGGACGTCGTTAATACTCGTGATCTTGTTTTGCAGGTACGTGAAGTTGAGCATGATGTCCCAGCTTACCGGGGCAGAGCGTACTGCAGCAGCTTTTATACCCAGCTCTATACCGCGGTTCTGCATATTACGGGTGCCCCGTAACGGGCCAAATAATACCAGGTCGTCGCCGGCATGTTTGTCAAAATAATCAAAGCTGAGCGCTATGCGGCTTTGCAGCAGCGCTAGGTCCAGGCCGGCACTGAACTGATGAATGCCGGTGTGAAGAAGCTTTGTGTGTATCTTTCCCATGCGGCCGTAATTGACCCGGAGCAGCAATTGATCCAGCCAGGATTGCTGCTGAAGAAAGCTTTCTTTTCCCAGGTGCCATTCCGCCCCTATAGCCCAGTAATTGCTGAACTTGATCTCGGGGGGACTCACCGAAGTGCCTTCCCTGCTAAAGCCTCCCGAAACAAAATATTTTCCGGCAAAGCCGTAGCGGGCATTGGCGTAAGTGCTTTGAGTAACCCAGGATGTGACATCCCTGGAAGTGGAGGGAGATGCCCCGGTATTGCCAGTGGCAGTTACAGTGTAGATTTGATCATCCTGTCTTAAGCGTTCATAGCCGGCTTCGATATTGATAAGGTGTTTTCCCAGCGTTCTGTGCCAGCCCAGCTGCGGGTTGAGGATATAATAATGAAGCTTGGTGGTGCTGTTCAGGGTATAGCCGTCGGAAACAGAGGAAAAGCCATAATAAGGGTTGAAACTATCCAGTCCTTTCGTGTTCCACTGATTGTATTGTGCCCGGAAGCTCAGCGTAAACTGCCGGAGCAAGGTGGCTTCTACATAAGGCAGCAGGTTCCAGCTTGTGGTACGGTTACGATGTTCGTCCAGTAATAATCGTCCGGCGGCATTCTCGTTGTTGCGTTGCGCTATGCTGCTGGCGGGGGTGGTTCTGGGATCTCCCCAGTCAAATTTATCTTTGCCGGTGACGGGATCGGGTTCTCTTTGCCCATCATTGTTGTAATAATGCACGGGGTATATCGGCGCCATTGCCCTCATGGCATAAACAGGATTTCTGCTGCCATCCGATAGCGCATAGTGCTGGGAAGCCAGGATGCCCGATGCATGGATACCTGCCCTGAGCCAACGGAAGGGCTTCAGGTGGCCATTGAACCGCATGGACCCCCTTTCGTAGCTGGTGCTTTTGATATAGCCTCCTTCGTTCAGGTACCCGGTAGAAAGATAATAGCTGCCTTTGCCGCCATTGCTGCTCGCTGCAATATTATATTCATGCCGCAATGCTGCCCTTTGTATGGCCTTTCTCCAGTCGCCGTCGCTGTATTTCAGCTTCGCATTTTCATTCAGCTTGCCGCTTACAGGGTCAATCAGCTGGTCATTGGGCACATTGTACACATTATATCCCAGGTGATCGACGAGGCCCGGGAGGGATGTGCGCCCTGAAGCAATTTCTCCGGCCTGCTCCAGGGAATATCCGTAACCGGCTATGCTGTTGCGGTAGCCTTCCCAGCTGATCTCATAATAATCCTTTTCGCTGCGGATCGTTTCGTAATCGGGCAGGGCGCGTGTAGCGATGCCTGCTTTGGCTTCTGCCTCCAGGTGCAATCCCCTTGCGCTTCCTGTTTTGGTTTTAATATCCACGATGCCGTTGGCTGCCCTGCCGCCATAGCGCACCATGGCAGCTGCATCTTTCAGCACGGTAATGCTGGCAATGTCGGAGGGAGCAATAGCATTGGGATCGCCGAAATAAGGAAGGCCATCCAGGAGGACCATGGGACCTGAAGTTTCGGCGGAAACGGTAATGCCCCTGACCAGGAAGCCGGCGGCAGCGCCGGGCTGCCCGCCGCCGTTAGTAGCCTGCAGGCCGGTGGTCTGTCCTTCCGGCAGGCGGGTATAGTTGGTGGCAATGTAGGGAGAACGATTGGCGGTATAAACCCTGTTGAACGAGCTGTCGGAACCTGGGGCATTGCTTTGACGGATGGCGCTGCTGTCGGGTTCCTGCGAGGACGCTTTAAAGCTGATTAACAGAAGGCCGCACAGCTGTAAATATAAAAATTGCTTCATGTACAATAGGTTTTGGGTGTGCAAAAATGAGGAATTTATTATGTTTTAACAATATGGGATTAGTTTGTATCCGTATCCCGCTTCTGTTTTTTTGACCATTACCGCAAACATTCCTTAACTTTGCCCGCATTTTCAAAACCTGTACAAAATTTGGACAACCTTCTTACACCTATTATGCAATTTAATCCCTGGCATACAGTTAGTTACGGCGATATTTCCGGCGACCTCGTCAACGGAATCATCGAAATCCCGAAAGGTTCCCGCGCAAAATATGAACTGGATAAAGAAACGGGGCTGCTGATGCTGGACCGCGTGCTCTATTCGTCTGTGTATTACCCTGCCAACTATGGTTTTATTCCCCAGACCTATTGCGATGACGGAGATCCGCTGGATATCCTCATCCTCTCCCAGATCGAGATACAGCCCCTGTGCATGGTACCGGCCAAGATCATAGGCGTAATGCGCATGCTGGACCAGGGCGAGGCCGACGATAAGCTGATCGCAGTTTGCGCCAACGACATGAGCGTGGCTCATATCAACGATATTTCCGAAATGCCGGCCCACTTTCTTGCCGAAGTACGCCAGTTTTTCGAAGAATATAAAACCCTGGAGAAAAAGGTGGTCAAGATCGAAGAGTTCCAGGGCGCAAAGCTGGCAAAGAAAATTTTCCAGCATGCCGTAAACGATTATAACGAGAAGATCAGGCCTACATTGGAAGACTGATACAGGAATGATTCGCAAAAGCCGGTACCGGAAAGAGGGCCGGCTTTTTTTTATTTGTAAATTTGCCTGCGTTTTCAAAAAAGGACCGGATCTTATGCCCGACAACGATAAAAGACTTTTCCTCCTGGATGCCATGGCCCTGGTATACCGGGCCTACTATGCACTGATCCGCAGTCCGCGTATCACCAGCAAGGGCCGCAACACCAATGCCCAGTTCGGCTTTACCAACACGCTCTTTGACCTGATGCAGAAAGAGAAGCCGACCCATATGGCCGTGGTATGGGATACCCATGCCCCTACCGAAAGGCACTCCGATTTTACCGACTATAAGGCCAACCGCCAGGAAGCGCCCGAAGACCTTATGGATGCGATCCCGGATATCAAGCGGATCGTACAGGGCTTTAATATACCCTGCCTGGAGCTGGACGGCTACGAAGCCGACGATATTGTAGGAACGCTGGCACTGGAAGCCGCGGCGAAAGGGTATAAAGTATACATGGTTACCCCCGACAAGGATTACGGCCAGGTAGTGCGTGAAAATGTATTTATCTACAAACCGGGGTACAAAGGCGGTACCTTCGAGATACTCGGCGAGAAGGAAGTATGTGAGAAATGGGGCATCAAAAGGGTAGAGCAGGTGATTGACATCCTGGGACTGATGGGCGACGCGGTCGACAACATCCCCGGTATTCCCGGCATCGGGGAAAAGACGGCGGCCAAGCTGCTGGCCGAATACGATACCCTCGAGAATGTGCTGGCCAATGCCGACGGGATCAAAGGGGCATTGGGCGAGAAGATCAGGAACGGCCGGGAAAGCGCCGTGATCTCCAAGAAGCTGGCCACGATCATTACCAATGTGCCGATCGGTTTCCATGAGGAAGATTTCCGCCTGAAGGAATGGAACGAACCGGAGCTGAACGAAGTGTTCGGGGAGCTGGAGTTCCGTACCTTATCCAAGAGGATACTGGGCGAAGGCCGCCCGATCGGGGATCCGGCTATAGCCGCCGGCCAGAAAGATCTTTTCGGCAACGATGTAGGGCCGGTTGCATCCGTCGCAGGACTGGCCGAGCAGCCTGAGCTCTTTACCGGTCTGAATAGCCTCAAGACCATCGAAAACACAGAGCACCGGTACCACCTTGTCAATACGCCGGAAGCCGTGCAGGAATTCCTGGCGGCTGCCCTGCAGCAAAAAGAAATATGCTTTGATACCGAAACTACCGGCACCGACGCAATGCGTGCCGAGCTGGTGGGCCTGAGCTTTGCCTGGAAGAAAGGCGAAGCCTATTATATACCTGTTGCCGCCGAAGAAGCGGCCGTAAAGGGCCTGCTGCAGCAGCTGGCCCCCTTGTGGGACCGGGAAGACCTGCTCTGGATCGGCCAGAATGTAAAGTACGACCTGCTGATGCTGAAAAACTACGGCTTCGATCTGAAAGGGCCTCATTTCGATACGATGCTGGCACATTACGCCATCGAGCCGGAAGGGAAGCGGGGCATGGATATGCTCAGCATGAAGTACCTGGGCTATTCGCCGGTAAGCATCGAAACCCTGATCGGTAAAAAAGGAAAAGGGCAGGGCAGCATGCGGGATGTGCCCCTGGAGCAGATAAAGGATTATGCCGCCGAAGATGCCGACATTACGCTCCAGCTCAAAGAAATATTTGCACCCATGCTGGAGCCGGGAGCCGTAAACGACCTGTTTGAGCAGGTGGAGAACCCGCTGGTGCCCGTACTGGCCGATATGGAGTTTGAGGGAGTAGGCATTGATGTGGCATTTCTGGAAGAATATTCGAAGGAGCTGGGCCGGGAGATCCGCGAGGCGGAAAACAGGGTATACCAGCAGGCGGGGGTGGAGTTCAACCTGGCCTCCCCGAAGCAGCTGGGCGAGGTGCTGTTTGAAAAGATGAAGCTGGACGAAAAGGCGAAGAAAACCAAGACCGGCCAGTATGCTACCGGCGAGGATGTGCTGCAGAAGCTGCGGTCCCGCCACGAGATCGTAGACAGCATCCTCGTATTCAGGGAGTACAGCAAGCTCAAATCGACCTATGCAGATTCCCTGCCACTGATGGTCAACCCCAAGACGGGCCGTATTCACACTTCTTTCAACCAGTCGGTGGTAGTTACCGGGCGGCTGAGCAGCAACAACCCCAACCTGCAGAATATACCCATCCGTACCGACCGCGGGCGGGAGATCCGTAAAGCGTTCATAGCGCGCGACGGGAACCATGTGCTGCTCTCTGCCGATTACTCGCAGATCGAACTGCGGGTAGTGGCCGCCATCAGCGGCGACCAGGGCATGATCGACGCCTTTTTGCAAAACAAAGACATTCACAGGGCAACCGCGGCAAAGGTATACGGGGTAAGCGAAGACAAGGTGACTTTTGAGCAGCGCCGTAATGCCAAAGCAGTAAACTTCGGCATTATATACGGCCAGTCGGCTTTTGGCCTGGCCGACAGCCTCGGCATCAGCCGTACGGAAGCCAAAGAGATCATTGAAAACTATTTCAGGGAATATCCTTTGATCCGTAAGTATATGGACAATTCCATCCTGTTTGCCAAGCAGCACGGCTATGTAAAAACACTGATGGGGCGCCGTATCCGCCTGGCCGATATCAATTCCTCCAACCAGACCGTACGCGGATTTGCGGAGCGGGTGGCTATCAATGCGCCCATCCAGGGCTCGGCAGCCGACATGATCAAGCTGGCCATGATACGGATCAGCCGGTCGCTGAAAAAGGCAGGTATGCAAGCCAAGATGATCCTGCAGGTACATGACGAGCTGGTCTTCGACGTACCGCTGGACGAGGTGGATCAGGTAAAAGAGCTGGTACTGGAAGACATGCAGTCGGCGCTGCCGCTTCCCAACGGGGTACCGGTAATAGCCGAGTCCGGCACGGGGCGCAACTGGCTGGATGCCCATTAAAGAAATATGCTAAATACTACAAAATGAAAACAGGCCCTGAGCGGAAAGAGAGCATTGTGGCAGAAGATTGCAGCCTGCAGCAGCATTTCCTGTTATGCGCCCGCCTTTGCGAATTCAAGAAATGCTGCAAAAAGTATAAACACGGGAAGCGTTGCAAGAAATGCCCGAAGAAAGGATAAAAAAAGCAGGAGGGAAACAAAATTTTCCCCTGATCTTTACGTTGAAATATGATGTTGTCAAAAGCCAGAATACTGATCCTTGGTACCGTCGCTACGGTAGTGGTCTTCATCGCCTGTTCCAAATACAAGGACCCGCCGCCGGCAGCGCCGCCCCCCGATCTGGATAATTTTTACTGCAACGACTCGCGTGCGGTAAATTATAACTGGGGCTTCCCAGGCATACCCAATAACGAGATTTGCATTTACCCCATCGACTCTTTCCTGGGCACCTGGACCTTTTACGACACGATTTACCTGCCCAGCGGCGATACCGCATCCACGCAGATCAAGACCCTGGTCTTTACGAGCACGGAAGATACGGTGCTGAGCCATATGGCGGTGAACGGCTGGTGCGGCGCCTGGCCCCTGTACGTAACCGCTAATAAATATGGCAGGGCCGAAACCGATACCTTGCCCGGCAATATGCCCCAGTATCTCTGCGGCGGTACCGACACGCTTTTCGGGACCTTTACCAGGCAGACCGATACGGTAAGCAACAATAAGATGCTGGTAGACCTTACCGTCAATACGGCCTCGGGCACTGCCAACCACCGGGGCATCGCCATCAAACAATAACCCCGGCTCCCCCTAAGCCGGAGCCGGCAAAGAAAAGAAACCACCTGACCGGATGTTTACAGGAATTATACAAACACTGGGCACCCTGAGCCGCATACAGGCCGAAGGAACCAACCTGCACTTTACGATAGCGAGCGAGCTGAGCCGGGAACTGAAAATAGACCAGTCGGTAGCGCACGACGGCGTATGCCTTACCGTAGTAGCTTGCGATGCCCATAGCCATACCGTGACCGCCGTGGCGGAAACCCTGCAGAAGACCAATCTTGCTTCCTGGAAGGAGGGGCGCGTAGTGAACCTTGAATTAGCCATGAGGCTGGGCGACCGGCTCGACGGGCACATCGTGCAGGGCCACGTAGATGCCACCGGCACCTGCATTTCCCGGAAGGAGGTGAACGGGAGCCACCTGTTCCGGTTCCGGTTTCCCCGGCGCTTTGCTCCCCTGGTGATCGAAAAAGGGTCGATCTGTATCAACGGCGTCAGCCTTACCGCATTTGAAGTAGGGCGCGATGCTTTATCCGTAACCATTATACCTTATACGCTGGAGCATACGGGATTTAAAGACCTGCAGGAAGGGGCTGAGGTCAACCTTGAATTTGATATCCTGGGTAAATATATGCTTCGGATGAAAGAGCTGGACCTGGCTGCAGCCCATTGATCCTGCTGCACATCCCGGCTGTAGCTCCGGTGCAATGGCAGCGCCCGTCCCGAAAGCGCAGATTTTCCCCTTCCGTAAACGGTCATTTATATTCGTATGTTTTCACTCGTTTTTCCTCAGCACCATTTCCGGTATAAGCAGCAGGACAACCTGCGGTATATATTCGATCCCGTCCGCAGGCGGTATGTGGTGCTTACGCCGGAAGAATGGGTACGGCAGCATATCCTTCTTTACTTCTGCGACGTGATGCATTACCCTAAAGGATTGATCTCTGTTGAAAAGGAAGTAAAGGTAAACGGCCTCAGGAAACGGTACGATATCGTGGTATACAGCCGGGAGCATAAGCCCTGGATGCTGGTAGAGTGCAAGGAGCCTGGTACTGCAATCGGCGAAGACACGTTGCAGCAACTGTTGCGTTACCATCAGGAGCTGCAATGCCCTTACTGGATGCTGACCAACGGCAACCGCCATTTCTGCGCTTCCCTGCAGGAGCAGCGGGTAAGCTGGCTAACGGGGCTGCCCGCCTACGATGGCTGAATATTCCCTCCCGGCCAGGATGCCCAGCGCCCGCAGCACCACTGTATCGCTCTTGTTGATCTCCTGGTAATAGCCGTTGGCCCGGAACAGCATCCTGGCAAGCAACGCCTTGATCCTGGTGCGGAGCAGCTCCTTTGACCGGGCATCTTTCCATACCTTGCTTACGGAAGCCGCATCGGTAGCCTGGTAGTTCTTTTTCAGCATGTCCATCAATTGGGGGCTTACCGAAAAAGATGCGTCGAACTGCCGGAAGGTTTTATACCCGTTCATTTCCGCGCTGTGCTGCGAAAAATACTCATACACGGTATTGTTCAGTACGGGAGAGGAAAGCAGCGCAAACAGCGCCCCGGAAAAAAGATAGCTGTCGTAAGGCGTAACAATATCGGGCTTGATGCCCCCGCCTCCATAAACGACCCTGTGCTGCTCTTCCGTATAATAGCGGTGCGTATCGGCCGGCATAAGCGTGTCGGCCTGGGTAAGCGAGCCATTGAGGAACCGGTTCTCGAAATCGGTTTCATACTCCTCCCGGCCTCTATCGTAGGGGCGCTGGATGCTCCTTCCCGAGGGCGTATAATAGCGGGCTACCGTAAGCCGCAGCGCGGAGCCGTCGCCCAGCTCAAACTGCTCCTGCACCAATCCTTTGCCGTAAGTTCTCCGCCCTATCACCACGCCGCGGTCCCAGTCCTGTACGGCTCCCGCCAGTATCTCGCTGGCCGAGGCCGATCCTTCGTCTACCAGCACGGCCAGCCGGCCTTTTTCAAAAGCGCCTTTCTTTTCTGCCAGGTATTCTTCTTTTTCCGAATTCCGTCCTTTGGTATATACCAGCAACTTGTTGCCGCCGATCAGCTCGTCTGCAATGGCGGTAGCCGCATCCAGGTAGCCGCCCGGGTTTTGCCGCAAATCCAGTATCAGCTGCTTCATACCGTCGGCCAGCAGGCTTTGCAGCGCTTTCATGAATTCCCGGTAGGTGGTGGCGCTGAAGCGGTTGATGCGGATATATCCCGTTGCTGCATCGATCATATAAGCGGCATCCACGCTGAAAATGGGGATCAGGCCGCGTTTGACGCTCACCGTCAGCTCCCTGTTTTCTGCCGGCCGGAGCAAGGTCAGTTTTACCCCGCTGCCTTCCATGCCCCTGAGCTTGCCGATGATCTGCTCGCTGCTGACGCCCACTACAGAGCTGTCGTTCACTTTGAGGATCTTGTCGCCGGTTTTCACCCCTGCCTCTTCCGAAGGCCCGTTTTTTACTACGGAAGTGATCATGATGGTATCCCTGAGGATGTAGAATTCCACGCCGATCCCTTTGAAGTTGCCCTCCATATCTTCGGTAACGGAAGCCATATCGCGTGCAGGTATATACACCGTGTGCGGATCGAGGTGCTTCAGTATGCCGGCCACGGCATCTTCGTACAGGGAGTCGGCGCTGACGGAATCCACATACCGGGCGTTGATGATATCGATGATCTCTTCGAGCCGGTCGTTGCGGTCTATTACGTTGGAGATGGGCCGTTTATTGGCCAGGTACCTGTTGAGTTGAAAGCCGATCAGTATGCCCAGGACCAGTATAACGGAAAACGTGAGGGGTGTCCATACATTAAAACGCTTCGGAGAATCGCCAGGCATAATGAAGATAAAGTAGCTGCAAAATTAGGCATTAAAAAGGGGAATATTCAAATGCCGGGCAGAGAAATAAAGCCATCCTATAAAGGATAGCTTTATGTACTTCAATAATTCCGATTACAGCCGTTTCATAAAAGCCCCGATGCTCTCTTTTATATGCTCTATCTGGGCCCGGTCCAGGCCATGATGGCAGGCAATAAGCATCCCGCCCCGCATTACCTTGTCTGCCTCGGGGTATCCTTCCCTGCCTGCTTTATGCGCTATATTCCTAAAGCCGGGCTGCCTGAGTATGTTGCCGGTAAACACGGTCCGGGTCTGGATGTTTCTTTGCTCCAGGAAAAGCTGCAGGTCGCGCCGGATGAACGGAGCGCTTTCCCTGACGGTGACCGCGAAGGCCAGCCATCCCGTGCGGGAGCCGGGCAGCTGCTGCGGAAGGATGAAGAATTCTTCGTAGGCGCTGAAGAACGACCGGAGCTCATTGTAGTGAGCGGTGCGTTTATCGATATTGTCGGCCAGCTTGCGTATCTGCACCAGGCCAAAGGCAGCGCCCAGCTCCGAGGGCTCGATGTTGTAGCCGGGCTCTTCAAATACAAACTTGGCATCGTAGGGAATACCGTCTACTTCCACGTTAAAGCGGTTTTCGATCTTTTCCGATTCCACGAAGAGGGAAGAGCTGCGCCCCCAGCTGCGCAGCAGGCGTCCGCGGTCGTAAAATGCCTCGGTATTTACACAGAGCATGCCCCCGTTGCCCGCGCAGTTCACGATATGCGAGCCGTAGAAGCTGGTCGTGCTCATGTCGGTAAACCTGCCGGAGGAAGCGCCGTCTATTTCGGCTCCCAGGGTATCGGCCGAGTCTTCCAGGAGGAAGAGCCCGTATTTGTCGGCCAGTTCCCGCAGCGCTTTCCAGTCGGGCAGGTTGCCGATCAGGTTGGGGATGATCATGGCTTTTGTCCGGGGCGTGATCATTGCTTCCGCCTTATGCGCATCAATATTGTAAGTGCCTTCTTCCACATCGACAAAAGCCGGCACCCAGCCGCGCTTTACCTGCGGGGCCACGGTCGTGGAGAAGGTGAGCGCGGGGGTAATGATCTCCGTGCCCGGCCCGTAATCAAGCAGATCGGCAGCCAGGTAAAGCGCCGAGGAGCCCGAGTTGACCCCTATGCCATACTTTTTTGCATAGAGGCTGGCTACGGTTTCTTCCAGCGCCCTTACATTTTTGCCCATTTGGGTAGAGGTTTTGAGCACCTCCACCACGGCATCGATCTCTTCCTGCCCGTGTACGGTTTTACCGTAGGGCACATGCGGGTATGTATTGGTTACAGTTTCCATTATGGTCAGTTATGTTTTATATCCGTAAAAATAGCCAGTCTGCCCGGTAACGCGGCAAAATATTACCCCGCAGTCCCGAAAAAACCCCGGCCGGAATGGGGCCAGGGCTGCCGTAAATAACGTTGCAGGGAAGGTATTATTGCCGCCCGGCTTGTCCGCCGCCTGAAACGATCTTGGAGTTCTGGGCAATGCTCATCAGCTCTTTCATGGTACGCTGCATGCTGTCGTTGCTGCCGTCGAGGAAGATGGTATTCCCTTTGCCGTTTTCGGCAAAATGTTTAATAGCGTCGGTCCACATCGAAAAGAGGATGAAGGAGGCATCGAGGTTGGCCTGTTCCATTTCTTTGGCAGCCTTGGCCATGCCGTGCGCCACTTCTTCCCGGAAGAGCGCCACCCCTTGCCCCCGGAGCTGCGCCGCCTGGCGCTCGGCTTCGGCCTGTATCTTGATGGCGTTCCCCTCGGCCTCCGCAGCTTTGGTCTTGGTGATGAGCAAGGCCTGGCCTTCGTTCTCTGCCGCGGCCTTCAGGTTGTTGGACGATACTACCTGGGCCATGGATCGCATAATCACTTCGTCGAAGGTGATATCGTTGATCTGGAGGTCGATCAGGTGATAGCCCCATTCTTCCAGCACTTTGTCCAGCTGGTCTTTCACATGCAGGATGATCTCCCCGCGCAGGCTTAGTATCTCGGCCTGCTTTTTGGTGGCCACGAAGGCGCGTACCGATCCCTCCACGGAGCGTACCAGGGCCTGCATCAGGCTGCGTTCATCCATAAATTTGAAAGCTACGTTCTTGATGGTTTCCGCTTCCTGGTTCACTACCGCGTACAGCAGCATGGCCGAGAAATTGACATTGGCCTGGTCCATGGTAATGGCCTGGAACTTTAGTTCGATAGAGCGGTTCTGGATGGAGATGCGGCGGAAGATGCGTTCGATAAGGGGAATGCGGAAATTGAGGCCCGGCCTCATAATGCGGCGGAATTTCCCGAAAACGGTAATGACGGCCACGGTGCCCTGCTGTACGGTGACAAAGCAGAAGAACAACAGGGCAACAATAACGATAAGGGCAATGTAAGTAGGGGACATGTGCAAACTGGGTTTTGATACGATGGAAAATTAATGAAAAAGAATGAAACGGTCCGGGAAGCCTTTGCCCGCACGGCATAATCTTTGTTAGTAGAAGATTTATTGCAACCTTTGCAGCAGCATCGCCATGGCAAAATTCTTACTCAATACCGCGCTTGTGGAGGAAGACTTCTTCTCCGATACCCGGCTCCTGGCCATCGGTTCGGCGTTGAAAGGCCATAGCCTTTGCTGGTGGCTCAACCAGCTGTTCGGCCTCAACTTTGTACGCGAGCCGGAGCTCGATATCTGCATCCAGGAGGGAAAAATCCTGTCGAGGGCCGGCGGCACGCTGTTTGACACCATCCAGGAAGAGGTCAAGAAGAAGTACTATTTCCCCGTTTACCGGCACGAGCTCCCGTATTTTGATGCTTCCATTTACCTTTACGGCAACCGGTGCTCCGTAAAGAAGCTGGTGCCCGAGCTGAAGCATGCCGACTACCTTATGCTGATCCAGTATGCCTCGTACCTGGAGCAGGATTATGATTTTTCGGTTAATTTAACTGCGGTGCAGGGGGTAAGCTGGGCCAGGGAAATGGAGATTGAGGCCCTGAAATCGCGCCGCAATCTTATCCTGTAGCCGCCGTAAACGTTTGCGCCAAAACTTGCCCGACATTTAAGATTAAGATTCATTTTTATTACTTTTGCCCGATTCATTTTTTTCAACAAACAAAATAACCCCTGTTTAGCACAATGGCTGAAAAAATTAAAGTAGCGAATCCCGTTGTAGAATTGGACGGTGACGAGATGACACGCATCATCTGGAAATTTATCAAAGACAAGCTGATCCTTCCTTACGTGGATGTGGATATCAAATATTTCGACCTTGGCGTGGAACACCGTGACGCTACTGACGACCAGGTAACTGTCGACGCTGCCAATGCCATACGCCAATACGGGGTAGGTATCAAATGCGCTACCATCACGCCCGACGAGGCCCGCGTTAAGGAGTTCAACCTTAAGCAGATGTGGAAATCTCCGAACGGCACCATCCGCAACATCCTCGATGGTACCGTGTTTCGCGAGCCGATCGTGATCAACAATATTCCCCGCCTGGTGCCTAACTGGACCGCTCCCATCTGCATCGGTCGTCATGCATTCGGCGACCAGTACCGCGCCACCGATTTCGTAACCAAAGGCAAAGGCAAGCTGACCGTTAAATTTGAAGGCGAAGACGGTACAGTGCAGGAGTTTGAAGTGTACAACTTCAAAGGCGACGGTGTGGCCCTTACCATGTACAATACGGATGAGAGCATTGCCGGCTTTGCGCGGGCCTGCTTCAACCAGGCCCTGATCAAGAAGTGGCCGCTGTACCTATCTACCAAGAATACCATCCTGAAAAAATACGATGGCCGCTTCAAGGATATCTTCGAAGAGATCTACCAGAACGAGTTCAAGGCGAAGTTTGATGAAGCCGGTATTACTTACGAGCACCGCCTGATCGACGATATGGTGGCTTCGGCGCTGAAATGGAACGGCAATTTTGTATGGGCCTGCAAAAACTATGACGGCGACGTGCAAAGCGATACTGTAGCGCAGGGCTTCGGCTCGCTGGGGCTAATGACTTCTACCCTGGTAACTCCCGACGGCAAAACCATGGAAGCGGAAGCCGCGCATGGTACCGTAACCCGCCACTACCGCGAGCACCAGAAAGGTAATCCTACTTCTACCAATCCTATTGCCTCCATCTTTGCCTGGACCCGCGGCCTTGAATTCCGGGGCAAGCTGGACGGCAACCAGCCGCTGATCGATTTTGCCCACGCGCTGGAAGCCGTGTGCATCGAAACCGTTGAAAGCGGTAAAATGACGAAAGACCTTGCGGTGTGCATACACGGCAACAAGGTGAATCATGGGGAGCACTACCTGTATACGGAGGAGTTTCTCGATGCGCTGGATACGAACCTGAAAGCAAAACTGGGGCATAGCTGATCCTTTGTTGCTGACGAATATTTACGCTAAACGGCGGCCTTGCAAGGCCGCCGTTTAGCGTAATTGGTAACATAGAATTATTGTAGCAGTCAATAAAATATGCAGTTTATTTTGTTATTTTGCCACCTATTTTAACCAAATTATATGAAACGTATTTCTATTGCAATCAGTGCCCTGTTAGTAGCCCTGGCTTGCGGTATTTCGTCCTGCAAAAAGGATTACGAGGCGCCGCCGGATACCAGCGGGTACGACCCTATGCTGCCCGTTACCCATACCATTGCCCAGTTGCTGAGCCTGCCCCAGGGCTCGGCTATCGACGCTGACGTGGTTATAGCCGGAATCGTGGTTATGGACGACAGAAGCGGTAACTACTATAAGAAAATGGTGATCCAGGATTCTACCGGTGGTATCGAGATCCTGGTCGATCAGAACAACCTCTACAATGACTATCCTGTAGGCCGTAAGGTGTATGTAAAATGTAAAGGCTTATACCTCGGAGCTTACGGCGGCAATCCGCAGATGGGTTATACGCCCGATGCTGCCGGAAGCCTGTCCAATATACCTGCCGTGCTGGTAAGCGACTATATCGTGAAGGCTAATTACCCCAACCCGATCGTACCTGATACGCTTACGCTGGCGGAGCTGGCTTCGCCCGGTGTTGCAAAAAAATACCTGAATACGCTTGTAGCGATCAAGCAGGCCGAGTTTACTGCCGCCAATGTCGGCGTACCTTATGCACAGCAGGCCAGCCTGGCCTCTGCTACCAACCTTACCGTAAACGATTGCAGCGGTGGTTCTATTACTATGCGCAACAGCGGTTATGCTAAGTTCCAGCCTTATATCACACCCGGAGGTAACGGCGTGCTGCTGGGCATCTATACCCGCTATAACAATACGCCCCAGATCTACATCCGGGATACCTCCGATGTGAAATTCTATGGCCAACGTTGTGATGGCACCTCCCCTTCCATTCAGTATATATTGAACGACGGCTTTACCAATCTCAATAATTGGAACGCCATAAGCGTTACCGGCGCCCAGGTATGGGAAGTGGTAGACTACGGCAATCCCAAGCCCTGCGCTAAAATGTCGGGCTATGCCGGCGGCAATAATGTAAATGAAGACTGGCTGATCAGCAAGGCGCTGAACCTGAGTGGGTTCAATACCATTTCGCTGACCTTTGAAACTGCTGCTAAGTATTCGGGGAATCCCTTGCAGTGCTATATTTCTACCAACTATTCCGGAAGCGGTGCACCCGGTGCTGCATCTTGGACCTTACTGCCTGCCACTTACGACCAAAGCAATAATTTTACTTTTACTGGTTCCGGTACGATTGATTTGTCGGCTTACAAGAACCAGCAAGTATATATTGCTTTCAAATACACGTCTACTTCCAGTGCAGCGGCTACCTGGGAACTGGATAATGTTAAGGTTTTCGGTGAATAGTAATTAAAAGCAGCAAACTTCTGTACCATAAAGTGAAAGCCCGAAGATTTTCTTAGGGCTTTCACTTTGAGCATTCCTGAAGAGGAGAGCACTTACTTATTTATTATCTTCCAGCGAGAACAGGCTGTCTACGAACTCATATTTGTTGAATATCTGCAGGTCCTGCATCCGTTCCCCTACGCCGATGTATTTGACCGGTATCTTGAACTGGTTGGCGATAGCCAGCACTACGCCGCCTTTGGCAGTACCGTCCAGCTTGGTAATAGCCAGCGCGCTGACCTCGGTAGCGGCCGTAAAGTGGCGGGCCTGCTCCAGCGCATTCTGCCCCGTGCTTCCGTCCAGCACCAGCAGCACCTCATGCGGCGCATCCGGTATGTTCTTGCTCACTACTCTTTTGATCTTCGACAGCTCATCCATCAGATGGGCTTTATTGTGCAGGCGGCCTGCGGTGTCGATGATGATCACATCCACGTTTCTCGCAATGCCGCTTACCACCGTGTCGTAGGCTACAGAGCTGGGGTCGCTGCCCATTTCCTTTTTAACGATCGGGACATCCACCCGCTCGCTCCATATTGTCAGCTGGTCTACCGCGGCTGCGCGGAAGGTATCGGCAGCGCCCAGCAATACGCTCTTGCCGTTCTTTTTGAAGTTATACGCCAGCTTCCCGATCGTAGTGGTCTTGCCTACGCCGTTTACGCCCACTACCAGGATTACATAGGGCTTCTTGCCCTGTGGTATTTCAAAGGTTTCAAACTCATTATCGGGCGCCGAAGTCAGCATGCCGGCTATCTCCTCCTGCAGTATCCTGTTCAGCTCCGAAGTGCCCAGGTATTTGTCGCGGGCTACACGCTCTTCGATACGGTTAATGATCGCTACAGTAGTATCCAGGCCCACATCCGCCGTAATCAGGGCCTCCTCCACGCTGTCCAGCACCTCTTCATCCACCGTGCTCTTGCCTGCAATTGCCTTGGTTATCTTGGAGAAAAAACTTTGCTTGGTCTTTTGCAGGCCTTCGTCCAGCGCTTCCTTTTGTTCCTGCTGTTCTTTATTGCGTTTAAATAGCTTGTCAAAAAATCCCATATCGTGAAAACAATGCCGTTTACAGCGGCAGAGCGGTTGCAAAAATACTTTTTTACAGGGGTAAGGAAAACTTTTTCTTATTTGTTACTTTTGATGGCAGACTAAACAAAAAGGAATGGAAGAGCAGATACCCGTAACGCTCTGGATCGCGGGAAGAGGCTACCGGATACGGATCAAAAAGCAGGATGAAGCTGCGGTACGCCTTGCCGTCAAGATCGCCGACGAAAGGATCACCGAACTGCGGACCAGTTTCGCCGGCAAAGACGACCAGGACTTTATCGCCATGTGCCTGCTGATGTACGCCACCGACCAGGTAACGGATGCCAACGAGCTCAGCCTCATCCAGAAGGAAATGGTACAGCACATGGTCGAAAAGATAGATAAAGTGCTGTAAAGATCTCAGGCCGTTCTATAATTCATCGAAAAAGGAAACCAATACCGGGTTCCTTTTTTTTGTTAACTGTAGAGTACAATAAGTAAAGTAAACTTGTCTTTTTTTAAAAATTACATTACATTTGAAGAAAAACTGACCTTTATGAATAACAGATTGCTTTTTCCCAGGCCCTTCAAGGCAGTAGGGCTGGTACTGGTAGCATTATCCTTTATCCTGTTTATTGCCTGGAACTGGTATCATTTCGAATTTGGCTTTCTGGCAACCACCGGCGGGAGCCGTACGGAGGGCCTGGATTTCCAGGATCATAACCTTACCAACGAGCTGATGGCAATAGCGATGCTGACCGGCCTGCTTTTCATCGCATTTGCCCGCGGACGCACCGAAGATGAGCGTACGGCCCTCCTGCGGCTCCAGTCTTTGCAGGTCAGCCAGTATGTGAGCTATGTACTCTTTGTGCTGGGGCTGTTCCTGGTCAATGGGCTGGCTTTCATCTCCGTGATGCTGCTCTTTCCCTATGTACTCCTTGCCATCTTTATCCTGGTGTACCATTGCAGAATGTATTTGCTCCCTAAATTTGCAGCACATGAAGAATAGCCTGAAGGTAGAGCGCGCTATCCTGAATCTTACCCAGGAAGCACTGGCAGCGCAGATCGGCGTGTCGCGGCAGACTATTCATGCGATCGAGTCGGGAAAATACGTACCTTCCACGGTGCTGGCCCTGAAGCTGGCCCGTTTGTTCGGCAAGCCCGTAGAGTCTTTTTTTGCGCTGGAAGAAAACGATTAAACAATAACTGTATGATGCGTCGTTCCTTACTGTTGCTGCTGTTGCTGGCAGCCGTATCGCTGGGGCATGCCCAGGAGCAGGATACCGATACCCTTGCAGTGCCGGATACCCTTGCGGCAGATGCGCCTTTGCCGGAGGCGGAAGCCATACGGCTGCCGGACGATACCGCTGTGATACGGCAATACATCAACCTGCTGTGCTCCCGCGGCTTTTACGGCAGGGGCTATGTAGGCAGGGGCATGCAGAAGGCTGCCCGGTACATTGCCGGGCAGTATAAAGCCATCGGGCTGAAGCCTTTCAGCGAAGGGTATGCCCAGTCTTTTACCTACCCGGTCAATACTTTTCCCGGTGTGCTGAATGTGCGGGTAGAGAACCGTACGCTGCAGCCGGAAAAAGATTACCTCGTCCACCCGGCAAGTAATGGCTTTGACGGCGAGGAGCTGAAAGTGCGGGTTATAGACGGCGCGGCTTTTGCGGCTAAAGTGCGGAGCCGCAGGAAAGCAGGCGCCGCATTAAAGGAATGGCAGCGGCTGCGCAGGAACATATCCTCTGTTAAATATACCTACCTGCTGGAGCATACCGATTCGATCTGTGCAGCGATGCAATGGGACAGGGAACAAGAGCTGCTGGAGCAACTGCCGGAAGGCGCTTTCTGGGTGCGCCGCAGGGGCAAGCCCACCTGGAGCGTTGCCGACAGGGCTATGGCGGCAACCGTGATAGAGCTGTTCGACAGCACCTGGGTGCCGGAAAAGAAAAGCAGGGCCTCGGTAACGCTGGTCAACCGGTTCGAGCCTAAATTCAAGGCCGAGAACGTGATAGGCTATGTGCCCGGCACGCTTTATCCCGACAGCTTTATCGTGATTACGGCCCATTTCGACCACCTGGGCAAGATGGGCAGCAGGACCTACTTTCCCGGCGCCAGCGACAACGCCAGCGGTACGGCTATGCTGCTGAACCTGGCGCAGTATTACGCTGCACATCCGCAGCGGTATTCTATTGCCTTTATCGCTTTTGCGGGCGAAGAGGCGGGATTGCGGGGCTCGGCCTGGTATACCGAGCATCCCCTGTTCCCGCTGGAGCAGATCCGTTTCCTGCTGAACCTGGATATCCTGGGCGACGCTACTGACGGCATTACCGTAGTGAACGGTACGCTGCACCGCGACCAGTTCGAACTGCTGAACCAGCTCAACCAGGCCAACCGCTACCTGCCTGCCATAAAGCCCCGCGACAAGGCTGCCAACAGCGACCACTATTTTTTCAGTGAAAAAGGCGTTCCCGCTTTCTTTATTTATACCAACGGAGGCAAAGGGTATTACCACGATACCGCCGACCGGCCCGAGCATGTTACCCTCGCCAGTATAACCGGGCTTGCAGCGCTGCTGAAACAATGGATATCAGGGCTGCAGTAAGTAATTTCAATTTTTTTTGAAAATTCGAAAATTTAGTGTAGCTTTACGACATGAATCTGGCAGAAGCAAAGCAACAATTTATCCAGAGCTGGGGCGTGTTCGGTTCCTCCTGGGGGATCAACAGGACCATGGCCCAGATCCATGCCCTGCTGCTCATAGCGCATGAGCCCATGAATGCGGATGAGATCATGGAGCAGCTGCAGATAAGCCGCGGCAATGCCAATATGAATATCCGGGAGCTGATGAACTGGGGCATCGTGGAAAAAGTGCTGAAGCCGGGCGACCGTAAAGAGTATTTTGTAGCGGAAAAAGATATATGGAAGGTAGCGATGCGGATTATGAAGGAGCGCAAGAAGCGCGAGCTCGATCCCATTATTCATACCATGGAACAGATCGGGAATATTGAGGATAGCAGGAAGGACCCCGAAGCAAAGGCTTTCCTGGATACAGTAGGGCAGATCCAGAAGTTTGCAAAGCAGGCCGACAGTGCCCTGGCCGGGCTGATCAAAGCCGATGAGCACTGGTTTACCGGCACCCTGCTGAAATTGTTTAAGTAAGCGGCTTTCCCGCTATGGCGCAAAACCGGGTAATACCGGTTTTTATAGGAATATTATATTTCAAAATTTTCTGAAAATATAGTTATTACAGTAAAATAGTATCCCATGCCATCCCGCACTTATTTTGATCATACGGCCAGCCTGAAGACCGCTGATATAATCGTTCAGGCCATTGCGTTCCTGGTGGCGGTATGCCTGCTCCTGGCGGAAGGGAGCCTGCTTGTTCTCTATATAACGGGCTCGGTGCAAAGCCTGAGCAGCATTGTATGGTCGCTCTACTTCAGGAGAGATATACCCGGATACCGTGCGGGTATGCGAATACGCTGCCTGTTTCATGTCATTGCCGTCCTGCTGTTGCTGAGCCTTGTGCTGCGCCCCCGGCCGGATGTGCTGACCTGGCTGCTGCTGGCTGCAGGTCCCGTACCGGGCCTGGCCTATTTTATCGTTAGCATCCGCGAAGCCGCCTATTACGGCAAGGCCCGTAAGCCTTTTTACCTTCTGTAATTTACTCCCGCCCTTATACCCATGCTTATGATACGAAATGAAAAAGCGCTGGTTTATCGCTTCCTTGCGCGGATGAAGACAGCCGATGCCATACTGCAGGCATTGTGCTTTACCACGATGCTCTGCACCTTCTGGTACGATTTTGAAAATGCAGGCGGGGCAGGGCTGCTCCTCATGGCAGGCATACAATGCCTGAGCGTGCTGTTCTGGCTTTTTATGTTAAGAAGGGATACGGCCAGGATGAGGGGCGGTATGGTGATCCGGCGTATCTTCCTGGTGCTGGTGGCGCTGATCCTCCTGGCCGCCGTGTCCGGGGGCCAGGAACTATGGTATGCAATGATCTTCACAGGGCCTGCATGGGGATTCAGCTACTTCGGCATTACCATTGCAGAGATCCGCTTTTATCATAAGCTGGCTGCCGGGCAGGGAAAGACGGAACAGGGAATATGACGGTTATGCAAAGGACAGCCCAAAGGCTGCCCTTTGCTATTTGGTAGCAAGCTGTATTCCGGCCTTATTATTGCACCGGCACCGGCGGCTCCATCACGGTGCCGCATTTTTTGCAGGTCCGTTTGTCTACATCGGCATAGAATGCATTCATAACCGGCGGGAGCTGGCTTACGATATCATTGACGGGGAGAAACTCTTCATACAGCTTATTGGAGCAGTTTTCGCAATACCATGCAAAAGAGTCTTTCATGTCGCCGGAGCGCACTTTCTCGATCACCAGGCCTACGGTATTGGGGCCGCGCTGGGGAGAGTGGGGCACCCTGGCAGGCAGCAGGAACATATCGCCCGCCTTGATCTCGACCGGAACGATCCGGCCGTCTTCAATGATCTTCACCACGATATCGCCTTCCAGCTGGTAGAACAGCTCTTCGGTTTCGTTGTAATGGAAATCCTTGCGGCTGTTGGGGCCGCCTACCACCATAACGATGAAGTCCTGCACATCTTTATATACCTGCTGGTTGCCTACGGGCGGCTTCAGCAAATGGCGGTGTTCGTCGATCCAGTTTTTTATATTGAAGGGGCGTGTTACAGGCATATCGGAATATTTGCCCTAAAGGTAGAAAATTTTGAAAAAAGTGATAATCAACTTACATTTATTTCCGGATGGACAATAAAGGAATCAACAAGGAAAGCAAGTATGGCGGCGCGATGAAATACGCCGCAGTAGGTACGCAAATGATGGTCCTGCTGGGCCTGGGCGTATGGGGCGGCCTTGCCCTGGACAGGAAGCTGCAAACCGCTCCCTTGTTCCTGGTACTGCTCCCGGTGATTGCCTTGTTTGTAAGCCTGTACCAATTATACCGTCAGCTGGTAAAGCCCAAAAAGTGAGCTCAAGCCAATAACCGCCCCGTTATATAGAGATACCATAGGCCGCACTGGATATAAACACAAAAATTATATTCAGATGGCACCAGAAAACAACACTTTCCGATTATCCCGCCGCAGCAGGGCAGGAGCCCTCCTTTTATTGTTCCTGATCCTGGCACTCCTTGTAGTCTGGCGGCTTTTGCCGGTCCTGTTTCCCGGCAAGCAGGGTCTGAATGACCGGGAACTGCAGCTGAGCTGGGAGCGGTTCCGTGCAGAGCAGGTTGTGCAGGAGGAGCAGGCCGCGGGCGCTTATACACCGCATGCCTATCGCAGCAAAGAAGCAGAGCCGGCAGCTGTCCGCCTTATGCCTTTCGATCCCAATACCGCTACAGAAGAGGAGCTGCTGCAGCTCGGCCTGCCGCGCCACACCGTACGCACCCTGATCAAGTACAGGTCTAAGGGAGGCCGTTTCCGGCAAAAAGAAGAGCTGCAAAAATTGTACACTTTAAGTAGGGCCGACTACAAGCGTATTGCGCCTTACGTCCGGATCGCGGACGGGGGAGCGCCCCGTTTTCCCGGGCAGCGGGGAGCAGATACCGAAAAGCCCCTGCCGGTCGTGGAGCTGAACAGCGCGGATGCGGCGGGCCTGATGGCGCTGAAAGGCATAGGTCCCGGCTATTCCAGGCGCATCCTGAACTACCGGGATGCATTGGGAGGCTTTTACAGCGTGGAGCAGCTCCGCGAGGTGTACGGGTTCCCGGACAGCACTTACCTGCAGCTACGGGAACAGCTTACGGTGGATCCGGCCGCGATCCGGAAAATCAATGTAAACACGGCAGGTCCCGAAGAACTGGCCAGGCATCCTTATATCGGCAGGAAAATGGCAGATAATATTATCAGGCTGCGGAATGACCTGAAATCCTTTGACGAAATAGCACAATTAAGACAGGTTCCTTTGATTAATGAGGAAAAATATCGTAAAATTGCGCCTTATTTGAGTGCTCACTAAGTGTATATTATTCAATCGTTACCTATGGATTTTAATTTGACGGAAACCCAGACGCAGATCGCCGAGATGGTGCGCGACTTTGCCAATAAGCACATCCGGCCCGATATGATGGAATGGGATGAAAAACAGATCTTCCCGGTAGATCTGTTTCATAAGATGGGGGAACTGGGGCTGATGGGGGTATTGGTTCCTGCAGAATACGGGGGTTCCGGATTGAGCTATTTCGAATATGTAACGGTGGTCAGCGAGATTGCCAAGGTATGCGGTTCTATCGGCCTGTCTGTAGCGGCGCATAACTCTCTCTGTACAGGCCATATCCTGTACTTCGGCAATGAGGAGCAGAAGAAGAAATACCTTCCCAGGCTGGCCTCCGGCGAGTGGATCGGCGCCTGGGGGCTTACCGAAGCCAATACCGGCAGCGACTCCGGCAATATGCGTTGTACGGCGACCCGCGACGGCGACGGCTGGGTGCTGAACGGTACCAAAAACTGGATCACTCATGGTAAAACAGGTAATGTAGCAGTGGTACTGGCCAGGACAGGCGAGCCGCGCACCCGTAATAACATCACCGCCTTTATTGTAGAGCGCGGCACTCCGGGCTTCAGCGCCGGCAAAAAAGAGAACAAACTCGGTATGCGGGCATCCGAAACCACCGAACTGGTATTCGATAACTGCCGTATACCCGATACGCAGCGCATCGGCGAAGTAGGCGAGGGCTTCAAGCAGGCTATGAAGGTATTGGACGGAGGCCGTATTTCCATTGCAGCCCTCTCCCTGGGCATTGCTAAAGGTGCCTACGAAGCTTCCGTGAAATATGCGAAAGAGCGGCACCAGTTCGATCAGCCGATCGCCAACTTCCAGGCCATTGCCTTCAAGCTGGCCGACATGGCCACCAAGATAGAGGGGGCCGAACTGCTGATCTACCAGGCTGCCGATATGAAGAACAGGGGAGTGAAAATGACCAAGGAATCTGCTATGGCCAAGTATTATGCTTCGGAGGTTTCGGTGCAGGTAGCAACGGATGCGGTGCAGATATTCGGCGGGTACGGTTACACCAAAGATTTCCCTGTGGAAAAATACTATCGCGATTCCAAGCTCTGTACCATCGGCGAAGGCACTTCAGAGATCCAGAAGCTGGTGATATCCAGGGATATCCTGAGCCAATAGTTTTTTAGAAAAAGTTTAGCGCAGGAGTTGATAATTTCACACAACAAAAAAGCCAATTCAACCTTTTTAAATCAGTCAAACCAATATAAGTTATGAAAAGACTAGTTACTTGTTTAGCCCTTACAGGATGTATCATTACTGGGGCCTCTGCACAGCAGATAGATTTAAGACCGTTAGCACTCATGATCCCCAACCAGGAGCTGAATCCCGGGGAGCCCATTACCGTAACCGGTGTCGTGAATAACAATCCTGCGCCTGCCGACAGTATCCAGGGGGCCATCATTTATGGTATTGAGGCCAATGGCGGAACCCTGATCGGGAATATAGACACATTCGTATTCTTCGGCCCCTGGTCTGAGATGTCGGCCGAAGGTACAGTGCCCTTCAACATCGGCTTTTCACAGGACGGCAACGACATTGTTGCCGATACGGCCTATACGCCCATTTTCTTCCTGGGAAATGACTGGGTACCTATGACCGATTCAATCAAAACGCTGCTGAATGTGCAGTTTTTTGAGGAGAACGGAGTAGGGCATCCGTTCGAAGATATGCTCTACCGCAGGTCTGAACTGGTGGATGGCCAAACCTATGGATGGTATACCCACATGAGGCCTTATCCCAACTGGGATGAAGGTACCTTTACAGATCCGGATCAGACCAATAACTGGGACTATACCCCGGTTATCTGGCGCACCGGTACTACAAGCCTGACCGAGCTGCTGAAAAATACGAAGTACACCGATATCGCCCTGTATCCCAATCCTGCGGTGGACCAGGTATCGTTCAGCATTGAATTCCCCAAAGCGAACAAATCTACCGTTGCCCGTGTGCTGGATGTGAGCGGAAGAGCGGTTAAGTCCAAAGCTTACGGCGCCGGCTCCGGCACCCAGAAGTACACTATGGATGTAGCTTCGCTTCCCGCAGGTATTTATTCTTTGCAGATAATCTGCGACAATGTGATCTACCACGGGAAATTCGTGAAAAAATAAGATAGCTGCCCGCAATTTCCTGCGAATAAAGCAAGGCCATCCGTAAGGACGGCCTTGCTTTATTTTTGTTTGATCGTATTGCTGCCATCGTCTTGGAGGATCTTCAGGTATGCATTCCTGCCGATCATCCGGGCTCCCAGGCTCAGCAGATGGGGATTGGGCACCTGGCAATCGATAAGCCGGTAATCCATGGTTCTGCAAAGCCATATCAAAGCTGTTTTGGAGGCATTGCTGACCAGGCTGAACATGCTTTCGCCGCAGAAAACCCCGTTTACGGATACGCCGTACAGGCCGCCGGCGAGCGTTCCGTTTTGCCATACTTCCACGCTGTGGGCCAGCCCGTCCCGGTGCAGGTTAATATAGGCTTCCTGCATTTCTTCCGTAATCCAGGTGCCTTCCTGTCCCCGTCGGGGAACAGCTGCGCAGTTCCGGATCACCGCTTCGAAAGCCTGGTTGAAGGAGCAGGTAAAAACGCCGGACCGGAGTACCTGCTGCATGCTTTTGCTGACTTTGATCCGGCGGGGAAAGATCACGCAGCGCTCGTGCGGGCTGTACCAGAGTATGGGCTCTCCATCGCTGAACCAGGGGAAGATACCCATACTATAGGCAAGCCTGAGCCTGGCAACGCTCAGGTCGCCGCCTATAGCCAGCAGGCCGTCCGGTTCGGCCAGCGAAGGGTCGGGGAATTGCAGCAGTCCGGGAAACAGGTGGAAAATCATAGCGCAATGATACAAATAAAACGGCCCCGGTCTGCCGGGGCCGTTTTTGAAGGTAGGATTGTTTATTCGGAGAGCGCCGGGCTCATTTTTATTACCTTGGAAGCGCTGGTAATCCAGTCGTTCAGCACATTAGCTGTTTCCGCAATATAGACGTCTTTTTTCAGGGCCTTCAGCCAATCGGCATTTTTGGTCCTGGAGGCGGTGTCGATATTGACGCGGGCCAGGTCCTCCTGCAGGTTCTTCACCACGATGGAGCCGGGTGTTTTGTTCAGCTCGTCCAGCTTTTTGGATAAAGCTTCGGACTCTTTCTGCTTGGCTGCATACTTGGCCTCATTCAGCGGAACGATGTTATTATCCTGCTGCGCTTTCAGGCGGTCGGCAGTCTGGCGGATGATCTTGAAAGTTTCGTTGGCATCTACCCGTTTGGCGCTGGCGCTGCGCAGCGCGGCCAGATCGGGCGGTGAGCTCCACAGCCTGTAGTCTGCGGCGCTGATCTTATCCCAGGGCAGGGCCGATTTGTCGCGGCGCTCGCCGATATTGTCCAGCTGCTCGTATGCATCGGGAAGGATGATATCGGGCGTAACGCCTTTCAGCTGCGTGGAGCCGCCGTTCACCCGGTAGAACTTCTGTATGGTCAGCTTAAGCGATCCTACGCCGGCGTAGTCTGCGCCGCCGCCTTTAGCCAGGTTGAACGCGGTAATGATCTGGTCGCGTACGGAAGGGCTCATTACCTGGTCGAGCGACACCAGCTTCTGCACGGTGCCTTTTCCAAAGGTATTGCTGCCGATGATCACCGCCCGGCCATAATCCTGCATGGCGGCGGCCATTATCTCGGAAGCAGAGGCGCTGCCGTTGTTTACCATGATCGCAAGCGGGCCGGAATAGATCGGCGCTGCGTTTTGGCTTTTCAGGGTAACAGACTGGTTGCCGTTGGCCCTTACCTGTACTACGGGGCCCCTGCCTATGAACAGGCCGGCCATATCTACCACGTCGGTGAGAGAGCCGCCGCCATTGTTGCGCAGGTCCAGCACAATACCGTCTACATGCTCCGCTTTCAGCTTGATCACCTCGTTGGCTACATCCTGGGCGCAACGACGGCCCCCGTTCTCGCCATTGAAGTCGGCATAGAATTCAGGCAGGTATATGTAGCCGATCTTTTTGCCTTTGTTTTCCAGAATAGCCGATTTGGCAAAGGTATCTTCTAGGTCAACCTTGCCCCTGATGATGGGGATTACCTCGCTGGTGCCGTCGGCATGCCGTACGGTCAGGCGCACTTCGGTATCCTTGGGCCCGCGGATCAGCTTCACTACATCGTCGGTTTCCATACCTTCCACATCCACCGGGGGCTTGTCGCCCTGCGCCACTTTCTCGATCACATCGTCGGCTTTAAGGTGCCCCTGTTTCCAGGAAGGGCTGCCGGTAATGATGGCGGCTACCTTGATCTTTCCGTCTTCCTGCTGCTGCAGGGATGCCCCGATACCGATAAAGCTGCCCGACATCATTTCGTCGAAGCGCTTCTTGTCTTCCGGCGGCAGGAAGTCGGTATGCGGGTCTTCAGAGCCGGTGATGCTGTTGACGAACAAGGCAAAACGGTCGTTGTCGTTCAGCTTTTTCAAGCGTTTGAAGAAGCGGTCCTGTACTTTACTGATGCTTTCGCGCGCTTCCTTCTCAAGGGTTGCAAAATCCCTGGCCTTGTAGTTGGCCGAGTCCTTTACTTTTTTCTCTTCTGCTTCTTTCAGGTCCAGGTATTTGGCCAGCACGCGGTATTTCAGGTATCCTTCCCAGCGTGCTTTGAGCTCTGCCTCGCTTTTGGCGAAGGAAAGCTTTTTAGGGTCCATCTCGATCTCATCATTGCCATTGAAGGAGAAAGGTTTCTGAAGAATTCCCTTGTAATACTGCTCTACCGCGTTCACCCTGTTTACGAAAGTTGTATTCACCTTTTCGAAGAAGTCGAGCGAGTTGCTCCTGATCTCGTCGTCGATCTGGGTACGGTATTTGCCCAATGCATCCACATCGGACTGGAGAAAGAACTTCTTTTCATAATCAAGGTTTTCCAGCGTTTTGTCAAAAACGGACTGAGAAAAAGCGTCGTCTATCGGGCGGGGCGCATAGTGGCCCTGCTCCAGAATAGCCATTACTGTATTCAGGATCGTTTTATTTTCGTTCGTAGCGCCGTCATTACCTTCACCGCCGCCGATATACCGGAAAGAAAAGAATACAGCAAGCGCTGCAACGATAAGGGCGGGTATCAGGATTTTGTTTCTCATGAATCGCAACATATCTGTATTAAAATGGTTGATTGCTAATTTAACGTCAAAAGCAAATGTAAAGTATTTTTGAGTTAACAAAAGGTGAAGTCGCAAAATACCCCGGATAGGGTTATAGCCTGCATCTATAGCGGTTTTCAGCCTTTTCCTGCCGGGTTTTTAACATGCCCTGTTGCCTGCTCTGTAAGCTCAATTGCCTGCCGTTATACCGACAACAAAAAAGCCCGCTGCTTGGTTGCGCGGGCCGGTAACGGAGCCATTATTCGGTTCCCTTTTCGGGAAGCTTTTCTTCGGGGGGAGGCATGAACATTTCTTTCAGGGCCTGGTCCCTGGATTCAGGCAGGTCGTGCTGCAGCCGGAAGCGCAGGTAGTGCACCCGGTTGTTTCCCGCGATGTCAAGTCCCTCGTAATGTGTCTTGATGGCTAATTCCGGGCTCACTTCCCCGCGGGCATAAATATCGTCGTCGTCGGCCAGTAGCTCCAGCCCGTAAAGGCCGATCACTGTTTTGGTAAAATGATAGAGATCCGGGCTATCCGTTTTCAGGTTGATCGTGGCTCCCGGTGCAAGGATCTGCCGGTACAGGCGCAGGAACCTGGGGTAGGTGAGCCGTTTTTTCATCCTGGACCCTCTCAGCTGCGGATCGGGAAAGGTGATCCATATTTCGCTGACCTCGCCCGGGGCAAAGTAATCGGTAATCTTATCGATATGGGAGCGCAGGAAGGCAACATTGCGCAGCCCTTCTTCCAGGGCGGTTTTGGCGCCGCGCCAGATACGGTTGCCCTTGATGTCGATGCCGATAAAATTTCGTTGCGGATAAAGCCGTCCCAGCCCTACGGAATATTCGCCTTTGCCACAGGCCAGCTCCAGGGTAATGGGGTTGTCGTTCTTAAAAAAGCTGTTCCATTTCCCCTTCATTTCTTTAGGATACTCCAGCACATTGTCAAATCCTTTGATCGCTTCGAAGCGGATCAGTTTCTTTTGTCCCAATAGAATTAGAATTTTGAGCTGCAAAAGTATTAAAGAATGGCGGATTTGGACGGCCCCCCGCCAGGATTATAGCCGCTTCGGCATTACCTTATGCTCGCAGCAGTTCATTTCCATCCGGAACAAGGCATTCCCGATATGCCGTCAGGCGCTTTTCATAGACGGCAACGGCTCTCTGGCCGGAGCTTCCTACAGGGCTACATCCTTGCATGCCCCGGGCGCACACTGTGTTTCCGCTGCCTGCAGCAGCCTATTCCCGTCCTATATTATCCAGCCAGATCCTAACCGTTTGGGGTTAAGCCATACCGGAACCTGCGGCAGGTTCTTACATGAGGATACCCGCAATGCTCGCGGAAAGGTAGGATGCAAGCGTGCCGCACAGCAGCGCCTTCAGGCCCAGGCGGGCCAGGTCGGAGCGCCGCTCGGGAGCCAGGGCTCCTATGCCGCCTATCTGCATGCCCACGCTGCTGAAGTTGGCAAAGCCGCATATCGCGGTGGTCACAATCAGCAACCCCTTTTCGGTAAGGATAGGCACTTCCCTGGAAGTAAGGCTTTTGAAGGCGAGAAATTCGTTGACCGTCAGTTTTTGTCCCAGCAGCGTGGCCGCGCTGTTAATATCTTCGGAAGGTACGCCCATAGCCCAGGCAAAGGGGTAAAAAAGCTTGCCGAAGATCCAGTTCAGCGAAAGGTCGAACTCAGGGCTGAACAGATGGCCAACCTTGAGCAGGGTCCAGTCGACCAGGGCGATCAGGGCAATAAACCCGATCAGCATTGCAATCACGTTCATGGCGATCTTGAAACCGTCGCCTGCCGCATGCGAAATAGCATCGATCAGGTTGGTGTATTCGCTTTTGACCTCCAGCTTCACCGTGCCCATGGTCTGGGATTCTTCGGTTTCGGGGTATACGATCTTGGAAATGACAAGGGCGCCGGGGGCGGCCATCAGGCTCGCCATGATCAGCTTGGGCGCAAGATTCAGTCCTGCCTGTGCGCCCATATTGGCATAAACGATAAGGATGCCTCCCGCGATACAGGCCAGGCTGCCGCTCATCGATGCCAGCAGCTCGCTCCTGGTCATGCCTTTGAGGTATGGGCGTATCATGACCTGCGCCTCCACTTGCCCTACAAAGGCGCTGGCTACATTGCTCAGCGCTTCGGCGCCGCTCACGCGCATCACGAAGTTCATGCCGCGGGCAATCAGCGATACGATGCGCTGCATTAATCCTATATGATAAAATATGGCTACCAGCACGCAAACGAGGATGATCGCCGCCGTAACGCTGAAGCCGAACACGAAGGGGTTATCTCCCTCGATGGTGGTGCGGTAAGGCACATCGCCGTGCGTAGCCGTTTGTGTGATGATCCCGCCATATACAAATGAAGCGCCTTCTTTGGCAAAGCCTTCAATCTTTTGCATGCCCCTGCCCAATAGGGCAAAGAAATGCTGTACCTGCGCTACTTTTAGGATCAGCAGGGCTATGACGACCTGCAGAACGATGCCGCTGAGGACCAGCCGGATGTTTATCCTTTTCTTATTGTTGGAAAACAGGAAGGCGATAGCCAATATCAGCGCAATGCCGATCAGTCCGGTAAAACGTCCCATTGATTTGGTAGATAAATGATAAACGGCTGCAAAATAAAATATTAATGAGAAATGATCTGCATTAAATAATCTTTCACAGCCCGGCATAAACGCAGTTTTACAGGAAAAGGGAGAATAAATCTAAAAAGTTACGACCTTTGCCACCTTTTTCAGGGGTGGTCGCTTATCGGCCGCGGCCCTGCCATACTTTGAAAATGAGATACACGAACGAGATCAATCGTCGCAAGACCTTTGCCATTATATCGCACCCTGATGCGGGTAAAACCACGCTTACCGAAAAGTTCCTGCTTTTCGGCGGCGCTATCCAGACTGCAGGCGCTGTAAAAAGCAACAAGATCAAGAAGGGCGCGACTTCCGACTTTATGGAGATCGAGCGCCAGAGGGGCATTTCCGTAGCCACCTCCGTAATGACTTTCGAGTACAAAAATATACTGATCAACCTGCTGGATACTCCGGGCCACAAGGATTTTGCCGAGGATACCTACCGCACGCTCACGGCTGTGGACAGCGTGATCCTTGTGGTAGACAGCGTGAACGGGGTAGAAGAGCAGACGCGCCGCCTGATGGAGGTATGCCGTATGAGGGATACGCCGGTGATCGTGTTCATCAATAAAATGGACCGCGACGGCAAATTCCCCTTCGATCTCCTGGACGAGATCGAAAAAGAGCTCAGCATTTCCCTGCACCCGCTTACCTGGCCTATTAACATGGGTAAGGAATTCAAGGGAGTCTATAACCTGTACGATAAGAACCTTAACCTCTTTACCCCCAACCAGAAGGCTACCGAGGAGAACAGCGTGCCGATCAACGACCTTTCCGACAAGCTGCTTGATGAAAAGGTGGGCGCAAGAGATGCCGGCCAGCTCCGGGAAGATGTGGAGCTGCTGGAAGGGGTGTACGGCGAGCTGGCGGTGCAGGACTACCTGGAAGGAAAGGTGGCGCCGGTATTTTTCGGCTCGGCTGTCAACAACTTCGGTGTAAAGGAAATGCTCGACACCTTTATCCGTATCGCTCCCACGCCTTTGCCCCGTAAAACCGACAAGGGGCTGGTGGCGCCGGGCGACGATAAGTTCAGCGGGTTTATATTCAAGATACATGCCAACCTGGATCCACGCCACCGGGACCGGATTGCCTTCCTGCGCGTCTGCTCCGGGAAGTTTGAACGGAACAAGAGCTACCATCATGTGCGGCTGGATAAAGACGTGCGCTTCAATGCGCCCTACAGTTTCATGGCCCGTCAAAAGGAGGTGATCGACGATGCGTTTCCCGGCGATGTAGTAGGGCTGTTCGATACCGGCAATTTCAAAATAGGCGATACCCTGACCGAAGGCGAGGATTTTTTCTTTACCGGTATGCCCAGCTTTTCTCCGGAGATTTTTAAAGAAGTGATCAATAAAGACCCGATGAAGACCAAGCAGTTGGAGAAGGGATTGCGGCAGCTTACCGATGAGGGCGTGGCCCAGCTGTTTACCCAGCATGGGGGCAACCGTAAGATCATAGGCTGCGTGGGCGACCTCCAGTTTGAGGTAATACAGTACCGTCTCCTGCAGGAATACGGCGCCTCGGTCAGCTTTGTGCCGCTTGCGTTTTACAAAGCCTGCTGGATCACGGGCGAAAAGAAAAAGGTCGAGGATTTTATCCGTTTCAAGCAGGCCAATATCATGGAAGACAAGGAAGGTAACCTGGTGTACCTGGCGCAGAGCGAATGGTTCCTGAATACGGAGCGGCAGAATAACCCCGATATCACGTTCCATTTCACCAGCGAATTTTAAGCAATGGCCTGGCAGAAGACCGGATAGGGCAGGGCAGGCGCAAACAGGCTGCCTGCCCCAGGAGCGGGGAAAAAGGTTAGTGGTTGCCGCTAATTAGTAAAAATGGCTATTTTGCCGGTTGTTACTGTCACATGGATTTTTCTGAAGCGATCATAAAAGGAATACTGCTGGGTTTGTTCATGGCGATCTCGGTCGGGCCTACGCTTTTTGCCGTGATCCGCTACAGCATGCACCATAGCTACAAAGCCGGTATCGCCTTTATCCTGGGTGTGTCGGCCAGCGACATCATTTACGTGGTGCTGGCCAATATTGCTACCAACTGGCTCCAGTTCCTGGAGGATCACCAGCGCATCGTGGGCTATATCGGGTCGGCGCTGTTCATTGTTATGGGCCTGGTAAGCCTTCTGAAAAAGTATAAGCCCAGAAGGCCCAAGCAGGGCAAGGCTCTCGACATCAGCGCCGGCGCCTACTTTAAAATATGGGGTACCGGCTTCCTGATGAATGCCCTGAATCCCGCCGTGATCCTGCTGTGGGTAGGAGCCGCCATTTCGGTAACGGGCGCAACGCTGGCGCCCAGGGCGCTGTTTTTCGGCGTTTGCCTGGCCCTCGTCCTGGGTTTCGACATTATTAAAGTGCTGCTGGCCGACAAGATACGCCGCCAGCTTACCCTGCGCCGTATCATGTACCTTAACCGTATTTCGGCATTCGTCATTCTTGTTTTTGGCTTCATCCTCTTAGCCAAAGTCTATTTCAATATAGAATTAAGCCATTAAAACAACCCACGCCGGGGTTTCCCCTTACGCCGGACTGGGTAATTGTCAAATACTGGCGTAACTTTGCCGCTCACTCATGAAAGTTGAGAATGGAAGTTTGAAATCCAGGATTAAGTTTCATTAAATCTTAATTTATTTCATGCTGAACACAATTGAAGAAGCGCTGGACGACATCCGGCAGGGCAAGCTGGTGATCGTTGTCGACGACGAAGACCGCGAAAATGAAGGCGATTTTGTTACCGCCGCGCGTAACGTAACGCCGGAGATCATCAACTTTATGTCGAAACACGGACGCGGCCTGATCTGCGCGCCTATTACCGAGGAGCGGGCCGCGGCGCTGAACCTTAACCTGATGGTGGAGCATAATACCGTTTTGCACCAGACGCCTTTTACCGTTTCGGTAGACCTGATCGGCCACGGGTGCACGACCGGTATATCTGCGCATGACCGCGCCAAGACGGTACAGGCCCTGATCGACCCGGCCACGAAACCGGAAGATCTGGGGCGCCCCGGGCATATATTTCCGCTGCGCGCCAAACCGGGCGGCGTATTGCGCCGCATCGGGCATACCGAGGCTACCGTGGACCTGGCCCGCCTGGCAGGGATGGAGCCGGCCGGCGTACTGGTAGAGATCATGAACGACGACGGCACGATGGCACGCCTGCCCCAGCTGATAGAGATCGCCCGGCAGTTCGACCTCAAGATCATTACCATCAAAGACCTCATTGCCTACCGCCTCGAAAAGGAAAGCCTGATCGAAGAAGAGGTGAGGGTACATATGCCTACCCGGCACGGCGATTTTGAGCTGGTGGCTTTCCGCCAGAAGAATACGGGCGAACAGCACCTCGCCCTGATCAAAGGAAGCTGGACCGAGGACGAGCCGGTACTGACCCGGGTGCACAGCTCCTGCTTTACGGGCGATATCCTGCATTCTCTCCGCTGCGACTGCGGGGAGCAGCTGCAGGCGGCTATGGAGATGGTAGAAAGAGAAGGCAAAGGCTGTGTGCTGTACATGAACCAGGAAGGGCGCGGCATAGGCCTGATCAATAAGCTGAAGGCTTACAAGCTGCAGGAAGAAGGGAAAGATACCGTAGAGGCCAACCTGGCCCTTGGCTTCAAGATGGACGAGCGGGACTACGGGGTAGGCGCGCAGATACTGCGGCACCTGGGCATTACCAAGCTGCGCCTGATGAGCAACAACCCCCGGAAGAGGGCCGGTCTCCTGGGATACGGGATCGAGATCGTAGATACCGTTCCGATCGAAATTACGCCGAACCAGTATAATGAATTTTACCTGCAGACCAAGCGCGACAAGCTGGGACACGAAATATTGAAGTGAGCTTACACCTGAAGGAAGCAAGCGGGAGCGCCGGGACCACCGGCGCTCCCGCTTTACAGGCCCTGCCGCTCCGGAGTTTTTTTTATAGAAAAGGAAGATTAATTTGCGCCCGATCAATGAAATTACTCTTCACAGCCAACCGCTTTCCTTATCCGCCTTACCGCGGCGACAAGCTCAAGATATTCCACCTTGCCAGGAGGCTGGCCTTGAAGCACGAGCTGCACCTGGTTACTTTCCTGCAGGACAGGCATGACCTGCAGCACCTGCCGGAGCTCAGGAAGATCTTCAGCGAGATCCACTTGGTGCCTTTACCCAGATGGCATTCTTACGGGAACAGCCTCCTGGCTTTTGCCCGCAGCGAACCCTTCCAGGTCCGTTATTTTCATGCGGCGGCTATGGAGAAGAAGATCGGCGAATTGCTGCGGATGCACCGTTACGATGCCGTGCATGTGCAGCATTTGCGTATGGCGCAGTACTGGGCCGGCCGGAAGGAAGTGCCCCGTATCCTGGATCTGCCCGATGCCTACTCGCTGTACTGGAAACGGCGGAAAGAAGGCACCAGCGGCCTGGCCGGCATATTTGCCGGCATAGAGTACAGGCGGGTAAAGGCTTATGAAAAGATACTGGCCGATTTCGACCTTGCCCTGGTCTGCTCCCGCGAAGACCGCGATTACCTTCTGGAAGAGCAAAAGCTGGACCGGGTCGCATTGCTGCCGAATGGCGTAGACCTCGATACCTTTTCTTCGGCAGGGCATGACTATAGGCAGGCCCGTACAATCCTGTTTACGGGAAATATGGACTATGCCCCCAACGTGGATGCGGTGCTTTATTTCGTGAAAGATATTTTTCCCCTGATCCGGGAAAAAGTGCCGGACTGCACCTTCATGATCGCGGGACAGCGCCCGGTAAGAAAGGTGCTGGATCTGGCCTCGGCCGATGTAAAGGTTACCGGGTTTGTGCCCGACCTGAAGGAAATGTACGCCCAGGCGGCTGTTGTGGCAGCTCCCCTTCGTTTTGGCGCCGGTACGCAGAACAAAGTACTGGAGGCTATGGCAATGGGAGTGCCGGTGGTCAGTCATCATGTGGGATTCGGCGGCCTGAATATCCGGTCGGGGGAGGGCGTATGGCTGGCAGACGATGCGGCAGCCTTTGCCCGGAACTGCATCGCGCTGCTGCAATCGGAGCAGCTGCGGCAGCAGACCGGAACGGCCGGACGGGAAGTAATACGCAGTCAGTTCGACTGGGATGTGGTTGCCGGCATGCTGGAAAACTATTTTTTCAGGATCATTGCCTGAAAGAACAGCCGACGCAAGGCTTATCAACCGGTTAACGATCCGCTGGCCGACAATTCAATATATCAGCTTAACTTTGCGCCTATGCAACAAACATTCGACGCTTCTTTGCCTATTGCGATCGGCAGCGATCATGCAGGCTTCCAGTATAAAGAGCAGCTGAAAACATGGCTTACCCAGCAAGGCTGGGCGGTAGAAGATAAAGGCACGCATTCCACCGATTCTACCGACTATCCCGATTATGCGCACCCGGTAGCCGCTATGGTAGAAGAAGGCAGGGCCGCAGCCGGTATCCTGATCTGCGGCAGCGGTAATGGCGTATGCATGACGGCCAACAAGCACCGGGACATAAGGGCGGCGCTGTGCTGGAATGAGGAACTGGCAATGCTGGCCCGCCAGCATAACAATGCCAATGTATTGTGCATGCCCGAGCGCTTTGTGCCCTATGATACGGCGCAGAAAATGACGGCGCTTTTCCTGTCTACTCCCTTTGAAGGAGGGCGGCATGAGCGCAGGGTGGAAAAGATCTGAGCAAACCAGGTCTCTGCATCGGTATTTTAAATTTTCCTGCCCTTGAGTATTCTTGATAAATTCCTGGCCAAACGTTCGGCAAACAACCCTACGGGCGAAATGGCCTTTGTGGACCATATTGAAGCGCTGCGCTGGCACCTGGTGCGGGCGCTGGCGGCTATTATCATTGGTGCGCTGATCGTTTTTTTCAATATCGATTTTGTATTTCAGAAAGTGATCCTGGGCCCGGCCGGCGACGATTTTATCTCCTACCGCTGGCTTTGCTCTTTTGGAAAGATGATCCATGTGGATGCGCTGTGCATGCAGTCGCTGCAGATCAAGTTTCAGAATACCGAGCTCTCCGGGCAGTTTATGATGAGCTTTTCCGTATCTTTTATGCTGGGATTTATCCTGGCCTTTCCTTATGTCTTCTGGGAATTCTGGCGCTTTATCAAGCCCGCGCTTAAGGAATCGGAGCTGAAATACGCCAGGGGCATTGTTTTCTGGTCTTCCACGTTATTCTTTATCGGCGTAGCCTTTGCCTATTTCCTGATTGCCCCGTTTACGATCAACTTTTTTGCGAATTACCAGCTCAGCCCTCAGTTTGAGAATATTATCACGATCTCTAACTATTACGATACCATGAGCGACCTGGTGCTGGGGCTCGGCATCGTATTCGAGCTGCCGGTCATCGTGTACTTCCTGTCGCGCATCGGCATCCTTACGCCAAAGTTTATGCGCGATCAGCGGCGCTTTGCCATCGTGATCATAATGGTGCTGGCCGCCGTGATCACTCCTCCCGACTGGTTCAGTATTTTCCTGGTAGCGATACCGCTGGTATTGCTGTACGAGGCCAGCATCGTGATCAGCGGGCGCATACTGAAAGAGAAATCGGCCAGGGAAGAAAGCCTGGACTGGTAGTATAAGCCGGGGCCGGCCGACTTTGTTAATTTTTTACCGCCCGGTAAAAAGGAATTCATAATCCATACCGCATTATTTATCTTTGGCAATCTTTTAGTTGCATTCATTCCTTATGAAGAAAAAAATTGCCCTGGTGGCCGGGGGGTATTCTGGCGAATATGTTATTTCGATCAGCACTGCCCGTACAATTGAGCAAAACCTGGACCCGGCTTTATACGAAGTATATAAAATCATCATCGATCGTAAGGAATGGTATCATGAAGCGGCATCAGGGAAGGTGATGGTGGATAAGAACGACTTCTCCATTACGGTAGACGGCCGGAAGATCACCTTTGACGCAGTGTTTATAGCGGTACACGGCTCCCCGGGCGAAGACGGCCGCCTGCAGGGCTACTTCGATATGCTGGGCCTGCCTTATACCACCTGCAATGCCATCGTTTCGGCGCTTACCTTTAATAAGAGTTTCTGCAATAAAGTGCTGAAAGACTACCATGTGGTCAATATTGCCAATTCGGTAGTGCTGTATAAAAATATACCTTATTCGCTGGGCGCCATCATGGAAAGCCTCAAGCTACCGGTGTTTGTCAAGCCCAATGAAAGCGGCTCCAGCCTGGGAGTAAGCAAGGTAACCAGCCCCGGGCAGCTCATGGGCGCCATCGACAAGGCCTTTGCCGAAGACAACCAGGTGCTCATCGAAGAGTTTATCGAAGGGAGGGAGCTTACGATCGGGGTATATGCGCTCAAAGGTAAAGTGTATACCCTGCCGCCTACCGAGATTGTAAGCAAGAACGAGTTTTTTGACTACGAAGCCAAGTATACCCCCGGCGTTACCAACGAGATTACCCCGGCGGCGATCGATCCCGACATCCTGGGGCAGCTGAACCGCAAAGTAGAGAGCATTTACCAGCACCTGAACTGCCGGGGTGTGGTGCGCATGGATTTTATCCTTGATAAGAAAAGCAACGAACTGTTTTTCCTGGAGGTCAATACCATGCCCGGACAGAGCGAGAACAGCATTATTCCCCAGCAGGTGCGGGCAGCGGGTATGGACCTGAAATCGTTTTACGGCAGCCTGCTGGAGGAGGTGCTTGCCGCCGTTTAATATCAGTAAAAAGTGCCGGCTTTCTCCCGCACAGGAAGAAGCCGGAAATCAAGTAAAGCAACATGTCGAAACCGTTTCACAAGACCTTTATCGGAAACCTGCTCATTATTGCGCTGATCTGTGCCGCCGTATACTGGCTGTTCTTTGCTTCGCTGGGCTGGATCACGGATCATGGCAAGGAGGCCAGAGTGCCCGAGCTTACCGGCAAGCCGCTGGGCGAATCCGTGAAAATACTGGAAAGTGCCGGCTTCGAAGTAGATATCGATTCCAGCTACAATCCCGACAAGAAACCACTGGCGGTGCTGCGGCAGCAACCCGAAGGCGGCTCCACGGTAAAGCTGGGGCGTACCATTTTCCTGATCGTTAACCGGCAAAGCCCCCCGCCGACGCAGATGCCCAACCTGGTAAACATGTCGTACCGCAGTGCGGAAATGCTGCTGAAAAGCCGGAAGCTGCTGCTGGGCGATACGATTATGAAGCCGGATATGGCGCAGGGAGCCGTATTGAGCCAGCTCTACAACGGAAAAGAGATTGCCCCCAATACCGAAATACCCCAGGGCAGCAGGATCACGCTCGTGATCGGCGACGGGCTGGGCAATAAGCAGATCAATGTGCCCGACCTTACCGGTATGACCTACCCGGAAGCCATAGCCATCCTGAGCGGCAGCAACCTGAACTACGCCGCGGTGTTCGACGGGCTTATCACCGACACCACTACCGCCGTGATATACCTGCAGCAGCCCGAAGCCTTCAACGACTTCAACGAGCCTAACAAAATTGTAGAGGGCGATAATGTGGATATCCGTGTAAAGCAGACTATGGATGGGAACGGTAACCCCTGACCGCATTGCTGCGCCTGCTGGCAGTGCAGCAGTATGTGCCGGGGCTTAGCCGAGTTTATAAATAAACTCTTCGATTTCCATGTTGCGGGCATTGGCAAAACCCCTGTCTTTGCCATAATGCCTGAAGCCGCATTTTTCGAGCACCCGCTGCGAAGCTATATTGTCGAATGCCGTACGTCCGTACAGCGGCCGGTTGCTTTCCAGCTGAAGGAATTGCGCTAAGGCCGCCGTGGCGATGCCTTGTCCCCAGAAGCTTTTGCCGATCCAGTAAGTGATCTGCGCCTCGCCGTCCATCATATATTTAGCCACTGTTCCCACTACCGAATCACCCGAAAGCACGGTCTTTATATGTATGCCCGGGTCTTCCAGGAGGCGGACCCATTTGCTTATATACGCATCCCGGTCGGCCGGGTCTTTGGCCGTAAATGCCGCCATCCAATTGGCTTCGGGGTCGAGCTGGAACCGGAAGAATGTGTCAAGGTCGCGTTCGGTAGTGCTGCGAAGGCTTATAGTATAGGGATGCATAGGATTGTGGGGGGAATGTGACAGGTGAAAACCGGGCTGTCTGTATTTATAATTGAATATCAGCCACAAATTACGCCATCATAAAGGCAGGGTATGCTACTGTATTTTATATTTATTTATTAACTATATATAATGAGGCTCCGGGCGCCCGGGGCGCTGCAAAGTTTCCCACATTCCGTAGTTTTGGAACAAAATTTGTTCAGTAATATTTCTTTTCTTAATTTTGCTGTCCCCTAATCGGGAAAACGTACGTGCAAAAACTCTTTTGGTCCAGAAATTTTAAATTTTATTGCTAAACCTATCTCAAAAAGTAACCACTTTTTGGGGTGGGATTATTTTGTTTTTTACAAATAACCGGTGTAAAATACTATGTCTAACGTAACAAAACGCACACAGACAGGCCGTGTCAACTTCGCTAAGATCCATGATGTAGCGGATACGCCCGATCTGTTGGCTATTCAGCTTCAGTCTTTTCAGGATTTCTTCCAGCTCGAAACCACGCCGGATAAGCGTAACAACGAGGGACTGTTTCGCGTGTTCAAGGAAAACTTTCCGATCACCGACACCCGCAACATATTCGTACTGGAGTTCCTTGACTACTTTATCGACCCGCCCCGGTATACCATCGAAGAGTGTATGGAGCGCGGCCTGACCTATTCTGTGCCGCTGAAAGCCAAGCTGCGTCTGAGCTGTAATGACGAGGAGCACGTAGATTTCGAAACGATCGTTCAGGATGTGTTCTTGGGTAACATCCCATACATGACTCCCCGCGGTACCTTCGTGATCAACGGCGCCGAGCGCGTAGTGGTTTCGCAGCTCCACCGTTCGCCCGGTGTATTCTTCGGACAAAGTACACACCCCAACGGAACCAAGATCTACTCTGCCCGTGTAATCCCCTTCAAAGGAGCATGGATGGAGTTCGCCACCGATATCAACAACGTAATGTATGCGTACATCGACCGTAAGAAGAAATTCCCGGTAACGACCTTACTGCGTTCTATCGGATATGAAACGGATAAGGATATCCTGAACCTGTTCGGCATGGCCGATGAGGTAAAAGCCGACCGCAAATCGCTGGAAGCGAACATCGGCCGCCGCCTGGCCGAACGCGTGCTGCGCAGCTGGACCGAAGACTTCGTGGATGAAGATACCGGCGAGGTAGTTTCGATCGAGCGTAACGAAGTGATCCTTGAGCGCGACAGCGTGCTGAGCGAAGAGCATGTGGATACCATCATCGAAATGGGCGTAGATTCCATTTACATCCAGAAAGAAGAGCTGAGCGGCGATTACTCCATCATATACAATACCTTAAATAAAGATACCTCCAACTCCGAGCTGGAAGCCGTACAGCATATCTACCGCCAGCTGCGCGGCAGCGATGCGCCGGACGATGAAACGGCCCGCGGCATTATCGAGAAGCTGTTCTTCTCCGATAAGCGTTACGATCTGGGCGAAGTAGGCCGTTACAAGATCAACCGCAAGCTGGAGCTGGGTATGGACAACGATAAAAAAGTACTGTCCAAAGAAGATATCATTGCCATCATCAAATACCTGGTGCGCCTTTCCAACGGTAAAGCCGAGATCGACGATATCGACCACCTCAGCAACCGTCGCGTGCGTACCGTAGGCGAACAGCTGTATGCGCAGTTCGGAGTAGGGCTGAGCCGTATGGCCCGTACCATCCGCGAGCGTATGAATGTAAGGGACAACGAGGTATTTACCCCGATAGACCTGATCAATGCCCGTACCCTGAGCTCCGTGATCAATTCTTTCTTCGGTACTTCCCAGCTGAGCCAGTTCCTCGACCAGACCAACCCGCTGTCTGAGATCACGCACAAGCGCCGTATCTCCGCCCTCGGGCCGGGCGGTCTGAGCCGCGAGCGCGCCGGCTTCGAGGTGCGCGACGTACACTACAGCCACTATGGCCGCCTGTGTACCATCGAAACGCCCGAAGGTCCCAACATTGGTCTGATCTCCACGCTGTGCGTGCATGCCAAGATCAACGATATGGGCTTTATCGAAACGCCTTACCGCAAAGTGAAAGACGGTAAAGTAGACCTGAAGCACGAGATCTATCTGAGCGCGGAAGAGGAAGATGATAAGAAGATCGCCCAGGCCAATGTGCCCCTCGACGAAAAAGGAAACTTCCTGGAAGAAAAGATCAAGTCGCGCGAAACAGGCGACTTCCCGATCCTGGAGCCCGGCGAAGTGGAGTATATGGACGTAGCGCCGAACCAGATCGTAGGCCTGTCTGCCTCCCTGATTCCCTTCCTGGAGCACGACGATGCCAACCGTGCGCTGATGGGATCCAACATGCAGCGTCAGGCCGTGCCCCTGGTACGCCCGCAGGCGCCGATCGTTGGTACCGGCCTGGAAGGCAAAGCAGCCCGCGATGCCCGTATCCAGATCCATGCCGAAGGCAAAGGCGTGGTAGAGTATGTAGATGCCAACGAGATCCATGTACGCTACGAGCGCAGCGAAAAGCAGCGCCTCGTATCTTTCGAAGACGACCTGAAGGTATATAAACTGACCAAGTATAAGAAGACCAACCAAAGCACCAGCATTAACCTGAGCCCTGCGGTGCGCAAAGGCCAGAAGGTGGTGGAAGGCGACTTCCTGACCCAGGGCTATGCTACGCAGAACGGCGAGCTCGCGCTGGGCCGTAACCTGAAAGTGGCCTTCATGCCCTGGAAAGGCTACAACTTCGAGGATGCGATCGTGATCAATGAAAAGGTAGTGCGTGAAGACCTGTTCACTTCCGTGCACATCGACGAATACGAACTGGAAGTACGCGATACCAAGCTGGGCGAGGAAGAGCTTACTGCAGACATCCCGAATATCTCTGAAGAAGCCACCAAAGACCTGGACGAAAACGGTATCATCCGTATCGGCGCCCATGTGAAGGAAGGCGATATCCTGATCGGTAAGATCACTCCCAAAGGAGAGAGCGACCCGACTCCCGAAGAGAAGCTGCTGCGCGCCATTTTCGGCGATAAAGCCGGCGATGCCAAAGATGCCTCGCTGAAAGCGTCTCCTTCCGTGGAAGGCGTAATTATCGACAAGCAGCTGTTCCAGCGCGCCAAGAAAGATAAAAACGCCAAGGTTAAGGAAAAGAACGAACTGGAGAAAATTGAGAAAGTACACAGCCAGAACGTAGAAGAGCTCAAGAAGCTGCTGCTGGAAAAACTGTCCATACTGCTGGCCGACAAGGTTTCTGCAGGAGTAACCAATACTTACGGCGAACCCGTGATCAGTAAAGGCGGCAAGTTCTCTATGAAAGTCCTGAACTCCGTGGACTTCCAGAACGTGAACCCGCTGGGCTGGACAGGAGAAGAAGAAACCGACGGACTGGTAAACCAGCTGCTGCACAACTACAACATCAAGTACAACGAAGAACTGGGACGCTACAAACGCGAGAAATTCAACCTGTCCATCGGTGACGAGCTGCCCACCGGCGTGCTGAAGCTGGCCAAAGTATACCTTGCCGTAAAACGTAAGCTGAAGGTAGGGGATAAGATGGCAGGCCGCCACGGTAACAAAGGCATCGTTGCCAAGATCGTACGTGCGGAAGACATGCCGTTCCTGGAAGACGGCACTCCTGTAGACATCGTGCTGAACCCGCTGGGCGTACCTTCCCGTATGAACCTCGGACAGATCTACGAAACCATTCTCGGATGGGCCGGCGAAAAGCTGGGCCTGCGCTTTGCCACCCCGATCTTCGACGGCGCCTCCGCCAACGAGATCAAGCATTATATCGAAGAAGCAGGTCTGCCGAGCTTCGGTCACACTTACCTGTACGATGGCGAAACCGGCGAGCGTTTCCACCAGAAAGCTACCGTGGGTGTCATTTACATGATCAAGCTGCACCACATGGTGGACGACAAGATGCACGCCCGTTCGATCGGACCCTATTCGCTCATTACCCAGCAGCCGCTGGGTGGTAAGGCGCAGTTCGGTGGCCAGCGTTTCGGTGAGATGGAGGTGTGGGCACTGGAAGCATACGGTGCCTCCAATATCCTGCAGGAGCTGCTTACCATCAAGTCCGATGATATCGTGGGCCGTGCCAAGGCTTACGAAGCGATTGTGAAAGGAGATAACATCCCCAAAGCCGGTATTCCCGAATCCTTCAACGTGCTGGTTCATGAATTGCGCGGCCTGGGCCTGGAACTGACTTTCGACAGTGAAAAATAAAATAACGGGATACGGTAAGCACGTCTTGCCGTATCCTGTCAAACAAACAACGAATTTCTTTTTATAAATCATTTTTTGAGCAGCGTTGCAGAAGGGGCTTTCCTCCGGTATCCGTTCTCAACACTCAAATCTCAATACTGATAAAAAAATGGCAATTAAAAAAGACAACCGTCCCAGATCCGGTTTCGATAAAATCACGATCAGCCTGGCTTCTCCCGATGGTATCCTCGACCGTTCCTACGGCGAGGTACTGAAACCGGAAACCATTAACTATCGTACTTATAAACCCGAACGTGACGGTCTTTTCTGCGAAAAGATTTTTGGCCCGGTAAAGGACTATGAATGCTATTGCGGAAAATATAAGCGCATTCGCTATAAAGGCATCGTCTGCGATCGTTGCGGCGTGGAAGTTACCGAAAAGAAAGTGCGTCGTGAGCGCATGGGGCACCTGAAGCTCGTAGTGCCGGTAGTGCACATCTGGTACTTCAAAAGCCTGCCCAACAAAATCGGCTACCTGCTCGGCTCCAGCTCCAAAAAGCTGGAAAGCATCGTGTATTACGAGCGCTACGTGATCGTGCAGGCCGGCGAAGCCGAAGAGCTGATCCGCCAGAAGCTGAACATGAAAGACAGCGAGGATACCTACATGGCCCTGCTGTCCGAAGATGAGTACCTGGACATCATAGATGCGCTGCCTAAAGAGAACCAATACCTGCCCGACGATGACCCGAACAAGTTCATCGCCAAGATGGGTGCGGAAGCCGTACACGACCTGCTGAGCCGCCTGAACCTGGACCAGCTGTCGTACGACCTGCGCAATGCCGCTGCCAACGAAACGTCGCAGCAGCGTAAGCAGGAAGCCCTGAAGCGCCTGGGCGTGGTGGAAGCTTTCCGCGATGCCAATACCCGCGTAGAGAACAAGCCCGAGTGGATGGTAATGCAGTATATCCCTGTAATTCCGCCGGAGCTTCGCCCCCTCGTTCCCCTGGATGGCGGCCGCTTTGCGTCTTCCGACCTGAACGACCTTTATCGCCGCGTGATCATCCGTAACAACCGTCTGAAAAGATTATTGGAGATCAAAGCCCCCGAAGTGATCCTGCGCAACGAAAAGCGTATGCTCCAGGAGGCGGTAGACTCCCTGTTCGATAACTCCCGTAAATCCAACGCGGTGAAAGCCGAAGGCGGCCGCGCGCTGAAATCCCTTTCCGATGTGCTGAAAGGTAAGCAAGGCCGCTTCCGCCAGAACCTGCTGGGTAAACGCGTAGACTACTCCGGCCGTTCGGTGATCGTGGTAGGCCCCGAAATGCAGCTGCATGAGTGCGGTATACCCAAAGACATGGCTGCCGAGCTGTTCAAGCCTTTTATCATCCGCAAGCTGATCGAAAGAGGCATCGTGAAAACCGTGAAGAGCGCGAAGAAACTGGTTGAGCGCAAAGAAGCGGTTGTTTGGGATATCCTGGAAAACGTGCTGAAAGGCCACCCGGTGCTCCTGAACCGTGCCCCGACGCTGCACAGGCTCTCTATCCAGGCATTCCAGCCCAGGATGATCGAGGGTAAAGCGATCCAGCTGCACCCGCTCGTATGTTCCGCGTTCAACGCCGACTTCGACGGTGACCAGATGGCTGTGCACGTTCCCTTGAGCAATGCCGCTATCATGGAAGCCCAGCTGCTCATGCTGGCTTCGCACAATATCCTTAACCCGCAGAACGGTACGCCGATCACCCTGCCTTCGCAGGACATGGTACTTGGCCTGTATTACCTGACCAAGGGTAAGAAAACAATGGGTAGCGAAATCATCAAAGGCGAAGGAAAAGTTTTCTATTCAGCCGAAGAAGTGATCATTGCCCATAACGAAGGCCGTGTAGACCTGCATGCCTGGATCAAGGTAAAAACCATGATCCGCAACAAAGAAGGTCAGCTGGAAAACAAGCTGGTGGAAACAACAGTAGGCCGCGTGCTCTTCAACCAGGTAGTACCTAAGGACAATGGTTTCGTAAACGCGCTGCTGACCAAAAAATCACTGCGTGAGATCATCGGCGCCATCCTGAAGAACACCAACATTCCCCAGACCGTTAAGTTCCTCGACGATATCAAAACCCTTGGTTTCCGTACCGCTTTCCGTGGAGGCCTGTCGTTCAACATCAACGACCTTACCATCCCCGAAGTGAAGGAAACACTGATAGAAAGCGCCCAGGCCGAGGTTGACGAGGTGTGGGACAACTACAACATGGGGCTGATCACCAATAACGAACGTTATAACCAGATCATCGATATCTGGTCGCGCGTGGATACCCGCGTTACCGAAACGCTGATCCAGGAAATGGCAACAGACAAGCAAGGCTTCAACTCTGTTTACATGATGCTGGATTCCGGCGCGCGCGGCAGCAAGCAGCAGGTAAAACAGCTGGCAGGTCTGAGAGGCCTGATGGCGAAACCCCGCCGTAGCGGATCTACCGGTTCGGAAATTATCGAAAACCCGATCCTGGCCAACTTTAAAGACGGCCTGTCGGTATTGGAATACTTCATTTCTACCCACGGTGCCCGTAAGGGTCTGGCGGATACGGCTCTGAAAACGGCGGATGCAGGTTACCTGACCCGTCGTCTGGTAGACGTAGCCCAGGATGTGGTGATCAACGAAGAAGACTGCGGAACGCTGCGCGGCCTCGCTACCTCTGCGCTGAAAGACAATGAAGAGATCGTGGAGCCCCTGTTTGACCGTATCCTCGGCCGTACTTCGCTGCACGATATCTACCACCCGCATACCGAAGAGCTGCTGGTAAGTGCCGGCGTGGAAATCGACGAGGATATCGCCAATGCCATTGAAGAAGCAGGTATCGAAACCGTAGAGATCCGTTCCGTGCTGACCTGTGAATCCAAACGCGGCTGCTGCGCGAAATGCTACGGCAAGAACCTCGCTACCGGGTATATGGCCCAGAAAGGCGACGCGGTAGGTATCATCGCCGCCCAGTCCATCGGTGAGCCGGGTACACAGCTTACGCTCCGTACCTTCCACGTAGGTGGTACGGCAAGCTCTACCGCCATCGAGTCCCAGCTGCTGGCCAAGTTCGACGGTACCGTACAATTCGACGGGCTGCGTACTACCAAGCATATCAACGACGAAGGCGAAGAAGTAAGTGTGGTTATCGGCCGTACCGGTGAGATGCGTATCATGGACGTGGAAAACGACCGCCTGCTGATCACCAACAACATTCCTTACGGCTCCACGCTTAAAGTGAAGAATGGCCAGAAAGTGAAGAAAGGCGACCCGATCTGCTCATGGGATCCGTTCAACGCCGTGATCATTTCAGAGCACGAAGGTACTGTAGGATTTGAAAGCGTGCTGGAAGGTATCACTTACCGCGAAGAAGCCGACGAGCAAACCGGTCACCGCGAAAAAGTGGTTATCGAAACCAAAGACAAGACCAAGATCCCTTCCATCATTGTGGAAGGCAAGGAAAGCAAAACATACAACCTGCCCGTAGGTTCGCACATCGTAGTGAACGTGGGCGATAAGGTAAGAAGCGGCCAGGTGCTGGTAAAGATCCCGCGTGTAATGGGCCGTTCGCGAGACATTACCGGTGGTCTGCCCCGTGTAACCGAGCTCTTCGAAGCCCGTAACCCGTCTAACCCTGCGGTGGTAGCCGAGATTGACGGCGTAGTAAGCTTCGGCAACATCAAACGCGGTAACCGTGAGATACTGGTAGAGTCCAAGGAAGGAATGGTGAAGAAATACCTGGTACCCCTGTCGCGCCAGATCACGGTACAGGATGGCGACTTTATCAAAGCCGGCAACCCGCTCTCCGACGGTTCCATCACCCCGAGCGATATCCTGGCCATTAAAGGACCTCATGCCGTACAGGAATACCTCGTGAACGAGATACAGGAAGTATACCGCTTACAGGGCGTAAAGATCAACGACAAGCACATTGAAGTGATCGTGCGCCAGATGATGCGCAAAGTACGGATCATCGACCAGGGCGATACCCGCTTCCTGGAAGACGATACCGTGGATAAGAACGACTTCATGGCGGAAAACGACTGGATCTTCGATAAGAAAGTAGTAATCGAGGCCGGCGATTCGGAAAAGCTGCACCCCGGACAGATCGTTACCCTGCGCGAGATCCGCGAAGAGAACAGCGCATTGCGCCGTAACGATAAGAAAGTGGTGGAATACCGCGACGCCAACCCTGCAACTTCCTCACCGCTGCTGCTGGGTATTACCAAAGCCTCGCTGGGTACACAAAGCTGGATATCTGCCGCTTCCTTCCAGGAAACAACGAAAGTACTGTCTACCGCAGCAATCACCGGTAAATCCGATGACCTGCTGGGCCTGAAGGAGAACGTGATCACAGGCGGTCTGATCCCGGCCGGTACCGGTATGCGCGATTACAACGACATGATCGTAGGCTCCAAAGAAGAATACGAATTGCTGCTGGCCAGCAAAGACGTGCTGGAGTTCGACGAAGACGAATAAGGCCGGCCTCTGATGAGGAGATGAAAACGCCGCAACACCACAGTGTTGCGGCGTTTTTCGGTAACAGGCTGCTTTCAAAAAGCCTGCCCTCTTTGTTACTGGCCGTATAGGTCGTATATCTCCATAATGTCTTTCAGGATCCTGTTAAAATCGATATTAAGATCGATCAGCCTGCCTGTATGGATGTCGAATACCCATCCATGAACGGTAAGCCCCCTTTCTTTATGGGCTTCCTGCACGGCAGCGGTCTTGATCAGGTTCACGCATTGCTCCTGCACATTCAGCTCTACCAGCCTGTTATAGCGCTGTTCTTCGTCGCTGATGGCATTCAGCTCCTCCTTGTGCAGGCGGTATACATCGCGTATGGTCCGGAGCCAGGGATTAAGTATTCCCATATCGGCAGGCTGCATTGCCGCCTTTACGCCGCCGCAGTTGTAATGGCCGCAAACGACCACATGGTTTACTTTAAGGTGGCGGACCGCGTAGTTCAGCACCGTCATTACACTAAGGTCCACATTGTTGACGAGGTTGGCAATGTTCCGGTGTATGAAGGCCTCGCCCGGCTGCAGGCCCATGATGTCTTCGGCCGTGACGCGGCTGTCGGAGCAGCCTATATAAAGCAGTTCGGGCGACTGGCCTTTGGCCAGGTTGGTGAAATAGTTCGGATCGGCTGCGAGCTTTTCCCGGATCCATTGTTCATTATTGCGGAATACTTCTTCAATTTTCATTTGGGTATGGATTAGGTTGCGGCCCAAATTTAGGGTATATATTGATATGCCTGTACCGGGAGCCGGGCCCGTCCGGCTGCCTGTTATAACAATTTTATTACCGCCCGTTACTGTATATTGCTTCTTCAATACCTATCTTTATACCCTTAGCAACTCTATTACAGGTTTGCGGTCATTTAACAAACAACATTTATGCCAAAAAAGAAGAAGAAAGAACAACATATACCCAGGAAGTCCGGGCAGAAATCTCCGTTGGCCAACAGGGAGGCGGTGGGCATCCTGGATGTGTCCCGAGGCGGGCTGGGTTTTGTAAAAGTAGAAGGCTGGGAACAGGATATCCTGGTACGGCCCGAAGATATGGGCACAGCCTTTGACGGGGACCAGGTCAGGGTGCAGATTACTTATGTAAGCGCCAAAGGCAGGCCCGAAGGAATCATTAAAGATGTATTGAAGCGGACGCAGACCGAATTCAGCGGCCGGCTGGAAGTAAGCGATAAATTTGCCTTCCTTATCCCCGATAAGGAAAATATGCGGGTGGATATCTTTGTGCCGCTCAACGCGCTGAAAGGAGGGAAGAACGGCGAACATGCCATTGTAAAGATCACCGACTGGAGCCGTAAATCCAGGAACCCGGTAGGGGAGGTGGTGGAAGTGCTGACAAACCAGCGGCAGAACCAGATCGCCATGAAAAGCATATTGGTGGAGAACGGGTTTCCGCTTCACTTCTCGGAAGAAGCGCTGGAAGAAGCGGCCCGCATCCCGGATGTGCTCGACAGCGCGGAGATCAAAAGAAGGAAAGACTGCAGGAACGTGCTCACGTTCACCATCGACCCGGTGGACGCCAAAGACTTTGATGATGCCATTTCCATACGCCCGCTTAAAGGCGGGTACTTTGAGGTAGGCGTACACATTGCCGACGTCAGCTATTATGTAGAGCCGGATACGCAGCTGGATAAGGAAGCCTACGAGCGCGCCACCTCGGTATACCTGCCCGACAGGGTGCTGCCTATGCTGCCCGAGCATATTTCCAATGTGCTCTGCTCCCTCCGGCCCAAAGAGGATAAGTTTACCTTTTCCGCTATTTTCCAGATCAACAGGGAAGGCAAGATCAAGCAGTACTGGATAGGGCGCACGGTGATCCACTCCGACCGCCGCTATACTTACGAAGAAGCCCAGGAGATCATTGAAACCGGTAAGGGCGATTATGCCGAGGAGATCCTGCTGCTGAACAGTATTGCAAGGAAGCTGCGGGGAGAGCGGTTCAAAAAAGGGGCGATCAATTTTTCCTCCCAGGAAGTACGCTTCAAGCTCGACAGCGAAGGCACGCCCATCGGGATCGAGATCAAGGAGAGCAAGGAAGCGCACCAGCTTATCGAGGAGCTGATGCTGCTTGCCAACCGTACCGTTGCCGAGTATGTAGGCAAGCGCACGGTCAATAATGCGCCCGTTCCTTTTCCCTACCGCGTGCACGATGTGCCCAATGAAGACAAGCTGGCTGTATTTGCCGCCTTTGCATCCCGCTTCGGACATAAGTTCAACCTTAACGACCCCGACAAGATCGCGAAGTCCTTTAACGAGATGCTCGAAAATGTTCAGGGAAAGCCGGAGCAGCATGTGCTGGAGCAGCTGGGCATCCGCACTATGGCCAAAGCCATCTATACTACCGACAATATCGGCCATTACGGCCTGGGTTTCGACGACTACTGCCATTTCACCTCGCCCATACGCCGCTATCCCGATGTAATGGTGCATCGTATTGTACAGCAGTGCATCGATGAAAAGATAAAAGCAGACAAGAAGATGGAAGCCAAGTGCCGGCACTGCAGCGACCAGGAGCGAAAGGCCATGGAGGCGGAGCGTGCGGCCAACAAGTACAAGCAGGTGGAATATATGCAGCAGTTTACCGGCGAAACGTTCGAAGCGGTGGTGAGCGGGGTGTCCTCTTTCGGATTCTGGGCAGAAACGGTAGCGCATAAGTGCGAAGGGCTGGTTTCGGTAGCGGACCTGGCCGAATTCGATGAATTTACCTTCCTGGAATCGGACTATGCCCTGGTGGGGCTGCATACGGGCAAGCGCTTCCGCATCGGCGACAAGGTGAATATACAGGTAGTGGCCACCAGCCTTGAAAAGCGCCAGATCGATTTTGCCTATGTTCCCGAAGAGGGCGCTGAAGGGCCAAAAGCGCGGAAAGGCGGGAGGGTCAAGAGCGCCGGGAAAGCTTCCCGGTCGAACAGCCCGAAAGCACCCGCCAAAGGCAAGGGAAGAAAGAAAAAGTAAAAAAAAAATTATACACACTAAGGGTCTGGGGGACCTGCTCTTATCTTATTTACAGCAGCAGAGAAATTTGGCTGAAAAATTCAGCGAAAGAAAAAAATATGATTATATTTACCTCCATTCTGATAAAAGATCATTCAAAATGAAAAAAATAGTACTTGCCCTGGCTGTATGTGCCACAATAGCTTCCTGCCAGAAAAAGGAGGATACAGATCCTATCGATGTATCAAAATCGACCTATCTGATGAATGGCAAATGGCAATTGAAGGCGTTTACGTGGTTGCCGGATATTAACGATTCCACTTCTTTTGAAACGGACCAATACGAGGCATTACCCGGCTGCGAAAAGGACAATTACTATGTCTTTAATACCCTGAACCGCGTTTCGCTGTACGACAATATGACCAAATGCAATATTTCGGCGCCCGATAGTATTGTTTACGGCTATGTGCTGTCCAATAACGACAATTATCTCGAGGTGTATACCAACCCCGATGACGTCAACCATGTCAATGTACTGTATGGCTCCGTAACCTATGAGTCGATCGATTCTTTTCTCCTTACCAATACGCAGCCGCACCCTGTCGACTCTACCAAAACCTCGCGTTACAAAAGGCTTTTTGTCAAAATACCATAGGCCACATCCGTGGGTAAAAAGGCCGGATCAACGATCCGGCCTTTTTTAATGCCCTCTATTCCCCTTTGGGGCCTCATGCTTCCTAAATCCGTTTTAATTCCTTGTAGGGAAATTTACCGTGCCCTCCCTTAGCCGGCCGGGACCCGTCCTGCAACTATGGCGCTCCTGCTCCGGGACCGGCTGTTTGACAATGGCCAGAGGTAAATCCCTTGGGGCAAGCCTTACATCGGGCTATAAGCAATCTCCAAAGTGTGTTTCTCTTACAAAAAAAGCAACCGGCATAAACGGCTGCTTTTTTTATGATAACTGCTGAAAGCACTATGTTGCATCATTATTCTTCGTCACTGTCGTAAAACAGCTGACTGGCTTTAGCTTTGGCCAGCTTTTTGCCATAAGCGATCTTGGTAATCACCACAAACAGCACCGGCACGATAAAGATAGCGAGGAGGGTGGCGGCCAGCATACCGCCCAATACCGTCCAGCCTATGGTTTGCCTGGACACAGCGCCGGCGCCCGAGGAGAACACGAGCGGCAGAATGCCGAGTATGAACGCCAGGGAGGTCATAATGATCGGCCGCAAACGAAGCCTTACGGCATCAAGGGTAGCGGGCACCACTGCAATCCCGTGGTCTACGCGCTCCTTGGCAAATTCCACGATCAGGATCGCATTCTTTGCCGCAAGGCCGATCAGGGTGATAAGGCCGATCTGCGCGTACACGTTGTTGGTCAGTTTAGGCAGGAAGAACAGGGTCAGTATTGCGCCGAACGCCCCGATGGGAACCGCCAGCAATACAGAGAAGGGGATCGACCAGCTTTCGTACAATGCCGCCAGGAACAGGAATACGAAGGCAATAGATAGCGTAAAGATCAGGGTCGTACTGCTGCCTCCCTGTATTTCTTCGCGGGTCATGCCGGCAAATTCATAACCGTAGCCTTCCGGCAGGTGCTTGGCCGCCAGGTCCTTCAGTGCTTCGATCGCCTGGCCGCTGCTGTACCCGGGCGCGGCATTGCCATTGATCTCCGCATTCCGGAAAATATTGAAATGCGAGATCACCGGTGCGTTTTCAATGACCCTTGCAGTGGTCACGGCGCTGAGCGGCACCATTGCGCCTGCATTGTTCTTTACATAATATTTGGCCAGGTCCTTGATATCGCCCCGGTATGCCTGGTCTGCCTGGGCCACCACGCGGAAGTTACGGCCGTAAGTGGTGAAATCGTTCACATAGGAGCTGCCCAGGAAAGTCTGCAGCGTCTGGTATATGTCGGCTACGTTGACGCCGAGCTTTTTGGCCAGCTCACGATCCACATCCACCTGGTAGGCTGGAGTGCGGGCGGTAAAGAAGGAGAACACTCCTTTCAGCTCAGGACGTTTGTTGGCCTCCATGACAAAATTGTTCACCACGTTTTCGAATTGCTTGATGTCGTCCGTGCTGGAGCGCTGCTGCAGCTCGAAGGTAAAGCCGCCGGTCTGACCCAGGCCGGGGATAGCCGGGGGCGCGATCACCAGCACCCTTGCTTCCTTGATCGCCGCAAATTTTTTGTTCAGCGTATCGATGATGCTTTGCAGCTTCAGGGAATTGTCCTTACGTTCGTCCCAGGGGTCCAGCGATGTAAACACGGTGCCGGCATTGGGCTTCATGGAGAAGTTGATCACGTTCAGGCCGCCGAGGCCGGCAAAGTGCCTGACGCCCTTGGTTTCCTGCAGGATGTGCATAATGGTATCCAGCACGGCGATGCTTCTTGTGGTGGAAGATGCATCGGGCAGCTCGTAGGTTACAAACAGGCGTCCCTCGTCCTCCTGCGGGATAAAGCCTGTGGGTTTGGCTTTGAAAAGGAAGATGGTGCCTACTATGATGCATACCAGCAGCACGAGCGCATACCGGGAAGCTTTGATGGTTTTCCGCACACCGATCGTATATTTCAGGCTTACCCTGTTGAACCATTCGTTGAACTTAAAGAAGAATTTATTCAGTCCTTTGGCGTCTTTGCGTACGGCGCTGGGCCTGAGCATCAGCGAGCAAAGCGCCGGTGTAAGGGTAAGCGCCACGAAGGCGGAGATCAGTACCGATACGGCGATCGTGATCGCAAACTGCTGGTACAGCCGCCCTACCAGGCCGGGAATGAAGCCTACCGGCACGAATACGGCTGCCAGGATCAGCGCGATGGCGATCACGGGAGCGCTGATATCCTTCATCGCTTTCCGCGTGGCCTCCCTGGCCGGTATCTTTTCGTGATCGATATAATGCTGCACCGCTTCCACCACTACGATGGCATCATCCACCACGATACCGATCGCCAGCACGAAGCCGAACATCGTCAGCGTATTGATGGTAAAGCCAAGCGGTATAAAGAAGATGAAGGTGCCCAGGATCGAAACCGGGATCGCAAGTATAGGGATCAGGGTGGCGCGCCAGCTCTGCAGGAACAGGAACACTACCAGGGTTACCAGCAGCAGGGCCTCCACCAGGGTATGCACTACTTCCTCGATCGATACCTCTACTACCGAAACGGATTCGAAGGGGATCACATAATCGATGTCTTTAGGGAACGACTTTTTCAGCTCTTCCATCTTTTCGGTGATTCCCCTGGCCGTTTCAATCGCATTGCTCCCCGGCGCCTGGTATATCAGCAGGTAAGAGGCACGCTTGCCATCCACGTATGAGTTGCTTGCATAGGAAAACTTGCCCAGTTGCACACGGGCTATATCTTTCAGGTATACAATATTGCCCTGCTGCGGATTGTTGCGTACAATTATGTTTTCGAACTGCTGTGCGGTATTAAGGCGGCTGTTGGTAAATACGGTGTATTCAAAGGTCTGGGTGCTTTGCTGGGGCGGGGCGCCTACGGAGCCTGCAGCCATCTGCAGGTTCTGTTCCTGCAATGCGGCGGTCACTTCGGTGGTGCTCATGCCCAGCTGGGCCATCTTAACGGGATCCAGCCAGATGCGCATACTGAAATCGTCGGCACGGGTAAAGATATCGCCCACGCCTTTGACGCGGAGCAGCGCATCCTTGACGAAAATATTGGTATAGTTGTCGGTAAAGGTAACGTCGTGTGTGCCTTTGGGAGAATACATGGCCACCAGCATCAGGATACTGGGGTTACGCTTGCGGGTGGTAAGCCCCAGCCGTTTTACCTGCTCGGGCAGCATGGGCTCCGCAATGCTTACGCGGTTCTGAACGTCGAGAGTAGCCACATTGATATCGGTGCCCAACTCGAAGTTTACGGTGATAGCGCTCCGGCCGTCGCTGGTGCTGGTACTGGACATATAGGTCATGCCCGGCGTACCGTTGATCTGCGTTTCGATGGGCGTGGTCATGGTTTGCTCTACCGTCTGGGCATCGGCGCCGGTAAAGGAGCCGGTAACCTGCACGGTAGGCGGCGTAATCTCCGGATACTGGCCTATGGGCAGGTTCATAATTGAGATGATGCCCACTATTGCGATCACGAGAGAAATGACGATAGCGGTAACCGGTCGTTTGATAAAAGTTTCTGCGATCATGTTCGTTTAAGATATTTCACTGACATGCATCCAGCTGCATATACAGTATGGTATTACCAGAGTTTCCTGTCCGGGTCCTTGCCCGGTCTTTAAGGGTACATTATCCTTTTGAGGGCGCAGGTTTCCCGCCCGCGGCCGGCGCAGCCTTCGGGTCGCCTGCCTGTATCCTGGCGCCTTCCTTCACCCGCTGCAGGCCGTCGGTAACGATCTTCTGCCCCGGCTGCAGCCCTTCTTCTATAATGATCCTGTCCCTGATAGTGGCGCCTGTTTTCACCTTGGTTTGCGTAACGGTGCTGCTATCGGTAACGAGGTATACAAAGTATTCGCCCATCTGCTCGGTAATGGCTTTGGCGGGAATCAGGACCGCGTTGCCGCCTTTGTTATGGTATACTCTTACGGTAGCGCTCATGCCCGGCCGCAGCGTTTTTTCCTTATTCGGGAAAGCAAGGCGTACCCGGATCGTCCCGGTCTGGGCATCCACCGCACGGTCTATAGAAGCTATTTTCCCGCTGTGCGCATACAGGTTGCCGTCGGGAAGCAGGATCGTGAAGGTGGAGTCGTTGTTACCTGCAGCCGTTTGCAGGGCTGTGAAGCGGGGCAGGTCTTTCTGGTCCAGGAAGAAATCGGCCGCTATCGGATCGTCGGTTGAGATCGTATTAAGCAGCGTGGAGCCGGGCGATACGGAAGCGCCCAGCTTTACCATGGATATGCCGATCGTGCCGCTGAAGGGGGCTACGATTTTGGAATACCGTAAGCTGGTCTGTACGCTTTTTACCCCTGCTTCGGCCGCTCTTACCTGCATCCTGGCGCTTTCCAGGTCGGCAAGCGCGTGGTCGAGCACCTGCTTGGCGATCGCTTCTTTCTTGTCAAGGGCTATATAACGGTCGGCATCTTTCTGCGCTTTGTTCAGGTTGGCACGCGCTACGGCAAGGTTGGCCTGGGCTTCGCTCACGCCGGCCTGGTATGCCTGCTGGTCTATTGTATATAACAGCTGGCCCTGCTGCACATGCTGCCCGTCCCTGAAATGGATGCCGGTAATGTAGCCCGATACCTGGGGGCGCAGCTCCGTTTCGTTCAGGGCGGTGATGGTAGCCGGATATGCTTCATGGTAGGCGGCCTGCGCTTCGCTTACCGTTTCTACCGCTACTACGGCGGGAGGCGGAGGCGGGGGAGCGTCGTTCTTACCGCCGCAGGATGACAATGCCAGGGCTGATCCGGCACTTAAATATAGAAGTGGTATATAAGCGGAACGTTTCATAATCGGTATTGGATCTGTTTTCGGTTTCTGACTGTTAATATTGATTAGTTGATTTTGACGATGCCCAGCGCACGCTCCAGGTCAAGCTTGCTGCCCAGCAGCTGGAACAAGGTATTGCTGTAGTTCAGCTCGGCAGTGCGCAGGTCGGTCTGCGCAGTGATCACTTCCAGGTAGGTCTTGATGCCCGACTTGTATTGCAGCTCTATGGTATTGAATACATCCCTGGCCAGCGCCACGTTCTCCTTCTGGGTATAATAGTCGTTGAGGTATCCTTTGTAGGCAGCCAGGGCCTGGCTTACTTCCACATTCACGTTGAGCTTCAGCTGCTCGATATCGTAATTGACGCGGTCGGCCTGCAGCCTGGCCTGCTTCATATTCTGTATCCTCCTGAATCCCTGGAACAGCGGTATGCCAACTCTTATGCCTGCAAAGGAATTGGGATAGTTATCCCGGTAAAGATTCGAAAAGTCGTTGTTGAGATAGTTAAGATTATAGTTGCCGTAGGCCTGCACCGTAGGGATGAACTGCCATTTGTAATAGCTGTAGTTGTAATCCTGCAGCCTTTTCTGGGTAAGCAGCTGCTGGTATTCTATCCTGTTCTCGATCCGGCTGCTGCCAGCAGTATCGATAAGCGCTTCCGCTTCAAGGCGCGAAGTGTCGTACTCCAGCTGCAGTGCCATGCTGTCGGGGAAGCCCATTTGCATCTTGAGGTAGGCATATTTCGCTTTCAGGGCTTCTTCCGCCGTCTTTTGCTGCGCCATGGCATTGTTCAGGGATATGGTGGCCCGCTTGTAATCCACCTTATCCACGATACCGCCCTGGTATTGGTTATAGGCGTCGGTAAGGCTGCGGTTCAGCCGTACGATATTCTCCTTCAGCACGTTTAATTGTTCGCGGGTCAGCAGCACATCGTAGAATGCTTTGCCCACGTTGACAGATAGGTCGATCTTGTTGGCGATTACATTCTGGCCTGCCTGGCGACGTACTTCCTTGGCGCTGTTGCTGGCCAGCAGGGCGTCGCTGCTGAAAAGATTTTGTGTAAGCCCCAGCTGTCCCGAAGAGGTATTGCGCAGGCCTAAAGGGATCAGCTGTCCGTTGATGTTGGATACCTGGAGCTGAAAAGCGTGCTGCAGGTTATAGTCGAAACGAAGCTGCGGGTACCAGTCGGCCAGCCTGCTTTTGATACCATGCTCGGCGATCTGCTGGTCCAGGTAGGATTGCTGCAATACAGGGCTGTGGCTGTAGGCATATTGCAGGCATTCTTCCAATGTATAGGCATGAGGCTGATCCGCTGCCTGCTGGGCCGGCAACGAAGTGATACCGGATAGAAAGAAAACGGCCAGAAAGTAATATGACTTCATCAGGTTCTTGGTTAAATTTTGCAGCGATATACCAGACGTATTCGCAAGTGGGGGCAAAGGTAGGGAGTTTGATAAGTTAATTAAACGTTTGTTTGAAAAATAACGAATGCTTATCTTTGAAATGCGAGCCTTTTTATCGTTGAATTTTGCGGAGGCCTTGACTGGCGTGGCTTCTAACGGTATAGAATTAATCTATTCCCGGATTGGCCATAAAGAATAGCGGCATGCTCCTTTATGAAGTCAGCCATGAACACTCCTTGCCGTTCTGCAAAAGAGGGCGTTGGAGCGCGCACATCGTTGCCTGCATGGCAGCGGCACATGCAGGGATTTAATGAAGTTGCTGACGGGAGCAATGGTAAGAAGCTCTGGGGATTCGTTACGCTTCCTCTTCAAAGAAATCGAGCAGCGCAGCGAAGTAAACTTCATTCCACCCCTCTACCATGTCATCGTAAGCCTCTGCGGGGATATGGGTGTGCCGGAGCTCAACGGAAGTGCCGTTTTTGTGCGGGTGGAGCTTGATGGTTACGACAGAAGGCACCTCTGTATCGTCGCCGAAGTACCACTCCTGCACTATCTTCTTCCCTTCTTCAAATTCGAGGTTGCGCCCTTCGATGCTGCCGTCAAACAGGGAGAATTCGGAACCCGGTTCCGTGCTCATTACGGCGTGCTCGCCGGTCCAGAGCCGGATGGTAAGCGGGTTGGTCAGGGCCAGGTACAGCTCTTCGGGCGTTGCCGGCAGGATAAAGTACTTTTTGTAGTCTGGCATGGCGATCAGTTTTGCGCAGCTATCACTTTCAGTTTAATAATACGTTTGATCGAAGCTTCCAGCTGCCGGGAGAGCGCATCTTTTTTACCGAGGGCGGCAACGATCTTTTTATTGAGCCCGGCGGCATCCTTCGGCATGAGCACCAGATCTACTCCCGCCTGTACCGATTTCCAGTCGGCATCCGGTACCTTGGCTGCCGCTTCCATATTCAGGGCGTCGGTTGTGATGATGCCCTGGAAGCGCAGCTCGTTTCGCAGCAGGTCCGTAACGATGGTCCTGGAAAGGGTGGCAGGCAGGCCGCCGGTATGGTACTTGGGGTTGTTCTTTACCACGATATGCCCGACCATAACGGCCACCGGCGGTGTTTCGGACTGGATGATCTTTTTGAACGTAGAGAGCTCGGTAAGCTCGCCGTCGATAAATACGGACTGCTTGTGCGAGTCGCCCTTTACGGCGCCATGCCCGGGAAAGTGTTTCAATGTTGCGGCTATGCCTGCTTCCTGCGAGGTAGCTACGAACTGCCGGGAGAGCAGCCCGATCTTTTCGGGGTCGCTTCCGAAGGAGCGCCTGTTGATCACGGATTTGTTCTGCGCAATATCTACTACCGGCGCAAAGTTGAGCTGCACGCCGGCTTTTTTGACCACCTCATTGATGCGGCTTGTATATTCCGCCACCGTAGCGGCGTCTTTCTGCTCCGAAGCAGGCTTGATGCCGGCCACATCCGACCATTTGCCCGGGAGCAGGGTAGGCTCGCAATCGCAGGCAAGCAGCGGAGGCAGTTTCCGTTTGGCCCGCTGCAGCTGGTTCAGCGCCGCTGCTTCCTGCCGGAAGCCGGAGGCCTGCCCTTTAAGGAATACGACATTGGCGGCTACATCTTCCTTCACCATAGCCTTGGCGGTGCCGAAGGGGTAGCCCAGCTTTTCGGAAGGGCTGCTTGCCGTCATGATCATCTGGGCGGCTTTCTCTTTATCGGAAAGGGAATGGTAAACGGAATCCACGATGGCCTCCGTACGGGCATCGGGATGGTAAAAGCGACCGGTAAACGTTTGCTGCCTTGTTTCGCTGTTTTCCTTTCGGGCCTGCGCAGAAATCCCGGGAACCTCTTTGCCTTTGCAGCTGAAGGCGGCCAGCAGCAGCGCACTGCAGATAAGCCGGCCGAATACAGGAGATGTATGCATCAGTTGTGATTTCGTTTTGTCGGTTAGGGCTGTGAAGGTAACCTGAATTTTCCAGAACGGAAAAGGTAATCCGTGCCGGTTTTGCCGCAGGCTATCCCTGTAATCATGAAAAGCACGGGGTCGCGTAATCACGAAAGGATATACCCGTTCAGGGAAAAATATTTTCAAAAATCCTTTTCAAAAAGTTGGAAAATTAAGAAGAGGCTTTTACCTTTGCACTCCCTTCAGCAAAAGAGTTGGAGCGGTTTTGAAAAAAGGGAGGCATAGCTCAGCTGGTTCAGAGCATCTGCCTTACAAGCAGAGGGTCCGCGGTTCGAATCCGTGTGCCTCCACTCCCAAAGTTTCGTTCTTATCCCAACAAGGAGGCATAGCTCAGCTGGTTCAGAGCATCTGCCTTACAAGCAGAGGGTCCGCGGTTCGAATCCGTGTGCCTCCACTCCGATCCCCCGGTTCATTGAGCCGGGGGATTTTTGATTCATGCCGGACCTAAGAAAGTACCTTTTCAAACGCTTTCCTGGACCCGCCCCTGAAATATACCTCGCCGCAGTAGGTGTATCCCGATCGTTCCAGTATTCTCAGCATGGGTATATTGTCGAAATTGGTATCCACTTTGATGCTGCTTACATGGCGCGCGGCGCACAGGTCTTCTACCATTTGGAAAAACCTGGTGGCGATCCCCTTGCCTTTGGCCAGGCCCGAAGCAGCTACGCGGTGCAATACCGCATAATCGCCGTGCGTAAGCCATTGTCCCTCGATGTGCTCATAGGCCGGCTCCTTGTCGAATATCACCGCAGCATACAGCAGAATAACGCCGTTCTCTTCCAGCACATAGGCATAGCCTTTATCCAGATCTTCCTGGATGCTCTTTTCGTTAGGGTAGCCGTCCTGCCATTGCCTGCTCCCGTCCTGCCTTCTTTGTTCAATGGCATATTGAATAATTTCCCAGATAACGGGCAGCTCGGATTGCTTTGCTTTTCTTAAGTTCATGACCGTGTCAGTAAGTTTGGTGCCGCCGGCTCAGCAATCATTGTGCTCGTAGTTAATCTGATCCAGGGTCTTTTCATATTCCTGCTCTTCCGGGGCAGATAGAGGCACCTGCTTCAGCTTTACCTTAAGCTGCCGGGCTCCGTCGGGGCTGATCCATATACCGTCCAGCTGCTCTTTTTCTTTTTTAAGGATCAGTGCCCCCGTAAAGCCATGCTCTATACAGGCAAAGTTGTCTGCTTCATTCGTGGTGATATAAAGCTGCAGCCATTGGCTCCTGCGCTCATACCTGTACATGGCCTGGTAATTGATTTCAGCATTGCATGCATTGGTATACGGCTTTAAAAAAAGGGTGACCGGCATCCTGCCGTCTATAAAGCCTTTATAAAGGATGCCTGTTGTTCCGCCTTGTCCATAAAGCAGGCGGCCGCAGCAGAGAATAACCAGGAAAAAGTACAGTTTTTTCATACGGGCTTGTTGAGGAGCAAAAATACGCTCTTGCAGGCATTAAGGATGACCGGATCAGAAGCGGAATGCCAGGCAGAGGCCCAGGGCCCTTACGGCTCCCAGGCTGCCGCGGATGCGGAGCTGCGCCTCCGTGGTCCGGGCAGTGGCTTCCGTATCGAAATGCATTACCTCGGTCTTGTCCAGCTCATCCTGCAATATTGCTGCCGCTTCTTCGCTGATGGCAAACCCTGTAGCCTTCAGCGCCAGGCTATGATGGGTATAATAGGGGCCGGCGATCCAGCAATCCAGGTATAGCCAGCTTTTAAGCCGGAATTGTACGCCCAGCATCAGCCCGGCGCCGTATACGTTATCGGCTCCCTGGAACCGGAGCTGGTGGTAAGTGTTGTCGGGGGCGGTAAAGGCATAGTCGGAGGTAATATTGAACCGTTCGTAACGCAGGAAAGGGGCCAGGTAGAATCCCCTGCCATGTCCGGGGCCGAAGTAGTACCTGAATTCGGGCGTAATGGCAAAGCCGCCCAGGCGGGATGTATGGATCAGCTCCTTCGCCGTTGCGTTGTTATCGGCCGCCAGGTCCTCCACCGTGCCGCGGAAGGGCAGGCCGGCGCGGGGCATCACCCGAAGGCCCAGGGCTGCGGCGCTGCGCCGGCTCAGCACATGCTCGTACTGCAATGAAATATTGCCTGCTGCGAAAGAGGAAAGGTTCAGCTTAAGCAGATGAGGACGGGCAGGCGCTGCCTCCTGCGCCGCGGCAACATGAACCAGGATCATCAGCAGGAGGAGGGCAGCCGGCTTTTTCATCGTTGTCTGGTTTTTGTAGGTGTCTGGTAGAGGGGGGTAACAGGGCAGGGCAACCGGTAAAGAGCCCGTGCAAAACAAACACAGAACAGCTGATAAAAGTTTCTGAAAAAGGTAAATAATGGTTTTTTTATTCCTGCCGCAGGATCAGGAACTGATTGCCATAGGGCAGGGTGGCCTCCAGGAGCAGGCCGAAGAAGGCTTCCCCGTACTCCAGGAAGTACGGCATGAAGGTATCATACCGTTCCTGCAGCGACTCATTGGGAAAGAGCCTGCTTTTCAGCTTATAGATCTGCGAGAGCTGCTCCGCCATATTCCTTTTTTCGGCCCGGATCATCTTCTTTTCTATTGTATCCAGCTGATGCCGTATTTTGGTAAGCGCCGCTTCTGCGCTGGCCCGCAGGGTAATGTCTATATTGACAGCCCTGGTCTTGACCTGGTCGAAGATATGGTTCATCTGCTGGCGTATATCTTCGAGCTGCAGGTCTTTTTGCGAATGCCGGTGAACGAAAGACCGTACCAGCTGCTCCGCAGGCTGGAATATCTCCTCATCGCCAAGGCCGGATTTGCGTTGCAGCCCGGCCGACAGGGGATCTATCCAGAGCACAGACTGGCGCAGGACCAGAGCAGGGAAAAATACTTTGTAATGTTCGAATACCGGTTTCAGCTGCAGCCAGTAAGCTACTTCGCTGCCTCCCCCTATAAAGGCCACATTCGGCAAAATGCTTTCCTGGAACAGTCCCCGCAGGATCACGTTGGGGCTGAAGCGTTCGGGATGCGCTTCTATCTCGCGTTCCAGCTCCTCCCTGTTCCAGCGGATATCGCAGCGCAGTACTTGCCAGCCATCTCCGGTTTGCTCGATCCGCTCACGTATGTCGTCTTTCAGATAAAAGAGGTTGATTGGCCTGGAGAAAGCCTGGGCACTGTATTCTTTGTTGAGCGCACGGGAGGTTTGCTGTACCAGCCCGTCCGACACGGGCCGGAGCAATTCTGCCTTCAGTACGGGGATAAACAGGCTTTTCAGGGCCGCATCATCGGGGTCCAGCACCAGCACGCCGTAAGGGCCCAGCAGCTCGTTCACGATATAACGCGTGGCTGCCGCTATGGTAGCATGCATTTTGTAGGCATTGAAGATAAGGTCTTTCAGCCGCTCTGCATGCGCCCCGGGAGGTCCTATCAATGCGGAAAGCTGCTGCAGCAGCGGCGCCAGGTCGTGTGTAGACATACGGCCTACGGCGCCCTTTTGCTCGGTCTGCCAGCGGAACCTGATCCCGTTGAAGCGGAATACTCCCAGCTCCTCCAGGTCGGCATCTTCCGAACCTACGTAGAATACCGGTACAAAATGCTGTTCCGGATGCCGCTGTTTCAGGTGCCGGGCCAGCTTTACAGCATGTACGATCTTGTATATGAAATACAGGTAGCCCGTCATCAGGTTGGGCTGGTGCGCCGTGCAGATGGTATAGGTTCCCGGCTGCGCCAGCGCTTCGATATTGCTTTGAACTGCTTCGTGCAGGGCAAAGCCCTGGTACTGCTTCTGCAGCGCCGATACAAGCGCTTCCCGGTTAACGGGAAACTGGTTACGGGCTTCGATCGCAGCTGCCAGACCTGCATCGTCGGGGGAAAAGCTGTAGAAAGGGCGCAGGTTGGGATGGCCTGCGAGGTAATCGGTATTCAGCCGGGAAAAGAAACCGGTGGCTTGATGCGGTATACAGACTGTTTCCACGATATCGTATTGTTTTTGGAACCGGCACAAAAGTAACCGGAAAAGATGAATCGGCTATCAATGCGTGGTTAATAGGCAGATAAAGTAAACCGATAGCTACTGAATATCCAGCCCGCGGATGTCTTTCAGCTTTTGCAGGCATTGTTCTTTGTGGCTGAGCGGGATGCCCGCTTCAAGGCGGCAGAACAGCTGCATCTCCTGGTGGTAAACGGTAGCCTCGTTTTGCTTCAATACCTGCATGACGTCGTTCATCAGGGAGTAGTCGTATTCCAGCGTGATGCGATGCTCCACGTTTTTTTCGATGACGGATGCCCGCTCCAGGCAATCGGCGGCAGCAGTTTTGTAGGCATTGATCAGCCCCGGCACGCCGAGCAGGGTGCCGCCGAAGTAGCGCACCACTACCACGAGCACATTGGTCAGCCCAGCGCTGTCGATCTGCCCCAGGATAGGCCTGCCTGCGCTCCCGGCAGGCTCGCCGTCGTCGTTGGCGCGGAACTGAATCCCGTCGGTGCCGATACGGTAAGCATAGCAATGGTGTACTGCCTTGGGGTGTTCTTTTTTCAATGCCTGCAAATGGCTTTTGACTTCTTCCGGCGATTGTATGGGAAAGGCATAACCAAGGAACTTGCTTCCGCGGTCTTTGAATTCCGCATGCGTATTTGCTGTGATCGTTCTGTACGTCAGTTGCATCAGTTAAGGCTCAGGTTGCTGGTTTCAGGGCGGTAAGGCTGTACATCAAGGGCGCTTTATCGCCCAGGGCAGTAATGCGGTAGGCGCCTTCGGCCGCGGCATGCATACCGGCAAAGCAGGGGTAATGGGAAAAATCGTATTCGCGGAAGCCGGTAAGCTGCAGGCCGTTCTGCCATAACCCGTTGAAGACTTCGTCCAGGCTATGGTTCCAGCTTACCTCTGTGTACCGGATGGGCGCAGACCGGTCGGTATAGCTGCCGGTGCTTTCCTCTTCGATGGTTTCTGTATTGAAGTAGCTGTACCGGATATGGGTAAAATCATTATCGAATATCCAGACGAGGGGATGGAATTCGACCATAACAAAGCGGCCGCCGGGTTTCAGGAAGCGGCTTATTACGGCTCCCCAGCGCTGTAGATCGGGCAGCCACCCGATGACGCCGTAAGAAGTAAATACGATATCGAACTGTCCATCCAGGTGCTGCGGCAGGTCGTACAGGTCGCAGCATACAAAGTCCGCATTCAGCTGCAGCTGTGCGTTCAGCTGCCTGGCCTGCTCGATGGCTGTTTCCGAAAAGTCAACCCCGGTTACCCGGGCGCCCATACGGGCCAGCGAGAGGCTATCCTGCCCGAAGTGGCATTGCAGGTGCAGTATCCGCTTGTCCTGTACATTGCCGAGCAGGGCCAGCTCCGTGGGATTCAGCGAGCTGCGCCCTTTGAGGAACCCCGCTACGTCGTAGAAGGCGGAATCCAGGTGCACCCCGGTACGCTTATCCCAGGCATCTTTATTTTTCCGGATATAGTCTTCTGGTATCTTCATGTCGGTAGATGCTGATTTGATCCGAATAGAGGTTGTATTGAGCGGTCTTGACTGCATGGCGGAGCACCGGAGCCGCTGTGCCGCCTCCCAGCAGGTGCGGCGTCCGGATCACGGTGGCTTCGTCCCACAGGCCGGCATCTATGAACAGCTGCAGCGTTTTGCTGCCGCCTTCCACGATGAGCGAGTTGATGCCTTCCAGGTGATGCAGTATCTGCTGCGGAAGGCTTGCGGCGCCGTTTACCCGGACCAGGCGCAGCTGCTCCTGCTCCTCGTCTTTGACCGTATTGAAGACCAGGGTCGGTTGCTGCCTGTCAAAAAGATGCAGATGCTGCGGCAGCTGCAGCCCGGGGTCAACGGCGATACGAAGCGGCTGCTTGCCGGACCCGTACCGGTTGCTCAGCAGCGGATTGTCCAGCAGGGCGGTACGGAAACCTACCAGTATGGCATCTTCTTCGCTGCGCATCCGGTGCGCCATTTTCCGGGAAAAGGAATTGGACAGCATTACTTTCCGGCCCTGCTCCGGCCCCAGGAACCCGTCTTCGCTTTGCGCCCATTTGAGGACCACGTAGGGGCGGCCCCGTTCCTGCCTTGTAAAAAAGCGTCGGTTCAGGTACCGGCATCCCTGTTCCAGCACGCCGGTTACAACGTCTACGCCTGCAGCCTGCAGCCGGGCTATGCCCCGTCCGCTTACCTGGCTGAACGTATCCGTACACCCGACTACCACTTTGGGAATCCGGTGCTGTACGATCAGGTCGGCGCAGGGGGGAGTGCGGCCGAAGTGGGCGCAGGGCTCCAGGCTTACGAACAGGGTGCTTTGGGAAACCAGGTGCCGGTCGGCAGGCGCCACGGAGCCGATGCAGTTTACTTCTGCATGCGCCTGGCCGTATTCCCGGTGCCAGCCTTCGCCTATAATGCGTTCGCCGGCTACCAGCACGGCGCCTACCATAGGATTGGGCGATACATGGCCGGCGCCTTTCATGGCCAGCTCGATGCAGCGCTGCATATATGCTTCGGATGTATGCATGGTTAAAAAATAAAGACGCACCATGAGCGCGTCTTTACCTGTGCTTGTTTATGTTAGCCTTTCTGCGCTTCCGCTTTTTTCAGGTATTTCTCAGGCGCTTTGTCGAAGGTTTCCTTGCAATGGGGGCTGCAAAACCAGGTGGTATCCGTACCGGTTACCGTAAACTCCGTCCAGCTGTCGTCTTCCTTTTCCATGCTGCACACAGGATCTACTGCTTTGGCCGTTTTAGGAGCGGTTGCTTGGGGCGTTTCTGTACCGGCTTTTGTTTCTTCGTTAGGGTCTTCGTGCTTCACGGAAGCATTGCAGGCCGAAAGCAGCAGGATGCCCGCCGCAATCAGGAAGCTATATTTTTTCATGATTTGTCTGTTTTTAAAGAGCGTAAAATTAGGTAAATAAATGCTTAGGAGTGGGCGGGGTATTGTCGAGGAAACGCGCCAGGGTCCTTACCGATTTTTCATGGTTCTTTACAAAGGGGTTGCTCATGTCCCATACATAACCGGCAAGGACGCTGCATATCTGCTCTTTGACCTGCTCGCTCTTGTTGCCGGCAAAGAAGATCTTGAAGAGCGTGCCGTCGTACCACCCGTTTACGTAAGTACGGAATACGTTTACGCCCTGCATGGTAGGTTCGGTATATTCTTTTTGCCAGTCTACGGCTTCTCCCCTGAGCTGCCTGATCACCAGCTTGCTGGCGGTCTGGGCCGATACGGTAGCCAGCGTTACACCCGAAGAAAAGATGGGGTCCAGGAATTCGGTCACATTGCCGGTAAGCACAAAGCCTTTGCCCCAGAAAGTATCGGTGGTGGCGCTCCAGGACTGGAGGGTGCGCGGCTCAAAGACCAGCGCCGCATCTGCGAAGCGTTCCCTGAGCGCCGGTTCATCCGCGATCATGGCCCGGAACTGTTCTTCTGGCGTACCCCTGTACTTATCAAAAAAGCCGGGACTGGAAACATATCCTACAGACGTAATGCCTGTGGCAAAAGGAATGGTCCATATCCAGCAGTCGTCGCTGTGCACGTATACCACGATGCGGTTAGGCTCTTCCTGCTCCAGGCGGCGGGGGTCGGTCATGTGGGCAAACATGGTTTTACGGGCAGGCTGGCTCGAAGGCTTTTCCAGGTTAAACAGGCGGGGGATCACCCTGCCGTAGCCGCTGCCGTCCACGATGAATTTTGCCTTGACCTGGTAGCTTTCGCCTTCTTCCGGCTGTATGGTGGTAACGCTGCTGCCGTTTTCGGCTATATCGATGGCCGTGACCTCGTGCCGGTAAGCGACGGGGATGCCTTTGCGCTCGCATTCATTGGCCAGGGCCAGGTCGAAATCGGCCCGCGGCATCTGCCAGGCATAGCGCCAGCCGTCGGTATGCTGCTTTTCAAAGGTAAAATCGCAGATTGCGCCGTTCCGTACGAATTTGGCGCCGGATTTTATCTGGAACTGCTGCGCGTTGAGGGCATCCATGAACCCTGCTTCGTCCAGCGCCTCCAGGCAACGGGGCAGGAGGCTTTCCCCGATCACGAAGCGGGGAAACTGTTGTTTTTCCACGATCCGCACATCGAAACCGGCCTGCTTGATCATGGCAGCAGCCACTGTTCCGGAGGGACCGGCTCCGATCACTAATACATCTGTTGTAATCATACGCAAACCCTGAGGGCGTTAATGGGTTAAGATCTTCAAGTACTGTTTATTGGTTGTCCGGGCAAGGGCGGCAGCTGGCAATCTGCAGCCCTCCGGCGGGTATCAGGCTTTTTTCCTTAGCTCCAGCAGGGTATGGCTCAGCCCGATCAGGTCGTGCTGCTGCACGATAGCGAATCCTGCCTGCTCTATGAGCTGGTAAAATACCCGGCTGTCGTACATCTGGCTGTTGCCGTTGGCCATATTGGTAAAGTAGAGCGAAGTCATCTGCAGGGCAAAGGCGGAAGTGGCAAACCGCTGCCGGTCCCAGAAGGTCTCATTGATAAAGATACGGGTATCGCTGTCGGAAATACGGCGGCATTTCTCCAGTATGGCCACGATCTCTTCATCGGCAAAGCAATCGAGAAACTGGCTCATCCATATGGTATCGTAACCGGAAGGCAGCTCCAGGGCAGGGTTCAGCACATTATGCTCATGGTAGTTAACCCTGCCGGTAAAGCCTGCCGCATCGATGTTCTTTTCCGCCATCTTCAGCTGGCCGGGCAGGTCTACGATACCCATGATCACATCTGCATTGTATTCCAGGCACTGAAGCGTCCATTTGCCGGTATTGCCGCCAATATCCAGCATCCGGGCGGGCGGATTCGCAAAAACGACAGGCAGCGTTTCGGGAAAGGCATTGTCGGAGTAATAATGATCGAATGCGAGCCAGCTTTCCTTGGCAGGAGAGGGAAAGCTGGACAGGCCTTCGTACAGGGTGCCCCAGTTGCCCAGGGTCTTGAGGCCCTCCGGCCTGCCGTTGACGATGGAATCCTCCAGGGAAGGAGAGCCCTTATAGCAGACATCCCGCATAAAATCAAAGTTCACCCGTGTCATTTCGTGGTTCAGCAGGATATGCCCTGTCTTGGCAAGGAAGTACCTGTCTTCTTTGCGGTACACCAGGCCTATGCCCAGCCCCGCTTCCAGCAGGATACGTATCCCGTAGCGGGACAGGTCTACTTTTTCCTTTATCTCGTCGATACTGATCCCTTCTCCCCGGGCGGCTTCTACCGCGCGCAGGATGCCTTTGTCGCGCAAAAGGCGGGAAGCCTCCCATACATAGGGGGCAAAAGCGATCAGCTGGGCGCGGTCGATAGCTTCAAGCGCCCGTATGTTGTCTTCTTCAAATAAGGGTTTAAGCAGAACGTTGGTGGTTTCCATGTACGAATGATATAAGAGCCAAAAGTACGATTAAAGCCCGAAAATCATAAAGGATGCGGGGAGGTGCCGCGCAGGCCGCTTTTGGTGCGGTCATTTAATGTAAAGATAATTCGCATAGTATATGATTGTGAATAGATATATATTACCTTTGCACACCGAATATTTAAAAATTATATGAAAGGTTTTTTACTGAGTGCGTTTATGGTGTCGCTTTGTGTTGCCGGGTTTGCCCAGGAGGGAAACAAACCAACGGCTATTGTAAAAGGCAAGGTATTGTCGGAAGCGACCCGGAATGCCGTAAGCGACCTGGAAGTAGTGATTCCCGCCCTGAAGCTGCTGACCACAACCGACGGTAACGGCGATTTTAACTTCAGCCAGGTACAGTACGGCTCCTACATGCTGATCATCAGCAATGGCTACTCCATCAACGATACGTTGAAAATATCCGTAGACCAGCCTGTGGTAGATCTGAACACACTGGCCGTACAGGTGGATGAAGCGGCTACCAGCGTTACGGCGGGGCAGATGCCCACGATCGCGCTGGAAGAAAATGCCTCCAGCGCCGATGATGAGGGTATCAGCGACCAGAGCATATCCGGTGTGCTGACGGCTTCCAGGGACCCCTTTCTTTCGGCTGCCGCTTTTACCTTCGGGCCGCTGCGCTACCAGCTCAGGGGGTATAACCGCGATCAGCTGGAAGTGTACCTGAACGGCCTGCAGATGAACGATGTGGAAATGGGCTCCGCTTTCTTCGGGCAGTGGGGCGGGCTGAACGATGTATTCCGTAACCAGTCCGTTGTTTTTGGCCTGCAGCCGGGCGAAGAAGGATTCGGCGGGCTGACCGGCTCCACTTTTATCAACGCTACTGCCGCTGCCCAGCGTAAGCAGACCCGCATCTCCTATTCTCTTTCCAACCGTACCTACCGCCACCGCGCTATGGTTACACACAGTACAGGGATGATGCAGAACGGGTGGGCGGTGTCCGTGTCGGGCTCCAAGCGCTGGGCAGAGGAGGGCTATATTCCCGGCACTTCGTACGACGGCTATTCCTATTACCTGGCGCTCAGCAAAAAGCTGGGACAGAAAAGCCTGCTTCATTTCACCACTTTCGGAGCGCCCACGCAGAGAGGAAAGGCCATGCCTGCCACACAGGAAGCCATGGATCTTGCAGGATCCAATTTCTACAACCCCAACTGGGGCTACCTGAACGGGGAAAAACGGAATGCCAGGATCAACAACAGCTACCAGCCGGTATTTATGCTGAACTATGAGTATAATCCGGATAACAGCACCAAGCTGAACATTGCCGCCGCCTATCAGACAGGATGGAACGGCAATTCGGCGCTGGACTGGTACAATGCCCGCGATCCGCGCCCCGATTATTACGGCTACCTGCCCAGCTATTTTATCCACGACCCGCGCGGGGCCGATTATGCAACCGCGGAGGAGATAAAGGAAAAGTGGATGTCGGACGAGTCGGTACGGCAGATCAACTGGGACCGCCTGTATGCCGCCAACCGTATGAACATAGACAGCATTAACGGGGTTGCAGGCCGCCGTTCGGTATACGTGATCGGCGAAGACCGTGATGATATCAGGAAATACAGCTTCGCGGCCAACCTGCAAAAGAATCTGAATGAGCATGTAACCCTGCACGGAGGACTGTCCTTTATCTCACAGCAGACGGAAAGCTACCGCAAGATGCTGGACCTGCTGGGCGGCGACTTTTACGTAAACCTGAACCAGTTTGCCGAGCGCACGTATGTTGGCAACACCTCGCTGAACCAGAACGACCTGAACAATCCCAACGCCATTATCCGTGAAGGCGATAAATACAACTACGATTATAAAGCCCGCTTCATGAAAGGCTTTGCCTGGGCGCAGGCGGTATTCACTTACAACAAGGTGGATTTCTTCCTGGCAGGCCGGGCCGGCATAGACGCTTTCAGCCGCGAAGGCCTGTACCGGAACGGTTTGTTTCCCAACGACTCCTACGGCAAGTCCAGGACACAAAGCTTCTTCAATTTCCAGACCAAGGCAGGGCTTACTTATAAGGTCAACGGCCGCAACTATCTTTTTGTGAATGCAGCTTATATGACAAGCCCGCCGGTATTTGACAATACTTTCTTCTCTCCCCGGACAAGGAACAGCATGATCGCAGATCCGGATGTGGAAAAGATCACCAGCGTGGAAGGCGGTTACCTGCTGCGCGCCCCGAGGTTCAACGGGCGGCTTAGCGGCTTTATGACCAATATCGAAGACGCCACCCGGATTATGCGCTTCTACTACGAGGACGACCGTACTTTTGTGAACTATGTAATGCAGGGCGTGGACGTCCGCCACGTGGGAGGAGAGCTGGCGCTGCAGGCAAAGATCTCGCCAAGCTTCTCGGCTACCGCCGTGGCCACCTATGCGCAGGTATTCTATACTTCGAATCCCAGGATCAGCATTTACAAAGACAACGATACTTCGGCTACCGTAAGGCAGGACGTATCGTACCTGAAGAATACCTATGTAGCGGCAGGCCCGCAGTCGGCGTATACTTTGGGGCTCAACTACCGTTCGCCGCAATACTGGTACGCCAATATCAATTTCAACCTGCTCGACCGGAACTACGTGGACGTGAACCCCAGCCGCCGCACCGCCGAAGCCGTGGACCTGATCACGCCCGGCAGCCCGGAGTGGCATCATATCCTCGACCAGGAAAAGCTGCCGTCTGCTTTCACTATAGACCTGTTTGCCGGCAAGTCTTTCCTGCTCAGCAAGACCATGAAGTGGCTGCCCAGGAACACTTTCCTGTATGTCAATGTAGGAGTGAACAATATCCTGAACAACAAAAGCATCCAGACCGGAGGGTTTGAGCAGCTACGGTTCGATTCGGGCATGAATAACCCGGAACGGTTCCCCAGCAAGTATTTCTATGGCTACGGCACCAACTATTTTATCAACCTCAGCCTGAAATTCTGATAACCTTGGTTCCACAAAAAGATCCCTTCCCGGATACCGGGAAGGGATCTTTGCATAAGGCGGCATGCCTCTTTACACAGCCCTCAAAGGCTTATTTCATCTGCTTGGCGAGGCTCTCGGCATTGCGCTTATACTCGTCGGCATAAGGGGTGCCGGCGGCCATTGAAGCGGACTTTTCTGCAGCGGCCAGGGCTTCTTTTTTATTGCCCTGTTTCTGGTAGATGCGTGCTTTCAGCCAGTACAGCCAGAAGGCATCCTTGTTTTCCTCGATGGCCTTGTCGGCATACAGGAGCGCTTTATTCAGGTCTTTGCCGGTTTCCAGGTAATAGCTGGCAGCCTGCTGGTAAGGGCGGCGGGGATTGTTGATGGAATGTTCCAGGTAGTCGGTGATCTTTTTATCGTTATCGGCTACCACGGGAATGGTTACTTTGGTGTTTTCCCATTTCAGCACGATATCGCATTTGCTGCTCAGCACATTATCCACGGAAATAGTAAAGGATTCTGTGGCTTCTGCAGTACGGGAAGCAGGCACTGCAAATTCCGCCACGTCGTCTTTGGGGTCGAATCCGGATACGCCCCAGTTGCCGATTCCCTTATTCAGGATGATTTTCCATGCATCCTTTCCCGGGATGGTATATAATGCATAAGTGCCTTTGGGGATCATAAAGCGTACTACCTCGCGGGAAGTATTGGCACCCAGCGTTGGCGCCTGCGCGCCTTTTTCTGCAGGGATTCCCTCAAGCATAACATCTTCTCCGAAAGTGATCCTGGTGGCCGTATTGGCGCCGGTACGCCATACACTGCCGTAAGGAACCAGATCGCCAAATACTTTACGGCCCCGCATGGCAGGGCGGCTGTAGCTGACCTCGATCGAGGAAGTGGAAAAGTCCTGTTTCAATACGGCCGAAGGACTGGGCGCCGGCAGCTTAAGGTCCTGGCCGTAGCTGCTCAGGGCCAGACTGCTTCCTATAAAAAATGTAAGGAAAAAACGTTTCATAAAAGGTTCATTTTGGGAGCGAAAATAACCTTTTCGGATCACTTGCTTCTTAAAGCCGGCGCAGGAATAATATTTTATTACACTGTAATAATTAAATTTGATGGAATTAAATATTTTAACAATGAAAACCCTTTACGCCAGAATGATTACAAGCAGCAAAGGCTTGCGCCTGCTGCTGGCCGGATTGGCCCTTTCTTTTTCTGTGATGGCTCCTGTGGCAGATGCGCAGGTAATTGCAGGCTGGACTTTCGAGAGCTCCCAGCCGGCCACAGCAGGGCCGCATAATGCCGAAATAGGCACGGGAACGGCGCTTGGCCTGCATGCGAACGGCGCCACCACCTTTTCCTCTCCTTCCGGCAACGGCAGCGCGCGCGCTTTCAGCTCCAACAGCTGGGCGGCAGGCGACTCCTACCAGTTCAGCTTCAGCACCAGCGGATACGCGGGCATCTCCATTACATTTGACCAGACGGGAAGCAATACCGGTCCCGAAACCTTCGAAGTGCAGATAAGCACCAACGGCACTACTTTCACCACGCTGGCCGGCTCCGGCTACGACCTGACCAACCAGTCCTGGAGCGCTACCACGGCCAATCCTGCCTCTACACGTACCTTCAGCCTGCCCGGAGCCGATAACCAGGCTACGGTGTATGTGCGGCTGACAGTGGCGGCCGGCAGCACTGCGATCAACAACAGCCCTATTGCTTCGGGCGGTACCTGCCGGATCGACAATGTACTGGTCAGCTATACAACAGTATTGCCGGTAGCGCTCCAAGCTTTTACCGCCACCTCCCGCCCGGGAGGTACTCTGCTGCAATGGAATACAGCGGCGGAGCAGAATGTAAGCCACTTTGAGGTGGAGCGGGGCAGCGATGGCAGGAACTTCTCCCTGATCGGAAGTGTGAAGGCCCGGAACCGGGCCGGCGGCGGGGCTTATACCTATAATGACCCGCAAACGGAGGATGCCGCTTACTACAGGCTCCGGATCGTGGACGCCGACGGGCGGAGCGAGTACAGCCCCGTTGTGGCAGCAGGCGGGATAAGCAGCAATACGGTGGCCGTACTGGGAGCTAACCCGGTACGGAATGTGTTGCCGCTTACGCTCCCGGCGCGAAGCGAGGCAGAGCTGTATATTACGGACATGGCCGGAAAGGTGCTGCGGTATGAAAAAGTAAAGGCAGCTGCGGCAGGCATTGATGTGTCTGCCTTGCCCGCGGGTACTTACTTACTGCGGCTGCAGGCGGGCACTGCGCGGCAATCCCTCAAGTTTGTGAAGCAGTAACTCCATACGGCCGGCATAAATAACAGGGGCGCTTCTGCAGAAGCGCCCCTGTTATTATTCCTCAATATCGTATTCCTTGATCTTCCGGTAGAGGGTCCGTTCCGAAATGCCCAGCTCATGGGCCGCATCCTTACGTTTGCCCTTGTGCTTTTGCAGCGCTTTGATGATGAATTCCTTTTCCCGGTCGATCAGCGACAGCGACTCTTCCACTTCCTCATGATGATTCAGTTCCTCGCCGGGATGGTGGATTACGAACGAGGGGTTCACCTTTTTATCGCTGCCCTGGTAATTGGTAATCGCCGGCGTATTAAAGGTATTGTCCGGCACATGCGCTTCATACGAAGGCACCAGGTGCGACTCGGCAGGCACATTCGGCGCCTGTGGGTTATAGCCCTGGTGGTGCGCCAGCTCGAACATCATTTTTTTCAGGTCGTTCATATCCTTCTTCAGGTCGAAGAAGAGCTTGTAAAGGATCTCCCGCTCGGTAGTGCTGGTGCCGGTCTGCTCATGGCCCTGGCTGCTGAAGCTGGGTATGGGCATGCCTGCTGTGGCAGACGCCAGTGCCGGCATGCGGTTGCTGCTGTCCCGGTTAGGCAGGAAGCTGCTGAGCTGGTCGGCAGTGATCGTCTTATCCTTTGATAAAACACTGATCTGCTCGGCAATGTTCTTCAGCTCGCGTACATTGCCCGGCCAGCCATAGCTCATCAGCAGCTGGCGTGCAGCCTCGTCCAGCTGTACGGGCTGGCTTTTGTAGCGTTCGGCAAAGTCGCCCACAAACTTGCGGAACAGCATGGGTATATCTTCGCGGCGCTCCCGTAAGGCGGGCACGCGTATGGGCACGGTATTCAGCCGGTAGTAAAGGTCTTCGCGGAACTTGCCCTGCTGGGTCAGGGTCAGCAGATCTTTATTGGTAGCGGCGATTACGCGCACATTGGTCTTAAGCACTTTCGACGAGCCCACGCGGATAAATTCGCCCGTTTCGAGCACGCGCAGCAGCCGGGCCTGGGTACCGACCGGCATTTCCCCGATCTCATCGAGGAAAATAGTACCGCCGCTTACCGTTTCGAAATAGCCTTTGCGCTGGTCGCTGGCGCTGGTAAAGGAGCCTTTCTCGTGGCCGAATAATTCGGAGTCGATCGTGCCTTCGGGTATGGCGCCGCAGTTTACCGCAATAAAAGGATTGTGCCGGCGGGGCGAAAGGTTATGGATGATCTGGGAAAACACTTCCTTACCTACACCGCTTTCGCCGAAGATCAGCACGCTGAGGTCGGTATTGGCTACCTGGTCGGCTACCTGCAGCGCATAGTTGAGCTGAGGGTCGTTGCCAATGATGCCGAATCTGTTTTTTATGCTTTGTAAGTCCATTTTGTCTGAATTGGGGTTAAGCGCACAACGAGGGCCGGCGATGTTCTCCCTTTAATAGAAGGTTTAGGAGGCATTAGCCGCCACTTCGCCCAGCAGGGTGGCGCCGGTAGTATCGTGCACGGTAACCATCACATAATCGCCTTTCCCGAGGTTGTGCTGGCCCTTGGGAAATACGATCACCTTATTCTGGCTGTTGCGCCCGCTCCAGTGCTCTTCGCTGCGCTTGCTGGTACTTTCGATCAGCACTTCAAAGGTCTTGCCGATATCCGCTCTGTAATTGGCGCGGGTCATTTTGTTCTGCAGTTCGATCACCTCCGTCAGCCTGCGCTTTTTCACTTCTTCCGGCACATCGTCCGCATAACGGCGCTGGGCCAGGGTTCCGGGGCGCTCGCTGTAGGCGAACATATACGACAGGTCGTAATTGCTGTGCTCCATTACGCGCAGGGTTTCCTGGTGGTCTTCTTCCGTTTCGGTGCAGAAGCCGGTAATTACATCGCTGGAAAGCGCGCAGTCGGGCATGATCTCGCGGATGCGGTCCACCTTCTTCATATACCACTCGCGGGTGTAGGTCCGGTTCATCAGCTGCAGGATGCGCGTGGAGCCGCTTTGCAGGGGCAAATGTATGTATTTGCAGATATTATGGTACCTGGCCATGGTAAACAGTACCTCATCCGTAATGTCTTTAGGATGCGAAGTGCTGAAGCGCACACGGAGCAGGGGGCTGATCTGGGCCACCATTTCCAGCAGCCGGGCAAAGGTTACGGCATCGGCCTCGCTGCCGCCGGCCGGGGTATAATGATAGCTGTCTACGTTCTGGCCCAGCAGGGTCACTTCCCGGTAGCCCTTATCGAAAAGATCCCGGGCTTCTGCTATAATGGAACCGGCATCGCGGCTGCGCTCCCGGCCGCGGGTAAAGGGCACCACGCAAAAGGTGCACATATTGTTGCAGCCCCGCATAATGCTTACGAACGCGCTCACCCCGTTGCTGTCGAGGCGTACGGGAGAAATATCGGCATAGGTTTCTTCGCGGCTCAGCAGCACGTTTACGGCCTTTTGTCCGCCTTCGGCTTCCTGGATCAGCGCAGGCAGGGTACGGTAGGCGTCAGGACCGATCACGATATCCACGAGTTTCTCTTCCTCCAGGAATTTGGCTTTCAGGCGCTCGGCCATACAGCCCAGCACCCCGATCAGCAGGCCCGGGTTCTCCTTTTTCAGCGAACGGAAAATATGAAGCCGGTTGCGTACCGTTTGTTCGGCCTTTTCGCGGATGGAGCAGGTATTGAGCAGGATCAGGTTGGCTTCTTCCAGGAAACGGGTGGCGCCGAAGCCTTCGGTATGCAGGATGGAGGCTACGATCTCGCTGTCGTTGAAGTTCATCTGGCAGCCATAGCTCTCTATATAGAATTTCTTTTTATATTGGTTCGGGTCGCCTTCAAAAGGAGCATACGCTTCTCCCTGGCGCTCTTCGTGGATCACTTTTTCCTGTAGCTCAAGCATGCACAAAAATTTAAGAGAGCAAAGTTAAGGATTTGAACTGTCAAAATAGCAGGTTTATGCCGCGATAAGTTATTCCGATTCCTTTATTTTTCTGTAAAGACAAGCCTGCGTAATTGGGGACAAGAAGGTATATTTGTCGGCCAGGCGCAAGCAGGCTTGTAATTATTTAAAGTGTAACCTGAAATCCCTCCGCATGCAGGGCCGGCTGTTGTTCCCTGGTTGACATCACAAAAGAAAGAAAGAAACAGGCCGAATATACTTACAATGGCAAAGAGAAAGCAACAACCGAAGAAGAAAAGATGGATAAGCATACTGCTGGTCCTGGTATTGCTGGGTGCGGGATATGCCGGTTATTTTTATTACTCCAGGTTCATGGCGCCCAATATCAGCCATACCGGACCACTGTTCATCCCTACCGGGGCCGGCTACCGGCAGGTGCTCGACTCGCTCAGGCCCTTCCTCAAAGATGAGCAGAGCTTCCGCTGGCTGGCGGAGCGGAAGAAGTATAATGTACGGATAAAGCCGGGAAGGTATACGCTCCACAAAGGCGAAGGCAACAATGCCGTGATCAACAGGCTGCGCATCGGCGCGCAGGATGAAATCGCGATACGGATCGGCAATTATGCCAGTATTTTCGAGCTGGCCGGCAAGGTAGGCCCCTTCCTGGAAACAGATTCAGCAGGACTGGTAGCTGCGATCCTTCAGGCCGATTTTGCCAGGGGATACGATACGGCCGCGCTGATCTTTTTTTTCTTCCCCGATACCTACAACTTCCACTGGAACACATCCGGGCCGGCTTTCGTAGCCCGGATGAAGAAGGCGTACGACCGGTACTGGACCCCGGAAAGGGTGCAGGAGGCCCGGGCCCTCAACATGAGCCCGCTGGAGGTAACCACCCTCGCCTCGATCGTGCAGCTGGAATCGGCCCAGCCCGATGAGCAGCCCCGGGTGGCCGGGCTGTACCTGAACCGCCTCAGGATCGGCATGAAGCTGGATGCGGACCCTACCGTGATCTATGCCATGAAAAAGGCGGAAGGCTTCAGGCGTAAGATACAGCGGGTATACTACAAGAACCTGTCTTTCGATTCGCCGTACAATACCTATAAATACAAAGGGTTGCCGCCAAGCCCCATCTGTATGCCGAATGTATCGGCCCTGAATGCAGTATTGCGCCCGGCGAAGCACAATTTCCTGTACTTTGTGGCCGACCCCCAGAGGCCCGGCTACCATATCTATGCCGCTACCCTGGAAGAGCAGGAGCAAAATGCGGAAAAATACAGGGAATGGGCCAACCGGAACAATGTGCGGTAACGCTCACTTTTCAAGACCCCATCTCCGCAAAACAATCCTATGGCAAAAACCTACACCAAAAGAGAGTTCCTGAAAATGATGGGCCTCGGCCTGGTATTCCTTCCTTTTATGGGATGCTTCGATCATAGCGGCAGGGAAGACCGGGAGGCGCCGGAAAAAAAGAGCGGGGCAGAGCCGGATGCCCCGGCGGACGAGCTGAAGGTAACCGATGCCGATATATTGCTCCTGTCGCGCAACGATGCTGCCTATGCCCGGTTCAATACCGCCTTCAATAAAAGGATACAGCAGCTCCCGAAATATATTGCCGTCTGCAAAACGGAAAAGGGCGTGCAATATGCATTGCAGAAAGCCCGTAGCGAGAAGCTGAAAGTAGCCGTAAAGAGCGGCGGGCACAGCTTTGAAGGGTTCTCCTCCAACAACGGGGGCATGGTGATCAACCTGTCGCAGATGAAGAAGATCACGTGGCTCGATAACGATGAAGCGGAGGTGCAGCCGGGCTGCCTGCTGCAGGATATACAGGCTGCCTTCTTTCCCCGTAAAAGGCTGTTGCCTTCGGGCTCCTGCGGTACCGTGGGCATCGGCGGCCTTACCCTGGGCGGCGGCTATGGCTTTTTCAGCCGCAAATACGGCCTTACCTGCGACAGCCTGCTGCAGCTTACAATGGTAAGCGCCGACGGCAGGATCGTGCATACTGCCGATGATCCTGAACTGCTGTGGGCCTGCAGGGGCGGCGGCAACGGGAACTTCGGAGTGGTTACTTCTTTCCGCTTTAAGACGCATGCCATGCCGCCGGTCTTCGACAGCTATGTGCTGAAGTTCCGGAATATGACAGCCGAACGTTTCGAGAGCTCGCTCCGCGCCTGGTTCGGGGTGAGCGAAGCGCTGCCGGAAGAAGCATTCGGCGCTTACGTACTGAACGGGAAAACGCTGACCGTGCTGCTGACGACGTATCAGCGCTATCCCGATTTTGAGCAGCAGATCGCGCCCCTGACGGCTTTGGCCGACAGCACGAGCCCGACCCTGGGCGCCGACCTTCCCAAAGCCATGAAGCGCTATTACGGAAGGAAGGGGCCGATCTATTTCAAAAATGCCTCCGCGGGCCTGTACAGGGGCAGCGAAGATATCCTGAAGATCAGCGACCGGCTTTTCGAAATGGTAGCCCTTAATCCCGGCATCGTGTTCCAGGTCAATACCCTGGGGGGAAAGATAGCCGACCCCGGCTTTGAAGCCGCCTCCTGCTACCCGCACCGCCGGCTGCCTTACCTGGGCGAGCTGCAGGCCTACTGGGAAGATCCCTCGCAGGAGGCCCGGCTGACAGGGGCCTTTGAAGCCATCCAGGCTTTATTCCGCGATAGCGGTATTACGGCGCATTACCGGAACTATCCCGATATTAATTTCAAAGACTGGGAAACGGCTTATTACGGCAGGAACTATGGGCGGCTGCAGGCGGTGAAGCGTAAGTACGATCCCGAAGACCTGTTTCACTACCCGCAAAGCGTAAGAGGCTAATCCTTCCTGCGGGCGGGCAGGTCATGCTTTTTTTCCCTTTTGTTCGCGGATCATGGCGCCGAAATCCATTTCCCGGGCCAGCGCAGACAGGCAGAGCGCGAGGCGCCTGGTCCTGGTTGTTTCGGTTTTGGCTTCGTTTACCCAATTGCTGAAATAACGTTGATGCGAAGGGGCCAGGCTGTTAAAGTATGAAAGTGCATCCGGTTCGTCGGCCAGGCATTCCAGCAGCTCGGGCGCTATTTCCTGCGGGCTGGTATCCCGTTCCAGGCTTACCTGCAGCATGGCGCCCTTTCTTTTGCCGATGGCTTTCCGCATGGCCGCGTTCAGCGCCATGATAAAGCTGCCGTTTCCCACGGGCAATACGGCTATGCTGCTGATGCCGTGCTGATCCAGCAGGCCTCTTACCCTGAACGATTTTTTATTGCCCGGAAATAGCTCCTGCGCTATGTCGGGCGGGATCTCGATATAGGTCCAGCCGGTCTTTTCGCCGTTTTCCTCAAACTGGTGGATGGTAGTAGTAAAGGTAAGCATAGCCATAGGTGCAAAGCTAACCAAATTACAGGATCCCCTGCGCCGTAAGGAAGGCGCAGCATTGCGTGATGATCCATTGTGCGCTTTGCTTATGTGGCGAGTGGCCTGCATTTACGATCATCATGGGCTGGGCCGGACCGGAAACCCGGCGTACGATGGCCTGCACCTGTTCGGGAGTGCCATATTCATCTTCCGCTCCCTGGATGGCCAGCACGGGGCAAATGATCTGGGGCAGGAAATGCTCAATGTTCCAGTCGCGGTACATTGGGGCAAGCCAGGTCCGGGTCCAGGCATCGAACATGGCCTGCGTCTTATCGCCGTGGTAGCGCTGCAGCCGTTCCAGCAGGTTGGTTGTGGCGTATTGCATTGCAGCCTTTTCGATTCCTTCAAGGGTAATATCTTCCACGAACACATGCGCTCCTTCGGTGATCACCGCTGTGATCCGTTCCGGACAGCGGGCGGCTGCGAGCAGGGCAATGGTGCCGCCGTCGCTGTGGCCGAAGAGCACGGGCCGTTCTATACCGCATTTGTCTAACAGCCGGAGAAGCACGTCGGCTTCGTGTTCCATATAGTCCTGCTGCCTGGGCTGTAGTGGCATTGCCGACGATTGCCCGTAACCCCGCCGGTCGTAAGCCATGGCCGCGGCCCCGGCGGCGGCCAGCTGGGCCGGGAAATCACGCCATAGCTCCACGCATCCCAGCGAGTCGTGGAGGAACACCAGTGTACATGCGCTGCCGGAAGACGGCGTATCCCAGTTCTTTACATACAGGTGGAAATCGTCGAAGGCTATTTGTGCCGTATTTTCTCTTGTCATTCCGGGTGCGGTTAATGGTCAGGGCTCGGGGGCAGCCGTTACTTTTTTCGAAGTGCGGTAGGCGGTGCCTTTGAACAGGCTCACCAGGGCGCCTTTTTCGTTGGTGGTCCGGATGTCGTACAGGCCTGTTTTGTTGCCCAGGTGCACCTCCCGCGCTTCTACGTACAATACATCGCCGGTGCGGGCGGGGAGGGTAAAAGTAACAGAAACATCCAATGCCACGGTGATCAGTCCATGTGAGTTGCAGGCAAAGGCGAAAGCGGAGTCGGCAGCGGAAAACAACACTCCCCCGTGGATGCGCGCGAAGCCGTTCAGCATATCTTCCCTTACCGTATAATGCAGGCGGCAATAGCCTTCGCCCACTTCGTCGACCTGCAGGCCCAGCCATGCGCTGAACCGGTCTCTGGCGATCATGATCTCAAATACTTCCTTAGGTGTGATCTTTGTTTCCATATTGTTTTTCTTCTTTGCGGTACCGGCTTACCAAGCTGTGGATATGCCGCGCCGGCGGAGCTGTGTTCCATTGCGTGTGCTGTGAGGAGCGTTCCTCGGTCGGGTGCTCGGGCTATTCCCGTCATTTCATGCCGCTACGGCCCGCTGCTGTATCAGCGTTTCTTCCTGAGGTCCGAGATGCGGTTTAGCTTCCCGCCTTCACTGCGCGGAATAGCGCCGGGCGCCGTTACCCCCACCTGCATGGTCAGACCGATCGCATCCTTGATCTTCTTTTTCAGCAGCCCGAGGGCCTCGTTTATGCTGTCGTGCCGGAGGGCATCCGCTCCCTGTTTCTGCAGGCTGTCGTACAGATCTGTCGCGGCTTCTACCCTTACCTCCACTTCATCCGTCGTGCCGTTGCTGGCAACCACCAGCTGGTAGTTGCCACTGAGTGCCGTTATGTTTTCCAGGACAGCTTCCACCTGTGTATGAAATAGGTTGACGCCCCTGATGATGAGCATGTCATCCGCACGCCCCGCAATGGGGGCCATCTTGATATGGCTTCGCCTGGCGCTTTTGTCGTAATAGATGCTGGTAATGTCGTTGGTCCAGTAACGGAGCAGGGGCATTGCTTCTTTGGTAAGCGTGGTGAGCACCAGTACGCCCTGTTCGCCGTAAGGCAGGGGGGCGCCGGTGTTTTTGTCCACGATTTCAGGATAGAAATGATCTTCCCAGATATAGCTGCCGCTTCCTTTTTCTTCGAAATCTTCCTGTGCTACGCCTGGTCCCATGATCTCGCTCAGCCCGTATATATTGGTCGCCGTAACGCCAAGCCCCGCTTCTACCCGGGCGCGGATGCTTTCGGTCCAGGGCTCTGCGCCCAGCACTGCATATTTCAGGTTAAGGCTATCCCTGTCAATCCCTCTTTTACGGATCTCTTCCGCCAGGGTAAGCGCATAGGAAGGGGTGCAGCAGATGACATCGCTCCGGAAGTCCTGCATCATCAGCAGCTGCTTATCTGTGCCGCCACCCGATATGGGCAGTACGGTCATGCCCAGCTGTTCGGCGCCGTAGTGCAGTCCCAGCCCCCCGGTAAACAATCCGTACCCATAGGCATTCTGCAGTAGCATTCCCGGCCTGCAGCCTGCGGCGGAGAGCGAGCGGGCTACCACCTCTGCAAATATCCCTATGTCCCTGCTTGTATAGCCCACCACGACCGGCTTGCCGGTGGTGCCGCTGCTGCAGTGCAGGCGGGCCGTTTCCCCGCGGGGGAGCGTAAAAAGACCGAAAGGATAATGGTCGCGCAGGGCATCCTTCCGGGTGAAAGGTATCTTATACAGGTCGTTCACAGTCTGTATTTCGGCAGGTGCGATCCCGTTCCGGTCAAACAGCGCTTTATAAAAAGGCACTTTTTCGTAAAGGAGGCCGACCTGGTACCGGAGCCTTTCGTTCTGGAGCTTGCTGAGCTGCGTTACCGGCATGGTTTCTGCTTCCCTGTTGAAATACATAGATATTGCTTTTGGCGTATAAAGTTACGCTATCCGTCAAAAAACGCCGGGTAGAGGCGGAGAAAATGATATAAGGCAAGATATGCAGGAGCAGTGCCGGCGTTTTTGCTGCCTCGGGGAAACTGCTGCAAAGGAGCGAGCCTCCTGCGGGGGCAGGAGGCTCGCTCTTGTAGGGATCGTTATTCAACCTTGCGCGGACCGCTATTTCACGATCTCGAACTTACGGATCACGAATCCTTTATCTGTTTCGATCCGGATCGTATACATGCCCGAAGCCATGGCGCCGGTATGTATACGGTGCTTATCCTGGTTTTCTGCTTTTGCGTTGTAAATCACCTGGCCGATCGCGTTGTATACGGTGATGTGCTTCAGCTTCAGGCTGTTTTTATTTTCAACGGTTACCATGTCTCTGGCAGGGTTAGGGTAGAGCAGCAGGTCTTTGCTGTCTTCCACCCTGGTGATGCCGGTGGAGCCGTCGTATACATCGACTGTGCGGGATTGAATGGTGCTGTCGCTGCATTCTCCGCCCAGCGTTACCGAAACGGTATAAATGCCGTTCTGCATATAGCGATGCTGTACCACGGGGCCGGTTGCGGCCGGGCTGCCATCACCGAAGTTCCAGGTGTAGCTGGTCACATATTGCGGGTTAAGCACATTGAAGGTGTAGGTAGCGGTGTCGCCGTATACGGCATTGATGATGCCGGAGGGCGGATCTTTCACCAGGATATTAATGTTATCCGTACCGACGCAGTTGTGTACATCCGTAACCACCACGCCGTAATTGCCGGTGCTGCCCACGGTCAGCGTCTGCGCGGTAGAGAGGTCGCTCCAGAGGTAAGCGGCCCCGGGATTGCCGGCGTTCAGGGTCAGGGTATTGCCATGGCAGAAGGTAGTATCGTTGCCGAGGTCTACCACCGGCAGCGGATGGATCACTACATTAATGGTATCGCTTCCTTTGCAGTTGGCGATATTGGTTACCGTAACATGGTAGGTGCCGGAAGCGCTGACGGTGCGTGTCTGGGTAGTGGCGCCGTTATCCCACAGGAAAGTTTCGCCGGGATTGCCTGCATTCAGGATTACGTTGTTGCCTGCACAGATATCGATATCGTTACCCAGGTTTACTACAGGACTGGGCAGGAAGGTAGTTGTAATTGTATCTCCTGCGCTGCAGCTGAAGGTATTGGTCACTTTTACGTAATAGGTGCCGGTGGCGTTTACGGTACGTGTCTGGCCGGTGCTGCCGTTGTCCCAAAGGTGGGCGGCGCCGGGGTTACCTGCATTGAGCACGAAGTTGGTACCCTGGCAGAGATTGGTATCGTTGCCCAGGTTTACCACAGGCGTAGGGTTGACCGTTACATGAATAGTGTCGTTCTTCGAGCAGTTGTTGTTATCGGTCACTTTTACGTAATAGGTGCCGGTAGCGTTTACGGAGCGGGTCTGATTGGTGCTGGCGTTATCCCAGAGGTAAGCCGCGCCTGTATTGCCGGCATCCAGCGTAAGTGCCGGGCCCGAGCAGAATGCAGTATCGTTGCCAAGCGATACTACGGGCAAGGGGTTGACATTGATCGTTACCGCAGCGGAGGTGTCGGTACAGCCGGTGGCCGGAGTGGTTACCACTACGCGGTAAGTGCCTGCCGTGCCGGTAGTCAAGGTGCTGCCGGTCTGGCCGCTGATGTTGCCGGCTGCATTGCGCCATTGGTAATTACCGCCGCCGCCCGCCGTAAGTGTGGCAGTGCTGCCTTCGCAAACCTGTATAGTACCGCCGGGAGTAACGGTGGCCACGGGGTTGGGATTCACGGTAGCTGTAACCTGCTGGCGGGGACTTTCGCACAGCCTCATACCGAAGGTAGTATTAAACCGTTTGGTAGTAGTGGTGGCGGTGGTAGCGCTATTGTAGGAGTAGCCTGCCATTGCGCTGGCCGTTGTGGTATAGTAAGTCCTGGCATTATTTATTGCATCAATACCGTCGTGCAGTACTTCTACCACGATATTGGAGGTTCCGTCCCAGATAAAGGACGTGCTGAGCGGTATGGTATTCAGCCCTACAGCATGGGTATAGGTCTGCGGCCCGTATACGGTATTCATTCCCGTATTGATATAGCCGCTGAAGGTATTTTGGGTGGTGGTGCCCATCTTTACCACGAAGTTGGCATTGGTGGCAGCATCGCCGATGTCGGTAATACGGAATCCTATGGAATTGATTTCCCCGCCGTATATACCTGCAGCGTTTAATTCTGCTTGTGTGAAAATCATCTGCATCCGGTAGTTCTGACGGCGGTTACAGAATGCAGTAAGCTCTTCTGTGCTGGTGGTCAGCGAGGTGCCGTTACCTACCGTGGCTGTATCAATACTACCCGATACCCTGGCTGCCACCCAATAGCTGGTAGTGGCCGACAGCGAAGGTGTTGTAAAGGTATTGCCGGTGCCCACGAGGCTTCCGCCGGTAGCCGCTGTATACCAAACAGGGGTAGTGTTGGTATTGCCGGTGGCTGCCAGGGTTACCGTACCGGCCCCGCAGCGGGCGCCGGGCGTGGTAGCAGTGATAGCGGGAATATATACCAGGGCGGTGTCAGAGGAAGAGTTCAGGCATAAGGCGCCGGCACTATTCCGTATCGTAACCCTGTAATATCTGGATGCAGTAAGCGTAGGCGTTGTGTAAGTAGCAGCGGTTGAATTAGCGCCTTCATCAGCGAAATTGATATTGTCGGTGGAAGACTGCCATTTGAAAGTGGCTGCCCCATATCCTGAGGCAGGGCTCAGCGTCAGGGTAGTGGCGCCGGAAAAACAAATATAAGAAGGTGTAGCGGTAGCAGTTGCAGCCGCAGGCAGTACGGTAATGGTATCGGAGGCTGCCGCCGCACATTGTGTAGTGGTATTATTTGCAGTAGCTGTATATACCAGGGAGCCTGCCGTGGTGGATTTCAGGTAAACGGTTGCGGCACTGGTGCCTGCCGTATAGGGCATGGTAGCCGCGGCATCTGTATACAAACCGGTTGCAGGTGACCAGGTATAAGTGCTGAAGCTTCCTGTGTTGGAGGTTACCGTTAACGGTGTTATACCTGCGTTACACACAGTCTGGCTGGGCGTGATGCTGAATGCGGGAGGGGTATTGACGGTGGCCGTTACCGGCATGCGGGGGCTGCTGCAGATTTTCTGCCCTGTAAAGATAATATTGGGCCTGTCGGCAGAAGTAACGGTGCTGCCTGCTGTAGAAGTGGTGGTATCAAAGCTGGCTACACCGGCAGGCGTTATGTTGTCGATAGCCCTTGCGTATACGCTGTTGAAGGGAGTAGTGGTGTAGCGTGTGGTGGTTCCGCTGCCGTTTCCACTGTTTCCCGCATTGTGCACGGTTTCCACGATAATGTTGCTGGTTCCGTCCCAGTTAAAGGGGGTAGACAGCGTAAATGTTACAATGCCGGTAGCATTGGGAGTATAGGTGGCATTGTACACAGTAACAGTACCGGGTACAAACCCGGACATGGCGGTAGCCGTGGTAGTACCCATGCGGATGGTAAAGTCCTGGCACACGCCGGATGCGGTATAGGCAGATACATCAAATGCAATTGCTGTAATGTTGCCCGCTGCCAGCCCCTGGGCCTGGAGCTCAGAAGCGCGGAACAGCATCTGGTGCTTGGTACCGCCGTAATAGGCGCTTAGCGGATTGGGATAAGAAGTGCTGCTTTTGGCTGAAGTGCCATTGCCCAAACGAACCGTATCCAGAATGAGGGATTCAGCGCCAGCATAATAAGTAGTGGTGGTATTGATGGATGGAGTGGTAAAGGTAGTACCCGAAGCCAGCGGGACCCCGCCTGTGGCGGCACTATACCACCTTACCGTAGAGCCGGCCGATCCTGTGGCGGCCAGGTTCACGGTACCTATGCCGCAACGTTGTGCCGGCGTAGTGCCGGTAATGCTATTGTTGTAATTAAGCTGGACGGGAGTAGAGGCGGTACTGTCGGGGCCTGCCGCACATCTTACCATACACCTGTAGTAAGTAGCTGTTGCCGAGCCGGTATAGGTGGCAGAGGTAGCTCCGGAGATATTGGTATAAGTTACATTGTCGACCGATGACTGCCATTGGTAGGTTACCCCCGGGCCCGGGGTGGCTGTAGCAAGGGAGAGCGCAACCGGGGTGCCTATACAGGGATTGCCTGGAAAGGAGGCGATGGTGGCGCTGGCTGGGGGGGTGGAGCACATCGTGGTAAAATTCACTGCGGAGGTCCATGCGCTGCTGTCGCTGGCGCCGCAAAGCGTGCGCACATATACGGAATAAGTGGTAGCGCTGTTCAGGTTGGTCACATTTGCCGTAGTTCCCGTACTGGTGCCCGTGGCTGCCAGACCGGTAGTCCCGCTGCCGGGAGCGCCGGATGTCCTTACCTCCCATTTATAGCCCGTGGGGGGACCTATGGTGGGGGCGGTCCAGTTTACAGTAGCTGTTGTAGAATTGATCGATGCCGCCGGAACTGTAACAGCGGTAGGCACTGCGCAGGTAGTTACAGTAGTAAAGGTACCGGTCGCAGTGTATCCGTTGCCGCTGCCTGCATTATCGGGTATATGCGACCAGATCGCGTTGTTGGTGCCGTTCGAAGCCTGTACACGTACCTGGTAGGCGGTTCCCTGGGTTAAGCCTGTAAGGGTCGCGGTGGTGTCGGCGGTAACCGGGTTGCCCGGAAAGCTGGTCCAGGTACAGGCGCCGGGCACTCTGTATTCTATATTATACTGGGTAGCGCCCGCCGGTGCGGTCCAGGAAAGCTTGGCGCTCATAGGGGTAATATTGCTCACTGCGGAAAAGGTACGTACCGGAGCAGGGCCGGTAGCCGGCGTCCAGGTATAGGTAAGCCCGGCGGTAGGCGCTACGTTGCTATTGCCCGAGCTTGTATAGAGCGAGGAACTGTTACTGTTGCCTGTTACAGCGTCTGCCCAGCTGCAGGTGGTGCCGGACGGGACATTGTCGATCATCAGGTTGTTGACATTGCTGCTCCAGGTGGTGCTGTTGCCGCGGATCCCTACCTGCAGGCCCGTTGTGCTGGAGCCCGGAACAATCGTGCCCCCGTAAATTACTTTAATGGCTCCGGTAGCGCTGTTGAGCCTGATCTGGAAACTGACCCTTTCGTTGGCCACATTCCAGCGCTTCATATCGGTATATTGCACTACAAATTCGTTGCCCACCTGTGCGTACCGGATTTCATTGGCAGCGCCCGTGGTGCCGTTGCTGCCGCTAAATCCGAGATCGGCCCCATACGCGGAAACCACGCCATTGATCGTGGCACTGGAAGGGCTGGCGCTCGTGGAGGAAAGAGGCGTATAATTGGCTGCCGCGGGAGCCGCCCCGAAAGTGATGTAGCCATTGGCAGAGATGTAAACCGAGGTCTGCGCTACCCCGCCAAAAGTGAAGGACGGGATGGTGATAGCCGAGGAAACCTGGTTATCATAAACGCCGGTAGATATAAAGACCGTTCCGCCCGTTATCGGGGTATAGGTCTCTGTTGTTTTGCTCAGCCGGTAGCTGGCAATGTTTGTTTGCGCCCGGAGCAGGCCTGCCGAAGCCAGGCATAAAGAAGCCGCCCACAAAAGGCGCTTGTATCCTTGCTGCAAACCCGTCGAATTGTTGATTTTTTTCATAACCGATAAAAATTAATCCCGCTGCTCCTGTACTATTATGGCCGGAACAGCGACTCATGTCTTAATATAAGTATTCATAGCGGACAGCGTCCGGTGGTTGGTGTGTGGATGGGTATGCCTGTACCCGGATGGATATACAATTGATTTTACAAATCAAAAGGTCAATGCTAAACCATGCTTCAAATGTAAACTTTTTTTTAACTTTTAGCAATTCGAATTTTTTATTTTGTAGTTCACTAGAATCATACGACTCCAGCAAAATCCCCGGCATAAAAGCCGGGGATTTTGCTGGAAACAAATACCGGGAGTGTTACTTCTTTGTCACTTTAATTACTTCGTTCCGGCTGTTGTCTGTATAGCGGATGATGTAATTCCCGGGGGGTATGGTTTGCATATCCACTATAGTCTTTCCGGAAGCTACCGGGAGCGTTAGGAGTGCCTTGCCCATAATATCCAGCACCTGGAGCCGCGCACTGCCATCTATAATTCCTGTAAGATCTACCTGCAACTGCTGCTGTACGGGATTGGGATATACATTTATCGTAAACTCTTTCCCGGTTTTCACATACAGTTCTACCGCGGAGGAGTGCATGGACCGCCCGTCTTTATCGATCATTCGCAGGCGGTAAATATTCCGGCCGGTAAATGGTCGTTCGTCAGTATAAGCGTAGCTGTTTCCTGCAGTGCCTTTGGCAGGGATTGTTGCAAGAGCGTGGTAGGCGCCGCCATCGGCAGAGCGTTCCAGTTCAAAATGGCTAAAATTCTTTTCTTCGGCTGTTTCCCATTCCAGCACATTTATACTGCCGGTATTTTTTCCTGAAAAATGCTCAAGTACTACAGGAAGCGGTATTGTGCCGGAAAGAATGCCGAATTCGGAAAAGCCAGTGCTGATGCCTGTTCTGGAAATAGTAAAATTGCTATTGGAGCCTGTAGGAACTACCCGGGTGCCGTCCAATGACCAAGCGGCTGAAGCATCGGCTCTCTTGCCAAAGGTAAGCGTGCTGTAATCGGAAATATCGGTAATGCCAGTGCCGTTGAAAGTTGCGGTATAAGTGCCGCCTGCGAGGCCATCGGCGGCAGATATCCGCCAGTAGCCTTTACCTGACACATAGGCATAGGTATTAGTGCCTTCGGTAAGGGGCAGGCCGCCAGTGCCAGGATTGCCCGGCAGCCATTCTGCGGTAAGCGAGCCGCCTGTTGCAGGTGCGGTCGTGAAATTGATTGTTGCAGTTTTTTTGCCGGTGGCATCTCCTATTCCAAATACGCGGCTTCCGGCGGCAGTGCTGATCCAGCGTTTTACCTTGCCAATGATAATACCCGCCGGGCTATTGTAGGTTCCGGATGCAGTAGGTCCTGTACCTACTATAAGCGTATTGTTTCCCAGGTTTACTGTGCCGGCAGTATGTGTGAGGGTGTTCGAAACTGTGCCGGTATTGGTGCCGCTTAACAGGGTATTGGCATTGGCGAATGTTATTCCCGCGGCGCTGGTGTTGTTGAAGGTTAGTGAAGTAAAGTTGGCTGTAGGCGTGGTAGCGTGGTTTCGGAAAGAGCCAGCTCCCGAAATGGTTTGCGGTACCGTAGCCGCAGTAGTCGAGCTGCCTGAGGGGGCCGCCAGGCTGAGCGTTCCGGTTGTAATGAGCATACTTCCTGCATCCACGGCCAGGTCTTTTCCTACCACAACGCCGGAGAGGTTTAATACACCGTTGTTGGTAAGCCACAGGCTGCCTTTCACTGGGAGTGTGTATACGGAACTGACGCGTCTGTTGCCGGTGCTGGGGCCGTTGATAATGACATTGCCAAAGTTAAGTTTGCCGGAGCCTACCCAGTTGTTAACGTAGAAACCGTTGGTCAAGGCTGTGGGATCAGCAGAAATGCCGTCGCCGAACCGGATCGTATGTGCAGGATTTACTTCTACGCTGGAGCTGTTGTCGTATGCAAGAACGTAGCTGGTGCCGCTGTTGACGGCATGGGGGTCGACCAGCGTTAAAATACCGCCGGTCCAGTTGATATTACTGGATGTGGAGTAGAGCATGTAGGTACTGCTGTCTAGACTGTTGGCTGCTACGCCTCCGGCATTTCCATCAATGTTGATATTGCCGCCACTCTGGTTAAAAGTGCCGGAAGAGGCTATGAATACATTTCCGTTTGCGTTCAGGGTACCGTTGCTTACGGTCAGGGTGCCGTTGACCCTAAGCGTCCTGTTATCGCCTCCCGGGTTACCCATAGTAAGGTCGCCTGCTGATAGCGTCAGCGATTTCCCGGAAGCTATGGTGAGGTTGCCGCAGGTATTCCCGCTGGTGGTAATTGTAACGTTGTGATTGAGTGTAACGGCTGCAGGATTGCTGGGAACGATACCACAAAGCCAGGTTGAAGGCGCATTCCAGTCGCCATCGGCTATTGTAGTATATGAAGCGGCAACCGGCCTGCTTTCTACGGGTGCAGTAGTGCCAGGGGTATAGGCTAATCCTGCCGTTACTGCAGTATATTCCGCATCGATTATGTTGCCCGGAGTAGCACCGCAAGCAATGTCATAAGCAAGATGAAAATAGTTGTTGGTGTTGTTTTCCCCGCCTGCAAGCGCCTGATTACCCGTTACTGTAAACGTGCCATTGGGGTTGGCAACTGCGGTGCCGAAAAGCGTGGCCGTACTGAAGGAAGTCGAAGTGCCTGTATAGTATACTCTTGCGTTCAGGATATCGGAGGGGTTCGTTGTCCCGTTCGTATTGAAGGTCAGTTCCGTTACGCTTAGGGGAAACAGGGAGCCGGTCACCACTACGTTTGCGCGCAGGATCTGCTGGTTTACTGAGCCAGGTGTAACTATAGCGGAGCTGGGCTGTACCGCGGCAGAAGAAACGAAGCTCATGGGAGAAGGCGACCCCACGCATATTGTAAAACTGGAATTGACTGTAGCAGTGGAAGACCAGGTATACACCCGTACATAATAAGTTGCACCAATGGTCAGGCCTGTAAGGTTTTTGGTACTTACGTTGGCGCAAGAGCCGCCTGTGCTCACCTCGGTAACGCCGTCACTGGCGTATATAACCATATTCATATCGGAGGAGCCGCTTACATTTGTCAGAGAAATCCGGTGTTCTGTCCGTGTGGCTACGAAGGAAAACCATACATCATCGTTGGCGCCCGCCGCCTGGCAGGATGGCGCCGGCATACTGGCTGTTGCAGAAGCGGTGGTGCCGGGTGTGGTTACGCCGCAGGCATAGTTGTTATTTACGGTAAGTGCAATAGCGCCGGCGATATTGTCATTGGCAGGCGGAGGCGGCTGAGTGCCTACACATATTGTAAAATTGCTTTGTGTAGCAGAAGTAGTAGCTGTATTATAGGCGCGGATATAATAAGTTGTGTTGGGGGTAAGGCCGGTAGCATTCAGGGTAGAAGAAGCGCATTGGCCGCTTACGAACGACAGGCTGCCGGGCGTGCCGCTATAAAGGGCGGCAACCATCGTTCCTGTACTTACGCTGCTGAATGAAATTCTGTGAGCTGCTGAGGTGGCTACAAAGCTGTACCATACATCGTCATCTATGCCGGCTGCCGTACACGTAGGGGCAGGGTCGGCAGATTGCGTAGCAGCGATCGTGGTTCCGGTGGTAGCTGCCGCGCAGTTATAATTGTTGTTGACGGTTAAGGCAATAGCGCCTGCTGCCTCATTATTGACGGGAGGGCAGGAATAGTTTTGGGCCGGAGAGGTGATATTACAAAGCGAGTTGTTATTATGTACCAAGGTAAGGGTATGGCTGGTGCCGCTGGCAAAATTGCCTACCGTGTAGTTGCCGGTTGCGGTAGCCGTGGCCAGGAGTGTAGCGCCTTCTTTAATGGCTATACTGGTGGCATCGCCCATGCTGCTGATCGCAACATCAACCGAAAACTGGTTGCTTCCGCAGTTGGGGACCAAGGTATAGGTTGCCACCGGCGGCGTACAGGAAGCAGGAACAATATTTACAGTATAGTCTTCCACCTCCTGCCAGGGATTGCTTGTATAACCTGCACAGGGATCGTGTTGCGTACCGCTTTGATTGTACCGGTAGATTACCCTGAGCCTGTGCGTCCCGAGGGTAGCGTTTGTAAAATCCAGGGTCAGGTTGGTAGTAGTATTGGCCTGTACCGTATTGCCGGTAGTTGCTACCCTTTCCGAGGTTTCGAATACCTGGTTGTTATTAAAGTCGATCCATATGGAAATACCATGTGTCAGGCTTCCGGAGCCGCTGGTTACAGAAGCTACATTTGTGGAAAGGTTGGGAAGATCGGTACTTATGGAAGAGTAGTCACCGTAGCCGGCATTGATGCAGGTTGTAGTATTATTGATGGTACCGAGGGCAAAGTTAGTGATGATATCATCGGCGCAGCCGCTGCCCCCGTTTACCGGAACGCAATATTGTGCATGCGAAAAAGTCCCTGCAAGCAATAATAATGTAGCGGATAAGGCTTTCACGGCTCTTTTCCATTGATCAGGAAACATGTTTGTAATTGTCTTCATAACAAAAGATTGGAATGATGCCTACTTTGTTTAAAGTATTATAAAGTTATAAGCGTAATACCAGGATTTTCGGCTCGTTTAGATGATTAATAAATATGTTAATTAATAGCAAGATAATGTAAAAAATCAAATAGTTATATATTCTCTTTGAATATTTGTTCGTGATAAGATACTTTTTGATTTATTGTTTAGAGTGTGTTTTCAATGTTTTTTAGCTTATCATAGGTTTTGATGCTTTTGTTTCGGGGGGAACAGGCACAAAAAAACAGCTCCCGGTAACGGAGCTGCTTTGCGGAACCGAGTTTTATCCCCGGCAATATTATGCCTGCGGCCTGGGTTTGCGCATGATGGCCACCACTTCCACCACAAAGCCGGCAATGATCAGCAGGGGCGCCAGGGTAATGCGGCGGAAACTGTAGATCTCTTCCTTATTGAATACATGGGGATCGGCGCTCTTGCCGCCCGACATCAGCACAAAGCCAAGCAGGATAAGGGCAAGGCCGGCAAACATAATATAATAGTTTGTCTTATCGAACAGGAAGGGACGGCTCTCTTTCGGGGCTTTGCCGGTATTTTTGGTCGGGGTCGTTGCCATGGATATTTTTATATTTACTCGGTCAAAAATAAGGTTTTTACTGCAGTAATCTGTACAGCCCTTCTTTTTTCAGGAAGATCAGTACAGGTCGTCCAGCTTCAGCTTCAGGTACTTCACTACCGAACGGTGGGTGCTCAGCAAAGAGATCAGCACGCCTACTACCAGGATCGCCGCCAGCAGCAGCGCAAACATACCGTAATCTCTCAGCGCGTTCAGCTCCGGCAGCACGGTCCCCGCAAAGTACATAAGGAGGAAGAGGCCTGCAATGGCGATCAGCCCGCTGATGAGGCCGGTAATAATCGCCCTGCGGTCGAAGGGCCGGGCTATAAACCAGCGCGTAGCGCCCACCATCTGCATGGTTTTAATAAGCAGGCGGTTGCTGAACATGGCCAGCCTTACCGTGTTGTCGATGATAATGATCACGGCAATAAAAAGGATCAGCGCGATCACTCCCAGCACAATGCCGATCTTACGGAAATTCGCATTCATTTTTTCCACCATCACTTTCTCGTAAGACACCTCGCGCACAATATTGCTCTGCATCAGGAACTGCCGTATGCGGCTTATGCTGTCGGTATTGACATAGTCCGAGTGTAGGTTTACCTTAATGGAAGTGTACAGGGGGTTCACATCGAGCAATTGCATAAAGTCTTCTCCCATCTCCCGCGTCATCTGCTGCGCGGCTTCTTCCTTGCTTACGATCGTGGCTTTGCTGACAAAGGGCTGCTTTTGCAGGACCTGCTCCAGCTCTTTTGCCTTTTCGTCGCGGGTATGGTCGTGCAGGATCACCTGGAGCTCGATCTGTTCTTTAAAATAACGGGAGAGCGAGCGGCCGTTGATGGCCAGCCAGCCAAGCGTGCCCAGCAGGAAAAGAACGAGCGAAATGCCAACGATCGAATATATATAGGAAGGTGCTTTCTTCATGTGGTACGTTTTACAGCGCCGCAGCGCCCGGTCAAGGCATGCCCTTGTTAGGGGCAGGAAAGGGGCAAAAGTAAAAATTTGACCCCAAAGGTTCCGGATTTATTTCTTCACAAGGGAGCAAAATAACGATAAGAAAGGAAGAAGCCAAGCTGTTTTAACTATAATTAACCCTGGCAGTCCTTATTTGAACCGCAGCGCTTTTACGATCGGGATGCGCCGCACCATCAGCGAGGGGAGCAGCATAACGAGCAGGCAGAAGCATAGGGTAGCAGCATCGATAAGAAGCACCTGCCATACTTCCAGTTTCACGGGGGCGTATTGCATGTAATAGGCGGTTTCGTCCATTTTAATGAAATGGGTGTAATCCTGCAGCAGGCAGATGCCTACCCCCAGCAATGTGCCCCAGAAAATGCCTTTCAGGGCCACGTTGGCCGCATGGTAGAGGAAGATGCGCTGCATACGGCCGGGGGGCATTCCCAGCGCCTTCAAAGTGCCGATCATATTGGTTCTTTCCATGATGAAGATAAGCAGGGCAGTGGCCATATTGATCACCGCCACCACCGCCATGATCGCCAATATGATATAAGCATTCGTATTCATCAGCTCCAGCCAGTTGAAGATGTTGGGATACAACTCCTGCATCGTGGTCCGGCTCATAGGCGGGTCCAGGTATTTCTGGTAGATGCGGCTGGCAATGCTGTCCGACAGGCGGTAGTTGCCGAGGCTGATCTGGTAGCCATTGATGGCCTGTCCGTTCCAGTTGCTGATCCGGCGCAGCAGCCGTATATCGCAGAAGGCAAAGTTGTTGTCGATCTCTTCCATGCCGGTGTGGAAAGTACCGCTGACCTCCAGCTTGCGGAAGCGCGGGCGCTCCTGCCCCGGGTCGATAAAGCAGACCAACAGCGTATCGCCGGTGCGCAGGCCGAGCTGCTCCAGGGTGGTTTTCGACAAAATGATCTGGCGCGCATAAGCCGTATCCGAAAAGTCGGGCATCCGGCCCGAAAAACGGATGGTATTGCTGCTTTCCCAGTTATACCCTTTGTCTACGCCCTTCAGCTTAATGCCCTCCATGAGGCTGCCGGTGCTGAGGATCGCCGCCTTCACGGCAAAGGGGTGGACTTCCCTTACGCCGGGCTCGGCCGCCATCTTCCGCAGCAGGCCGGGATCGTAGTCGATGGGGTCGGGCGTAATGATGGAGCTGGGATTGGGATTAAAAGGAGCTACCTGTATATGGCCCCAGAACACGAACATCTTGTCCTTAATCGTTTCCTTGAAGCCCAGCACAACAGCCACCGATACGATCATAATGGCCACGCTCAGGGAAGTGGCTACCGTAGCCAGCCGTATAATGAACCTGGAAAAAGAAGCTTTCCGGTTGGCGGCAATGCGGCGTGCTATAAAAAAGGGCAGATTCAAGGCTGGACCGGCAATATTTTGGTACGATGGCAGCAAATGTAAGTTTTCCTGTTCATTTGCAGGCGTTTTAGCTCCCGCCTTTGCCCTATCTTCGCAATATGACACTTACCCTCCTCCTGCTTATCGTTACAGTGGCCATCTCCATGCTGGGCTTCAGCAGCGAAAAGCTGCTGCAGGACCTCATGCTCTGGCCCGCCCGTATGCAAAGCCCTACGGAATACTACCGGTTCCTGACCGCCGGTTTTGTACATGCCGACTATATGCACCTGGCCTTTAATATGTTCTCGTTCTACTTTTTTGCCGATTTCCTTGAAAGGGAAATAGGTCCCGGCCCCCTTGCCGCTATATACCTGCTGGGTATTATCGTAGCCTGCATTCCCTCTTTTGCCAAGAACCGGCAAAGGCCCGGCTATGCTTCGCTGGGAGCTTCGGGGGGAGTGGCCGCTATTATCTTTGCCGCTATTTACTGGGCCCCCTGGGAAGAAATAAGGATCTTTTTCAGCATTCCCATGCCGAGTATTGTTTTTGCCGTGCTGTACCTTATCGGTACCGCTTACATGGCCCGCCGGGGCACAGGCAATATCAACCATGATGCGCATCTCTGGGGCGCTATTTTCGGCTTTGTCGCCATGATCGCGATCGACCCAACTCATGGCCGCCGTTTTCTGGAGCTGATGACCCGGCCGGGTTAGGCCGCCAGCCAGAAGGTTACAATATTTTATTGATAATTAATTCGTTGCGCAGTATATTTGAACTACTGCGCTTAATGCTCCATAAGAACGTCTTCATGGAGCTTTTTTTATGTGCATCCCGCTCCATGCCGGTATGCAGTACAGATTTAGTTGGTTTGCGTTAATAGTCAATATGTGGGCGGCATTACCTGATGTTGGCGATTCATGCCGGCCAGGCGTATGTCGCACCGGGTTAGTTGCCGGCCGCTTCAGGTGTAACTTCTGGCATGAGGCAACCCGTACAGGATGATCTTCCGGCCGCGCTGATTAAGGCCGGTCCATAACCTGTTTGTTCGGCATCCCGGCAAATGAACTTCTTTCCCCCTTACTATATAACGTGATAACTGACGAAAGGGCAGTAACCGGATGGGGTAGTGCTGCCCCCGGCTACCATTCTTTTTTATGCCCCCGGTTTGCTCCCCGTGGCCGTTTTTGTGACCGGTCTGTTGGAACCCGATTCCTTAGTTGCTTCCCCTCATATATGCACTGCATTGTATGGAAAAATCGGATATAAAATATCATGCGATTCCTTGGGATAAAGAGAAGAAAGTAAGAAAGAGCACACGCCTTAAAATATTATATGAAATATGATCGGATGTGTTATTTTTTGTTTTGTGCTTTAGCCTGGTTCTCCCCGGCTGATAGACCGGGTAGGGACAGGAAACCTCCGTTATAGTCATATAGTCAGAAATCATATTTTACCATAGCCGAAAGCGTCCTTCTTATAATTCTGAATTTATATGTTTTCTTATATCAATTTTAATTTTTTGACCAATTGTTGAAAAGATGTATATATGACTTATTGGCAAGAATCGTTCCTGCAATTCTGGATAGGGCAGGGCAGCGGCATTTGAATTTTATTTACTTTAATTTATTTAAATTATAATATTATAAGTGTCTTCAATAGATATTATTTATTTCGTGCATGCATCTGTCCGTGCCTCAGATTCATAAGGATTCCAGCCCTTGAGTTCCTGAATAATATAATATTTTTTAATTTGTTCTGATTTTTTGAAATATAGCAATAATCCAAAGGCGATTTTATGAATTATAAATCAGTGTTTATAAATGTCGTAAATTTTTAAAAATGAATTTGTTATGTTACATTTTATGCTTTGAAAATGACATGATGGCATGTTTTTAATTTTTGTCCTTGTAATCCTTATTTAATCATCTCATTGTTAATTAATAGATAGCTTTGCTTAAACATTTTTATTCATGATGGAATATTTCATTTTTCGGGACACAATTTGAATTAGCTGTTTGTTTAATGTATAAATGAAAAATGGCTTTCGGGGCCGGATTCCGGAGTAAAATGTATATATTTACCTTCTGTCGCTGCACTACCTGCTAATTGAATTAAAATTATTTGCATGAAAAAAATATTTACAGTTTCATCTGCGCTCACCTTCTCCATCGCGGCGGTCCTTACGCTTTTTTCCCTGCAGGAATGGGTTAGTGTCAGTATGGCAGTTGTTGATATTGCCTGGTGGCTCTTTACCTTTTCGGTGGTGGGATATGCTTTCTTCAAAAAGTCGCTGACCACCTGGATCCTGGTGGCGATGGTGCTGGGTATCCAGGCCGGGCTGCACTTCAGGGAGCAGGCCCTGGAGCTGCAGGTATTAAGTAAGGTATTTTTAAAATTAATTAAAACAGTAATAGGACCGATTTTATTCGCAACCTTGGTCGTAGGCATTGCCGGGCATTCCAACCTGAAGCAGCTGGGTAGGATGGGCTGGAAATCGCTTCTTTATTTTGAGATCGTGACTACCCTGGCTTTGGGTATCGGGCTGCTGGCAATCAATATTTCACAGGCCGGCAAGCATATCAGCGTACCGCCCTCGCTCGTCCGGGACCTCCCCAAATCGTCTGAAAAGCAGATGCAGGAGAAGGTGATCGCCATCCTGGATAGTGCAAATGTGGCAGTCCCGGAAGGCCTGATCGACCGCCTTCCCGATGCCCCCGGCAAAACCTGGAAAGATCATGTGCTGGACATCTTCCCTGAAAATATAGCCAAATCGGTGGCGGAGGGCCAGGTGCTTCCCATCGTGGTATTCAGCGTGCTTTTCGGGGTTGCCCTGGCGCTGCTGCCCGGAGCGAAAAAGGAGCCGATGCTCCGCTTTTCGGAAAGCCTGGCTGAAACCATGTTCAGGTTCACGAACATCATCATGTATTTTGCCCCCTTCGGAGTGGGGGCCGCCATTGCGCATGCCACGGCCGAGCTGGGCACCGACATCCTCTTTGCCCTTGCCAAGCTGCTGCTTACCTTATATTGCGCCTTGCTGGTGTTCGTGGCCCTGGTCCTGGGCGGCGTGATGCTCCTCTGCAGGATTCCTTTCAGGACCTTTTTCCGGGCCGTCCGGGAGCCGGTTTCCATCGCTTTTGCCACCACCAGCTCGGAAAGCGCCCTGCCCAAGGCCATGGAGAATATGGAAAAGATAGGCGTGCCGCGCAAGATCGTTTCGTTTGTGCTGCCCACCGGCTACACCTTCAATCTTGACGGGACTACCCTGTACCTTTCGCTCGCTTCCGTATTTGTGGCCCAGGCGGCCGGCATCGACCTGAGCATCGGCACCCAGCTTATGATCGGCCTTACGCTGATGCTGACCAGCAAAGGAGTGGCGGGAGTGCCCAGGGCCTCGCTCGTGATCCTGATCGGGGCCGCTGCCACCTTTAAGCTGCCGCTGTGGCCTATTATGGCCATTTTCGGGATCGACGAGCTGATGGATATGGCCCGTACCTCGGTAAATGTGCTGGGCAACTGCCTGGCCAGCTGCGTCATAGCCCGCTGGGAAGGAGAGCTGGACGATGAGCAGCTGCACAAAGAGTTTATTATTGATTAGTGTTTATAGCCAGCTGTTTATGTTTCTTATCTGAAGCATGCCGGATTGGGCGCTGGCCCCAGCCTCGCAGTGGCGGCGCTTACGGTCCTGATTTTTATTTTCGCTTATAGTCATTGTTTTGTAAATGTTAACTAAAGTTCTTTTCTTTCGCAGGTCCCTGCTTTTCCTGTTTTTGCTCTTTGCCTGCGGCTTTGCCCGCGGCGTTACCCGTATAGGGACCTGGAACCTGATGAATATGGGCGCCCATAAGCCGGAAGCTTCGATCCGCATAATGGCCGCCTGCCTCAAGGATTTCGATATTGTGGCCTTACAGGAGATAGGTACTGCCCCGGGAGGAGCGCAGGCGGTGGCCCGCCTGGCGGATGCGCTGAGCCGGGAAGGCGCTCCCTGGGATTATTGCATCAGCGACCCCACTACGGCAGTCAATCCCGGTGAATCGGAACGCTATGCCTATATCTGGAAAAAGGATAAAGTAGTTTTTACCGGGAAGGCTTTCCTTGCTGAAACCTTCGGGGCGGCGCTGAGCCGTGAGCCGTACCTGGCCGTCTTCCGTGCCGGGGGCAAAACGATGACCCTGGTCAATTTTCATGCCCTGCCCAGAAAGAAGCAGCCTGAACGGGAGCTCAAGTATTTGAAGTTCTTTCCCGACAGCCTGAAGCTGGTCAACCCCGTATTCCTGGGCGATTTTAACTGCCCGCAGGCGCACAGCGTATTCACCCCCCTGAAGAAAAAAGGATACCGCCCGGCCTTGACGGGGCAAAAGACCACCTTGCGCCAGGAGTGCATCCGCAATGACTGCCTGGCTTCGGAATATGACAATATTTTCTATCCTGCCTCGGTCTTTAAGCAACGAAAGGCGGGTGTGGTGCCCTTTTACCGTTTTTTACAATACGACATGAAAGCGGCGCGGAAACTATCCGATCACCTGCCGGTGTACGTGGACCTGGAATGAATGAAATGTTTATTGAAAAACAGCGCTTTGCGTTATTCAGTTGAAGCTTCTGCCTTCTTTAGCCCGGGGTATTTCATCTTCAGGGATGCAAGGGTATCGCGCAGGAGCAGGGCTACCCGGTAGGACTTGTACCAGTTCTGGTCGGCGGGGATGATATGCCAGGGCACCTCGCTGCATTGCTCGAATACCGCTTCGTAATATTGCATATACCGGTTCCACAGCTTCGATTCCGCAAAATCGCCTTCGTTGTATTTCCACATCTTATGGGGTATATGGAGGCGCTCCTGCAGCCGCTTTTGCTGCTCCCCCTGCGATACGTGCAGGTACAGCTTGAGTATATGTGTCCGGTTATGCGTTTCCAGCAGCTGCTCGAAGTCGTTAATGGCTTTCATGCGCTTCCGGGCGGTCTTATCGTCGCAGGAGCCATGTACGCGGGTTACCAGCACGTCCTCGTAGTGCGAACGGTTAAAAACCCCGACCATACCTTTTTCCGGTACATTTTTATGGATCCGCCACAGGAAATCGTGGGCCGCCTCCTCAGCCGTAGGCACTTTGTAGGAGGTAACCCGGACGCCCTGCGGGTTCATGGAGCCGAACACATCCCGGATCAGCCCGTCCTTGCCCGAAGCGTCCATGCCTTGTATAACGACGAGCAGCGCATGCTCCGACGATGCGTACAGCAGGTTCTGGAGCTCGTCCAGCTCGCCGAGCAGGGCCATGGTTTTTTCCTTGGTTTTTTCTTTATCCATACCCCCGGGCGCACGGGTGCTGATGTCGGCAAGGCGGACCGCCTTTTTTGCTTTAGCCATATAAGTAGAGATTTGTAATGTACCGGTTGTTTCTTCCTGAAAAATAAAGAAAAACCTGCAGTACCTGCTGCAGGTTTTGTACAGGCTATTGCTGCCCGAGCAGCATTGCCTGTTTACGGTAGGCTTTCATAAAGATGGCGCCCAGGTTCTTGTTCGGCGGCACATAGTCGCTGAAGAGGTCGTTGGTATCGGCGCCCTTGCCTGCAAAGTAGCGGGAAAGGTTTTGCCACATACTGATCCAGTTCACATCTTTCCCGGCAAGCAGGATATCGTTCAGGGCATTGATAATAGGCACATTGATCCTGTATGCGCCTACCTGCTTGGAGGATATGATATGCGCATCGGGGGAAGCGTTCAATACCTTGGACAGATTGTGGTACCCCCCGCAGGAGCCCAGGATGACGATCTTGGCCGAAGGGGTAAGATGCTCCAGCGTGGTAGGCAGGTAATAGCTGTGGCCGCGGTGTATGATAATGGAAGGGTGCAGGTCGTTTTCGTTGATATATTCCTGCAGCCGGGTCTGGGCAAATACATCGTTTTCCTCCGCCTCCTCCGGGAGGGGTTTATTGACATAGATAGTGATCCTGTGCTCACCGGTAGACGTGATGGTAGCCCAGTACGGGTTCTGCTCTATTTTCCAGGAACTGTTACGGAACATTGCCAGGTAGCCGTTGTAAGCGCCCATGCCGTCCTTGTCGCCGTAGAAGAATACCTGCTGCACTACGTTGCCGTTCGCATCCTTCAGCGCGTCGTATGGCACGAAGGTGATGGGGGGTATGAGATCGCTTACATTATTATTGAGCTGTTCGGGGTTTTCCGCGCTGTTAATGATCGTATAGAGCAGGGCATATACGATAATCCCTTTTTCGTTTACTTTCTTCTCGTAATTGTTGCGGATCTCGTTCTTCAGGAATTCCAGCAGCCTGGGGTCGCTGATGCTGCCCAGCGCGTCTGCCACATTTACGGCATCTTCCAGGTCGTCCATAGGCCCCTCTTCCAGGTGCGCCACAAAGTCCTTCATCAGGCTGTTCTTCTGCTCTTCACCGAAGGTTTGCAGAAAAGGCGAGAGGGTATTGTAGCCGGCAGCCATGCGGATAAAGGTGCGGAAATGGCTCTTGCGGACTTTTTCCAGGAACTCGTCGCCTTTCATGGGCTTCATCTTTTCGAGAATACGGTTGAACATCCAGATGAAGCTGCTGGTATAGATCTCTTCCTGGCTGCCGATTATCATAAAATAAAGCTCTTCGGGGCTGAAGTCTTCCATAGACTTGAAGCGCACGGGGGCGGGGGAGTCGTGCAGCTCGTTGACTACCCTCACGAATTGCAGTCCGCGGTAGCTGATCTCTTCATCGATGGCTTTTTCGGCCAGCGAAGGGCCCTGTATCTTCAGGCCTATGAGGGCTTTGTAATATGCTTTGGGATCGTTGGCTACCGCGTCGATGCCGGCAATGGTCATGCGTCCTTCGTGGATCTCTTCCACAAAAGGCAGCACTTTCTGCGGGTTCCGGGACTGGTCGGCTATGCTCACGATCGTTTTTACGAAGGGGTCCTGGCTGCGGCGCACGGCCTTGCTGAGCATGCTGGTAGAGGCGGCATAGGTAAGGATGGTGCCGGGCAGTACCCTGGCAGCGGCGGCAATGACGGGGTCGGCGTACGATTCCTGCGCAAACTCGGGCAGGCGCCGGATCATCAGCTCCGGCCTGGCCTTGCCCACGGACTCAAATACCAGGGCCTTGAGCTCGGGGCGGTCGTTCAGCAGCTCGCTGTTGTCGAGGGTATAGATATTGTCGTTGGCACGGACATAGGCCTCCAGCCGGTTCTGTTCCCGCGCAAGGAGCAGCTCGTCGAAGTTGTCCACCGACTTCCGGATATAGGTAGCGCTTTCGGGCGTGAAGGGGGTGTTGTTCATGCGGCGGAGCATATTTTCCAGGGCGCGGTGGTACTGGATCTTGGTCTGGTGCGCTGTGTGCATGTTCTCTATGCGGATCATGATCCGGGGCGCTTTTTCCAGCAGGGCGGCGGTAACCATGCGGGCAACCGCCGTATCCTCCAGTTCGATCAGGTTATCCACAGCGCCGTCGCGGGCATCCGCCGCTTTGATCTGCCTGCTTACCTTATCGGTAAACATAGCCCTGTTGGTAGGAATAGGGCTGATCAGGGTATCGGCCTCAGTGGCCGGCGTTTCGGCTTTCCGGCTTTGCGCCCCGGCCTCACCTGCCGGTAGCAGACTTATTGCAGCGCCGGCCAGAAGCGGCAGGTAAAAATGTCTGTTCATATACGGAATAAGGCGGATTATTTACAAAAGGACTTAACTGCTTGGCAGCAAATTCCGGGCCAAAATACATTTTCTTCATAAAGGTAACTCATTGACAGGTGCGGATGATTCCGGCATAAAAAAAGAAGGGACAAGCGCTCCCTGTCCCTTCCGTTTCTGTAAGATCTTTGCTGTCAGCCTTCCTCTTCGTTGTGGATGGCCATTTTGCGGTAAGCCTTGATGAAAATGGCGCCGAGGTTCTTGTTGGGCGGCACATAGTCACTGAACAGGTCCTGCTCCTGTGCGCCGCGTGCGCTGAAGTACTTCTCCAGCGATCCCCAGGTGCCGATCCAGTCGATGTCTTTGCCTTGCAGCAGCTGATCGAACATGGCTTTGATGATCGGCTCATTTACGCTTTTGGACCCTACCTGCTTGGAGGAGATGATATTGGCGTCGGGCGCTTTGTCCAGCACCTGCGCCAGGTTATGATACCCTCCGCAGGAGCCCAGCATCACTACTTTCACATCCGGGGTGAGGTTTTCCAGGGAGCCGCCCAGGTGGTAGCTGTGCCCGCGGTGGATTACCATGGTAGGCACGATATTTTTTTCGGAAAGGTAGGCCCGCAGCGCATGCTGCGCTTCCTCGTCCTTAGGCTCATCCAGGGGCAGGTTGGCATAGACCACCACAGGATGCTCGCCGATGGAGGTATAGGTTACCCAATCCTTATTGGACGTGCTCTTCCATTTGGCGGCCGGGAAGTTGGACTTGAAGCTTGCAAAAGACATTTTCCCGTCTTCGTCTCCATAAAAGAAAGCCTGAATGATTACTTCTCCTTTGGCATTCTTAAGCGACTCGTAGGGCACATAGGTAATGGGGGGTATCACGCTCAGCTGGCCGCTCAGCTCCTGCGAGTTGTCGGCGCTGTTGAAGATGGTGCTCAGCAGCCCGTATACGATCACGCCTTTTTCGCTTTCCTTGTTATTGGCCTGGTAGGTCCGCTCGTAATTGCTCCTGATCTCTTCCTTGAGGAAGGAGATCAGCTTCGGGTCGGTAATGCTCCCGAAGGCATCGGCTACATCCACGGCGTCTTCCAGGTCGTCATCGGCGCCTTTTTCAAGGTTAGCCACGAACTCGCGCATCAGATCGTTCTGCTTGCTTTCGCTCATGGAGGCCAGGAAGGGCGACAGCTTATTGTAGCCAGCGGCCATGCGGATAAAGGTGCGGAAATGGCTTTTATGCACTTTGTCCAGCAGCTGATCGCCGGTTTCGGGCTTCATTTTTTCCAGCATGCGGTCGAACATCCAGGTAAAGCTGGAGGTGTAGATCTCGTCCTGGCTGCCGATCATCATAAAGTAAAGATCCTCGGCGCCGAAATCCATCAGGGATTTGAAGCGTACGGGTGCAGGAGAGTCGTGCAGGCGGTTTACTTCCCTCACAAATTCCAGCCCGCGAAGGTTCAGCTCCTGGTCTATCGCTTTATCCGAAATATTGTTGTTGGCGATCTTCAGCTCTACCAGCGCTTTATAATAGGACTTAGGGTTGGAGGTAATGGCATCCACTTCCCTGATGGTGCGCTTCTTATTATAGATGTCGCTCAGGAAAGGAAGCGCTTTAAGTGGGGTGCGGGATTCGGTACCGATCCGCACAATGGTCTGCACCAGCGGGTCCTTGTTGCGGCGCACGGCCGAGCTGAGCACGCTGGTTGAGGTAGCGTAGGTAAGGATGGTGCCGGGAACGACCCTGGCTGCCGCCGCGATCACGGGATCGGCATAGGATTCCCGGGCAAACTCCGGCAGCCGCTTGATCATAACCTCGGGCTTGGCCTTGCCCACGGACTCAAATACATAGGCCTTGGCTTCGGGGTAATCGTTCAGCAGCTCGCTGTTGTCGAGCGTATAGATATTGGCGTTCTGCTTTACATAGTCCATGACCCGGTTCTGCTCGCGCGCCAGGACCAGCTCTTCGAAGTTGGCCACGGACCTTTTGATATATACGGCATTGTCCGGCGTCAGCGTCCTGGCATTGAGCCTGCGCATCATATTTTCCAGGGCCCGGTGATACTGTATTTTCGTCTGGCTGCTGGCAGCGGGAAGGTTTTCGATATGGGTGATAATGAGCGCTGCGTTGTTCAGCATGGCCTGTGTAACGGCACGGGATACGGCAGTATCTTCCAGGTCGATCACCCCGTCGGCGGCGCCGTCTTTCATGTCGGCCTTCCGGATCTCTTTCTGTACATTACCGGTAAACAGCTGGCGGTTGATGGGGATCGGCTGGATCAGGGTGTCCAGCTCCCAGGGTTCCTTTTTTTCTACTTTTTCGGTTTTCTTCTTTTTCTTTTTGCGCTGGGCAGAAGCATCCGTACAGAAAACCAGGGAAAGGCCGGAAAGCAATACCAGTGCCAGGACAATTTTTCTGATCATAAATAAAGGTAAATATTACAGATAGGGCGGCACATAGCCAATTGCGGCTAAAATTAAGCTTCGAATAATTGATGTGCAGGCTTTTAGCAATAATTTAGGGTTAACATACTCCTTAACAAAGCACAAAAGAGCGGGAGCGTTTTTGCGGGGATAAGGGGGTAAAATCGTATTTTTGCTGCCCTTAAAGCAGAGCGGCGCTCTTAAATGCCCCCTCCTGACAAAAATCTATGTTCAAAAACTATCTGAGGACGCAGCCTGTACCGGTACAGCTGGTCATCTTTCTTTCTTTCTGGAGCGCGCTGATGTTGCTGGGGCTTTTTATACAGCCTTACTATATCAAAGCGGCAACCGGGGTTCCGGTCGGCGAGCTGTCAGAGTTTTTTAAGAACGGTATTGAGCGGTACCCTCAAGTAGTATTCGGTTCCAATGCGCTCTTCCAGGTTACGGCCTTTCTTTTACCCGCGCTGATCTATGCTTACCTGGCCGATCCTTCGCCCCTTGTATACCTGGGGAGCCGCAGGCCCGGCAATGCCTGGCAGCCTGTATGGGTGATGCTGCTGGCCGTCAGCCTGATCGTGGTATTGTCGCCGGTTGCATCATGGCTGAAGCAGGTCGACCTGGGCGCTACCTCCCGCGACCTGGATGCGCAGCGGGAAAATACGCTGAAGGCTTACCTGACTTCCGGCAATGTAGTTACCGTACTTCGCAATATATTCCTGATCGCCGTCATACCCGCTGTTTGCGAAGAACTGTTTTTCCGGGGCGTGGTCATGAAGTTTGCGCACTCCTTATTTAAGCGCTGGTGGCTGTCGGTAGGCATATCGGCTCTTGTATTTGCCGCGTTCCATACTACGATCTCCGAGTTTATTCCCATCTTCCTGGCGGGGCTTGTGCTGGGGTGGGTCTACTATGCAACCGGCAGCATATGGATGAATATATTGCTTCATTTTCTTTTCAACGGCATGCAGCTGCTGCTCAGCCTGTACGAAAACCCTTCCCTGGAGCGTACGCTCGGACAGGATGGGGTGCTGCTGGGCCTATTTGCCGCAGGCCTCCTGCTGGCAGCAGCAGGCATATTCCTCCTGCGGCGGAGCAGGAGCACATTGCCCCAGGGCTGGAGCGTGCTCCTGCCGCTCCCGCCTGAAGAGCGGGAAAACGGTTACCTTTCCTGAAGACGCACATCCTGATTTAAAACTTATGAATCACATTTTCCATTCATGAACTGGCCTGTATTTTTTACCCGATTGGGATCGGCTATCGTTTTTGCCGTCATTATGATGTCGGGCCTGCTGATCGCTCATCCTTTCGCCATTTTCGCATTGGCGCTGCTGATCCAGTTCCTTTGTATCAAAGAGTTCTTCAGGCTGATCGCACACATCTACCCCGATGCTTATTTCCCGGCCTGGCTGGAATGGTTCACGCAGGTTGCGGGCGTGCTGGTAGTGATGGCTGTGCCTATGGCTGCGGCTGAGCCCCTGTTTCTGCTGCTGACGGTGCTGCTCCCCGCGGGCATACTGCTGGGAACGGTCCTTGATAAAAGAACAGGGCTGATCGCCGGCTTTACGGCGCTTACCGGACTGCTGTATATTTCGCTGGCAATGGGCTTCCTGGTTACGCTCAGGGGCATAGACCGGGTGATACCGCTGGCGCTGATCCTGATGATCTGGATGAACGATACCATGGCCTATATTGTAGGGTCCTTTATCGGTAAAACGCCGTTTTCGCCTATTTCGCCCAAAAAAACCTGGGAAGGCACCGCCGGGGGCGCCGTGCTTACCATAGCAGGGGCAGCGGTATGGGGCTGCTGCGCATCGCCCGGCCGGTACCACCTGGCCGACTGGATGGCGCTGGCGCTTTGCGCTGCGGTGGCCGGTACTGCCGGCGACCTGTTTGAATCCAAGCTGAAAAGGCTGGCAGGCCTAAAAGACTCCGGCAATATCATGCCGGGGCACGGCGGGGCGCTGGACCGTTTCGATTCCCTGCTTGTAACTTTGCCTTTTGCTTTTTGTTATGTGATCCTGTTCATGGTTAGCCGATAGCCCGTATCTTTGCCGGCCTGCCGGAAACCGGCGTAAAGGCAGGACCTGAACACGATGCACGATCCCCGGAAACGGGACCTAACTTTTAACATTCTTACAGCAATATGTATATTCATCGCGAAGGCTATATGCACATCCTGATCGCCACCCTCCTGTGGCTCGGCATCGTATGGCTCAACACTCATTTCTTATATTCTATACCGGTATTGTTTTGGGTGATACATGTGGTATTCTTTGCCCTCTGGTTCTGGGTCCTCTGGTTTTTCCGGATACCCATACGCAAGTTTACCGAAGGGGCCGACGTAGTGGTTGCGCCTGCCGACGGCAAGGTGGTGGTAATAGAGGAAACCCAGGAAAATGAATACTTCGGGGATAAAAGGCTGCAGGTGTCCATATTCATGTCGCCGCTGAATGTGCATGTAAACCGCAGTCCTATTACCGGAAGGGTGGATTATGTCAAGTATCATCCCGGAAAATACCTGGTAGCCTGGCATCCGAAATCCTCCACTGAGAACGAGCGGACTACGGTGGTGGTAAGCAATAATAATGTAACTTTACTGATGCGCCAGATCGCCGGAGCGATGGCCCGCCGGATCAAGTATTATGTCAAAGGCGGCGAAACGATCGAGCAGAATGCGGAGTTCGGCTTTATACGTTTCGGCTCCCGCGTCGATGTGTTTTTCCCTTTGGGTACCAAGATCGATGTGCAGATCGGGCAGGCCGTAAAAGGCGGGCAGACCGTGCTGGCCAGGATCGGCGCAAATAAATAGAAGAGGGCACACCTTCATAATGTTTAAACCGAGGAAAATATGATCATTAAAAACCTTCAGGGACAGAATAAAAAGAAAAAAGCAGTAGAAAGATTTAAAAACAGGATTCCGCTGCCTAATATGCTGGACCGGAAGCAACTGGATATCCAGATTATCGACACAGCCCTGAGGGCTATGTACAACGAGGGCGATAAAGTGCCCCGCTCGCTGCAGCAGGATATCCTTGCACCTAATAAAATAAAGATATCGGAGCGGGATGCCGACCGTATCTGGGATGTAATGATGAGCACGGGACTGGTAAATTCGGTTATCGGGTTCGGGAACGCAGGTAAAATGACGCTCACCAACGAAGGTTACCAGCTGATGAGCCAGTACGGGAGCTACAGCGCATTCCTCGAAGAGCGGAGGCGGCAGCAGATGGGACAGGGAATGGTATTTCCCCAGTTCATCATCGAGCAGCAGCAGCCTGAACAGAAGGACGCGGAGGACGCAGATGGAGGTGAAGGAGCAGAAAAGGCGGTAGGAGCGAAAAGCTGATCCTTATTTTACAAATTAAAAGATAAACTATGACGGTTACAGAGGCGGCGCCCGTGTCGTTTACGGAGGGCGCACTGAGAGAGTTGAAAACGTTGCAGTCCCAGAATCCTCCTGGGGAGGAGTTGTTCCTGCGGGTGGGGGTCAAGGGCGGAGGATGTTCCGGCCTGAGTTACGTGCTGGGATTTGATAAAAAAGAAGAAGACGATATAGAAAGCGTGGTGCAGGGCATACCTGTGGTTATGAAGAAAGCGCACAGCATATACCTGCTGGGCATGGAGATCGATTATGCCAATGGGCTGAACGCACGCGGCTTCGTCTTTAACAATCCGAATGCCAGCAGCTCCTGCGGCTGCGGCACTTCCTTTGCAGTATAGCGCGAAGTATGACGAGATAATTTTGGTTTACAATTGCCGGCAGGCAAACGATAACTTAAAGAGAAGGTTTTGAAAAGAATTGCAGGATATCTTTTATTGTCTGTGGCCCTGACCGGCAGCTGGAGCCTGTTTGCGCAGCAAAGCAGCAAAAAGAACGCCAGGCCTCCGGCAAAGAAGGAAGAGAAGAAGGACAACCTGAATAAAACGGATGCAAGCAACCGTAAGCAGGGACTGTGGTTTTACCGGCACGAGGCCAGGATGGGGGAGCCGTTGTATTACGAATATGGTAACTACCGCGACGACCGTAAAACGGGTGTGTGGACGAAGCTGGACTCCGAGCAGCAGCTGCAGGCCATAGAGCATTATTACCTGGGTGTGCTGAACGGTACCGCTCACTATTACGAAAAGGGCAGGCTGGTATGCATCGGTAATTACAGAGGCGTGTATTCGGCCAATAAGCACGACTCAATCTGGGTCACTAATCCCACCACGTACGAGGATACGCTGGTAGCCCTGCCCCCCGAAACAGGGTCTTCCCGCCACGGGATATGGCGCTATTACGACCCGGAAACGGGGCAGATGACGATGGAAGAAGAATACCAGGTCGATGACCTGATTTACCGCAAAGAGTTCCATCATATTTCCAAGGAAGACAGCATCCGGATTAAAAGAAGGAACGACAACCTTCCCCACAACCGGAAGCACTATGCCAAACCCCCGGCGGGCAAAGGCAAAAGCATTACTTATTAATTAAGAGGAATAAAAAACTTCTCTCTTTTTCTGTTTTCTTTGCTAAATTCGCAGCGCTATCGACCGAATATATGATATCCGAGCTGATAAAGACAATAAAGACCAAGAAGACTTGCCCTGCGGGTAAGCCTTAGTCTTATTGTGTGTAAAGCATACCATAATCACTGAAGCTTACCTTAGGGTAAGCTTCTTTTTTTGTTATTATAAATGCTATAAAAAAACAACCGCAAAGAAGATGAGTACCTCGATTACTTCCCGGCAACTGACCGGCCTGGCCGACGAATTTGGCGCCCCGCTTTATGTCTATGATGCAGAGATCATGCGCAGGCAGTACCGCAAACTGGAAGAAGCCTTTAAGGAATGCAACGTGAAGATACACTATGCGGCCAAGGCCCTGACCAACCTGCATGTGCTAAAGCTGTTTAAGGAGCTGGGCGCAGGACTGGATGCGGTTTCGGTAGAAGAGGTGCGCATCGGGCTGATGGCGGGGTATGCGCCTTCGGAAATACTGTATACGCCCAATTGCGTATCCTTTGCAGAGATCGAGGAGTGCATCGCACTGGGCGTAAAGCTCAATATCGACAATATTTCCATACTGGAGCAATTCGGGCATAAATACGGGAGCTCCGTGCCCGTATGCATTCGCATCAACCCTCATATCATGGCCGGCGGCCATTACAAGATATCGACCGGGCACATCGACAGCAAGTTCGGTATTTCCATCCACCAGATGCGGCACGTGGAGCGTCTTGTCCGTTCGCTGAACATCAAGGTGGAGGGCATTCATATGCATACCGGCAGCGATATCTTGGATGTAGAGGTATTCCTCAACGGCGCAGAGATCCTTTTCGAGCTGGCGCTCCACTTCCCCGATATTGAATATATAGATTTCGGCAGCGGTTTTAAAGTGGGCTACAAGCCCAATGATGTAACGACCGATGTGCAGCAGCTGGGCCAAAGCCTGGGTAAAAGGTACAGGGAATTCTGCAGGGAATATGGCCGCGAGATCAGCATCCATTTTGAGCCGGGCAAGTTCCTGGTAAGCGAGTCCGGCTATTTTCTGGCAAAGGTCAATGTGGTAAAGCATACTACTGCAACCGTATTTGCCGGGCTGGACACGGGCTTCAATCACCTGATCCGGCCTACCTTGTACGAATCCTATCATCATATCACCAACCTGTCCAATCCGCAAGGCCGCGAACGGGTCTATACGGTGGTGGGCTATATCTGCGAAACGGATACCTTTGCCTGGGACAGGCCGCTGAAAGAAGTAAGGGAAGGTGACCTGCTTTGCTTTCATAATGCCGGCGCCTACGGCTTCATGATGGCCTCTAATTATAACTCAAGATTGCGGCCGGCGGAAGTGCTGGTAGACGGCAACAGTTATAAGCTGATCCGGCGAAGGGAAACCCTGGAGGATTTACTGCAGACCCAGACCGGGCTTTGATTTTATTGATTCATTAACACCCCTGCATGGCTTTCAAAGCCATGCATTTTACTATTTTCACCCTTTTGGCGTTAGCCCTGTCCGCCTGCGTTCCGGTAACTTTGCAGGTTTTTAAACACTATGGCTATGATAAAGCTATTACCCCTGATAGCCTGTACCCTGCTTACGGTACAGGTAATGGCGCAGCAGAGCGGAACGGAACCCGCGGATAACGCCCGCATCGCGACCCACCCGGCCGGTGGCATCACGCTTTCCGGTATCGTGAAGGACTCGGTTGCCAACCAGGTGCTGGAATACAGCTCCGTCATGCTGGTCAGGAAAGGGGCACAGGCAAGCGACGGTATCAATTCCGACAGCACCGGCCGCTTCGTTTTTCGTAACGTGCAGCCCGGGGAGTATACGTTGAGCATCTTTTACGTAGGATACAATAAGCTGGAGCGCGACCTTACCATAGATGAGTCAGGAAAGGATGTAAACCTGGGCCTGATCAATATGAATACCGGCGCTACTACCCTTAAAGAAGTACAGGTGGTCGATATTAAGCAGCTCATCGAGCAGCGGCCCGACGGTATGGTCTACAATGCCGATAAAGATTTTACCAATAAAGGCGCTATGGCCGACCAGGTATTGCGCAAGGTGCCTATGGTGACCGTGGACCTGGAGGGCAATGTGCAGCTGCGCGGCAGCCGCAACATCCGTGTGCTGATCGACGGTAAGCCTTCCACTATAGTAGCGGCCAATGTAAAAGATGCGCTGAAGCAGATACCGGCCGATAACATCAAATCAGTGGAGGTGATCACCAGCCCCGGCGCCAAGTACGACGCCGAAGGCGCGGCGGGCGTGATCAATATTATTACCAAGAAAAACCTGATGAAAGGGCTCAGCGGCTCCCTGTTTTCCCAGCTAAGCTATAATGTACCGCAGGAGCTGTTTACCGGAAATGCAGGCTTTAACCTCAATTACCGCAACAGGAACTTCGGTATGTCGCTCAATGCAGGCTACAGCCGCTGGGAAATGGTGCTGGGTATGGCCTCGGAAAGGATCGACTCTGCCAATACGCCCGCACAGTCGCGGCTCATCCAGAAAAGCGTGATGAACGGGGGCGGCAACTTTTACTGGAGCCAGCTAAGCGCCGACTACCAAATCGATTCGCTGAACTCCGTACAGGCGGGCATCAGCTATAATCCCGGAACCTGGAAGCAAAACCTGGGACAGGTCAGCAGCTTCAGGATGCCGAAGCCGGACACCAGCGCAAAAGTTCCTTCCGATTACCGCAGGCAGACACTGACGGAGGTGCCCCGCCAGAATATAGGCTTCAACGCCTCCTATTCGCGCAGGTTTAAAGATAACCCCAAGCGTACCCTGGATATTCTCTCCCAGTATACCATCAACAGCAGCGATACCAGGTACGGGCTTACCAGCAATAACCGCGGATCGGATGTGATCAATTACCGGGAACAGAATGTCAACAACAGCAACAACAAGGAGTTTACCGTACAGGCCGACTATGTGCACCCGTTGCGCAGGCACAACCAGAAGATAGAAACGGGCCTCAAGTTCATCAGCCGCGACATTACCAGCGACTATGAGCTGCGTTACTGGCAGAGTAGCTCTACTACCGACTTTACCGTTGACCCCGGCCGCACCAACCGGCTGGAGTACAAACAGCAGGTGGCGGCGGCTTATGGCCAGTTTTCAAGCCAGCTTACCGGGAGCCTCAGCATGATCGCGGGCCTGCGTTACGAGTTCACCAATATCAGCGGGCATCAGCGGGAAGCGGGCAGCGGGTTCCAGTCGAAGTTCAATAACCTGCTGCCTAACCTTAGCTTTGCCTACGACCTGAAAAATTACAGCAAGCTGAAGCTGGCTTACAACAAAAGGATCGAGCGCCCTTCGATCGATTATGTAAATCCCTATGTCAACTACAGCGACCAATACAATGTAACGCAGGGAAACCCGCTGCTGGTGCCCGAGAATACGCATAATGTAGAGCTCACCTACAGCACCTTCTTCAAGACCACCAGCCTGAACCTTTCCGCTTTTTACCGGCATACCGGCAATGCAATCGAAAATGTAACGGCTGTTGAAGATATAATTACGGTAGACACCGTCAGGGTAAGCCGCACTACCTACCAGAATATTGCCAAGAACAATACGGTAGGCCTGGACCTGTACGGCAGCAGCATGCTGTTTAACCGCTGGATGATCAACCTGAACGGAAGCCTGTACTATAAGATGCTGAGAAGCCCTTCCCTGAACATCGAAAATTCGGGATGGCAGTATGTGGCCAGCATGTACAGCAGCTTCAAGCTGAACAGCCGCTTCTCGCTGGCAGGCTACGCTATGTACAACGGCAACCAGATCCAGCTGCAGGGTTACCAGACCACATGGTACTACTACTTCCTGGGCATACAGATGAATGTGCTCAAAGGCAAGGGCACCCTGAACCTGGCCGCTGAAAACTTCCTGACTCCGAAAGTGAATATGACAACTAAGTATACATACCTGAACGCCGAGTATACCATGAACACCACCTACTATGGAAGAGGGGTAAGGCTGAGCTTTAACCTTAACTTCGGTAAAATGAACTTTGTACAGAAGAAGAAGATCGAGAACGATGACCTGAAAAGCGGCAACAACGGGCAGCAGGGAATGGGCGGGCGTTAGCGCTCCCTGAAGGAGTACCGTGTAAAAAGGGGCCGGAACCATAGTTCCGGCCCCTTTTTGATATCGGGACCGAGCTTAGCTCATTACTGCGGCCAGGCCGCCGAAAATTATAATAAGGAGATACAATACCAGTACAATGATCATGAGGATGCCTATGAACTTGTACATGTTTTTCTGGTAGCGGAACCCTTCCGTGATCAGCTCCTGGTTCTCATGCCGGATGCCTTTCTTGATACAGGAAGAGAATTTGGTCAGCGCATATATAGGGTAGAAATACAGGAGCACGGCTACCAGGTAAAGAACGCCCACTCCGGTGGTGCCCAGGCCGGCCAGCTCGGTAGAGTAGGCTGCGAGCAGAGATCCCGAAACCATAAAAAAAACAGCAGCCAGCAGCATGAGGCCCAGGAAAATGAAGCCCATAATAGCAAGGAACCTGGTCCAGCGTACGGTTTCCAGCAGGTAGGCTTTCGACAGCTCGCTGAGCCCGCCGGATTCGAGAATATTGGGTTCGTTTTGTGTCATAAAATGTTTGTTTTAAAGGTGATTAATGATAAAAATGTTTATACGGCCGACAGTACCAGCGCAGAGCAGTTTCCCCCGAAGCCGAAGGAGTTGGATAGTACGTGCTGCACCAAACCGGCTTTCATTGAGGTAACGGGCTGCCAGTGCAGGGCCGCCATCGGCGTGTGCAGCCGCAGGTGGGGCAGGCAGGCCTGTTCCTGTATGCTCAGCAGTGCATAGACTGCCTCTACTGCACCGGCCGCGCCCAGCGTGTGGCCGGTAAAGCCTTTGGTAGAGCTTGCCGGCGGAACCGAATGGCCGAATATAGCCGATACGGCCGCTCCTTCGGAGGCATCGTTGTTTTGGGTGCCCGTTCCGTGCAGGTTGATATAGCCGATATCGGCCGGCGTTATGCCTGCCTGCCGGATAGCCCGGGCCATAGCCAGCTGATTGCCTTTTCCCTCGGGAGAAGACGCGGTTTGGTGGTGGGCGTCGTTGGCATTGGCATAGCCGGTCACGGCAGCTGCCGGCCGGACTCCCAGTTGTGCGGCGGCTTTGTCGCCGGCCAATACCAGATAAGCAGCGCCCTCGCCCAGGTTAAGCCCCTGGCGATGCTCGTCAAAAGGCCGGCAGGGCTCCTTGTCCAGGATCATCAGCGAATGGAAACCGTTAAGTGTAAACCGCGAAAGGCTGTCGGCGCCTCCCGCGATCACAATATCATAACGGTCCTTTTCGATAAGCCGGGCGCCCATCATGATGCTGTTGGCGGAAGAGGAGCAGGCAGTGCTGATAGTGGTGCTCCAGCAATCCAGCCCCAGGGCCTTAAGGGTGAGGGTAGTAATGGAGCCGCATTCGTGAAAACGTACTTTTTCCTTATCGCCGGTTTGAGGGTCTTCTTTAAATGAGGCATAGAAATCTTCGGTAAGATCCATGCCGCCTACCGTATTGGCAGAGATAAAAGCTATCCTCAGGCCCTTTGCCCGGCCGGCCAGCGGCTCCCAGGCTTCCTTTGCCGCAATAATGCTGAGCAGGGCAGTGCGGGGCAGTGCGGGGTCTGCGCCTGCCCGTTCCGCAAGCTGTTCGTTGCTTAGCCTGATCTCGCCTACAGGCAGTTGGTGCCGGGTGTCCAGGAACCGGGCTTCGCCGATACCGGAAGCGCCCGCCCTCAGGGCAGACAGATTTTCGGTGGTATTGTTGCCGATGCAGGTTATGATACCGCTTCCGGCTATATAAGCTTTGGGCATGTCAGGTAAAAGTAGTATTGAAAAGTTGCTTTAGTGTATCCTGGTTAAAACGCATGGCATGGGCAGAAGGTTGGGCGCTTACCCATAAAAGACAGGCTTCCAGGCGTCCTTCCACGGCCTCTACATGCCCGCAGAGGCAGGCTTCCGTGCCCCTGTGCTGCAGCTGGTCGCTTACACAAAAGCTGAGCCAGGCCGGATCCGGCTCCGCTGCTACGGTACAGACCTGCTCGCCCTTGAAGCCATGCCGGATGCAGATCTCTCCCAGCATGATGTTGGGCAATGTATAGACAAAAAGGGCGGGGCTGGCCAGGCCCGCCCGGCTCTCTTCAAAGCGCTTGTCCACGTCCAGGCAGCCCGACCCCGTGCTTACTACGGTGGCAATATGATTCTTATCTGCATTTACCACGGCAGGCACCACCCATTCTGCAGCAAGGAACGCCACCTTGCTGAGCAGGTCCATTTTAAAGAATTTGGGATAACTGATCCCTGCTTCCCGGTACAGGAGCTGAGGTATCTCGCTGGTGCTGGTTGCAGCTGCGGCAAACAAAGGCTGTCCGTCGCGGCTTACCTGGTCATGCTGCCATTGCAGGTAATGATGGATATACAAAGGTCGGCTGTTTAACAGCGGTAAAAATACAGCCGAATACAGAATAAAACAACGATGCGCCAACAGGGCCGCCGTATAGTAAAAGCAGCGGGCCGTACGGCCCGCTGCCTGTTTCCTGCATTGGCTGCATTCTGGTACGGCTCTACCTGCTGTTTCAGAACATCAGGGAAACATGGAGCATCATCCGGTTGCCTGCTTTGACCAGCCCCGAAGCCAGCCGCTGCGAAAGCACAGGCTGCCAGTTGCCGCCGACGGCTATCTTACGGTAAAGCAGCTCTGCCCCAACGGTGCCGTACCAGGCGTAGCCCCCGGAACTGAATACGGGATACTGCCGGCTCAGGTCCTGTGCCGACCGTTCATAACTGGCACCGGCATTGGGCGCTATGCTCATTTTTTTGCCTGCGCGTATCTTGTAATATGCCTGCGCGCTGCCGCTGAGCCTGTTGCCGTAACTATAACCGGAGCTGTTGGTCGTATTGAGCTTATAGCCTGCCGAAAGGTTCAGCCCCAGGTCCTGGAAGCGCAGATCGTACATAGCCGTAAGCAGGAAGTCGAAGCTGCCGGTGCCCAGCTGGAAGAGATTGGCATCCCTGCCTGTATTCTCAAAGTCGCCGGACTCGTATTTGCCCGTCGGCAGCTTGATGCCTCCGCCCACCCAGAGGTCGTGCACCAGGAGCTTATCGTGCAGGGTATGCCTGCGGTTCAGCAGGCGGTACATGCCTTGCACCGTGGCGTCGCCAAGCCCAGTTTTGGAGCGGTGTTCCTCCTGGCTCTGCTTGGTATTATAGCTCACCGGCAGGGTAGCCATGAGCCGGAACCTGCTGCCGAAGGTCCAGCCGCCCCAAAGCTCGGCAGTATGGTACCGCTCGGTAGTGGTCAGGTACGAGGTACTGCCGCCCCGGCCCATGTGGGTAGTGACCAGGTTGCCCCTGTAGCGGAAACCTGCAATGCGGGTGTTGAAATCGGGCAGGATGCCGATATAGGTGCTTCCTGCGCCGCAGCCGCATATATCGCAGGCGCGGACCTCCGTTGCGGAGGCGGCCAGGAGAAGCAGGATGGTTATAGTGCGTTTCATAAATGGTTGTTTATGGTTGGGAAAGCAGCGGGTCGCTTACAAATTTTTTATCGTTGAGCGTGTTCAGGAAGGCGAGCAGCTCCTTCTTTTCTCCCGCGGTGAGGGGTATGCCGGGCGTCCCGTTCTGCAGCAGCAGCGGGTCCAGGTTGGGGGTAGGCTGGACATGTTCCGAGTATTGGTCCAGCACTGCTTCCAGGGTATAAAAGCGGCCGTCGTGCATATATGGGGCGGTATAGCCCAGGTTGCGCAGGGAGGGCACCTTGAACCTGTAGCGATCGCCGGGGTTCAGGGTTACATCGTAACGCCCGGCATCGCCGTTAAAACCGATGCCGATCCCGTTGTCGCGGTAGCTGTGATCGGTAAAAAGCGGCTCGGCATGGCAGCCCGCGCATTTTTGCCTGAAGAGCGCATAGCCCGCCTGCTCTGCTTCGGTAAAGACAGGTCCTTCCTGCCGCATCACGCTGTCGTACTTTGCATTGCTGCTGATGCACATCAGCATAAATTGCGACAGCGCTTTCAGGAATCTTGCCGAATTGATCTCCGGGCTTCCGAAAGCCTTTTCGAACAAGCCGGGATACTCGGAATGGGCCCTGAGCTTCGACAGCACCTTGTCCACGCTTTCATCCATTTCTTCATGAGCGGTTATCGGCGCTATCGGCTGCAGGTCCAGGTCAAATATGCCTCCGTCCCACATATAGGAAGGGTTCCAGGCCAGGTTCATGATGGCCGGCGTATTTCTTTTTCCCAGCCGGTCGTCGATCCCGTGGCTGATATCGTGCCCGTGATGAGTAAAGGCCGAGCCCTGCTGGTGGCAGCTGCCGCAGCTGATGGTATTATTACGGCTTAGCCTGGGCTCATAAAACAGCCTGCGCCCCAGCTCGAATCCTGCCCGGGTTACGGCGTTGGTTTCAAAATGATACAACGGATCGGGAAAATTGGCCGGCACGGTAAACCCCGGAAAGGGCTGTTCGGGGAGCGGAGCGCCCGCATCATCTTCTTTATGGCAGGCCGCCAGCACCAGTACCAGGACGCCTGTGATTGTGGTCTTTCGGATCATGACGCATCAGTTTTCGGTATGATCGTGGCGGAACATTGAAGCATAGTTGTCGGCAATAAGCACGCTGAAGTCGCTGAACATAACGGTGGGATGCTGGGCTATGCTTACTATGGTGCTGCCGCCGAGCACCTTCCCTATATCCACCAGCAGGTGGATATTGCTCTTCCGGTTTTTCCGTACCTGCGCCACGCCCCTTTCGGTCAGGTCCAGGGTAACGGTACGGATATTATTGATGGTGGGCGCATCGTAACCGCCGTAGCCGCCGATATGGTAGCGGAATTTACGCTGGCCGCTGCCATCGGGAGGCGCGGCATCGGAGAGGCCTTCCATTTTGAAGAAGATATAGCCGCTGTTCCAGTCCCAGTACATGCCGTCGCTGGCGCTGCTGGCCGGATCCAGGACGCCTGTACGCCTGCTGATGTCCATAGTGCTGCGCAGGCTGTCTACGCCTATGGTAAAGGTGAGCTGGGTATAATCGCCTTCGGGCACATGCACCAGCGCCTCGGAGCGGGCAGGGTCGCCTTCCCTGATCAGGAAATAGCTGCTGTCCTGCGGAACAGTGTATTCGGTACCGTCTGCTTTTTTTACCTTGATATTGCTGATATAGTATTCCAGAAGGGACACGGTATAAGGCTCTCCGGCGGCATTGGTATAGGTGGTGCTGTTCAGGTACAGGTTTTGTCCCGCCACAATATTGTCGAACTCAACTGACAGGGACGCCAGGTCCTGCTCATTGTAAACAGGTTCCTTCTTCTCTTTTTTGCAGGAAGCCAGGAAAATGACGAGGGCGGTTATGGCGAGTATTGTTTTATAAGCAGAGTGCATGTGAATTTTTTTAGAGATGGAATAATACGCGCAGATGCAGGCAGCGCCCGGCTGCACGCTTGGTGATATACGTATGCTTACTACTTCCGGATGACGGAAATGCGGGATTGCTTCCTCCCGGATGCGGCATGGAGGCCTGTGGTAGACAGGCCGCACAAATCATACAACGCGGGATGGGAATGGCCATGCAGCAGGGCCTTCGTTCCCCCTGAAGGAAAGAAAGGCGGATATTGCCGGTCAGGCGCTGGCTTATGCGAGGTCGGGAGGATGGAAAAGCGTGCGGGACATTTCCAGAATGTGCCCTATGCTGCCGGGTGTATAGAGGACTATGCGTACATCGGGGCTGTAAACCGCTTCAATACACACAAAATGATTTTGATTGATCAGGATCTGCTCGGTAAATCCCCCGCTTTTAAGCGGATCTTTCTGGTCGCGCTCTTCTTCCGCCTTGATCTTTTTGGCCACCTGGCATTTACCATCGCAATGCAGCTGGGGGCGGGCCTTGTTGACACAATAGCGCTCATAGGCAGCTTTGTTGGTAAAGTAGCTCAATACGATTAATCCTTTACTCATGGACTGAGTAAGCAGGGAAGTGATGAGCAATATGATTACCGAAGCCCTGAGCATAATACAGGGCACAAAATTAAGGGAGAAATTATTTGCCGTTCAATATCTTTTTTACTGATGTGACAGAGGGCAGCTCGTCAAAGGTCTTCAGCTGCCGGCCCTGCTTATCGAACAGCACGATAAAGGGCAGTTTCGTAAAGTCGAACCAGGTGTGCATGGATTGGGTATGATCCTGCAGCACGCGCAGGTTAACGATATCGTACAAGCCGGTCATCTCTTCAAACATACGCAGGGTAGGGATGGGCTCTGCGCTTACCATCCAGATCGTAAGGGGATAGCCTGCGGCGCTGGTCTTCAGCTGCTGGGCGGTATGCTGGCAATGGTCGCAGTCCGAACGGAAATAGACCAGCATCAGGGCCCGTCCCTTGGGTATGGCTTTGTGGTCAACCGGGGTTTCTTCCGTGTCTTTAAAGCGCAGGGCATGTATCTTTTGCTGCGCAGAGCTGAACAGAGGGCAGCAGCTGCACAGCAGGAACAGGACTAAAAATAATTTCCGGGTCATGATGAGGCGTGGTCTTTTAACGTGCTGCGGCTTATTGCTACCGGTTCAGCACTTTGAGCTTAACGGTTTCGATACGGGTATCGGTTACCATCAGGACCTCGAATTCGTAATTGTCGATGATGATCCTTTCTTTCTGCTTGGGGATCATTTCATGATGGGTAATGATAAGCCCCGAAAGGGTATCGGCTTCGTCTGAAGGGAGCTCCAGGTCGTATTTCTCATTAAGATAGTCTACTTCCAGCCGCCCGGAGAAAATGTACTCATGATCGCTGACCTGCTTTTCGGTAAACTCTTCGGTATCGTACTCATCCTTGATGTCGCCGAAAACTTCTTCCAGCACATCTTCCATGGTAACGAATCCTGCAGTGCCCCCGAACTCGTCTACCACCCAGGCTATGCTTTTGCGCTCTTTGGTAAACTTGTGCATCAGGTCTATGGCGCTCATGGTTTCCGGTACCGTGGGGATGGGGTGGAGTATTTCCTGTATGTTCTGGGGCCGGCGGTTCAGGTCCAGGTGATGGGTATAGCCCAGCACATTATCCAGGGTTTCGTCGTAGATCACGATCTTGGACAGCTTGGTATCCACGAACTTATCGCGCAGGTCCTTTACCGAGGTATGGATATCCGCCGCGGTTGTTTCGTTGCGGGGCGTCATGCATTTGCGCACCTTGACCTTGGTAAGGTCCAGCGCTCTTTCAAAAAGCTCCTTGTTGGCTTCATCCATATCCACGGCATGCCCGTGGGTGGCCTGCTTCATGAACTGCACGGCATTGGTCCTTTCGAAGATGCTCTCCTTCTTATTGATCCTTACGTTGAACAGGTACTTCAGTATGAATTCCGAAACGCCGATGAAAATCGCCGCAAAAGGAGCGGTTATGTCGCAGAGAATATTAATGAACTTGCTCCAGGTATTGAGCTTGGCTTCGGGGTTGAATTCAAAACTGCGCTTGGCCAGGATGCCGATGGTGCCCAGGATGATGAAGGTGGCCAGCAGGAAGTCTACAGCCAGGTGCACATAAAAGGCCGGGCTCTGGTAATTGTCTATATTGAAGCTAAGGCCTCCGCGGATGAGGAAGCGGTCTTCGAGCAGGGTGGTGAGCTTTGAGAAAAAAAAGCAGAAGCATACCAGCACAATGTAGAAGCCGATTACCGTTGCGCTCCAGAAGCGCTCGGGATGGTCGAAAAAGGTGCCGAGGATCTTTCCGGAGGCTCTTCCCTGTTTCCGTTTAAGTTCGATGGTCAGCTTGTTGGAGGCCAGGTATGCATATTCTACTCCCGTAAGAATGATGATGAGAACCAGGCAGATGATGATTAACGCAACAGTTGTGCCCATATAGTGTAGTAGCAGTGCCGGACAAAAATAAGTTATTTACCTGTACAAAAAACTACTGCTGCGGCATAGTATTTATCCGGGTTTTTTGTCTTTGGCGTATATATAGCGTACCTTTGCCTACTTTTTTCAGATCTATGATCAGTCGCAGAAATATAAGGATTAAGGTAATGCAGGCTATCTATGCCCTCGACGCCTATGCAGTAGCGCCTTCCGAAGCACAGAACGGGGTAAAGGCCAACACGCCCGAAGAAACGGAAAAGAACGGCATACGGCTGCTGGCCGAAAAGATAGCCCGGTCTTCCGACCTGTTTACGCTGATGCTCCTGTATGTCAGCAAAGTAGCGCAGTTTGCCGAAACCAATGCCCGCCAGCGGGCTTCCAAATACCTGCCTACCCAGGCCGACCTTGAGGTCAATACCAAGATCGCGGGCAATACCATGTTGTGGGACCTGCTGGGCAACAATACCTTCCGTGAGAAAGTACAGGAAGACAAGCTGGAGCGTTTTATCGACGACGAATGGGTAAAAAAGCTGTACCAGTCGCTGGTGCAGTCGGAAGCCTACCAGGAGTATATCGCCGACCAGAACCGTGTGCCGGCAGCGGAGAAGCAGATACTGCAGCACATCTGGCGCAAGGAAATGCTGGAAAACGAAGGCTTCCAGGAATACCTTTCCGATGAATGGAGCGATTGGGAAGATGATAAGGAAATGGTGATGATGCTGCTGGACAATTTCTTCCGCAGCCATAAGAATGTCAATTTCCTGCAGTTCATCTCCGCCGAAAAGAGAGAGTATGCCTACAGCCTGCTCAGGACGGTGCTGCAGAAGGATGAGCACATCATGGAACTGATCCGGCCCAAACTGAAGAACTGGGATGCGGAACGTGTGGCCATCATAGACCTCATTCTGCTGAAAATGGGCGTGGCGGAGCTGCTGTATTTCCCCACTATCCCTACCAAAGTAACCATCAACGAATATATCGAGATCGCCAAGAACTACAGCACGCCCCAGAGCGGGCAATTTGTGAACGGCGTACTGGACAACCTGCTCAAAGAGCTGCTCAGTGCCAACAGGATACGGAAAATAGAGCGTACCCGCTAAGCTATCCGGTTTCCTGCAATTGCAGGCATGCACGAGGGGAGCGGCGGGAGCTGCTCCCCTCGTACGTATGGAGCCGGTCGCAGGACTTTATAAATCGGGTTTCCGCCTGAAGCATATTTATCCTACCTTTGCACCTCAATTCAAAAAAAATTAAAATGACAACAAGTTTTGCAGGCCTTATGCTCCAGGCAGGCGGTCCCCAGGGCGGCAACAGCCTTATGATGCCCCTTATGCTGGTCGGAATGATCGTGGTAATGTACTTCTTTATGATCCGCCCGCAGCAGAAACGTGCCAAAGAGCAGAAGAAATTCGCAGACAGCATGAACACGGGCGATAAGATTATTACCACATCCGGCATCCACGGCCGTATCGTGCGTACCAACGACGATAATACCGTGGTGATCGAAGTGGACCGTAATACCAATATTACTATCGAGCGCCAGGCAATTTCAATGGAAATGACCCTTGCATATCAGAAGAAGAATGGCCTGGGTACTGCAGCAGCAGGCGTAAAATAGGCTGAAACCACACAGAATATTCCGTTATGCTTAAAGTAGGTCTGACCGGCGGTATTGGTTCCGGGAAAAGCCTGGTAGCAAAAATGTTCCGGCTGCTGGGAGTTCCGGTGCTGCATGCCGACGATATTGCCCGGCAGCTGATGGAAGAGGACGAAACGCTCCGTGCCGCCCTTGTGGAAGCATTCGGAACGGAAGTATATCAAAAAGGCCGGCTGAACCGGCCTTTTTTGGCGTCGGTGGTCTTTGGCAACAAAGCGCAGCTGGAGCGGCTCAACAGCCTGGTGCATCCCGCAACCATTGCCTACGGCAATCGCTGGGCGGCCGCCCAGAAAGCTCCCTATGTGCTGAAGGAAGCCGCTATATTCTTTGAAAGCGGCAGCTATAGGGAAATGGACAGGATGATAGGCGTATATGCCCCTGCGGAGATGCGGCTGCAGCGGGCCATGCAGCGCGACGGCGCTACTGAAGAGCAGATAAGGCAGCGGATGGCGCAGCAGATGGATGAAGAAGAAAAGATGAGCCGCTGCGATTACATTATCCGGAACGATGGCACCGCATCCGTTATCGAACAGGTGCTCCGGCTGCATGAGCAGCTCCTGGAGCTGGCAGCCCTTCCGCATTTCACAAAAACAAAATAAAAATCACTCTACCTGTATGGCACACTCGTCCGAAAGCAGCTCCCTGCTGGATATTTCATCAGTCCACAAGCTGGAAAATGCAAGGGTGGCTATTGTGGCTACCGAATGGAACGATAAGATCGTGGCGGAGCAGGTTGCCGGAGCCCGCCGTATAGCCCAGCAGACCGGCGCTGTGATCACCCATGTGGTCCATGTTCCGGGCAGCTTCGAGCTTCCCTTCGCCTGTAAGGCGGTATGGGACAACAAGGAAAATCTTTCCGATGCGCCGGAGGCCATCATTGCTTTCGGCGCCGTGATACGCGGCGGCACTCCCCATTTCGAATACGTGTGCAAGGCTGTTACGGAAGGCATCGTACAGCTGAACCTTAGCCTGCCCGTGCCGGTGATCTTTGGCGTACTTACGCTGGATACGGAAGCGCAAGCCTGGGAACGGCTGGGAGGAGCTCAGGGGCATAAGGGAGAGGAGGCCATGATCACCGCCCTGAAAATGATCAAGATGAAGAACGAGCTATAAAAACGATCTTTACCTGGTGCAGAAAGCAAAAGAGAGCCGAACAGGCTCTCTTTTGCTGTAAATAAGACTGCCCCGGCTTAGTCCAGTGTGCAGGTTACGCCGGTATAGGCGCTGTATAAAGCGGTGTTGTCCTCGCAAGCCCTTTCGGCATCCTTTTTGGAAACGTCTTTCAGTTCAACCGATACGCTGGAGCTTACACCATTTGCAGTGTAGGAGCAGGTACAGGTGTAATCTTTTTTGCAGGAAGGAAGGATGATGGCGCCCAGGAAAGCAACGGCGGCTACAGATACAATTTTTTTCATGATCTGGTTTTCTTTTTTTTTGTTAAAATTGTTAGTGTGCCGCAATATTAACATAGTGTTGAATTGGTAGGTAGCCGTTTTCTACAAGCGGTACCAAAAAGTTTATTAGTGGTATTTACCGCAGTAAACACCCTCCGTATTAAAACGTATTTTTCATATAAACATTTACTGTTTTAATTTTTTCAATTGATTGTTATGCAATCTGTTGAGATTTATATATTATTTTTTATACTTAATAAAGAAAGCAGGAGCTGTTTCTTTTTATAGCGGTAGGCTCTAATTTTGTACCGGAAACCAGCTCTTTTAACCATCCGCATTCTTATTCATTTCTCATGCGCTCGTGCATGTAGCAACCGCCCCGGCGCTCCTGTGCATGTTTTTTTAATCTCTAATCTTAACACCCCCATCTTATGAAACATTGTTTACCCATTTTAACCACGCTGCTCTTTGCAGTCCCCCTGGCCCGGGCCCAGAGTACCGGGCCATCCGTGCTGAATGCGACGGGAAACAGCCAGACCATAGCAGGCAATACTTATGAGTATGCCATCGGCGATGTCATTTCCGGTAACAGCTTCGAAAGTCCCACACTGGTAGTAACCCCCGGGGTCCTGCAGCCTGCAGGGGAAGATCCCAACAGCATCCCGGCGCCGGGTATCTCCGCCGGGCTGCTTCAGGTTTATCCCAACCCGGCCAGCCGCACTTTATTTCTCCAGCCGCACTTTGATAAAGAAGGCGACCTGCAGTATGTGCTTTACGACGGGCTGGGCAGGGTAGTGCAGCAGCGCACAGTCCGCCTGGCTACAGGTAACGAGCGGCAGGAGGTCCCGATGTCGGCATTTGCTGCAGGGCAGTATATGCTGCAGGTGCAATGGAGCCGCAATGGCCATGCCCGGCAGGCCGCCTATAAAATCCAGAAAATAAAGTAAACCCATTATCACTTTTTAAAAAACAGCCCTATGAAAAAATTATTCTTATTCAGCTTACTTATGTGCCTGGCTTTCCTGGCAACACAGGCCCAGCCTGCCAAATTCAACTATCAGGGCATAGCCCGTTCTGCTACCGGAGCGCCCCTGGCTGCTCAAAATATCGGCATGCGCATCTCCATTATTGACGGATCGCCGGCAGGAGCCGTTGTTTATAGTGAAACGCACTCCGTTACTACCAACGCCTACGGGCTTTATAACGTAACCATTGGCGCGGGAGTTCCCGAAACCGGCAATATGCTTGCGGTAGCGTGGGCAGCCGGCGATAAGTTTATCAAAGTAGAGCTGGACCCCGCGGGCGGAAGCGCTTATACCGACCTGGGCACTACCCAGCTGCTCAGCGTGCCTTATGCGCTCTATGCCGCCAGCGGTACGCCTGGTCCCGCGGGCCCCCAGGGTCCTGATGGTCCCGTTGGTCCCCAGGGCCCGGTAGGTGCAGACGGTCCTGTGGGTCCTGTGGGTCCTGTTGGCCCTCAGGGTCCCGCTGGTCCCGTAGGCCCTGCCGGTCCTGTAGGGCCGCAGGGTGTAGCCGGTCCCGCCGGTCCTGCCGGTCCCGTAGGTCCTGTGGGCCCTATAGGTCCCGCTGGTCCTGCTGGTCCCGTGGGGCCTGCCGGTCCTCAGGGTCCTGCCGGTTCTGCCAACATCAGCGGTACAGCCAATACTCTTGTAAAATTCACCGGGGCCACAACCGGCGGGAACGCCCAGCTTACCGATGATGGTACCAGCGTAGGTGTGAATACCCCGGCCCTGAATCCCAATATCAAATTCCAGGTAAATGCAGGAAGTATCGGCAATACGATCCGCGGTACGCTGGTAGCCGCTCCTCCTACTGCCATTGCTACCGCAGGCTCTGTCTACGGCGAATCCACTACCGGCATCGGGGTGATAGGCGTGAGCGGCAGCCAGAATGGTGTATACGGCTTATCTGCCGGCACGCTGGGCGGTACAGTAGGGGTGGCCACCGGAACCGGCAACGGTATATGGGGTGTGGCTACAGGCGCCGGTGTGGCCGGTTTCTTCGATGGCGGCATTAACGGGAGAGGCATTATCGTATCAACCGGCGCTTCCGGATTCGGTACCACTACCCCTACCGGGCGCCTGGTAGTAATGCAGCCTGCTACCCCGGTACCGGCCATCGATACCTTCCCCGCAATCCACGGTTACTCCTACACTACCCAGGGTAGTCTTAAAGGCGGCGTTTCGGGTACATACAATACCACCAACTACGGTACCGGCGTGCATGGCATCGGTTACCAGGGCGTTACCCTGCAGGAGTGCAATACGGCATTTTCCACCGGCAACCAGGACCTGGGCGTATATGGCTCTGCAAATACTGCCGGCGTGGAAGGTACTTCTACCGGCGGCATCGGCGTAATAGGATACAACAAGAACAGCTCTTTTGCCGCTACTACCGGCGGGGGCAATACCTACGGCGTATACGGTTATGCCAATACTATAGGCGGCGCTACCGTGCCTGCTACCCGGTACGGCGTATATGGCTATGCAACCGGCGCTACCACCAACTATGCAGGTTATTTCTCCGGCAACGTACAGGTTACGGGCTCCATAGCCAAAGGGAGCGGTACTTTTAAGATAGACCACCCCCTTGACCCGGAAAACAAATACCTCTATCACAGCTTCGTGGAAAGCCCAGATATGATGAATATCTATAACGGCAACGCTACCACGGACGCTAATGGCTATGCAACCGTCAGGCTGCCCGAATATTTCAATGCCCTGAATAAAGACTTCCGCTACCAGCTGACCGTGATCGGCACTTTTGCCCAGGCAATCGTGGCAGAGGAGGTGCAAAACAACCAGTTCGTGATCCGTACCAGCGAGCCTAATGTAAAAGTAAGCTGGCAGGTAACCGGTATACGCCAGGATAAATATGCCGAAGCGCACCGTGTTCAGCCCGAGGTAGCCAAAGAGCCCGAATTGCGCGGCCGCTACCTGCATGCAGCGGAGTGGGGGCAACCCGAAAGCCGCAGTATAGATGCGGTGACCCGCCCCGGCAGCAAGGTGCCCGCTGCCGAAGGCAAAACAGAGCAGTTTGCCCCGGTGCGCGACGGCAAAGCGGCGCCTGCCTCGGGCGGTACAGCCGGCGCCGAGCTTAAAAAGGATAAATAAGCAGGGAAAAATATAACCGGCTTCAGGAAGGCTGCCCGTACGTATCGCGGGCAGCCTTTCCCCTGACAGCGTACGCCCTTTGCCGGGCTTTATTAATTTGTGTACCTTTGCGCTCCATTTGTTCCTTTTATATGTTCGCATTACGTCGATTTATTGTTTTCAACCGCATCTGGATTGCGATTGTTTTACTGGCGCTGGGTTTTTACCTGGGCTTTGAAGTTACCTGGTGGCTGGGCTGGCTGCCCATGTTTATTGCGGTGCTGATGGTGGTGGCTCATTTTATGGTGGGCCCGGTAACCATTATGCAGCGCTATATCGAGGAAGGAGACGTGGAGGGCGCACAGAAAATACTGAAGAAGGTAAAATATCCCAACCTGCTTTATAAACCCATCCGCTCGGCTTACTACATGCTGAAAGCCAATTTTTCCACGATGGGCGACGACCTGGATGCAGCCGAAACAGAGCTGCGCAAAGGGCTGGAGTCGGGGGTGGCGGATAAAGATTTCCAGGGAACCGCTTTGCTGCAGCTGGGGTCGATCGCATACCGTAAAGGCAATATGAAGGAAGCCTATGAGCATTTGCGTAAAGCCGTGCAATCCGGACTGCCCGATGCCGACAGCAATGCCACAGCCTACCTGCAGCTGGCTTCTATATGCCTGCAGCGCCGCGACTTCAAAGGCTCCAAATTCTACTACAACAAAGCCAAAGCCGCCAAGCCCAAGAACGAGCAGATCGTGGAGCAGCTCAACGAAATGAAAAAATATATGGCGAGGATACCGGGCTAACCGGAGCAGGAAGCCGCTATGAAGATACAGGAAGGCCTCGATTATTATTTTAATGAAGAAGGCAAAATGGTGCTTACCGCCCGCTACCTTCTCAACCGCGGCTACTGCTGCGGGAACGGCTGCAGGCATTGTCCCTACGATTATATAAATGTGCCGGAGCCCAGGCGGTCCCAACTGCTGAAGGGGCGCGACACGGAAAAGAAAAGTTAACGAAGAAGCCCGTTCCCTCCTGCGGAACGGGTTTCTTATTCCTGTATTTTTACCGTTGCGATGAAAGAATCCCTTTTCGACCTGATCTATGATATAGTACGGCATATACCCAAAGGCCGCGTAACCTCCTATGGCGCTATCGCCAAGTGTATAGGGGCGGGCGGTTCGGCCCGGATCGTAGGCTGGGCCATGAATGCGGCCGGCGCTTACCCCGATGTGCCCGCCCACCGCGTGGTCAACAGCAAGGGTGTGCTCACGGGCAAGCATCATTTCGGGGGAGACAGGATGCAGCGCCTGCTGGAGAAGGAAGGGGTAAGGGTTAAGAATGACCAGGTGCAGCAGTTTAAAGAAGTGTTCTGGGATCCGCAGAGCCTGATGCAGGAGTAGCTGTGTTATCAAATTATTATCATTGGGTTAATTTAAAGTGTCTTTTGGGTTAACTTATCATTGCTTTTGTTTTACCGTATGATTAAGTAATTGTAAACAAATACTTTTGCGCGCAAAAAAATAAAGCTTTGAAAAAGACGGTATTCTTCCCTTTGCTCCTGCTGGCGCTGCTCACCGGCTACAACGCCATAGGCCAGAACCTGAAAACGGATGTGCAATCGCTCATCAACAACAACGGCAACCTGCTGACCGATATGATCGACACTTCCACCCGTATGGGAAAGAACATGTTGTCGTTGTATAATAAGTTCGGGCAGATCGGCTTCAGCGGCTACCTGCAGCCGCAGTTCCAGTATTCGGAGTCCAAGGGGAACCCCAATTCGTACCAGGGAGGCGACTGGGGGCCCAATGTCAGCAACCGTTTCCGGTTACGGCGCGGCCGTCTGCGTACCGACTTTACGCACTATACTTCCGAGGGGAAACCTTCAGTATACTTCCTGTTCCAGTTTGACGGTACCGAGCGCGGCGTGAATATTCGCGACTTCTGGGGGCGCTATTACGAAAACAAATGGGAGCTGTTCCACTTTTCCGCCGGTATGATGGCTCGTCCCTTCGGGCATGAAGTGCTGCTGTCCTCCATTTTCCGCGAGGCTCCCGAGCGGGGGCGCATGTCGCAGATACTGGTGCAGACGGAGCGTGACCTTGGCTTTATGATCAGCCTGAATCCCCGTAGATCCACATCAAAGCTCAAATGGTTTGCCATAGACCTGGGCATCTACAACGGCCAGGGACTTACCGGGCCTGCGGAGTACGACAGCCATAAAGACATTGTTTTCCGCGTAAGCTCCAAGAAGCAGACGATCAAGGGGCTCAATGCCAAGATATCGGGAGGGCTCAGCGGCTATTTCGGCGGTATCACCAGCCAGCATGCGCGCCTGTACACCATGCAGCAGATCAACGGCGCCTGGATGATGCAGTCCGATTCGCTGGAGAGCAATATCGGCCGCAATGCCACCCGCCGCTATTACGGCGCCGACGTGCAGCTCATTTTTCCCAACCGGCAGGGGCAGACCGAATTCCGTGCAGAATACATAAGGGGCACCCAAACCGGCAGCCTCAGCTCATCGGCCACTCCCGGCTCTTATCCCGTAGACGGGAGCGGGAATGCATTGCCGCTGGCAACCCGTACTTTCGACGGCGCCTATTTTTATTTCCTGCAGCATCTGGGCAGCTGGCGGCACCAGGTCGTGCTGAAATTCGACTGGTACGATCCCAATAAAAAGGTGAGCGGCGCGGGTATAACGCCTGATAAAGGGCTTACCGCCGCAGATATACGGTACAACACGCTTGGCGGAGGATATATCCACTACATCAACCAGTACCTGAAGCTGGTGTTGTGGTACGAGCACCCGATCAATGAAAAGACAGCACTGACCGGCTACGACAAGGACCTGAAAGACGGTGTATTTACCTGCCGGGCGCAGTTCAGCTTCTAAAAAAAGATTGCCCCTGTTTTTCAATGCCTCATTTTTTCTCCGGGAGAAAGGATGAGGCATTATCATGCAGCAGGATACGGCAGCGACCGTTTTAAATAAGCCTTACCGTTTTTAGTGCCTTCAATTCTTTACCTTTGCGACCTGCTATATGAAGAAAAGATTAGCTATATTAGGTTCTACCGGCTCTATCGGCACCCAGGCCCTGGGTGTGGTAGATGCGCATCCCGACCTGTTCACCGTAGAAATACTGAGCGCGCACAGCAACGGGAAGCTCCTGGTAGAACAGTCGTTGAAATATCGCCCGAATGCAGTGGTCGTAACCGACGAGCAGCAGTATGAGCAGGTGAAGAAAGAGCTGGATCATACCGACATTAAGGTGTTTGGCGGCGCCAGAGCCCTTTGCGATGTAGTGCAATGGGATACGGTAGACCTGGTGCTGGCGGCCATTGTAGGTATTGCCGGCCTGCATTCCACGCTGGCTGCGATCGATGCCGGCAAACAGGTTGCCATTGCCAATAAAGAAACCCTGGTAGTGGCCGGCTCGCTGGTCATGCAGAAGGCAAGGGAGAAAAATGTGCTGCCCCTGCCGGTCGACAGCGAGCATTCCGCTTTATTCCAGTGCCTGGTAGGTGAGCGCCCCGATACAGTGGAAAAGGTGATACTGACAGCCTCGGGCGGGCCTTTCCTGGGGAAGAAGCCCAATTTCCTGGTGAATGTAAAGAAAGATCACGCCCTGCAGCATCCCAACTGGGCCATGGGGGCCAAGATCACGATCGACTCTGCCACGCTGATGAACAAGGGATTGGAGATGATCGAAGCCAAATGGCTGTTCGACCTGCAAAACGAGCAGATCGATGTAGTGATCCACCCGCAGTCGATCGTGCATTCGCTGGTCCAGTTCAGGGACGGCTCCCTGAAAGCGCAGATGGGCCTGCCGGATATGAAGCTTCCTATCCAGTATGCCCTGGCTTTCCCGCAGCGGCTGGAGAATGATTTCAAACGGTTCGATTTCCGCGACTACGGTAAGCTGACCTTCGAGCAGCCCGATTACAAAACGTTCCGGAACCTGTCGCTTGCCAGGGACGCCATGTACAAAGGCGGCAATGCCACCTGCGTGCTGAATGCGGCCAACGAAGTGGTGGTGCAGGCCTTCCTGCAGAATAAGGTAGGCTTCCTCGAAATGAACGATATTATCGAGCAGGCGCTGGGCGATATTGCCTTTATGGAAAACCCCTCGCTGGAGGAGCTGGAGCAAACGGATGCCGAAACCCGTAAATTTACCGAAGGGCTGGTAAAGAAAAGCCAGCTGTACAGCTGAACCGGGGCTATGGATACAGGCCCGTATTTAACATCTAAAATCTAACATTTCAAAAAATATGTCCGGAATCTGGGTACAGGTAGTGCAGTTTATCTTGGCATTGTCGCTGCTGATCATTTTGCACGAAGGCGGTCACTTTTTCTTTGCTCGTTTGTTTAAAACCCGGGTAGAAAAGTTCTATCTGTTTTTCGACTTTCTCTTTCCCTTCAGCAACATACTCCCGTTCTCTCTTTTTAAGAAAAAGATCGGGGAAACGGAGTGGGGCATAGGCTGGTTCCCGCTCGGCGGCTATGTAAAGATCGCCGGCATGGTCGATGAAAGTATGGATAAGGAGCAGCTGGCCAGGCCCCCGGAGCCCTGGGAGTTCCGCTCCAAGAAAGCCTGGCAGCGCCTGCTGATCATGCTGGGCGGTATTATTGTCAATGTGATCCTTGCCTTCCTTATCTATGCCATGATCCTGTTTGTGTGGGGGCAGCAGCGCCTCCCGCTGAGCGAAATGAAGCAGGGTATTATGCTCACCGATACGGCTCTGGCCAGGCAGCTGGGTTTCCGGAACGGCGACAAAATCGTGTCGGTCGATAACAAGAAGCTCCGGTACTTCGATGAAGTGATGCCCGAGATGCTCTATGCCAGAACGGTAGTGATCGAAAGGGACGGGGCGAAGCAGACCCTTACCCTGCCTGAGGACTGGATCGGTAACCTCAGCAAAAGAGGCATCTTTACCTATTCCTTCCCTGCGATCGTAGGAGAGGTAGCGCCTCACAGCGGCGCGGCACAGGCAGGACTGCAGAAGAAAGACAGGCTTACGGCGATCAACGGCGTAGCCACGCCTTCTTTTGTGGCATTCAGCGATGCGGTAAAGCAATACAAAAGCCAGACAGTTCCCCTGACGGTAGTGCGCGAAGGAAAAGAGCTGACCGTCCCTGTAAAGGTGAGCGATACCGGTACAATCGGATTTAAGCCCGGGGGCGACCTTGAAGACCTGGAGAAAATGGGACTGGTAAAGCTGGTAACCCGCAAATACGGTTTCTTCGAAGCCTTCCCGGCCGGCGTTAAGCTGGGGATCGACAATATCAAAGGCTACTGGCGGCAGCTGGGCCTGATCCTGAACTTTAAGAACGGAGCTTATAAGCAGACGGGAGGCTTTATCTCGATGGCCAATATCTACGGCAAAGTATGGGACTGGGAGCGCTTCTGGAGCATTACAGCCATGATATCCATTGCCCTGGCCATTATGAACCTGCTGCCTATACCCGGCCTCGACGGCGGCTACGTGGTGTTTACCCTTATTGAAATGATCACCGGCCGCAAGGTCAATGAAAAGGTACTGGAGGTAGCCACTACCATAGGGCTGGTGCTGCTGCTCTGCCTGATGCTCCTGGTCAACGGCAATGACGTGTTCAAGCTCTTCAAGTAGAAAACAAAATACAGGCACTAACATGAATCCCCGTCGTACGACGGGGATTCATGTTAGTGCTTCAGCTTATCGGCAAATACTTTTTTGAATTTATCCAGCTTGGGGCGTATGACCATGCGGCAATAGCCTTCTTCGCCGTTCTGGTTATAATAGTTCTGGTGGTAATCCTCTGCCTTGTAGAAGGCGCCGTAAGGCTTTACCTCCGTTACCACCGGGCTGCCGTATGCCTGCTCCTCGTTGAGGCGCTGGATGTAGTATTCGGCTTTTTCTTTTTGCTCCGCATTATGATAGTAAATGCCCGAACGGTACTGGGTGCCGATGTCGTTGCCCTGCCTGTTGAGCTGGGTAGGGTCGTGTGCCGTAAAGAAAGCCGCCAGCAGCTCGTCATAGGAGATTACCGCAGGATCGTAAATAATGTTGCAGGCTTCGGCATGCCCTGTAGTGCCCGTACATACTTCTTTATAGGTCGGGTTCGGAACGTGGCCGCCCGTATAGCCGGATTCTACTTTCTGTACCCCGTTGAGCTGCTGGAACTGCGCTTCCACGCACCAGAAACAGCCGGCGGCAAAGGTTGCCGTGTCGGTTGTATGTGACATATTATTGCTTTGTTTTTTATTCATTGCTGCAAAGGTACTGGAATGGCTGACATCGGGCTGCTGCGCGCAGGCCGATAAGCCTATAGAGAGCAGCAATACGGCATGACTTAAGAAAGGGCGGATCATTGGTCTGGAGAGCTTTTGTCATTTAAAGGTACGGTATTATTCTGTGAACGATCTGTTAGCGAAAGCCTTGCCGATAGAGGCTTTCAAAAAATGTTCCCTGTTTTTTTTGAAAATTGGGGCAGTTGCCTTTATTTTGCGCCCGGAGAGATGGCAGAGTGGTCGATTGCGTCGGTCTTGAAAACCGAAGACTGTCACAGGTCCGGGGGTTCGAATCCCTCTCTCTCCGCTCTTTATTCTTGCCCAAGATAAACATACAAAGAAGCCGCATGTATCCAATATGCGGCTTCTTTGCTTTTTAACTTTCGTTTTCTTTTCCTTAGTCCGTAGGACACTGCCCGGTCGGCTGGCATGTTGTGGTATAGGCACAGTTCAGGTCGCAATAAGTAGCGCCCTTGGTGGCACCGCCGAATGTGGACTGTTGGGCCATTACGGATATCGTTTCTTTTCCGAGTGTTAGCCTTTTTAGTGCTGGGCGTTTCTTCTTCATACTCGTGTTTTTAAAGGTTTAAAATAAAATGACAGATCCCCCGCGGCCAAACCCTTAGCGTGCTTTGGTATTATTAGTACCTAAATTTAAACTGGTTCAGGGGTTAATGGATTCAATAGCAGGTATTGAACATTTAAATATTTCCTTCTGTTCTTTGGTCATGATCATCGATGTTGAGATAAAAACCAACTTGGAGTAAGGATGAAGTCATTCAATTTCATCTACTCCGAAACTATGTGATTGTGCATGAAGAAGGTATCATAATAAAACGTTAATGGGTCATGATGTTCAAAACTCCTGGATGCACACCAGATTATTCCATTGTATCACTTTTTAGCTCGTGTATCAGCCGGTCAAAATTTGACCATGACACAAAAAAATTTTTTGTTCCGGAACTATCTAATCCTCTGCAGCAAAAAGGAAACGCCAGCCATCGGGCTGGCATTTTTGTTTACAGGAGGAGTTTTGCGCAGCTGTTTTGCCGGGGAGCGGGAACAAAAAAAGCGATTGCAGCGAAGGTTTCAGAGAAGCAGTTCCCCTTTTGAGGTAAAATCTTTCTCCCCTGGGCCCGGAAACCGTTCCGGTAGCGCATAATCCTGTCCTGAAACACCCTCTTTTTGTCGCGGAACGCCCTCCCTTCGTTTAATGCCATCTCTTATTTTTGACTTATCTCTTTCACAACGGATAAAAACACTAAAATGAGAACGGTTACATTCGGTATGAATATCAGCGTAGACGGCTATTGCGATCATACGATTTTTGATCCCGGTGAGGAGCTCCATGACTATTTCACAGGGCTGATGGAGGATGTAGACCTGCTCTTCTTTGGCCGCGTCATGTACCAGCTCATGTTTCCCTACTGGGCCGAGGTTGCAGAGAACCAATCCGGCACTGCCGATGAAAACAGGTTTGCCGAAAGGATTACTTCCATCGATAAGGTTGTTGTTTCGCGTACACTGGAGCGCGCAGAGGGAAATACCCGGATTGTTCGCAGTCATCCTGCAGAAGAACTGCTGAGGTTGAAGCAGCAGCCAGGCAGGAAAATCTCGGTGGATAGCGTCAGCATGCTGCCGGAGCTGATCACCGCAGGGCTTATCGATGAATTTAATTTGGTTATCCACCCGGTAATGGCGGGTAAAGGAAGGCGGTTGCTGGGCTCCGGCAGCCTCCATGAAAAGATTAACCTAAAGCTGGCCGATACCATCACTTTCAAATCCGGGTGCGTGGCACACCGCTACCTGAAACTGTGACAGGAAAAAGTTAACGATGTCAGCCTTGCACCAGTTCCCTGAATGCTTTTGCAAACTCCGCTAAATCACTTTCTGTTTTGCTGTCCGTTATCCGGCCCTGCGGGCTGATCTTCCCCCTGATTCCCCTGATCAGCAACGTAGTGCCCGGCGTGAATGTGGCCATGGCGGTTTTCATGATCAACTGCAGCTCCTCATGCCCTTTTTCGCCCTGTGCGGATGCAGTGATGAGCCCTGCAGGCTTATCGGAGAAAACGGTAGTGGCAATGCACCATTCAATGGCATTCTTAAGCCCGCTGGGAATGCTGAAGACGTATTCGGGTGTGCAGATTATGATGCCGTCGGCTTTTTCGATACCGCGCCTGAAATCCAGGACTGCCTGCGGCGTGTTCGACACAGACAGTTCAGGGTCAAAATGCGGGAGCGTTTTCAGGCTGTCGAAGACGGATATGTCAAAAAAATCCTTTGTCCGTCCGGCAATGTAGTCAATAAGCTTCTGGTTGGAAGAGTGGCTGCTTGCGCTCCCGTTTATTACCAAGATCTTTTTCATGCTGTATGTGTAGGAAAAGCCTGCAGCGTGTACAGTTTCCGCAGGAGAAAATTTTTGTAGGCCATGGTAAGGCCGGCAGGTTATGCCGTCCGCAGGATCTTCTCCATTTTACGCCCTTTGGCCAGTTCGTCCACCAGCTTGTCCAGGTACCTTGCCTGCTGCGTGAGCGGGTTCTGGATATCCTCTACCCGGTAGCCGCATATTACGCCTGTAATGAGGTGCGCATTGGGGTTTAGCGTAGCATCCCGGAAGAATTCTTCGAAAGTCACTTTTTCCTCGATGAGCTTCTGCAGCTTTTGCGGATCGTAACCCGTCAGCCATTCAATTACCTGCAGCAGCTCTTCCTTTGTCCTGCCTTTTTTCTCTACCTTTGCGATATAATGCGGATATACGGAGGCGAATGTCATTTTTGCGATGCGTTCATCATGATTACGGGCGTTGTGCATACCTGTGCATTTTTAGGTTAATGTTCCGTTTATTTCAATCTTTCCAGCTGTCCTTTCCTTTTTACCAGGTTCTTATAATCCCACTGGATTGCGCTCGATTTGCTTAGCCATCTTTTTAAGTCATCCTGGTCGACCTGGTCGGGGGAGGTATAGCGGAATTCCGCTGCCTTGAACTTTCCCTCTTTCTTTAGCTTTTCTTCTTCAAAACTTTGCCCGCTCCAGAAGAGCAGCCTCACGCTGTCTTTGAGCTTGCTGTAGCCTGCAATAGGGTTGCCGTCTAAGAACCACACCGGATGGGCGTGCCAGATCCGGCTTTCCGCTCCGGCCAGCCCGCGGTCTATGGCCTCGGCCAGAAGGTCGCAGATCTTTTTGTCTGCCGCCGATTGCCTGTTATTGTATGCCTGTATTTCTGCGTTCATACCTGGTGGGAGTATGGTAGGTTAGCAATAATGATTTGGTTTCGATATTTTTTCTGAAATCCGCTGTGCACAAAGTTAAAAAACATTTGATGCCGTTCCTCCCATTCTTTGCGGTGCCGCCAGAAAAGCACAGGAGCGAACTGCGCATTCCCGAACTTTGTTGATACATCTTCACCTAAAAACAAGTTGCAATGAAGCCGACCATCAGGATCAAGCGGGTGTACGAGGAAAAGCACAGGGCAGACGGTTACCGGGTGCTTGTGGACAGGCTCTGGCCCAGGGGAATACGGAAGGAAGCCGCAGCGCTGGACGAGTGGGCAAAAGAGCTGGCCCCTTCTGCACAGCTCCGGCAATGGTTCGGGCATGACCCCGGATTATGGCCGGAGTTCCGGAAAAGGTACCGGGCAGAATTGGCGCAGAACGAAGCCGTCGCCGCATTTACGGAGCACCACAGGAATAAGCGGACGATCACGTTGCTTTATGGTGCAAAGGATACGGAGCACAACCATGCCATTGTGCTGCAGAAATACCTGGAGCAGCAGTTTGAGCCCTGACCGGCGGCCGCGCTGCTTTAATGGAACATGCCCTTCGAGTGCGAACCAATGGTTCCGGCCGGCGGCCCGGCCTCTTCCAGCCGCTCCAGCAGCAGGGCGCCCAGCTCCTGCCAGCCGGTTACAGGTACGGGAATGCCGGCCCGGGCGGCAATGAGCGTATATATTTCGGAGGGCTTACGCCCTTCCCTGCGCAGGTGCCGTAGGGAAGTGTCGCCTGCCGACTTGGACAGCTTTTCGCCCGAAGGCCCGCTCAGCAGGGCATGATGGTAAAAGGTACTTCGGGAAAAGCTATCGAGGCCGGTTGCGCGTGCCAGGCAGAGCTGGACCAGGGTAGAGGGCCAGAGGTCGGCGCCCCGCACTACCAAATCGATCCCGAAATAGTGGTCGTCGGCGAGGGAGGCCAGCTGGTAGGAAGGGAAGCCGTCTTTTTTCCGGACAATAAAATAACGCTGCTCCGGCGGCAGCGCCGCATCCAGCATCCCGCTGCCGGTCTTTACCTGCAGCCGGGCGTCGGCGGGCGTACGCAGGCGCCAGCAGGTGCCCGGCATATCCAGGGGCAGGTGCTTGTCCAGGCAGGTTCCTCCGTAACCCTCCCCGCCGGATAAGGCAAGGCTGGCCCGTGAGCAGCTGCAGGCAAACAGCTGTCCTTCCGCCCGAAGCTGATCCAGCATATTGCGGTACAGCTCCATGCGGTGCAGCTGCGAATATTCCTGTTCGAACTGGCGGGGATCGCGGGGGCCTTCCTGCCAGGGAATCCCGAGGTAATCGAGCGTGTCGAAGATGTCCTGCACATACTCGGGGCGCATCCGCTGCCGGTCCAGGTCGTCGATGCGCAGGAGTATGGATGCCTGCTGCTGCAGGGCGAGGGTTGCTGTCAGGGCAAAGGAGAGCACATTGCCGAGATGCAGGTAGCCGCTGGGAGTAGGAGCGATCCTTGTTCTGTGGATTGCGGTAAGCTGTGATTTGCCTGGTTTGCTGCTGAGGTCGCTCCCGGGATACATAAGATAAAGGTCGTAAAAAAATCCGGCCCCGGCATCGCGATTACAATTTAATCTTTACTTTTGCACTCCCGTAAGGGTAAACGGATTGGTAGTTCAGTTGGTTAGAATGCCGCCCTGTCACGGCGGAGGTCGCGGGTTCGAGTCCCGTCCAGTCCGCGGAGGGTGGAAAAGTGTCATTTTGTTAACACTTTTTCACCTTTTTCTTATAGCTCTCTGCAATCGATAGCGCCTATTTCTGTTCCCTATCCATTTTGATAGCAGTAAATTTATCAATGGTAAGGTCACTTTTTTCTGCAAGCTCCTTGCATTTAAAAGTCCTGTCAATAGAGTCATCAATTACAGAGGAAAGTCTTCTGTTTAATGCTCTGTTCAGCAATAATCTTTCCTTGTTTGCTTCAGAACCTGTAAAGCTTTAAGTAATATGCACTAATTAGTCTCCTAATTCTTGTAGAAAGCTCATTGACAATATCTGCCCTAAAGTGAAAATCGCATGGTGCTGCACTGTGGTACTTAAAGAATAATCGAACACCCTAAATTGCCTTAAAAGCCCGACTATAAAAACAAACGCACCATTGTTCCATTTGTAAAATAAAAGCTACCGCTTATAAGATAAATTGCATTGTAATATTTATATTCTATTCCTTTATCTAAATATTAATTAAGTAAATGATTATCTTATGAAGCAAACTAGCCATTTATTCAGTATGGTTATTGCAACTGTATTGATAGCACAAAGTACTCTATATGCGCAAAAAGGAACACTTACTAAAGAGAAGTGGCAGGCGGAAATGAAGGCCGAAGAAATAAAGATTGACAATTACATCGCAGAACGAATGAACAACAAAGTGTTAAGCGACTCTATTCAATGTGCCTTTTTATCGTCTGAAAAGCACGAAGAATACGCTGACACGAGCTTGGCTATGCATAAGATCAATCATTTAAGAAATGTCTATCGGCAGGAGTATTTTAGTGCTTACCCTGGAGCTCTTCAAGTATACAACCCTGGGCGAGTCAATTCTATTCAAACGTATTCGAATGAAGCTGAATCTAAGCCTACAGGTGTTGATGCTGCAAATATGTCTTGTGATTACGGTGATTTCGAAACTGCCACTCCAGCAAATCTTGGATCGCAGGGCTATAATGGATATCAAGGACCAACAATTTCTTACTATACTGGTGGTCTATGTAACTTTATTCCTACAACAAATGTCGCATATCCAAATGTAGGCTTTTCTGACCCCAACAATTTTCTCGTAACAGATAATATTCCGGACCCCAACGTGCCAGCAATTAATCAAACACACAATGGGTCGAAACATGCGATACGTATTAATGGATATCAAAATTGTGGTAGGTTTGGAATCAACATGTTGCAAAAATCCTTCCAATCTTCTGTAAGCGGAACCGCCAGAATCAACTTTTCGTACGCCTTGGTCATGCAAGGGCCACATGATGGTAGCGATGCCCCTGGAAATGCTTTCTTCGTAGCAAGGGTATTGGATGAAAATGGGATAGAAGTGGGAACAAGGATATGTGTTCCTGCTCACTCTTCAGGCGCTGGTTTCGAGTTTACTGATCTTCCAGATTGTAGTCACACTCCAGGATACATGAACCGTACATTGTGGCGGGACTGGGGATGCGATTTTATAGAGTTTAACGCCAAGGCCAACAAAACCTATACAGTTGAATTTTTCGTTTCTGCCTGTAAATGGAATGTACATTATGCTTATGCTTATGTCGACGACATCTGCGCTGATGTTAAATGCTGCCACGTTCCGGCACCACCAGAGAATTTAAATTGTGAGCCTAAAGAAGGAGCGAGCTATCTTTCCTGGGACCCTGTTCCTGGCGCAGTTTCCTATAAGGTATATTTAGTTCATGATTATCTGACTTGTTGCGGTGCTCCCAACCCGCCTACTCCTATTGTGACAGAATATTTGACCAGCACACCCAACATAACCGTTAGTTATGCAACTGTAAATTGCTTTTCCTGGAAAGTATTAGCGATAATGCCGGATGGCTGTGAAACCTTGTATTCAAACAAAGAATGTTCTTGCTGGCCGCCGCCGCCGCCGCCGCCAACTGGCGGGAAATGTACCCCTTCCGATGACGGAAGCGTATTATCCTGGAACCCGGTACCAGGTGCTGCTTACTATAAGGTATTTGTTGTTCACAATTATGAGCTGTGCTGTCCGCCACCCAATCCTGCCACACCAATAATAACGGAGTACATTTCTGCAACTACAACAATGACTATCACAAACTCCACCTTAAATTGCTTTTCATGGAAGGTGAAGGCAGTAATGCCCGACAGCATTGAAACCTTTTACTCAGACAAGCAATGCTCTTGCTCCCCAGTTCCTCCGCCGCCAGACAGCTTGAAATGTACACCAGTTATTGGAGGCAGCTACCTTTCTTGGGCACAAGTACCTGGTGCTGCATATTACAAGGTTTACATCGCTCATAATTACCAGGACTGTTGCCCCGGCCCCTATCCACCTGCTCCCGTCTTCACAGAATATATAACAGCTTCGAATAATATGACTGTTTCTTCGTCAACTGTCGGCTGTTTTTCATGGAAAGTTATGGCAGTAATGTCCAATGGGCTTGAAACGCTCTATTCTTATAAATTGTGCTCCTGCACACCTCCAAGAGACGGGAACAAACCCGACATGAATAGCTATGTTGATTCAACAACAGGAATTTCAATTTTGATAACGCCTAATCCTGCAGCCGACTACATTAAAATAAGATGTAACACGCTACATGGAAAACCTAATAAAAAACCACTAATACTACAAGTGTACAACAGCCAAGGCATGCTCGTGCTTAAAAAGCAATTAGAGGGGGAACTTTCATTAGATGTTCGTTCTTACAATGAAGGCAGTTACTTTTATGAAGCCTTGAATCAAGATCATGTAGTGTACAAAGGCAAGTTCCAAATTAGACATCACTAAAGAGCTCACTTATAATCTGAGAAAAATATTGCTAGAAAGTAGAGAGCAGGATCGAATTCTGCCCTCTGCTTAGTATATCCAGAGCAATCTATTAAGTTTTCGATCGTTCGGAATTTATCGAATTGATTCTGCTAAGTAATACGAAGTAGCTATCCTGCTCCTACGAGGGCAAGATATGAAACATTGCCAAAGCTTATTCGTGAAACCTGAAGGAGCGGACAAGGCCTATGCTGAAGGCCATTTTTGTAATTCGATAGCACGTGTACGAATGATTGTTATGACAAGCTATACTTTCACTTTGTTAATGCCAATATGGTTAAACTGAATCCCCCCCGCAGGTAAATTTCTGCAGAAAGTATGAAAAGACGCCCATTGGAGCGTCTTTTCTGCGTTTGAAGGGAAGGATCTTACTGGAGTTCGATGTTTCTGAATGGCACACCGACCCGGACACCCAGCGTAAGCGCATCCAGGAAGTTTCTCCCGTTGTGAGGAATATAATTGTTGATGCTGCCTATTAAGCCGATCGTGCCGTCGGAAACCACTCCCTTCGATTTTGTCAATGAAAACAGCACGCCCGCCCGGAATGAATACGAGGGGCGGTATTCGATCAGTTGCGGCGTATTGGACTTGATGTTTATGGCTGCATACAGCTCTCCGCCTATAATTTTATTCCTTCCGAAAAAGCCTAAGGCGCCGGCCTGCGGCGTGAAGCCCAGGTAGGATTTATTGTATACGGAAGCAATGGAAGAAACGTCGAGCGCAGATACGTCGTTCCTTTCCACAATGGCCGTATTGCCGCCTATCAAGGTATTGCCTTCCCATTTGAAGTCCTGCAGCCCGTACTGGTTCTGAACCGAAGCGCCCCCATAAACATAAGCAAGCACCCTGGGCGTATTCCAAACGAAATTGTACGTCAGCGTAAGCATGTACAGCCTGTAATACTCGCTTTTCAGCGTATCGTTGAACAGGTGCGATGTCAGGGAATCATTAAAAATATTGTACCCTTGGTTCCCGAAGGAAAAATTCCCGCTCAGCCAGTGCAGCGTATACCCGTTCACAGCCGCGGTCTTCACTTCCGCCTTGCTGATCTCTTCGGTGATATATGCCTTAATGGTGCTGCAATCGCTAAACTCTGCCAAAAAATGATCTGTGTAAAACTGCAGGCTGTCCTGCTTCTTCAGCAGCAGCTCCTCATACTTTTTCAGGTCCTTGTCCGAGAGCATGTGCTTAATGCTGTCCAGCGATCCTTGCTGCAAAGACAGTTTTTCCTTTAACGCAGTAATTTCCCTGGTAACGGTTGCCGTATCGAAATCCTTATAGGCTACAAGCGTGGCCAGGATCTTTCTCTCAAGGGTATCCCTGGACGCAACCAGCTTCCTGCAATCCTCTTTCTTATAGAACAAGGTGCTCTTCATTTTGACGTCGAAGCCGGTGCTTACCGTAAAGCCTTTGCTGTAGGAGCCGCCCTGAAAGATGGAAAGCATCTTTCCTTCCGTCTTGCCGGCCAGGCCTATATTCCAGAATGCGGATCTGCCAACCCTGAAATTGGCGTTACCGCTAACCACGGTAGTCTTGTCGTCTATCTCCAGGTTCGCGGCGGTCCCGTTGGTCACCAGGTCGTTGTTTTTGACCACAACCTTTGCAAATATCTGCTTCGTAAGCTCATTAAAGGTTGTAGGGGATACAAATCGTCCGTGCTCGCAGTCATAGCCTTTTTCGGCTTCCTGTACAGTACGGATGGCTTTGTCTATCACGAATTCGTTTCTATGGCTTAACGTGCCCTGGCCGATTGCGATGAGAGGAAGAAGGGAAACAGGTAAAAAAAGCAGGATCTTTTTCATAGCAGGGTTTAGGTGGTTTTGGTTAGATAATGGCAGGCAATGTAGAAAAAAACGATCAATCATACAATGTTGATTTTAAGCATTGCCGGCCATTTTTCATGCAGGAATTCCGCCTGCCGGCATGCCCGGAAAACATTGCATGAAGGCCTGCTTCTGGGAGATATATACGGCAGCGGCAGAAGGGGTAAATAATATGCCTGTAACAAAAAGCAGGACCCGGCTGTTAGTATCTGGCACGATGAAAAGTGCCGCGGGTAAACCGGATAGGAAGACACAACCGATAACAGCCTTTATGAATCACATGGTACGGAATGCGCAGGGTATGTATTACCTGGTTACGGGCCTGTGGCCGGTGATCCACATCCATAGCTTTATGCTTGTTACAGGCGGGAAGACAGACGTATGGCTGGTAAAGATGGTAGGCCTGCTCTCCTGCGCCATAGGCTTGAGCCTGTTGCTGTGCCGTAATAGCGAAAGCCGCCTGGGAAGCCTTTTAGGCTTATGCTCGGCCGTTTCGTTTTCGGTCATTGATATTTACTATGCTGCCTCCGGCATCATTTCGAAGATATACCTGCCCGATGCGGCGGTCCAGCTGGTCTTTATCGTGGCGCATGGCTACAGGCTGCTGCGCGGGCCCAAAGAATAGCCCCAGGTATACGGCAGGCGCAGTTTTGCCTTGCCCGGGCAGGCTGCAACGGGGGAGAAGGGCGCGTAAGCGCTTGCACAGTTTGGGCAAGCGGATACCTAAGCCGGAACAGCCCTGGATATAGGGCTGTGAAAATCAGTAGCTGCAATTTCTGGCATGATAACTGCACCATTTCAGTAAACACCCGTACTATGACGAAGCAATCTGTATTTATCTGCGCATGCCTGGCAGCCGGCCTGTGGTCTTGCGGGAGCATGTCGAATGAGCAAGGCAGGGAAACGGCCGACTCGGCCTCGCAGGGGCGCCTGCAGGAAGGGCCCCGGGGCGCCCATACGCCCTTGAACGAGCCGGAAAACAGGAGCACGGCAGCCGACACGTCAGCAGCCCCCGGCACTGCGCAAGAGCCCGGAAGAAGCGGCAGGTGATTTGCACCGGAACAGACGACAGGTCAGGGAATGACCTTGCCGCGGCGCTGTCTCCTCCCGGAGAACCGGAATTTTTGTTGTAAAATTTTATACTCATGGATGCAATGGATCAGCACAAGAAGACCGCCCGAAAAGAAAAGACGGCCTGGTGGAATAAAGACGTATACCTGAACGTAAGCCCCAAAGAGGCATACATAAGGCTGGTGGCAGGCGTTGCGCTTCCTATCTCGATAGCATGGCTCCGCAGTACCGCCTACATTATCATTATCTCTGTAGTGTCCTGTTACCTGTTTATCTCCAGCCTGATGCTGTTTTGCTTTGTAAAGTACTGCTGGAGGCATTACATACTTAAGAAAGCGGACCCGAAAGTAAAAGACCCCGACATGCCTGTGGAGAAGCTGTGACGGGCTTCTGACGCGGTCCTGCAGGTTGCCGCAGAAGGGAACGGCAGGTAAAGGCGAAACAGGAATCCTATTTTGATCAGAAAAACTGCCGGCCGCCATAAGCCGGTGGGCAGGCCGCAGGGCGGCCGGAAAAAACAGGAACCTCATGGTGCAAAAACTGAATGTAAGCCAAAAGCTGATAAGCGCTCACCTCCTGAGCGGCAATATGACCGCCGGTTCGGAGATCGGCCTGAAAATAGACCAGACACTTACCCAGGATGCTACGGGCACCATGGTGATGCTGGAGCTGGAAGCCATGAGGCTGCAAAAAGTAAGAACGGAATGCTCGGTCCAGTATGTGGACCATAACCTCTTGCAGGCAGATTTCAGGAACGCGGACGACCACATCTTTCTACAGTCGGCAGCGGCCAGATTCGGCTTTTGGTTCAGCCGCCCCGGCAATGGCGTCAGTCATCCTGTGCATATGGAGCGGTTTGGCATTCCCGGCAAGACTCTGGTCGGTTCCGACAGCCATACGCCTGCGGCAGGCGCGCTGGGCATGCTGGCCCTGGGAGCGGGCGGGCTCGATGTAGCCTTTGTTATCATGGGTGAGCCGCTATATATCAAAATGCCCAAGATCCTGGGCGTGAAGCTTGCCGGCCGGCTGCCCGACTGGGTGAGCGCTAAAGACGTAGTGCTTGAAATGCTGAGGCGTTATGATGTACACGGATGCCGCGGGATGATCATCGAATATTACGGTCCGGGATTGGCTGCCCTGAGCGCGATGGACAGGCATGTCATTGCCAACATGGGCACGGAAATGGGAGCCACCACATCCGTCTTTCCTTCAGACGAGGAAACATTACGCTTCCTCAAAGCCCAGGGTAGGGAGGCCGACTGGCAGGAGCTGACGGCCGACGGGGGCGCCGTGTATGACCTCTATGATGAAATAGACCTCTCTGCCCTTGCGCCCCTTATTGCGCTGCCCAGCAGCCCGGGCAAAGTACTTCCCGTTTCGGAAGTGGAGGGGCTCGATATTGCCCAGGTGGTGATCGGCTCCTCGGCCAACCCGGGACTCAGGGATTTCTGGATCGTTTCCGAGATACTGAAAGGGAAAAAGATAAGCGACCTGGTATCGCTCGATATAAACCCGACCTCGCGGCAAATGATGGGGAACCTTATTGCAATGGATGCCTTGCTGCCTCTCTACCAGGCCGGCGGACGGCTGCACCAGGCCGGCTGTATGGGCTGCATCGGCATGGGGCAGGCTCCCGCAACCGGCAAGCGGAGCCTGAGAACGTTCCCGAGGAATTTTCCCGGCAGGTCGGGTACGCTCGACGACCAGGTTTACCTGTGCAGTCCCGAAACGGCAGCCGCATCGGCCCTGACAGGAAAGATCACGGACCCGCGCCGCCTGGCCGAGGGCTACGGTATGCGTTACCCTCAATTTAAACACCCGGAAAAAGAGATAATCAGCCAGGACATGCTCATCCCTCCCTCTGCCTCCGATACAGAGCTTGTAAAAGGCCCCAATATCGTGTCCCTTCCCGCTTTCCCTGTTTTGAAAGACCAGTATTCTGTCCCGGTGTTGCTTAAAATGGGAGATAACATATCAACCGACGAGATCATGAAGGCGGGAGTACAGGTGCTGTCTTACAGGAGCAATATTCCCGAGATCAGCAAATGGGTATATTCCGTGATCCGGGAGAACTTTTACGCGCAAGCCCTCAGGGCAAAAAGCGAATACGGGGGCCATATTGTCATTGCAGGGAGCAACTATGCGCAGGGGTCAAGCCGCGAGCATGCAGCCATCGCTCCCAGGTATCTCGGGCAGATCGCAGTGATCGCCAAAAGCTATGCCCGCCTTGGATGGCAGAACCTGGTAAACTTCGGAATCATTCCTTTTGAGTTTGAAGATCCCTCCGACTATGACCGTATCCAGGAAGAGGACCTGATCGCCTTCGATAACCTGCTCAGCTGCTTTAACCTTGACCATCCGATTTCCGTTATCAACAAGACCAAGAATGAGGTCTACCAGCTGAAACACAGCCTGAGCGAACGGCAAAAGAAAGTATTGCTCCACGGCGGGGTAATTAACTACTTCAGGATGCCCAGGGAAAGCCCCGAAACCTCTACCGTCAGCTCGGAGAACTGACAGGCAGCGTTTCGCCCTGCAAGACTGTTGGCAGCAATGCGGTAATCAATCTTGGAAATTCATGCAATGGACGCTCATAAGGCACAATACGAAGTCATTATCATCGGTGGAGGGTTTGCAGGCGCTTCTGCAGCCCTCACGCTCGGCAGGCTTAAGCGATCTGTTTTGATGCTGGATAGCGGCAGCCCCTGCAACCGGTACAGCGATGCGGTGCATAACCTGCTGCTGTCGGAAGGCGTTTCGCCGAATGATGCAAAAGACGGTTTTAAGAAGAGTTTGTCCGGCTACCCCACGGTGACGTGCAGGGAAGATGCGGCAGCATCGCTTGAGCGCGGCGACGGTATATGGACGATCGCCACGGCATCGGGTGCGGCGTTTACCGCATTGCGGGTACTTTTTTGTACCGGGCTTGCCGACCGCCTGCCGCCGGTGCCCGGTATGGAGGCATGCTGGGGAAAGACGGTCTTACACTGCCCGTATTGTCACGGGTACGAAATGCGGGGGACGGTCGGTATTGCCACCTCCTCCGTGGATGAATCCCTGGCCCTTGCATCAGTGCTGCACAGCCTGGGCTTAAAGATGGTCCTGTTTACAGCCCCTGCCCCTGAACTCACTGAAAGCCAGGCAAGGCTGGTAAATAAGCTCGGGGTGCTTCTGACAGAAGGCACCCTTGCGGCATTGCACCACGACCACGGGAAGCTGCGTGCCGTATTGCTTGCCGACGGAAGACAGGCAGCGCTTGATTATTTATATATCGGTTCCGTGGCAGTACAGCATTCTGACCTGCCCGTGAGGGCGGGATGCGAGCTTACCGACCGCAACCTGATCCGGATAAACGACTTTCACGAAACTTCTGTACCGGGGATATTTGCAGCGGGCGACTGCTGCAGCACGATCAGGTATGCTTCGGCGGCCATGGCATCCGGCAATATCGCGGCCTCATTTATCCACCAGGACCTTTGCAGGTCGTTTGCGACCTGATAGCTGTTTCATAAAACCACTTATTTGCAGACCCGATGAAATTAGGAGAAGGAATTTTAAAGCTGCTTTCGAAATTATACGAGCCGGAAACTATGGTGGAGCGGACCTACAGGGGGAAGGATCTTGCATTCAGGACCGATTCCGAAGGCAGGCCCATACTACTGTTTATTGGCAGAAAACAGCCCGGCGGCCAGATAAAAGGAGATCGTTTTGCAAGACGATACGCAGTAGGCGGCGACGGCTCTGTATTGAAAGATCACTGGGATTACAAGGGTAAAGCATCTTAGCGCCCCGGGGCCGGGGTGTTCCTGCACAGGCTGCACATTATTGCCGGGCCGGCTATCCAAAGGGCGTATCACTAACCTGCTTATCTGCGGCTTCCAATAGAAAGGGCGGAACACCACAGCCGGTCCTTCGTCGTTAATGGAAACAGTTTGTCTATCGCAGCAGGGTCACATTGCCCTGGTAGCTTTCTTCGGCGCCGTTGGCGAACTCTACCTTGATCATGTAGATATAAACGCCGCCCGGCTGGTCTTTCCCGTTGAAGCGCCCGTCCCAGCCGCGCCCGTCTGCCCGGCTCGTTTCAAAAACGACCTGCCCCCACCGGTTCAGTACCTGCATCCGGAAAAACGTTACGGAAGCGGAAAGCTCCTGCCTGGGAAAGAAGTAGTCGTTATACCCGTCGTTGTTGGGCGTAAAGGCATTGGGTATGTCTATGTAGCAATCCTTGGCAATATGCACGGTTCCGGAGTTGCTGCAATAAGGCGTATACAGCGTGAGGCTGATGTCGCCATGATGCTTTACGGTTATTTCCCGGCTGTGCTCGCCGGTGCTCCATTCGTAACGGGCATCTTCCGGAGCGGCAAACCTGTTTTTTAATACGAAGGGTGCGCCATGCAGGCAAAGGCTTGTATCGGGGCCGAGATCTACCTGGGGCATGGCATACACCGTGACCGAATCGCGGCGCGTCCTGCTGCCGCACCCCGGCGTATAGGCGGTGGTGGTAATGAAGTACAGGCCTGCCTCGTCGTAGGAATGACTCAGGGTCAGGCTGGCCCGGCCGCCTCTTCCTGCTGCAGGATCGCGATCGTCCTGCTGCAGCGCATAGCCGTCGCCGAAATCCCAGGCCAGCAGTGTGAAGCCTTGCGGGTAGCCCAGGGTAAAACGGGCTTCATCTCCCTGGCAAAGATGGTACTTGTCGATCTCCACTTCCACCTCGGGGAGGGGAGAAACCCATACAGACTTCCGGGCTGTATCTGTGCAGCCATCCGTATTGGTGATGGCCAGGGTTATGGTATATTGTCCGGGCTGGGCATAGCGGTGCGCCTGGTGAAGCTGCACATAGCTGAAGCCGTCGCCGAAATCCCAGTGGTTGATGTAATTGTTCCCTACAGAGAGGTTAGTGGCCAGGAGCGAATCGCTGATGCAAAGTGTGTCTGCGCTCAGACTGAAGTCGGCCCTTGCTTCGCTGACCCTTACTTCAACAGGAATACGCTGGCTCTCGCATCCATTTACCGTTTGCGTGACATACCAGGTAACAGACAGGCCGGTATTGGTCTGTATCAGCGGGGCAATGTCCGTGCCGGCTCCTCCTGCGGGCTGGCTGTACCAGCGTATATTTTGTCCCTGCGCGCTCAGTGAAAACGCCGGGGCGCCCTGGCATACTACAATGGAGGGCGGAGCCTGCGGGGGAGCGGGCTGGGGAGTGATGTCTACCTGTATGCTATCTCTTGCGCTTTCGCAGCCCTGGACCGTTTGCGATACATAATACATCCTGCTGCCTGGGAAACCGGTTGCCGGTACGGGTGCAGCGCCCGTGCCCGTGCCTCCGGCGGCGCTGTCGTACCACAGCAGGTTCGCGCCCGTGGCGGTCAGGGCTGCAGAGGCATCATTCTGGCAGTACTGGAGCGGACTTACCACCTGCGGCGGCGGGGGGATAGGGTTGACCGAAAGGTTGAGCGTGACAAGGGAGTCGCAGCCTGCTGCGGAAGTATAGGCTGCGGTGTAAAAGCCGCTGCTGTAATAATAGGTATTATGGAAAAAGACGCTGTCGCCCTGGCAGATAGTGATGGCAAATGTATCGTTTGAAGAGGTGCCTCCCGCTGCGCCGTTCAGCATACCGCTGATCCACGCGGCATTGGCCGGGGTATTGGGCATGCCCGGTGTTTCATTGGCAGGCACATTGCCTGCAACCCAGGCTGCCGACAGGTTGTACTGGTCGTTGCCGAGGTAGTACACTTTCTGGGAGCCGGAGCTGCTGATGTGTACCGGCGCTACTACGCCGCTGCCATAGCTCACTGCATGATAGGCGCTGCCGAGGTTGGCCGGGTCTATTACCTGTACGGCATCGTTGCTGTTGTTCAGGGCCAGGTTGGTCCATGTGGTGGCGGCGCCGAAGCCCGATGAAGGGTAGGTCATCGAAGAGCCGGAAGGTATGGTGTTGTGCATTTCCAGCAGCGGAGAGGTAATGGGCAGCACATACACTTTATCGTTGTTGGCATCGGTAGGGTCGGCGGGCGGAAGGCTTGCATTGATATCTCCGCTGTTGTAGATCACGATCAGCGAACCGTAAGGAACGCAGGACCAGGCCGGGTCGTCCTTAAAGCGGTAGCAGCCCGGCGAAATAGCTGTATTGCCGTACCAGCCGTTGTTGTCGTCAAACAGCCAGCCCCGTATGTCGGCGCAGCTGTCGTTGCAGCTGCGCGTGCCCAATACTACAAGCTCAAGGTATTCCTTATTGCCCGAAGCGCCCTGGGAAAACTCATTGACCGCCAGCTGGGCAGCTGCCTTTGATGCAAAGGCCATCCACATACAGGAAAACAACAGCGTGGTAACAGTTCTGAATAGCATGGTCATTATGTTGGTAAGGGTGGAAACAGGCGCAGGCTGCGGAAATAAGCGCTCCGGCTTCCGGCTGCGAAAATAGAAATGCGGGTAAGCATTGCCTATAATCCGATGGTTATGTAACTATGATTGTTATGTGTTTGGAGCTGGCAGTAATGGTTTTACTGCTTTGTAGCGGTCGATTGGTAACATTTTCATAATAGGCATCCCCCGCGCCAGGTAACAACGCCGGCCCTGCATTGCAGGGCCGGCGTACCTTCGAGCTATGCAGGGTCAGCGTACCAGCAGGATGTCGCCTTTGAGCAGTTCCTCTTCTCCCCGGGTATTCTCGGCACGTAACAGGTAGTAATAAGTGCCGAGCTCGCAGGGGGTCCCGTTAAAATATCCATCCCATCCCTTACCCAGCTGCTGGGTAGTTGCCACGGAATATACTCTTTGTCCCCATCGGTTGTACACCGAAAAATCCTTTATGTGATAATCGCGTGTAAAGCGCGGGCAGAAATAGTCGTTAAGGCCATCGCCATTGGGAGAGAAGGCGGACGGCAGGAATACCGAAGGCCTGGGCAGTACTTCCATGCGGAGCGCGGCCGTATCGGTACAGCCGTTCTTATTGACAGCGGTTACCTCCACAAAAGTCGGCTGGCTGGCTATGAGCTCCTGTGTCCTGGCAGCAGGGTCACTGAACAGGGCAGCCGGTTCCCATGCCAGTATGGAGTAGTCTGCACCCGAAGAAGTGGTAAGCGTAACTGTTTCGCCTTTTTCGGCAGGCCGGGGACTGTAATCCAGCCGGACGCGGAAGTCGTCTACATGTACGGTGGCCACGGCGGTACCGGCACAGTTTAGCTCGTTGGTTGCCTGCACAACATAGCTGGTAGTAGTTCCTGGACTGACCGTAATAGAAGGCCCCTGCGGGTAGCCCACCCATTGCAGCGGGTAGCTGCTGCTTGCCGACAGGGTTACGGTCTGTCCCTGGCATATTGTGGTGTCGGCAGGGCTGAGCGTAATTACGGGCGTATGGACGATGTTCAGGTATACCCGTTTATAAATACTGTCGCACCCGGCCGATGTAAATACGGTATCCACGATTTCCTGGCTCACGGTATAGGCTATGCCTTCATATACGATCTCCTGGCAGCCGCTGACGGTATCTCTTTGCAGGGAAGGCACCAGGTCCTGGATTAGGATATTGGTCTGGCGGTAGACGCTGTCGCAGCCCAGCGCAGAGAACAGCGTATCGCTAACGGCGGCGGAGCTGGTATAAGTAACGCCGTTGAACACGATCGGGTTGCAGCTGGTCAGCGTTTGGGCGGTTGCCTGCGGCACAACCAGCTGGAGCGTCAGGTGAAGGATGCTGTCGCAGCCGCTTGCCGTGAGCAGGGTATCGTGGTAAAGTCCGCCGGTGGTGAGCAGCGTACCGTCGAAGGGATAGCTTTCCCCGGGATTGATGCAGGCAGAAATATTGGTGTGCACCGTGCCGCCCGGATTGGCCAGCATTCCCGCGATCCATGCGGCATTGGCCGCATTGTTGGCTGCGCCGGGCGTTTCGTCTGCGGGAGCGTTGCCTACCGCATAGCTGGCAGCCGTATTGAATTGCCCGTCGGTAAGATAGTATACCCTGGCCGCGCCTGACTGGCTTTTATAGACTGTAGCCGTACCGGAAGATACGCTTCCGTAGGCAATGGAGTAATGCGCGGCGGCAGGATTGGAAGGAGCGGTCACGATAACGGCATCGCCGCCGTTGGCCAGGCCTATGGTGCCCCAGTTTCCCCCGGCGGCATAGGCCGTGGCCGGGTACACATAGCCTGCAGAGGAGGGAGATACCGGCGTAGCCGTGGTATGTTCGAGCAGGGTTGTATTGGACGGAACGACATACACATTATCGTTGTTGGCATCGGTCGGGTCGTCCGGCAGGGTAATGGAGGGGTTAAGGTCGCCGCTGTTGTACAGGAGAATGATAGCGCCATAAGGCACACAGGACCAGTTGGGGTCATTGGTAAAGCGCATATGGCCTGTGGCGATACCTTGTCCCGAGCCGGATCCGCACCATCCGTTGTTGTCGTCTATGATCCAGCCCCGGATATCCATGCAGGAGTCGCCTCCGCAGGTACGGGTGCCTGCTACCACCAGTTCTATATATTCCCTGGCGCCGTTGTTGCCCTGCGAAAATTCATTGACTATCAGCTGCTGGCCGCGTGCCGTAGGCAGGCCCGCCAGCAGCAGCAGAGGAAAAAGGTAAGTGCGTAATGGAAGCATATTGTTGTTATGTATTTACTTCATTGATCGGTAAGGGAAAATGATCACCGGTATACAAACCGGATCACATTTACCTGGTTCCCGGATGCAATCCTTATCAGGTAGATTCCTGGCGCCATGCGGCCGCTGAGGTTTACCGGGAGCCGGAGCTCCCTGCCGAGTGTACCGGTTTCCCGGCTATAGATGCTCCGCCCGGCCTGGTCCACGATGTCTACAGCCGCTTTGCTGCCTGCTACGCTGCCGGACAACGTAAAGGCGCCGTTGTTGGGGTTGGGATAAAGCGTGAATATGTCTTTCCCTCCGTTAGGCCCGCCGATGGCCGTGCTGCCGCCTGCATCCTGTATGGTAATCTTGATCGCGATCCAGGGCGAATAATAGCCTGTGCCGCATTGGGTACGGATATGAAAGTAGTGGATGCCGGGCAGCAATGCCGAAGCATGGTAGGCCGTGTCTGTAGTGAATGTTCCTGACACGGGGTCGCCCGGCGAAGTGTCCAGCGCCACTTCATAGCCTTCTGCGCCTTCTACAGGCGACCAGCGGAATATCGCAGCGGATAGCTGGATATCGGTCGAGATAAGGGTAAGCGGTACCAGGCAGGGCGGAGGCGGCATGAGTATGCTCGCCACGATGCTATTGCTGCTCACGGTATCCGGATCGGCGCAGGGAGCGTTGCTGACGAGGATGCAGGTGATCACATCGCCCGAATCCAAGCTGAGGTCTGTGTAAGTAACGCTGTTGGTACCCACATTCAGCCCGTTCTTCTTCCATTGCAGTACCGGCGCGGTGCCGCCATTGCTCAGGACAGCGGTAAAGGTAACCGGCGTGCCGGCCGGCACTGTGCCTGCAGGCGAGGCGCCGATGCCTACCGCCGGCAATACGGAAGGAATGACCGTAAGGTTGAGGGTTACCGTGCTGTCGCAGCCTGCGCTCCCCTGGGTAGTATAAACAGCTGCGCTGGCTCCTCCGGCAGCGACGGTGATGCCGTTCCAGGTATAGGGCAGTTCCGAAGCGCAGAGGGTAACCGATTCGGTGGCATGTACGGTGTCGCTTACGTCCAGGTTAAGGGTAACGACGCTGTCGCAGCCTGCAAGGTTGGTAGTTGTGTAGACGGCTGCGCCGGGCCCGCCCGCAGCGACGACAATGCCATTCCATGTATAGGGCAGCTGGTTTTCACAAATGCTGACCGTTTCGGTCGTAGCCGATGTGTCATGTACGATCAGGTGCAGCGTGACCACGCTGTCGCATCCTGCGGCATTCGGTGTGGTAAACACGGCTGCTGCAGCACCGCCGGCCGTAATGCTGATGCCGTTCCAGGTATAGGGCAGCTGGTTGCTGCAGATATTTTGCACTACGGTGTGGGCAGAAGTATCGCGTATAAAAAGCCGGAGGGTTACGGTGCTGTCGCATCCGTTCGTTGTTTGGGTAACATAGGTTGCGGTGGTACTGTTGCCGCTTGGCGGGGCGTTCACGGTTAACCCGTTCCATGTATAGGGCAGCGCATTCCGGCACAGGGTATCGAAAACCGTTACCGCGGCCGTATCGTGGATTACAAGATCAAGGGTAACTATACTGTCGCACCCGTTCGATGCCGTTGCCGTGTAGACGGCATAGGCTGTTCCTGAAACTGCCGTGGCGGGTATGGTAATGCCGTTCCATACTGCAGGCAGGTCGTTGCGGCAATAGCTTTGCTGATCGGTAAAGGTTACTGTGTCCCGCACGAACAGGTCCAGCGTAACGATGCTGTCGCAGCCATTGGCAGCGGGCGTGGTATAAGTGGCGGTAGCGGTATTGCCTGCAGGGGCAGGGAGTGTGATGCCGTTCCAGGTCAGGGGGAACTGGTCCCGGCAGGTCGTATCGTATACCGTATGGGTTACCACCGGTATTACGGTCAGCGTAAGGTACACAATGCTGTCGCATCCGCCCGCATTCTGCAGCGTATCGCTGGTTACCGCAGTGCCGCCGGCCGGCACGCTGATGCCGTGCCAGAGGTAGGGCAGCTGGTTGCTGCAGGTGGCAGCCGTTTCGGTAACGGAATCGTTGGTGCAGCAGCTGATCACCGTAAGGTTGCTGCCGTTGTTGGGCGCAATAATGGCAGGGTCGCTGCTCACCACCCGTATGCGGTAAGCGGTGCCGGGCGGGGTCCCGGCAGGGATCGTGGCTGCAATGGCGCCGGCGGTGGTGCCCGCGAGGCTGCCGATGTTGACCGGGCTGGCAAAGGACCCGGAAGCATCCGATAGCTGCGCGGTAAAAATATTGCCGCTGTTATAGGTCCCGAAGAGCGTATAAGGCACGCTTAGGGCGGAACCTGCACAAATAGGGCCGGTGCTGATATTGGTGCCGGTAAAAAGGCCTATATCCCCGACTTTGACCAGGAAAGCATCCAGGCCGCCGCCCGCCGTTGGCTGATAGGTGCCCGGAAGCGCAATGCCTGCGGCCGAATTGGTTTGCCCGCTCAGGTAAATGTTGTGATGCGGGGCATCCTTGCCGCAGATGATCCTGTCCATGCCGGGACCTCCGTAATAGCTGCCCCAGAGCCTGTTGCCTGCGCTGTTGAACTTCACCACGAAACCATCGAGATTGCCTCCGCCGTACGTATTCTGGAAGCCTCCGCCGGCAATGTTGTTGGGAGAGGTAGTCTGGCCGGTAAGCAATACGTTCCCGTCGGGGTCCACAAAGCCCTGGGTAGGGAAGTCGGAACCGCTGCCGCCATAATAGCTGCCCCACAGTCTGCTGCCTGTAGCGCTGAACTTCACAATGAAGGCATCGGTGCCGCCTCCGTAAGTGCTCTGGAAGCCGCCGCTGTTGTGCAGGGTATCAGCCGTGTAGGTTTCACCGGCCATATACACGTTCCCGGCGGCGTCGGTCATACAGGTCCGGCCATAATTGGATACCTGTGCGCCGCCGCAATAGAAGGTGCCCCATATTTTGTTGCCCGAAGAGTCCATCTTGATCAGGAAAGCGCAGTTGCCCGTACCGGAATTGGGCTGGAAGCTGCCTGGGGTGGCTATACCGCCGGTAATACTTGTGTTGATCCTTAACCCGGTAATAAATATATTATTGTTATTGTCGGTGGTGCAGCCTCCGGCCTGGCCGTTGCAATAGGTAGCCCAGATGCGGTTGCCGGCCGGTCCGAACTTCGCGAGCACAGAACCTATTGCGATTGCGGAGGGGAGGGTATCCTGGAAGCCTCCGCCCGCGAGCCCGGTGCTGGCAGGGGTAGTGGGTACGTACAGGTATACATTGTTGTTTGCATCCGTGCAGAGCCCGCTGGTTTCGGTCGTGGCGCTGCCGTCGGTGCCGGCGCCGCCGTAATAAGTGGCCCACAGCCTGCTGCCCGCGCCGTCGAACTTTACCAGGAAGGCATCGGCGCCTCCGCCGGGCGTATTCTGGTAGCCGCCGCTGGCCAGGCCGGGCGATGTGGTCTGGCCAGAGAGGAATACATTACCCGCAGCGTCGGTGGCGCAATCAATGCCGGCATCGTTGCCCGCTCCGCCATAATAGGTGGCCCAGAGCAGGTAGCCTGAGCTGTCGAATTTGGCCAGGAAGGCATCATTACTGCCGCCGGGATTGTTCTGGAAGCCGGCCTGGGCAATGCCCGAAGCCGAAGAGGTGGTGCCAGCCATATATATGTTCCCGCCGCTTTCTACGGCAACACTGTTGCCGGCATCGGCCCCTGTGCCGCCGTAATAAGTAGCCCATACTACCGCAGGGTCGATCACCAGGGTACTGCCGGGCACCGCCGCGACTTCAAAACCTACCGAGCCATCGGCATGGCGCCGGAAGCGGCTGGGCACCCTTTGCCCGTCCGCAAAGCTCAGGGGCGCTTTTTCCGTTACCGTTCCCAGCTCCGTGCTTATTTGCAGGGCGCCGTCCCTTGTAATGGCAAGGTCGCGGGCATGGCGGAACTTCAGCCTGATGTCGTCGGGGTTTCCTCCGGGATGCACCACAAAATCATATTTCAGGTTTGGTCCTTCGCAATACAGCACCCAGTCTATATGCGGATATATCTGTTCGTATACGATCCTTTCATAGCTTTCTACATTACGGATGCCCTCCGGATGCGCTGCAAGGTAGTAGTGATAGACTGCAGGGCTTTTATGTTCCCTGCGTATCGCCGCATGCGGGTTGGCGCCTGCCAGCTCCATCGAAAAGCGGCTGGTCTGCGTGAGAGCTGCGCTGTCTGCGCCGGCTGCAAGGCTTCGGCTGAATTGATAATGGATGCCGGTGGCGGTAACAAACAACTGTGCCTGGCCGCCCGCTGCCGTAAACAGGACATCCTGCCTGGGGCGGCCCTGCCGGTCGGTGACCTGCCCCCGGTTCTCGATGAAGTGGAACGGAAGCCGGAGCGGTTTTCCTTCTGGCAGGCTGCGGGCCTGCGCTGCCGTGACGACCAGCAGCAAAAGAGCACAGTGAAGTAGTTTTCTTATCATTTTCTGGTTGATTAGGCAGGGGGCAGATTCCCCAATGGCCATTACAGGCTGTAATCAGCAGCAAAGCTATTTTACGGCACTGTGCGCGCCTATAATCCTATTGTTATGTATGGTGTATCGCTATGTTTAAAAATGTGCAGGACAACCTTCTGTAAATGTGTATAGCTTATTGATAACATTAAGATAATGCCTTGCCGCAGAAGCCTTGCGCGCTAAGGGAAGCAAAAAAGAGGCTGCCTTACGGGGCAGCCTCAAACACGTATACCATAAGGTATAGTCTACATCCACTTATTTTTTCACAAACTTCTCTGTCTTCAGCAGCGAAGTGTTGTGCTCGTTATATACCTGCACCAGGTACATGCCGCTTACGAGTCTGCTTACGTCTACACGTGCGCCTTTCTGCTCGATCAGTTTTTTACCGTCGATGCTCATGATCACTACGTTTACCTTTTCAGGAGCGGTAATGTTCAGTTCGCCTTCGGCAGGATTGGGGTAGATGCTGATACGGGCGTCCTGGTTCTGGTTCAGGTTCAGGGCTACTGTACCTTTAGCCAGGGCCACGCCGTCGCCGATCACGCTCATAGAGTTGATCTGCAGAGTGGTGGTAGCAGTACCGTCAAAGCCAAACACGGCGAAGTCAACACCGGCAGGCCCTACGGCTACGGGGCTGGCGAAGGTGAATACTTCTTCGTTATGGCTGTAACCGCAATCGTCAGTTTCTACGGCAACAGGAGCGCTGTAAACCCAGCCGCTGCCGTCGTTGTAACCGAGGTATGCCTGGTAGTTGCCTGAAGGTTGCTTGCGCAGTGTGGCGCGTACATTGGTAGCATTGAAACCGCCGGCAGAAGACAGGTTGATCACAGCCTGTCCGTTGGTAGCAGGATCCTGTACGGTAGTAGTGTTAGTCAGGCCGGAGATACCGCCGTTGCCGCAGGTAGCAGCGCTGCCCCAGTTAGCCAGGGCGAGGTTGGCAGCGGTAGCGTCGGCAGAGCCGTATACATTGGTAGAGTTTCCGTTACGGCCTACGTACAGGGCTTTGGTGTTGGGGTGATAAGCAACGAGCGTATCCCTTGAGATACCGAAGCATCCGCCTACAGTGCTGCGGTAGGTAATGATGGCATCACCAGGCAGGTGCGGTGTGGCTTCGCCGGTAATTTCGTCGATAGAGATCACGCTGGTATCATTGCTCCTCCAGGTGCCGCCGGGTACTGTGCTGGACAGGCTGTAGGTAGTGCCGATCAGTACATGGTCGTAAGGCAGGCCGGTGCTGGGCAGCGCGCCAGAGATTGTGCCGGCATTGGCAGGAGTGGGGTGTACGGTTACAATGCTGGGTTCAGAGTAAGCTACGCTGCTGCCGTCGCAGATAATGCGCATACGGTAGTAAGTAGTGTCAGGGTCTACGCCGGCGTGCATTACAGGAGTCTGGTATACTACGCCGGTTGCATCGGTAATGTCGGACCAGTTGCTGCCGTCCAGCGAGGTTTCCCACTGGTATTCGATGCCTACGCCAGCGATGCCGCCTGTGCCCAGGTTGTAGTTCAGGAAGCGGTAGCCGCTGTCGCAGATGTTGGCTACGGCGGGCAGTACAGAGTCGGCAGTGGTAACGATACCGCCGTTGCAAAGCGCGTCGGTAGAAACGATACCGTATACTTCCAGGGTGTTCAGCTGGAATGTGCCGCCGTTAGCGCCGGGAGCGAAGGGGAATACGGCAACTTCCAGGCTGTCGGTAATACCGGTGATGGTCGGGTTGGGGTTAGCAGTTACTCCGGTGTTGAAATCCCATGAGTTGGCGCTGGCGCCGCAGCTTCCGCTGGTCAGGGTTACATCGGCGTTTTCAGCAATCCAGCCGGAAGGCACGCCGTTGCTCCAGTATTGGTAAGCGATGCGTGCTTTGGTGGGACCGGTGCCGGATACGCGGGCGCGGGCATGGATGCGGAATACGTTCAGGGCTTTGCCTGCGTCAGGATACACTTTGAAACCTACGTGGGCGCTGTCTTCGTTGTAAGCGGTGTTGGCCACGTTCACGGTCAGGCCGCTGATACCGCCGCTGCCGCAGGCTGTGGCTGCACCGAAACCGGTGGCATATACATTGCTTACCTGGTCGCCCGGCACGGGAATTACCTGTGTGCTGGTGCCGTTTACGCCGGCATACAGCGCCAGGGTGTTAGGCCATACTACGTTTACGTTTACGCTCTGGGCGCCCACGCAGCCGGTGGAAGGATCTGTAACTTCATAGCGCAGGGTGGCATTGCCGCCGAATACGCCGGTAGCGTTGCCGGAAGCATCTACAGAAGCTATGTTGCTGTTGCTGGTGTACCACAGGCCGCCGGGAGTAGCGCTGGACAGCGTCTGCGTAGTACCTACGATCAGCGGAGCGGTATAGCCGGTGATGGGAGCTACGGCCACATTGTTAACGTTCACTACGGCAGAGGCAGTAGTGTCTTTGTAAGAAGCGCTGGCAGCGCAGCTTACGATTGCACGATAATAAGTGGTAGCGTTCAGCGCCGGGGTAGTATAAGTGGTGTTGGTAGCGCCGCTGATGTTGGCCCAGGTGCTGTTGTCCGGAGAAGACTGCCACTGGTAGCTGATGCCGGAACCGGCAGTAGCGCCGGTCAGGGTCAGGCTGGTAGAGGTGCCGCCGCAAATGGGGCTGGCGCCTACAGATACGCTTCCTGCATTCGGAACAGCTGCGCAGGAAGAAGAAGCGGCATCAAACACGTCCTGTGCGGTGATACGGTGCGTAGCTGTGTTGGCGGTAGCGCCCAGCATTTTTACTTTAACGACAACCAGGGAGTTGCCGGTAATGCCGGGGATAGTAATTACCTGCTGTGTGCAGGAAGTGGTAACCGGGAAGGTAGCCACGTATACGTCGTTGCCCGGGATGTTTCCGATGTTGTAGTAAACCTGCCCGGAAGTAGGGCCTGCGGCAGACGATTTGGTGTTTTTGAAAGTCATGGTTACATCGCCGGTATAGCCGGTAGTATTGATCGTATACTGCCAGTATCCGTTGCCGGGCGAGTACCACCCGTTGGCATAATAACCGTTACCCACGCAGGAGGAAGTAGCGGTCATGGTTTGGGTGCAGGTAAAAGCCGTTACCGGAATGTTCAATGCATGAGCGCTTCCGGCCAGCAGTTGCAGCGCCAGCATAAATACGCTGCCCAGCAGCATGGCGGCGGCGCTTTTCTGTGTTTTGTTCTTTTTGCGGAGACAGGGGATGCCTGGTGTTTGGGCAGATCCGGTGAAAGCCCCTTTGTTGCTTTGGTTCATAAAAGAAGGTTTGTGAATGCTCATCACACTGGAACAGTGTTTTTTTCCAGTGCTTATTTTGAACGCGTACCTTGTGGTCGGATACTGTGTAGCTGGGGTCGGATACGATGTAAAAGTAGGACGGAAAACGGGGCTGTTCCTAATTATTAAATTGTAACGGGCATGTTACCTTAAAGGGAAAAAACAGCCGGTATAACGGACGGAAATAAAAACATGAGTTACCCTTCCTTCCATGTTAAAAAAGCGATAAGTTCAGGTGGGTTCCAGTAGTTGGTGTCAGCACAAACTAACAAGGAATAGGATGGATTTTAACCGGAGACCGGGGTAACTCATGGTATCCGACCAAGATACTCCGTAAAGTTAAACAGCCGTTGCACAGCCGCTATCCTACGATGATTATGTAGGGCAATGCTTCATTCGTAAGGCGTTCGTTAGTAGGTGGTTGAAAATCTGATTTAACAATTAAACAATATGTATACCCCCTGTAACCCTTGCCGGACGGGCTTTGCAGGGAGATGCTTAAAGCAGAAGGGCACCCATTTATGATGGGTGCCCCGGTGCACAGATAGCCTAAGCTGGGTTATTTCTTTACAAAGCGCAGGCTTTGTCCGTCGCTTGTCCGGACAAAGTAGATGCCGGGCAATAATCTTTGAATGTCTATGGGTAAGGCGGTACCGGTTGCCTGTACATTGTTTCCAGACAGCACTTCCCGTCCCGCGGCATCAGTAATATGATAAGCTGCGCCTTCTTTCATCCCTTCCAGGTACAGGGTCTGCCCAGCCGGATTGGGGAATGCGCCGAGCAGGCCGGCATTGCTTCTGTTGCGCAGCACCACTATGCCGGAATAGTTCAGGCTGCCGTCCTCGTCTACGATCTTCAGTCGGTAATAAGCTGTGGCGCCTGCCTGCGGGTCGCTGTAAGCATAACTACTGGCGCCTTCGGTATTACCCCTCGCTTTTACAGTCGTAAGACGGGTAAAGGTTTTGCCGTCTGTGGCGCGCTCCAGCTCAAAATGTGCAACATTCTTTTCTGATGCGGTCACCCATTCCAGTTGATTGGCATGTGCTGCCTGTTTGCCGCTGAAGCTGATCAGCTGCAGCGGAAGCGGCGTGGAGTTTACGATACCGTTGATGATGAGTTGGGGATTGGAGGATGCCCCGTTGAGATACCAGGTGCCGCCATCTCCGCTTGCGGTCCACAGCACAAGCCTGACAGTGATCGTAGTGCTGCTGGGTACGTTTTGCAGGGCCGGGATTTCATTAAGCGGAATGGCCGGCTTATCGTTGCCGATGGAGTTCGTATTGCCGCTGCCGGTGATGGTAGTGCCGATATCCGTAAAGCTGTTCCCGTCCAGGCTGTATTGCCATAACATGCTGGCGGGGCCGGTATTGGAGCGGCGGATGTTGTAGGGGGCGATTTCGGAGAGGGAAATGTTATAGCCGGCATTCGCTTTTAGGGTAAAAGTGATATAGTTTTCGTTACTGATGGCAGTAGCGGCCGTCTGGCTTCCCGCAGCAATACCATCGTTAAAGCCGGTGCCGCCCCAGGCGCTGCCCGCGGCTGTTCCGGTCGTGGTAATGCCTGCTCCGCGGGTCAGGCCTCCCACTGTGATGTTGGAAGCAGATGATGCGGGATCTTTAACATTGGGGCCCCAGTCGCCGGAGGCATTGGTAAAGGTCCATGTGGCAAGGGCTACCGGTGTTTGTCCCCAGGTGTGGGTTACAGCACAGAAAAGGATCATCAGGCAGAGTAAGGATACGCGTTTCATCAGTTGTGTTTTATTAAATGAATGAAAAGGAATGGCGAATGTGCAGGAGCATTTATCTCCCGGCGCCCATATAGTTTTCCATTGCGCTGGTTTGGTTATACACAATGCAAAAGTATTCCTGCCATCGGCCGGCGCCTATAGTACAGGTATTATGTATGTGTAATGGTTATTTGTAAATGTTTGCCCTGTATGTACTAACAAAACATAAAAACGGCAGAAATAACATTAAAGTAATGTCTGCCTTAGGGTGCAAAACAGAAGCATGCCGCGCACCTGCAGGATGGCGTGGGGCGGCGGAGCGCTTCAGGAAATGTAGGGAAGGGGTAAGTACTCGGACCATTGCAGGCCGGAAGGAAGGGCAGCCTGGTTCAGCTCAATGTGGATGACGCGCCTGCGTTGCCGGTTCAGGGTGCGGCCCGATGCGTGAAGCAGCAGCGGGCGCATAAGCATGATGCCGCCTTCGGGCACCGTTACCACCTGCTCTCCCGTAAAGCCGGATAACTGCTCCGGACGGATAATGCCCTGCCGGTGAGAGCCCGGTATCACCTTCAGCGCGCCGTTATCTTTGGTGGTGTCATCCAGGTGTATACGGATCGTAATGCCCTGTTCCAGGTAGAGCAGGGCAGGCTGCACGGCATATTGATCCTGCTTAGCGGTCCAGGGCCCAAAGCCGTCCAGCGCCGTTTTCTGGTTTACCGATATGGTAAGGTCCTGGTGGTAGGCAACAAACCAATTGGATTGTGCGGGTTTGTCGAAATAGATAGATTTGGTAACAAAGCAGGACGATCCGAAAAGGCTTTGGATCAGTCCCAGCAGGCGGGTATTAAAGATTACGGGAATGCTCTGGGGAACCTCCTTCAGGAACTGGCGGATGGCAAAAAGGTCTTTGGTTCTTCGGAATGTGCTGCGGGTAGTATCGGCGGCTTCGATCTGCTGTTGCAGCAAGCCGGTTTCTTCGCCCGTATAGATATCGGGCAATACAAGGAAGCCGTCTTCCGCAAATTTTTTGCTTAGCGCGGCCTGAGGTAAATGGGTATCCTGATGGTGTGCAGCAGCAGATGCCGTCGTCATTGCTTATTGTTCGTTCTGTACGTTTGCTTTTGGAAATTTATCCGCGATGAGGTTCAGGTTAATGTTATGTTCAAGATAAGCTTTGAGCCCGTCCAGCACAGTAGTAAAGCCGCCCGTGGCATCCATCATGGCAGCGATCAGCTGATCGCCTTCCTGCGGGAACCCGTAATTGCGGATACGGACGTAGGTGCGGTCGGGAGCCAGGGTTTCGAAGTTAAACTCCACCGTGGTAGCCGGTTCGCCCCAATCCACAACGATCTTTCGATCAGGCAGTATTTCTTTTACCTTTACTTCGGACGACACATTGTACATCTCCCATTCCCAGGTCACTCTGTTGCCGCTTTCGAGCGGGCCGCTGCTTTTGGTGAACCAAAAGTTCCGGGTAACCGCAGGATCGGTAAAGGCGCGGAACACTTCCGCTGCCGGTTTACGTATGAGCATTTGCGCTTCTATTGCATGCATGGGAAACAGTTTTTTTGAGAAAAATGCCGGCTATTGCCATGCTAAAGATACAATTTCCGGAAATACAGGCGCTGCGGCTTTTGCGCCGGAAGCATGTTCCTGCTGCGCGTCCTACTTCCTGTGGGATTTCCCCGTCTGGCTTCTGCTACAATCCCAGCGAAATGCCCAGCACAAAATTGCCGTTCTTTTTCAGGTCGAGTCCCGAAGGCGCCCAGTGGTAAAAGTAGCCGGCGTGGAGATTAAAGTAGGCGATGTTCAGGTAGTTGAGCTTCAGCAGGTCGTTCAGGATCACCCCGCTTTCGTGGTAGCCTTTATCCGGCACTTCAAAGGCGATATGCCTGTGCACGGACGGCTGCTCCATGCTGCCGTACAGCAGGTTGTGCGCCAGGCTCAGGTAAGGCTTGCTCCAGCTTGCCAGGTTATACAGCTTCCAGTCGAAATCATGTTTCCAGTTCAGGCTGATAAAGCGGTCTGAGTAATATCCGTAAGGCCGCATGGTAGCAAATCCGCCAAAGCTGTAGATGGGGTAGTCGGGATTGTAATATCCTTTCCCTGCAAAGGTTTTGGAAACGGGCAGGGGCTGCCCGCTGCGGATCATGCCGGCCATAAGCTGTATGCTTTCTTTTCCTACCCGGTTTATACGGCGGCTCCACTGCATGGCGGCCAGCACCTGCAGGTAGTTGCTTTGGTAAGAGGGCCCGCTCTGAATATTGCCGCCGGTAAGCTTCAGGTAGAATTTGGGCTGAGCGGGATTATATACCGGCTGGTACTTTCCGAAAGCAGGTGCTCTTCTTTCGCCGGGGGCATAGCGGAAGCTTACGGCCAGTTCCCCGGCGTTGAAACGGCTGTACTGCTCTGCCTCGCCGGCCAGGGCATAGCTGTATTGCGGCACGATCTTCTGATAATGGCCTTCCAGGCTTATATTCCAGTATCCGAACCTCCCGCCGGCGGCCGCAAAGAAGTCGTCGATCCGGTCGGCGCGCTGCATCATGTACAGCTGCAGGTATCCGCGGTCGATATCTTTGTGCAGCTTTATCCTGCCCGGGTCCGTCAGGTCCCGGTTATAGCCCAGCCGTACCATTTTGTCTTTATAGGGGTCAAGGCTTAATTCAAGGAAGCCGCCATACTTCCATTGCTTATCGTGAAAGCCGTACCCGGCCCAACCGCCGAGGGAAATATGCTTCAGCAGGCGCTCATTGGTCTGGATACCCAGGCCCGGGCGGCTTTTCTCAAAGGAGTTGTAGGCGTACAGCCGTTTCAGGTCGATGTCGATCACGCTGAGGGGAATCTTCGCTTCCGATAGCTTCTCCATAAACGGCAATACCTTGTCGATCTTGTATTCGTGGAATACACTGTCCATAAACCGGTAGGTAGTATGCCCTTTATTGTCCAGGGTATCGGGGCGGCGGGTAAGCCAATAATCGTCCGGCACTTCGTCAGCGCCCGGCAGGAGCTTTACCGGCCTTGCCTTGTCGAACCTGAAGTGCGCCGGTTCTTCCAGGCTTACATCGCTGATTTGCGAGCTCCCGCTGATCTGCAGACCTATTGTGCCCAGCTTGCTTTTGCTGAACCTGGTCCAGCGCATTTCATAGCTCAGCCGGTAGGGAAACCAGCGGCCGTCTTCCAGCTCCCGGTATTGCTGCACCAGGTTCAGGGTCTGTCCCAGCCGTGCATCGGTATAGCTTCCTTTGAAATAAGCGATGGCATAATTTCCCGAATGGATATAGAACTGCCCGCTGAGCAGGTTGTCGGCGGAAGCACGCCTGGGCCGGAACGAAAGGATGTAGAGCGTATCGCCTCCCTGCGGCACTTCATCTTCCAGCTGTATCCTGTACCGTGCCTGCCAGCCTTTGCTCACCGGGTTGGCAAAATCCTTACCGTTCAGCTTCAGGAAGTCGCTGTAGGTATCGAACGGGAGAATGTCTGTTACCAGGCTGGTAAAGGGCGCTTTTCTCCAGCCCGATATCCTTGTGGCCTCCACCTCATCCTGCAGGAGGCCGGGCTTGCGATAGCTGCGCCTGCTGTAGGTTTCGGAGAGCAGCATATGCTTATCCTTCACAAAATCGGCAAGCAAGGTATTGGTAGTGTCCTTCAGCGCAGCAGCGTCAGGCAGCAGGTCCGCTGTCATTTTGTAATATATCCTGCACTGGTACCAGTTGTACTCGCCGGGCTGGTTAAGGCTGCGGGCGGCTATGGCTTTGCTCATAAGCCCGCTGACCTTATCCGGGCCCTGCCGTATCGTTACTTCCGGGAGCGTGCCGGGCAGGGCTTCCATTTTGATCAGCAGTCCTGTGGCGGGCCCGTCCAGCGTATACTGCATTGTCTGGTATCCCATATAGGAGATAGTCAGGAAACGGATGCTGTCGGCGATGCTGCCGGAAAACCGCCCGTCGATGTCGGAGAACATACCGTCGGCGGCATGTCCCGGGCGTATGGTAGCGAAGGGAAGCGGCATCCCGCTTTCAGCATCTACAACCAAGCCTGAAATATGCTTCCGGGCACTTCCGGGCAAGGCGTACGAAAAGGCCAGGAGGAACAGTAACGCGGGCGCAAGCTTGAATGGCATAGTAAAAGGAGGGTTGCTCTCTCTGGTAAATGTATGGCACAGGGAACAGGTTGCCTGTTCTTCCGGTTTTTTTTACAGCCAGGTATGACAGCACTCCCGGAAAAAGAGAAGAGCAACAGTGACCTGCCGCTCTTTTTATCTATTGCCTGTCTGTCGTGTCTTTCCGCCCTGCAGGTCCTCTTGCCTGTCTGTAGAAACTATAGCTGTTTTTTGTTTTTAATGTATATATGGCCGGCGCCGGGCAGCAGGGAGGAACTGTTGCGGACCGCCTTCGCCTATCATACAGACGGAAACAGGCGCGGCAATCTTAGAACGGCCGGACAAAGGGCCGCGCAGCAGCGGCATGTGTCGGAAATATCTACACATGTGTTGTGGTTTTGTACACACGTTAGCAAAAAGAATCCTGTTTACCGTATTGCTTTTTAGTCGGTTGTATATATGGCCTTTCCTGGCACGCTTTTTCGGCATGGGATAGTATCATTTATTCAAAAAAACAGAATTATGAAGAAGATTTTTTTGGCCACCCTGTTACTGGCATTTGGTTCCGGCATCGCCGTAAATGCTGCTCCTGCAGCTATTGCAATGGAAATTGCTGCAGCCGAGGAAACTCCTGTAAAACCCGAAGAGCTGCCTGAAGCAGTGAAGACTGCGCTCAAAGGCGACGCCTACGCAGGATGGCAGGCCAGCGCTGCGTTCTTAGTAAAAGAAGGAGAAAACGAGTATTATAAAATAGAGCTTACCAAAGGAGAGGAAAAGCAGGTTGTTAAGCTGAGCAAAGACGGACAGGCGATAAAATAAGGTTGTTTTAGATGATGGTAAAAGACCGGGAATTCCCGGTCTTTTTTTTAATTTTGGTCAGATAGCCCTAATGGCTGTGAGCATTTATGGATACGATTCTTGTGGTTGATGATGACCTGACTTTTGCCAGGATCATTGTACAATATCTCCGGAAGGAAGGGTATCCGGCCGATATGTGCCATAGCGCCAGGGAGGCGGAAGCCGTACTGGAAAAAAAGCAGTATGCCTTGCTGCTGCTCGATTACCGTTTGCCTGACGGGACCGGCCTTGATCTTATGGCGGCGGCAAAGAGCAGGGGATACCATGCGCCTGCGATTATTATGACCAGCTTCAACGACGTCCGGACGGCAGTAAATGCGATACGGTCCGGCGCCTTCGACTATATTACCAAGCCCGTGAACCGCGAAGAGCTGCTGATGCTGGTACAGCAGGTAATGCAGCAGGAAACGGCCGCCACCGCTTCCGCATTGCCCGCTTTTGTTGAAGGCGAGAGCGCCGCATCGAAAAAGCTGCATCAGCAGATAAGGCTGATCGCGCCTACGGATATGTCTGTTATCATACAGGGAGAAAGCGGTACGGGTAAAGAATATGTGGCCCGGCTGATCCACGGGCTGAGCGAGCGGGCAGGGAAGACATTCATTGCGGTGGATTGCGGCACGCTTTCCACGGAGCTGGCGGCCAGCGAGCTGTTCGGGCACCGCAAAGGCGCTTTTACCGGCGCGCTGCACGATAAGAAGGGTAAGTTTGAAGAAGCAAACGGCGGTACGATCTTCCTGGACGAGATCGGGAACCTGAACTACGAAGTGCAGGTAAAGCTGCTGCGGGCCATACAGGAACGGGTAATGACCCCCATCGGGAGCAATAAGGAAATACGGTTCGATGTCCGGATCATTGTGGCCACCAACGAGGACCTGAAAACCTGCGTAGGGCAGGGCCGGTTCCGGGATGATCTGTATCACCGCCTGAACGAGTTCAAGATCCAGGTGCCGCCTCTCAGAGAACGGGAGGAGGACCTGTTCCTGTTTACGGAGCACTTTATCTGGGAGTCCAACCAGGCTTTAAAAAGAACGGTTCAGGCGCTGTCGCCCGGGGTTACCCGTATATTCCGCGGCTACGACTGGCCGGGCAATATCCGGGAGCTCCGGAATATCGTCAAGAGGCTGGTGCTGCTTTCTGAAGGTTCGGTTGCAGGAGAAGAAGGCCTGCCGGAGGAAATGCTGCTGGGTATAGCTGCGGGCAGGCCGGAAGCTGCCGGCACGGACCTGAAGCAATGGCAGGAGCTTAAGGAAAGAGAACTGATCGAAAAAGCCCTCAAGGAAGTCAATTATAACAAGCAGAAAGCTGCCCGCCTGCTGAATATCAACAGGAGCACGCTTTATGCCAAGATCGACAAGTACGGCATCGTGGAAAAAGGCTAAGCCTCCCCGGCAGGCTCTGCCTGTACGTCGGAGTTGCAGGTGCTTTCCTGCAGCAGGCGCCGGACCTGAAGCATTACCTCCCCCAGCATATCCCCGCCTGCCAGCCCACTGCTGCGCACCTCGATCTCCTGCCTGCGCAGCCTTGCTCCCAGCTCTTTAAAACCTATTTGCGCGGTACGTCCTGCAAGGCGGTGCAGCTGCATGGCAGCTTCCTCTGCATCATGGCCGTCAACCGCTGCCTGCAGCCGCTCCAGGTCGGCGGCAGTTTCCCGGAGGTAAAGCTGCCATATCGCCGGGTCTCCATCTTCTTCTTTTGTTGCAGGCGCAGCCATGCTGTGCTCCTTCTTCATACAGCGCGCTATCAGCTCTTCTTCCCGGAAGGGTTTCAGTAATATATCGTCGAATCCGTGCCGGAGGATCGCTTCCGTTTCTTCCGGCAACGCCTGCGCCGTCAGCGCGATGATGCGCGTATGGTTTCCATACCGGCCCCTTACTTCGTCATACAGCTGGAAGCCGTTCTTGCCCGGCATCCTGATATCGAGCAGTACCGTGGCAGGCGGGCCCGGCGCTTCCTGCAGAACCCTGAGCAGCGCTTCGGCGGATGCGTAATATTGGTGCGGGATATGGTGCCGTGTAAGGATGGCAGTGCACAGCTGCAGGATCAGGCCGTCGTCATCCACCAGCCACACTTCGCCCCCGTATGCTGCAGTGCCCGGGCCTGCAGGCGGCAGGCTTCCGGATGGGGCTCCCGTCCTGTCGTACTCCAGGCTGAAAGTAAAGGTAGCTCCCTCTCCGGGCACGCTGCTTACGCTGATCGATCCTCCCTGCCCTTCTACCAGCGCCCTCACAATGCCCAGCCCGAGGCCCGTACCCTTATAGCGGTGTTCCATAGGCAGGTTGGCCTGCTCAAACTGGTCGAAGATGCGCTCCTGCATATCGTAAGGAATACCGATGCCGGTATCCGTAATGGTGAAGGTATACCGGGTACGGGTGTCGTAAGGTATCGCTGCCGCTGTAAAAGCTATATAGCCCTGCTCCGTAAACTTGACGGCGTTGCCCAGGAGGTTGAGGAGTATCTGCCGGAGGCGGAAAGCATCCCCGCAAAGATACTCGTCGCGCAGCGCGGCCTGGTCCCAGCGGAGGGAAAGCCCTTTCTGTTCGGCCATATACCGGATCATGGAGCATACTTCTTCGAGCACCTGGTCCAGGCGGAACGTGTTGCGCTCAAAGGAAAAATGCCCCGAATGTATTTTGCTGTAATCCAGGATTTCATTGATCACCTGCAGCAGGTGCCCCGAAGCATTCCGGATGGCGTCGATATGGGACTGGTCGGGGCGCTCCTGCCGGCTGAGCTGTTCGGCATAACCGATGACCGATTGTAGCGGTGTCCGGATCTCATGGCTCATATTCGATAAGAACCTTTGCCGGGCAAGGCTTTGCAGCTCGGCATCTTCTTTGGCCTGCTCGAGCAGCAGCCTGTATTTATTGCTCTTGGCTACGTCCGTAAGCAGCAGGAGCATGATGATCAGCGCGAAAAGGAAAAAGCAGGAAATGATCACATAAACCCTGTTCATGCTGCCGCCGATGCCCTGTTCGGCCTGCTGCTGTGTAAGCCTGGTCTGGTGCGTGATATCCTTTTCTATTTCGGAAAGGAGGTTGCTGATCTGGTTGTGAAACGAGTTTTCAAAAGCTGTCAGGGCCGACTCCCTTTTGAAGAGCTTTTTCCGGCGTATGCTTTGCTCGCTGCCTATAGCGCTGATGATGCGCTGGGCCTCCTCTGCCAGATCGTCTTTCCGGGTCTGTACAATGGTATCTACTTTTGTGCTGATCTCTTCCTGCACGATCTGCCGGACTTTTGGGGGATCCTTTTTCTTCGAGCCGAATATCTTTTTCCAGAACCCTTTCTTTTCAGGCTGTTCGATTTCTACCGAATCTATTTTTGTCACAATCCTGTTTTGTTCCTGTGAAAGAACGAGGCTGTCGGTCTGAGCGCTCCCGATAGCGATCAGGGAGTCGAGCAGGCTGGCCTGCTCCAGCACCCTGTTGCTGCTTCTCAGGGCGCGCCTGAAGTCTACGTAATTGATCAGGAGCTTTTGTCTTACCTGCAGGAGCTTGCCGATGGAGTCGATCAGGCTTACCTGGTAGAAATTGCCGGTGCAGAGTGCTTTTAACGAGTCGCAGCATACCCTCAGCTTGGCTGATTGCGCTACAAAGGTATCAAAGGCGCTGCCGTAGGTCAGCATATTCCGGAAGGCATTCTCTGATTCGTTGATCCCGGAGAACAGGTTGTTGACCAGCACCAGTTTCTCATTGGTATAGGACAGGTCCTTCACGGCGCTGCGGATCTGGCCGAAGGTATATTTATTGACAAAATAAGACCCGGTCAGCGCCAGGGAGCTGATCAGGAAAATAATAATGATTTTGCCTTTGATAGATGTTCTGAAGCCGGGGTTCATGGATTTTCCTGGTTTACCGGGACAGCCGTTAAGGGAAACGGCCCGGCGCAAATCTCAAAAATACGTATAAAAGCCAAGAGGGCGCCCGGTTTGCGGAGATATGGACCTATTCATCTGATGACGAGCAGGTAAGGGTTTACGCTCCCGGTTTATATGGGCGTTTATACAGCTGCGGGGGAAATTTTTCTGGAAAACCTGCTTTACTTTGTCCTGTTATTGCAGGTTCGTTCGTCTTACTGAAAATACAATCTTATGGAAAGGATCAAGCAAAATGAAATACCTGCCGGCCTGTTCAAGGCTATGCTGCAGGTGAGCGGCTATGTACACAACTCCGGCCTCGACCCCCTGCTGCTGGAGCTGATCAATACGCGGGTATCGCAGATCAACGGCTGCGCTTACTGCCTGGATATGCACAGCAAGGACGCCACAGCTATGGGCGAAACCTGGCAAAGACTGATCTCGCTTCCTGCCTGGAGAGAAGCCCCCTATTATACCGATAAGGAAAGGGCTGCGCTGGAATTTGCGGAGCGTCTTACTTTGGTGCACCAGGAGAAAGAGGATCATACGCTGCACGACCGGCTGGCGGAGCATTTCAGCAAGGAAGAGATTGCTAACCTTACGCTGGCTGTAGCCGTGATCAATACCTGGAACCGCCTGGTAAGATCGTTCGGCACCACTGCAGGTACCTATACCGTAGGCCAGCATAAGCAGGCAGCCGTTTAACTGCCCGTAAAAAGTAAAGCCCGTAGCCCTGTAAGGGGGCTGCGGGCTTCCTGGTATACGCCCTTGTCAGGGCGGGTTACCGGACAGACAGCGGCCGGGGCTAAAACATCAGCTCTCTGACCTTCTGTATCTCCTGGCGGGTAATGGTATGAGGCATGCCGGGGTATACTTCCAGCGATACCTTGGCGCCCAGCTGCTCCATGATGCTTTTGCTCTCTTCCGAACGCTGCAGGGGCACATGCGGATCATGGTCGCTGTTGCCGATAAAGACCGGCGTCTGCGCGAACCCGCCGCTGTACTGGGCCCGATCCAGCGTTTGCCCCATCAGTCCCCCGGTAAAAGCTGCTATGCCTGCATAAGGCGCGGCATACCGGCATGCTGTTTCCAGGGCCAGGCAGGCGCCTTGCGAAAAGCCCATCAGGTATATATTTTCCGTGCCCGTTACTCCGGCCGTGGTATCAATAAGCCTTTTTACTGTTTCCACGGCGCTCTGCAGCCAGGGCTCGTTGGCCTCCCGGGGCGCCATAAAGCCGTAGGGGTACCAGGTATGATGCGTGGCCTGCGGGGCAGCGATATACAGCCGCCCGTTGTCAAACTCGCCGGCGAGCGCGAGTATATCGGCGGCGCTGCCGCCTCTTCCGTGCAGGAGTATCAGCGCTTTGTCTGCTTCGTGCAGCGCCTTTCCTTTCTCTATGATCTTGTACTGGTGCATTAGTCTCTGAATTGGTCTGCATTAAAATGTACGGGGAGCAGTCCCTGCTCGATCGTTGCGCGGTTGGGCTCTTCCCAGGGCGGCAGCTTGAGCGCTTCGCCCAGGTGCTCAGGCATTTCGTCTATGGCGAATCCAATATCGCTGGTAGCTACTTCAAAAAGTACGCCGCCGGGCTCGCGGAAGTAGATCGAGTGGAAATACTGGCGGTCAAGAACGGGTGTAGCCTGTACCAGTCCCTTGCTCATGAGCTGCTCACGGAAGGCCAGCTGGCTGTTGTCGTCGGGGGTGGCAAAGGCTACGTGGTGTACTGTACCGGCGCCGCCCAGGCCGCGCACGCTTTCGGGCGTGAGCAGGATATCTACAAAATCGCCCGAGCTGCCGCTTGCCGAAAAGCGGATCCTGTTGCCTTTTTCCTGTATGAGCCTATGATCCATCTGGTGCAGCAGCAGGTTGGCAGTATAATCATATTTATCCTCGCTCAGCGTAACGCCGTAAAAGCCTTTGAGCGCATGCTCTTCGGGGATCTGGCCATAGGAAAACCCTTTGCGGGTATCGGTCTTATTGGCTACGAGCTCAATGGCCATGCCGTCGTTATCTTCGAATGCGATGAACATTTCATTGTCAAAGCGCGGCTGCGGCTGCTGGTAGGCTATGCCGAACCTGTCCAGTCTTTTTTTCCAATAATCCAGGCTATGCTCGGGTATGGAAAAGGAAGTGGTGGTAAGCTGGCCTTTTCCTTTCCTGCCTGCGGCAATGCCGGGGTAGGGGAAAAAGGTCAGTATGGTCCCGGGGTCGCCGGCTTCATTTCCGTAATAGAAATGATATACGTCGGGAGCGTCGAAGTTGATGGTCTTCTTTACCATACGCAGGCCCAGAATGCCGGCATAGAAGTCCATGTTTTTCTGCGGATCTGAAGCGAAGGCGGTCACGTGGTGCAACCCTGTTATTTGTTTCATAGTTGTATAAATATGGATTTGCGGATTTGTTGTTTAATATGTTTCGAGCGATGGCCCTTGCCGCCGGTATCTTCTACCAGGAGTATATCCCCGCCCCTGAATATGCGGGTTTCGCCGTCGCTGGCTGTAATTTCGGTTTCGCCGTCGAGCAGGATAATGAATTGCCTTTCCGGGGCATTGTGAAAGTCCCAGTCGTACCCTGCTTCGTTCTCCCTGAACTGCATGCTGCTTACGGGAATCTTCTCCGAAAGGAACCCGATGATGCCCCGGTCCTGCAGGGAAACCTGCACGTCTTCGAAGTGGCTTTCACCCGACGGGTCGCTGTATATCCTGGTGTACTTCATGTTTTTTATTTTTTCGTTTGATACACCAAAGGTACTATGCCGCCGGGGGTGGGTGCAATAACATAAATTAAGAAATGGCCTTAACCTACATTAAGAATCCGGTGCTGCAGTAAAAAATATCGGGGTGGAGGTGTACGGTCATAGTTAAATCCCTAATTTCCCGGCATATTATATTTATGAAAAGGCTACTTGCTGCAATGCTGCTTTCGGGTATGGCTCCGGCGGGTATGGCACAGGGCAGTTTTCCTGCTATTCCCGTTGCCGGCGCTGCTGCCGGCACTTTTGTGCCTGAAGGCTGGAAGCTTATTGCCCGGGCGGAGGGCGACCTGAACAAGGACGGGGCAGCGGACCTGGCGATCATTATCGAAAATACCGACCTGCGCCATTATAAGGTCCACGATGGCCCGGGACGGGATACACTCAACCTGAACCCGCGTATGCTGCTGGTCCTCTTCCGCGATAAAGAGGCGGGGCTATACCGCCTGGCGGAGAAGAACACGGCTTTTATTCCGAAGCCGAATGACGGGGAGCGCCCTTGCCTTGCCGATCCGCTGGCAGAAACAGAGAAGCTGACGATCCGCAAAGGGGTACTGGCCCTGCATTTTCAATACTGGTACAGCTGCGGGTCCTGGTACACGAGCAACCATCATTACCTGTTCCGGCACCAGCACGGCGGCTTTGAGCTGATTGGCTTCGATTGCGACGAATTTCACCGCGCTACCGGCGAACGCAGCCGCTACAGTGTCAACTTTTCTACCGGCCGGTACAGCCATACTACCGGCGAAAATGAATTTGAAGATACCGGTAAGATGCCCGAAACTGCCTGGGGCACGCTGAAAGCGCCGCGCAGACTGGCACTGCGGCAAATGGACGGGCGGTCTTTTGAATCGATCTATAAGATGATCGGCATCATGTAACGGCTCAGGAGCTGTTCCTGCCTTTGCGTATCCATCTGCTCACCTCTACCAGCCGCTGTGCCTGGTAGCGTACCCCCGCTTCGATATCGTCTTTGATATTGCCTTCCATATCGACCGTAGCGCTCATGCCGTAAGGGTTCCCGCCGGATGCAAAGGTGACCTCGCTGGTGTAGCCCGGCGCTGCAATAATACAGCCCCAATGCATCATCTGGGTATAGAGCGATAACAGCGTGGCCTCCTGTCCGCCGTGGGGGTTGGCAGCAGAGGTCATAGCGGTAACCACTTTATTGGCCAGCTTCCCTTTCGACCACAGCCCGCCGGTGGTATCGATAAAGGCTTTGAGCTGCCCGGAAATAATGCCATACCGGGTCGGGCAGCTGAACAGGAATGCGTCGGCCCATTCCAGGTCGTCCGGGGTAGCTTCGGGCAGGTCTTTCATTGCTTCCACGTTTCTGGCCCATGCGGGATTCTGGCTGATGGCTTCGGCGGGGGCGGTTTCCTTTATCCGCAGCAGCTTCACCTCGGCGCCTGCCTCCCGGGCGCTCTCCGCAGCCCATTGCGCCATGCGGAAGTTGGCGCCTGTAGCGCTGTAAAAGATCACGGCAACATTTATTGTATCCATAGTCCTTGATTTTGGCTGATTAAAAAAATGCTTTTATACAACATACAATTCCTTCCTTTGTTGACCGTTTATGGAGCGGATACTGACCTTTGGGAGCATCGATATACAAGTGCGCTTAGAGCCGCATATCGTTCGTATCGTGAATGATGCGGCGCTATGGCAGCTTGTGGCTGCCGGCGATATACGGCTGGTGGATGCGCTGGCCGAAGAGATCGGGGGCATTTACCGGGAAACCTACAGGGAAGAGTTGCGGATTGCGCACGATTCGCTGGTAGTCGAAATATGGGGGCATGTATACTGCGAGTACTTTGCGCTGGTGCTGGAAAGACTGCTGCAGCTGAAGCTGATCGACAGGCTGGCGGATAAGGTGATCGGATATTGTGAAATGATCGACTGCGGTGAAAGCGGATACGATCATAACCGCTGGTTCTGGGACATGCTGGCGCCTTTCCGCAGCCTTATTGCCCGCCTGCTTCCGGATGCGATCCATACCAAAGGACTGAAGCCCCGGTAAGATCATGGAGCCGGGCAGGGAATAACCAGGGATTACTTTACGTAGAAAGATGGGTTACTTTATTGAGCAGGGGTGCGCGATCATCCTTATGGGAATATGCTACAGCAGCAACTATCCCGGGTATTTCCGGAGGTCGATGCGGATGACCGCTTCTTTTTCAAGATCGTTTTCCCAGAAGGTATAGGGAAGGATGAGTTCTTTGCCCTGCAGCCTGATCATGCCGAACTGGTATTCGGGGATCGCCTGGTCAAAATGCCGGGTATCGACCGGCAGCTTATACTTTTTCCCACTGTTGATGTACTCCAGCACCAGGTCTCCCCCGGAAGATAAATAGAGCAGGAAGTCAAAGAATTCTTTACGCTCACGGTCATAGATCAGCTCGCCGAATTCCCGCAGCCTTTTACCAGTGCTTTTATCTACCAGCACAAACATGCAGGGGCCGTTGGCCGGGCAGCCGGCGCGGAACAGGAGCTTGCGGGCATATTCTTTTTCGAGCTGAAAGCCCAGCCGGTAGAGATAAGGGTACAGATTGACCGGTAAAGTGTCCAGGACGAGCTTATGCCCGTTCCGCTGCTCCAGGGTCAGCCAGATGGAATCACAGTTGAACTGCCAGTAAAGCTTGCTCCCGTTCCGTAGCAGGGTAGTGCTGCAATCGGTGGTGAGCTGGTTCATCATCGTGTCCTTATCGCAGTAGCAGGTTCTTGTTTGCGCTGCGGATGGAAGCGCAAACAAGCCGGGCAGGAAGAACAGGAGCAATAGCTTCATCAGGATAATTAAAACCGCAATTTATGCTTTTTCCAGCGTTGCGGGTTCATCTTTCCGTTCGCCGATCTGCTGGCGCCACATGGCGTAGTAGAGGCCTTTGAGGCCCAGGAGCTCGCTGTGGCTGCCTGTTTCTACAATCTTTCCTTTTTCCAGCACATAGATGCAGTCGGCATACATGATGGTGGAAAGCCGGTGCGCGATCATTACGGTAATATGCTGGCGCTGGGCGGTAATGCTTCTTATCGTATTGGAGATTTCCTCTTCGGTGATGGAGTCCAGGGCAGATGTGGCTTCGTCGAAGATCATCAGGTGGGGCTGGCGCAGCAGGGCCCTGGCTATAGACAGGCGCTGGCGCTCGCCCCCGCTCAGCTTGAGCCCGCCCTCGCCGATCACGGTGTCCAGCCCTTTGTCGGCCCGTGCCAGTATGCTTTGTCCTGCCGCTTTATGCAAGACTTCCAGGATCATTTCGTCAGTGGCGGCAGGGTTGACGAACAAGAGGTTTTCACGGATGGTTCCTGAAAAAAGCTGGGTATCCTGGGTCACGAAGCCGATCTGGTGCCGCAATTCGTCGAAGTCGATATGGCGGTCGTCGTGATCGTTGTAATATACATTTCCTGCGTTGGGATGATACAGGCCTACCAGGAGCTTGACCAGTGTGGTCTTTCCGGAGCCGGAAGGCCCCACAAAAGCTACCGTTTCGCCCCTTTTTACTTCGAAGGAGATATGCTCCAGCGCAGGCTTCGTAGCGGTCTGGTGCCTGAAGCTTACATTGCCGAAGCGCAGGTGCTCTACCTGCTGGATGTGCTCGGGATGAGCGGGCTTTTCTTCCACCGGCTTTTTCAGCAGCTCTTCCATATTGTTCAGCGAGGCCTGCGCTTCCCGGTACGAAAGAATTACGTTGCCCAGCTCCTGCAGGGGGCCGAAAATGAAGAAGGAATAGAACTGCATGGTGAACAGCTGTCCCAGCGTTATCTTGTCGTAAAACAGGAAGTATATCAGGGCGAACATGATGCACTGCCTGAGGAAGTTGACAAAGGTGCCCTGCACAAAGGAGATGGCGCGGATACTCCGTACTTTTTTCAGCTCCAGGCCCAATATCTTGATCGTATTGGCATTGAGGCGCTGTATTTCCTGGTGGGTAAGCCCCAGGCTTTTTACCAGTTCGATGTTGCGCAGCGATTCGGTAGTAGAACCGGCAAGGGCATTGGTTTCTTTGACGATGTTTTTCTGTATGAGCTTGATCTTTTTGCTCAGCACGCTGGTAAGAACGCTGAGCAGGATGGCGCCGGTAAAGTAGATTAGCGGGAGCAGCGGGTGCAGGGTAAAGGCGTATACCATTACAAATACGATGCCGACTAGGGTAAGGAACAATACATTGACAAAGCTTGTAATGAATTTTTCGCAGTCGGCTCTTACTTTCTGCAATACCGAAAGGGTTTCGCCGCTGCGCTGGTCTTCAAAATCCTGGTAGGGCAGGCGCATGGCATGCCTGAGCCCGTCGGTATACAGACGGGCCCCGAATTTCTGGATAACCACGTTCGTGGTGTAATCCTGGAAAGCTTTGGCGACCCGCGAAACCATGGCAGTGCCGACCAGCATCAGCAATGCGAGCAGCACACCGTTGAAAAACTCCCTGTCCAGGCCTTTTGCCTTGTACTCCTGCACTTTATTGGCAAAAGGATCTATAAGGTAATGACCGAAAATATAGGGATCGAGGAGGGAAAAGACCTGGTTCACGGCGGCAAGCAAGAGGGTGAGCAGGATCAGGCCTTTGTATCGGCTGAGGTAATGTAAGAGTAATTTCATATTAATATAAAGCGGAAGCAAAGGTATTGATAAGCCGGTAAAGAAACGCTGCCTGCCGAAGGCCGCATCGCATATAGGGGCGAGATGCAGGCAGGTAATGGCCTGCGGCGCTGATTATTTTTAACTATAGCCCTATAGTTCCTTTAAACCCGGCATTGGCATAGCGAAAAAAAGCATGGCCTTAAGCCATGCTGTGAAATTGCGGTGGTAATGGATAGCGTCAGCCGAATCTTTCCAGGGGAACATCTTCTGTATTGAGCGGATGGCCGACCAGGTACTGCCTGGCCATAAGGAGCCGGGTCCGGTATTCTGCGTAGATGCGGGCAATCTCATCTACTGCCTGAATGAACATATTGTCGTTGGCCAGAAAACAAAAGTGATCCCAGCTGTTGAATTTTTTGCCGAGGGCATAGTCATGTTTGATCTGTTCCAGCGATTTCATAGGCAAGAAAATAATTAATCAGCCGGTTAAGCTTTGGTTATTTTTATTCCACAAGTAACATAAAAAATCCTTGCGCGGTTTCTGTGCCGGGATAATTTAACAAGTATGTTTTTGGGAGTGGCAGCGCACCCCGACTATATATTGAAAATAATCAGGAATAAGTCGGGTAAGTTCAGCGCTTTCTTCGGGAATAAATGGGGTTGACTGACAGAGATGCCCACCTTCCCCGCTGCAAGAATGCTTGCCGGCCCAGCTGCTTACCATCCTGCCTTTAACAAATCTGTCCCCGTTGATTGTGCAACTGCGGAAAAGAACGGGCCGCGGCACTTTGTGCCGCGGCCCTTACCCTTATATCGGTCGTTCCGTTTTCAGATCATGCGTCGCCTTCCGGTCCGGCAGTACCGGGCGCAGCCGGGTTATGCTCTTCGCCGGGATTGTCGCCATGCTCGGATGACAGGTCTTCTGCCTCGTCTTCCTGCTCCTGGATACGGGCTATCGCTGCTATCTCGTCGTTATTGTCGAGGTTGATGAGCTTTACCCCCTGGGTGGCACGCCCGGTTTCGCGGATATGTTCCACCTTCATCCGGATGGTGATGCCGGATTTGCAGGTAATCATCAGGTCGTCTTTTTCTTCTACTGCCAGCAGTCCTACCAGGCCCCCGGTTTTTTCGGTCACGTTCAGGGTCTTTACGCCTTTGCCGCCCCTGTTGGTGATCCGGTACGATAAGGCATACAGCTCTTCTGTGCCTTCTTCGTTCCTGATCCGGATCGCTTTGGCTTTTTCTTCCTCCGATGCATCGGCTTCGAGCGGCTCGAGGAAGGGCGTGCGCTTGCCCAGGCCGTTTTGCGATACTACCAGTATCTGCTTGTTCTTGTCTTCCTTCGGCACGCAGATCATACCCACTACTTCGTCCTGGTCGTTATCGAGCTCGATGCCGTATACGCCAATGGCTCCCCGGCCCGTTTCTCTTACCTTATCTTCAGGAAAGCTGATCGCGCGTCCTGATTTTACGGCCATCATAATGTAGCTTTCGCCATCGGTAAGCGATACATCCAGCAGCTGGTCGCCTTCCTGTATGGTAATGGCGTTGACACCGCTCTGGCGCGGGCGGCTGAAGTCTCTCAGCCTTGTTTTTTTGATGATGCCCTGTTTGGTACACAGCACCACAGAATGGCTGTCCACAAAAGCTTCGTCATCCAGCCTGGGCACGTCGATCACGGTGCGGATCTTATCGTCGGCCGGTATCTGGATCAGGTTCTGGATGGCGCGTCCTTTGGCATTCTTGTCGGTTTCGGGTATTTCGTACACCTTCAGCCAGAAGCAGCGCCCTTTCTGTGTAAAGAACAGGAGGGTGTGGTGGGTGGAGGCGATAAAGAGGTGCTCGATATAATCTTCCTCCCTGGTACGCCCGCCCATAGCGCCGCGCCCGCCGCGGCGCTGCGCGCGGTAGTCGGCTACGGAGGTACGCTTGATATAGCCCAGGTGGGAAACGGTGATCACCACGTCTTCTTCCTCGATCAGGTCCTCGATGCGCATTTCATTGGCCAGGTACTGGATCTCGGATTTACGTTCGTCGCCGAATTTCTTTTTCACTTCGGCCAGCTCTTCCTTGATGATGTCCATACGCATGGGTTCGCTGGCAAGGATGGCTTTCAGGTGCTCGATCGTTTTCAGCAGCTCTTCATATTCAGCCCTGATCTTATCGATCTCCAGGCCGGTAAGGGTGCGCAAACGCAGCTCCAGGATAGCCTTTGCCTGGATTTCGCTCAGGTCGAAGGCGGCGATCAGGCCTTCGCGGGCATCATCGGGGGTTTTGCTTTCCCTGATGATCTTGATGGCACGATCCAGGTCGTCCTGCGTGCCGATCACTTTCATATAGCCCTCCAGGATATGGGCCCGTTTCTCGGCTTCGCGCAGTTCGAATTCGGTACGGCGGGTCACCACTTCATGGCGGAAGTTGATGAACTCGGCGATCAGCTCTTTCAGGTTCAGGGTACGCGGGCGTCCTTTTACCAGGGCTACGTTATTGATACCGTAGGAGGTCTGGAGCTCGCTGTACTTGTACAGCTGGTTGATCACTACCTGGGCAACGGCATCCCGGCGCAGCTCCACCACGATACGGGTGCCGTCTTTATTGGATTCGTTGGCTACATTGGTAATGCCATCAATCACTTTATTGTTGACGAGGGCTCCTATTTTTTCCGTAAGCGCGTCGCGGCTTACCTGGTAGGGCACTTCGGTGATGATAATCTGCTCTTTCCCGCTTTTGGTGGTTTCAACGGTTACTTTGCCCCGAAGCACCACGCGGCCGCGGCCTGTGTGCATGCCTGCCTTGATGCCGTCTATCCCATAGATGATGCCCCCGGTGGGAAAGTCGGGAGCCTTGACGAATTTCATCAGCTCGTCTATGGTGATGTCGTGATTCTCCACGTAGGCAATGCAGCCGTCGATCACTTCGGAGAGGTTATGGGGCAGCATATTGGTGGCCATGCCTACGGCTATACCGCTGGAGCCGTTTACCAGCAGCTGCGGTATGCGGGTCGGGAGCACGGTAGGCTCCTGCAGGGAATCGTCGAAGTTGAGCTGGAAATCGATGGTTTCTTTGTCAATGTCTTCGAGCATGCTTTCGGCGTAGCGTTGCAGCCTTGCTTCGGTATAACGCATGGCAGCCGGCCCGTCGCCGTCCTGCGAACCGAAGTTGCCCTGCCCGTCGATCATCATATAACGCATGCTCCAGGGCTGCGCCATACGTACCATGGCATCGTAAACGGAAGCATCTCCGTGGGGGTGATATTTACCCAATACCTCTCCAACCACACGGGCGGATTTCTTATACGGCTTGTTGAACTGCATCCCCAGTTCGTTCATTGCGAAAAGCACACGGCGGTGTACAGGCTTGAGGCCGTCGCGCACGTCGGGCAGCGCGCGTCCTACGATCACGGACATAGAATAATCTATGTACGCCGTCTTCATCTGCTCTTCGATATTAACGGGAACTATGCGGTTTCTGCTGTTGTTATCGCCACCTTCCTGAGGGGGGATTCCATTTGTATTTTCGTCCATTAGGAATGTTTAGAAAAGGAATGCAAATGTACAAAATATAAGGGTAATAACCGGGGTAAAGAGCGATAGTTTTTTATGTATTTTCCGAATGTGGATAACTTTGCGGGAAGGGTACAGGCGGTATGGAACCTGCTTGTGCTTAATGCCTTTCGTATGTAAAAATTATGCTCTGCAGCGATGCGGCGCAGCAACCGGTACCCGGCGGATGAATATCGCTCCGGGATACGGGAAAATCGGGCACCGGCGGGGACCTTAACCAAATGTAAACTTTAAGCTTGGGCTATTGTTGTACCTTGCGCTAAACTTTCATTGTATGCGGTTTCTTTCTCTTCTGGTATCGCTGTTCTTTATAGGTAGCCCCAAAGGCAACAGCGCGGATATTCCCAGGTCCATCTACGATTTTAAGGTAGCAGGGCTGGAAGGGGGCACGATCGATTTCTCCCAGTTCAGGGGCAAGAAGATCCTTATCGTGAATACGGCTTCGAAGTGTGGGTTCACACCACAGTATGCAGAGCTGGAAAAGCTCTACGAAACCTATAAGGACCAGCTGGTGATCGTGGGGTTCCCGGCCAATAATTTCCTCTTCCAGGAACCGAAAGGCAATAAGGAGATTGCCGAATTCTGCCAGAAGAACTACGGCGTAACGTTTCCCATGGCCGCTAAAATATCAGTAAAAGGAAAGGACATGGCGCCGATCTACCAGTGGCTGACCCGAAAGGAATACAACCAGTTTGGCAACACTTCCGTCAGCTGGAATTTCCAGAAATACCTTATCGATGAGCAGGGTAAGCTTGTAGCGGTATTTCCTCCCAAGGTAAAGCCCCTGAGCGACGAGATCGTGAACGCGGTGAAAAAATAAGAGCTTCCACGGCACTTCTGCCACGGTTAAGGGTTGCCTTCGAAGGAAGGCAACCCTTTTGCCTGTACGGGTAAACGTAGCTTTCTTTATTGCAGCCTGAAATCGGGATATTTGATCTCCAGCCACTGCTTGATCTTTTCATCGGTAAAGTCAATGCGGACAGGCACTACGGATGCATACCCTTCGTTCAGGGCCTCAATGTCGGTATCGGCACCTTTATCCCTGTTGACGAATTTGCCGGTCATCCAATAGTAGTCCCTCCCGCGTGGATCTTTGCGGCGGTCAAAGTTCTCCGACCATTTGGCATCGGCCTGGCGGCAGATACGGATCCCTTTGAAAGCCTTCTCTTTTACTTTGGGTATATTGACATTCAGCAGGAAATTTTCCGGCATACTTTCGGCCAGCATGCGCCGGGCGATCTCCCGCGCTACTTTTTTTGCCACGGAAAAATCGGCGTCGAAATTAAAGTCGAGCAGCGAGAAGCCGGCCGACGGGATGCCTTCTACGGCAGCTTCCATGGCGGCGCTCATGGTGCCGGAATAGATCACGTTGATCGAGGCATTGGAGCCGTGGTTGATGCCGCTGAGGCAGATATCGGGTTTACGGTGCAGGATCACGTCATGGGCCAGCTTTACACAATCTACCGGCGTGCCGCTGCTTTGGTAGGCCTTAATGCCCATATCCTGGAATACGTCTACTTCATCGAGGCGCAGGGTTCTGCCTATGGTAATGGCATGCCCCATGCCCGATTGCGGGCTGTCTGGAGCCACCACGATGATCTCGCCGAGGTCGTGTACTGATTCGATAAGGCTGCGGATGCCCGGCGCCGTGATGCCGTCGTCGTTGGTAATAAGTATGATTGGACGCATGCTTGAGATTGGTTTGTAGGATTCGGAATGTGCATTACCAGTCGCTTTTGGCCAGCCTTGCCCTGCCGGCAAAATAATATACCAGCAGCCAGGCAATGGTAACGGTTACATACACCCAGTTGCCGGGGTTGATTTCGCTCCGGAGCGTCATTTTCAGCATCCGCGACGGGTTGGAGGGCAGCAGCTCATCGCTGCACTGCAGCGGGAGAAACAGGTCGCCCGGAGGGAATTTGTACTTGAACAGGAACAGGGCATGAAGGATCATTTCCAGCATCATGCTGTAAAACATAAGGATGCCGATGGTAAGGCCGCTCCTGCGGAAGAGCAGGGAAAGCAGGAGGGCGAAGCCCAGGTAGTTCAGGCAAAGAATGAACAGGTAAAACAGCTTTTCGCTGTTGTCGAACAGAGTACTGAGCGGAAGGCCGCTGAGCAGGCCCGATAAAGCGCCGAGCAGGAAGGTGAAAAGGGTAGTGCCGATGCTGAGCGCAAAGACCAGCTGCCATTTTACATGGTAGCACTGCATCCGGGTCCAGCCGTCGATCACGTTTTGCCGGTTGGTCCTGTATTGGTATTCGTTCGTGGTGATGATCGCCATCAGGATGGCCAGGGCAATGACGAAATAGCTTGCGAAGAAGCACAGATCGTCCCATATACCTGAGAAGCTGCCGGCTTTGCTGAAGATGCTGATCCCGCCTGCGCCTATATTGATCCAACCGAGCCCGATAGAAAGGTAGAATACGGTGAGCAGCACGGTGAAGAGCAGGGTCATGATCCAGAAAGTGCCATAATGTTTGAGCTTAAGCCATTCGATTCTGAGCAGTTGCGTCATAAAGGAAGGAGCGGGTTTTAGGATTTGCCGACGGGCCAAAGTTAAGTATTGACACTCGTGAAATCATTAATTTTAGGGGAAATTATTAGGTCACCTTTTTTAAACAGCCAGGCGATGCGAAACGTGCTGATATGGGCGTTGCTGCTATGTATGATGTCTTTTAAGGCGCAGGCCCAGGGGCGGAAGCGCAATATACCGGTGCATGTTACTGTCGGCATCAGCCGGCAGAGCAATGACCCGAATCTTATCCTGTACAGCAGGGAGCGCTTGTTGTCGGTCGGCGATTTCAGGGGCAGGCCCGATATGGCTTCGCATGGAGTGGGCGCTACCTACAGCGGTATCCTGATGGAAACGGAAGGGATGGAAAGGCAGGGTGTGCTGGAGATCAGGGTCACGCTTACCATATATTTCGATAAAGCCAGGTCCTGGATGAAAAAAGAGGGTAGGACGCAAAGAGTGCTGGACCATGAGCAGGCCCATTTCGACCTCACCGCGATCAAGGCCTGTGCGCTGGCAAAGGCGATTGCAGCGGAGCATTACACGGCAGGCAATGTACAGGACCGTATCCGGGAGCTGCAGCGTGCGCATACGGCCGGGCTGAGCCGGCTGCAGCAGGATTACGACCGGGAAACCCGGCATGGCACCCTGCCGGAAGAGCAGGCCGCCTGGGCAGAGCGGATAGCCCGCGAGCTGGCCGCAAGCGCCTGCATCTGAGGCGCTTTGCCGTTTAAAAGTTCCCTTTTATCTATACCTTTGCGCCGATGCAGACAAAACTTCAGCTCCCGGATATCCATGCTTATAAAGGACTCCGGCTGCCTTCAAAGATCGTTTCCTATATTTTCCATCCGATCTTCATGCCTACGCTGATGGCTATTGCCGTGCTTTTCCTCAACCAGTCTGCTTTTGCAGGCATGGAGCAAAGGCAGAAGCTGCACCTGGTCCTGAACATCGCCCTGAATACTGTTTTTTTCCCGCTGGTGGCAGTTTTGCTGCTGAAGGCGCTGGGCTTTATCGAAAGCATCCAGATGCATAAAAGCAAGGATCGTATTATCCCCTTGATCGCTACCATGATCTTTTACTTCTGGACCTACCTGATCATGAAAGGAGTAGAAGCTCCTTTATCGCTGCGGGTGCTGATGCTGGGCGCTTTCTGGGGAGTCATCGTTGTGTTTATTGCCAATATCTTTATGAAGATCAGCATGCATACAGCTGCGGCGGGCGGTGTGCTGGGCATCGTGATCGTAGTGATGATGATCAGCCATATAAGCCTGTTTGTGCCGCTTCTGGCTGCATTGCTCATAGGCGGGATCGTAGGCACGGCCCGCATGGTGCTGCAGGCGCACCGCCCTTCAGAAGTGTGGCTGGGCTATCTGGCCGGCGTGCTGGTGCAGCTGGCTGCCTACTGGTTCCTGAAGTAGCAGCCATGCAGGGCCTTTTCCCCAACCTGATACCTGGATATGAAATAACGCCCATAAGAAAGTGAGCGCGGCCGCATCATTCCTGATAGGCGCTTCTCCCGGAGGCTACAGCCCTGCTTCGAAATCTGCCATAGCCTGCACCAGCTGTTCTACCTCCCCGATGCCGATCGCATTGTACAGCGAGGCGCGGAACCCGCCCACGCTGCGGTGTCCTTTAATGCCCGTAATATTCCGCTCCCGTGCAAAATCCAGGAAGGCCTGGGTATGCCGCTCGTCGTGCGCCCTGAAGCAGGCATTCATCAGGCTGCGGTGCGCGGGCCGGGCTACGCCGTAAAAGACGCTGCTGCGGTCTATCGCCTCGTACAGCAGGCGGGCTTTTTCCCTGTTACGCCGCTCCATCGCTTCCATGCCTGCAGCTTTGATCCATCGCAGCGTAAGCAGGCTGCAGTAGATGGCAAATACGGGAGGAGTATTGAGCACCGAATTGCTGGCCGCTATATCCTTGTAGGAAAGGATGCCGGGGAGCACCCGCTTCTGCCGGTCGAGCATAGACCGGCGGATGACCACCAGGGTTACGCCGGCAGGTCCTATGTTCTTCTGGGCTACGGCATAGATCAGGCTGAACCGGCTGTAGTCCAGTCTGCGGCTGAACAGTTCCGAGCTCATGTCGGCTACCAGCGGTACTTCCGTGTGGGGAAAACCGAAGAACTGCGTGCCATAGATGGTATTGTTGGAGGTAAAGTGCACATAGGCAAGATGGGCCGGGATGTGTTCCCATTCCGGGATATAGGTGTACTTGTCTGCCCGTGAAGAGCCCAGTATCAGGGTGTCGCCGTAGAGCCGTGCATTCCTGAGCGCTTCCGAGGCCCAATGTCCGCTGTCGATGTAGCCTGCGGTGGCTTCGGGCGCCAGGAAGTTCATAGGCACCATGCTGAACTGAAGGCGGCCTCCGCCCTGGAGCCAGAGCACTTCATAATCGCTGTCCAGCTCCAGCAGCTCTCTGACCAGGCTGTTGGCCTCGGCCAGTATCTCTTCAAACAGCTTTCCGCGGTGGGGTATCTCCAGTATGGAAAGACCGCTGTTGTTGTATTCCACTATGGAGGCCGAAGCCTGTTGCAGTACTTCCTTGGGTAAGGCGGCAGGGCCCGCGTCGAAGTTGATAAGCATGTTTGTTCAATAAAATAAGTGAACGGATGCCTGGTCAGCTGAAGAAGGTCTGGTATACATCGCTTACTTTGTTGGCCAGGCGTATTTCGATATTGAAATTTTTAGTGTCCAGTCCTTTGGCATTGGCTTTCGGGATCACGATCAGGTCCATGCCCATTTTGGCGGCTTCCGCTATCCGCTGCTCGATGCGGTTCACCGCGCGTATCTCTCCGCTGAGCCCCACTTCGCCCACGAGGCATACATTGGAGGGCAGGGCGGTGTCTTCGTAAGAGGAGAGCAGGGCGCAGGCTATGGCAAGGTCTATCGAGGGGTCTTCGATCTTCAGTCCACCGGCGATGTTCAGGAACACGTCTTTCATTCCGAAGTGGAAGCCTCCCCGTTTTTCGAGCACGGCCAGCAGGAGCTGCAGCCGGCGCAGGTCAAAGCCGTTGGTAGTACGTTGCGGCGTACCGTATACCGCCTGGCTTACCAGTGCCTGCGCCTCGATCATCAGCGGGCGCAGCCCTTCGATGGCGGCGGCAATGGCAATGCCGCTCAGCGGTTCGTCATGCTGGGTAAGCAATATTTCCGAAGGGTTGGTAACCCCGCGCATGCCCCTGGAGGTCATCTCGTAGATACCCAGCTCCGAGGTAGAGCCAAAGCGGTTCTTGAGCGTACGCAGTATGCGGTAGGCATAATGACGGTCGCCCTCGAACTGCAATACGGTATCTACCATATGTTCCAGTATCTTGGGGCCGGCAATATTGCCTTCCTTGGTAATGTGACCGATGATGCATACCGGGGTATGCGTGTTCTTGGCAAAACGCTGCAGCTCGGCGGCGCATTCCCTTACCTGGGATACGCTGCCGGGGGCGCTTTCTATATAAGGCGACTCGAGGGTCTGGATCGAATCGATAATAACCCACTGGGGCCTTATTTTTTTGATCTCCTGGAAGATGGTCTGCGTATCAGTGGCCGTAAGGAGGTACAGATGCTCGTTCTTTATACCCAGCCTCTCGGCACGCATCCTGATCTGGTGAGCGCTTTCTTCCCCCGACACATAAAGCGTTCTGGCGCCCTGCCATTGCATGGCGCACTGCAGGAACAGGGTGGATTTGCCGATACCCGGCTCGCCGGCTACCAGCACTACCGACCCTTGTACAAGACCGCCGCCCAGCGTCCGGTTCAGCTCTGCGTCCGGCAGCAGCATGCGGGTTTCTTCTTCGGCATGGATCGACTCAATGCTTCTTGCCTTGCCGTGGTCTTTATTTTCTTCCGTCCAGAGGTCGGCAGCAGAGCTTTTATTCCCTGCCTTTTCCACTCTTTCTTCCACAAAGGTGTTCCAGGCCCCGCAGGAAGGGCATTTTCCCGCCCACTTGGGGCTTTCATATCCGCATTGCTGGCAGAAAAAGGATGTCTTATTTTTCAAGGATTCCGTTTTAAAACGCTGATGCTTTTTTAAAAGCTGCTGCAAGTTACCGAATCCATGCTAAACGTGCCGCTGGTTCCCGACTGCCTTATACGGTGACTGGAAAGCATAGCTTAGGCGGATCAGGAGTTACCATTTTTGTAAGAAGGAGAATGCATTTGGCGGCGCGTAAAAAAAATAACCGTCCCGAAAAATCAGGACGGTATCTTACTAACCCATTAAATTCACTTGTATTGTACAAAGCTACACTTTTGAGGCAAGAAAATAAAATCGAATTTATCAGTTCCGCCGATAAAGCAACTCATGTTACCTTAATTAATTGATTTTTAATTGATTGGATGTGCTACTTGCACCGGAATGCAAGCTGGGCATAAAAACGACCCTGCCGCCGCAGGGCCGGGCAATTAAAAATCATTCGTTATTGTTCGGCTTTCTTGAGCATTACCGGCGAGATGTTCAAGCCCATATTGCGGATGATCTCGTTGGCAAACTCGCTGGTTTTCAGTAAGGTAGCATCCGTCATCAGGTTATAGAAGTCGATGGTCACGGTTTTGCGCATAATGGTGGCGCTCAGTCCGCCGGTGATCAGCTCGGCCGCTTCGTGCCATCCCATGTATTCCAGCATCATCACGCCGCTCAGGATCAGCGAAGAAGGGTTCATGGTATCTGTATTGGCAAAGCGCGGGGCCGTGCCGTGGGTCGCTTCAAAAATAGCATGCCCGCTCAGGTAGTTGATATTGGCGCCGGGAGCAATGCCGATACCGCCTACCGCAGCTGCCAGCGCATCCGAGATATAGTCGCCGTTCAGGTTCAGCGTAGCAACTACGGAGTAGTCTTTGGGCGCCAGCAGGATCTGCTGCAGGAAATTATCTGCGATCACATCGTTGATAAGGATCCTGCCATTGCTCCGGGCAGTGCGCAATGCTTCGTTTGCTTCTTTTTCCCCTTTCTCTTTCTTGATGCTTTCCCATTCGTCCCAGGTAAAGACTTTCTCCCCGAACTCGGCTTTGGCGAGGGCATAGCCCCAGTTCTTGAAGCCTCCTTCGGTATACTTCATGATGTTGCCTTTATGCACCAGGCTCACAGTAGGCCTGTGATGCTCGATGGCATACCGGATCGCGGCGCGTATCAGGCGCTCGGAGCCTTCTTTGGAAACGGGCTTTACACCGAAGGACGAGGTTTCGGGGAAGCGGATCTTGTTCACGCCCATTTCTTCCAGCAGGAACTTCTTGAATTTTTCCGCTTCGGGAGTACCCGCCTGGTATTCGATGCCGGCATAGATATCTTCCGTGTTTTCCCTGAAGATTACCATGTCTACCCATTCCGGGTGCCGGACGGGCGAAGGCACGCCCTGGAACCAGCGCACCGGGCGCAGGCATACATACAGGTCCAGGGTCTGGCGCAGGGCTACGTTGAGCGAGCGGATGCCCCCGCCTATAGGCGTAGTCAGCGGCCCTTTGATCGATACGAGGTATTCTTTGGCAATTTCCAGGCTTTCGTCCGGCAGCCAGCTTCCTGTCTGGTTAAAGGCTTTCTCGCCCGCAAGGATCTCTTTCCAGTGTATTTTGCGGGTGCCGTCGTAAGCTTTCTCTACAGCTGCATCCAGTACGCTTGCCGTTGCGCGCCAGATATCGGGGCCGATGCCGTCGCCTTCGATATAGGGGATGACGGGGTGTGCGGGTACAATAAGTTTGTGATCGGCGCCCATGGTTATCTTTTCGCCGCCGTAAGTAGCAGGGGAGCTGGTATTGGATGTGGCTGTATGTGCCGTATTCATATGATCTGTGAATTTAGAAATGAGGCGTAAAATTAAGGATTAATGGCCGTATTCGGTAAAAGAAATGATGGTTGCGGGTGCCGCTTTGCTGCTCAAACTTAATTGATCGGTAAGTGTTTATTATTTACTTTTGGCAAAAACTATAATACTATACCTATATGGCCGGAAAAGTAAAAAGCGAGGTAAAGATCGGGATACTGGTGGCGGTTACCATTGCCATGTTCATACTGGGTTTTAACTTTCTCAGGGGCAGGGGCGTATTCTCCTCCGATAAAGAGTACTATGCTTATTATGGGAATGTACAGGGGCTGCAGGAATCTGCGGCTGTTCAGCTGAACGGTTTTGCCATCGGCAAAGTATCCGAGATCGAGCTGCAGCCCGACCGCAGGATCAGGGTTACTTTTCTGCTCGATAAAAAGATCAAGGTACCCCGGGGATCGGTAGCGCAGATCACGGCCAACGACCTTATTTCCGGCACCAAGATCATTACCTTGAATATGACCAACGACCCGGTGGCAATACCTGAAGGGGGGCAAATACAGGGTAAACAGTCGAGCGGTATACTGGACAACCTGGGCGAGCAGGTATCGCCCCTGGTGAGCGTGCTGCAGCATACGGTCGTATCGCTGGATACCTTGCTCAATACCGTGAATAACATCATCGACGACGATACCCGCCGCCACCTCAACAGCAGCTTTGCTTCCCTGGAGGTAACCCTGCAGCAGCTTTCGGGCCTTGCCACGCAGCTGAATGCCCAGAGCGGCAACCTGGCGGGCGTTATCCGGAATGCCCACAGCATTACAGGCAACCTCGCCGATAACAATATGCAGATCACCTCGACCCTGAACAACCTGGAGCGGTTTTCCACTTCGCTGAACAATGCTCCCGTGCAGCAAACGGTAGATGAGCTGCAGCGTACAGCCGCCAGCCTGCAGGCTATCGTCGCCAAGATCAATGATAACAACGGCAGCCTGGGAATGGTGCTGAACGATAAGCAGCTCTACCACAACCTGACCGGTACCCTGGGCGCGCTCGATACACTGCTCACCGACCTGAAGGCGCATCCTGCCAAGTACATTAACGTATCCGTTTTTGGCAGGAGAGTAAAGGAATAGGAACCTGACATACGACCCCGCACGAGTTGCGGGGTTTCTTCTGGCTTTTTCTTTAAATGCAACATAGTTGCATTTAAAGAAAAAGAAGTAAGTTTGCCGAAAAATCAGCAAGTATATGCAACAGCACACAGCGTATGAAGTGATCCTTATAGGAGGCAGCTATGCGGGCCTCGCGGCTGCAATGACCCTGGGCAGGGCTTTGAGAAACACACTGGTGATCGATGCCGGCAGGCCCTGCAACCGGCAAACGCCTTATTCGCACAATTTCCTGACGCAGGACGGTGTTCCGCCGGGAGCTATCGCCGCTCAGGCGCGGGCGCAGGTAATGGCTTACAGCACTGTAAGCTGGCTGGAGGATGAAGTTACGGAAGCCGGCGGACGGGACGGGGCCTTTCGCGTGGCTACCTTGTCGGGAAGGACTTTTACCGCGCAAAAAATTCTATTTGCTACCGGTATCAGGGATCTTATGCCCGATATCCCCGGCTTTGCCGCTTCCTGGGGCATTTCGATCCTCCACTGCCCCTATTGCCATGGTTATGAAGCGCGGGGCAAGGAAACAGGGATACTGATGAATGGGGAGGCAGCCCTGGAAATGGCCGGGCTGATCCGGCAGTGGAGCCGCAGGCTGCGCCTGTTTACCAACGGCCCGGCCCGGCTGACGGAGGAGCAGAGGGCCCTGCTGAGCCGGCACCAGATTGCAGTGGAGGAAAGGGAGCTTGCTTCTTTCGATGAAGAAAAGGGCCATATATCCCGCGTGCATTTTACAGACGGCACGGCGCAGCCCCTCGGGGTCCTGTATGCCCGGCTGCCCTTTGTGCAGTCTTCGCCCCTTCCGGAGATGCTCGGCTGCGCGCTGACGCCGGAAGGCTATATCAGGGTAGACGAGGGCAGGCGTACTTCGGTGGCCGGTATTTATGCTGCCGGCGATAATACTACCGGGATGCGGTCGGTCGCCTCCGCCGCTGCAGCGGGGCACCTGGCGGGAGCCATGATCAACAGGGAAATGGCTGCAGGAGATTTCTTGTAAGGCAAGCAATAAAAAACACATCCCGATGGATGTGTTTTACAGTAATAGTAAATATGTACCTTATCAGATAACGCTTACATTAACTGCATTAAGACCTTTTTTCCCGTTTTTCACCTCGAAGGTTACTTTGTCGTTTTCACGGATCTGGGCGCCGTTGAGATCAGAAACGTGAACAAAAACATCGGGGCCTCCGTCATTGGGTTTAATGAAGCCAAATCCCTTGGTTTCATTGAAAAATTTTACTGTACCTTCTTGCATTTGTGTTGGAATGAAAAATGAATAATAACCGAAAATAATAGAAAAACACTAAAAAAAATCATAAAATGCTTAATGTTTTATTGTTCTTAATAGTTTTTTTCCGATGCTTTGGTGCGGCAGGGATATGATAAGGGCCCCGACGGCCGTAAGGGTAGCAGCTCCGGGTTGTATGCAAAAAGAAAAGACCGCCGGGAGGCGGTCTTTTCTTTTATTGCTGTGAATGCTTATTTAAACTGAGGGATCAGGCCCTGGGCCAGGGTCACCATTTTGTTCAGCCCTTCTTCAGGCAGGTTGCCCCGCTTGAATTCGGCCAGCAGCTCGGGCATTTTGCTTTCCATTTCCATCATAAAGGCATCTTCGAATGCTTTGATGTTCTTTACAGGAACTTCGCGCAGCAGGTTGTTGGTACCCAGGTAAATGATCGCTATCTGCTTTTCTACGGAGTAGGGAGAGAACTGGGCCTGCTTCAGGATCTCCACGTTGCGGGCGCCCTTGTCGATAACGGTTTTGGTAGCCGCATCGAGGTCGCCGCCGAACTTGGAGAAGGCTTCCATCTCGCGGTAAAGAGCCTGGTCCAGCTTCAGGGTGCCGGATACTTTCTTCATGGATTTGATCTGCGCGCTACCACCTACGCGGCTTACGGAGATACCTACGTTGATCGCAGGGCGGATGCCGGCGTTGAACAGGTTGCTTTCCAGGAAGATCTGTCCGTCGGTGATGGAGATCACGTTGGTCGGGATGTAGGCAGATACGTCGCCGGCCTGGGTTTCGATGATCGGCAGGGCGGTCAGCGAGCCACCGCCTTTCACCATATGACGGATGCTTTCGGGAAGATCGTTCATGCTCTTAACGATCTCATCGTTGTTGATCACTTTAGCGGCACGCTCGAGCAGGCGGCTGTGCAGGTAGAATACGTCGCCGGGATAAGCTTCGCGGCCCGGCGGACGGCGGAGCAGCAGGGACACCTCGCGGTAAGCTACGGCCTGTTTGGACAGGTCATCGTACACTACCAGGGCAGGGCGTCCGGTATCGCGGAAGAACTCACCGATGGCCGCGCCGGCAAACGGTGCATAGAACTGCAGCGGAGCGGGGTCGGCAGCAGAAGCGGCCACGATGGTAGTGTATGCCATAGCGCCGTTCTCTTCCAGCACCTTCATTACGTTGGCAACGGTAGAAGCTTTCTGGCCGATGGCTACGTAGATGCAATATACCGGCTTGCCGGCTTCAAAAAACTCTTTCTGGTTAATGATGGTGTCCAGGCATATAGCGGTCTTACCGGTACCGCGGTCGCCGATTACCAGCTCACGCTGTCCGCGGCCTATGGGAATCATGGCATCGATCGCCTTGATACCGGTCTGCAGCGGCTCTTTTACCGGCTCACGGAACAGTACGCCGGGCGCTTTACGCTCGATCGGCATTTCATACAGGTCGCCGTTGATGGGGCCTTTGCCGTCGATGGGCTCGCCCAGTGTATTCACCACACGCCCGATCAGCCCCTGTCCTACTTTAATGGAAGCGATTTTACCGGTGCGGCGTACTTTGGAACCTTCTTTGATGGCTTCGCTTTCACCCATCAGTACCACACCCACATTGTCTTCTTCCAGGTTAAGGGCAATTGCCTTGGTACCGTCTTCGAATTCAACCAGCTCGCCCTGGCGTACGCCGCCCAGGCCGTATACGCGGGCAATACCGTCGCCCACCTGTAATACAGTGCCTACTTCTTCGAGATCGGCAGAGCCGTTAAAGTTGCTTAACTGTTGGCGCAAAATCGCCGATATTTCATCCGGTTTGATCTCAACCATTTTCTATGAGAATTAAAAAGTAAAATGAATTGTTTAATTATTTATCGAACCCTGTTCTATATTTCTGCAATGTACAGGTTTTTGGTAAACTGGTTCCTGATGTCGTTCAGGTCCCTGCGGATGCTGGCGTCAAACAGTTTGTCGCCGATCTCGAGGGTAAAGCCGCCGATCAGGTGCTCGTTTACCGCAGTATTCAGTTCTATCTGGCCGTCTGTGACAGATGACGCTACTTTTTCGCGGATCATCTGCTTCAGCTCATCGTCGATGGCCACGGCGGTGGTCAGGTGCACGGTCCTGATATTTTTCAGCTCTTTGTATTGTGCGGCAAATGTTTCGGCGATCTCAGGCAGGTAAAATTCACGGCCTTTGTTGATCAGCAGGTTGATAAAGCCGGCCGATACCGGTTGTATTTTGCCTTCCAGCACAGCCTGGATAACCGCAGCTTTCTTGTCGGCTTTTACTATCGGGCTTTTCAGCATCAGCACAAAGTCGTGGTTACTGAGGCAGATCTGCCGGATCAGCTCCATATCGCCCTTTACCGCTTCCAGCACATTCTGTTCCTGTGCGATGTCGATCAGCGATTTGGCATAGCGGGATGCGAGACGTGGATTTTGCATTCTTTTGATTTAAAGCATTTGGAATTAAAAAAACTGGAGCGAAGCAGGGGCATGAGCGGCACCGGCTTCGTATCGCCGGTCTTTTAATTTAATTTGATTTCTTCGGCCAGCATCTTTACGAAATGCTGCTGCTCGCCCTGGGCGTTCAGCTGCTTGCGCAGGATCTTTTCGGCCACTTCCACAGCCAGGTTGCCGATCTCGTTCTTCACTTCGGTCATAGCGGCGTTCTTCTGGCGCTCGATCTGGATACGGGTATCTTCCAGTATCTTGTTTGCCTCTGTCTTTGCCTGTTCTTTTGCTTCGCTGATGATCCTGTCGCGGGTTTCTTTGGCTTCTTTCAGCAGCTGCGTACGCTCTTCGCGGGCCTGTATCAGCAAAGATTCGTTCTGAGCCTGCATCTGGGCCATTTCGGCTTTTACCTTCTCTGCAGCGGAAATGCTGTTGGCAATACCGCTTTCACGTTCCTGCAGGGCCTTTACGATAGGTCCCCAGGCAAATTTCCTCAGGATGAAAAGTACAACGAGGAAGGCGAGAAGGGTCCAGAAAAATAAACCGAGATCGGGGATGAGCAAATTCATTGCTTATGGAATTTTGATTTGATTAATGTAAAACGGGTACTGTCGTGTATAAAAAGTTCTTGTATGCAAAGGATAATTGCGCCCTCGGCCCTGTGCGTCGGGCGCAATTAAAAGATCCGTATTGTAGCGATTACAATACTACAGCCAGCAGACCGGCGATAACCCCGAACAGGGCCACACCTTCTACGAATGCAGCGGTAAGGATCATGTTGGAGCGGATATCGCCGGCGGCTTCAGGCTGACGGGCGATAGACTCAACCGCGCCTTTACCGATCTGACCGATACCAACACCAGCTGCCAGGGCAGCAATACCTGCACCGATAGCGCCTAATCCTGCGCTTTCAGCTGCTAACATTACAGTGTTCAACAGAGACATTGTATATATGGATTTAAAAATGAAAAAACTTGGTTATAAAAAACTTATGCTCTTGCCGTCCGGTCTTATGCTACAATCGTATTTTCGGAAACGTTGTATTCCTGCCCGGTTTCGGGGTTATGCTTGTGGTATTCTTCGTGTTCGTGATCGTGGTGGTGGGCTTCTTCTACAGCCTGGCCGATAAATACTGCGGTCAGGTTGGTAAAGATGAAAGCCTGGATGGCGGCTACCAGCAGTTCCAGGAAGAACATAAAGATAGCAAAAGCCAGCGATACCGGTACAAAGCCCCATCCTGCAACCTCGCTGAGCGCGCCAAAGATGAAGATCATGGAAATTACGCTCAGGATGATGATATGGCCTGCCAGGATATTGGCAAAAAGACGGATCATCAGGGCGATGGGCTTAATGAACAGGGAAATGATCTCGATAGGAACCAGCAGCAGCTTGATGCCGAAAGGAACCCCCGGAGGGTTGAGCAGGTGGCCCCAGAAATGCTTATTGCCGCTGAAAACGATCACGATAAAGGAGATCAGGGAAAGGGCGGCAGTTACAGCAATGTTGCCTGTAAAGTTGGCGCCGCCGGGCAGCAGGCCCAGCAGGTTGTTGATCCAGATAAAAAAGAACACGGTCAGCAGCAGGGGCATGTACCGCATATATTTATGGCCCAGGTTCGGCTTGGCCACTTCGTCGCGTACGAAAATGATCACCGGCTCCAGCGCATTCTGGAAACCGGAGGGGGCTTTCATGGAGCCGTTCTTCCTGTATTTCCTGGCTACGCCGATCATGATCACCAGGAGGAGGACCACAGAGATCAGCATGGAAGCCACATTCTTGGTAATGGAAAAATCTTTTACCGGTACGCCGTCGGCCGAAACGATCTTGTTGTCCTTGTCCAGCGAGTATCCTTCATAAGACGCATGGCCATGCTCGAACCGGGAAGAGGAAAAGAAAGAAAGACCTTTTTCGGGATGGTATACAATTACCGGCAAAGGCATGGAAACGGGATGTCCGTTATAGTCAAAAAAATGCCAGTCGTGGTTATCGCCGATGTGACCAAAAATAACTTCAGAAGCGTTGAATCCCTTCTTTTCTTCGGAGCTCTCAGAGCCGTGCTCTGCACTGGCAAAAGCGCTGAAACCCGCTACAACAAAGAATAAGATCGCAAATAGTCGTTTACAAATAGTTAACACAGGACTGAAATTTTGCGCAAAGGTAAGCGTTTTAATTTGAAAACAAAGTTTCTGACTAAAAATGAAAGAAAAAAGGGCATGATTTTCTCCGGCTCATCTTAAGGAGAAAAATAATGGAATTAAAGTGACATGCGAACCGGCCGGAAGGCCGGTTTCACTATCAGTACCTTACAAAAAATCAGTATTAAAACGGATGCCCTTTATTCCAGTTGTTAAAAAAATATAATTACCTTTGCATGTTTTATGGAAAGCTCAGGGGGCTTTCGTATCACCCTAAAACGAAACCGAAGCAGTACCGACATGAATTATCAGGAAATAGTAAGTCGTATAAACGATTTTTTAGCAGAAGATTTTGAGGTTGAACCGTCTGCTATTACTCCCGAAGCTACGCTGAAAGAAACGCTGGATCTGGACAGTCTTGATTATATAGATCTTATTGTAGCGATTGAAAGCAATTTCGGCTTTAAAGTAAAGCCTGAAGATTTCCAGACCATGGTAACGATCAGGGATTTCTATGACTACGTAGCCCACCGCCTGGAAACCAATATAACTGCCTGAAATGTCCAGCTGGGACGGACAATCCAAGGGTAGCCGGCTGGGTTATTCCATTTTTATTTTGTTACTGCGATGGGGAGGCGTGGCTCCGGCCTACGCCTTATTGCGCTTTGTGACCCTGTATTATGTCTGGTTCGTTCCCAAAGCCACCCGCCCGCTGGAAATCCTGTACCGGGAGCGGCTGGGGTATGACGGGGGCAAGACAAAGCGGCTGATCCGCCGCAATATCCTCACTTTCGGGCAAACCATCATTGACCGCATTATGGTCATGAGCGGACAGAAGCATCCCTTTACCGTAAGCCGCACCGGCGGCCACTATCTCAACGAGCTGGCCGAGGGAGGGCAGGGTGGCATTCTGGTCAGCGCCCATATAGGCAACTACGAGCTTGCCGGCCATCTGCTGCAGCGGCTCGACTCCGTGATTAATATCGTGATGTACGACGGGGAAGCTGAGCAGATCAGGCAGTATCTTAACAAGGTCACCGGTCCCAAAACCTTCCGCATTATCTTCATCAAGGAAGATATGTCCCATATTTATGAGATGTCGGCCGCCCTGCGCCGCAACGAGCTGATCTGTATCCATGCCGACCGGTTCGTGCAGGGCAACCGTACTATTACCCATTCCTTCCTGGGCCGCGAAGCGCATTTCCCGCTGGGCCCCTTTGTGCTGGCCAGCAAGCTCCGCGCGCCGGTATGCTTTGTGTTTGCCGTAAAGGAGTCCCGCTACGGGTACCATTTCTACGGCCACCCGCCAAAGGTATACGAGGGGCGCGGAATTGCGGGGGCGGAAGCGATGCTGGCCGATTACGTGCGGCTGCTGGAGGAGAAAGTGCGCCAGTATCCCGAACAGTGGTTCAACTATTACGATTTCTGGGCAACGCCCGCGCCGCCGGCTTCCTGAGCCGGCTTTCGCAGAAAATCAGTCTTTTTACGCATTGCGGTATGAACCGCATTTCCTTATTTTCGCATCCTGATTGCAGCCGATGAAATATATACCGCAGGCAGCGCCCTTCGAAATGATCGATGAAGTGGTATCCGTTACCGGAACGGAGACGCAGACCCGTTTTACCGTAAGGGAAGGCCATCTTTTTGTAGAGGACGGGCTGTTTACCGAGCCCGGCCTTATTGAGAACATGGCCCAGACGGCAGCCGCCGGCACAGGATGGAAGGCTGCGCAGGAAGGCGCCCCTGCGCCGGTAGGCTTTATCGGTGCGGTCAAGAGCCTGGAGGTAACCCGGCTGCCGCAGGTAGGCGACACAATAGAGTCCGAGATCCGGGTACAGCACCAGGTGTGGAACGCCCATATAGTGCAGGGCTCGGTACGCCTGAACGGAGCTGTTATTGCCGCTGCCGAATTCAAAATTTTCTTACAGTAGCCGAATATTTCTGACCTCCAAACCCTTAAAGATCCATTATGAAACGCTTACTGATCCTGGCAGCCCTGCTTTGCTCATTTGCCGCCACCCGGGCCCAGGACATTTTCGACCCGTCGCAGCCCGTTACCTGGCTGGGCCTCGACTTCTCTTCGCTCCGCTTTATTAAATCAGATGAAACCATTACCGATCACGAGCTGCAGGAAAAGTATTTTCCCGGCTGGAATGAGCTGATCCTGAATGAGCCCAAGAAGTACGATCTGGCCAAAGCCATCAACCACGATGTAGTGGAAAACGATATCGATGCCGTTACTGCAGCAAACGCCCGGAGCCGGAACGGCTTCGTATCCAAAGTAAGCACCGAGTTTGAACACCTGGAAGAGGCAGACATCAGGCAGATGGTAAAGAAATATGACCTGAAGGGTAAAAGCGGCATAGGCCTGGTCTTCATCGTGGAGTCCATGAGCAAAGCCCGTGAAGAAGCTTCGATCTGGGTTACCTTCATCAACATGGGTACCAGAGAAGTGCTGCTTACCAAACCGGTGGCCGGTAAAAGCGGCGGCTTCGGTTTCCGCAATTATTGGGCCGGCTCGGTTGCCAAAGTGCTGAAGGCGCTGCCCGACTATATGAAGAAGTGGAAAAAAGGAAAATAAATCCTGAAGATCTGATTAAATTTGGAGCCCCGTGGAAAGACCGCGGGGCTTTTGTCTGGAATGGAATACATGAAGCCTGCACCACCTGTTTATGCCATCGGTCATGCGTTGCTGGGCCCGCTTGGCAATACGGCACAGCATATGGAAGCTGTGCGGCAAATGAAACCGGCCATACGCAGGTACGAAGACGCTGCGGTGGCTCCGGCCCCTTTTTATGCAGCCAGGCTGGCGCCGGATCAGCTGCAGCTGATTGCGGCTCGGTATGGAGCAGCGCCAGGCAATATACCGTTAAGCCCTTTCGAGCAGATGTGCCTTTATGTGCTGGACGAAGCCCTGGCCCAGACTACGGTAGACATAAGCCGCGATGACTGCCTGCTCATTCTCTCTACTACCAAAGGCAATATCGAGTGGCTGGGCCGGCAGCCCGACCACCGCATCAGTCTGCACCGCTCGGCATCGCTGATCGCATCATACCACCAGATGGCCCGTCAGCCGCTGGTAGTTTCCAGCGCCTGCATTTCGGGCGCTATGGCTTTGATCCTGGCGGCAAGGCTGCTGGAGGCCCGGCAGTACAAACATATAGTAGTGGTAGGCTGCGACCGTTTCAGCAGCTTCGTGTACAGCGGTTTCCAGTCGTTTCATGCTTTGGCCGAGGGTTTATGCCGCCCGTTCGACAAAGACCGTACGGGTATTAATCTTGGCGAAGCGGCAGCCTGCATGATTTTATCTGCAGAAGCCGGAGCGGCCCTGGAAGCTCCTCTTGCCCGGCTGGCAGGCGGCGGGCTCAGCAACGACGCCAACCATCTGTCGGGCCCCTCGCGCACAGGGACGGAGCTGGCTGCCGCCATTGACGGGGCGTTGCGGCAGGCGGGCATCACAGCCCCTGCGCTGGGAATGATCTCTGCCCACGGCACCGCCACGGTTTTCAACGATGAGATGGAAGCCAAAGCCATAGCGCTTGCGGGAGCCTCTGCCGTGCCCCTGCACAGCTTTAAAAGCTATACGGGGCATACCCTGGGGGCGGCAGGCATTATCGAGTCGGTAGTGGCCTGTAAAGCGATGAAAGAAGATATTCTGCCGGCATCGCTTAATTTTGAAACCATGGGCGTAGCGGCGCCCGTCAATATCTCGGCCCGGCACCGCAGGGGCAGCGCCGACTTCCTGCTTAAAACAGCTTCAGGCTTTGGCGGCTGCAATGCGGCGCTGGTATGGCAAAAAATATCCTGACCGCAGTCGGGGCAAACCTTGATCTATGGAAACCTTACTGGCATACCGGTATTTTGCCGACCGCCGGGCGGCGGAAGAAACCGCGGCCCGGCTCAGCGCCCAAGATATCCCCGTGGAAATAGCGACAGATTATCAGCCCCTGGACAACCAGGTGATAGGGCAACGCTTTCATGACCCGTTTACCTTAAAAATACCGGGGCGCTGCTTCGCCCGGGCCGACCGTATACTGGAAGAGCATACGGTGGTAGACATAAGCGAGGTCGATCCCGGCTATATGCTGTTGTCGTTCTCCGACGAAGAGCTGATCGAAGTGCTGAAGCATAAAGATGACTGGGGTATCTTTAATTATAAGCTTGCAGAGGCCCTGCTGCGGGAAAGGGGGGCAGCCGTACCCGAGGAAAAGATCAGGACCTTCCGGGAAATGGAGCGACGGCAGAAAGAGGCGCCTGCATCTGCCGGCATAGCTTTGCTTACGCTGGGCTATGCCTCGGCCCTGTACGGTACCGGGATTGTCACTTACCTTACCGGCAGGGCGCAAAGGGTACTGATACTTCCCGGGGTCTTTGCCCTTGGCATAGGCTGGCTGCTGGCCTACTATAAACGCACATTATCCGATGGCCGCCAGGTATGGTATTTTAAGGACGCCGAACGGCTGCAGGGAAAGATTATCCTCTGGCTGTCCCTGTCCATCTTTGCTATCCGGATGTTGTTATTGTTTACCGATTTTGATGCTGAGCAAATATGAAAAGGAAAATAGCAGTGCTTACCGGAGCAGGTATCAGCGCCGAGAGCGGGCTCCGGACTTTCCGCGACGGCGACGGCCTTTGGGAAAACTACAGGGTGGAAGATGTGGCCACGCCCCGCGCCTGGAAAAAGGATATGGACCTGGTGCTGCGTTTTTATAATGAACGAAGGAGAGATGTGCTGGCTGCGCAGCCTAATGCGGCCCACCTGGGCCTGGCGGCCTTAGAGGAAAAGTACGAAGTAACGATCGTGACCCAGAATATCGATGACCTGCACGAACGTGCCGGCAGCACATCGGTACTGCACCTGCACGGAGAAATACTGACCATGCGCAGCGAGCGCGATCCAGGCATCATATACGAGATCAGGAAAGATATCAGCCGCGGCGACCTGGCGCCCGACGGCGCCCAGCTGCGGCCCAATATCGTATGGTTCGAAGAAGAGGTACCTATGATGGGGCATGCCATACCGGTAATGCAGGACGCGGATATATTCGTGCTGGTAGGCTCTTCGCTTGCAGTATACCCGGCGGCCGGCCTGCTTCAGTTTGTAAGGCCCGGGGTGCCCAAATATGTACTGGACAAAGTAATACCTGCTGATCTGCGCTTGGCAGACGTGATAGCGATAGAAAAGCCGGCCACCCAGGGCATAGGCGACCTGCTGGCCGCATTGATGTAATGCGCCGGGGCGACTATGCCGATCTTTATTCTATAAATAGGGGTACAATGTGGAATGTGCTGTATGATTTTGCGGAAGAGGCCGGCCTGTCCTAATCTTCGATGGCTTCGTCGCTGTCCGTTTTACCAGGCTTTATCCTGAAAGTAAGCCGGTGATAGGGCGTTTGGCCCAGCTCCCTCACTTTTTGTTTGTGATAAGGGGTAGGGTAGCCTTTATTCTCTTTCCAGTTATAGGGCACAAACTCCTCGTGCAGCCGGGTCATATAAGCATCGCGATGCGTCTTGGCCAGGACGCTGGCGGCAGCAATGGAAGCGTATTTACCGTCTCCCTTAACCACGCATTCGTGCGGGATACCGAAGTAGGGTGCAAACCGGTTGCCGTCTACCAGCAAAAGCTGGGGAGGATGACGGAGCTGCTCAATAGCCATATGCATGGCTTTGAAGGAAGCTTTCAGGATATTGATGCGGTCGATCTCCCGGTTGTCCACGAAAGCCACCGCCCATGCTATGGCCTGCTGCTCGATGACGGGGCGAAGCAGCTCGCGCTGCTCCTCGCTGAGCTGCTTGCTGTCGTTGAGCAGCGGGTGGTGGAATCCTTTGGGAAGGATCACGGCGGCTGCCACCACCGGACCTGCAAGGCATCCCCTGCCGGCTTCGTCGCATCCGGCTTCGGTAAGGTGTTCCTGGAAATATGGCAGCAGCATAGGACCGCAAAAATAAAAAAAATGACGGGCATCCGCAGCCCACTATTTTTATTCCGTGATCTCTTTGGGAACCGACAGCACTTTATCGACCGGTTGTATGGCTTTCCTGCTCCTGCGGTTGAGGCTGAACCTGCGCGCTACGGTAAGGCGGTAGTTGCCGGTGCTGATACGATACATGCCTTCCTTAAAAGCGCCGTCGGCGGTTACGATCCCGTTTACCAGGGTAGCCGAATAAATCCAGCGGCGGCTGTTGTAACCCAGGGCAAGCCGGGCCATGAAATTGGGCGAGATGCTGACCGTGTTTTTGTTGCCGGTGTGGGCTTCGGCTTTTACAAAATCTACGGGCAGGTTTACGGTCAGCGAGCCCATGGCGAACCATTTCCGCTTATACACAAATGTATAGGCGTAACCGCCGCCGGGGCCCATATTGATAAAACGCATCCGCTTTAGAGAGCCCTGCGGAAACCGGCCTGCAATCTCGGCCGGAATAAAGGTGCTGTCGCTGTTCAATACCCCGTAATACACATCGCCTCCCAGCAGGAACGTGCCTGCCGACCGGGTCTGCCACTCGTTCTGTATCAGCCCTGCCCTGTACGAAAATCGCTTATGGTTGAACACATAGTAAGCCGAACCGCCTACCATCCTTACCCTAATGTCGGGACGGATGTAATAGCCGGGATGCCCGGTAATAAAGTCTTTGGGAGATACGTAATAACCTTTGTAAAATTGCCCGAACAGGTCGGTAACGACCTTGCGGCCATAGAGATGGGCCTGCAGGTCCAGGTAGCGGGTTTTTCCTCTTTCCGAACCGTCGCCGTTCAGCCCCGGGAAGCCGTAGGCCAGGTTCAGGGAGAAAGAGCGGTAGGTGGCGCCTGCTCCCAGGTTGAGGGTTGTATTGGGCCGGTAGCGGAAAGAAGGCGTAAGGCTGGTAGCGGGGACCTGTATACTGGTATACTTCTGGGACAGGTAAATCCTGCCCGTGATCTCGCGGTCGTAGGCTTTTACATAAGCCGAATCGGTCCCATCCCCCCGGAGCCTTTGGGTGCGGGCTTGCTGCGCTTCGGCTCCCGGGGGGCAGGCAAAACAGATGCAGCCTGACAGGTATAGCAGGATATGGCCGCTCAATGCGATGTGTTTTTTGAATCTATTAACCCTGGTTGCTATCGCTTTCAGGGATAAAGTCCAGGGAGATCGAGTTCATGCAGAACCGCTTATAGGTAGGGGGCGGCCCGTCGTCGAATATATGGCCCAGATGGGAATCACAGCGGCCGCAAAGCACTTCGGTGCGGTGCATCCCATAGGAATTGTCGTCTTTGTATACCACACTGGAAGGCCTTACGGCTTCGTAAAAGCTGGGCCATCCGCAGCTGCTGGCAAATTTGGCGTCGGAGCGGAACAGCTTGTTCCCGCAAACGGCGCAATAATAAGTGCCGTGTTCATCGCTGTCCCAGTACTTGCCGGTAAATGCCCTTTCCGTGGCCTGTTCCCTGGCAACGGCATAAAGGTCGGCAGGGAGGATTTTTTTCCATTCGCTGTCAGGAACGTTGAGGTGTTGCGTGTCGGTCTGCGAGTAATACGGATTACGGTTATGGTTGTCTTGCATATCCTGTTTTTGTGCATTGCCCTTGCAGGCAGATAATAAAACGGTAACTAAGAAAAATATAGTTAATCTCATCTTAAATTTTATTTTTGCAGTACCTATATGGTGCACCTTTAAACTCTACATATGAATAGACCGCTCCTGTTTTTCTTGTTGTGTTTGTGGACAACAACAACTTCTGCACAGATAAAGTTCGCACCTGAGTTCGGCATAAATACTGCATTCCAGACACAGCAGCTTACGATCCGGGAAACCACGGGCACCCAAACCAGCAGGCTGCAACCCGGGGCGCTTGCAGGACTGAATATCGATATAAAAGTAGTGAAAAGCCTGTATTTGCAGACGGGCGCTTTCTATACTTTCGACAACATTAAATATATAACGGAAACCCCGGCCGTACCGGAAGGCATCGACCTGCCCGCATCTTCCGCCAAGCTGTATCTCCATTATGCAAAAGTACCGCTGTATATTATGTACAAGTCGGGGCACGAAGGCACCGGGCGCTTCCTTGCGGGGGCGGGGCCTTACCTGGGTTACGCCCTGGGAGGCAGCCAGGCCTTCCGCACCGTAATGCCCGTATATGATCCTGCGGGTACATACAGCGGCTACACGGTTTCACGTACCAGCACCCGCATTCAATTCGGCGACGGGCCCTCAGACCGGCTGCGTCGCTGGGAATACGGGATCAATGCCTGCATCGGCTATGAATCCAATGTAGGGCTTTATTTCAGGGGCAACTTCAACTACGGGCTCAATAATATATTGCCCGAGGCTTACTCCGACGCGACGACAAGAAACTGGGGGTTTGGCCTTTCTATAGGCTTCCTGATGGGGAAGGACAACTGGTAAACATCCTGCTCCGGGGTATCGACTTATCGTCAAAAAACGGAATAGGTCAATGCCCGCCCTGTTTCGGTAAATAGCTGCGGCGATTGGGCTGCAGGGCTTACCTTTGCCCCAAAAAACGGAAGCGGTGCAACAGTCGGCAATCACTACATTACCAGATCGGGAAGTTTTACGAAGTAAACAAAAGCTTGTAGCCTGGTGGCTTATTGCAGGGGTGGTCATGATCATCATACAGACCCTGCTCGGCGGCGTTACCCGCCTTACCGGCTCGGGCTTGTCTATCACCGAGTGGGACGTTGTAACGGGTACCGTTCCCCCGCTGAGCCAGGACGATTGGGTCCGGGAGTTTGCCAAATACCAGCAGTCGCCGCAATACCGCTACCTCAACAGCGACTTTACGCTCAGCGATTTCAAATCTATCTTTTTCTGGGAATGGTTCCACCGTTTCTGGGCGCGGCTTATCGGTGTAGTGTTTGCCGTTCCTTTTATCTTTTTCCTGGTGAAGAAGTATTTCGACAAGGAAATGGTCATGCCGCTGGTTGTCCTGTTTGTGCTGGGCGCCCTGCAGGGAGCGGTGGGCTGGATCATGGTAGCCAGCGGCCTTACCGGCGATGCCATTTACGTGCGTCCTACAAGGCTTGCTATCCACTTTGTGCTGGCCATGATCCTGGCCTGCTATGTGCTTTGGTTTGCGCTCCGGCTGCTGATACCCGAAAGGGGAAGGATCGCCCGGCCCGCTTTGCGTAATCTTTACCTGCTTGCTTTCGCAGTATTGCTGATGCAACTGGTCTATGGCGCGCTGATGGCTGGCAACAAAGCTGCTACTGCCGCCGCTACCTGGCCCACCATCAACGGCGACTGGGTACCTTCCGGTATGGACAAAGCGGCGTCCGGCCACCCCCTGCTGGAGAACAAGATCACGATCCATTTTATTCACCGCGGCATTGCTTATCTGCTGACGCTGCTGCTGGCTGCAGCTTCGGTTATGGCTTTCCGGGTCCAGGATACGGCCGGCTGGTTCCGTAAATACCGCTGGCAGCCCCTCGTGCTGGTAGTGCTGCAGGTACTGCTGGGCATCTGTACGGTGCTGGTAAGCCCCGGTATTGTGCCCAACCGCTGGGGCATATTTGAAACCCTTGCCGAACTGCATCAGTTGGTGGCAATGTTCCTGCTCATGTCGCTGGTAGTGCAGCTGTACCTGCTCAGTGGCAAAAGGGCGTAGTGCCCTTCGCGCGCATCAATGAATGCCCGCTTCTCAGGCAGGTCAATGCTGAAAATATTTTCGGTTCGGGTAATTCCGTCGCCAAACTTTCATTAGGTTTGTATAGTAAATAACAAACCTATGAATTCCCCTGTTCCGGATATGCCTCGCAGCGCTTATGGCCCTGTGAGGTTTGTTTTTATCTCCTTTTTTGCCCTTGCGGCACTGGTGCTGGCAGCCTGTAACCCCAACGAAGTACGGGTGGCCGATAAGAACTTCGACGGAGAAGTGGCCCAGCAGCAGAACCTCATATTCCGCTTCAACAAAGCATTGTACCCCGACAGTATGATCAACCGGTGGGATACTACCCAATATATCGAATTCGAGCCCAGGGTTGCCGGCTCTTTTCGCTGGAACAGCTCCAGCGAGCTGGTCTTCTCCCCCGCTTCGGGCTTCAGGCCGGGTGTGGAGTACAAAGCCATGCTGACCCGCAATATCCTCAACCGCGGTAAAAAGAAATGGCATTTTTCAAGGAGCCAGGTGCTCCGTTTCCATACGGCCCCGATGAAGATAGAGTCCGCGCATACGCAATGGACACGTGGCAGCGAGGCCAATGTGATGGTGCAGCTGGACCTGGATTTCAATTATGAAACCGACCTGGCAGAAGCGGCTTCCCGCCTTCGGCTCAGCGCCAACGGCCACCCGGTAAGCTTTACGTCGCTCAGCAGCGGCCGGGGCAAAACTCTTTCGGTACAGATGCTGCCGCTGAACGATAAGGATGCCAGCCTGCCGCTCCGGGTATCGCTCGCCAAAGGCGTACCTATAGCCGGCAGCAGCGTCGTTTCGCCCCGCGATACCGCCTTTACCGCATCCGTTGCATCCCGTTATACGCTGGCCGTTACAGGCGTATCGGCACAGCATACGGGTATAGAAGGGATCGTGAACGTATCCGTTTCCCAGCCGGTCGGTGAGGCTGGGCTGAAGAATAAGATCACCATTGAGCCTGCGGTGAACTTTGATGTAAGCGTGCATGACGGGGGACTGACCATTACCAGCAAAGAGTTCGATCCCGAAAAGAGCTATCTCTTTACCTTCAGCTCGGGGATAGAAGGAACTTTCGGAGGGAAGATGAAAGAAGAGCAGTCGGAACAGGTGAGCTTCGGTGAGCTGGATCCTGCCATCAACTTTATCAACAGCAAGGGCATGTACCTTTCTTCAAAAGGCTACCGCAACCTGGCTATGAATATTGTGAACGTACCCAAAGTAGAAGTCACCGTAGTCAAGGTTTATGAAAACAACATGCTGCAGCTTTTTCGCAGGGGCAGCAGCTACGATTACATCCGCGACCCGAACGAAGACGAATACCATGACTACCAGTACTACAATACCGAGAACCTTGGCGATACCGTGTTCAGCACTACTTACGAAGTAAGCAGGCTGCCCAAGAACAATGCCGCCCGCCTGCTTCATCTCGACTTCAGCGATAAGCTCCGCGGGTATAGCGGCGTATATGTGATCACGGTAGCCTCCACGGAGCAGAAATGGGTGCAGCAAAGCAAAATACTGTCGCTTTCCGATATCGGGCTGATCGTAAAGCAGGAAGACAATAAAATGTACGTCTTTGCCAATTCCATCAAAAATGCCACACCGTTAAAGAATGTAAAGATCTCTTTTATATCTACGAACAACCAGCAGGTATACAGCGCGGAAACCGACGGGGACGGCGAAGCGGTATTTGAGGATATGAAGGACAAAGCGCCCGGTTTCCGGGTAGGAATGATTTCTGCCAAATCGGGAGATGAATACAGCTTTATCTGGCTCGACCAGAGCCGTATCGAAACCTCGCGGTTTGATGTAGGCGGGCGTGTGACCAATGCAACAGGGCTCAATGCCTGGATATATGCCGAGCGGAACCTGTACCGGCCGGGTGAAACCATACACGCCAGCGCGATCGTACGGAACGAAGGCTGGACGCTTCCCGGCGCTATGCCCCTGAAGCTGCGGCTGCTGATGCCGAACGGAAAGGAGTTTGCCACGCGCCGCCTGGTGCTGAACGAGCAGGGCAGTGCAGCAGCCGACTTTGATATACCTCATACCGCGCTCACAGGTACCTACGTGCTGCAGGCCTTTACGGGTAACGACGTGCTGCTTGCAGCCTACAATTTCAGCATTGAGGACTTTATGCCCGACAGGATCAAAAGCGACCTGAAGCTGGCCAGGGAAGATTACGCCCCCGGCGAAGAGGTGCTTGCGGCCATACAGGCCGACAACCTGTTCGGCACGCCCGCAGCAGGGCGCAACTACGAATGGGAGCTGAACCTGGATAAGGCCGCCTTTGATCCCAAGGGCTATGAGGACTATACTTTCGAGGTGCAAAAGAAGTTCAGTTTTAATACCGTATTCCGTTCCGGTAAAACGGATGCGTCGGGGCATGCCTCCGAAAGCTTTACCCTGGGCGCCGATCTCTCTGAAACCGGTTTGCTCAGGGGAAACATCCGCGCCAGCGTGTTTGATGAAACCGGCCGGCCGGTGCACCGCTATGTACGTTTCAACGTGTACACGCAGCCTGTATTCATCGGCATACGCAGCTTCGGCGACTATGTAGGCACGCGCGTGCCCCTGAAGGTAGGCCTGATCGCACTGGACCGGAACGGGGCCGTTCAAAGCCAGCAGGCTACGGTAACGGTTGTACGCAGAGAATGGCAGAACGTGATGCAGCAATCGGGCAATAAGTACAAATACGTATCCCAATGGACGGAGAAGGTAGTGGAAACGCGGCAGGTTACGATCTCCGGCAGCAATACGCAGTTTACTTACCTGCCCGAGGTAAGCGGGCAATACGAATTGCGGGTATCCCGCCCCGGAAGCAGCAGCTATGTATCGCAGTACTTTTATGCTTATGGCTACGGAGATACCCAGTATGCTTCATTCGAAGTCAACAACGAAGGCAATGTTACCATCAAGGCCGACAAGGAAAGCTATGCGCCCGGCGAAGCGGTCAACCTTTTGTTTACAACTCCTTTCGAAGGCCGCATGCTCGTCAGCATAGAACGCGATAAAGTCGTGGAGCACGTTTTTGTGCAGACCGAGAATAAGACGGCTTCGCTTAAACTGAAGGCGGGCGAGGAATGGCTGCCGAATGTATATGTATCGGCAACCTTATTCCGCCCGATGGATGCCAGCGATATGCCGCTCACCGTAGCGCATGGATTCAAAAACCTGAAGGTGGAAGCCAGGCAGAACAAGCTGCCCGTAACCGTATCCCTTTCGGAGCAATCCAGGTCCAGGACCCGGCAGGTCATAACGGTAAAGACCGCGCCCCGGGCTTATGTAACCATTGCAGCAGTAGACGAAGGCATTCTGCAGGTAAAGAACTTTAAAACGCCCGACCCCTACAATTATTTCTACCAGAAGGTGGCCCTCGCAGTAGGGAACTACGACATCTACCCCTTGCTGCTGCCGGAGTATAAGGCTGTGCTGTCCAGCACAGGCGGGGATGCTGCCGACGACGGGCAGCACGGAAGAGTCAATCCGCTGTTTGTGAACAGGGTTAAGAACGTTTCTTTCTGGAGCGGGATACTGAAGGCCGACGGCAACGGAACTGTACAGTATGAGATCGACGTGCCTCAGTTCTCGGGCGATATCCGGGTAATGGCGGTAGCTTATAAAGACAAAGGGTTTGGCAGCTTCGACAACCATATGAAGGTGGCCGACCCGGTAGTGATCAGCACGGCATTGCCCCGTTTCCTCAGTCCGGGGGATGCGGCGGTGATGCCGGTAACCCTGAGCAATACCACCGCAAAAGATGCGACCGCCGAAGTTTCGGTCAGGGTAGAAGGTCCCCTGGGCATAGGCAGCAGCCGGCAAACCGTGGCATTGAAAGCCAACAGCGAAGGAAGGGCCATGTTCAACATTAAAGCCGCTCCGGGGATCGGTGCGGGAAAGGTTACGGTATCGGTCGAAGCCATGGGCGAAACCTTCACCAATGAAACGGAGATTGCCGTACGGCCCCCCGCCTCCTTACAGGTACAGTACCAAAGCGGCATTGCCTCCGCGGGGCAGGCGACCGCCATACCGCTTACGGCCACCTTCCTGCCCGGCACCTTCTCCGGCAACCTGGTGGTCAGCACTTCGCCGCTGTCGCAGTTCGCCAGGAACCTGGCTTACCTGGTTCAGTACCCTTACGGGTGCTTGGAGCAAACTACTTCTGCCGCATTTCCCCAGCTGTACTACGGCGACCTGGTCAAAGCATTGGGCACGGGGCATCATACCGGCGAAAATCCCAACTACAATGTACAGCAGGCCATCCTGAAGCTGCAGGCCATGCAGCTGCCCAATGGCGCCCTGAGCTACTGGCCCGGCGGAGAATACGAAAGCTGGTGGGGAAGCGTGTATGCGGCTCACTTCCTGCTGGAAGCGCAGAAAGCGGGTTTTGAAGTGAATGGCAGCTCGCTGGGCCGCCTGCTGGAATACCTGAAGTACCGGCTCAGGAAAAAGGAGATCATCACCTACTATTATAACGGGCAGGAAAAAAGAAGCATCGCGGCGAAAGAAGTGCCGTACTCGCTGTACGTGCTGGCCCTGGCGCGCCAACCACAGCAAAGTACCATGAACTATTATAAAGGAAACCCTGGCATGCTGAGCCTGGACGGGCGTTACCTCTTATCGGCAGCGTATGCGCTTACCGGGCAGAAGGAGCAGGCGCGGCAGGTATTGCCGCCCTCCTTTAGCGGGGAGAAGGCCAACGGTACGTTCGGCGGCAGCTTTTACTCCTATACCCGCGACCGGGCGCTGGCGCTCAATGCGCTGCTGGAAACTGATCCGGCCAATGCGCAGGTAGGCGACCTGGCCCGGCAGTTATCGGAAGAGCTGAAAAGCAACATTTACCTGAATACCCAGGAAACGGTATTCAGCCTGCTGGCCCTCGGTAAAATAGCCCGGCAGGCAGCCGCAACCGATGCCGAAGCACAGGTTTTGTCAGGCGGTAAGGTCATAGCCGGCACCAGGGGCGCACCGCTTAATGTAGACCTGAAAGATTATTTGGGCCAGTCCCTGCAGCTGAAGGTAAGCGGGAAAGGCAATTACTATTTTTACAGGGAGCTGCGCGGCCTTACGGCCGACGGCAGCATCGCCGAGGAAGATAAGTACATAAAGGTACGGCGAAGCTACTACGACCGGAGCGGGAAACCTCTTGCCGGCACTACTTTTAAGCAGAGCGACCTTATTGTGGTGAAGATCACCATACAGGCGCAGTATAACAGCAATGTCGAAAACGTGGTCATTACCGATATGCTGCCTGCCGGACTGGAAATCGAAAATACAAGGCTGAACGAGATGCCCGATCTCAAATGGATCACCGATGTGAAGGAAAAGGATGAGCCCGACTATCTGGACGTGCGCGACGACCGGCTTAACCTGTTCACCTCGGTTAACGGCACTGTTAAGACCTTTTACTATATGGTGAGGGCCGTATCGCCCGGCACTTACAAGCTGGGACCGGTACAGGCCGATGCCATGTACAACGGGATGTATCATTCGTATCATGGCGCCGGCACGGTAAAGATCCTGGAATAATGCCAGGGTGCAGCCCCCCCCCGGCCTGTACCTGGTATACAACGAAGCTATGTAAACAATTCCCGGATCTCTTTTTTCAGGACTTTGCCCATCGCATTCCGCGGGAGGGGGCCGGTACAGAGCCATTTCCGGGGCAGCTTATAGGGCGCAAGCTTATCCGCGACCCATGATTGCAGCGGCGTCGGATCGGAAGGGCCTACCACAGCCGCCGCAATAATTTCTCCCCATTCCTCGCTCGGCAAGGCTACCACCGCACATTCCTGTACCGAGGGGTGCGCCAGCAGCACGTGCTCGATCTCGAGTGCCGATACCTTATATCCTCCTGTTTTGATAATATCGCTGGAGCTCCTGCCCAGTATCTTGTAGCAGCCCCCGGAATCCCGCTCTGCAATATCTCCCGTCCTGAACCAGGGCCCTGAAAAGGAGCGTCGGGTTTCCTCGGGCCGGTTCCAGTATCTTTTAAACACAGTGCTGCCGCTTACATACAGCTCGCCGGGCTGCCCGTGCCCGTGTATCTCCGCTCCGTTCTCGTCCGCCAGCATTACCCGGACCAGGGGCAACGGGTAGCCTACATATCCCGGCCTGCGTATACCATTCAATGGGTTCGATAAGGCCATGCCGATCTCCGTCATGCCGTAGCGCTCCAGCAGCGTATGCCCGCTGATGCGTTGCCAGCGTTCCAGTACGGGGACCGGCAATGCCGCCGATCCGCTTACCATCAGCCGCATTTGCTGCATACCTTTTTGCCAGTCGTTCTGCTGCCCGGCCGTAAGCTGCTCAAAGTACCCGATCAGCTTATGGTATATGGTCGGCACGGCCATAAAGAGCGTCAGGGCCCCGCTGCTCATCCTGGCAGCCGTATGGGCAGGATCGAAGTGCGGCATCATTTCCAGTACGGCGCCGTTGTACAGGGCGCAGCAGGTAATGTTGATCACGCCATGCACGTGGTGCATGGGCAGCACATTCAGGATACGGTCTTCGCTGTGCCAGCCCCAGGCTTCCGAAAGCGAGCGTATCTGCGCGTCTATCTGTTCGTGGGTCATCACCACGCCTTTGGGCCTGCCTGTAGTGCCGCTGGTATAGATCATAAGCGCATCTGCGCTTAAAGGTATTTCGGGCAGCAGGGATACGGGAGCGCCCGCAGCAAGCATCTTCAGGGATAAGCACAGGCAGTGGCTGTCCCGGCTTCCGGCAGCAGCTTTACCTTTGAACGGTTCGTCGAACAGGAGCAGCCGGCTGCCCGTATCTTCCAGCAGGTAGCGGATCTCCTCCGGCGGATGTGCGGTATGTACCGGCACTGCAATGCCGCCGGCCATCCATATAGCCCATTGTACAGCCACGTACTGGAAGCCGGAAGGGAACAGGAAGAGCACAGGGCCGGGATCGGCGCCGGCCTCACGGATAATATGGCCGGCAAGCGTTACGGCGGTAGCATAAAGCGTTTCGTAACTATACCGGCCGGCCGGGTCGATGATGGCCGTACGGCGCTTGTAGATATGGCTGCGTTCGATTATGGGGATCATGAGTAAGCTGCCCTTTGCGATGGCAGGATACAAAAATAAGCAGCCGGCTTATCCGTTTGTTAAACACGGACATATAGTTACTTTTATGAATAACCTTAACCTGCGGTTAACAGCCTTAGATGTGCTGCAGGTATACCTTTGTGTGACACAAAAAAATAGAAACAAAAACAATATCTGTTATGAAAAAGACTTTCCTCGCCGTTGCCGTTCTTGCGTTAGCTGCTTCCGGTGCTTTCGCCCAGGGTAAGAAACTGCAGCCGGCTCAAACCAAGGCTGCGCCTGTAGCAGCAGCGGCTGCGCAGCCTGCCGCCGCTACTGAAACCAGCATCAAGTTCAAAGCTGAGACCCATGATTTCGGTACCCTGCAGGAAGGTGATCCGGCCGAAGCCGAATTTATTTTTACCAACACTGGTAAAAAGCCCCTGATCATCCAGAATGTACAGCCCGGCTGCGGATGTACCACTCCTTTCTGGTCCAAGGAACCCGTAGCTCCCGGCAAAACCGGTGTTATCAAAGCTGCCTACGGCACCAAGGGCAGGGTAGGCGCCTTCAATAAGCCGATCACCGTTACTTCCAACGGCGGCACTACCGTACTTTATATCAAAGGCACAGTAGAAAAAGCGCCCGAAGGATCGGTGCCCCAGAACAGCTCTATGATGAAGACGAACTAAGATATTCTCCTCAAAACGGAATATCCGGAGCGATATCCCGGCACCCGGAAAGGTTTTGTGACCAGCATGGGTGCCGTTTTTTTAACCTGCAATGAACCATAAGATGAAGAAGATACTTGCTTCGCTTTTCCTGCTGGTTGCTGCGGCGACCGCGTTGTATGCCCAGAAAGGGCCCCGTTTCGAGTTCAAGGACAAAAATGATACGTACGACTTCGGAACGGTTAAAGAAGGCGAAAAGGTAGTACACGTTTTCGAATTCAAGAATGCGGGCGACCAGCCCCTGCAGATACTCCGGGTGGAAGCCGGCTGCGGCTGCACAACACCCGAATGGCCCAAGACCCCGATAATGCCGGGCAAAACCGGTGCCATTAAAGTAACGTTTAATACCGCCGGGAAGCCGGGGCCCGCCTACAAGGATATAACCATCAAATCCAATGCGGTGCTGGCCGACAAATCCAAAGAGCGCTATACGCTTATCTTGAAAGGTAACGTAACCAAGTAAGAACCTGGTATGCCGTATTTTTTGCCCGGGCTGCTGCAGGCAGCCCGGATTTTTTATGCCGTTTTGTCCCTGCGAATAAAGACACATATCAACAGATCCTCCTATCTTTGCGCACAAATTTAAAAACCTGAATCGATGAGTTTCATTACCGACGTTTATGCCCGCCAGATACTTGATTCGCGCGGCAATCCAACTGTAGAAGTTGATATCTATACCGATAACGGCGCTTTTGGCCGTGCTGCGGTACCATCCGGAGCCTCCACGGGCGCACACGAGGCCGTGGAACTGCGTGACGGAGACAAGAAGAAATATCTGGGCAAAGGCGTATTGAAGGCGGTTAAGAATGTAAATGAAACTATAGCCGAAGAGCTGTATGGGTTGAATGTAATGGATCAGGCAGGCATCGATAAAATGCTGCTGGCCCTGGATGGTACGGAAAATAAATCCAAGCTGGGGGCCAATGCAATGCTGGCGGTAAGCATGGCCGTTGCCAAGGCCGCCGCCGAGGAGGCCGGGATGCCGCTTTACCGCTATATAGGCGGTACCAATGCCAAAACCCTGCCCGTGCCCATGATGAATATCCTGAACGGTGGCGCCCATGCTGATAACAAGATCGACTTCCAGGAATTCATGGTAATGCCTGTAGGCGCCGCTACCTTCAGTGAAGGGCTACGCTGGGGCGTAGAGATATTCCATTCGCTCAAGACCGTACTGAAAGATAAAGGCTACAGCACCAACGTAGGCGACGAAGGCGGCTTTGCTCCCAATATCCAGAGCAACGACGAAGCGATTGAGACCGTATTGAAAGCTATCGAAAAAGCAGGCTTCAAACCCGGCGATCAGGTTACGATCGCTATGGATGCCGCAAACAGCGAACTGTACGATGCCAAAAGCAAAAAGTACGTGTTTCATAAGTCAGACGGCAAAAAGCTGAGCAGCGAGGAAATGGTGGAATATTGGGTGAAGTGGTGCAAAAAATACCCTATCGTCAGCATCGAAGACGGCATGGCGGAAGACGACTGGAAAGGATGGAAAATGCTGACCGAAGCGCTGGGCAGTAAAGTGCAGCTCGTAGGCGACGACCTTTTCGTGACCAATGTGCTGCGCCTGGAAAAAGGCCTGAAAGAAGGTGTGGCCAACGGCCTGCTGGTAAAAGTGAACCAGATCGGCACGCTTACCGAAACCATTGATGCCGTAAGCATGGCGCAGTTCAACAAATACAATACGATCATGAGCCACCGCAGCGGCGAAACGGAAGATAATACGATCGCCGACCTGGCAGTAGCGCTGAACTGCGGACAGATCAAGACCGGCTCCGCTTCCCGCAGCGACCGTATGGCCAAATACAACCAGCTGATCCGTATCGAGGAAGAACTGGGCAGCCTGGCTTATTATCCCGGCAAAAAGCTGAAATTCGGTAAATAAGAACTTTGAATTAAAGAAGCCGAAAGCGCAGCCGTTTATGGCTGCGCTTTTTTAATTTTATACCATGATAGGAAAAATAGGGTGCAGTATAGGTTTGCTGCTGGCGACTACCTTCGGCAGCAAGGCACAGATGGAGCACAATAAAGAGTACAATATCTGGTATATACAGCCCGGCGACACCTTACGGGTCCTGGGCCGCATGGCCAACGTACGCGCAGAGCCGAATAGAGCAGGACAGGTGCTGGACTCCTTGCCCTGCGGTACGCCGCTGACCGCAGGTACGCAGTCGGGCTTCGATAAGGTCAGGGGCATATACGCTCCCTGGCTAAAGGTAAAATATGGCCCTGCGGGAGCAAGCAAGGAAGGCTATGTATGGCTGGGCCTGCTGGCGCTGGGGCATTCCGCAGGCCCGGGCGGCACCTGTTTCCTGTACGGTATAGAGCAGGTAAAGGAGCAGGGGAGCGGGGAAGAGGAGGCATACAGCCCTTCGGTATGGCAAATGTCGGTAAAGGCATTATCTGCAGACCTGTCCCTGCTGGACGAAAAGAAGTTTGATGTAAGGAATTATGGTATTTCCGTTGCCACAGGAAAGCTTCTCGGCGGTATGGGGCTGCAGTGGCTGCATAGTATTTTTCGCGTTAGCCTGGGAGGAGAAGCATGCGGGATACCTACCGACTACTTCTACTTCGGCTGGAACGGCCGTGAGCTGCTGCCGTTGCCCGGTAAAACGGAGGTGGCAGACGCCAATATTTTCTATCATGAAGAAACCCTGCTGTTCCCTACCGAACAGGGAGGCCGCCCCGGCTATATTATCCGGCTTACAGAAGAGGCGGAAGCAGACGGAGACAAAACCGATAAAAACGGGGAGCCCGTGCTCAAAAAGAAAAACTTCAGGGAATACTACCGCTGGACGGGAAGCAAAGCGATCAGACAGTAAAAAATCTTTACACAAATTTGGAAGTTATCTTTGGCTGGTGTTACTTTGTTTTTCAAAGTGCTTTTTATTTATTTCATTCTTGCTTTCAGAAAAACACACCCGTCATGAAAAACAGGAAGTCTAAACTCTTTCCCCATCCCGGCGATGCATACCTCAACGCAGGGTTGCAAGCCCTTCTGATCTCCTTCCTCATCTATTGCGCCGGTTTTTGGGCCGGTCTTAAAGAAGACCAGTTTTTTGCCGTATTCCTTGTCAATTACGGGATTGCTGCCTTTTTCTTTTTGACTCTTCTGTTCAAAGGCAGGCTCCGGTCGGGCCATCCTGCGTTAAGCGGCTTTTTTATTTCCCTTATGCTTTTCCTGGTCAGCGCCTATGCTTTGAACCGTATTATTCCCGTATTCGAGCTTTCTGTACCCTGGCTCAACCTGGTACTGCTGCTGGCCGGTACCGCTTATTGTCTTACCGTTTACTTCGATCGTCTGGCTCCTGCCTGGCGTTATACAATCAGTTTCGTTTTGGGAATCGGTTTCCTGCTGTTTCTCTACCTGGGTATTTATCTGCTGCCGATGGCGCCCGTAGGTCTTGTCGGCAGCCTGGCACTGGGCATCTCCCTGCATGTTTTTGTACCCTTGCTGCTGGTAATTGCCACAATCATCTGGCTGGTCGATAAGGCCCCGCATTACGGCCGCTCCCCATGGTTTTTCCTGGCAGGTGTCCTGGCGGCGCTAATTGGCGTGCTTGTTTTCTGCCTGCAATGGACTGCTCTTGACAAGCAGGTGGCCCGCAGGTTCCAGCGTAGCCTGCTTGATAAGGAAACCGACCTGCCTTCCTGGATTAAGGTAGCCCAGGAATTTCCCGACGGCTGGTTGGCAGAGCGCTACCTGAAAGCCGGCCTTGTATACAGCACGGCCGATCATGGCAGCGAGCCCTGGGGGATCAGCCTGCCCGACCGCAATTTTGATGAAGTGCGCCGGCACGATCCCCTGGTAATGATTGCCACCTTTTTCCATCCGAAGCGTACGCTGGAAGAAGCGGACCGTATCAGGATACTCCAAACGGAGCTTGCTTCGCGGCATAAAACCGAACGGCGGCTCTGGAGCGGGCAGGACCTGGTTACAAGCCGTGTTATCTCCAATATCCGCATGTGGCCGCAGTACCGTATGGCTTACACGGAGAAAACGGTCACGGTCACGAATGAGGACCGGGAAACGGGAGGGAACGCCCAGGAAGCCATCTATACCTTTCACCTGCCGGAAGGCGGGATAGTGACCGCCCTCTCGCTTTGGATCGACGGGAAGGAATCCAAAGGCATACTTACTACAAAAGGGAAGGCCGATAGCGCTTACACACAGATTGTGGGTATGGAAAGGCGAGATCCTTCGGTAGTGCATTGGAAAGAGGGCAACCGGGTTTCGGTACGGGTATTTCCCGTGCCTGCCGGCGGCAGCCGTGTCTTTAAGCTGGGCATTACTGCACCGCTTGCTTACCGTGGCAGGCAGCTGGTGTATGAGAATATCTACTTTGAAGGACCCGAAGCGGACAATGCCTCCGAAATTGTGCGGGTGCGCTGGGCCGGACCGGCGGCGGAGCTGACGGATGATGGCGTCCGGAAAGGGAAGAGCCTGTATGAAGAAGAGCGCAAGTACCGTAAAGACTGGAGCCTGGCCTGGGAGGCGCCTGCGCTGGAACCAGCCTCATTCAGCTTTGAGGGCTGCTCCTATACGATCGCAGGACATGCACCGGCCCTGGCGCCGACGGATTTCCGGAAAGTCTATCTCGACATCAATGCTGCCTGGACAGAAGAAGAATGCATGAAAGTAATTACCTCCCTGGAAGGCAAAGAGCTTTATGCCTACGACGACGGCCTGATACTCCTCAGCAGTAGCAATGGGCCGGAAGTGTTCCGGCGCCTGCAGAAAAAGCATTTCAGCCTGTTTCCCCTGCAGGTGATCGACGATGCGGACCATGCCTTGCTGGTTACCAAAAGCGGCAAAGCCTCGCCTGATATAGGAGACCTGAAAGGAACCGCTTTCGGGGCCGAGCTGGAAACCTGGCTGAACCAGGGAAAGCAACTATGTCTTTTCAACCTGGGGTATACGCTCAATCCTTATCTTAAAACCCTGAAGGAGCACCGGGCCTTCCGTTACGAGCAGGGAACCGCGGCTACGCTTGTAGACCGCTGCCGCCGGAGCGTATTTGCCATTGATGTGGAGGACGGCAATCATATTGTGATCCACAACGCCGGGCTAACGCTTACGCGGACGGCAGATACCGGCAGGAGCACTGCGCCGGACCATTTCATGAGACTATTTACTTACAACCGCCTGATGGCGCAGCTTCGCCGGGGCCTATATACGAATAAAGAAGCTGATACAGCTTTGGTAGAGGAAGCGCAAAAAGCCTATGTCGTGAGTCCTTTGTCCAGCCTGGTAGTCCTGGAAACGGCTGCAGATTATGACCGCTTTGGTATCAGGGACGATGTGAACAGTCTGCAGAACGCCAGCCTGCACTCCAAGGGCGCTGTTCCGGAGCCGCATGAATGGGCGCTCCTCCTGCTGGCGCTTGTCCTGACAATACACCTGCTTTACCGGAATAAACAGCTGAGGCTATGGAACCGGTGATGACTGCAACAGGGAAAGAGCGGCCAGGGAGCGGTCGGCGGCCCGCTTTGCTCATGGCAATAGCGTGCCTGTACCTGCTTGTAGCACTTCCTGTCCTGGCCGGTTATATGCAGTGGACCAGCGCCAACTTCCTGATTGGCCTCCCGGCTTTGCTTTTGATGCATACGCCTCTTGCCGGGAGCACCTCAGGCCGCTTCGGCTGGCTGGCACTGGCCGTCATGATTACCGTATTGTTTCTGCCGGTAAAAACAGGTCTGTACGCCGCCCTGTGCTGTGTATTGCTCTGCCTGTACGAATGCGGTAAAGGAAAGGTCACGCTGCTGCCGGTGCTTACTTTGTTCTTTATGTCGCCGGTATGCCAGTATTTTGCACAAGTATTCAGTTTTCCGGTGCGCTTGCGGCTCACCGGCATTGCCGGCAGCGTTCTGCAAGGTCTGGGAAAAAAGGTAAGTATTGCCGGTAATATTATTTTTCTGGACGGAACGGAGTTCTCAGTAGACCCTGCCTGTATGGGGCTGGGCATGTTGGTCACTTCCCTGCTTTGCGGCATCATTATGATCGAGCTTAACCAGAAAAAGCAGGATAAGCTGTTAGGGCCCGGCTGGGTGGGGGCCTGCCTGTTCCTGATCTTCCTGCTCAATATCGGCTCCAACCTGCTCCGCATCCTGCTTCTCGTCTGCTTCCGCCTTATGCCGGATCAGGTTATGCACGGGGTGGTGGGCATCCTATGTTTATTGGTATATGTATTATTACCCGGTATGTGGATCATCAACAAGATGGTAAGGCGCCTGGGAAAGCCGCAGCCGCAGGGGATGCCGGAAGCAGACCGACGTTCTCCGCAGAGGGGTCTGGCCTTCGCGCTGCTGCTGCTGCCGCTGTTCGTATCGGCTGTGTTCCGGATCTCATCATCGCAATCCCTTGCGCCAGCAGGCGCTTTGCCTGTTTTGACGGGCTACCGCAGCGCCTGGTACAACAAGGAGATTGCAAAGCTGGAAAGCGCCACTTCCCTGGTCTACATAAAGCCGCTGAAGGGATTTGTATACACCGACCATAACCCGCTTATCTGCTGGTCCGGAAGCGGTTATGTCTTTGACAGGGTAGAAGAACGTACCTGTGCGGGTATTGTTTTATATACGGGCGTACTGACCAGGGGCAGGGAAAAGCTGTATACTGCCTGGTGGTACGACAACGGCAGTATGGCTACAGCCAGCCAGTGGACCTGGCGCTGGCAAATGCTCCGGGGCAGCCCTGCATTCAGCATCATCAATGTTACGGCAGCAGATCCCCGAACATTGGACAGGGATATAGCGTACCTGGCCGCTCACCGGCCATTGCTCGCCGGCCGCCAACCGTAAAGTAAAAGAACGGACCTTCTTATGGTGCCGGCGCATGCAGCTGCATCTGCGGAAGCTCTGCCAGTCCTTGTTGCAGGTAAGCGGCGGTTTGTCCGTCGCCTGCAGAGGCAGCGGTTCCGGCCAGCCTCCGGATCAGGGTGGCATCGCGGACCAGGTCCTGCTGCGCCGCTTCCCGGCCGGCTTCGTTCATATCCTGTATCCAGGCTATATCCTGCCGGGCATTATCCGCCAGCAGCCGCGCCAGCTTTGCGCCTTTGCCGATAGCGCCTGCATGATAATATGCTTCCGCCATGAAGAGCGAAACCTCGTCGTGCGGGTAAGAGGCCGGAGTGATGCGCTGCAGCATAGTGTCCAGCAGCGATACGGCCTCCTGCTTCCTGCCCAGTGCCGTCAGGCGCTCAGCCAGCTCCACGCTGTTGATGCGGTACGACATCAGCATGACCCGGTTCTTCTCATCAAAGTATACATGTTCCTTTTCCGCACCGCCGTATTGGTAGCGGCGAAGGAAGTTATCCAGGCTTTTCCCCACATCGATGTTATTGACCTGCCGGGCTGCGGCATTGTAGTCCATGGCGGTGAAAGGAGCCAGCCTGTACACAATACCTTCCATGCGCAGGTAGGCGCCAAGATGGAGCATGTCGTCGCGGTAAGGATAGCTGCCGTTAAAGTATACCGGCCGTTTCCACCCGCTGCGGGCGTTGGCCGCGAGGATATTCATTACCGCCAGCTCTTTCTTCTGGACCCCGTCCGATTTAAGGCTGAAGTAAATGCGGTTGCTGCTGTCCGGCATCAGAGTGGTATCGGTCTGCATGCCGGCGGGAAGCTGCAGGTAAAAGTTCCTGGTAGGGAGGTAAGCCGCCTGCTTACCGTTGCCGGCCGGCAGCCGGTTCCGCTTGTCGCTGATGAAGCTGCAGACATCATACAGGTCGAAATAGCGGTCCTCAGGCACGTTGGAGTTGCGGTAATAGGAGGTATAATTGCCCGCTTCTCCCATATAGTCTTCCCGGCTCCAGGCCATTGGCACGGGGCCGGCATCGTTGATCTTGTAGTTCAGCTGGTCGATATACCAGTCGGCGTTGAGCAGCTCCGTGATCACCACGCGTACATCGGGGCGCACGCCTTCCACTTCCTGCAGGTACCACAGCGGATAAGTATCGTTGTCGCCCTGGGTAAACAGGATGGCATTGGGCGCGCAGGAAAGCAGCGTATTGAGGGCAGTGGCTCTGGCCAGCGTTTTATCGTGCCGGTTATGGTCGTCCCATTCCGCGCGGGCCATAAGCGCCGGTACCGCCGCCAGGCAGAAGATAAAAGCCAGGAACGTGCCGGCCCGGGGCAGCAGCCTGCGCAGGCCCTGCTCCAGCAGCAGCATACCCATCCCGATCCAGATGGCAAAAGCATAGGTACAGCCGGCAAAGGCATAATCGCGTTCCCTGGGCTGCAGCGGGTTCATGTTAAGATACAGCACTATGGCAATGCCGGTAAAGAAAAACAGCAGCAGCACCACAAAAGCGTCTTTCTTCCCTGTACGGAAGTGCCAGACCATACCCAGTATGCCCAGCAGCAGCGGCAGGCAGTACAGCTCGTTACGGGCAGGATTGTTCCGGTACGGATCGCTCATCAGGTTGATATGCCCGGTGCGCGGGTAATCCAGGAACGGGACGCCGCTGATCCAGTTCCCGTTGCGGGCCTCGCCCTGGCCTTCATAGTCGTTTTGCCGCCCGGCATAGTTCCACATAAAATAGCGCCACCAGAGCCAGTTCATCTGGTACCTGAAAAAGAAAGAGAGGTTATCCCCCGATCCGGGCGATTCTTCCTTGTCCAGTCCCAGGTAGGCCCGGTAAAAATTCTGGTGCCCGGGGTCGTAGTGGTCCCAGATACGGGGAAAGAACCGTAGTGCGCCTGGCTCGTATTCGTACCTGGCTTTTTGCCCTGCTTCGCGGTAACGGCGATCCGGGGCGGAACGGTCGGCATAATAGAATTTTTTACCTTCTTTGACTCCAGTGATCCTGGTGTCGAAGTCGGGGCCGTACAGGAGCGGGGGATGCACATATTGCTCCCTTTGCACATAGGGTACCAGGCCGAGAACATTATCGGGATTGTTGACATCTACAGGCGTATCGGCGGAGGAGCGGATGATGGGAACAACATAGGAGGAAAATCCGATGCAGACGAAGGTGAAACCCAGCATGAATGTATGCAGCGTCACCTTGTTTTTCCGCCGCGCGTAACGCAGCGCTGTGCCGAGCAGTGCGGAAAACAGCGCCAGGAATGCAATGGCGCCGGAGTTAAAAGGCAATCCCAGGCCGTTTACAAAGAAAAGCTCGAATGCAGAGGCCGCAATGGGCAGGTATTGAATGATGCCGAACTGTACCAATGCCAGCAGCAGGCAGCCGGAGGTAAAGGCGGCAGCAACGCCCCGCGGGGTAGTTCGGTATCTCCTGAAATAGTAGATCATAGCTATGGCCGGGATCGTAAGCAGGTTGAGCAGGTGCACCCCGATCGAAACGCCCACGAGGTAAGCGATCAGCACCAGCCAGCGGTCTGCATACGCGCTGTCCGCCCGGGCTTCCCACTGCAGCATGGCCCAGAAAACCATTGCCGTGAAGCAGGAAGAGGTAGCGTACACTTCGGCTTCTACGGCTGAGAACCAGAAGGTATCGGAAAAGGTATAGGCAAGCGCTCCTACTATGCCCGCGCCGATAATACGGAATGTCTGCCCGCGATCAGGCTCCGTTAGGGGAGCTATCAGCTTCCGGCAGAGCCGGGTAATTGTCCAGAACAGGAACAGGATCGTGAGCGCGCTGGCCAGCACCGAGAGTATATTGATGGCAAATGCAGCCGTTGCCGAGGGCTGGCCGGTCCAGGTGTGCGGCCCGGCAAATAAGGCAAAGAAGCGCTGCAGCAGCATGAAAAAAGGTGCGCCGGGCGAGTGGCCTACTTCTACCTTGTAGGCGCAGGCCAGGAATTCGCCGCAGTCCCAGAAGCTGGCGGTCCGCTCCATAGAGCAGAAATAAAGCACGAAGGCAAAGGCCGCAACCAGCCAGCCGGCAAGGTTGTTGATCGTTCTGTATTGCATCCGGCAAAGCTATTTCCCCGCAGGGAGGCGCCGGGTTAATGCAATGGGAACTAAGGTTAATTAAAGTTAATGGCCGGAGGGTTTGGGGTACATATTGTAAATTGCAGTTTCTTATGCTGCCGGACCGGGGAAAATATAAACTGCGAAGGGTAAAGCTGCTGATGACGGCCAGCTATGCGCTGTTGCTTGTATTCGGCGGGCTATGGCTGCGTACCCAGTACCGGCAGGAAGAGAACAGCCTGCAGAAAGAGCTTATGAAGCTGTTTGACCATGTGCAGCAAGGCATTTCCGATTCGCTGATCCTGGTTTCCGTAACCGACCCGGCTATGAAGCTGACCGGGGCTGTGGTAGAGGGAAAGCAGTCGGCCATACAGCCGGTTGCCCTCAACGAGGATACCATGAGGCGGCTCTCCTCCCTGCTCCTTCACGACGACCAGAAAGACCTGTCGCTGCAAAGCCTGCGCATGATGGTGGGCAAGGTGAGAAAGCTGACGCCCGGCGAAAAGCAGTACCTTTTTCATATCGACACCACGGTATTCAACAGCGAGTTTTCCGAAAGAATGAAAAAGATGGGCTGGGATTTCCCGGTACAATGGACGACCGTGGCCAGCCGGAAGCCGGAGGAAGCCAATGCCATTTTTATACCTAACCGCTATTTCCAGTCGGGCCATGGTGTGCTCATTACCCGCTACCAGGGCTACCTGCTGGGCAAGCTCTGGCCCCAGGCCGCGTTCGTGCTGGTGCTGCTGGGCATTACCCTGCTGGCGCTGTATACCACCTACCGGAGCCTTTTCCGCCAGGTGCAGCTCGGCGCGATGAAAGACGACTTTGTCAGCAACATTTCCCACGAGCTGAAAACACCTATTGCTACGGTGAAGGTGGCGCTCGAAGCAATACAGCACTTCGATGCCGCGGGACAGAAACAGCTCACGGCCGAATACATGGAAATGGCCACCCTGGAGCTGGAGCGCCTGGAGCTGCTGGTGAACCGGTCGCTGCATACTTCCCTGCTCGAATCCGGCAAGCTTTCGGTACAGCCGGAGCCCCACAACCTCAAAAAGATCATTGAAGAAGTATTGCTGGCCTACCAGGTAAAGTTCATTTCTTACGACGCCGAAGTAAACTTCACAGCGCACGGCAGCCACTTTATGGCAATGGTCGATAAGCTGCATCTCCAGGGCGTATTGGTCAACCTGCTGGACAACAGCCTTAAGTACGGCGAAGGCAGGATACGGATCGACGTTTGCCTGGAACAAAAAGAAGACCAGCTCCATATTAGCGTGCGCGACAACGGGCCGGGCATTCCCGAAGATTACAGGGCCCGGGTATTCGATAAATTTTTCCGGGTGCCTGCACAAAACCGGCACAATGTAAAAGGATATGGCCTTGGCCTGAGCTATGCGGCGCAGGTGATGGAGCAGCACCAGGGCCGTATCGCCGTGGCCAATATACCGGAAGGCGGCTGCTGCTTTACCCTTTCGCTCTGAGAACTTCCATGCATGCAGAAAAAAGTGCTTTATATCGAAGATGAACCCTACCTGGGCCGTATCGTGCGGGAAACGCTCACGCTTAAAGGTTATGAAGTGCTGCACCGCAAAGACGGCACCCGGCTTACCGACCATATACGCCAGTTTAATCCCGATATCTGCCTGCTGGATGTAATGCTGCCCCATATCGATGGCTTTACCCTGGGTAATGTGATCCGTAATCTCTTTCCCCAGCTACCCATCATTTTTCTCACCGCCAGGAGCCAGAGCGAAGATATTGTGCAGGGCTTTGCCAGCGGCGGTACCGATTATATCCGCAAGCCCTTCAGCATGGATGAGCTTATGGCGCGTATCGAAAACCAGCTGCGCCTGCTGCGGCAAAAAACGGGGCAGGGCGAGGCGCTTCCAGAGGAAGTAGCGCTGAACGGCTGGCGGTTTTATCCCGGCAAGCTGGAGCTGCACGCGCAGGGCACCATACGGCGGCTCTCCCAGCGCGAGGGCCAGATACTGAGCATGCTTTGCCTCCACCGCGGTAAAGCGCTGGACCGGAAAGTGCTGCTGCAGGCTGTATGGGGCGACGATTCCTTTTTCAACTCCCGTAATCTCGATGTATACATCCGCAGGCTGCGCTCCTATTTTGCAGCGGATGAAAGCATACAGATCATCACCCTGAAGGGGCAGGGGTATCTTTTTGTATGCGAGGCGCCGTAGCTGTTTTCCCGTTGCCTGTAATTCATTAATTTTCCTTTTGCTTTTGAGGGGGACTGGCTCCTGATTACGAAGGAGTAGTGCAGCATGCAGAAGCCTGTAAGGATCGGGCTGATCATGGCTGTAAGCTTTCCCTGCAATAGCTTAATTTTAAAAATAAACACCAGCCAATGAAGCAAGTTTCTTTATTTCCCCTTTTGTGCTTATTGCTTTCCTGTGGCAGCAGCACGGAAGAGCGTCATGGCTCCGGGCCTGTTTCTTCCCCCGGAGCCCAAAGCCAGGCTGCAGGCACTGTGGCAGCTGCTCCGGAAGAAGAGGAGCAAACCTATTGTAACCAGCGTTTCGGCTTTTGCATCACTTACGACGGGCGGCTGCTGGACGCGCAGCCGGAGGCCGACAGCCGCGACGGCCGGATCTTTCTCGATAAGCGCGGCCATGAGTTCCTGAGGGTATACGGGAGGGCAAACAGCGATGCGGGCTCCGGGCAGGTAACCATGGAAGAGGCGCTGGAAGAGCGGTACCGTGATCTTATTACCGGCGACAGGGACGGCAGAACTCCCATTTACAAGAAAAGCGGGAAGGGCTTTGTTGTATTTTCTGCCGCGAAGCATGATACCATTTATTACACAAAAGTCATTCAGGCCGGCAAGGACCTGGCTTTTGCCGATTTCCGCTATGCGGCAAAAGACAAGGAGCGGTACGACCCGGTAATTACCCGCATGGCGGGAACGTTTAAACCGGCAGGAAATGGATATTAAGATAGAAAAGACGGAGCTGCTGTCGGACGACGCTTATCCGCTGAGGAAAGTAACCTACCGCTACCTTGATCCCGGCGGCAGGGCACAGGTGCAGGACAGGGAAGTGTACGAGCGGGGCGATGCCGCCGTGATATTGCTTTACAATACGGAAATGAAAAGCGTGATCCTGACACGGCAGTTCCGCCTGCCGCCCTTCCTCCGTCATGCGGAAACGATGCTTACAGAAGCATGTGCCGGAAAGCTGGACGGAGAAAGCCCCGATGCGGCGGTGAAGAGGGAATGCCTTGAGGAAACGGGCTACCGCGTGCAAACAGTGCAGAAAGTAATGGAAGCTTATACCTCTCCTGCCTGCCTTACCGAGCTCATGCACTTTTACATAGCGCCTTACGACCCGGCCATGAAGGTAGCCGAAGGAGGCGGGCTGGAAGAGGAGCAGGAGTTTATCGAGGTGCTGGAAATGCCGTACGAGCAGGCTTTGCAGCTGATGCGCCAGGGCCGGATCCGGGATGCCAAAACCATTATCCTGCTGCAATACCTGAGGCTGCACGGAATATTGTAATGCCGTAGGGAGCCGCCTTCGGCAACGGCGGAAGAGCTGCCGCCGCCTCCGCTTCGGAAAGAACTTTAAGCGTAGGGGAGAATCAACAATTGGGCTTCCCGGATTGTTGGGAAACAGGAACCGGTCTACTGGGCTGCCACAGCATTCATAACCGAAATATCTGAAATGTATGGCCTTTATCGACTATTACCAGGTACTGGGCGTAAGCCGGGACGCCTCCCCGGAAGAGATCAAGAAAGCCTACCGCAGGCTTGCACGCAAATACCACCCCGACCTCAACCCTGACGATGAGGGTGCCAAAAAGAAATTTCAGCAGCTTAACGAAGCACAGGAAGTGCTGACCGATCCGGAAAAAAGGAAAAAGTACGACAAGTACGGGGAGCACTGGAAGCATGGCGAGCAGTACGAACAGGCGCAACAGCAGCGGCAAGGGCAATATGGCTCCTACGGCGGCGACAGCTGGCAGGAGTATACCGGCAACTTTGACGAGGGACAGTTTTCCGATTTCTTCGAGTCGCTGTTCGGCAACCGGCGCGGGGGCGGACGGCAGAGCGCGTTCCGCGGGCAGGATTACCACGCCGGGCTTACGCTTACCCTGAAAGAAGCATACACCACCCACCCGCAGACCTTTACCGTTAATGGGAAGAATGTCCGCATCACGGTCCATGCAGGGATCGCCGACGGGCAGAAGATACGGCTGAAGGGCTATGGCGGCGAGGGGATCAACGGGGGGCCCGCCGGCGACCTTTACATCACCTTCCGTATACAGGAAGATGCCGGTTTCAGGCGCGAAGGCAACGACCTGTATACCACCCTGAAGCTGGACCTGTATACGGCGGTGCTGGGCGGCGATGTTGTACTGGATACCCTGGGCGGCCCTGTAAAGCTGAAAGTAAAGCCGGAAACGCAAAACGGCACCCGGGTCCGGCTCAGGGGCAAGGGCTTTCCCGTATACAGGCAGGAAGGAGCGTACGGCGACCTGTACGTTACCTTCCAGGTTGTGCTTCCCGTTAATCTCTCCGAAAAGGAAAAGGATCTATTTCAGCAGCTGGCCAACCTCAAACACTGATTTTTATGGAAACAGAACTGATCCGGATAACAGAGTATTGCACCCGCCATCATACCGAACCGGCATTTATCGACGCCCTGGAGCAAAGCGGCCTGATCGAGGTGGTAGTAGCCGGCGAAGAGCGCTGGATCGGCTACGACCAGTTGCCGGAGCTGGAAAACTATACCCGCTGGTATTACGAACTGGATATTAATGTAGCAGGTATAGAAGTGGTCCGCCACCTGCTCGACAGGATAACCCATTTGCAGCAGCAGGTACGCAGCCTGGAAGAAAGACTGCGCCGGGCGGAAAGCAATGCGGCAGGAAGCCTGTGATGGCAGGAAGCCCGTACATGCAGCATGGGCCAGGCAATGTGGCTGTCGGGGACCGATCAGCTCAGGTCCGAGGAGATCAGCTTAAGAAATTCGGTACGGGTTTCGTTCACATGGAACTGGCCGCTGAAAGCGGAGGTGGTGGTTACGCTGTTTTGCTTGCTTACTCCCCGCATCATCATGCACATATGCTTGGCTTCGATCACCACCGCCACGCCCTGCGGTTGCAAAGCGTCCTGGATCGCGTTCAGGATCTGGTCGGTAAGGCGCTCCTGCACCTGGAGCCTTCGGGAGAAGCAGTCTACAACCCGTGCCAGCTTGCTCAGGCCGGTTATATATCCGTTGGGAATGTAGGCAATATGCGCTTTGCCGATAAAGGGCAGCATATGATGCTCGCACAGAGAATATAATTCGATATCCTTTACGATCACCATTTCGCTGTAAGACTCTTTGAACTTGGCCGAATTGAGGATTTCGGCAGCATCCATCTGGTAGCCCTGGGTCAGGTACTGCATGGCCTTGGCTACCCGCTCGGGCGTCTTTTCCAGGCCGTCGCGCCGGAGGTCTTCGCCCAGGAGGCCTATCACTGACTGATAATGCTCTTTCAGGGAATTGGTTATTGCTTCGTCGTAGTGTTCTGTTTTTATATACGCCATGTAAGGGTCGGTAAAGCTTTGGAAATACAGAGGCCCGCCGGAGAAGCGGGTTTAACCGAAATATTCTACATAGATCTTGGACGTTTCATACAGGCGGATGCCATGCAGTACGGCCCCTTCTTTTTCAATATGCGGCTGCAGCTCGTTCCATATGCCGATGGCAAGGTTTTCCGCGCTGGTATATTTTCCTTTCATGAACTCCACGTCCAGGTTGAGGTTGCGGTGGTCCACCTTCTCAATGATTACATCCTTGATAAGCGTGCCGAGGGTCTTGGCATTAAAAATAAAGCCGGTTTCGGGATGCGGCTCGCCTTTTACGGTTACATGCAATTCATAATTATGCCCGTGCCAGTTGGCATTGGAGCATTTGCCGAACACTTCCCGGTTTTGCGCTTCGCTCCAGCTCGGGTTGTACAGCTTGTGGGCTGCGTTGAAATGCTCGACCCGCGTCAGATATACCATAATAACTTGTCGTAATTTCGGCAAAGGTACTATCTTACCGAGGTTTGGCAAAAAACATTGCCCCATAAAGCTATAAACGAATTAAATTTGCTGCCAATAAAATTGTTATGAGATTATTGGTTGCTGCGGCAACAAGCTTCGAGCTGGGACCGTTTTCCCGCTTCCTGGAAGAAGGTTTCGAAAAGGCCGGTCCCAACCATTTTTGCCGCAAAAACCTGGAAATATACCTGTGCATCACCGGAATAGGGCAGATGCTGACCGCTTTCAGCCTTACGGAGGCCATGAATACCTTCAGGCCTCATTTCTGCCTGCAGGCCGGGGTAGCGGGGGCTTTTAACCGGGAGCTGCCCCTCGGGGAGCTGGTGATCGTGCGGGAAGAGCTGCTGGGCGACCTGGGTGTTGAGGATAAAGGGCAGTATCACGATATATTCGATATCGGGCTGATGCCGGCCGGAGAGCATCCGTTCACGCAGAAAAAGCTGATCAACCCTTTCCAGGATTTCCCGCTCAGGCTGCAGCTGCCGTTTGTAACGGCGCTGACGGTAAACACGGTAAGCGGGACCCATACCACGATCAGCCGCCGGGAAGAGCATTATTCCTGCGATATCGAGAGCATGGAAGGCGCTGCTTTTCACTACGTATGCCTCAAAAAAGGAACCCCTTTTCTGCAGGTCCGCAGCATTTCCAATTACGTGGAGCCCCGCGATAAAAGCAAATGGAAAATGCAGGATGCGATTGAAGCGCTGAACCGCTGGCTGATCGCCAACCTGCCCGACTGATTCCACGAGGATATATTTATTGATCAATCCGTTCTGTCGAACATGCCATCATTCGTAACCATCCGCACTTTCGATAACTATATCACGGCCAATATTGTAAAGGCCAGGCTGGATGCGGAAAACATATATTGTTTCCTGAAGGACGAAAACAGCGCCGTGATGCAGTGCAGCTTTGCCGTAGGCGGCATCAAGCTGCAGGTAGACGCCAGCGACCAGCTGCTGGCGGAGGCCCTGCTGGAACAGATAGATGAGGAAGCCGACCAGGAGTCGGAAACGATCGGCTTCTGGGAAGATACCGATGAGCTGAACCCGGACAACAGGATCTGCATTCATTGCGGCAGCAAGAATACGCGGCAGGAAGGTTTTGAAAAGATACACCAGATCCTGGAAAAGGTATTCATGGATTCCCGGCCCGAACAATGGCACTGCTTTCATTGCGGGTCTAAATTTTAAAAAGCAGGCTCATTACAGGCCTGAATTGAACAAACATACATTTCATATTATTCAGAAGATGCGCATTGATATCATTACGGTAGTCCCCCAGTTGCTGGAAAGCCCTTTTACGCACTCGATCATGAAGCGGGCGCAGCAAAAAGGGCTGCTTGAAGTGCAGGTACACAACCTGCGGGACTACACACCTTATGCCCATGCCCAGGTAGACGATTACCAGTTTGGCGGAGGAGCAGGCATGGTCATGATGCCCGAGCCGCTGGTAAGGGCCATTGAATCGCTGCAGGAAGCGCGCCGCTACGACGAGATCATTTACATGACTCCCGATGGGGCACGTTTTGAGCAACGTACGGCCAACCGCTTATCCATGAAGGAGAACCTGATGATCCTATGCGGCCATTACAAAGGTATCGATGAACGTGTCCGGGAACATTTTGTTACCATGGAGCTGTCGATCGGCGACTATGTACTGAGCGGGGGGGAGCTGGCTGCAGCCGTAGTGGTCGATGCCGTAGGGCGCCTGATACCCGGTGTGCTGAACGACGAAACTTCTGCCTTGTTCGACTCTTTCCAGGACGACCTGCTGGCGCCGCCTGTTTATACCCGCCCTGCCGACTTCCGGGGCTGGAAGGTGCCGCAGGAATTGCTGAGCGGCGACCCGAAGATTATCGATGCCTGGCGGTATGAGCAGGCTTTGGAACGTACCCGCCGGCGGCGCCCCGACCTGTTGGACGATCAGGAGGCATAGGTAACCTTATGCCGTACTTCATACAGAAAAGCAGCAGTAACCCCTGCTGCTTTTCTGTATCGGCCAGGTCGTGCGCGCAGGGCCGCCTAAAACAGGTGCTCCCATTCGCCTGCGCCTTCGCGTACCAGTTCCGGTTCCCCGCTGGTACAGTCGATCACCGTGGAAAATACCATATTGCCGATCCCGCTGTCGATAACCATGTCTACCTGCTTTTCGAAGATATCGTGTATGAGCTCCGGGTCGGTATAGTATTCCACGTTGTCGTCCATAGGCAGCGAAGCGCTCATAATGGGATGCCCCAGCTCCTGCACGATACGCTGGCAGATGATATGGTCCGGAACACGTATGCCCACCGTATCTTTTTTGGTCTTGAGCAATTTGGGGACTTCGCGGGTAGCCTCCAGTATGAAGGTGTAAGGGCCGGGCAATGCTCTTTTCAGCAGGCGGAATACAGGCGTTCCGATATTGCGGGCATAATCGCTGAGATGGCTCAGGTCCCTGCAGATAAACGAGAAGTTGGCATTCCTGGGCTGTATGCCCTTGATCCTGCAGATACGCTCGATGGCAGCCTGGTTATAAATATCGCAGCCGATGCCGTATATAGTATCGGTCGGGTAAATAATGACGCCGCCGGAGCGCAGGCAATCTACCACCGTTCTCAGGTTGCGCGGCTGCGGGTTATCCGGGTGCAGGTGGATCAGCATGGTTTCTTGTTTATTGCGGGTTTAAGTGCTGAGGCCTTCCTGCTCCAGCGACTCCACCATGTCTACCTGCTTGCGCGTGGGAAGCAGGATCAGGCGCAGGGTGGTATCGTTGGTAAAGTAGCTGATGGCCCAGTTGATAAATATAAACAATTTATTCCGTACGCTCAGGATCAGCATAAGGTGCAGAAACATCCAGGTAAACCAGGCAAGGCGTCCCTGGAAGCTGAAGCCCGGCAGGTCTACCACCGCTTTCCGCTTGCCCACGGTAGCCATCGAGCCGGGGTCTTTGTATTCGAACTCTTTCCACTGGCTGTTATGGAGCGATGCCCGTAGGTTGCGGGCGAGCGTTTTTGCCTGGTTGATCGCAACGTTGGCTACCTGCGGATGACCGTTGGGATACTTCGGTGTAACCATATAGGCAATATCGCCCACTGCAAAGATATTATCGTAGCCCTCCACCCGGTTATACCGGTCTACCTTGAGCCGGTTCCCTCTCTGTATCGTTCCCGGGGCAAAGCCTTCCGGCACATTGCCGGTAACGCCGGCAGCCCATATCAGGTTGCGGGTAACGATGGTTCTGCCGTCTTTCAGCCGTACGGTATGCCCGTCGTATTGCTCTACGATCGCTTCCGTCCATACCTGTACGCCCAGCTGTTCCAGGTACTGCCGCGATTTCTGCTGCGAGGCTTTGGACATGGGCCCCAGGGTTACGGGGCTTCCTTCCAGGAGGTATACCGTAAGCCGGCTGAAGTCCATATCCGGGTAATCTTTGGGCAGCACGTTCTTTTTCATTTCGGCCAAAGCGCCGGAAAGCTCAACCCCCGTAGGGCCGCCGCCCACCACTACGATATTCATGATGCCTTCCAGCGCTTCGCTGCCGGCCTCCAATGCATCTTCAAAGTTCATCAGGATGCGGTTGCGCAGTGCCATGGCTTCGGTGGTGCTTTTCATCGGGAATGCTTTCTCCGCTATTTCACTGTTGCCGAAGAAATTGGTGGTACAGCCGGTGGCTATTATCAGGTAATCATAAGTATAGTCGCCGATGCTGGTCAGCACTTTCCGGGCAGCCGTATCAATGCTCTTTACTTCCGCGATGCGGATATGCACATTTTTCCTGCGCTGGAAAATTTTACGCAGCGGAAAGGAAATGCTGCTGGGCTCGATACGGGCGGTGGCTACCTGGTAAAAAAGCGGCTGGAACTGGTGGTAATTATAGCGGTCGATCAGGGTAATGTCAAAACGGGTATGGCTCAGTCGCCGGGCCAGCTGCAGGCCGGCAAAGCCTGCGCCGATAATAATGATCTTCTGGGTTTGCTGTAGCATGATCATTTATTTGTAAAGTTACATCAGGAGGTACAACACAGGAAATAAATACATCCATAGCGCTATATTGTTTACTTATGGGAGGGCGCGGCCCGTTAAAATATGCGCCCGGAGCGCTCCTGATAAGTATTGGTTAATTCCGGTTTTTGTTTGGTCAAAAGCAGATTAACTTGTAAGTTGCTGTGTAACTTTGCAGACTCATGAAAAGACTAATGATCGCGCTGATGCTGGCTGTTGCCGGGCTCGCGGGTTATAAGACCGAAGCGCAGGATATTTTTTATTCCAAAGAGCAGAAATTCACCTTTCAGAACGGCGATTTCAGCGTGGTAGGCTGGTGCGGCGACCGCCTGTATACGTACCGGGCCTCCAAGGAGGGCTTTTACCTGGACGCTTACAACGATTCGATGCGCCTGCTGGCCACCGTTGCGCTGGATTTTTTCCCCCAGAAGATCTATGAAACCAGGTTCTTTGTTTCCGGCGATCGTATCATCGTCCTTTACCAGGCCGTACAGGAAGGAATGGTAGTGCAGTATGCCGCGCTGCTCGACGACAGGGCCAGGATGCTGCAAAAGCCGGTAGCGCTCGATTCTGTGAAAATGGCCTGGCTCTCTTCAGACAGGCAGTACTATTCGTCCGCCATCAGCAACGACAAGAACAGGATCATGGTATTCGGGATGAGCAGCAGGAAAAGCCGGCAGCTCCAGTTTAATACGATACTCCTCGATAATAACCTGAATGTCCTTGCAAAGGGTACGCCCTTTATCGAGTCGGACGACGATTTTACGATGGGGCAGGCGCTGCTTGGCAACGACGGGTCGCTGTACCTTTCTGCTTTCACAGGAGAAAATGCCAGGAAGTACAGCGGCGATGCCTGGATATTCCGGCTGTCGCCCGACGGGCAGCGCTTTGTGTACAAGCCGCTGCCGCTCGGCTCCAGCTATCTTTCGGGGCTTTACCTGCGTATGGACGACGTGCATAACCAGGTATACCTCAGCGCTTTTTATGCGGCTAAAAAATCCGGCAACCTGGACGGGGTGCTGTACAGCATATACAGCCCCCAGACGGATTCTTTTCCCGTGTTCAAGCTGATTCCTTTTGACGAAGAGCTGCGCAATGCCACCGACGACCGGAACAAAAAGAAAGCGTTCAACGACTATGAGGTAAGGAACGTGATCGTGAAGAACGACGGGGGCTTTATACTGGTAGCGGAGAACTTTTATGTGACCAGCAGGAGCAATATGTATGGCGGCGGATTCCGCTATTATTCCTGGTATAACAATTATCCGGGCACTTATACCTCGGAGTACCATTACGGAAACATCATGGTAGTGGATTACGATGCCGAAGGAAACCGTAAATGGCACGGCTTTATCCGCAAAGAGCAATATTCGCAGGAAGACGGCGGCCTGTTTTCCTCCTACCTGATGCTCAACTCGGGAGCCAGCCTGGTATTCCTGTACAACGATTTCAACTCCAGCAAGTCTTCGCTGAGGCTGGCGGCGCTGGACGTAAACGGAGAAATGCAGCTGAAGCGCATGAGCCCCGGCCGGACAGCAGGCGGGGACTGGGTGCCCCGCTCGGGCAAGCAGACAGATCTCCGGGAGCTGCTGATACCTGTACTCCGGAAAAATAACCTGTGCTTTGCAAGGGTAGTCTTTTAGCGGCATACCTGTATTTGCTTATAAAAGGAAAACCAGGCGCCTTGCCTGGTTTTCCTTTTATCTATACTTATGCCTTCAGCCCACCAGCTCGCGGGCATTTTCCATAGCCGCCTCCGAAGGCTCCGCGCCCCCGATCATCTGGGCAATGGCTTTGACCCGCTCGTCAGCGCCGAGCAGGCGCACCCGCGTCTTTATCTGCTCCTTGCCTTCCGCCGCTTTGTATACGTAATAGTGCTGCGTGCCCTTGGCCGCAACCTGGGGCTGGTGCGTAATGCATAATACCTGGTGAAAATCGCTCAGGGAGCGCAGCAGGATGCCCACCTGCCGTGCGGCTTCGCCCGATATGCCCGCATCCACTTCGTCGAAGATAAGGGTAGGCAGGGCCAGTGCTTTGGCGGTAAGCGCTTTGATGCAAAGCATGATGCGGCTCAGCTCGCCGCCGGAAGCCGTTTTCTGTACCGGAAGGAACTTGCCGCTTTTGTTGGCATCCCACAGGAACGCTATCTGGTCGGTGCCGTACTCCTGCAGCTGCGTGCCGGGCGTAATGTCGATGCGCAATGACGCGTTGGGCATCCCTACCAGCCCGAGCAGGTGGTTGACCTGTGCCGAAAAGGCGTCGGCCCGGGCCGTTCTTTTTTTGCTGATCGCAGCCGCTTCCTGCTGCAGCTTTGCAGCGCACCGCTCTATCTCCTGCTGCATTTCCTGCAGGCGCTGCCCTGCATTGCTTTGCTGCATCAGCTCATCTGCCAGCCTGCGGTGTATGGCCAGCAGCTCATCGGTATGCTGCGCCCCGTGCTTTTTGAGCAGGCGGTAGCCCAGGTCGGTCCGGTCCTGCAGCTGCTGCAGCCGGCCCGGGTCCAGGTCTATTTGCTGCTGCAGCCTGTCCAGTTCCGAAGCAATGTCGCGAAGCTCCAGCAGGGCGCTGTGCATACGCTCTGCCAGCCCCGCTGCATCGGGCAGCACATTGCCGATGGATTGCAGCTGCTGGTACAGTCTTTTCAGCTCATTGTTGAAGGGCTGCTCTCCTTCTTCCATAGCGGTATAGACGGTCTGCAGCACGGTGCTGATCTGCTCCGCATGGCTCAGCTGCTTCAGCAGCTGCTCCGCTTCTTCTATCTCTGCGGGCCGGAAAGCAGCCTGTTCCAGCTCGTCGAAAAGGAATTGTTTATAGTCGGCTTCTTTCTGCCATTGTTCCTGCTGCCCGGTCAGTTCGCGGTAAGCGGCCTGCAGCTGTTTGTACCGTGCATATCCCGAACGGTAATGTACCAGCATGGGCTGGCTCTCGGCTACGGCATCCATCACTTCAAACATAAACGCATGTTCATCCAGCGCATGGTTGTCGAACTGCCGGTGCAGGTCTACCAGTGCGGAGGTCAGCTCATTCAGCAATGCAAGCGTAACCGGGGTGTCGTTCACGAATGCCCTGCTTTTGCCGGTGGCGCTGATCTCCCTGCGGATGATTGTCACTGCTTCGCGGTCCAGTTCTGCCCGTTCCAGCAGGGAATTGAAATGCTCATTTTGCTCGGTATGGAAGTGCGCCTCTACGATGCTCTTCTCTTCCCGGTCGATCAGCACCGAAGTGTCGGCCCGCTCACCGAGGATCAAGGAAAGCGCGCCCAGGATAATGGATTTCCCCGCGCCGGTTTCTCCCGTGATCACGTTGAGATGCGGATCAAAGGAAATATTAAGCTTGTCTATGATCGCGTAATTGCGGATGTATAGTTTCTGCAGCATAGAATCTGCGACAAATTTAATTCAATGCATTTGTTTTTAAACGGTGGCAAAACATTAATTTTTGATTCGTAGCAGCGCGGTTTTTGAAATGAATTACCTTTAGCGCCTGGGCCGGAGAGTTAATAAAGACAGGAGTTATATTGTTTCACTTCAGGGAAACAAAATGCCCGATACATTAAGCAGGCCCGGCAAATATAAAGCGGAGGATTGCAGCTTATGAACCTTTTGGAAGCCGAAGCAGCGCTGAAACAACGGTTAACTGCCTTATACGATGAGGCCGAAGCCGCGAGCATAGCGGATTGGGTCATGGAATCCCTTACGGGCAAAAGCAAGGTACAGCGCAGGTTGGATGGCGCAGGAACCCTGGCGCAGGAAGAAGCCGCTGTTCTGGAAAACTATACTGCGGAGCTGCTGGCCCACCGCCCGGTGCAGTACGTGCTGGGCGAAAGCTACTTCTACGGGATGAAGCTTTTCGTGGACGAGCGGGTCCTGATACCGAGGCCCGAAACAGAGGAGCTGGCAGACTGGGCCGTCGGCGACCTGAAAGCAAGCGTTCCTTCCGCAGTCCGGGTGCTCGACATCGGTACCGGGAGCGGCTGCCTGGCGCTGGCCGTTGCAAAAGCGGTTCGGGGAGCCCGGGTAACCGCGGTGGATATTTCGGTGGATGCGCTGGATGTGGCCCGTTACAATGCTGCCCGGGAGCAGGTACCGCTGGAGCTGCTGCAGGCCGACATTTTAAGCGGGCAGGCAGGAACCCTGCCCGTCTTCGACGTGATCATCAGCAACCCCCCCTACATCACCCGGCCGGAACAGCAAAGCATATTGCCACATGTGCTGGATTATGAACCGCACAGCGCCTTGTTCGTTACCGACGGCGACCCGCTGCAGTTTTATAAGGCCATTGAGCAGTTTGCCCGGGAGCACCTGGCGCCCGGCGGAACTGTATACCTGGAGCTGCACCGCGATTTTGCACAGGAAACCCTCCGGTATTACGAGGGGTGCGGCTGGACCGCCATCCTGCGCAAAGACATGCAGGGCGCCGATCGCATGCTGCGGTGCCGGCGGCCATCCGGTTAACGGCTGCAGCTGGCGCATAAGGCCGGAGCTTAAAATTTGGCATTTGTGATCGGGTTTGCTACTTTTGCTACCCTTGTAAAACAAAGTATCGGATATGTCAGACCAAATAGAGAATATTATTCGCAATACCGGTGATATGATGAAAAAGGCCATTTCCCACCTGGAAAGCGAGCTGGTGAAAATACGTGCCGGTAAAGCCAATCCGCAGATGCTGGACGGCCTTATGGTGGACTACTACGGTGCTCCGACGCCCCTGAACCAGGTAGCCAACATTACGGCTACCGATGCGCGTACCCTGTCCTTGCAGCCCTGGGAGAAATCCATGATCCAGCCGATCGAAAAGGCCATCATGCAGGCCAACCTGGGAGTTACACCGCAAAACGACGGGCAGGTGATCCGCCTGTTTATGCCGCCGCTTACCGAAGAGCGCCGCAAGGAGCTGGTGAAAAGAGTGAACGGGGAAGGGGAGCAGGGCAAGATCGCCGTACGGAACATACGCAGGGATATGATCGAGCAGGTGAAAAAGCTGCAGAAAGAGGGGCTGAGCGAAGACGAAGCCAAAGATGCCGAAGCGCGCATACAGGGCATTACCGATAAAAACATTGCGCTGGTAGACCAGCATTGCAAAGACAAAGAAAAGGAGATCATGACCATCTGATCTCTGAGGATTGCAAAAGCAAAGGAGGCTGCCTGAAGGCGGCCTCCTTTGCTTTTGAGCTAAAATGGTGAAGGAGATGTTTTTGATCCCGGGCAAGCCGTTGTTTTGCAGAACTCCTTCCTATCTTTGCCCGGCAATGCGTATCCTTAAAAAAATCCTCAGATCCCTCGCCTGGTCCCTGGGCATATTCCTGCTTATACTTGCCGTTTTCTGCTTTTATGTGTGGAGGGTATCCGACATCAGGCCGCCCGCTGTGGCCGATAAGAGCAGCCTCCGGCTGCACAGGACGGCGCTGGACAGCACCGCATATACGATCGGCGATAACTGGCTTCGGAAAAGCCGCTACGGGCTTTACGAAATGTATACTTCCGGCGCGCCTTTCGATAGGGGAGTGATAAACGGGATGCTTTCCAGGGAGCTCGTGGTATCGCAGGAGGAAGCCTTTACGCACCAGATCAAAAAAATGATCCCTTCCGGCTCTTATCTCTGGATGCTCAAGTACATCATCGGCTTTATGAACCGGGATCTTCCGGAGCATGTGCTCCGTGAATACCAGGAGGAGATCTATGGTATTTCGCTGTCGGCCTCCGACAGTTTTCGCTGGATCGGCAGCAACTATTCGCGGCAGTTGAATTACCATGCGGCGCACGATATCGGGCATGCGCTGCAGAATATGATGCTGGTAGGCTGCACTTCTTTCGGGGCCTGGGGCAGCAAAACGGAACAGGGCGCCCTGGTATTGGGCCGCAACTTCGACTTCTGGGTGGGCGATGAGTTTGCACGCAATAAGATCGTGGCTTTTGTAGTGCCGGAATCGGGGTATAAGTTTGCTTTTATAACCTGGGGCGGGTTTATCGGGGTAGTATCGGGTATGAATGAGAAAGGGCTTACGGTCACGATCAACGCCGCCCGTTCCGATATCCCCTCGGGGGCCGCCACGCCTGTATCGCTGGTGGCGCGGGAAATATTGCAGTATGCAGGCAATATCAGGGAAGCGGTGGCCATCGCCCATCGCAGGAAGATGTTCGTGAGCGAAAGCTTCCTGATCGGTTCTGCCGCCGACCACCGCTCGGCGATCATCGAAAAAACGCCGGATACGCTCGCCGTATACGATCCCCGTTCCGATAATATAGAATGTGCCAACCACTACCAGAGCCCTTTGCTCCGGGACCAGGAGCTGAACCGGGAGCAAATGGCCGGCAGCGCCTCTGTGTACCGCTACCGGCGTACGCAGGAACTGCTGCAGCAGTCCTATCCGCTTACGCCGCAGAAAGCTGCAGCGGTGCTTCGCGATTATAAGGGGCTTGGCGGGGCGGACATAGGGATCGGTAACGAGAAAGCCGTTAACCAGTTCATCGCCCATCATTCGGTCATTTTTATGCCCGATAGCCTGCGGATGTGGGTCAGCACGGCTCCCTGGCAAATGGGCGCTTATGTATGCTACGACCTGCGTAAGGTTTTTGCGATGAAAGGGTTGCAGACCGATACCGAAATTGCCGATACGGCCTATAATATCGCTCCCGATCCTTTTATCAGTACACCCGAGTATGCCCGCTTCCTGCAATTCCGTATGGCCAAAATGAACTGGATGGACAAGCTCCCTGTAAAGCCCGGGCAATTTATTCCGAATAACCCTGCTTATTACGACGCGTACCGGCTCACCGGCGATTACTATATGAAGGAGCACCTGTATGAGCAAGCAAAAGCGGCATACCAGGGTGCGCTTGCCAGGGTCATCGCTACGGAAGACGAGCGGAGAGCTATCCGGGAAAAAGTAAGAGCCTGCGAAAAAGCAATAGCAGGAAAAAGAAGGTGATGCGGCGCCGGCATTAAAAAAACAAATGTCCTCCAGGAATAGAGGACATTTTTTTAACCAATAAACCGCACTATGAAAAGATATAAGTGTAAGCACAAATATTATGCCAAGAATTTCTTTTCCCGGGCATACTACATATATATGTAATTATCGTACGGGCAGGCAGCTCTATGTCTTCATGTTCCCGGAGGAGCGGCCGTTCGGTTGATTATTATTTAATTTGTTGATAGTCAAATTAAAACTACCCTTTGCTTCAAGGATGCGCAGGATAAAGGTTGCCTGTGCCGCAGCTGAACATAAGTTATAGAGAAGCCCCGGAAAGGGCAGGCGCTGCATTTCGGGTAAAAGAAAACAGCCGGGGCGCAGGCTCGTTCCTGCTGCGCCCCGGCTGCCTGATAAATAAGATCGGGATATCGAAAGGAGTTGCTTAAATGATCCTTTCCTGCTCACGGAACCAGCGTTCGGGTATCTCGTTGTTTCCCGCGGTAAGATAGTCCTGGTAGCTGCAGGGAGTAAAGCTGTGATCGGGGAGCTGCATCCACCAGCGGTTGGTTTTTTTGCTTTTCAGGAACATGGTATCGTTCCCGGTAAGCGCTACATTATATTCGATGAATTCTTCGCGGTTGCGGAGGCTGGCTTCGTTTCGGCGCACCAGATAGCCGTCTACGAAATACCAGAGCATTTGGGCAATCAGCCTGGCGCCCTGCCGGTTGTGGTCGCGCTCGGCCTGGTAGCCGTATATACCCAGCGAGGAGAGGTTGCTGCTCATGCCGGCATAGCGGGTCAGCTGGCAGATTTCGTCGCCGAAGAAGCCGTTGGGCGAGCCGTCTTTCAGGAAGGGCGCGTCGCAGAGGCGCACGGCATTCATATCGATGCTGAGCAGGTTGCAGCTGCGCAATACCGGTTCCATCTCTTCTATAGTTTCCCTGACCCTTCCCAGCCGGAAGCAGTCGAAGCGGAGCTTGTCCAGCGTTTCCAGCATATTGGGATTGACATAGTAGCTCTGGAAGCCTATATGGCTGAAATGGCGGATAAAGTTGGGCTGCCCGGTCAGCATGTCCATCAGGAAACTGTTGTCGCTGATGCCTTCGCTGTCTTCCAGGTCGATCAGCATATCGATAATTGCCGCATTGATGGTCTGTTCCGACCTTTTGAACACGTCGTATTGCTGCAGGGTAAGGTCGTGGGAGCCGCCGATCACGATAGCGATCTTCCCGGCCGCTTCAATCTCCTGCAGCACCGTGCGCAATGCAGCGCGGGTATCGCCGGGAGTAGCGCCTTCCAGTATATTGCCCATATCGGCCACCTTCACGGAAGGGTGCCAGTCGTACATGCGGTACAGCTCCTGCCGTACGGCATCGGGGCTATGGCTCCAGGGAGCCTGGATATGGCTGCCGCGTTGCTCGCCGCAACCGACAATCACGATGTCGGCTTCGCTCCAGTCGGGCCGGAATTCGGTTATAGGCATGATCCTTTTGCCGATCTGTCGGGCATGGGAAGCATCATTGTCGGGAAGGTCCGCAAAATGTTTGGCGGCAAAGAAAGCGTGCAGGTCACTCATGAAAAATTCCGGTTGTTGATTACGGGCGTAAAGATACCATACCGCACCAAAAACCGCTAAAAAAGTTATTCAGACCGAGGCGGGCCCGCTCACTGTGTTGATGCGGGGCCGCTTCCTGCTGAGCCGGAGCGCGGTGCTATTCGCCGGCCGCCGGGGCGGGCGCTTCCAGGGCATCGGCCGCATCCTTGAAGGATTGCCAGTAATCCTTGCTGAAAAGGCGGCCCGCAGGGCGCATTTCCTTTCCCAGGCGGGCTCTTATCGCTTCCGCCCTGGAACCGCTTTCGGGATGGGTGCTGAGCCAGTCGCCATAGGATGCTTCTTCCTGCTGCAGCAGCGCGATTTTGTCCAGGAACCGCGCAAACCCCGCGGGATCGGCGCCGGCTTTCAGCAGGTAGTCCACGCTTGCCATATCGGCCCTGCTTTCCAGCCTGCGGTCGTAAGCGGTGGAGGTCAGTATCTTTACCGCCTGCCGGATAACGGCGGGATTATTGCCGCCCGATCCGGCAGAGAGCAGCACGGAAAGCCCTATTTCGCGGGTCAGCTTTTTCATCACGTGTTTTTGCTCCAGGTGTGCGATCTCATGACCCAGCACGCCCAGCAGCTCGTTTTCCTCATCGCATTCCCGGATCAGCTCCGTGAGCACTACAAGGTGGTTGCCGGGTAATGCAAAGGCATTGATATCGGCGGAGCGGACCACGTGCACCTTTATTTTTCTTTCAATCTTATTGGCGCGGCAAAGCAGGGATACCATACTGTCTACAGGCCGGGTAATGCGCTGGTCGCCCACCACCTCTTCGGTAGCGCTGATATTTTTCCAGATAAGATCGCCCAGCTTCTCTTCAGAGCGTTTTCCTGCCTGTTCTACATGAAGGATACGTACCCAATCAACCTGGCTGAGCCCCCAGTAGGTACCGGAGAACAAGCCGGCCAGCAGCAGGAATTGTAACAGCAGTTTCATCAGGGTTTGCAGATTAAGTGTGTAAGCCTGCCGTAGAAGAACCATTCCACATGATGGCCTTTACGGGTTTTGACAGCAGTATTGATCGTAGCGACGAACTCCACTATGTTGAACAATATAATGGTGATCATATAGGCGATATATCTTGAAGTGACCGGCTCATCGCCAAACAGCACCGATACGCTCCACCAGAAGCCGGCGCTGTTGATCAGCAGCATGGAAAGCTGCGATAGCAGCGCCTGCATGCAGTGCCACCTTACGAAATAGGTGCCCTTCCGGTTGCCGATGTAAAAGAAAAGGGTGGCCAGCAGGTTGACGATGGGCAGCGGAAGCCCGGCCATGGCGGCTACCAGCGACATCAGGTAGCTGTTGGAGGCTTTCTCGGATTCGTGCTCGCCTGGCCTGTAAGCGAAGGCAGCGGCGGGTTTTATAATTCTTTGCTTATATTCCATATCCAGTTGGATGCAATAAGGAGGATCGCCAGTATGGCAGCAGGCTTTCTTTTCAGGAAGGCTTCCGCGCGGCTGTATTGCCTGAAAAGGCTTTGCCTGCGGGCAGCCAGGTCGGCCAGCAGCCATACCGGGGCAATGCATAAAAAGAGCAGGGCGGGAATGCCCAGCGGGTTTTGCAGCAAGGCCTCTTTCCAGGCCCCCTGCAGCAGGTAAAAAACGGAACGGGTAACGCCGCAGGAGGGACAGGGAAGGCCCGTTATATTTTTAAACAGGCAAAACCGCACACCCGTATGGATATGCCCGGTATGGTAGCAGTACCCTATCCAGGCATATCCGGCAAGGCATAAAAGCGCCAGGAACCGGTATAGCTTCCGGGCGGTCATGCTGTTAATAGGTAAGGGCCTGCTGCAGTTTCAGGAAATTCTTTTCCCGGGTAGCGCCCATGATCAGGAAGTAATCTACGATAGCCCATATGCCCAAACCACCGCAGGTAAGGAGCTTGCCGATGCCCATGCCGGTATCGCCGATCAGGAAGCGGTCGATACCCAGGGTGCCCGCGAGAATAGACACGATAAGGCTGGTGGTCGGATCTTTGAAGTCAAGCGCCTGGATGGCCGGCCATTTGCTATCGTCAAGCGATAACAGGGTTTCCCTTACTGCAGGCAGCTGGTGCCCTTCAAAGAATTTACTGTTCATCATCAGAAACATGTCGACTTTCTGAGCATCCATGGAGTATATTGTTTTTAAGGTGAAGGCGCAAAGCTAATATTTTAGAAGATAAAACAAAATACTTATAAAAAAAGAGAACCTGCGGATTCCGCAGGTTCTCTATCGTTTGCATCTTTTGCTTATTTAAGCTCGAACGTTTCGATAAACTTGGTAGTGAAGTTGCCTTCCCGGAACTGCTCGTTCTTCATCAGCTGCATGTGGAAGGGAATAGTGGTCTTTACGCCTTCGATTACATATTCACTGAGGGCGCGCTCCATGGTCGAGATCGCTTCCTCGCGGGTCTGCGCAATGGCGATCACCTTGGCGATCATGGAGTCGTAGAACGGCGGAATGGTATAGCCGGCATAGATATGCGAATCTACACGGATGCCGTGCCCGCCGGGGGTATGCAGCACTGTAATGGTACCGGGGCTGGGCCGGAAATCGTTGTAGGGATCTTCGGCATTGATACGGCACTCGATGGCGTGCATCTTAGGCTCGTAGTTCTTTCCGCTGATGGGCACGCCGGCAGCGATCTTGATCTGCTCCTTGATCAGGTCGAAGCTGATTACTTCTTCGGTAACACCATGCTCTACCTGGATACGGGTGTTCATCTCCATAAAGTAGAAGTTCTGGTGCTTGTCGACCAGGAACTCGATGGTGCCCACGCTTTCATAGTTGATGGCAGAGGCGGCCTTGATGGCGGCTTCGCCCATCTTCTGGCGCAGCTCCGGAGTAATAAAGGGAGAGGGAGATTCTTCCACCAGCTTCTGGTGCCTGCGCTGGATGGAGCAGTCCCTTTCGCTCAGATGGCATACGGTGCCGTATTGGTCGCCGGCAACCTGTATTTCGATATGGCGCGGCTCCTCCACGAATTTTTCCATGTAAATGCCGTCGTTCTTGAAGGCGGCGCCGGCTTCGGCTTTTGCGGTGCTGTATGCTTTTTCCAGCTCTTCCTCGCTCCATACCACGCGCATACCTTTACCGCCGCCGCCGGCAGTGGCTTTCAGGATCACGGGGTAGCCCATTTCCCCGGCAAGCTTCCGGGCCTCTTCCACGCTTTCGAGCAGGGCCTCGGAACCGGGTATCACTGGCACGCCCGCCTTGATCATGGTTTCTTTTGCCGTCATCTTATCGCCCATGGCGCGGATCATATCCGGGGTGGGCCCGATGAATTTGATGTTGTACTGCGCGCAGATCTCGGCAAAGCCGGCATTCTCTGCAAGGAAACCATAGCCGGGATGGATCGCATCGGCATTGGTGATCTCGGCAGCCGCCATAATATGGGGGATATTCAGGTAGGAGTCGGCGCTTTGTGCTTTGCCGATGCACACGGCTTCGTCAGCAAAGCGGACGTGCAGGCTGTCTTTGTCGGCAGTAGAATATACCGCTACCGTCTGGATACCCATTTCGCGGCAGGTACGGATAACGCGCAGCGCAATTTCGCCGCGGTTGGCAATCAGTATTTTTTTGAACATGAATATCTGAATTAGCTGGTTAGCTGGTGCGGCAAGTATCTGCGATCGTTACCGCGGCTAAATGTTTTTGGGTGGCCGGGCGGCGCGGGTATTGCTCCCGGCATCGGCCCGGCGGCGCTTATACGCTTGTGGCAGGTACCGGTCAGGCGGGCTCTACCAGGAATAAAGGCTGATCGTATTCCACGGGAGTAGCGTCGTCTACAAGCACCTTAACGATGCGGCCGCTTACTTCGCTTTCGATCTCGTTGAAGAGCTTCATCGCTTCCACGATACAGATGATCTGGCCGGGCTTGATCTCGTCGCCTACGCCTACAAAGGGAGGTTTGCCGGGACCGGAACTGCGGTAGAAGGTGCCGATCATGGGAGACTTGATCGTAATGGTATTGCTGCTCTCCGCCGCCGGTGCTGCAGCAGGAGCCGCTACCTGGGGCTGTGCTGGGGCAGCCTGGGGCGCGATCATCGGCTGTGCGGCAGGAGGCATCATCTGCGGCATGGCCGCAGCAGCCTGTACGGCTACAAACTGGGTTTCGGATTGAGCCTGTTTGATCGTGATCTCAAAATCACCATCCTTAATGGATACTTCGCTGATATTGGATTTGTTCACTGCTTTCAGCAGCTCCTGGATCTGTTTGAATTCCATAATTTCTTTAATTTGAATGAAGCGAATAGCAAATATGCAAAATCAGCTGAATGTGGAAGCGGTATATCGCAACAACGCTGTTGCGGTTCACACATCGCTGATGTCTGGATCGTAAGGATTAACCTTTTACTCTTTCTACGTACTCCCCGGTTACGGTATTGATCTTGATCAGCTCATCATTGTCTACAAAGAGCGGCACATTGACCGTAGCCCCCGTTTCCAGTGTAGCGGGCTTGAGGGTACGGGTGGCCGTATCTCCTTTCAGGCCCGGTTCGGTATAGGTTACGCGCAGCACTACGGAGGGCGGCAGTTCCACGCCCATAGGCTGTTCGGTTTCGGTATTGATCAGCACCACGCACTCCTGGCCGTCCTTGTACAGGTCGGGGCGGTCGATCATATTTTCAGGAACGGCAATCTGCTCGAAGGATTCGTTGTCCATCAGGTTGAAGCCGCTTTCATCTTTGTACAGGAACTGGTAATTGCGGCGTTCCACGCGCACAGGGTAGATCGTATCGCCCGAGTTCCAGGTATGCTCTATACTGCGGTTATTATCCACGCCTTTCAGCTTGGCCCATACTTTGGCGGCAGCTCTTGCCGTCTTGTTCTGGCCGAATTCCACTACCGTATAAAGCGATCCGTCTAATTTAATAATAAGGCCGTTGCGAATGTCTGCTGTATTTGCCATGAAAATGTTGTTTCCCTTCTCCGGAGCCGGCAGGAGCGGCAGAAGGATTTGTGATAAATTTATTTAATTAATAAACAGGCTGCAAAAGTAAATATTTAGTTGCTTATCCGAAATTCCGGAGCATTTATTTCTCGTTTTTGTGGAAAAAAGATCGTCTTTTTACCTGAAATGGCCCAAAATGAAAGATTTTGGGCCATTTATCCTGAAATAAGCGGGAACGCATCTTTATTTTTTCTTTTTGCTGAAGAGGTTCAGCACCCGGCTTACGAATGCATCATTGATGCCCAAGGCTCTTTTAATATAGGTATAGGTAGCCACCATTTTTTTATCCAGGTAGATCAGCACGGACTTCATCCCGTCTTTGGGCCTGGATCTGTAATTCGTCGACCGCAGGGTAGGCCGTACGGCCTCTTCCGTAAAATAATACAGGGCGATGGATTTGCGGGTCATATCTTCGGGGCAAAGCACGGGGTCGGGCACCCCATGGTACGAATCCTCGTCCGTATTGAACAGCACGCAGCGGTTGAAGAGGGGAGCGATCTTTTCCTGTACGCCCGTCATGTTCCGGTCCCAGAGCTCCAGGTCGCCGCGGTACTCCGGCTTCCAGTCTTTGTTCAGGTAGATCAGGAGGTTTACCCTGCGCTGCCAGTTGCGTTTGTGCGGATGTACGGTAAAATCGGCATGGATGTTGAGGAACCCGTTCCTCTTGGTCTGGTGCAGGCCGCCTCCTTCCAGCATATCGTCCGGCCTGAGGCCGGGAATGCCCGTAAGTTCGCTGAGAAAGGCGACGAAGTTATCGGAATTCAGCTCCCGGATAACCTCGCGTATAAACGGGGGCAGCAGCTCCATTTTGTTGAGGCCGTGCTTTTTCTCATTGATATGCACATAATGGATCCAGCCCTCATCTTTTACCGAAGGAAATTCGGCCAGCGCTTTTTCTGCGGCCTGCTGCTCGAGGAAATGGTCCAGGTGGATGTGCGGATAGGGCTGGGCAGCGCCATAGCGCGCTTTGTATTCGGGGAGCCGTTCCCGCCAGCGGTCGTAATCAAAGATGGTGGCGTTGGTCTGGCTGATACCGGCGGTCGATGTGCTCATTGGATCTTGTTCTGCTGATGTATACGGGTACACCTGTGCCCCAAAGATAGGGCATTTTGAATGAACGCCGATGCTTCAGGGCTGCAGCAGGAATACTTTGAGTCCTTTTACGGAACCCTGCGTTACCTCCGGCAGCGGCTGTCCCCCCGGGCCGGTAAGCTGGTAATCATCGCCGGTGCCCTCGTAGAAGTAGAAATAATATTTTACCCCGTAGCGCCGGGCATCGGCCAGCAGCTCCTGGGTGCTGAAGTTATTGAGCGTATGGCAATACCAGGGACATTGCGCAAACCAGGAAATCTGCGCCAGGGACAGGAAGGCATCGGCATACGAACGGTTGCTGATGAAGGACCCGCGTATATTCAGGCGCTTCAGCTCCCCGGCCAGCTTATATTCGGCAGCGCCCTGGTGCAGCATTTTGCGCATATCGGTTACGGGCGTCACCAGGTGGCAAAGGAAAAACACGGCCACAAAGATCCTGCTGGGCCACCGGCCGATACGGGGAAACAGCGCTTTTTCCGCATAGATCAGCGAAAGTATGGCTCCTATGGGCATTACAAACCAGGTATACCGGCCCCCCTCGAAAGTAAAGAGCCAGAAAGGCAGAGGGTATACCAGGTATACGACCGTGATCAGCCGCAGGCCGGGGCCGGCAGCCCGGCGCAGGTCTTTCCGGAAAAAAAGCAGCAGGGTCACCAGCCAGGTAAGGAAAAAGAAAGGCGATATCCGGTTGCCGGTGCTGACCCAGCCCAGCCCGTTGTAGGCAATGCGCAGCAGCTGCTTCAGGAACAGCCGGGGCGAATCATAAAAATGCCGGATGGGGCCTTGCACCAGGTAGGGGTCCTCAAAGTAGAACAGGGAGCCTTCGTAGGGTGGCGGCACCACGGCTTTGATGTCCGGCCGCAGTTCCTGGGTACCCACCAGCCACCAGGTGCTGTTGAGCTTGCCGGCGGTAGAAGTGGTCCAGAAGCCGTATTTTTCGTGCAGCAGCATAATCCAGGGTGCGGCGATCAGCAGCATTACCCCGCCGGCCACGGCACATACCAGCACCAGCCTCTTCCAGTTGAATACAGGCGCTTCCAGGAGGCGTATGCCCGCTCCGGCAAAAATGATAAACGGAAAGAAGAAAAAGGAATAGGCTTTGCTGAAATAGGCCAGCGCCGCCAGCACGCCCAGCAGCACCCAAAGATACCATTTACGGGTAAGCTGCTCCTGCAGCAGCACCCATACGCCCACAGTCAGCAGGAAGTACTGCCAGAAGTCGGTAAAAGACTGAAAGTAAACTGCATAAGCCCAGAATAACGAAGACATAATGCCAAAGCACCATTGCTCCCATGCCGCCGTGCGGAAACGGTTGAACAGGCACTGGCTGCTGAAAATAAGGGCTGCGGTAGAAGCGGCATTGACCGTAATGGCCGCGGTAAACAGCTCCCAGCCGGTGCATTTTACCGTAAGCGCGGTAAGCCAGCACCCCATCGGGCTCCAGAAGGCGTTGATGGCATGGGTGTAATCGCCCGCAAGGTATCGCTGTACGATGTTGAGGTAGCAGAGCGCGTCGCCGTCCACATAATACTTCATGTAGGGCCATAGGGCACGCACTGCTGCCAGGTGCAGCAATACCGGGATCAGGTAGCGCAGGGCTTTGGAGAGGGCCCCCGGCCGGGACTGGGTATTCACAACGTTCATAGCATGGATTTAAGAAGCGGTCGTTTCCTTTTCCGGGACAGGAAATGCCCCCAGCCAACGGCAGCCATGGCAGCGCATACCAGCATTACCGGCAGGAAATAACGGGTATTGGCCACCGGGCCCGTAACGGCTGCAAAGTAAATGACATAAATGCTGCAGGCCAGCCGGATCTGTAATGGTATTTTCCTGTTGAATACAAATAATATAGAGCCTGCTACCCGAAGCAAATTAAAAATAATGACGACCAGTACCAGCAGGAAGGTAGGGAACTGGCGGAGGTAGTTCCAGGCGCCGCGGAGGCCGCCTTCCCGGAGGCTGGTATAGAAGTTCACCTTTTTCAATAAGCCATGATAGGTCAGGCTGCCTGCAAAAAGGTCGATTTCGCTCTTGCCGGGGTCGATAAAGAACCGCAGGCTTTCCCGGGCATGGAACAGGGCATATGCCGGCAAGTCGGCCCGGAGGATGCGGGCGGCCGCTTGCGAGGCGTATTCATATTTTTCCTTCAGGCCGGGCAGGGTGTCGATCGCCGCATGCTCCCGTTGGTATACCGAGTCGGCATGAGGCTTGCCGTACCGTACTTCCTGGAACCTGCGTATATTAAAATCCAGCATATTGATGCTCTGGATGCTGGAAATGTGAAACAGGCCGGTGCGCTGCTGGTTCCATAGCCCGTAGGCGACCATTACAACCAGGGGAAGGGCCCCCGTCAGCGAAAGGGTAGCTTTCCTGTGCCGGAAGGCGAGGATAAGGGTCCAGCCGAAGTGCAGGAGGAGGAAGGGGTACACCACGGGCTTGGTCAGCGTGGCCAGGATAAGCCACAGGCTCATATAACCCACCCTGCGGGGCGCCGGGTTGTTTAAAAAAAAGAGGAGCTGCCTGAAGTACAGCATCAGGAAGAACTGGAGCAGGATATCGGGAGTTACCATACTGGCAAAGATCATCTGCGCAGGATAGCAGGCGATCATCAGCCCCATGATCCAGCTGTATTTAGGTGCGGGGCACAGCTGCCGGAAAGTGCGGTAGATGAGAAAGCACGAAGCGACCGAAGCCAGGTTCTGCATCAGTAAAATAATCCAGTTGTAATATCCTAATATATTGTATATCATAAATATATACAATGGATATACGGGTGTCCGGACGGTCAGTCTGTACACATCGGGCTCCAGCAGGGGATTGGCTCCGTAGTAGGAGCCCTGCTTCAGGTTCTCGGCCAGGTAGATGTATTCATAAGAGTCGCCGTTGTAAAAATGCTGCCACACCATACCCGCGGCAAACCATGCCAGGTGCAGCACGACGAGGAGGAGCAGGAACCGTAACGGCGCTTTATGTGGTTGCAAGTCGATTCGTTTTTGGTAAGGCCTTTCCCCGCCGCAGGCCCGCAAAACCGATCCAGGCACAGGCCGACGTAACCAGGAGCAGGGGCAGGAAATACCGGGCATTGGCCACCGGCCCGGTAATGAGGGCAAAATAAGCAATAAAAAGACTAAGGAGGATGCGGAGCTGCAAGTTTATTCCTCTCCGGAACAGGAAGAGGAGCAGGCCGGCTACCCGGAACAGCCCGAACAAAGGGGTAAGCAGCAGCAGGGGCAGGAAGGGGTAATCTTTAAGGTACAGCCAGGCGCCTTTTATTCCCTGGGCCCGGTAGCTTTCGACAAAGCTTTGCTGGTAGTTGTTTTTATAACGGAAGCGCCGGGAGAAAATGTCGAATTCCAGCTTATTGGGGTCAAAAAAAAGCTGGATGCTTTTCAGCATATGGAACACGGTATAGCCTCCCAGCTCCTTCCGGAGCTCCCTGGATGCGATCCGGCCCGAAAGCGCATAATATTCGGGGAAGCTGGTTGCCGTACCGGCTTCGGCCAGCAGCCCCTTCATTCTTTCCTTGGCCCCGGCCGTACCGTAGCGGTATACATAATACTCCTGCAGGTTGTAGTGCAGCATGTTGACCGGCTGTACGCTGGAAATATGGTAAATGCCCGTTTGCTGCCGGTTCCAGAAGCCATAGGCCAGGATGCAGCACATAGGGAGCATGCCCGCGAAGGCATAGCGCAGCTTTTTGCTGCGCAGGCACCAGAAAACGATGCCCGCGGCATGCAGGAACACGAAGGGATAGAGGATGGGCTTGGTAAATACGCCGGCAATCAGCCACAGGCTCATGGGTAAGATCCTGCGGGGCGCCCGGTCGGTAAGGAAAAAAAGCAGCTGACGGAGATACAGCGCCAGGAAGAACTGCAGCAGGATGTCGGAAAAGATCATATTGGCAAAAACCATCTGCATCGGGTAGAGCAGGATCAGCAGCCAGTAGATCCAGCGCCTGCCGGTACCGGGAAAAAGAAGGGAAAAAGTATCGCGGATCAGCAGGCAGGAGCACAGGGAAATGATATTCTGCACCAGCAGGATAAACCAGGTATGGTAGCCGGCCACGGTCCAGCACAGCAGGATAAAGGCAGGGTATACCGGCGGGCGGAGCGTCCGGAAATGCTCCTGGTAGGGCAGGGCGGCATTGCCCGAGTAATAAAGGCCGTGCTTCAGGTTGACGGCCATCTGTATATACTCGGTCGAATCGTAGCTGTATGGTTTTTGCCAGATCCAGACGGAGGCGGCAAACCACAGGAAATGGGCGGCGGCCAGCAGGAGCAGGTACCATTTATCTTTTTTCAGGGCTGTAAGCATAGCAAGGCAGGCCCGGCGGCCGGCTTCAAAAATAATATGGAAAATCTTTAAATTGGCATCTTATTCAAAGGCGCTGCACCGGCGGCCTCTTTTCGTAATTTACCAGCTGTTAGCCTTTTGTCCAGGGAGCACCGACATATAACCGATGAAGAACTGCTTGCCCGTTTCCGGTCAGACGGGAACAACGACTGGCTGGGCATGCTCCTGGAACGGTATACCATGCTGCTGTTCGGCGTGTGCATGAAATACCTGAAAGAGGAGGAGCAGGCTAAGGACGCGGTACAGCAGGTATTCCTGAAGGCGCTGGCCGAAATGCCCAAGTACCGGATCGAAAATGTGGGAGGCTGGCTGTACCAGGTAGCCCGCAACCTGTGCCTGAGCAGCCTGCGGGGCAGGAGGGAGCATGCCGGTGAAGAGCAGCTGCAATACGTGGCGCAACCCGAAGAAGTGCCTGTATCTTTGCTGGTGGAAAAGGAAAAAGATATAGACCGCCTTAAGGCGGAGCTGGCCAACCTGAAGGAAGACCAGCGTGTATGCGTAGCGGCCTTTTACCTGGAGAAGAAAAGCTATAGCCAGATCGCTGAAGCTACGGGCTTCAGCATTAAGCAGGTAAAAAGCCATATCCAGAACGGGAAGCGTAACCTGAGGATACGGCTGGAAGCAGGAAGCTGAATATTAGTTGATATGTCCAAAAAGCATAAAATAGAAGATCGGGGCGCAGGGATAGACGAGGACCGCCTGCTGGACTACATCGAGGGCAGGATGCCCCCCGATGAGGAATACCGGCTGGAAACGATCCTGGAATCCGATCCTTTCCTGAACGATGCAGTCGAAGGGCTGGCAGAGGTTAAGGACCGGGCGCAGCTCCGCGCCATAGCGGCCCAGATCAATGTGCAGCTCCGCCGCCAGGTAAGGAGCCGCCGCCGGCAGCGCCGCGGGCATAAGCTTACCGAAGGCCAGGGCTGGCTTATGGTGCTGATCGTGCTGCTGCTGGTACTGCTTGCCTGGTGGGTGATCCGGGTAGCGGTAAAATAGAACTTTCCTCCCTCCGGCGTTGTTGTGATTGGTTTCCGCTACGCCCTGCATTTTTCGAAAGCGGAAATTTAGTCAGAGCGGAAAGCGGTCGCTGATATTTTAGCAGGAGAGGAGGAGGGAATAAGATTTTGGCAACAGATTTGATAGTAATATAATAAAAGCAAAAAGGAAAAAGATGAGTTTAATGGGATATTACCTGATCGCGGGCATCATGTTCCTTATCGGCATGATCGTAAGCGGAAGGTTGAAAAGCAAATTTGCAGAGTACAGCAAGATCGGGTTGCGCAATGGTATGAGCGGCCGGGAAATTGCCGAGCAGATGCTTCGGGACAACGGCATTACCGATGTGCGGGTGATCTCTACGCCGGGACACCTGAGCGACCACTACAACCCCCAGGATAAGACGGTGAACCTGAGCCCGGATGTATACGAAGGCAGAAGCGTGGCTGCGGCCGCCGTAGCGGCCCACGAATGCGGGCATGCGGTACAGCATGCCACTGCTTACAGCATGCTGCAGTTTCGCAGCGCCATTGTGCCCATAGTCAATATCAGCAGCCGGCTGTCGCAATGGATTATACTGGCAGGGCTGGGTTTCCTGGTCGGCAGGGCCAACCCCATTATCCTGCTGATCGGTATCGCCCTGTTTGCGGTTACTACCTTGTTTACCATTATTACCCTGCCGGTGGAGTACGACGCGAGCAACCGCGCCCTGAAGTGGCTGGAAAGCACCCGGATGACTACCTCCGCAGAGCACGAGAAAGCTGCCGATGCGCTGAAATGGGCGGCCCGTACCTATGTGGTAGCCGCGATCAGCTCCGTGGCTACTTTACTGTACTATATTCTCCTGTTTGTAAACGGGCGCAGCAGGGATTAGCGCTTCCCGGGCTGCTCTGTAAAATGACCGCTGCCGGCAAGGCGGCGGTCATTTGCTTTGGCATCATATACGGCCGGCGCTTCATAAGCTTCCCACGCTTCCGGGGCGTGCCGAGAGGTGTATCTTTGTTCCGGTCTGTGCGTCGTCGGTATCCTGCAGGCGTACCAGCAGCCGGGCATTGCCTGTGCGAACGGCCAGCTCATAATGGCTGCCGAAGTAGTATACCTGCTCTATCCATCCTGTAAAGTCCGCCTGTTCTGCTTCAGGCACGGGGCTTAAATCCTCGGGACGGATAAAGAGCTTCTTCCTTCCCCGGGCAGGGATGCCTGCCAGCTTTGCCAGGCCGGGCGCGTAGCCGGCCGGCAGCAGGTTGTAGCTGCCCAAAAGCCCTGCTACATATTCGCTTTGAGGGCGATGATACAGCTGAGCGGGAGCTCCCTGTTGTACAATGCGGCCCTCCTGCATTACAATGATCTCGTCGGCCCAGGAGAGGATGTCGGCCGGGTCGTGCGATACAAGGATCATCGTAGTGCCGAGTTGTGCGCCCACTTCTTCGATCACCGATTTCAGCATACTCCTGTGTATAGCGTCCATATTGGAAAAAGGCTCATCGAGCAGCAGCAGCGAAGGGCCGGTTACCAGGCAGCAGGCAAGGGCAATGCGCTGTTTTTCGCCGCCCGACAGCTGATCGCTTTTCCGTTTCATCAAATGGCCGACCCGGCACAGCTCCACGATGGCTGCCGCCTCCGCGCCGGTCAGCCTGTTGGCCATATCCAGCAGCTCTTCCATCCGGTAGTGGTTCCGGAGCTCGAAATGCTGCGACAGATAAGCCGTGCCCGGCGTGCCGGGTATCAGGACCTCTAAAGGGCCTTTTACTTTTTTCCCTTCGAAGAGGATGGTGCCGGCGTCGGGCTGCTCCAGTCCCCCGATCATCTTCAGCACGGTGCTTTTGCCGGAGCCGGTGACGCCGGCTATGGCCAGCTTGCGGAAGCGGGGCAGGGTAAAACTGATATCGTGCACTACCGGCTGGTCCCGGCGGCTTTTACTGACATGGGTAAGGCTGAGCAAATCCGGCATAGAAATAAGCAAGTGCAGCTATGCCGGATCAGCCATAGCTATCCGGCGCCGCTGCGGTCAAAAATACACTTTTGTCTGCGGGTGGTGGCTTGTATTTTCAGAAAGTCGTGACCACCATAGGTATGCTTGTGAGGCAGGTTGTCCATTCATTGCTGGATAGTATGGCATTCCTTCTGTCATTTTCATGAGATTCCGCCCAGCTCGTGTCTGACTTAGTGTTGTAAATCCTTCATTTAGTGCTCTTGCTTCCGTGCCTGCACCTGAGAAAAATGCTCGACTACTCGTCTTAGCCGCTATATTTTCTACGGAACCGGCGCCGGGAACCCCGCCGTCATATCCATGTGCGCCCAGCAATACTTCTCCTGCCGCCATATTCCAGCCTGCAGGATTAGACAGGTAGGATGTAAGCAGGTAAGGCGCCGCCTCCACAGCTCCGGCCACAACAAAAGGCGCCGCTGAGCCCACGAGCAGCTGTCCTACCACCAGGTTACTGTAGCAGTCCGCCCTCCACCGGGCATAATCATCCCTGCCTATATCTCTTGCCGCCGCCTGCACTACATTGAGGTAGCCATCCACATTTTCGGAGTTGATGACCACTTCCGGAAGTGTTTCCCACCAGCCATAGTTGCTTACCGTATTGCCGGAGAAGCCGACAATTACGTTCCTATACGGGTTGTCATGATTGCTCAAAATGCCTTGCGCGACCTGTATCATCAGGTTGGTAACGGCTCCGCTTCCACCACCGCCGTGAGCCTGTACATAAGCTCGGAATGCAGCCCGTGCCTTGTTTACATCTTTAATCGTGATTTCCCATCAATACCGATTTCGAAGTTGCCATCTCCTATGAGCTGCCCGAGGTTCCATTCTGCCTCGGCACGGTTGGTTCCAAAATCAGTAATATAAGCATAGGTTCCATTGGGATCGATCATGCTTTCCGGTGCGTTGCCCATAGCTGCATAGGGGCTCCATACCTGCTGGCCGCCCACATCCGCCAATGGGTCTACCCCTAAAAACCTTCCGATCTGCGGGTCATACACACGGGCATTAAAGTCCATCCAGTGCAGGCCCAGGTCTTTGATGTACTCATTGCCCTGGTACTTGCGGCGCTGCTCCTTAAAGTTGCTGGCCGCACTGCTCATGCCGGCTATCGGCAGGCCGTGCGGGTAGTAGTGGTTCTCCTCCAGCAGCAGGCCCCTGCCGATGCGTATGTCCAGCATGTCAAAGTACACGCCGCAGCCGGTGCAGGCCGCATCCCGGCTCCTGTTTGTCAAATATACGGCCGGATACCCGTTCTGCGGCACCTCCAAGCTGTGTGCTTCATGGTGTCTTAATAAATATAGTTAGTTCAGATGATATACATACAATGCCTTTCCTGAGCCGTACGGCTCAGGCATCTTTTCCCCGATCGGTAGGGGAGCGGCAACTCCCGGGAGCCGCCGCATCACAGGCGGAAACTGGATGGTTAGTACGGGCGAAGGGTTGGAAACGGCTTCTTTCACGGTGAGTGCAAGGGCTGGGTTTACAAGCCTGGATCGTCCGCGCGTCAAAATTAATGATCTGCTTATTTTTATAAAAGTATTAAGTAAAAATTTATATTTTATTGATATTTGTCAGCATGCACGCCGGGCTCCCATTAAAAAAACACCCATGCACTGCATGGGTGTCAGGGAAGCTAAGAATGACCCTTTGAAATTAAAAAGGAAGCCCGTCCTCTTCTGTATCCGCCGCTTCCGGCTCGGGCGGCGCCTGTTCGGAGCTTTTCCTGTCCAGCAGCAGGAAGCTGCCGGCCCTTACTTCGGTGTAAAACTTCTTGTTGCCGCTGCTGTCGGTATAGCTTCGGTTTACGAGCTTGCCTTCGAGCATTACATAGCTGCCTTTATGCAGCTGGGCCAGGGCGCGCTCGGCCAGCTTTTCCCAGGCGCTCACGTTATGCCACATGGTCTCTTCCTTCCATTCGCCGGAGGATGTTTTATAGCTTTCGTTGGTGGCGATGCGCAGGCGGACCACTTTTGCGCCGTTTTCCAGTGTCTTCATTTCAGGGTCTGCGCCGAGATGTCCGATCAGTTGAACGCGATTTCTTAAAGTGCTCATGACTCTTTGAATTTAAAAATGAATAATGGGGTTTGATATGCAATTGCAATTCTTGTTCGGAACCGAATCCGGGGCAAAGATGGGAAGATGAGAAGGCCTTAGCCGGTTTTTTACCATTTATGAGCGGATGTAACTGATTGTAGTCGTTTGTAAACGGAATTTTCCGTATCTTCCATGCATGGAAACCACACCACGCTTATGTCTTACCTGCGGCAGGCCGCTCAAGGGGCGGCTGGATAAGAAGTTCTGCGACGATGCCTGCCGCAACAGTTTCAACAACCAGCAGAACAGCGATCAGAACAATTTTGTGCGGAATATCAATAACATTCTCCGCAAGAACCGCCGCCTGCTGGAGGCGCAGATACCCGAAGGAGAAGAAATGAAGAAAGTGCCCCGTGAAAAGCTGAACCAGGCAGGCTTCAATTTCCGGTATCATACGCACCAGTACCAGAACCAGAAAGGGCAGGTCTATTTTTTCAATTATGAATACGGCTACCTTCCTTTGGAGGGCGACTGGCTCCTGGTGGTAAAGCGCAAGGCGGAGCATAGCTGAACATCCGGCTGCATTGCCGGTATGACTATACAGTTGCTCTGCGCAAGAGCGTTGGGTTAAGCGCTTCAGGAATGCGGCTTATCCTGCCATTCGATCCTGGCGGCGATGCTGTGGGCGCTGGCCGCTGCAAAGGAAAGCCTGATCCCGATCCGTTCCGCCAGGTCGCGCGCGATCTGGAGCCCCAGGCCGAAATGGTTGCTGCTCACCGCATCGTGCTGCAGCAGCCTGTTCAGGGTTTCGGCGCTCCGGCCCGAAACGGAGGGGTTGGTAATGGTTACGGAGCTACCCTCTGCATCCAGCGTCAGCACGGCTTCGCGGGGACTGTACCGGACGGCGTTCTGCAGCAGGTTGCGCAGGATGATGCTGACAAAATTCTCATCGGTGAGGGACAAAAAGGATCCCGGTATATTGTTCCGCACCTGCAGCTGCTTTTCCTCGATCTGGCTGTGCAGCAGCCGTATCTCTTTTTCGGCCAGCTCGCCGATTGATACGGCATGGTATTCCGGCGTAAAGTTCTCCATCTGGCTTTTGCTCCAGAGCAGAAGGTCTTCCATTGTGTTGAGCAGGTTGGCGGCGGCATCCGCAAATTTTTCCTGGTACTCCGAGCGGCTGTCTTCGTTAAACAGGCCGGGCTGCTCTTTCTGCAGCCTGAGGTATTGCGCGATCCGGCTTACGGGAGCGCGCAGGTCGTGGCTGAAGATGCCGAACAGTCTCGCTTTGCTCTCGTTGGCTACGGCCAGGCGGGCATTGAGCCGGTCCAGCTCGCTGTTCCGCTCGTTCAGCGCCTGGTTCAGCCTTGCCTTGTTCCGGTAGATGCGGTACAGCAGCAGCGAGATAACGCCCAGCGCCACGAGCCCGGCTATCAGGAAGAGGCGGAGCCTCGTGGCGTTCTTCAGCTCCAGCTCCCTGATCTTATTGTCGTTGCGCAGCGAAAGGATCTGCTTTTCTTTTTCCTTGGTCTGGTACTGTATGTCGAGGTCGGCAAAGTAGCGGTTCATGTTGGCCCTGGTAAAAGCATCTTTTTCCTTGTTGTAGATATCGTAGTACTCGATGGCTTTCCGGAGGTTGCCCTTGGCCCTGTAGGCCTCGGCGATCAGGTGAACGCTTTCCAGGTAATTGCCCTTGTTCACGGTTTTGCTGATGGCGGTGGCTTTTTCCAGCAGGTCAATGGCCTCGTCGTAGGCGCCGGTATGGAATTTGTAGATCCCTTTTATATTCTGCGCCTGGTGCAGCAGGAAGGGCGCCTTGCTTTCTTCCGCGAGCTGCATGGCTTTGTCCAGGAAAGGCAGGGCCCGGGGGTAGGCCTTGGTTCGGATATAATATTGCGCCATGGCGATATTGGACATGACATATTCCGAATTGACCACTTTGCGGGGAATGGCTTCCAGCCGCCGGTAGTAATAATGAGCAGAGTCGATATTGTCGACGGGCGGGGTGGTATAGGCCTCCACATAGGCGGAGTTATAGCGCAGGGTGACGGCCTGGGAGCTGTTCATATACCGGCTGCCTTCCCTGAGGGCCGCCAGCGCTTTTTCGTACAGCTCGTTGTTGCCATAGATCTTGTACAGCATATAATACTGCACGGCATAATCCACTTTGTACCGGTTATCGGCCGATGTGTCGGAAATATGCCTGCTGATCTCCAGGCTTTTCAGGTAGTAGCTTTGGGCAGTGGCATAGTAAGACTGGAAGTAATAGTAATTGCCCAGCCCGTAATAGCATTTGCTGAGCGAGACGGCATCCCGGCTCGTGTCGGTAATGGCCTTCAGCGTGGCCGCAACCGAATCGGCCGCCTTCAGCTGCTGGGTTTGCATGTACAGCGGTATCAGCGTGCTGCGGCTGATGGCGAGGAGCCATGTTGTTCCGGTCTTGTCGGCTTCTGCAGCAGATTTCCGGATATAATGCAGGGCGCTGTCGAATCGGGTAAGGTTGTAATGGGCTGCCCCGCACACGTATGCAAACCGGGCCTGCGACTGGTGATCCTTCGGGGCAGCCATCCGAAGGCCCTGCTGACCGTAGCGCAGCGCCTCCTGGTAATTATCGCCCCCCGCCGTGCTGCCCAGCAGCCGGTTGCAATACTGCCACAGGCTGTCCATACGCTGCCGGTAATCCCTGATGCGGGCAAAATCGGGGGCCGCTTCCTGTGCAGGAAGGGCCAGCGAACATCCGATACAAAGGAACAGGAGGTAAAAATGCTTCATCGGCTTACATTGGCAGAATAAATAGTTTTATAGTTCGTACCGGTGCAGCAATCCCTGCAGGGAGGCGGGTATGGGTTTTAGTGGGCGGCAATAGCATATGCTTTCCTCATAGCAGCATACGCTATTGCAGTTCCTTTAGGTATTATTCAATGTCAAAGGGCTTGCTGTCCATTATCTTACCGTCCAGTACCAGGTGGCAGGTATAGCTTCCGGAGTTCCAGCCCGATGCAGGCAGGCTGCAGATCTGCTTGAGGCCGGCGGGCAGCGGCTCTGTTTCGCCCGATATGGCGCCCTCGTGATCTTCAATGCGGGCTACCACCGGCCCTTTGGCATTATAGGTAATGCTGATCTCTTTATGGTCGGGCGCATAACCTACCAGGATAATAATGTACTCTTCGGTTTTCATAGGCGGTTAAAATTTTTTGGTATGCCTCAAAACTAATCTTTATAGGGAAAAAAGCGAAGGGTACCTGTGTTAAATCGAGGCTACGCTCCCATTCAGTATATCCGGCTGCCCACCATGCTCTTGAAAGACTTGCCAATAGGCAGCTCCTGCCCGCCTACGCTTAGTTTATTGGCGGCAACGGATTCCACTTTCTGCCGGTTTACGGCATAGCTCCGGTGTATGCGCAGGAACTTGTCCTGTGGAAGCTGCAGCAGCAGGCTGCTCAGCGTTTCCAGCACCAGCAGGCTTTGTCCCGATGTGGTCTTGATCTTGGTATAATCCTTCATTGATTCGAGGAAAACGATATCGCTGTGGTGGAGCCGGTGCTTCTCGTAGCCCTGCTTGACCATGATGTACCCGGACTCGCCCGACTGGTTGTCGATGTCCATGGCACGCTGGCGTAGCCGGAAAAAATCGAGCACGCGGTTCATGCACTTTTCGAACCGTTCGGACGATAAGGGTTTCAGGATGTAATCGAACACTTCGAGGTCGTAGCTTTCAAGCGCAAACTCGGGGTGGGAGGTAATAAAGACCGGTATGGGTATTTTGCCATAGAGCGTACGGAGCATATCCATGCCGCTGGCGCCGGGCATTTCAATGTCGGAAAATACAATATCCGGCTTGAGGTGGTTTATGTACTCGATAGCCTCCGTGCCCGACCGGCAGGTGCCGAGCCTTTGGAGGTAAGGGTATTTGGCCGCTTCACTGATCACGGCAAGGCGGTCCAGCTCGTCATCGTCAACAACCAGGTAAGTAATTGTAGCGGACATAAGCAGTAGGGTTACGGTATGTAATATAGCAATTTTTCCCGGTATGGCCTGTTAATTTAAAAAAGCAGCGCCGGGGCGCTGCCATACGTTATGCAGGTAGGCCGGAGCAGCCTGGTCTATTTGATATCAAAGTCCACCACTACCTTCTCGGTACGGGGATGCGCCTGGCAGGTCAGGATAAAATTAGCCGCCAGCTCGTCCGGCTCCAGCGCATAGTTTACCTCCATATCCACTTCGCCCGAAACGAGCTTTGCTTTACAGGTGCTGCATACGCCGCCTTTACAGGCGTAAGGAAGGTCGGCTCCCTGCTGCAGCGCCGCATCCAGTATATTATCGCCTCCATAGGCCAGCGCCATTTCAAAAGCGGCGCCGTCAAGCTTTACGGTAACCCGGCTTACCTTGGAGGGGTCGATCTGCTGCTGCCTGGATGCCCATTCTTTATGCACCGTCCTGGGCTGATCGGGCGAGGAGAACAGTTCGAAGTGCACTCTGTGCGCATCGATCTTCAGGTCCTCGATGAAGAAGTCCCGCAGCCCCAGGATCATATCCTCCGGGCCGCAGATGAAGAGCTCATCCATGCTGGCGGCATCGATCAGGCGTTCGCAGAATGCCTTTGCCTTGTCGGCATTGATCCGGCCGTTGAACAAAGGGGTATCCATGGTTTCGCGGGTAAAGACATGGTATACCCGCAGGCGCTGCATATACTTGTTCTTGAGCGCTTCGATCGCTTCCTTGAAAATGATCGATCCCCGGTTCTTGTTCCCGTATACCAGCGTAAACTCGCTGTCGGGCTCCTGGCGAAGCACGGATTTCATGATGCCTATAATGGGCGTAATGCCGCTGCCCGCGGCAAAGGCCAGGTATTTTTTGCCGGTTTTTTCCCCGCTTCTGGGCGTAAACTTACCCAGGGGGGGCATTACTTCCAGTTCATCTCCCGCCTTCAGCACACCGTTGACAAACCCGCTGAATTTTCCCTGGTCCACCTTTTTTACCGCTACCCGCAGCTCATCTTCTCCTGCCGCAGAGCAGATGGAGTAGGAGCGCCGTACCTCGGTACCCTCTATAACGGTGCGCAGGGTAAGGTACTGCCCCGGCAGAAAACGGAAGGTTTCTTTCAGGGATTCGGGCACTTCAAACGAAACGGATACACATTCGGCGGTTTCGGGACGGACCTCTTTTATTCTTAAGGTATGAAAATGTGGTGTGGACATATCGGCGGCAAAAGTAAAGAATGCAGGGCGAATTTCAGCGGGCATGTTGCGGAGGCGGCACCGGGCAGCAACCTCCCTGTGGAGGGACGGTATGCATAATACATGTATTTGTGCTATCTTAGTCAGTAACTTGACACCAGAAAACAAACCTCTTATGCTTGTAAAAGTATTTGCCAGCGCCGTGCTGGGCGTAGAGGCCATGACCATTACGGTCGAGGCCGATGTAGTGCCGGGCATAGGCTACGTGATTGTCGGGTTGCCCGACAATGCCGTAAAGGAAAGCATTGACCGCATTCTCTCATCCCTTAAGAATACCGGCTTTGAGCGCCCACGGACCAAGGTAGTGATCAACATGGCGCCTGCCGATCTGAAAAAAGCCGGTTCGGCCTACGACCTGCCCATCGCGGTTGGCATGCTGGGCGCTACGGGGCAGGTACTGCCGGATCTGCTGGCAGATTTTGTAATCATGGGGGAGCTGTCGCTCGACGGCACGCTGCAGCCGGTAAGGGGAGTGCTGCCTATGGCTATACAGGCAAAGAAGGAGAAATTCAAAGGCATGATACTGCCTGCGCAGAACGCAAGGGAAGCCGCTATGGTTTCCGGTCTGGAAGTATATCCGGTCAGCAGTCTTGCCGAAGTAGCGGCTATTTGCAACGGACAGGGCTCAACGCCTGCCCTGAAGATGGATACCCGGGCCGAATTTTTTGAGGCGCAAACGCACACCGATATTGACTTCAGCGAAGTCAAAGGCCAGGAAAATATCAAGCGCGCCCTTGAAATTGCGGCGGCAGGCGGGCACAATGCCCTGCTGATCGGCCCGCCCGGCGCAGGAAAAACCATGCTGGCCAAAAGGCTGCCGACCATTCTGCCGCCGCTTACCCTGCATGAAGCGCTGGAAACAACCAAGATCCACTCCGTGGCAGGTAAGCTGCCGGCGCATGCGTCGCTCGTGTCCAGGCGGCCCTTCCGCAGCCCGCACCATACGATCAGCGATGTAGCCCTGGTGGGCGGGGGCGGGAATCCCCAGCCCGGCGAAATATCGCTGGCCCATAACGGGGTTCTGTTCCTGGACGAGCTGCCCGAATTTAAAAGAACAGTGCTGGAAGTAATGCGGCAGCCTATGGAAGAGCGCCGCGTAACCATATCACGTGCCAGGGTCAGCATCGATTTTCCTGCCAGCTTTATGCTGGTGGCTTCCATGAATCCCTGTCCCTGCGGCTATTACAATCACCCGGGGAAAGACTGTACCTGTTCGGCCCAGATGGTGCAGCGGTATCTGAACAAGATATCCGGTCCGCTGCTGGACCGGATCGACCTGCATGTAGAGGTTACGCCGGTTGCTTTCCCGGAGCTGAGCTCGCAGCAGCGGGCCGAGTCCAGCGCCGAGATACGGGCGCGGGTGTTGCAGGCGCGCAATATACAGGCAGAGCGCTTCCGTGCGTATCCCGGCACTTATTGCAATGCGGTCATGGGCAGCAGGCTGCTGAAGGAGATCTGTACGCTGGATGCTGCCTGCGCTGCTTTACTGAAAGCCGCCATGGAACGGCTGAACCTGTCGGCAAGGGCGTACGACCGGATACTGAAGGTAGCCCGTACCATTGCAGACCTGGCGGCCTCGCCTGCCATCCGCCCTGAGCATATCGCGGAGGCGATCCAGTACCGGAGCCTGGACCGGGAAGGCTGGGCCGGGTAAGGAGCTTATCATATTTCTTTTGCTTCGTTTCGTATTTGTTTCCATAAGACATGTAATGAGTTTGAGTGCATGTAATTAATATCATTTATTAAATACTATTAATTTAATATTCTTTATTTAAAAAATAATTTCTACCTTAGCAATGCAATAAAGCAACAATAAATTTTTTAACGGCCGTTAAGGCAAAAAATTCTTATTCATGAAAAAAAGAAAAGTAGTGCTTGAAAAGAAGCTGAGCCTCAACAAATCAGTGATCAGTGCATTAAATGCCGAACAGCAGCATGCAATGGTAGGAGGCGCCACAGAGTCTTATGCTCCTGCCCAGAATTGTCAGTGCTGGGAACCTAATCCAACAGTCTTTTGCCTTACCGCTGATCGGCAATACCCGACCTGTCAAATCGAATTCTGCATTGCCGGATCTGAGGTATCCTGCCAGGCCGGTCCCGGCTGCCCCGTGGGGACAATGACCTGTGTGCAGACCGCCTCTCCAAATTGTGTCATCACCGATAAATAAGAACAACTGCTGCAACTTGAATCAGATTGCTATTTATTGTTCAACAGTAAAGGTGGAAACCCATGTTTTGGGCCTCGGATCAATTACAGACCGGGGCCCCTTACTTTCTGTATACTTGCTGGTACCATATCCGACCCCGACAGCCACATATTCAACGGAGATACCCTGTATGGCAAATAAGCCGCAGGGTACCAGCTTTTCAATGCCCTGCCTGAACTTTTCGGCAGCAGGCTTGTATAATACAGGAGCTCCGGCCGACAAACGGCGGGATGAAAAAAAGTATGTTATGAAAAGCATGAAACCTCAGGTGCGCGCCAAGCATATCAATCCTGATACGCATAAGAAAAGACCGGATGTGCGCGATAACCTGGACCACAGGGAAGGGGAGGAGCAGGAAGATAAGGGAGACAGCACTACCCATAATAAAAAAGAGCACCGCACCCCTCCGAAAAAACAAGAGTAGATAGCCTGCAGCAATTGCCTGCGGGCTTTTTTTATATATGCCTGCACTACAGTGTAATAGATGACTGTAGTCAAAACTTTCTTACCTTCGTTCCTTCCAGGAACGGGGGGATTTTTTTAAGGCAAAAAATTAAACATGCAATTAGCACAACGCTTAAACCGGATATCTGAGCCGCAAACGATCATGATGGCCAAGTTAGGCCGGGAGCTCAAAGCCAAAGGAGTACAAGTAATAGACCTGAGCCTTGGCGAGCCTGATTTTAAAACACCGCAGCATATTATTGAAGCCGCAACGGAGGCAATGAACCAGGGATATACCAAATACCCGCCTATTGCGGGTTTCCCGGAACTGAAGCAGGCCATCATCACAAAGCTGAAGAGAGACAATAACCTGGATTATGCGCCTGAAGAGATCATGGTGAGCACGGGCGCCAAGCAGGTGCTGGCCAATGCCATCCTCAGCATCATCAACCCCGGCGACGAAGCCATCATTCCTACGCCTTTCTGGGTAACCTATGCCTCGCTGGTAAGCCTGGCCGAAGGCAAAAACGTGTTTGTTCCCTGCTCTATATCCGACAATTTCAAGATCACTCCCGAAAGGCTGGAAGCAGCTGTTACAGACAAGACCCGCCTGTTCATTTTTTCCTCGCCCTGCAATCCTACCGGCGCAGTATACTCGAAGGAAGAGCTGAAAGCGCTGGCAGACGTCTTTGCCCGTTACCCCGACATCGTGATCATCAGCGATGAGATCTATGAATATATCAACTATGGAGGCAGGCATGAAAGCATTGCGCAGTTTCCCGGTCTCAGGGACAGGGTAGTGGTGGTCAACGGCTTTTCCAAAGGGTTTGCCATGACCGGGTGGAGGCTGGGATACATGGCTGCGCCTGCCGAACTGGTGAAAGCCTGCGACAAACTGCAAAGTCAGTTTACCTCCGGCGCCAATTCCATTGCGCAGCGGGCGGCGATTACGGCATTGCAGGCCGATCTTACTCCATCGCTCGATATGGTAAGGGCATTTAAAGAGCGCAAGGAGTTCATTATCCCGGCTTTGCAGGCCATAGAGGGCGTACGCATCAGCGAGCCTGCGGGTGCATTTTATGCTTTCCCCGACATATCCTCTTTCTTCGGCCGCTCCAACGGCTCCGTTACGGTAAATAATGCCGACGATATGGCGATGTACCTGCTCCACACGGCACATGTGATCGGGGTAAGCGGCGCCGCTTTCGGTGATGAGCAATGTATCCGCTTTTCCTTTGCCGCCTCTATGGACACGCTGAAAGAAGGCGCAAGGCGGATCAGGGAAGCATTGGAGGCCTTACGCTGACCTGCTTTCACAAATATTTCGCAGTATGCAGGGCACTGCCGCGCCGTTGCGGGGCAACAGTCGGTGCGCGCAATACGTTATTGCAAGGTTTAGGCTGCAGGCTTAAACCTTTTTTATTGCCCTGGGTCTTAACATTACGAACAAAATACAGATGCCATGAGCAGACTTCTTTCCGCATTTATAGTTGCCGCAGCAGCCCTGACGCTTTCCTCCTGTGTAAGAGACCGTGGTCCCCAGCCATACTATCCCCAGCCATATACTTATACCGAAGAATTCGATAATGACTATAACAACTGGTCTTTTGCCGATCCTTCCAACCTTGCTTACGGAGTAGTAAGCGGCGGAACCTTTAAGTTCGATTACAACGACAACCTGTCTGAGGCATATTATGTATCCAAGACCATCGGTTTCAACCGGTACAATGACTTTACCATTTACACCCGTATCGGGTCCGACAATAATATGGGACTTCTCTTCGGCTACAATGCCGCTACCGGAAGCTACGGCTATAGCTTTATGGTAAGCTACGATGGCTTTTATGCACTGTACGACGAAGGCGGAAACGGCTATGGTTCCGACATCCAGACCCTCGTGGAGCCGGCCACCGGCAGCTTCGTAAATCCTAATGGCGACTGGAACGAGCTACGGCTGGAACAGCGGGGTAACCGCTGGATCGGCTACGTCAATAACTACCAGGTGTTCAATATCGAAGCCCAGCAGCTGAAGGGTACCAATGTGGGTTTTGTGAATGTGCAGGAAACCCGCGGAGAGGCCGACTACCTGCAGGTAGACTGGCTGGAATAATCCCGGCGCCGGGTATGAAGGCACGAACGGGCCCGCAGCTCCAGCTGCGGGCCCGTTCGCTTGCCTGCAGGGACCGTATTATTGTTGCAGCCGTTATATTGCGTACCTTTGCAGCTCTTTTTGACTCTTTACTTTTATCTGTAATGAATATTTTGCTCCTGGGTTCCGGCGGCAGGGAGTGCGCCATCGCCTGGAAACTTTCTGCCAGTCCGCGTTGTACCAAGCTTTTTATTGCGCCGGGAAATGCCGGTACCGCTGCCTATGGTACCAATGTGCCGCTTTCCGTCCTGGATTTCGATGCGATCAAAGCCTTTTGCCTCGAGCATAAGATAGAAATGCTGTTTCCCGGGGGAGAAGATGCGCTGGTGGCCGGCATTTACGACTTCTTCCGTCAGGACGAGGCATTGAAGCATATTATTGTGGCCGGTCCTTCCAAAGATGGCGCCAGGCTCGAAGGCAGTAAAGCCTTTTCCAAGAAATTCATGCAGCGCCATAATATTCCCACGGCTTCCTACCGCGAGTTTGATGAAAGCTCCTTCGAGGAAGGATTGCAGTACCTGGAACGGCACAGTACCCCGATCGTGCTCAAGGCAGACGGCCTTGCCGCAGGCAAAGGCGTTGTGATTACCAGCGATATCGCGGAGGCAAAAGAAGTGTTCACCGCTATGATCCGTGAAGCACAGTTTGGCGATGCGGGTAAAAAAGTAGTAGTAGAGCAGTTCCTCGATGGGATCGAAGTATCTGTATTTGCGTTAACCGACGGAGAGCACTATGTGCTGCTGCCCGAAGCCAAGGATTATAAGCGGATCGGGGAAGGAGATACCGGCCCCAATACCGGCGGAATGGGGGCCGTATCGCCCGTGCCCTTTGCACAGGGCGCCTTTATGGAAAAAGTGACCGATCGTATTGTAAAGCCTACCGTCCGGGGGCTGAAAGAAGAAGGGATCGTATACCGCGGTTTTATTTTCTTTGGCCTGATCAATGTGCAGGGCGAGCCGTATGTGATCGAGTACAACTGCCGTATGGGCGACCCGGAAACAGAAGTGGTGATGCCCCGCCTTGAAAACGATCTCGTGGAGCTGATCGCAGCCATGCACGAGCAGCGTCTGCAGGAGGTTGCCGTACGGCACAGCAGGCAGGCGGCCTGCACGGTAATGCTGGTGTCGGAAGGCTACCCCGGCAGCTATGCCAAAGGAAAGCCGATGCAGGGCTTTGAGCAGGCGGAAGGCAGCCTTCTGTTCCATGCCGGCACCAGCCGGAAAGAGGACGGCACCGTAGTGACCAACGGGGGCAGGGTGCTGGCCGTTACTTCGTACGGCGGCCATATCGGCGAGGCGCTGCAGCAGTCGTATGCCAATGCCACGAAAATCGATTTTGAAGGAAAATACTACCGTACCGATATCGGGTACGAGTTTAAAGATCTTGTTTCGGCCGAATAAAACGAAAGAGCGTGATTGCGATAGATAATATACTGATCAGCGACGAAGTGGTGGAAAAGCAATTCGTGTGCAACCTGGACAAATGCAAGGGGGGCTGCTGCGTAGACGGGGATACCGGGGCGCCCATTACGCAGGAAGAAGCCGGCATTATCGAAGATATGTACCCCGAGCTGAAGCCTCTGCTCAGCCCGCAGGCCGTTGCGCTGATCGAAGACGAAGGCACCCATACCTACGACGACGAGATCGGGCTGGTTACACCTACATTGAACGGCGGCATCTGCGTGTACGGCTATTATGACGAGAAGGGGATCGTGAAATGCGCGATCGAGAAGCTGCACAACGAGGGCAAGGTGGCCTTCAAAAAGCCGCTCAGCTGCCACCTTTTTCCCATTCGCATCACGGAGTACGAAACCTTTGAGGCTGTAAATTACGAGCCCCGCGAAACATTGTGCAAGCCTGCCTGCAAGCTGGGTAAGTCGCTGCAGGTGCCTGTATACCAGTTCCTCAAAGAGCCGCTGATCCGTAAATACGGTTCGGACTTTTACGATGCGCTCGATGCTACAGCCAAAGCGTTTTATGCCGGGAAAGAATAAGCGGCATACATGCGGAAGCTGAACTATAAAAATAAAAGAAGCCTGACCGAAGAGGTCAGGCTTTTATCTTGGCAGCTGCCAGGGAGGCAGCGACGGAACGCTCTCTTTTGGCGATCCTGCGTATGCGCAGGGAGCGGGTAACAATAAAAGTAATTCCGCCCAACGGCACTACATAAGCCATGAAATCCGGGATGCTGAACAAGGGCGGCTTGTCGGGATTGTTGGCCGGGCCGGTAATAAGGTACAGGAGGAACAAAACGGTAAAGCCCGTCAGGTAGCCCTTGCCGCCGGCAATGAGCAGGGACCGGAATACCCTGGGCCTGTTCTTCAGCAGCACAAAGGCAAAAAGCGATGCGAAAGCCAGGTCCAGCACCAGCAGGAACACGGCTACGATCCACAGGTCTTTGATGATATTGATTCCTTCCATAAAGCAATGCGCCGGCTACACATTGACCGTTGATACCCGGGTAGGGTCGAGGTTGGCATTCCGCATCGCTATGCTGCGGGCAACTTCAGCGGCCAGCTGGCGGAAGGCATCCCTGGACACAGGCTCGTCGTTGAGTACCGCCGGGAAGCCTTTGTCACCCCCTTCCCGGATGCTCTGCACGATAGGCACTTCGCCCAGGAACGGCACCTCGAACTGGTCGGCCAGGTTTTTGCCGCCGTTTTTGCCGAAAATATAGTACTTGTTTTCCGGCAGTTCCGCCGGTGTAAAGTACGCCATATTTTCCACAACACCCAAAATAGGAACATTGATCTGTCCCTGCCTGAACATCATCATGGCTTTCTTGGCATCGGCCATGGCTACGGCCTGGGGAGTGGTTACAATAACCGCGCCTGTAATGGGCAGGGTCTGCACCAGGGTGAGGTGAATATCGCCTGTACCCGGCGGAAGGTCCAGGACCAGGTAGTCCAGCTCGTCCCAGTATACATCGGTAATGAATTGCCGGATCGCGGAAGTGGCCATCGGCCCGCGCCAGATAACCGCCTGTTTCTCGTCTACGAGCAGGCCGATCGACATCACTTTTATGCCGAAGCGCTCTACAGGCTCTATCATGCCCTTTTCCCCCACATCCCGCATCATGGGCCGCTCTCCCTGGATGCCCAGCATCATGGGGGTAGAGGGGCCATAGATATCGGCATCCATAATGCCTACCCTGGCTCCTTCCTGCGCCAGCGCCAGCGCCAGGTTGGTCGCTACCGTAGACTTGCCTACGCCGCCTTTGCCGGATGCCACGGCAATAATATTTTTTACTTTGGGAAGCACGGTGCCCGCGTCTTTACGGTTGGAATTGACCCTTGCCGTCATATGCACTTCTACCTGGGCCTCCTTGTCTACAAAGATCTTGACCGCGTTCACACAGGCGTTGCGGATCATATCCTTCATAGGGCAGGCAGGAGTGGTCAGCTCCACGGTAAAGGAAACCTGCTTGTCATTGATCCTGATGTCCTTTACCATATTGAGGGTTACCAGGTCTTTGCCCAGGTCGGGATCGTCTACATTGGTAAGGGCTTTCAGTACTGCTTCTTCAGTAATCATCTCTTAATACTATTATGCTGGAAATTTCGTTTTAACCCCGGTGTGCGCTTCCCGCGCCGGGAACGGCAAAGGTACAGTTTAACTTGCTCTTTAGAGAAATGCCCTCGCAATATTTGTATTGTTATTAGTGATACAGAAACATTTATTTACTGCCTTTTGTATACTTTTGTAGCTTAATGAAGCATATAGCCAAGTCCATAGCCTTAATGCTGCTTTGCTGCAGTTTCTTCCTGCCAGCCAGAGCACAGCACCGATTCTGGGAAGATGTGATACAGATTACCGGTGTTACGCTTACACCCGACAGTCTCCGCGCTGTGCCCGATGTGACGATAGAGGTAAAGAACAAGGACCGCGGCACTTATTCAAACAGTTACGGGGTCTTCTCGCTGGTCTGCTCCAAAGGCGATACGCTTCATTTTTCCGCGGTAGGCTACCGCTCCAAGCAGTACGTGATCCCGCAGGATATCCAGGGCCGCTACTTTAATGTGGTACAGCTGATGGTGCAGGATACCTTTTACCTGCCCGAAACCATTATCAGGCCCCTTCCTTACGGCGAAGAGTTTGATTATGCCTTCAAATACTGGGATATCCCGGACGATAAGTACGCGATCGCGCAGAAGAATACCAGTGAAAGAGCTATGGCTTACCTGAGGCAAACGCTGCCTAAAGACGGCCGGGAAAACCAGGGCTATTACCAGGCCGAGCAGGCGCGCCAGGGTTACTATTACGGTCAGCAGCGCCCCATCGGCCTCTTTAACCCTTTTAACTGGGCGCAGTTCTTCAATTCCTGGAAGCGCGGCGATTTCAAGAGCAAAAAGTAAGTCCCGCCGGCCCAACGATGCAGGTTCCCGGGCTGTCTATTGGATCAGATATATTTCAGAATTTCAACAAATAAAACACAAAACCTGATAATGAAAAAGCTGCTATTCTTATCCTCCCTCGCTTTAGTGTTTGCCGCGACCCATGTGACAGCGCAGACAACGGCAGGACAGCAATCCTACGGAGCGACATTCACCCAGGCGCCTTCCGTGATTACCCCGGCGCGGGTCCAGTACATCATGCAGAAAAAAGACCAGGAAGAAGTCCAGCTGGGCGGCTTTATTTCGGAAGTATGCCAGAAGGAAGGCTGCTGGATCAGGCTGCGCACCGACCTGAATAGGGCGGATGATATCCTGGTAAAGATGAAAGACCATGCTTTTGTGCTTCCCAAAGACCTGGCAGGCCGCAAAGCGGTGGTAAACGGTACTTTGGTGAAAAAAATACAGTCGGTAGCCGAGCAGAAGCATTACCTCGAAGATGCAGGCGCTTCTGCCGAAGAGCTGGCCAAGATTACACAGCCTAAAGAAACTTATGTGATGCAGGCTACCGGTGTGATTGTTTACGACAAATAACAGTGCAAAGTGAATCGTTCTCAAAGGCGTGTTCAACCGGATACGCCTTTGTTTTATAGTAATACTTCGTTCCTATGGGAAGAACAATAAAGAAGAGCGCCTGGCTGCTTATGCTGCTGGCCCTGCAGGCCGCCGCTTTTGCCCAGAAAGTAGCAAAAGCCCTGGATATCGCAAAGCTTAAGGAAGATTTTTACGTATACACCACTTACGGCAGCCTGGACGACGGTTCCCGTTTCCCTTCCAACAGCATGTACATAGTTACGGGAGCCGGCGTAGTAATGATCGATGTGCCCTGGGATACAACGCAGATGCTGCCCCTGCTGGACACCATTGAGCGAAGGCACGGGCAAAAAGTGATCGCCTGCATTTCCACGCATTTTCATGCCGACCGCACCGCGGGCCTGGACATGCTGCATGCCAGGGGCATCCCCACCTATGCCATAGAACGGACCCGGGTTCTAAGCCGGGGCAGGGAAGGCAGGATGCCGCAGCATACGCTTCCGGAAGACACCACTTTCCGGGCAGGCCGGCATCGTATCCGCGTATTCTACCCCGGTCCGGGGCATACTACCGATAACATCGTGGTCTGGTTCCCGGATGACAAAGTGCTGTATGGAGGCTGTTTTGTAAAGAGCACGGAAGCAAAGGATATGGGCAACCTGGAAGACGCCGATACCCGGCAGTGGCCGGCATCGGTCAGAAAGGTGCAGCAGGCTTTCCCCGATGCTGCGTATATCATACCCGGGCATGGCAGCTGGGCCGGCAACCATTCCCTGTCGCATACGCTGAAGCTGCTGCGCCGTGACGAGGCAGCCGGAAAGAAGAAATAGGGAGTTACTTTTTTAGGAACAGGAAAGCCTGCCGTTCTTCGGCAGGCTTTCCTGTTATCAGCGTATAATCATTATACTTAACCCTTCAGGGCTGCCGCACCGCTTACGATCTCGGTAAGCTCGGTGGTGATGGCGGCCTGGCGGGCACGGTTGTAGGAAATCTTGAGGCTGCGGAGGATCTCGGCAGCATTTTCGGTGGCTTTATCCATTGCCGTCATACGGGCGCCGTGCTCGGAGGCGTTGGCATCCAGTATAGCTTTGTATACCTGTGTATTCAGGATCTTGGGCATCAGTTCCTGGATCAGCACCTCTTTAGAAGGCTCAAAAAGGAAATCGGTCTGCTTTTTGCTTTCCGTAGCTTCCACTTTGGGAATAGGCAGGTAAGGCTCGCTTACAAATATCTGCGTAGCCGCATTCTTAAACTGGCTGTACACCAGCTCCACGCGGTCGTATTCCTTGTTCAGGAAGGCTTCCTGGGCAAAGATGGCGGCGCGGCGCACGTTCTCGAAGCTCAGGTCGGAGAACATATCCCAGTAAGTATCCACCAGCTTGTAGCCGTGACGAAGAAAATATTCGTAGCCTTTTTTACCGATAGGCAGGATCGTTACATTACCCTTTGCAGCCTGTGCGGCGTATTTGCGCTCGATGGTCTGGCGGGTTGTTTTAATAATGTTGGAGTTGTATGCGCCACAGGTACCGCGGTCGCTCGTGATCGGGATAATCAGCACTTTTTCGGCAGGACGTTCGGAAGCTAAAGGCAGGTCCATGTCGCCGCTCAGGCTGCTTACGATATTGGTCAGCATTTCCTGCATTTTCTGCGTGTAAGGGCGCATCTGCAGAATGGCGTCCTGTGCACGACGCAGTTTTGCGGCGCTCACCATTTTCATTGCTTTGGTGATCTGCTGGGTAGAGGTTACTGACTGTATGCGTAAACGAACTTCTTTAAGCTGTCCGGACATATAATAAAAATAATTTTAATTTTTCTATTCGGCTGCAAAGGTACAACCCAAATGCGGGATGTGCAAATTTTACCATCGCATTATCCCGGTAAAAATAATTCTGATCCCTTCTTCTGTGCTGCCTGTGCCTTCTCTCTTTCGGCAGCAGCCCCGCTGCAGGCTGTTCTGCATCGGCCCTGGTATGGTCTTATACCTTAAGATCGCGCAATATCTCGTAGAAGCGGTACACATCTTCAAAGGAGTTATACAAAGGTACCGGCGCCACGCGGATCACGTTGGGCTCGCGCCAGTCGGCAATCACACCCCGGGCGGCAAGGGCGTCAAATACTTTCCGGCCATTGTCTGCAAACAGCAGCGACAGCTGTGCGCCCCGCCGGTGGGGTTCCGACGGCGTAATGATCTCAAAGGAAAGATGACCGAGCAGGCGAAGCAGGTACTCCAGGTAAGCGGTAAGGCGGAGGCTTTTGGCCCGCAATGTTCCCATCGAGGTTTTGTCAAAAATATCCAGGGAAGCTTTATGGGCTACCATGTTAAAAACAGGCGCATTGCTCATCTGCCAGCTGGCAGCACCTTTGGCGGGAACAAAGCCCTTTTTCATCTGGAAGCGCGTGCTTTCTTCGTTGCCCCACCAGCCCGCCAGCCGGAATGTGTCCGGGTTGCTGCCATGTATTTCATGCACAAATATCCCGCCTACGCCGCCGGGGCCCGAATTCAGGTACTTGTAGGAGCACCAGCAGGCAAAATCCACATTCCAGTCGTGCAGCTGCAGCGGCAGGTTGCCCATGGCATGAGCCAGGTCGAAGCCGGCGTAAGCGCCTACTTCATGGGCAGCATGAGTAATGTCCTTCAGGTTGTAAAACTGCCCGGTGTAATAGTTTACGGCGCCGATCATCACGCAGGCGAGGCTGCTGCCTGCATCGGCAATGGCCTGCAGTATATCTTCGTCGCGCAGGGTATGCTCGCCGGCCCGGGGCGCCAGCTCGATGATGGCCTCTTCGGGTTGGTAGCCGTACATGCGCACCTGGGTTTCGATCGCATATTGATCGGAAGGAAAAGCGCCCGCTTCCATAATGATCTTATAGCGGCCCTCTTTGGGGCGGTAAAAGGAGAGCAGCAGCAGGTGCAGGTTTACGGTGAGCGTATTCATCGCAACCACTTCGTCTTCCCTTGCGCCCACGATGCGGGCAAGCGAGGCGGAGAAGGGCTTCTGGTAGCTGAACCAGGGGTTCTCGGCCTGGAAGTGGCCTTCTACTCCCCAGCGGGCCCAGTCGTCCAGCTCTTTTTCAAAAAGGTAGCGGGTGCTTTTGGGCTGCAGGCCTAAGGAGTTGCCGCAAAAGTAAATGGCTTCCTTCCCTTCATGCCGGGGAAAGTGGAATCTTTCCCGGAAGGAGAACAGGATATCGACGTCATCCTGGGAACGGGCGTATTCAAGAGTAGCTTCGAAGTTTGTCACGGGTTATATGCGGTTGAATTGTTGCCGTAGAAAAAATTAATGAGCCTTGTCATTATGTTCATCCATGGGTACGGGGGTGGCGGTGCTGCCGGTATTGCGGGATACCTGCTGCTGGCGGGCCAGGAAGCGTTTCTGGAACAGGAGCAGGGTAATGACTCCCACGGATATGGCCGCATCGGCCAGGTTGAAGATCGGTTCGAAGAAACGCAGGGGCCTGCCGCCCAGAAGGGGCATCCACTGGGGCCAGGTGGTATCGATTAAAGGAAAGTAGAACATGTCTACCACCTTGCCGTGCAGGAAAGAGCTGTACCCCTGGCCCGGAGGCACAAAGCGGGCCAGCTGCATAAAGCCGCTTTCGGTAAAGATAAGCCCGTAGAACATGCTGTCGATCAGGTTGCCGGCCGCCCCTGCCAGTATAAGCGCGGCGCAGACGAGGAGCCCTTTGCTGTAACCCTTGTTCACCAGGCTCTTTACCCAGAAAAAGCCGAACGTTACCGCTACCAGCCGGAAAAGGGTCAGGATTACTTTCCCCAGCGGAGTATCCATGATCGTCATGCCAAAGGCCATACCTTCGTTCTCTATAAAACAAAGCTGGAACCAGTCGCCCGCTACGTGCACAGCACCTGCATTGCCTATCAGGAAATGTGTTTTGACATATATTTTGATAATCTGATCCAGTAGGAGGATCAGGAATACGATCAATAAGAGGTGTTTGTATTTCACAAAAATGATTTAATGAGCGACCTGCCCGCAAAAATAGCTTTATCCACGGTAATTTTTGCTATGTTCCGTAAGAAATCGGAGGAATAAGACAATGCGCTGACAGGGCAAGGCGAGCCGGGCTGCTGTTTTGCTGCGGTCATTTTGGGAACGGCGCTTTTCCGGTATGCCTGCAGCAAGGCGGAAACCCAACCGGTAAGGGTATGGGGACCGTCTTACCCCTTACCTGAAATTTTCTTATCCAAAAACATCACTCATGATTAAAAAATTCCTGCGCGCGGGAGGGCTGTTCCTGTGCCTGCCCCTTTCTTTAGCTGCCCAGCACCATTATTACCCCGATCCTTCTTTCTATGATAACGGAGTCCGAACAGTAAGCGATATTCCTTCTTCCTTCCTTTATACGCCGGGAACGCACCGGGTAGCCAGGATGCAGGTAGCTTCGGATAATAAGATCGTATTCCTTACCAGCGCTTTTCCGTCGGTCAATCCTGAATCCAGCGGGAGCGATTATGAAGTGGTGCGGCTGAACCCGGATGGCGCGCTGGATACCAGCTTCAATCATACGGGCGTAGTGGGTTTTACCAACAACAGCCTTGAAAACGTAATGTTCCTGATGGCTACCCTGGAAGACAGGGCGATCCTGCTGGCAGGCAATACCGGTACCGGCGGCGGGAGTAAAATAAAAGTGCTGAAGCTGCGTGAAAATGGTACGCCGGACAGCACTTTCGGCACCAATGGCGTAGCGGTGGTACAGCCCAATAGCAGCGGTACGCCTTACTATCCCCAAACGATACACATACAGGGCGATGGAAAGATACTGGTGGCAGGACATGCAGGTAGCTGGCCCTATAACTCGGCAGTATTATGCCGTCTGCTGCCCGACGGCGCCCCGGACCTTACTTTCGGTACGAACGGGCAGATCGTAACGGTCTTCAACACGGAAAACGGCACCATCTACGACCTGGTGACGACACCCGACAACAAGATCAGGATCATGTACAATACCAATGCGGGCAGTACCGGGATGGAGCTGTACATCATTGGCCTGAACAGCGACGGCAGTGTGGACAACAGCTATGGGCTGAACGGCAAAACAGAGCTGGGCGCGGCAAACGCCAATAGCCGTTTAGGTCTTAAAGTGCATCTCGACCAGGACAACAATATCTATGTGCTTGCACGGTATGGCGAAGGCATGCAGCAGCCGGGCTTTACCGTTTTTAAGCTGGACAGCAGCGGAGGAACAGTAACCGGCTATGGCAATAATGGCAAAGTAAGCCTCAATGATATTACTGCCTCCACCGGCCTGGAATTTTTTGGTAAGCTGCAGCCCGATAACCGCCTGCTGCTTACTGCTGCCAAAAATACTACGGCAGGCAACCAGGAGTTTCTGGTAGTGCGCCTGAATACCAATGGCACCGCCGATACATCTTTTGCGCCCGATGGCTTTATTGAAGTGGATCGTATGCTGAATGATTACCCCAGGGCCATTGATATGCAGTCCAATGGCGCTATCATATTGGGAGGCTATGGCCCTGAGTCCAAGGAAGTGGATACCATCTACCCCGTATGTGTGCGCCTGATCAACGATACCCTTCCACCGCTGGAGCCGCCGCTTACGGTTGCGGAAAGCATCAGCAACACTTCCTTCCGCTTTTACCCCAACCCGGTAAACGATATGCTGTATGTGGAAGGCCTGGCACAGGGCACTGTTTTGCGCTGCTACAACCTGCTGGGCCGGGAAGTGCTGCCTGCTTTCCGTGTTCCCCGCCCGGGAAGGCAGTCGTGGGCATTGGGCCGCCTTCCGCAAGGGGTTTATTTTATCCGGATCCGGGACGCGGAGGGCCGGCAGTACGGCCATAAAATCCTGCGGCAATAATATCTGAAAGCGTGGTATATTCCGGCCCGTGCATCATGCACGGGCCGGATTTGTTTGTATACCTGAACCGGTGCGGTAAAGTACCGTAAAAAGATCCTATTGTGCCATAAGACCTGTAATGAAAAGAAGAGATTTGCATAACAATAACTGTTGGTTCACGAAAATAAAAGGATGTCATGAACAGAAAAGACTTTATCCTGAAAACCGGAGCGGCGATGCTGGCCTTTACGTTGCCGGCCAGGAACAACTATGCGCTGGGCGACGATCAGGAGGCCCTGGGTGCCTGTATACCCACCACTGCCGATATACTGGGGCCTTATTACCGTGCAGGCGCCCCTTTTCGCAGCGATCTTACCATAGCCGGGGATCCGGGTACGATACTGAACTACCGGGGCCGGGTAACGGATGAAGACTGCAACCCGCTGGCCAATGCTATTGTGGATGTATGGCAGGCCAACAGCGACGCGGTGTACGACGGCACTTCGGCAAACTTCAACTACAGGGGGCGGTTCCAGACGGGAGCAGACGGCGCCTATGCATTCCGGTCGGTGAAGCCGGGCTGGTATCTGAACGGAGCGCAATACCGGCCGGCGCACATACACTTCAGGGTTACCTGCCCCGGTTATACCGAGCTTATTACCCAGCTGTATTTCGAGGGCGATCCCTATATTGCCGCAGATCCCTGGGCCTCCGCACCCGGAGCCGAAATGAGGATCGTGCCCCTTGGCGTGGAAGGAGGCGAAGACACCGCCGTATTCGACATCACGCTGCATGCCAATACTACGGGCATCCGTGAAAAACAACGCGCTTCTCCCGTAAGCCTGACGCCCAACCCTGCAAGCGACCGCCTCTCTTTCCGCTCCGGCCCCGCGCTCCGGAGCATAGAGATATTCAATGCCGCAGGCCAGCTGGTGGTTACCGCTTACGACCTGAATGCAACAGAGCATACTCTCAGGATCAATTATCTCGGTCCGGCTATGTATTTCTGCCGTGTCGAAACAGCAGACGGTATTTTCGTACATCGCTTCCTGAAAGAATAGCACGCGCTTCCGGTATTTTTCCCGGAAAAAAAATTTGGCGGTTTGAAATTCCTGTCTTTATCTTTGCACCCGAAGTTCTTATTTCAATTGCTACTTATCCAGAAAGGTGGAGGGAAATGGCCCGATGAAACCTTAGCAACCTATATCAGATATAAGGTGCTAATTCCAACCCGTGCATGCGGGGCAGATAAGTCAGGTCACAGCTTACGATAGTATTTACACTATTATACAGGCTCATCTGATTTATCAGGTGAGCTTTTTTTATGCCCGCCTGGTAGATGCTTTCCGGAAGGTACGCAAATGTTTAATCAAATTTTTTGTAACCTGTTTAATCCAAAGAAAGAGATGAGCACTACCACGCAAATCCTCAGCAGCATCCCGGTGGATGCGCAGACCGGCGCTATCAGCGTCCCCATTTACCAGACAGCCACATTCGTACAGGAGGCCCCCGGCCTGAACAAGGGCTACGACTACAGCCGGAGCGGCAATCCTACCAGGGCCGCCCTGGAAGACGTGCTGGCCCGGCTTGAAGGCGGCACCACGGGCCTTGCCTTTGCCAGCGGCCTGGCTGCAATCGATACGGTACTGAAACTATTGAAGTCGGGCGACGAGATACTGGCCGTCGACGACATCTACGGCGGCGCTTACCGGCTGTTTACCCATGTATATGAAAAGTTCGGGATCAGGATCAATTATGTGGATACGGCCGATGTAGCCAATGTACTGCAGGCGCTTACCGAAAATACCAGGCTGATCTGGCTCGAATCGCCTACCAACCCGACACTCAAGATATCCGACATCCGTGCCATCGCCGCCCTGGCGCAGCGGCACGGAGCCTGGCTCTGCGTCGATAATACCTTTGCCTCTCCTGTATTGCAGAAGCCCCTGGAGCTGGGCGCAGACCTGGTGGTGCACAGCGCCACAAAATACCTGGGCGGCCACAGCGACCTTATTGCCGGTGCCGTGATCGCCAAAGACCCGGAATTAGGCGCCCGGCTTAAGTTCCTGCAGAATGCCGGAGGGAATGTATTGGGCCCCTTCGACAGCTGGCTGATCCTTCGCGGGCTGGAAACCCTGCCGCTGCGCGTGCGCCAGCAGTCGGCCTCCGCGCTGGCCATCGCGGAATACCTGCAGCAGCATGAAGCGGTAGACCAGGTTTATTATCCGGGGCTGCCTTCGCACCCCAATCATGAAATCGCACGCAGGCAGCAGCTGGGATTCGGCGGCATTGTCAGCTTCCGGCTCAGGCAGGATACCTGCGAGGCGGCCACCTGCTTCCTGCAGCATACAAGGCTCTTTCACCTGGCCGAAAGCCTTGGCGGAGTAAAAAGCCTTTGCTGCCTTCCCTGCGAAATGACCCATAAATCAGTGCCCCAGGCAAAGCGGCTTGAAACCGGCGTGACCGATGGTTTTATCCGGCTCTCGGTAGGGATAGAGGAAGCCGAAGACCTGATCGAAGACCTGGAGCAGGCCTTTGCCAAGCTGGCGCAGCCGGTGCCGGCTTAGAAGCACGATAGCCGCTATAGAAATAATTAACAGGCGCTTTAAAAAATTATCCGGGAAATACCAAACGAAAAAACATAGCTTTGTAAGTACCACTGCAAACTATTGCAATTTTCTGATGAAAGGTATGATACGACATAGCATAGCACATATTCCCGCGACGCATTCCCGCGTCATGTGCTGCCGCTGTTGTAATTATTGATACCTGTTTCCCCTTTTCCTTTTTTTAAAATTTTAAAGCTGCTTTATAGCCCTTAGCAGGCTGCCTGCTTTAATTATTTCCATAACCTACTCAAGCTTTTTAGTCATGGCAACGCTCAGCTTCTCTTTTGCCGGAGAAAGTATCCAATCGGCAAAACTGGAATCCAAGATCCGCAAATTCGACCTGGAATTTGACAACGCAGCCTATGCGGAACTGAAGCACAAACCGGTCTTTTCTGTCGAATCCTTCTTTTCCATTGACAGGTATGCGGAGAACCTCAGCGAAGCGTTTCACATGGCGGCGCAGGAGGCAGGCGTTACGGTCAGCCGCCTCGCCCTGCACATTACGGGCAACCTGGATTCGGCGGGAGAGCGCGCTCATACCGGGGGAGGCAGCGTGTTCAACAAAATAGATGTAGCGCTGCTGATCGTGTCCGACGCGTCCTATGACCTGCTGGAAGAAGTGCTGCTGCTGGCCAGGGAACTGAACCCGGTGGATGCCGACATGGCCGGCAACGCGCAGTTCCGCTATTCGCTGAGTGCGATACATCTTAATTAATTCATTCAACACAACGAAAAAAACAATCGGTATGTCCGGAAATAAAAAACTGATCATAGGCCTCTTCGGGTTCGGTGTAGTAGGGGAGGGCCTGTATAAAGTATTGCAGCAAACCCCTTCGCTGAACGGGGAGATCAAAAAGGTGTGTATCAAGCATCCGGGGAAAAAGAGAAATGCTCCCCCCGAGCTGTTTACCACCGATAAGGAGGAGCTGCTGGGCGATGAGCAGATCAATGTGATAGTGGAAGTGATCGACGATGCCGATGCGGCATTCGGGATCGTATCTGAGGCGCTGCACAAGGGGAAAGCCGTAGTGAGCGCCAGCAAAAAGATGATTGCGGAGCATCTCCCCGAGATACTGCAGCTGCAAAAGGAAACCGGCCTTCCTTTCCTGTACGAAAGTGCGGCCTGCGCTTCCATCCCTGTAATACGCAACCTGGAAGAGTACTATGACAACGATCTGCTGTATTCGATCAAAGCAATAGTGAACGGTTCGACCAATTTTATCCTTACCAGGATATTTGAAGAAAAGCTGGAATTTGCTGCGGCTTTGGAGCTGGCCCAGGATATGGGCTTTGCCGAAAGCAATCCCCGCCTGGATGTGGAAGGATATGATGCCGCCAATAAATGGACCTTCCTGCTGACCCATGCCTACGGGATTGTAGCGCCTGTTTCCGATATCCTGTTCAACGGGATACAGAACATACAGCTGGGCGACGCGCAGGTAGCACGCGAGAGAGGAAACGGGATCAGGCTGGTGGCCCAGGCCCAGAAGCTGTCTGACGGTAAGGTGGCGGCCCTGGTGCTGCCGCAGTTCGTGCCGCAGGGGGAGCCGCTGGCCTCTGTGAAAGACGAGTACAACGGGGTAGTGATCGAAAGCGGCTTTGCCGACAAGCAATTCTTCTACGGCAAAGGCGCAGGAAGCTTCCCTACGGCTTCGGCTGTGCTGAGCGATATTTCGGCCCTGCGGTACGATTATCGTTACGAGTATAAAAAGCTGTACCACCACCGGCCGTCGCAGCTGGCCACAGATTATTACCTGCGGGTATTCCTCAGCGCCGAAGACTGGAGCAGGCTGCCGCAGCAGGAGCTGGAGTGGACCGACGAATGGTATAGCGGCCGGGGCCGGAGTTATCTTACCGGCGTAATCCATTATAGCCGGCTCAAAAACAGCTCCTGGTGGAAGGAGGCCGGCATTTCGCTGGTGCTGCTGCCGGATGCGATTATCGAAGCGGGAGAGCTGGAGCGCTTCCGCCCTGCCAAAGCCACTTCGGCGCTGGAGGCAGCCCTGGTTTAAGATAATATTTCCTGATTGTTCACTATAAACTATACCTTGTATGCCTATAAGACTTGGCGATGAAGCTCCCGATTTTAAAGCCTCTTCAACCATCGGCGAGCTCAGCTTCCACGAATTCCTGGGCGACAGCTGGGGCGTACTGTTTTCGCACCCTGCCGATTATACGCCGGTATGCACCACTGAACTGGGGCGTACCGCCCAGCTTAAGGACGAGTTTGCCCGGCGCAATGTAAAGGTGCTGGCGTTGAGCGTAGACCCGCTGGACAAGCACCTCGGATGGATAAAGGATATCAACGAAACGCAGCAAACCACGGTCGGCTTCCCGATCATAGCGGATGAAGACCGGAAGGTGGCCGGGCTGTACGATATGATCCATCCCAATGCCTCAGCAACGGCCACCGTACGGTCCCTTTTCGTGATAGGCCCTGATAAAAAAGTAAAGCTGTCGATCACTTATCCCGCTTCTACCGGCAGGAACTTCAGCGAGGTGCTGCGCGTGATCGATTCGCTGCAATTGACCGGAAGGCATAACGTAGCCACGCCGGCCGACTGGCAGCAGGGCGGGGATGTGGTCGTGGGGCCGGCTGTCAGTACGGAAGAAGCGGCGCAAAAATTCCCCAAAGGGTTGCGCATCGTAAAGCCTTACCTGCGCTATACACCGCAGCCGGAATAATCCTTTTGTCGAAGGCTCGTATTTATAGCGCAAAGCAGCCGCCCGGGGCGGCTGCTTTGCGCTACGGGGAAAAGATAGCTTAGTCTTCTCTGCTTCTTTCTTTGCCTTTGAAGAAGCGGGGCGCGTAATGGCCTACCAGCCCGAAGGACACAAACATGGGCGCCGTACCGCTGATGCGGTTATCGGGTGTCATCTGGGTGCCCATGCCTACCTGTACGTTAAACTTGATATATTCATGCCCGACCTCAAAATTGACAAAAGGTTCGAAAAAGGGAAATATTTCATTTTCCACGTTGACGTCGCCGGCGATGTAATGCGGAAGGGTAGGATCGTTCAGGCCCCTGAAGTCGTAATATTTGTGCAGGGAGAAACGCAGCCCGGCCGTAAACGAGATACGGCCGGTCCCGAAGCCTACGGCGGGCTGAACAAAGAAGCGATGATAACGGGTGTTGTAATCATATTCGGGCCGGCGGTTGCCCCTGCGTTTCAGCACACCGTTGCCGTACCCGGCATAGACTTCGGCTTTGCCCCTGGAGCCGAATGTGCCGAAATAGCCTGCCCCGAACTCGAAACGATGCCCGTTGAACATGCCGCCCATGGTCTTGTCCGTAAAGAAGATATCCTGGTTCTCCTCGATATACCGGTCGATCGTGGAGCGGTACGAGGCAATGATCCCGAAATGGGGCGCGGGAGCAAAGGCCAGGTCAACAGCAGGGCTGAGGATGCTGCCGTTGTTGTCGCCGGAATCAATATCGGCCACCTGGGGTTTCAGCGACAGGGTTGCTTTGCCTTCGAACGCTTCGGTAAGGCCCGGCGTATTGGCGCGGTCGGGAAAGTACAGCTTCTGCTGACAGGAAACCAGCAAAAAGCCCAGGAAGGGTAACATCGGGTAGATCTTTTTCATATTAGATGGTATTGGTGACTGTATTGAAATAGACGCAGTACGGGCAAAAAATACTGGCCACTGGAGCGGACAGCAGGTTTGCATGCCGGAAAATTGCAATTTATTATTGAAACAAAGAATAATTTGATATTCGGCTAAACTATTACCTTTGCCCCCTGAATTAAATTTTCTTCTTTGTGGGCACACATCTTAAGAAGGCCAGTTTAGCCGGGATCATTATCGCGTTGGGCATCGTATTCGGCGATATCGGCACCTCCCCTCTTTATACTATGAGCGCGATCGTGAGGGATAAAGTGATTTCTGAGCTGCTGGTGATCGGAGGCGTTTCCTGCATTATATGGACGCTTACGCTGCAAACTACCGTTAAGTATGTAATGCTCACGCTGCGGGCAGACAATAAGGGGGAGGGAGGTATTTTTTCTCTTTTTGCACTGGTGAGGCGGCATGCCAAATGGATCGTCTTCTTTGCAATGGTGGGAGGCGCCGCCTTGCTGGCCGATGGATTGATTACGCCGCCCATTACCGTTACATCCGCTATTGAAGGTCTTGAGCTGCCCCGCAGAACCACTCTGCTGGCCGTGCTGGTGATCATCGGCGGAATTTTCTTTATGCAGCAGTTCGGTACCAAGTCCATCGGCAAGCTGTTTGGCCCCATTATGGTGATCTGGTTCCTGATGATGGCTGCTTTCGGCATCATGCACCTGGGCGACAACCTGCATATTTTTATGGCATTTAACCCCTATTATGCCATCAAGCTGCTTATCCAGTATCCGCAGGGCTTCTGGCTGCTGGGCGCTGTATTCCTGTGTACGACCGGCGCCGAAGCGCTTTATTCCGACCTGGGACACTGCGGAAGGGGCAATATACGGGCGTCCTGGATCTTCGTAAAAATATGCCTGATCCTGAACTATGTGGGTCAGGGGTCCTGGCTGCTGAAAAATCATCTTGGGAGGCAGCTTCCCCAGGATGTCAATGTATTTTTTTCGCTGGTGCCCGAAGGGCCGCTGCGCGTGGCAGCCATTGTAATAGCTACCCTGGCAGCCATCATCGCTTCGCAGGCCCTGATCTCAGGCTCCTTTACGCTGGTCAATGAAGCGATCAAGCTGAACCTGTGGCCCAAAATGAAGATCAATTTCCCTACTACGGAGCGCGGGCAGCTTTTTATTCCCGGCATTAATTTCCTGCTTTGGATAGGCTGCTCCATGGTGGTGCTTTATTTCCGCTCCTCTGCCAATATGGAAGGCGCCTATGGCTTGTCCATTACCATCACCATGATCATGACCTCGCTGCTGCTGAGCTTCTATCTCTTTACGAGGAGGGTAAGCAGGTTATGGATCGTATTGTACCTTGCCGTATACCTTACCATTGAATTCTCCTTCCTGATCGCCAATCTTGAGAAGTTTCCCCCGCCTCATAATGGCTTTGTCACCGTATTCATGGCCGGCGCCATCTTTGCCGTTATGTTCATGTGGTATAGGGCGCGCCGTATCAAGAACCGGTACGTGGAGTTTGTGCGGCTGGAAGATTATGTGCCCATTATTCAGGAGCTGAGCAACGACCGCACCATTCCCAAGTATGCCACCCACCTGGTGTATATGACCAGCGCCAACTTTAATAAAGAGATCGAGCACAAGATCATTTTCTCTATTCTGTATAAAAAGCCCAAACGCGCCGATATTTACTGGTTTGTGCATGTGGACGTAGTCGATGAGCCGTACACTATGGACTATGTGGTGCAGACGGTCATTCCCAACGAGATCATACGCGTTGAGTTCAGGCTGGGATTCCGGGTAGAACATCGTATACAAATGATGTTTAAGAAGGTAGTGGAAGAAATGGTGGCCAACAAAGAGGTGAATGTGACCAGCCGTTACGAGTCGCTCAGCAAGAACAACGTGCGCGGCGATTTCCGCTTTATCGTAATGGAGAAGTTCCTGTCCCGCGACAACGATCTGCCTTTCCTGGACAAGCTGGTTATGCGCGGCTATTTCTTCCTCAAGAAGGTAAGTCTTTCGGAAGAGCGGAGCTTTGGCCTCGACCAGAGCGATGTAACCATCGAAAAGTTTCCGCTTCTGGTATCCAAAGCCTCCGACATTAAACTGCGCAGGGTAGGAGACTGACCCGAGTTTGTTGTGTATTTGTTTAATCCTGTTTATGGCAGTATTTCATCAACTGAATAATCTTCCCGAATTTAAGCATCCTGTTGTAACCATAGGCTCCTTCGACGGCGTGCATCACGGGCATAAAGTGATCCTTTCCGAAGTAGTTAAGGCTGCCAAGGCCGTAGGAGGTGAGAGCATCCTGATCACTTTTGAACCGCACCCCCGCAAGATCATCCATCCCGAGCAGCCCCTCGGGCTGCTTACCGCCCCGGAGCAGAAAATAGCGCTGATCGAGGCGGAAGGGATCGACCATATTGTCGTAGTTCCCTTTACCAGGGACTTTTCCATGTGCTCGGCCAGGGATTATGTGGAAGATTTCCTGCTGAAGAACTTCCGCCCGCATACCATCATCATAGGTTACGATCACCGTTTCGGGCACAGCCGTGAAGGAGATATCGCCCTGCTGCGCAGCCTGGTCCCACCCGGGGTAGAAGTGGTGGAGATATCCGCACAGCTGATAGAGCAGGCGGCCGTAAGCTCTACCAAGATCCGTAATGCCCTGCTGAAGGGCAGCGTGCACGTGGCTGCAGAGATGCTGGACCGTGCCTATTCTTTCAGGGCCACGGTTGTGCACGGCAATAAGATAGGCAGGACCATAGGTTATCCTACCGCCAACCTTCAGCCGGTCTACCCCGATATCCTGATTCCCGGCATCGGCATTTATGCGGTGATGGTGGAATGGAAAGGCAGCCTTTACCAGGGTATGATGAGCATCGGCTTCCGCCCTACGGTCACCAATGAAAAAGTAATCACCTGCGAAGTCAATATTCTTGATTTCAGCGAAGACCTGTACGGGCAGGTGCTTACCGTTTACTTTGTGCAATACCTGAGGGGAGAAGAGAAATTTGAATCGCTCGAATCGCTTAAGGCACAGATAGCACAGGATGAAGCCAATACCCGGCAGGTGCTGGCACAGTAGCAAGAAGTGTGCCGGGGCGGCAGGATTGCCTTTCGGCGAGGTATAAAACAATAAGTAAAATGAAAAGAGCATCCCGTCAGGGATGCTCTTTTCATTGGCTGCATATACATCAGCGGATCAGCGTCAGATCCCCCTGGTATTTGAATTCCTGTTTGCCCATTTCGCAGGTATAGCGTATCCGGTAGTAATATGTGCCGGCATCTGCCGCGGCGCCTGTATTGCCTTCGGTGCCATTCCAGCCTTCATCGGCCTTGGTTGTGTAAAAAACACGTTGACCCCAGCGGTTATAGATGCTCATTTCGTATTTGGGGATGGCCCTGTTGGGTATAGCTGCAAACTTATCGTTATTGCCGTCATTATTCGGTGTGAAAGCATTGGGTATCCAGATGGAGCAGCAATAGTTTTCCTCCACGATACCGGTCGCTTCGCCGGTACACCCGTATTTGTCCGTCACAATTACCTTATAGTTGCCTTTAGGCAGGTTGCGCATCTGGGGGCCTTTGCCATTGCTGAGGTTTTCCCAGAAGTAGCTGTAAGGGCCGGAGCCGCCTGAGGCAGTAATGGTTACCTCGCCGCCCAGGCCGCCCGCGTCGCACCAGGCATCTTTGGTGGCCGCCTCCACATTGAGGTCATAAGAATAATTCCTGAGCGTAACCACGGTATCGGAGATGCAATCGTTCTGGTCTTTTACGGTAATCGTATGGGGGCCGGGCGCCAGGTTGGTGAATATACGGGTAGAAGAGAAGGGGCCGCCGTCGATATTATACAAGTAGCTGGGCGCGCCGCCTATCCCGTTTACCTCTATACGGCCGTTGTTGGACGTGCAGATAGTATTTACGGTATCGTCTACCCGTACAAATATGGGAGAGGCATTGCCGCTGACAGTATACGTTTCTGTAAAGGTGCAGCCATTGCCCTGGGTTACCGTTACCGTATAGGTGCCGGGAGCCACGCCGGTCAGGTTCTGCGTGTTCTGGGGCGGAGTGCTGTTCCAGCTGTAGCTTACGGGAGCCACGCCGCCGGTGGGGTTAAGCGTTACGCTGCCGTTGTTGCCTTCGCAGACCACGGGGCCAACCACGCCGTTCAGGGCCATGGCAGCCGTGCCGAAAGTGAAATACTGGTTGTTGCCAAAGGTATAGGGGGCATACAGCTCCGTACCGTTGTCCTGCACGGGCGTAAAGGTTACCCCCGTTGTGAAATTAGGGTCCGAGGCTACGATCAGGTGTGTGATCTGGGGGGGCACATTTGCCTTCTTCAGGGCCAGGGTAACGGTCCCGGGATTGCCGGTCACCTGCACTTTCCAGGTACGGGCCATCTTGGAGAAACGGCCGTCTGCGCTGCATTGCGTAACCAGCGTATCGGCCTGGTTGTCGCCAAACAGCACATAGCTCAGGTCGTTGGCAAAATCGTTTGTATTATCGGCATTCACTGCCGGGAAGACGCCCGGCACATTGCCTGCGTACATGGTTACCATAGCCCGGTTATTGATGGAAAGCGACTGCTTCTGGTGGAGCGAGGAAGCGTCGTCGCGTCCTACCCCGGTAATATTGTTGATATAGGGCGCATTGGCCACATGATCCCAGATCACGTTCCCGGCCGAGTTCGTATAGTCGTTGGCGTAGGTGCCGGTCTGCATCAGGGTCATACCGTATTTCACGGCCAGGTACGATTCTACTTGGTTGCGCTCCAGGGCGGTCAGCGACCTTTTGTAAAGGATGAATTCGGCGATATCCACTTTTGTTGGATAATCGTCGCCATAAGGCTCGGCGCCGAGCGTGATCCGGCCTGTAGTGGTACCGGGACTGAAAGTGCCGGATACAGCGGTTGTGGCGTCTTGTGCGCCGCCCAGGCGGATGGTTTTCTGTGCTGCCAGCGCTTCTTCGGTGACCAGCGCATGCTTTTCAAAGATATTGGTAGTGGAATAGAAACTGCCTGTATTGGTCCGGAAGTCGAAGCGGACACAACCCGGGTTGCTGTTATTGAGCTCATTGCCCAGGCGAGGGCCGCTGTAGGGGTTGGTGGCCCACTGCCATTTCACCCATACGCCCGTCTGCGTCATCGTATGCAGCCGTATTACCTGGAACAAGGTGCAGAAGGTACCGTCCAGGATCTGGGTGCCGGTCACCGCATTCCCGCTGGAGAGGGAGTTCTGTGTTGCCGTATTGTTGAAAATGATATAGGGGTTGAAGTTGATGCCATTGGCCAGGAATCCCGGGGGCTGGTGCGAAGGCTTGTTAATGGCCGGGCCCTGGGTGGAAAAATCCCCCGTTATGGCTGCGCCCGATTGCTCTGCCCAGGTGGTCACTGTATTGGTAGGGCTGAGGGTAACGCCGTTATCGGCTTTGAGCCATATCGTATTGTTGCCGCTTACACCGCCCGGCGATTGTGCCGTAGCAGTAAGACCGGCCGATAAAATGGAAAAAACCAGTAAGGCAGAAGCTGGGTAACGGTTGTTTTTCATATAACTTGATTTCAACAAATGTAATAGAATAAATCTGGTATCTGTAGTGCCTTAAGTCCCTGGTCAGCAACTTGTTTGGTTGGTATGCCCATTCCGGAAGGCTGCCTGTCCGGCCCGGCAAATCTCTGATTTTCTTTATTTTAAGAAGGGGGACCGGCCTCAAATGGTTGGGTATTCCGGCCCTCCGGACAGGCGCAGCCACATCTATATGTGGTCTTCAGGCGGCCTTCAGGAGAGAAAGGGGAGCGCAGCGGGCCCGGGCGGTCATAAATTTTACGGGATAATGACAATAGCTTACTACCTTTGGCCCTCTATTGTCAAGTGAATGAATATATTCAAAAGGATAGCCGGCCATGTCTACTTTTTTGCCGGTATGTTGCTTTTTGTTGCCTCCATGCTCGTGGTATTGATTCCTGCCGGTATTGCCCTCCTGTTTCCCGAGCCGCGCAGGGCCCGGATCATTCACCCTACCTACAAAATCTGGATGAGCTTTTTTTTGCCATTGGTCGGCTGCCCCGTGCGGCGCAGCGGGAAGCACCATTTCCGGAAAGGAGAGAACTACGTGGTCGTTGTCAATCATAACTCGCTGGTCGATATCCCCGTTTCCACCCCCTGGATACCCGGTCCCAATAAGACCCTGGCGAAGATAGAAATGGCCCGCATACCCCTGTTCGGCATTATTTACCGCGCCGGCTCCATTCTCGTGGACCGTAAGGCGGAAAGCAGCCGGAAAGAGAGCTTTACAAAAATGCAGCAGACCCTTGGTATGGGTCTGCACCTGTGTCTTTATCCCGAGGGAACGCGCAACAAGACCAGCGCTCCCCTGCAGCCTTTTTATGACGGCGCCTTTATTGCTGCCATCAGGGCGCAGAAGCCGATTATGCCGGCCGTGATCCTGGGTACCCGCGATATACTGCCCAACCGGCCCTCGTTCTGGGCAAGACCTAAAGTCATTCGTTACCATTTCCTGGAGCCCGTGCCTACAGCGGGGCTTTCCATGAGCGACCGCCATGCGCTGAGAGACAGGGTCCGTAAAGCGATGGAAGATTATATCCTGCAACATTCTTAAGATACAGATCGGATGCGTATTGTTTTTATCGGTTCCGGCAATATTGCCCACTTCTTTGCCACACGCCTCAAGGCCAAGGGGCACGAGCTGGTGCAGGTGTACAGCCCCGACCGGCTTCATGCTGCCGCGCTGGCCGGTCTTTGTGCCATACCCCATTTTACGGACAACCTTGCAGAGATTACAACCGATGCGGATGTATATGTGCTGGCTGTTACTGATGGCGCTCTGCCCCAGGTGGCCGGCCGGCTGTCGTACCCGGGTAAGGTAGTGATCCACTGCGCGGGTGCCGTTTCGCTGGATGTGCTGCAGCCGGTTTCGGAGCACAGGGCCGTGATCTGGTCTTTGTATTCGGTAAAGAAAGAAAATCTTCCCGAAGGCAACCAGGTGCCGCTTATTCTCGAAGCCTCCACGCCCGAGGCGCTGACCACGGCGGTTGCCATCGCCGGCGCCATTTCGGGCAATGTGCTGCAAACCGATTTCCGGCAAAGGCAGCTTCTGCATCTTAATGCCGTATTTGTTAACAATTTTACCAATCACCTGCTGGTCATTGCCCAGCGCCTTTGCGAAGAGCATAGCCTGCCTTTTGCCATTCTGCACCCGATCATCAGCCAGACCCTGGCACAGGCGCAGCGGGTAGCGCCGTCCGAAAGCCAGACCGGCCCCGCCTTGCGGAACGACAGGGATACGATTGAAAAGCACCTTGCGCTGCTGGCGGCGCATCCGGAGTGGCAAAAGATCTATGCAGATCTAACAGCTTCGATACAACAGGCGGCGCACATGCAGCCATAAATTTTTTGCTTCCTATGAACATACTGGAATTATTCGAACCGATCCGCGTTTTTATATTCGATATTGATGGGGTGCTTACCGATGGTATGCTCCATGTGCAGGAAGACGGTGAGCTGCTGCGCCGTATGAATATTAAGGATGGTTACGCCCTGCAGCTTGCCATAAAAAAGGGGTATAAAGTATGGGTGATCTCGGGGGGCAGCACTACGGCTGCACAAAAGCGGCTGCACAAGCTGGGGGTGACCGATGTGCATGTTGCGGTCGGCGACAAGGTGGCATTGCTGCAGGGACTGATCGAAGGGGCGGGCTACCCTCCCGGGCAGATTCTGTACATGGGCGACGATATGCCCGACCTGAAGGCCATGCAACTATGCGGGCTGCGCACCTGCCCCGCCGATGCCGTACCGGAGATCCGGCAGGCGGCGCACTATATTTCGCCGGTAAACGGCGGCTACGGCTGCGTGCGGGATGTGATCGAGAAAGTGCTGAAAATACACGGGCAATGGGAATAACACAACGACGGCCGGGGCAATTGCCCCGGCCGTCGTTGTAAACAAAAAAACTACAAACCCTGTAAGCCGGATTCTGTGCCCTGCATCGCTGCAGGTTGCTGCCATTTATCTGGGCGGTACATTGCTGCACCGCTCTATCTGCCTACCCGCAGGCATCGGACGAGCAGCCCTCAAACGCCTGCCTATTGGGCATTTCATCACGCAAGGTTTACCCATAAATGCGGTTACCCGCAGATATCGTGCGCTCTTACCGCACATTTTCACCCTTACCCCTTGCAGGGCGGTTATTTTCTGTGGCACTGTCTGTATCCCGCTGTAAGCAGGACCCCATCCGTTAGATGGTGCGTCGCTCTATGCTGTCCGGACTTTCCTCCCTTCCTTTCGGAACAGCGGCAGCACAGGTTTGTAGTGGTGCAAAGATACGAATTGCTGCTCATACTGTCAGGATCAGCATTCCTGTTTGGGCCGCTTCAGGATACCCCGCATATAGGCAGTAAACCTGCTGCTGGTGGGGTATTGCCGGGATGGCGTCATATTGTTGAAAACAAGGGCTACGGCAAGCAATATAAGGGTGCCCGTCAGCACCGGGGCGATAACATAAAAATATCCCAGGGCCTTGATCTTGGCCGTGCCTGTTACTGCTATCAGCGCCGTAGCGCCTCCCGGCGGATGCAGGGTCCGGGTAATCTGCATCATCACAATAGAAAGCGCTACTGCAAGCGGAGCGGTCAGCCACAGGATATCGGGGAGCAGCTTGTATACGGTTACTCCGATAAGGGCCGATACCAGGTGCCCGCCTACCAGGTTGCGCGGCTGGGCCAGGGGGCTTTGTATAGCGCCGTATACCAGTACGCAGGAGGCGCCGAAAGAGCCGATCAGGAACACATTTTCGGAACGGTCCAGCTGGAGGCTCTGGAGGAAAGCGATGATGCCTATGCCAGCAAAAGCGCCCAGGAAGGACCAGAAGTGCTCTTTGTGGTCAACCAGCGTTTCTTTGTAGATAATATAGCGCGATACCCTGAGCCCGCGGCGGATCTTTTTCCTGACCATTCTTGTATTGTATGTAATAGGGCCGATGCTGTAATTTTTGGCCGTGTTCCTGTTATTGTGCTGCTGTCCATTCCTCTACCAGCTTCCGGAATATCTGCGCTGCCGGCAGCTTTTCTGCGGCAGCGGCGCGCTGGCCGGCCCACAGGTTGGTCATGCCTTTAAGGTCGAGCTGCTGGGCGGAGGCACGGAAGGCTGTGGTCAGCGTATTCTGGTAGGGGTAAGGAGGGATGGTCAGACCCGACTGTTCAATAATGTCCATCAGCTCATTGCGCAAACCTCTTGCCCACCGTCCTGAAAATGCTTTTGTGAGCGTTGTATCCCTGTCGCTGGTATGTGGCAGCGCTGCTTTGTAAGACGGGATAGCGGCGCTTTCGGGGCAGGCGAGGAAAGCGGTGCCCAGCTGTACACCGTCTGCGCCGAGGTTCATGGCTGCTTTGATGGCGGCGCCGTTGCTGATGCCGCCCGCTGCGATCAGCGGGATGCGTACTTTTTCGAGGATGGAAGGGATCAGGGCCATAAGCCCTATCCGGGGCAGGGGGCCGTCTTCGATGAATGTGCCCCGGTGCCCGCCGGCTTCTATGCCCTGGGCGGTAACCATATCGATGCCCTGCTGTTCCAGCAGCACTGCTTCTTCCGCACAGGTGGCCGTGCCGATCAGCACGATGCCGTGCTGCTGCATCGCCCGGATACTTTCCGGGTCGGGGATGCCGAATGTAAAGCTTACTATTTGTACCTGCTCTTCGATCAGGATGGCAACCTGGTCTTTATAAGTATAAAACTGAAAGGGGGCCGTTCCCTGCGCAGGAATGGTTATCCCGTGGGCCGTGGCTGTACGCTCCAGCAGCTGTTGCATTGCCTGCAGTACCTGCGGCTCGGGCCCGGGCGGAATGGAGTGTACAAAAAGATTGACGGCAAAGGGCTTATCCGTAAGCGCTCGGGTAGCCCGGATCAATGCCCGGGTACGCTCCGGTGACAGCCCGCCTACAGGCAGTGACCCCAGTCCGCCGGCGTTGGATACGGCTGCTGCCATTTCAGGGGTAGTGGGGCCCAGCATGGGCGCCTGGATCAGCGGATAGCGGATCGAGAGCCGCTCTGTAACCTGGTTTTGTTGTAGCATGGGGCTGTACAATGAGGGGCAAAATTAGTCCATATTTCGCTCCTTATGCCGGTTAAGGACAGAATAAAGCCATTATAATACCAAGCCCCGGAGTATAAGCCGTCAGGTGTAACGCACTTTTTAAAGTGCCTCCGGCGAATAATGGAAAAGAGGACCGGGTGAAGCCGGTCCTCTTATTATCCGTTCAGGTAAGCAAAGCAAAGGATCGAAATAATCATCAGCAGCATTACCGTCAGGAAAGCCTGGTCAGATTTCAGTAAATGCATGGTACAGGTGTTTTGGTTACCGACAAGATATAAAAGAAAAAGCATTTCTGCAAGCTCCCGTACCATAAATCTGCAGGAGGCTGCATATCTATGTATGTTTGGGGGTAATGCCATAAAAAAGGAACAGAATTTCTGTTCCTTTTTATGGGGTTTTGATCTTTTATACGGCAAATGCCTCATTTACCAGCATGGCCTGCTCCTGTACGTGCTTACGGGCAAATCCGGTAGCGGTGGCGGCGCTTGCCTGGCGGGTCAGGTAGCCGATGTTGATGTTTTCGAGGTTCATCTTCAGGAAGCTGGCGGCACCCATGTTCCGCGGCTCTTCCTGCACCCAAAGCCACTGCGCCGACTTATATTTTTCGTATAGCGCATTAAGCTGCTGCTGGGGGAGGGGATAAATCTGCTCGAGGCGGATGATGGCCACATCGTCGCGCTTGTCGTTCAGCTGTTTTTCGCTCAGGTCGAAGTATACTTTACCGCTGCAAAGCAGTACACGCTTTACTTTGGATACATCGCTGATGTTGGGATCGTCGATCACCTCCTTAAATCCGCCCTGGGTAAATTCCGAAACGGCCGAGTAGGAGCGCACATGCCGCAGGTTGGCTTTGGGGGAGAAGTTGATCATCGGGATGCGGAAGGGCAATGCCAGCTGCCTGCGCAGCGCGTGGAAGAAGTTGGCTGCGGTTGTAATATTCGTGATGAATACGTTGTGCTCGGCAGCCTGCTGCAGGAAGCGTTCCAGGCGCGCGCTGGAGTGGTCAGGTCCGCCGCCTTCGTACCCGTGCGGCAGCAGGAGCACCAGGCCGTTCTGGGTGGTCCATTTCTGCTCGGCGCTGGTGATGTACTGGTCGATCACGATCTGCGCGCCGTTCACAAAGTCGCCGTATTGCGCTTCCCAGAGCACCAGGCTGTTGGGGTTAGCCATGCCATATCCGTACTCGAAGCCCAGCACGGCGTATTCGCTCAGCAGCGAGTTGTAGATGTGGAACCTGCCTTGTTCGTTGCTGAAATGATTCAGGCGATTGTATTCTTTATTGGTCTGCTCATCCATGATGCAGGCATGGCGGTGAGAGAAAGTGCCCCGTTTTACGTCTTCGCCGCTCAGGCGCACATCGTGCCCGCGCACGAGCAGGGTGCTGTAAGCCAGCAGCTCGCCGGTAGCCCAGTCGATCTTTCCTTCGGTTTCCAGCAGCTTCTTTTTATCGGAGAGCAGCTTGTCTACTTTTTTCAGCGGCTTGAAATCCTGCGGGTAAGCCATCAGCTTGGCAAAGAGCTCCCTCAGCTCCGCTTCGTTTACCGCCGTATCGGGCGACTTCAGGAAGTCTTCCGGTTTGGATTTACGCAGCTCCTGCCATTTCTTTTCCGGCTCCTGGTACGTATAAGGTATCGGTTTCTGTTTCAGCTCGTCGAGGCGCGCCTGAAGCTCGTTCCAGAACTTCTGCTCCATTTCCTTGGCCATTTCCCTGGCTTCGGCTTCGCCATTATCGAGCAGGTACTGGGTATACACTTCCCTCGGGTTGGGGTGCTTATCGATGAGGGCGTACAGGCCGGGCTGGGTAAACTTGGGCTCATCGCCTTCGTTGTGGCCGTGCTTCCGGTAGCACACCATGTCGATAAAAATATCTTCGTTGAACTGCTGGCGGTAATCGATCGCAAAAATGGCCGCTTTTACTACGGCTTCGGGATCATCTCCGTTTACGTGCAGCACCGGCGCATGTACCATGGCGGCAAGGCTGGTGCAGTAATCGGCCGAGCGGGCATCGTCAAAGTCGGTGGTAAAGCCGATCTGGTTATTGATCACGAAGTGAACGGTACCGCCGGTTTCATATCCTTTCAGTTTGCTCATCTGCAGCAGCTCATAGATCACTCCCTGGCCTGCAACGGCGGCATCGCCGTGTATCAGGATCGGCAGGATCTTGTCGTAGGCGCTGCTGTACAGCACGTCGGCCTTGGCACGGGAGAAGCCGGCAACGATGGGGTCTACCACTTCCAGGTGGGAAGGGTTGGGAAGCAGCTGCACATTTACTTCCTTGCCGCCGGGCGTCTTGATATTGCTGCGGAATCCCAGGTGGTATTTTACGTCGCCGCTGCCCATTGTCATATCGGCCGGCATGTTGCCTTCAAACTCCGAGAAGATCTGGTCGTAGGTCTTGCGCATGATATTGGCCAGCACGTTGAGCCTTCCGCGGTGGGCCATACCGATCACTACTTCCTGTACGCCGCCGTCGGCCGCTGTGCTGATCATGGCATCCAGGGCGGGTATCATACTTTCGCCGCCTTCCAGGCCGAAGCGTTTCTGGCCGATAAATTTGGTATTCAGGAACTTTTCAAAGATCACGCCGTAGTTCAGCTTTTCCAGGATACGTTTGCGTTCCGGGAGGCTGAATTTCTGCTGCATCAGTTCCTCAAAACGGTTTTGCACCCACATGTGGGCTTCCATTCGGTTCATGTAGGTATACTGGATACCGATATTGCCGGCATAGATCTTTTTCAGCTGGGCGTATATATCTTTCAGTTTTGCTTTGCCCAGGCCCAGGAAGTCGCCGGCATAGAATTCCGTTTCCATATCGGCATCGCTGAGGCCGAATTCCGGAAGGTCCAGGTGGGGTTTGCGGTCGATGCGGGGACGTATCGGGTTGGTGGTGGCGATCAGGTGCGCCCTTTTACGGTAAGCGCGGATCAGTTCGAATACGCCGAACTCCTTACGCAGGTCGGCCGGTGCTGCAATGGCAGAGCCAAAAGCCACATTGGCAGCGGAGGGTGTACCGGTGGCAGTCGCCGTTCTGGCATGACCGTTCCCGTTTACTTTCGTAACGGCAAAATCAAAACCTTCAAAAAACTTTTTTAATTCAGGGTCAACTGTCTGGGGGTTTTTCAGGTAATCATTGTAGATCGACTCGATATAAGCCGGATGGGAACTCGTGATGTACGAAAAATCTTCCATTTCGTTTAAAAAAGAAACATTATAGATTAACTAATTCAGTTTATACATTCCCGGCACGACAAGGTCATGTCATGAAAGCCCCCAAAGTTACTATAATTGGCTGCATATACCCAATTCATAAAGCAAATTGCAGGATTTTTCCGGAGAAGACGTGTAAAAAGGCCGGTAATCCCCGTTTTAGGGGAGCGGCCCTTCATGTAGGTACACGAATGAATTATGGGCTTTTCTTCCCGGATTTTGGCATGGTTTTTGTCCAAGGGATTTTTGACCAAAAACATTAAACAATGAAAAAAATTATTCTGTCCACAGCATTACTGGGAGCTTTTGCAGTTACAGCCAAAGCCCAGATCTCCATTGCACCGGAAGCGGGGATCAACATTTCCAACACGACTTCCAAGTATGAGTTTGGCGGCACTACTTACGAAAGTGAAACAGAAAGCAAAATAGGGCTGAAAGCCGGGGCCGTGGTGAATATACCGGTGGTAAAGGGTTTCTTTATACAGCCGGGATTGTTCTATTCCATGAAAGGTAACAAAATAACGGAAGAAACAAACGGTATCGATGTGAAGGTTACCACGAGCCTGAATTACCTGGAAGTACCGGTAAACCTCGGCTATGAGTTTGACTTCGGGAATGCCGGCGGCGTATTCGTAACCGCGGGTCCCTACCTGGGATATGCTTTTTCCGGGAAAAGAAAAGGCGAAGGCAGCTTCGGGGGCACCACGGTGAGCGTCGATGACGATGTGGAGTTTGGCTCCGGCACCAATGAAATGAAGCGCCTTGATTATGGCGTTAATTTCAGCGCGGGATACAGGTCACCGTTTGGCGTATATGTGCGCGCTCAATACGGCCTGGGCCTGGCCAACCTGGCCAACCCCGAGGGCGCGACCACCAAAAACAAGGTGCTGGCTTTTTCCGTAGGCTATGCATTCAGCATCGGTGGTAAATAATACAGGCTGCTCCGCAAAGAAATGCCGAAAACTGCCTCAATTACAGAGGCAGTTTTTTTATGGAGGCGTGGCGGAACGGCTATCTCTTATGGTTTTACTCCCGGGGAAGCCCCGTGTGGCAGGACGGGGCTTCTTTATCCGGGATCAAAAATATTTTCCTACTTTGCCCGTTAAATAGTCTGGCAGCACGTAATTGTGAAGGCTACTCATCTCATCCTGCTTTGCATTTTGTTCTTTTATTTGCCCCTGTCGCTCCGGGCGCAGGTAAGAGATACCACGTTATTGCGTTCCAACATCCGTACCCGTACTCTCCTGCTTCCCCTGCCTGATACGCTCCGTATCGATACGCTTTCGGTGGCGGCAGGAAGCCTGCATATCGACGGCATTCCCGATTCGGTATACACGCTTTACCCCGAGCAGTCTTTCCTGGTATGGAAACAGCGGCCCGGAGGCGTGGATTCGATCCGGCTGCAGTACCGGGTGCTGCCCTTTCTTTTTACGGCCAGAAGAGCGCATAAGCGCACGGAGCTCATCGAAACCAATCTCCCTTTCTCCTCCTACCATTACACGCTGGGCGATACGGCCATAAAAGGGTTTGTCGATTTTAACAGCATTGAGTACAACGGTACCTATGGCCGGAGCCTCGCGATCGGCAATAACCAGGATGTGTCGCTCAATTCCAACTTTAACCTGCAGCTGAACGGCTATATACTCGACAGCGTGCGTATCGAGGCGGCGGTAACAGACAACAATATCCCCATACAGCCGGACGGCAATACCCAGCAGATACAGGAATTCGACCGTATCTATATCACTTTCGAAAAGGGAAAGCATAAGCTCACGGCCGGAGATTACAACCTGGAACGGCCCAACAGCTACTTTATCAATTTCAACAAAAGGGTGCAGGGGCTTATGTACCAGGCCGAGCTCCCCTCCAATAAGCATATCCGGAACAGGTTCGGCCTCAGCGGCTCCATTGCCAAAGGGCAGTTTGCCCGAAACATCGTACAGGGCATAGAGGGCAACCAGGGGCCTTATAAGCTTACCGGCAATAACGGGGAGCAGTTCTTTATCGTGCTGGCAGGCACCGAAAAGGTATATATCGACGGTGTGCAGATGGAACGCGGCGAGGACCGGGACTACGTGATCAACTACAATACCGGCGAGGTCACCTTTATGCCGCGGCAGCTGATCACGAAAGACAAACGCCTGCAGTTCGAGTTTGAGTACCAGGACCGTAATTACCTCAATACGCTTATCTACGCCTATGATGAGCTGCAGGTAGGTAAAAGATGGAACTTCCGCTTCAACGCCTATTCCAACCAGGATGCCAGGAACCAGCCCTATGTACAGAATCTTACTGGGGAGCAGAAGCGCTTCCTGGAGGGCATCGGCGATGATATTGACCAGGCTTATTACCGCGTGATCACCCCCGATACTTTTGCCGCCAACAAAATACTTTACAAGATGGTGGACACCGTGGTAAACGGCATCAATTACGACAGCGTATTTGTGTATACCACCAACAGGGACAGCGCCCGTTATTCGCTGGGCTTCTCTTATGTGGGAGAAGGCAAAGGCGATTATGTAATAGCCGGCAGCAATACCAACGGGCGCTCCTACAGCTGGGTAGCGCCCTCGGGTAATGTGCACCTGGGAAACTATGAACCCGTGGTGCTCCTGATCACACCTAAAATGCAGCAGCTGTTTACAGCCGCTTCCACGTTCCAGATCGACAGCCTAAAAAAAGTAAGCGTGGAGCTGGGAGCAAGCAATTATGCGCCCAACCTCTTCTCCGGCAGGGATAAGGACCAGCATTGGGGATTTTCGGGAAGAGGCATGTACGAAGAGCTCCGGCTGCTGGGGAAAAAGGATAGCCTGGGCCATCGTTCTGCCAGCTGGAAAAACCAGCTTTCCTACGAATTTGTGCAAAGCCGGTTTAAAGCCATCGCTCCTTACCGGAACGTCGAATTTGCCCGCGACTGGAATGTGGCCCCGGATGCCGGACCCGAAGACGAGCACCTGGTGATCTATAACACGGAGCTGAAGAAAAATAACTGGGGCGGGCTCCTGTACAATTTTACCTTTTACCGGCGCGGAGCAGGCTACAATGCGAGCCGGAATATTATATCGCTTACCTATAACCACGGGAACATAAGGGGCAATGCGGTATTCAACCTGATGCATTCCGGCAGCCCGCTGCAGCATACCCGGTATTTCCGGCCTTCGGCCTACCTGGAAAAGACCTTCCCGAAAGTACTCGGCCTTACCCTGGGCGCAAGATACGAGCAGGAATACAATGCCATTCGCCATGCGGTATACGATACGCTTATGCCCAGCTCCTTCGCATTCGACATACTCAGCTTTTACCTGAGAAGCAAAGCCGAAAGCAAAACCCGGCTGGAGCTCAGCTATACCATGCGCACCGATGACGCGGTGCAGCACGGCGGATTTAGCAGGCAGAACCGTGGGCATACAATGGACGTAAAGCTGGGATTGTACCAGTGGACCCATCACCAGCTGAGCTTTACCGGGGCCTATCGCCGCCTCTTCGTGGACATCCCGAACCATACGGCCCAGCAGGCAGGGGAGAGCATCCTCGGGCGGCTGGAATACAACGGTACCGTTGCCAAAGGGTTCCTGGTGCCTTCGCTGCTGTACGAGGTGGGGTCGGGGCAGGAGCAGAAGCGGATCTATACTTATGTGGAAGTGCCCGTAGGGCAGGGCGTATATATGTGGAACGATTACAACAGCGACGGGGTGCAGCAGGCCAACGAGTTTGAACTTGCCCTGTATCCCGACCAGAAAAAATATATCCGTTTGATTACGCCGACCAATGAGTATGCGAAGGTCAACTATGTAAACCTGAACCATTCGCTGATGCTCAGCCCCGAAAGCCTCTGGGCCGGGGCTAAGGAGAAGAAGGGCTGGCAAACTTTCATCAGCCGCTTCTCCGATCAGCTCTCCCTGCAGATCAGCAACCGGGTACTTTCGGCGGCCGGCTTTTCCGCCTTCAATCCTTTTGCTGCCAATGTGAACGATACCAATATCATTGCCAATCTTACCACTTTCAGCAATACTTTCTTCTTTAACCGGAACAGTGCCGTATGGGGCGGAGAATATACACTGTCGTACAATACGGGCAAGACGCTGCTTACCTACGGGCTGGAAGGCAACAGCCAGCTGAAGCATACGGCCAGGATGCGCTGGACTTTTTTTAAATCGCTCACCGGCAATCTGACCGGTCAGACCGGCACCCGGAGCTACCTTTCGGCCCTGAACGACGGCCGTACTTATGAGGTAAAGCAGACAATGGTTATGCCATCGCTTACCTGGATACTCCGTTCCGCATTCCGCCTTACAGGAAGCTATACGTACGACGGCCGCGACAACCGGCCGGCCCTGGGCGGAGAAGAAGCCCGTATACAATCTTTCGCGCTGGACTCCCGTACCAGCCTCCATACCCTGGGCACTATCCAGGCGCGGCTTACCTATGCCAGCATTACCTATACCGGCGCTGCCGGTACTTCCCTGTCTTTTGTAATGCTGGATGCCCTGCAGCAGGGATCAAACTGGCTGTGGTACCTCAACTGGGAACGGAGGCTGAGCAAGGGCATAGAGCTTTCGCTCGAATACGAAGGCAGAAAGCCGGGCGATAATCCTGTAGTGCATACCGGAAGGATGAGCATCAGGGCCATATTATAAAAAAAGCGCCTTTTAAAAGGCGCCACCGATAGTGCGGGTACCGGCTTGAATAAGATATCTGGATGGCGCACCAATGTACGTTTGTTCAGGGGGCCGCAACACGGCCGGAAGATACGCGGGCGGGGGCCTGTAACGGTTAAGTCTGTCAGTCCTGCCTAAGCCCGCAGCATATACAAAGACTGCGGCGATGCATAAATGGTTGGGAAAGGCGTCCCAAAAAATAATCCGCCTTTTTACCGCCTGCTTTTTTATTTTTGCGTCTTGTATGTCTCTCTTAATCAAAAATGCTACAATATCGGATCCTCAATCTGCTTACCATGGCAAGAAATCCGATGTTCTTATCCGTAAAGGAACCATAGCCGCCGTTGGCAAAAACCTGAAAGAAAAGGCCGAAAAAGTAATTGAAGGACCGGGGCTGTATGTAAGTCCCGGTTGGGTGGACATACTGGCCGACTACTGCGACCCCGGCTATGAGCACAGGGAAACGGTGGAAAGCGGCCTGCGTGCGGCGGAAGCAGGAGGGTTCACCGATGTATTTGTGGTGCCCAATACCCATCCTGCGGTTACAACCCGTTCCGTGCTCGAATACATCAGGAACAAGGGAGCGGGAAACGGCAGGGTAGCTCTGCATGTGATCGGCGGCATATCCAAAAACTTAGAAGGTAAAGAGCTGGCGGAAATGATGGATATGCGCCAGGCGGGCGCGGTAGCTTTCAGCGACGGCTGGCGCCCGGTGCAGAATGCCGGGCTGATGCTCAAGGCGCTTGAGTACGTTAAAGCCTTTGGCGGCACGTTGATACAGCTGCCTGTGCATGCTGCGCTGGCGCAGGGCGGACTGATGAACGAAGGAGAAACCTCGGTGCGCCTGGGAATGAGCGGCATTCCCAATATTGCAGAAAGCCTGCTGGTACAGCGGGATATAGAGCTGGTGCGCTATACCGGTTCCCGCATCCATTTTTCAGGGATCAGCACGCCCGAGTCGCTGGCCCTGGTCCGGGCTGCCAAAAAGGATGGCTTGCAGGTAACCTGCTCCGTAACGCCCTACCATCTCCTCTTTACGGAAGCCATGCTGGAAGAGTACAACAGCGTATATAAAGTAGAGCCGCCCCTCCGGACGGAAGCGGAACGGAAGCAGCTGGTAAAAGCGCTCACCGACGGCACCATCGATTGTATTGCCACCCATCACCGCCCGCAGGACTGGGACGCTAAAGTAAAAGAGTTCGAGTACGCCCAGCCGGGAATGATAGGACAGGAAACCTGCCTGGCAATGCTCAGGGCCGCTGCCCCTAAAGTAGGGGTAGACCGTTGGGTGGAGCTGCTGGCCCTGAATCCGAGAAAGATCTTTGGCCTGCCGGAAGTAGTGATTGCAGAAGGCGCCCCCGCTAAAATTACGGTGTTCGATCCCGATGCTTCCTGGACCTACACGGCACAGCATAAACGGTCGCTTGGCGTCAACTCGCCCTGGATCGGGAAAGAACTGGAAGGAAAAATATTTTAACAACCGCATACCTATGGACAATCAGCTTTTTGAAGAACCATCCCAGCCAAGGGAAGTACGGAAAGGACCGTCGCTGGCTTATGGCTTGCTCACCGGACTGGCAATGGTCGTGTGCAGCCTCGTGCTTTATTTTGCCAACGTACCTGCCGGCTCCTGGCTCAATTACATTGTATTGGTGTTTTTACTCGCAGGCGTGATCATGTTCTGTTTCAGCTATTCGAAAGAAAACGATTATTTCGTCACATTCGGATCCGTATTCAAAGCTGCATTTCGCATGGTGGCCGCTGCAACGCTGGTAGTGGTGGCCTGGGCCTTGTTATCGTCCTGGCTTTTCCCGGATATGAAGGAGAAAGCGCTGCAGGATATGATGGAGCAAATAGTTAAAAGCAACACGCCCAGGGAGCAGATAGACCAGGAGATGAAGATGAGAAGCAAATACTATACCGTATTTATGACCATGGTTGTTTTGTTCTCCAACCTGTTTTACGGCTTTGTTTTCTCCCTTATCGGTGCAGCCGTGACCAAAAAGCGTAAACCCCAACAATCTTTTTAATTGGACCAGGTAAACATCAATATCCGGAAAGAGGGCGCTCCGGGCAGGCCCCTGCAGGATGCGCAGGCTGCCTTATGCGTGTCTGTGGTCATACCCCTGCTCAACGAAGCAGAGTCCTTGCCGGAGCTTACAGAATGGATCGACCGGGTGGCAGGAGCGCACCGGCTGAGCTACGAGATCATCTTTATCGATGACGGGAGCACGGACAGCAGCTGGAACGTGATCCGAAGCCTGGCTGCCCGGTACCCGGCTGTAAAGGGACTGAAGTTCCAGCGGAACTACGGCAAAAGCGCGGCGCTGAACGAAGGCTTCAAAGCTGCCCAGGGCGATGTGGTCATTACTATGGACGCCGACCTGCAGGATAGCCCGGACGAGATCCCCGAGCTGTACCGCATGGTACTCGAAGACGGCTATGACCTGGTGAGCGGCTGGAAAAAGAAACGCTACGACAATACTTTCACAAAGAACCTGCCTTCCAAATTGTATAACTCCGTCACCAGGAGCATGAGCGGCATTAAGCTGCACGATATGAACTGCGGGCTGAAGGCATACCGCAGGAACGTAGTGAAAAGCATTGAGGTATACAGTGAAATGCACCGGTATATTCCCGTGCTTGCCAAATGGGCCGGGTATAAGAAGATCGGTGAAAAAGTAGTGGAGCACCGTGCCCGCAAATTCGGCGTATCAAAATTCGGCATCAGCCGCTTTATAAACGGCCCGCTGGACCTGGCAAGCGTAATGTTCGTAGGCCGTTACGGGAAAAAGCCGATGCAGTTCTTCGGCCTGATCGGCTCCCTGGTCTTCCTGGTCGGTTTCCTGGTAATAGGCTATATGATTTTTGCCCGGTTTTATTTTGACGACTACTGGCTGGCTAACCGGCCTCCCTTTTATATAGCGCTTACCTGTATCATTTTAGGCTCTATGTTTTTTCTTACAGGTTTTGTGGCAGAGCTGGTAGTACGCAATGCGCCCGAGCGCAACCACTACCTGATCGAGGAAAAGCTTAAGATGTAGAATAACTTATGCGCACGGGCCGGACATCCCGTCCGAAAATTTATCTTCGTGCTTAACGACTATGCTTAGACAGACACAGACGCAGAAACTGGCCCAGAAGCTCTCTCCGCAGCAGATTCAACTGATGAAACTGCTGCAGGTGCCTACAGCCAGCCTGGAAGAACGGATAAAAGATGAGCTCGAAAGCAACCCGGCCCTGGATGTTGGATCGGATACAGATAACGACCCCTACGGGTTGAATGAGCACAATAATGAAAGCGCGGGAAAGCAGGGAGAGGAAGGCGACCAGGAATACGAAAGCAACGATGATTATGAAATTGTGGATGTAAGCGACTATCTGCGCGATGAGAACGAGCTGCACGGCGATTACCATCTTAACGAAGGATACGAGGACGATGACGAGCCCAAAACCATTCCCGTTAAGGTGGAAACCACGTTCTCGGATTATCTCAACGACCAGCTGGGCATGCTGGAGCTGGACGAGCGCCGGCAGGAGATAGCGGAGCAGATTATAGGCAGTATCGACGACGACGGTTACCTGCGCCGCGATGCCACGTCGATTGCAGATGACCTGGCCTTCAATAAAAATATTATCACCGAAGAGGAAGAAGTAAGGGAGCTGATTAAGCTGATCCAGGATTTTGATCCCCCGGGCATCGCTGCGGAAGACCTCCGCGAATGCCTGCTCCTGCAACTGAAGCGACTGGAGGAAAGCACTTCGGTAAAGCTGGCTACCATTATCCTTTCGGAATATTTCGAAGAGTTTACCCGCAAGCATTACGATAAGATCAAGCAACGGCTCAAGATATCGGAAGAGCAGTTCCGCGAAGCGATCAACGTCATACTGAAGCTGACGCCCAAGCCGGGCAGCGCTTTTGCCTCGGCCGACAAGCTGGGCGGGTACATCATTCCCGACTTTTTTATCTTCAATAATAACGGCAACCTTGAGCTGACGCTCAACGCAAGAAACGCCCCCGAGCTCCGCATATCGGAAGGCTACAAGGAAATGCTGAGAACTTACGACTCCGGCCAGCGGAAAAATAAAAGCCAGCGGGAAGCACTGGCCTTCATCAAGCAGAAGATCGATGCCGCCAAATGGTTTATAGACGCCATCAAGCAGCGGCAGCATACCCTGCTCGTGACCATGAACGCCATTATGGAATACCAGCGGGAGTTTTTCCTGACGGGCAGCGAGGCCAACCTGCGCCCCATGATCCTCAAAGATGTGGCCGACCGCATCGGGATGGACATCTCGACCGTATCCCGCGTTGCCAACAGTAAATACGTACAGACCGAATACGGCACCTTTGTGCTGAAGTACTTTTTCTCGGAAGCGATCGTGAACGACAGCGGCGAAGAAGTGTCCACACGTGAGGTAAAGCGGATACTGTCGGAACTGATCGCCGAAGAAGACAAGAAAAAGCCCATTTCGGACGAGGGGCTTATGGAGCTTTTGTCGGAGCGCGGCTATAACGTGGCCCGGCGTACAGTGGCGAAGTACCGCGAGCAGATGGATATACCTGTGGCCCGCCTGCGGAAACAGGCATAGCCGTCGGGTGCTTTTCCCTAATACAATATCTATACCGTACCGGTGATCCGGGCCGTAATTCTCTGCACCGCAGCATAGGGGCTTATCTGCTGCCTGGAGATGTCCTGTTCCAGCTGCTCGATGCCTTCGCGGAGCCCAGGCCGCCGGTACAACAGCTGTTGCAGCTGTTCGCCCAGCAACCGCCGGAAGGCATGCAGGTCCTGCTCCTGCCTTTTCCTGAAAAAATAGCCGTTGGCCTTCTGGTGGCCTACATATTTTTCGATCATTTCCTGGATCTCGGCGATGCCTTTTTGTTCGTAAGAAGAGGCGATCTTTACTTCGGGCACCCATCCCGAAGGGTGGGGAGGCAGGAAGTGCAGGGCCCTTGCATACTCGCTCCGGGCCGCTTTGGCCTTTTCAACATTATTACCATCCGCTTTCGTGATCACGAGACCATCGGCCAGCTCCATGATGCCTCTTTTAATGCCTTGCAGCTCATCGCCTGCGCCGGCAAGCATCAGCAGCAGGAAGAAATCCGTGATCTGGCTTACTTCGGTTTCGCTCTGGCCCACGCCTACCGTTTCGATGATGATGGTATCGAAACCTGCTGCTTCGCACAGCAGGGTCGTTTCCCGCGTTTTATAGGCAACCCCGCCCAGGCTGCCGCTGGCGGCCGAGGGGCGGATAAAGGCGTTGGGGTGCACCGACAGCTTTTCCATCCGGGTTTTGTCGCCCAGGATGCTGCCTTTGCTGATGCTGCTCGAAGGGTCGATGGCCAGTACGGCAATTCTTCTGCCCTGCGTAGCCAGGTGCATGCCAAACGCTTCGATAAAGGTACTTTTGCCTACGCCCGGGACTCCCGTAATGCCGATTCGGACCGACTTCCCCGTATAGGGCAGTATGGCATTGATAAGCTCGGAGGCCAGCTCCTGGTGGGCCGGCTTAGTGGATTCGACAAGGGTTACGGCTCGTCCCAGCATCATAATGTTGCCTTCGAGCAGCCCGTCTGCGTAGTCTTGTATGGTTAGAGGTGGTCGCAATGTCTTTGTCTTTATTTTCATGGCAGGATCTGATGCGGGCCTATTCTTCACGGAGCCGCTCATCGGTATAGGTGATCTCTGTCTTGCCATGTGGCATAGGTACGCCATCTTCGTCTACGCTTACAAATACCATTTTGTCGATCGTAAGGATCGTTTTCTGCGTGATCTTGTTCCGTACCTGGCAGGTAAGCGTAAGGGAGGTCCTGCCGAAGGCTGTGGCTTTGATGCCCAGCTCTACGATATCGCCCTGCTTTGCCGAGCTTACGAAGTTGATCTCCGACATGAACTTGGTGACGCAGCGGTTGGTGCCCAGCTGTATAATGGCATAAATGGCAGCTTCCTCATCCAGCCAGCGCAGCAGGCTGCCGCCAAAGAGCGTATTGTTGGCATTAAGATCTTCGGGCTTGATCAGCTTACGGGTGTAAAAGTTCATTGCAGCAGTTCTTTAAGGCTGTGTACAACAGGTGTTCATATCAGTCCGTTTTCTTCCTTCGATCGTTGTTTCAATGCTCTCGGAGCTTTTGAAAGAGCGGAGCATCATCGGCGATGCTTAGCAGCGAAAGTGCTTTCATCGCCATTGTTGATTATTCCTGTATGCCTGCCAGCAGCTTCTTCAGTACGTCGATCGCGCTTTTGGCAATGATCGTGCCGGGACCGAATACAAACGATACGCCTGCATTGAACAGGAAGTCGTAGTCCTGCTGCGGGATCACGCCGCCGGCTACCACCATGATGTCATCGCGGCCGTACTTTTTCAGTTCTTCGATTACCTGCGGCACCAGGGTTTTATGTCCTGCCGCCAGGCTGGATACACCCAACACATGCACGTCGTTTTCCACGGCCTGTTTGGCCGCTTCGGCCGGTGTCTGGAACAGCGGCCCGATGTCTACATCGAAGCCCAGGTCGGCAAAGCTGGTGGCAATTACCTTGGCGCCCCTGTCGTGGCCATCCTGTCCCATCTTCGCAATCATGATGCGGGGGCGGCGGCCATCCAGCGCTGCGAATTCATCGGCCAGGCGGCGCGCTTCTTCAAAGTTCTTATCCATAGCAATTTCTTTGGCATAGACTCCCGCAATAGAGCGGATACGGGCCTGGTAGCGGCCGTACACTTGCTCCAGGGCATAGGATATTTCGCCCAGGGTAGCCCTTGCCCTGGCTGCGGCCACTGCCAGCCCGAGCAGGTTGCCTTCGCCGCTACGGGCTGCCTCTGTGAGCGCATCCAGCGCCCGGTTTACTTTGTCCTGGTCGCGTTCTGCTTTCAGCTGCTGCAGCCGGGCTATCTGCTGTTGCCGTACTTTGGTATTGTCTACTTCCAGGATGTCGATATCGGAAGCTTCGTTGGTGAGGTAATTGTTTACGCCCACGATCACGTCTTTTCCGCTGTCGATACGGGCCTGCTTCCTAGCCGCCGCCTCTTCGATACGCATTTTGGGTATGCCGGTTTCTATAGCCTTGGCCATACCACCCAGCTGCTCTATTTCCCCGATCAGGGCCCAGGCTTTATGAGCGATCTGCTCCGTCAGCGCCTCTACATAATAGGAGCCTCCCCAGGGATCTACTGTGCGGCATATATCCGTTTCCTGCTGGAGTATGATCTGCGTATTACGGGCAATGCGGGCGCTGAAATCGGTAGGCAGTGCTATGGCCTCGTCCAGGGCGTTGGTATGCAGGCTCTGGGTATGACCCATGGCTGCTGCCAGCGCTTCAATGGCAGTGCGTGTTACATTGTTGAACGGGTCCTGCTCGGTGAGGCTCCATCCGCTGGTCTGGCAATGGGTACGCAGCGCCATGCTTTTCTCTTTCCCGGGATTGAACTGCTGTACCAGCTTGGCCCAAAGCATGCGGGCTGCCCGCATTTTTGCGATCTCCATAAAATGGTTCATCCCTATGGCCCAGAAAAAAGACAGGCGCGGAGCAAAGTCGTCGATCGAAAGGCCGGCTTTGATGCCGGTGCGGATATATTCCAGGCCGTCGGCCAATGTATAGGCCAGCTCAATATCGGCCGTAGCGCCTGCTTCCTGCATATGGTACCCGCTGATCGAGATCGAGTTGAACTTGGGCATATGCCTGGAAGTGAAGGCAAATATATCGGCGATGATCCGCATAGATGCTTCGGGCGGGTATACATAGGTATTGCGTACCATGAACTCCTTCAGGATGTCGTTCTGGATGGTGCCGCTGAGCTTGTCCATCGGTACGCCCTGCTCTTCTGCGGCTACGATGTAGAAGGCCAGGATCGGCAATACGGCGCCGTTCATTGTCATGGACACGCTCATTTCGTCCAGCGGGATCTGGTCGAAAAGTATTTTCATATCCAGTATGGAATCGATAGCCACTCCTGCTTTGCCCACGTCGCCCACCACACGTTCATGATCGCTGTCGTAGCCCCGGTGCGTAGCCAGGTCAAAAGCAACGGAAAGTCCTTTTTGCCCTGCCGCCAGGTTGCGCCGGTAAAAGGCATTGCTCTCCTCGGCCGTGCTGAAGCCCGCATACTGGCGTATGGTCCAGGGGTTCTTCACATACATGCTGCTGTAAGGGCCGCGCAGGAAGGGGGCGATGCCCGCGGCAAAGCCCAGGTGCTCCGCATGTTTAATGTCTTCCTGCGTATAAGCAGGCTTTACCTCAATATCTTCTGCCGTAAGCCATCGCTGCTGCCCTGCGGCGGGCGCCTGCTTTCCTGCTGCCGGCTGCTTGTAATTTACCTGTGAAAAATCTTTGCGCATGTCGCAATTCGGTTGTCATTGTTATGGTTTGAATTCTTTCCGGAGCAGGCCGAAAACGAGCGAATCTTCGATCCTGTCCTGCTTCCGGTAGTGCTCCCGCAGCCTGCCTTCCTCTGTAAATCCCATTGCTCTTACCAGCTTTTGGGAAGGTATGTTGTCGGGGCTTATGAATGCTTCTACCCGGTTCAGGTTCATCGGCCCGAAGCCGTAGCGCAGCACTTCCCGTATGGCCTCCGTCATATAGCCCTTGTTCTTGTCGTGATCGTCCCGCAAGCTGTACCCGATCTCGGCCCTGTCGTGCAGGAAATACCAGGTATGATAACTGCAGTCGCCCATAATCCTGCCCGTGCCTTTTTCGATCATGTGAAAATAGGCAAAACTGCTCCGGTAGTTGGTGAGGTGGCGCTTATATTTGTCGCGCGCTTCTTCCAGGGCATTGTCGGTGGCCAGTCCCAGGAACTGTTTTATCGCATCGGGACTATAGTGCTCCATCACCTCCTTGTAGGTTTCGGGGGTGGACAGCCTGAGCAGCAATCGCGGGGTTTCTATGATGGTCATCAAGTTGCTTTGCTTCAAAATACTGATCTTATACCAGCTCCCGGGCCAGGTTTAACGGCTTCAGCCCTTTGCCTCCCGGCAGCTCCGGCGGCAAAGGCTTCGGTTCGTCTTCCGGATTGGGAAATTTATTGACGCCGACCAGCACTCTTTTTCCTTCTTTGTACTCCCTGACCAGCTGCTGCGCCTGCTGCGTTATCGTATCGCACAACGTGCCGTTATCGTAAGCGGCGATCAGCCCGCCTCCTGCTTCTATGGTTTTAAAGGCCTCCCATGCTTTGGCGGCGATGGTTTCTGTAAGATGCTCCAGGTAATAGGAGCCTGCTGCGGCATCGGCTACTTTATCAAGATAGCTTTCTTCTTTGAAGATCAGCTGCTGGTTACGGCTCATGCGCCTGCTGAAGGGATGGCCGGGCTGCAGCGTTTCATCAAAAGGACGGATGTAGAGGCTGTTGCAGCCGCCCAGCACTGCGGCCATACCCGCTATCGTATCGCGCAGCAGGTTATTGTAGCTGTCGAACGGGGCGCGGTATATGTTGCTGGTTTCCACATGCAGGTGCAGCGGTATATCGATACCGTATTGCGCTTCCAGCAGGATTACCAGCCGGCGCACTGCCCTCAGCTTGGCAATCTGCTCAAAGAAGCCGGTATCGGTGGCCAGGGTAAGGTGCAGCCTGCAGACCCGCGACAGCTGCCCGCCGGCTTCGGCCCGGTACAGGTATTCATTCAGCAGCGCCAGGGCGCAGGCCAGTTCGTAGACGGGTGTGGCGCCGGCATTCTGAAACAGGGAAGCGTCCGCACAAATGGCATTTTCCGGGGGCAGGGCAAGGTCCGGGCCGCCTGCTTCTCCTCTGAGGTAAGCCGGGATAGGGTCGCAGGACACAAAGCATGCCATCTGGTCCTGCTGCCATCCTTTTTCTTGCAGGAAGTCCTTCAGGGCGCCTGCAAAAGGCAGGGTAGCGGGGCTAAGGCTGAAGCGACTATAAATATACGGCAGCTCGATATCGCGGAGCAGGGTAGCCGGATCGGTGGCCGGCCCTACCACGAAATGCAGGCCGGAGGCGCCCTGGTTCAGCTCGTCCAGCGCCTGCTTATTGGCTGCTGCGGCATCTTCTGCCGCTATAGAAGCGCAGATATACCAGTCTTTATGTGTAATAGCCGGGGCAGAAGAGGGCGGAAGGTCCTCTGCTGTGTAGAACGGGGCGATCCGGATGCCATTGCGGTCGGTTAGCGACAGCTGATCGAAGGTAATGCCTTTGAGATCCTTCTCCAGCCTCGCTTTCCAGGCTGCGGCATCCGTGGCCGGAAAAGTTCCGAATAGTTTTTCCATTTGTATAAGCTGATATGCCATATCATGTTCATGCCATGATACGGGGCACAAATATACAACCCTGTTCAGAGAACAGGGTTGTGCAGGGGAAGGAAAGTTTTTTCAGGCGCCGGTGTCAGAAATTGTCGTAGGCATTGGCAGCTTCCCTGACCGCAAGGATGTCGTCCACGATGTACTGGCCTTTTTCCTTATTGTCGTTGTTGTTGTTTTCGCCCCGCCAGGGAAGGCTTTTCAGGTACTGATCGTAATGCACCAGGATCTGTTTGCCCAGGCATTTCTGCAGGGAGTCGGCCACCCGCTCGTCGGTCACGGAAAAATGGAACTCGTTGGTGTTCAGCCCGCCGGTGCGCGCCGAGCGCAGGCCTGGCTGCAGGATCACCCCCTCGTAGGTCTTGAATATATTGCCTTTCCGCGAGAAGGAATAGAGCACGCCTTCTTTCCGGCCGTTGTCGTAGGATTTGTAATAATTCCAGTAAATGTATCCTGCAATAATAACCAGCAGGACAAGCACGGTGAAGAAAATAATCTTGCGCATGTTTTATATCCGGGGGTTTGTGATGCAAAATACAAAATGTCCTGTTGTCTGTATCCCCGCTTGCCTGTTATTTAACTTTCCGGCCCTTCCAGCTGTAGCTGCCGAACTTGCCCAGGAAGCCTGCAAGGATGATGTACAATATATGCAGCGGCTGCAGCAACGGGAAGAGCAGCAGCTCGCTCTGTTTGCCATAAAAGCGGACCACGGGCACCAGGAGCAGCAGCTCCGCCAGGATCTTGGCAAAAAGTATGCCCGACATCCATAACCAGTAGCTTTTATCAAAAAAGCCGGCGAGCAGCCAGACGGGAAAACTGAGATTAAAGAAGTAAACAAGCGCCAGTATCCACGTCAGCTTCCGGTCGTCGTACTTATCCGCTTTGGAAGACCAGCGTATCCGCTGGTTCAGGAAATCTTTCCAGGAGGGCTGCGCGGGGGTTTGCACAATGGCGTCTCGGGATTTCAGGTAGCAGATGCCTTCCGGGTAGCGCTGCCGTATCTTGTACATCAGCAGCATGTCGTCGCCGGAGGCAATATGGTCTATGCCTTTGTACCCGCCCACGGCTTCAAAGGCTGCCTTGCTGAAGGCCAGGTTGGCGCCGTTGCACATATTGCCCAGCTTCAGGGCGGCCGAAGCCGCGGTGATGCCCTGCATGGTCATGAAGTCGAGCGACTGGAAATAGTACAGGATGCTTTTACGGCCTCCTGCCGGCGTGAAGGATACGGGGGCGGCAATGAACTGAACGGTACCGTGCTGCATAGGTGCGGCCAGCTGCTGCAGCCAGGAAGGAGGCACCCTGCAATCGGCATCGGTAGTGATGATCCAACTGCCCCTGGCTTCGTCGATGGCAATTTCCAGGGCTTTTTTCTTATAGGAGTTCAGCCGTTCGCCGGCCGTCAGGTAGCGCGACATCTGCAATACGCGTCCATGGCCGTTTTTCAGGAGCGCCCCGGCAATCGCTGCCGTGTCATCTTCCGAAAAGTCGTCGATCACCAGTATTTCGCGCATCCCTGCAGGGCAGGGGCAGGCCAGGATAGAGGTAAGGCAATCGCCTATGTGCGCGGCTTCATTCCTTGCAGGGATAATAATCGTGATGCTTATCTCTCCGTTCCCTGAAGCGACGGGCGAGGGTTGCTGCCGCCATCCCCTGCGGTACAGGAACATCAGTCCCGCGTACAAGAGAAACAGCAGAGAAAAGATAACGATCAATATCATGAATGTTACAGGCGATGGCTACAGCCGCTTCGGCAGCGAAAAAAGTCAACTTTTTTTGAATTAAACACTATCTTCGCCAAAATTTTTCAAAAATGAATCTTCACGAATATCAGGCAAAAGAACTTTTAAGGCAGTACAACGTTCCCACACAGGAAGGTATCGCCGTGCACAATGTGGATGAAGCGATCAATGCTTATAAACAGATATCGGTGGATACCGGCAGCAAATTTGCTGTGGTAAAGGCGCAGATCCATGCCGGCGGCCGTGGTAAAGGTACGATGAAAGAGGTGCCGGAGCAGCACGGAGTGCAGGTAGTAAAAAGCGCCGAAGATGTCGAAAAAGTAGCCAAGAATATTCTGGGAAATACACTGGTAACGATCCAGACCGGCGAAGCGGGCAAGAAAGTGAATAAGATACTGATCGCGCAGGATATGTACTATGACGGTCCCAGCGAGCGCAGGGAGTTTTACCTCTCCATCCTGCTGGACCGCGCCACCAAGCAAAACGTGATCATGTACAGCACGGAGGGCGGTATGGATATCGAAGAGGTAGCGCACAAAACTCCCGAGAAGATATTCAAGGAGTGGGTAAAGCCCGGCTACACCCTGCAGGGCTTCCAGGCGCGCAACATTGCCTTTAACTTGGGGCTGAGCGGCGAGGCGCATAAGAACATGGTAAAGTTCGTTACCAACCTGTACAATGCTTATATAGGGCTTGACTGCGCTATGCTGGAGATCAACCCCCTGTTCAAATCCGCCGACGACAAGATCATCGCGGTAGACTGCAAGATGGGCCTGGACGATAACGCCTTGATCCGTCATAAAAACCTGGTGGACCTGCGCGACAAGTCGGAAGAAGATCCTACAGAGGTGGAAGCAGGCGAGCATAACCTGAACTATGTGAAACTCGATGGTAACGTAGGCTGTATGGTAAACGGAGCCGGCCTGGCCATGGCTACCATGGATATGATCAAGCTGGCCGGCGGCGAGCCTGCCAACTTCCTGGATGTGGGCGGTACGGCCAACGCGCAGACAGTGGAAGCCGGTTTCCGGATCATCATGAAAGACCCGAACGTAAAAGCCATTCTCATCAATATTTTCGGTGGTATCGTACGCTGCGACCGCGTGGCTGCCGGCGTAATCGAGGCTTACAAGAATATGGGCAACATTAATATTCCCATCATTGTGCGGTTACAGGGTACCAATGCCGAAGAGGCGAAAAAGCTGATCGAAGAGAGCGGCCTGCAGGTGCAGTCTGCCATCCTGCTGAGCGAAGCAGCCGACCTGGTACAGAAAGCTGTAAACGCCAACTGATCCTGATTCTTTCCCGTTTTACGACAAGGGCATTGCTTTTGCAATGCCCTTGTCTGTTGCAGCGATTGCCTCCGGCCGCGGCATCTGAAAACGGCCAAACCCTTTGCTGGCAAGGCTTTGCGGGACAGTAAACTATTACTAAACTTTTACAACAATTTAATTTGATTACATACTTAACTTTATTATTTTTGCCACTCTAAAATTTACTCACTATTAAAAATTCGAGCTGTGGCGTACGACAACAACAAATCATTTGATGACAAACGGAATACTGAGAGCATATTCAGTAAACGTATTAAAGCGGGGAAAAGAAGGACTTACTTCTTTGATGTTCGGGAAACCCGTAGTAGTGATTATTTCATCACCATTACCGAAAGCAAAAAGCGTTTCAACGATGATGGTTACGACCGTCACAAAATGTTCATCTACAAAGAAGATTTCAATAAATTCCTGGCAGCATTGACCGAAACCGTAGACTATGTAAAAACGGAGCTGATGCCTGACTTCGATTTTGATGCATTTAACCATGACGATAACGAAGAAGGCCGCGAATACAGCAGCGAAGCAGCTTCGGCTGTAGCTGCCGAAAACACTGCTGCTACCGTTACGGATGCGGCTCCTATGACCGCTGCAGACGATGATTCCGGAATGGATGCCTGGAAGATCTAAATATTTCTACACTCAGACAGAGAACGGCGCTTACGCAGGTAGGCGCCGTTCCTTTTTTAGGATCTTTGCTTAAACGTTTGCATTTCAAAAGATTGTGATAGGTTGTACGGATTGCAAAAATTTTTTATTTTTTATTTTGAATTATTCATACCTTTGCGGCCTGAAATGAAGGGGTTATAGGAACTGGCTGGGTTCGGATAAACCTTGTTGCACAGGCCTGTCCCTTTAAAGATTTGGTCATATAATCGTAACAAAGCGTTAGAAGAATCAAGCCTAATTTTGTCCCCGCAAGCAGATCCTTAAAACGTTTTTTAAATATATCACAATGGCTACTCAAAACGGTAAAAATTTTGTGGAATCCGTACTGGAAGCGCAAAAGAATCTGGTAGACACTATGGTTGAAAATACCAAGAAGGTTACCAACGGGAACAGCTTTATCAATGAAGCTATTGATAAAGGCACCGAAACCTATAATAAGTGGGTGGAACAGCAGAAGAGCGCTTTCGGCGCTGCAACGCAGAAGGCGGAAGAAGCTACCGCTACCGCCAGGGAGCACCTGGACAAAGCCGGCGAGTTCAGCCGGAACTGGCTGAATAACCAGATTAACTGGGCAAAACAGGCCTGGGAAATGAATCAGAACTTTATCAAGAACAATACTCCTAATGCCGACGCTTTCAAAGCTGCGGCCAATCCTGCGGACTGGTTCAGCGCCATGGCCGGCAACTGGAATAAAATGACCGGCTGGATGAACCAGGCTAACGAGGCCAACCAGTGGACCAGCCAGTGGATGAACCTCATGCAGCAGTTCAACCCTGCAAATGCAGCGGAAGGCTTCAAAAAGGCCGCAGAGCAGTGGACTGGCCTGTTCAACCAATACAACGACCTGCTGAAAAACTCCTTTGCTTCCATGCAGCAGAATATGCAGCATGCAACCACGCAGGATGTATACAGCAATATGGTCAATGTAGCCTCCAGCTTCGGTAAGTTTTACGAAATGTGGGCTCCGTACTGGAAATCCATCCAGGAAAAGAGCTTTAATGCAGAGCAGTTCAAAAGCCTGTTCAACGCAGAGGCTTATAAGGAGATGATGGATAAGTTTTTCGGTTTTATGCCCGAAAACGGCCGTCAGTATATGCAGCAGGCCACCGAGTGGTGGAACAACGGCATGAAGAGCTTTGCCGATATGGGTAAAGCCGCCTATAACAATGGCCGCGAATTCACGAGCAGTGTGAACCCGTTCGGGGGGCAGAATATTTTCGAGGGCATGATGGCCGGCTACCAGAGCTGGCAGCAAGCGTTCCAGCAGGCCGTTGCTCCCATTGCCAGGATGGTTACTCCCAACCAGTATACGAGGAATGCTGCGGAATGGGCAGAGATTGCCGACCGTATGGCGATATTCCAAATCAAGAATGCGGAGCTGCAGTATATGGTGTACCAGCAGGGCAATAAAGTAATGGATAAGCTTATCGAGCATATTGCCAATAAAGTAGAGAACGGCACAGAGATCAGCAGCATTACCGCACTGTACCAGGAATGGCTGAATATCAGCGATAAAGTATTCGTAGAGCTTTTTGAAAGCGATGCATACAGCAAACTGATGGCAGAGGTAAGCGCATTGCAGCTGAAACTCCGCAAGGATATAGACCTGCAGGCCGAAAAGATGCTGGCTCCTTACCCGGTGGCCACCCGCAGCGAGATGGACGAGCTGTATAAGGTGATCTATGAGCTGAAAAAAGAAGTGCGCCAGCTGGAGAAAATGCTGGATATCCATGAGGAAACAGAGGAGGACGCGAAACCGGCCGCAAAGAAAACCACAAGAAAGCAGGCCTAAAGCACCCAGGTATATACAAAAAACAGCCCGGCTCATTGAGCCGGGCTGTTTTTTTTGTTTCCTTTTGGGAAATTATTATTTACATTTTCTAAATACATTTATTAAGTTTACGTGGTAATTTTTTATGCTCATCAATGCGCCTGAATAACTTTTGACCTAATGAGTGCCCTATCGCGAGTGGAATAAATGAAGGCTGTTACAGTGACCATTTTGCATGCGGACTTACAGGGTAAGCCGAAAACCTGATCACAGAGTAGGCATATAGAAACTTTTATAATCATGAGAAAATCTACCTGTAGCTTTAAAAGCTTTTTTAAGGCGGCTATTATTTTAGGCACAGCATTACTTCAGCACAATTTATTGTCGGCCCAGGTCTTAATTAATGAAAACTTTAGCGGGGCCAGTGGCACCACACCGCCAGCCGGCTGGAGCAATATGGATAATGGCGGAACGGCGCCCACGATGATCTGGGAATTTAACAACCCGGCACCAAGAACAATAACAGGTGGGAATCCGGGTTTTGCCGGTCAATTTGCTATTCTGGATTCAGATAATTATGGATTCGGCAATGACCAGGATGCAATTCTCGAATCACCGGCTTTTGATGCAAGCACAGGAGGAACATACAGGCTGGAATTTGATAATAACTGGGAAGAATGTTGTAATGCAACTGGTACTGTTGAAGTGTGGGATGGATCAGCTTGGACTACAGTAATGACTATGCCTGTTACTAATAATGGTGATGGGGCGGAAGATCCCTCCACGCACGAAACTATTGATATCACAGCGGCTACCGGGGCTTCAACTGCAGCGAAAGTGCGTTTCCGCTATATTGGCTCATATGATTACTGGTGGGCGTTGGATAATATAACCGTTACCCGGCTAACTTGTACAAGTCCTGCCGCGACTTTCGATGTGGTACCTGATTGTGCCAATAGCCAGTTTTCAGTTACGGTTAACCTGACAAGCATGGGGTCGGCTACCAGCGTATCAATTCAGGAGGGCAGTACCGTGTATGCTACTGCAACAGCCGCGGGTACTTATTCCGCAGGTCCATTTGCAGACCAAAGTACACATACCTTAACTTTAGCGCACAATACCGATGCTTTATGTAATGTAACTTCTGATCCTTTAATATCCATTTGTGCAGATAACTGCAGCTGGGCGATAGATATATCAGATGGAAGCACTCATTCGGGCGATAATACTGGCGCTACGGTATCCACGTTTCCTCCCGCTGCCAGCAACAATTGTTCATCACCATTCGGATCTGGCGCAAATGATGTTTGGTATAAAGTAACAGCGGGCAGCAATGGCCAGCTGACCGTTACGCAGGAAGTACCGGACTCGACGGATCTTACCCTGGAAGTATTGTCAGGCGATTGTTCTAACCTTACGGAAATAAGCTGTGATGCGTCCTCATACAGCATTGGAGTAAATACAGTAGAATTTACTGCAACCGCCGGAACCACCTATTATATCCGTACCTATGGCTGGTCAGGCACCGAAGAGGGGCCATTCAGCATCCAGGCAAGCGGAACCCCTCTGCCTGTGACAATGACGCTCCTTGAAGCAAGCCTTATTCCGGGGAACATTGCCAGGCTTCAATGGGCCACGCTAGACGAGCAAAACAACAAAGGTTTCGACATCCAGCGCGCTGCCGACGGCAGGAATTTCCATACCGTTGGCTACGTGGGCAGCCAGGCCGAAAACGGCCACAGCAGCAGGAAACTGGAGTACACTTTTACCGATAAGGACGCCGTTAAGGGCGATGTGTACTACCGTTTGCAGCAGGTTGACCGTGATGGAAAGACCACCTTGTCTAACACAGTAAGGCTTTCGGTTAAAGAAGGCAGTGCATTCTCCATAACCGCAGTGCCCAATCCTGTGACCGATAAGCTGGTGCTGAATATAACCGGTACGCAGGGCGATCATGCCATGCTCACCGTATCGGATGTTACGGGCAAAGTAGTAAAGACCGCGGTGGTAAGCAGTAATGCAACCGTTATCGATATGGCTGGCCTGAGCCGGGGCATGTACCTGATACGGTATGTAGACGGCCTCCATAATGAGAGCATAAAAGTGAGCAAGCAGTAACAGGAACCTGATCGTATCGCGAAAGAACGGCAGACCCTGGATCTGCCGTTCTTTATGTTTGTACCCAGGCTGCCGGCATAACAAAAGCCGGTATCGAATGGATACCGGCTTTCGTGCTTATTTCCGAAGCTTAATTTGTGCTTATTCGGCTTTGCCTTCTTCCTGCTGGGGAGCCTCCGGGGTTTCTTTAGCCGGGGCCTCTGCAGTTTCGTCGGCGGCTGCAGCTTTTACTTCTTCGGTAGCGGCTGCGGCAGTAGCTTCTGTGGCTTTTTTACCACCACGGCTGCGGCGGGTTTTCTTAGCAGTAGCAGTCTTCGCATCCTTGGTGTAGATAGTATTGAAGTCTACCAGCTCGATCATTGCCATTTCGGAAGCGTCGCCCATACGGGGCTGCAGCTTAATGATACGGGTATAACCTCCGGGGCGGCCTGCTACCTTGTCGCTCACCGCGCTGAACAGTTCCTTAATCGCCTCTTTATCCTGCAGTTTGCTGAATACCAGGCGGCGGTTGTGTACAGTGTCTTTTTTGGACTTGGTGATCAGAGGCTCTACGTAAGTACGCAGGGTCTTTGCTTTAGCCAGGGTAGTAGTGATCCTTTTGTGCTGGATCAGCTGGCAGGCCAAGTTGGAAAGCAATGCTTTCCTGTGTGCCGTAGTACGGCCGAGGTTGTTGATTTTGTCTCCGTGACGCATGACATTTTGAATTTTAATCCCGGTACCGTGTCAAGGGTTACAGGGAGCGGCTTCTTCCGAAGCCTTTGTGAGTAAATAAAAAAACCTTGCCGCCGTTGCCGGCAGCAAGGACAATCTGTTACATTAATCTTCGCCTACTTTGATACGGCTGATATCCATTCCGAAATGCAGGCCGCGTTCCTGAAGTACCTGGTCGATCTCGGTCAGGGATTTCTGGCCGAAGTTGCGGAACTTCATCAGCTCGTCCTGGGTATATTGTACCAGTTCGCTGAGGGAGTTGATCTTTGCGGCTTTCAGGCAGTTGAACGCACGTACGGAAAGCTCGAGGTCTTCCAGCGGTGTGTTCAGCACCTTACGCAGCTGCAGCATGCCTTCGTCTACCGTTTCTTCCTTCTCTTCTTTCTTCACGTCGAGGGAAATATTCTCGTCGGTGATGATCATCAGGTGCTGGATCAGGATGCGGGAAGCTTCCTTAACGGCTTCTTCAGGATGGATGGTACCATCTGTAACCACTTCCATGATGAGCTTCTCGTAGTCGGTACGCTGCTCCACACGGGTGTTCTCGATGGTATATTTTACATTCTTGATCGGCGTGTAGATGGAGTCGATCGCGATGAAGTTTACCGGCGCATCTTTAGGCTGGTTTTCTTCCGAAGGCACATATCCGCGGCCTTTACCGATGTGAAGCTCGATCTCCATGGTAGCTGCTGAGTCCAGGTTGCAGATCACCAGCTCGGGGTTCATCACTTCAAAGTTGGGCGTAGCGTCGCCAATCATTCCGGCGGTGAACTGCTCTTTACCTTTGATCACAAGTTCCACTCTGTCGTGATTCAGATCACCGTCTCCATTCTTCTTCAAACGAACTTGCTTTAAGTTCAGGATAATCTCGGTCACATCTTCAATGACGCCTTTGATAGTGGCAAACTCGTGGTCGGCGCCGGCAATCTTGATGCCGGTGATTGCATAACCCTCCAGGGAGTTAAGCAATACCCTGCGCAGCGCGTTACCAATGGTTACACCGTAACCGGGCTCCAGGGGCCGAAACTCGAATTGTGCTTCAAAATCAGTTGCTTTCTGCAACACGATTTTATCCGGTTTTTGAAAGTTCAGTATTGCCATTTGGAATTTTAAAATTAAAATTTAGAATTTTAGTAAAGGTATAAACAAAAACCCGAAAGCCCCGTAAGGGGCAGGGGCATTATTTAGAGTACAGCTCAACGATCAGCTGCTCCTTGATGTTCTCGGGAACATTCTCGCGCTCCGGATAGTTCATGAATACGCCCTTCACTTCTTTCTCGTTAAAATCCAGCCAGTTGATGGACGGGTTCTTACCGCGTACGTTGGAGGTTACGGAAGTATTCGCTTTGGATTTGGGCTTCAGTTCGATCACGTCGCCGGGTTTCAGCGTGTAAGACGGAATGTTCACTGTATTACCGTTTACCAGGATATGCTTGTGCGATACCAGCTGGCGCGCAGCGCTGCGGGTGGGGGCTATACCCAGGCGGAATACCGTATTGTCCAGGCGGGCTTCCAGCAGTTTGATCAGGTTCTCGCCGGTGGCACCTTTCTGGCGGGCAGCTTCTACGTAGGTATTGCTGAACTGGCGCTCCAGTACCAGGTAAGTATATTTTGCTTTTTGTTTTTCTTTCAGCTGGATAGCGTACTCGCTTGCCTGCTTGCGCTTACGGTTGGCGCCATGCATGCCGGGAGGGTTGCTGTTTTTGCCCAGGTTCTTGCCTGAGCCCAGGATCGGTTCGCCGAAGATGCGGCAGATTTTGTTTTTTGGACCTGTATAACGTGCCATTTTTAAATTATTGCTCGATTTTTGTTTTCAAATAGCCTGCCGTCTCATTAAAAATCGAAAACCGGATACGGAAGGCTCTGTATGTTATAAGTATGATTAAACAGGAGTCGGAAAATGGAAATTATAGCAATATAGTTTCCATTTTCCAATACCGGCTATAAAAATTAAACTCTTCTTTTCTTGGGAGGACGGCAGCCGTTGTGGGGCAGGGGAGTAATGTCCTTGATGGTCACTACTTCGATGCCGCTTTGGGAAACGGAGCGGATGGCGCCTTCGCGGCCGGAACCGGGGCCTTTCACGTATACGTCCACTTTCTTCATGCCTGCGTCGAGCGCTACTTTCGCGGCGTCGGCGGCAGCCTGCTGGGCAGCGTAGGGCGTGTTCTTCTTAGAACCGCGGAAGCCCATTTTACCGGCAGAAGACCAGGAAATTACCTGTCCCTGCTTGTTCGTAAAGCTGATAATGATATTGTTGAAGGTAGCGCTGATATGCACATCGCCATGGGCGTCTACTTTCGCTACACGTTTTTTGGCGGCTACTTTTGCGGAGCCTGCTTTTGCTTTTGCCATTTTAATTTAAAAAGGTAGTCTGTTAAATAATAACTTAACCGTAGTCAAGCTGCATGTTCCCTAACCTGCCATGAAGTAAAAAGAAGAGGCTCCGGGAGTGAATGCAAGATTCCTGTGTTTACTTCTTTGGCGCTTTTTTCTTACCAGCAACAGTTTTGCGCTTACCTTTACGGGTACGGCTGTTGGTACGGGTGCGTTGTCCGCGCAGGGGTAATCCCTTACGATGACGAAGACCGCGGTAGCAAGCAATATCCATCAGGCGTTTGATGTTCATCTGCACTTCGGAGCGCAGCTGACCCTCAACTTTGAATTCGCCGTTGATGATATTACGGATGGCAGCCTGCTCATCATCGTTCCAGTCGCTCACCTTCTTGTTGAAGTCGATGCCTGATTTGTCGAGGATGTAACGGGCGGTGCTACGTCCGATACCAAAGATGTACGTGAGGCCTATTTCACCACGCTTGTTTTTGGGAAGATCAATACCAGCTATACGAGCCATGTAGATTTAATTATGAATTTTAATTATGAATTCTGAATTCAGATGCGATGCTGAAACAAACGGTAGAATTATTAAAATTCAACATTCATCATTCAACATTCAACACTTCTTGGTTTATCCCTGGCGCTGCTTGAAGCGGGGATTCTTTTTGTTGATCACGAATAAAACGCCTTTGCGACGAACGATTTTACAATCGGCACTACGCTTTTTGATGGCTGCACGAACTTTCATTGTCCTTTAGTTGAGTTTAAAAATTATAAAGCTTACTTATATCTGTAAATAATACGCCCCCTCGAAAGATCGTAGGGGCTCATTTCCACACCTACTTTATCCCCGGGGAGGATGCGGATGTAGTGCATACGCATTTTGCCCGAAATGGTGGCCAGTATTTCATGACCGTTTTCCAGGCGTACCCGGAACATAGCGTTAGACAAGGCTTCTACTATATTTCCGTCTTGTTTGATCAGGGACTGTTTTGCCATATTTTACAAAAGGACTGCAAAAGTAGGAAGAATTTTCGAATATCAAAAAAAGTTTTTCTCCCGAATGATCAAGGAATCAGGGAATTTCCTACATTTTGTTCGTATTGTATATTATTTAATGTAATTAGCCGGCAAGTGTGCAAAGATAAACTTCCCGCCGTAACCAGAAAAGTGTTCCCTCTTTCCAACCTTTGGCGGTGCCCAATACATCCTATCCTGTAACCGGTTGCCCACGATAACTGTTTCGGTCGCAAATAATTAACAGGCTTTTTTTGATTAAATACGCTACTTTTACCCCACTATATAAAATTTTATTTGAACATGAACAAAAAGACCTTGTTCCTTGCAGCAGGCGTTATGATGGCTACCGCTTCTTTTGCCCAGAAGGACAAACTGAACGAAGCGAAGAAAGAACTTAACAAAGCAACCGCCAGTGCAAAGGACAAACCGGACGAAGCTGTCGCCGCCTACCAGAAAGGAAAGGAAGCGATCGACCTGGCCGCCCAGAACCCGGAAACCAAAGACAAACCGGAAACATGGATTACCCGCGCCGGTATCTATATCGGGATGCAGGACAACGACAAGCTGAATGCAGACAATCCTTACCGGGAAGGTATAGTATCCCTGAAAAAGGCCATTGAACTGAATAAAAAAGCGGAGTCCGAAGCGGATGTGGTCAATATGATAGCCAATGCCGCATTTTTCTCCTATAATGACGGTATCAATACCTATAACCAGAATAAATTCGATGAGGCTTATGCCCTGTTCAGGCAGTCGGTAGATCTCTTGGGGCCCGATAAGGATAAGCGCTTTGTGCTGATGCCCGTGATCGATACTATCCGGGCGCAATCACAAATGTTTATGGGATACACCGCCTTCTACGGGAAAAGGTATGACGAAGCCATTGCTGCCCTGTCGCCCCTGAGAACAAGCCCTTACCTGCAAAAAGAGGCCAATATCTACGTGATCCTCGCGCAGGCTTACGAGCAGAAGCAGGATAAGGAGCAGCAGCTGGCCGTACTGAAAGAAGGCCGCCAGAAGTTTCCCGACGACAAGAACCTGGAAAACCTGGAGCTGAACTACTTCATTACCTCCGGCAAGCAGGATGAAATGACCAGCAAGCTCGAAGAGTCCATCGCAAAGAACCCGACCAACCCCGAGCTGCAGCTGAACCTGGGTATTGTCTATGCCAATATGGCCAAGCCAGCCAGCGGTAACCCGCCTGCCAATGCGGCCGAGTACCTGGCTAAATCCGAAGCTGCGTACAAGAAAGCAGCGGAGCTGGCTGCCGACAACCCGGTATACCAGTACCAGCTGGGCGCCTTCTATTTCAACCAGGCAGCCGACCTGAACACCGCTATGAACAACCTGGGCACCAGCAAAGCGGAGCAGGCCAGGTACAACGAAATGCTGAAGCAGCGGGATGCCTACTTCGGGAAAGCCCTGCCTTACCTCGAAAAAAGCAAGGACATTTTCAAAGCCAAAGGGCCGTCCAAGCTGAAAGGCGAAGAGGCTAAATTCTACCATAACTCGCTTACCGCTTTAAAAGAGATATACAACCGCACCGACCAGACCGATAAACTGGCGGAGATCAAAAAGCTGCTGGCCGAAATAGACGGCTAAGCCGGCTGGACCATAACTTATCAGGGGCAGACTTCAAAGTCTGCCCTTTTTGCTTCCGGCAGGCATTCCCTGATATAGACCCAGCGGCTTACTTCGCTGTAGGTCTGTATACCGCCTTTCTGGCCGTGCAGGCGCAGGTATTCGTCGTACAGCCCCGAAGTGAAGCGGCGGAAGCGGCTCCGGTATCGTTGCTGCATGGCCCGCAATGTATCCAGGTCGTCCCTGCTCTGCTGATTCAGCGTGGCAAAGATCTCTTTTGCCGTAAGGGAATCCCGGGATTTCAGGTCCGAATAAGCATAGAGGAAAAGGTTGAAATAGGCGGAATAGCGGAATGCCGGTATGGTGCTTTCGGCGCCCAGCACATACGCCAGCAGGTTGGCATCGTCTTCGGCCGCGATACCTGCCTGGTGCGCCATTTCATGGCTGATCACAAACGGGTGCATGAACAGCGGTATAAACCGGTTGAACTGCCCTTCGCCCGAGAGCGGGTTGTAATAGCCCTGTATGCCGATGTAGTTCAGCATATACCCCAGCGATGTGGGCTTTACCTCCAGCCCCGGCAGCCGGTTGCCGTACCGCCGGCGGTACAGCTGGTTGGCCAGCCGGTTGGTTTCTTTAAGGCCGGGGTAGCGGATAGGCTGCCGCCGCACCTCGTTCATCCGGGCTACCAGCTCCCTGTTCAGGCTGATGAGCGCCGTGTCGTTCCAGGCTACGGGAGCTGCGCTCCAGGCTGCTGAAAGCGGTTTCCGTGCATAATTTCCGCCCCAGAGTAACAGGAACAGGAAATAGATCCATGCGGGGACAAGCAGCAGCCGCAGCAGCTCCCTCTTCAGCTCGGCCCTGTTTTTCCGGAAAGTGAGCAGGTAATATACCAGGCGGATCAGCACCACTACCAGCAGCAGCGCCAGCAGCAGGTACAGGACATCGCCCAGGCTGAAGGGCAGGGGGTTGAACAGGACGCTGCGGGCCTTTTGCAAAGGCAGGAATATATGGCGGATATAAAAGGTCAGTACGGCATCGCTACGGCCCAGCAGGTATTGCATCAGGGCCGTAACCGCTATGAGCAATACGAGCAGCCAGGTACGGAAATAGGTTTTCATGAGTCGATAGCCGGAGGAAATGTTAGGCTAATGATAATGCCTCCTGCACGCTGCGGGGGACAATCTAAATTAGCTAACTTTACGGACTATGAAGACCCGGCTGTTGAGAAATTTTGTTTTGTTTTTGTTATTGATTTTTGGCGGGCTGCGGGCCCCGGCCCAGATCCTCAGCGCCAGTGTGGGCATCAACGGGCTTACCTGTTCACAGTGCAGCCGCAGCGTGGAAATGCAGTGGCGTAAGCTGCCGTTTGTGCAGGAAGTAGAAATGAACCTCGAACATACCCTGGGCACCCTTATCTTCAGGAGCGGAAGCAAAGTAGACCTCAATGCCGTAGCCGGGGCCGTGAGAGATGCCGGCTTCTCGGTGCGTTCGCTGGAAGCGAAGATCGATATGGAAGAAATACAGGTACAGGACGACCGGAGCTTCCGGATTGACAATGGCGTATACGTCATACTGAACGATGCGCCTTTACCGAAAGGTATTGTCAGTTTCCTTTTTACGGGGAAGAAGTTCTCGGCAAAGAAAGCAGCCTATCACAGGTCATCGCTGCCTAAAGTACGGGGCAACCAGGTACTGTACCAGGTAATAGCCGGCTCCTGAGCGGCGCTGTAGCCGTAGCCTGGAAATCCTTAACTTTGACAGGACAACAGGTACATCTTGAAACAGGCTTTCTGCATACTGGCGCTGCTATGCGCTTTCCCCCTCCCGGCACAGGAGTTATTTCCCCTGAGCGAGCCCGCCAGCAACCTTCCCAAAGGCGCCCTGGGTATCAGGCTCTTCTCCGAAAGCTACAAGGAGGTAAACCAGTGGCGCAATATGACCGCATTGCGTATGATGTACGGCCTCACCCCCCGCTTATCGGTCTATCTTACCGGAATCGCGTCCAACCATCACGGTAAGAAAATGCCGGTGGAATTCCCTTTTCATAATACTCCCGAGCGGGGAGCCTATTACCCCTACAAGTTCAACGGCGCGCACCTGTACGGGAAATACCGCTTTATTTCGCTGGACAGACAAAACAGCCATTTCCGTATGGCAGCCTATGCCGAAGGCACCTATGTGCAGACCACGCACCACGAAACGGAGCCGGACCTGGAGATGGGCGACAACAAAGGGATAGGAGCCGGCCTGATTACCACTTACCTGTGGCGGAAGTTTGCTGTTTCTCTTACCGCGGGAGCCATCCTGCCGGCAAAGTACGAAGGCCTATCGCCCGATCCTATCGAGAGCCTGCCCGATGTCCCCGTGAGGGTCCGGTACGGCAAGGCGCTTACCTACAGCCTTTCCTTTGGCTACCTTTTGCTTCCCCGCAAGTACGAAAGCTATGACCAGACCAATGTGAACCTTTACCTTGAGCTGCACGGGAAGGCATTCCAGGCGGCCCGTGTCGATATCTTTGCCGGCCTGCCCAATGAATATTTCCTGGCACAGGCGCGTTACCCCTCCGCGCTTCAGAAAGGGTATTACATAGATGTGAGCCCCGGTGTCCAGTTCATCGTCAAGTCCAACCTGCGCATCGACTTTTCTGCAACCTTCAGTTCCATGGGCATATCCTACGCCCGTTTGTACCCTGTATATACCATAGGCATCCAGCGCTATTTCTTCTTTCATAAAAAATAAAGCAGCGCCGCAAGCTTGCAGCGCTGCCGTTTTGCCCCTTCCGGTTTTACTGGATTACCAGCTTTTCGACCCTGACCGTACCCGGGCCGCGCAGGTGCACGAAATACAAGCCATCGGCCATCGGCCGCAGCGTCAGGCTATGCCTGCCCGTTTTATGATACAGGTCTTCCCGCTGCACCACGGCGCCGTTCATGTTTACAATGACCAGTTCGTCGTAGCCGTGCTGCAGCCACAATCGCAGGATGCCGTCCGATACCGGGTTGGGATAGACAAGATCCGTACCGCTTTCATTGTGCGTAAGCGTAATTATATTCGAGTACCGGAATTGCCCGTCTGCATCGACCATCTTCAAGCGGTAAAACAGCCGGTTTTCGAACTGGATAAGGTGCTGGTACTGGTAGCTGCTTCCGGAGCTTTCATTGGCTGCCTTTACGGTGCCTGCATACGTAAAGTCCTGTCCGTTCAGGCTGTATTCCACATCAAACCGGTCAAGGTGCTTCTCAGAAGAAGTAGCCCAGTCAAGGTAGGCGGTGCCGGTCCTGTACAGCCCGTAGAAGCTCTGCAGCGTAAGGGGCAATACGGTGGAAAGGCCCACCTTGTATACGGTATTGCCGGTAAGGGAGGCGGCATATAAAGCCCCGACCTCAGTTTCGCCGTAGGCAACAATATTGCCGGGAAGTCCCGGAACGGTTTGCTGGTATACATTCCATCCGCCGGCGCCATCGGGATTGATGACCCATTGGTTGCCCGAGATATAATCGGCACAAATGTAATAGCCATTGAGCGACGGGAAGTCGGGACCGCGGTATACAAAGCCTCCCGTGATCGAAAATCCGCCGGAAGCATTGTGGCCGTAGGCAAAGATAGGAGCCGTATAGCTGCCGGCCGGCTGGCAGCCGGCAGTATTGTAAGCGGTATTGCCCTCATAGCAGCGCCAGCCGTAGTTGATTCCGCCCGCAGAGGCGGCCGGCTGTACATTGACCTCCTCAAACGACCCCTCGCCCACATCCGCAAGCCACATATCGTTGGTGCTCCTGTCGAAGCTCCACCGGAAAGGGTTGCGAAGCCCCATGGCCCATATCTCGTCCCGTACGTTGGGATCGGACACATAGGGATTGGAAGGCGGTATGGTATAAAAAGGCCCCGTAGCTGTGGTCGTCACGTTGAGGCGCAGCATTTTGCCCAGCAGTGAATTGCCGTTTTGGGCATTGTTATTGGGATCGCCTCCGCCCCCGCCGTCGCCGGTGCCCAGGTACAGGTAGCCGTCTGCGCCGAACAGCAGCTTGCCTCCGTTATGGTTGGTGAAGCCTGGATGGGGAATATTCAGCACTACCTGCCTCGAGGCCGCATCGGCGCTATCCGGATTGCTGCTGACCTGGTATCGGGCTATTTCCAGGCTGTTGTCAGGCAAGGTATAGTAAACATAAAAATAGCCGTTGGTTTCATAGGAGGGATGAAAGGCGAGGCTGAGCAGGCCGCCTTCGCCCGCAGTGGAAATGCCCGTAACGGTAAGGAAATCGCGGATATAGGCAAGCGAAGAATCGTATACCCGGATGGTGCCGCCGCGCTGCACGATAAAAAGCCGGTGGCTGTTGTCGCCCGCATTCACAATGTCGATCGGGTTGATGAGCCCGGTGATGGCCGGCGTGTACTGCAGCACAGGCTGCGCGCGCAGCATGCTGCCAGCCGTACAAGCTATTATGGTCAGGGAGAGCAGCGCCCGGAGTAAATTTCTGAAGATCATAAGTCAAGTATGTTATTGGTTAAGCGTATATATTTCACCGCATTATTACAAATAATGATAGGTATTCGGCTGATAAGAAAAAACTAAAATGAAGGTATAATTTATGCCATGTGGCGGCCGCAAAAGGAAGTGCCCGTTTCTTTTAGGTGCGGTTTGCCTGTCCCGGCCGCACGCAATGACCTATTATGTAGTACATTCGCGGTATATTTATACCGATACCCTTAGTCCAGCATATGTATTCTTTTCACCGGCTTGTACCGGCTTACCGCATCCTGCAGATATTGTTGTTTTGTTTCCCGCTATACGCACAGGCGCAGAAAGAAAAAAGCTATAACAGCCTCCTTTGGGAGATCACGGGCAATGGCCTGCAGAAACCCTCCTACCTTTTCGGGACCATGCATATCAGCAACAAAATGGTCTTCAACCTGAGCGACAGCTTTTATATGGCCATCCGCAATGCCGATGTGGTGGCGATTGAGCTGAACCCCGACCAGTGGCAAAGCGAGCTGCCGCGGATGAACAAGCAGGGCGATATCTATAAGTACTACAACGCAGTCTATTATACCGATTACCTGAAAGAGAACTCTTTTACGGGTAAAGACTTCCTGCCCAGCCTACAGATGTCGCTCCGGTTCGAGCCTGCGCTGAACGATGCATTGCTGTACCGTAACGAAAGCCGTATGGATAACTTCCAGGAAGATACTTACCTGGACCTGTACATTTACCAGACAGGGAAAAAGCTGGGTAAGCAGACGACAGGCGTGGAAACGTATATGGGATCGCAGCGGATGATGATGGAGGCCTTGGTAGATGCCGCCACCCAGAAAGATAAGAAGCGGCGGGAGCAGGAAAGCCCGGCCTATTACCGGCTTAGCCAGGACCTGCAGGATGCGTATCGCAGGGGCGACCTGGATATGCTCGACTCGATCAACAAAATCACGGAGTATGCCGAAAGCTTTACCGAAAAATTTCTCTACCGGCGTAATGAGATGCAGGCGGCGTCGATGGACAGCATCATGCGCCTTCATAGCCTTTTCGTAGGAGTAGGAGCCGCGCACCTGCCGGGCAAAAGAGGCGTGATCGAAATACTGCGGAAGAAAGGATATACCCTGCGGCCTGTATTCATGGCCGACCGCGATGCCGCCCAGAAGCGATACATCGATTCGCTTACCGTGCCGGTGCACTTTACCCGGCAATATGCAGCCGACAGCTTTTTCAGCGTATCGGTCCCCGGCCGGCTCAACGAGGTTGCACACCAGGGCCTTATGCTCCGCCATTATGCCGATATGGGCAACGGCTCTTATTACCTGGTTACCCGTATCCCGACCGATGCCTTGTTCAACGGTTACAGCGAATCCCGCATACTGCGGATAGTAGACAGCCTTTTGTACGAAAATATTCCCGGTACCATTATTTCCAAAAAGGCCACCAGCCGCAACAGCTACTCCGGTCTTGATATCGTAAACAAAACCAGGAAAGGAGATTTGCAGCACTACCAGCTTTATGTTACCCCTGCGGAGCTGCTGGTCTTTAAAATGGGAGGCAAAGGCAATTACGTACAGGGTAAAGAGGCGGAAGAATTTTTCGGCTCGATCGCTTTCCGAGAGCGGGAGGCGGCGCTCTGGCCGGTATACCAGCCGCCGGGCGGGGGATTTTCGGTACAGCTTCCTGCAACGCCCCGGCTGCTATATACGCCCGCCGGAAACGATAACCTGCCCGAATGGAGGTACGAGGCCGAAGATCCCGCCAATGGCGACCGCTATGCGATCATCCGGAAAAGTATTTACAGCTTCGATTTCATAGAAGCCGATACCTTCGACCTTATGCTGATGCAGGAGAGCTTCGGCAGCTATGCCCAATGGGAAGATGAAAAGACCGTCACCCGCTCGTCCGTCAACGGAAGACCGGTCAGGGATATGGCATTCAGGGCAAAGAATGGCGATTACATCGCATCGCGGGCTATCATGTTCGGCCCCCAGTATTATCTCCTGGTGCACCGCAGCAGGCAGAAAGATAAGCGCGCCGCCGAGTTTTTCCGGTCGTTTGCCTTCGCACCTTTCCGGTATCCTCCGTCGAAAAGCTTTACCGATACCAGCCTGCACTTTACGGTCAGCAGCAGCGTACAGCCGGTGATCGACAGCGACGTGATGGATATGGTGATGTATGTGAAACGCAGCCAGCAGCAGCTGTTACAGAAAGAGCAGGGATACCAGGACAACCCGCCCGTCGATTTTGCCAATTTCGTTTCTGAAGAAACGGGAGAAGTGATCGTGGTCAACAGTTACCATTACCCTGAATACGGCTATATCAAGGACAGCGCCAGGTTTTTCGACGAACTGCTCCGGTCCGACAGCAGCCTTGTCCTGAAGCGGAAAGTAAAAGTAGCAAGAGATAAAGGCGTTGCGGGCTGGATGACGGAGTGGAGCGACACCGCCAGCACCCGCGTGATCCGCAAGCTGTACCTGCAGAAAGGAATGTACCTTGTTACCGCTACCACGATGGCCGACACTCTCTTGCCTTCCAGCTCCTTTGTCCGGGATTTTTATGCAAGCCTCGACCTGGAAGGCGTGCCCGGGGAGCCCGGTATCTTTACGCCCAAACAGGAACGTTTTTTTAAGGATTACTACAGTAAGGATACAACCGTCAGCCGCAAAGCGAAGACTGCCTTGCCTTCCGTATATTACGGGAAGGCAGGATACCCGCTGATATGGAAAGCGCTGCAGCAGCTCCGGCCTGCCGATAAGGATTATTACGAGCTTAAGACAAAATTTATCGATGAGCTCGGCTATATCCGTGACAGCACCCTGGGCGATGAGGTAGCCAGGACGCTGCGGCAGCAGTACCTCGATGCAGGCGATACTACCGTCTTCCAGAACAGCATCCTCAGGGCGCTCGCCAACCTGCGTACCGCGGAGGCTACGGCCATATTCAAAGAGCTGGTGCTTCAGGACCCGCCTGCTTTCGAATCGGGTTACGAGTATGCTTCCTTGTTCAGCGCTTACCAGGACAGCCTGAAGCTGGCCGTTTTGCTGTACCCCGAAATCATGAACCTTTCCACGATCGAGGATTATAAAACGCCGGTGCGGTCCCTGCTGGCCAGCCTTATCGACAGCAGCTGCCTGAAGGCAGAAGTGTACGACGACTATATAGGGAACATCTTTTTCGATGCGAAGATCGCCTGGAAGAAGAGCCAGTACGTTGCCGAAAGCCAGCGGGGGCAGCGCAGCGACGAGGATACCGATTATAATACGGCAGACGTACTGCGCGGGGAGGGGAGCGGCAGGACGGAGCTGGACCTGTATACCCGTTTGCTGGCGCCTTATTACGACAAGAATCCCAATATTTCCAAGTTCTTCGATAAGCTGCTGGCCACAGGAAGCCCCGGGGTAAAGATGGCGGCAGCCTGCTCGCTCCTGCGGTATGGCCACAGTGTGCCGCCCGGTACCTGGAAGGAGCTTGCCTCCGACAGGGAAACGAGGGTTGACCTATGGACAGAACTGAAGCGGCAAAAACAGACCGCCCTTATGCCCCCGGCGTTCCGCACCCCCCAGGCAATCGCCGAAGGATGGATCAGCGCCGTGGCGGGAAGAAGCCTCGATACCTTATCGCTCCTGGACAAGCGCGAGCTCAGGTACAAAGGCAGGAAGCTCACAGCCTTTGTGTATAGGTACAAGCAGGAAGACAGCGATGCATGGAAGCTTGCTATCTGTGGCATTGCCCTGTCGGGAAATAAAGAGCCGGAGAGCGATTACGGGTTCTACCTGCTCTCCGATAAGAAACTGGGCAACCGGGATGTGTCGGAAGCAGCCGACGAAGCGCTCCGCAGGTTCCTGATCGGGCAAAGCAGCTCGGGGCGCGAATTTTTCAGGGATGGCGACGACAGTACGTCGGCGTACAGCGCAGGTGTCTATCCCGATTAAAAGCAGATGCAGCGGCGCGTCTGCGGCGGGTTGCAGATATTCAAATTTTAAAAATAGTTAGCAATTCTTGTTTTTGGGTATTAACTTTGCAGCCGAAAAAATGACAAAAAATTTACAATCCAATTTTTTCCTGACTACATTATGAATTGGAAACACGCTTTCACTTCTTCCATTGGTAAGAAACTGGTTATGGGGATTACCGGTATATCGCTTATTGCTTTCCTGATCGTTCACTGTTACGCCAACGCACAAATCTTCCTGCCGGATGGTTATACCAGATATGAAGAGATCGCGCATTTCCTGGGGACCAACCCCATTACACGTATCGCCGAGATCGGCCTGTTTGCAGGTATCATCCTGCATATCGTGCAGGGGCTGATGCTTACGGCGCAGAACCGCGCCAAGCGCCCGGTAAGTTATGCTTCCTATGCAGGAAGCAAGAACAGCAGCTGGTACAGCCGTTCGATGGGGCTGCTGGGCACCCTGATCCTGCTGTTCCTGGTGCTCCATCTGTATCATTTCTGGGCCCCTAACCGTTACCAGCAGCTCGTAACAGGCAAAGAAAAGAACCTTTATGCCGAGATGGAAGCCGTGTTTCAGAACGGGTGGGTAGTGATCGTGTATGCGCTGGGCTGCATCTCCCTGGCCTGGCACCTGATGCACGGATTCTGGAGCGCTTTCCAGACCCTGGGCCTCAGCACCATCAAGTACAAAAAGGTCATCAACGGCGTGGGCGTAGGTTTTTCCATCATTGTGCCGCTTATCTTTATTGCTATGCCCGTATCCTACTATTTCCATTGGCTGCCTTCGGCTGCCGAGTGCCAGGCTGCGCTGGAAGCTGCCGGGCATTGATATCCGGCTATACTCTAATGCCACGCAATAACAAAATCCATATAGCTTCGGAAGCCCGGCTTCCTTTAAAATAACAGGTGTTCATCTATGTCATTGAATTCAAAAATACCCGCAGGAGAAATGTCCAAGAAATGGACGGAATACAAAGCCCACTGTAAGCTGGTTAACCCTGCCAACAAGCGGAGCCTGGAGATCATCGTGATCGGTACCGGTCTGGCAGGCGCTTCGGCTGCAGCGTCGCTGGGTGAGATGGGGTATAAGGTCAAGGCCTTCTGTTTCCAGGATTCTCCGCGCCGCGCACACTCCATCGCCGCGCAGGGAGGGATCAACGCAGCCAAGAACTACCAGAACGACGGCGACTCTACGTTCCGTCTTTTTTACGATACAATCAAGGGTGGCGACTACCGCGCACGGGAAGCGAATGTATACCGCCTGGCAGAAGTCAGCGCCAACATTATCGACCAATGTGTGGCACAGGGTGTACCCTTTGCGCGCGAGTACGGCGGGTTGCTCAGCAACCGGTCTTTCGGCGGTACGCAGGTTCAGCGTACCTTCTATGCGGCAGGGCAGACCGGCCAGCAGCTGCTCATCGGCGCCTACCAGGCCCTGGAGCGCCAGGTAGCATTAGGCAATGTAACGATGTACGAGCGTCATGAAATGCTCGATGTGGTAAAGATAGACGGCAAAGCCCGCGGCATTATCGCCCGCGACCTGATCACGGGTAAGCTGGAGCGCCACTTCGGGCATGCCGTGTTGCTGTGCAGCGGCGGTTACGGCAATGTATTTTACCTCTCCACCAATGCTATGGGCAGCAATGTAACCGCTGCCTGGAAGGCGCACAAAAAAGGCGCTTTTTTCGGCAACCCCTGCTTTACGCAGATCCACCCCACCTGTATTCCCGTATCCGGCGATCATCAGTCCAAGCTGACGCTGATGTCGGAATCACTGAGGAACGACGGCCGTATTTGGGTGCCCAAGAAGCAGAACGATACCCGCAAAGCCAGCGATATCCCCGAGGATGAAAGAGATTATTACCTGGAAAGAAGATATCCCGCTTTCGGTAACCTGGTGCCCCGCGACGTAGCGAGCCGTGCGGCCAAAGAGCGCTGCGATGCCGGCTACGGCGTGGGCTCAAGCCGCCAGGCCGTGTACCTCGACTATGCAGCGGCCATCGAGCGCTATGGTAAAATAGAATGTAACAAGCAGGGCAACCACAACCCGCCCAAAGACCTGGTGATCAAGCTGGGCAAGGAAGTGGTTAAGGAAAAATACGGTAACCTTTTCGATATGTATGAAAAGATTACCGGCGAAAATCCGTATGAAACGCCGATGCGCATCTATCCTGCAGTACACTACACGATGGGCGGTATATGGGTGGATTACGAGCTGATGACTACAGTGCCCGGGCTGTATGCCCTGGGCGAAGCCAACTTCAGCGATCACGGGGCCAACCGTCTGGGGGCTTCTGCCCTCATGCAGGGCCTGGCCGACGGGTATTTCGTGATCCCTTACACCATTGGCAACTACCTCGCAGATGAGATCCGTACCAAGCCGATCCCCACTGATCACCCCGAGTTCGAAAAAGCAGAGAGAGAAGTAGCCGGCCGCATCGAAAAGCTGATGAGCGTTAAAGGCACCGAGTCGGTGGAAAGCTTCCATAAGCGCTTGGGCAAGATCATGTGGGATAAATGCGGTATGGCCCGCAATGCGAAAGGATTGCAGGAAGCCATTGCCGAAATCAGGGCCCTTCGCGAGGAATTCTGGAAGAATGTACGGATACCCGGAGGTATCCATGAATTGAATACGGAGCTGGACAAGGCAAACCGTGTAGCCGACTTCCTGGAGCTGGGCGAGCTGATGTGTATCGATGCCCTGAACCGTGAGGAAAGCTGCGGCGGTCACTTCCGCGAGGAAAGCCAGACCGAGGACGGGGAAGCCAAGCGTAACGATGAAAAGTTCATGTATGTGGCTGCCTGGGAATTCAAAGGCGACAACAACTGGGAGCTTCACAAAGAAGAGCTGAATTACGAGATTATGCACCCGACCCAGCGTTCTTATAAATAATGGCACTCCTCTTCAGGACCGGCAGGCGCTGCCTCATGCGGCGAAACATGTTTTTCCTTTGTGTGTGCGCGTTGCTTGCAGGGTTGCAAACTGCAAACGCAGAGCGTTATACGGCACAGCTCCTGGACGCGGGCAACAGGCAGCCTGTTGCTTATGCAAATATCGGCGTCCTGGGAGCAGATATCGGTATCAATTCCGACAGCGCCGGATACTTCGGCCTGGAGCTGGGCGCTGCGGAGCAGGACAAATACCTGGTGGTATCGATGATCGGTTACGAGGAGTATAAGGTAAAGGTGAGCGAGTTTACAGCCGGCTTAAGCCGCAATGACCACAAGGTTTACCTGAAGAAGAAAGGCAATATCCTGCAGGAAGTGGTGATCAGGCCTGCAAAGCTGACCGTAGCCAGGCTGGGAAACGATGTGGTTTGCGATACCGTACGCACGAAGGATAATAAAGGACAGGGCAGCGTTCCCTTTCCCTTCCTGTTTCAGCGGAAAAAGAAAGGGACCGTACAGGTACCGGATACCCTGACCGAGATAGGAACCCTGATGAAGGTAAAGCGCCGGAAAACGTTCATCGACAGCGTGCAGATCAACATCGGCTATTGTACTCATGAAAAGATCCTGTACCGGCTCAACATCTATGAAGAGGTAAAAGACAGGTTCGAGAATATCTTGCAGGAGCCGATCTATATAATGCTGAACCGGGAGCAGGTAGGCCGCTCGATCAGGGTAGACCTGACAGGCAGGAACCTGGTGGTGCACAATAACTTCATCGTGAGCCTTGAAAAGGTCAAAGACCTGGGGCCCGGCGAAATGTCGATCTGCGGGAAGCTGTTCGGAGCGGCCATGTATATGAGGATCGCCTCGCACCACGAACGTTTTATCAAGCTGCCGGTCATTGGCATGGGCCTGATGGCTTATGTAACCTTCAGCGAAGAAGAAAAATAAAAAAGGGAAACATACCCGCAAAAACGGGTAGCATCATAAAGAAAATAAATTTTCAGCAATGGAACATTACCATATGAATCTGACGTTGAAAGTGTGGCGGCAGAAAAATGCACAGGACAAAGGCGGCTTTGAAACCTACCAGGTAAAGAATATTTCTTCGGAAATGTCGTTTCTGGAGATGTTTGATGTGTTGAATGAGCAGCTGATCAGTGAAGGGAAAGAGCCGATCACCTTCGACCACGATTGCCGTGAAGGTATCTGTGGCGCCTGCTCGATGCACATCAACGGGCAGCCTCACGGTCCCTGGCACCAGACCACCACCTGCCAGCTGCACATGCGCGCATATAAAGACGGCGATACGATCGTGGTGGAACCCTGGCGTGCCAAGGCTTTCCCGGTCATCAAAGACCTGATGGTAGACCGCCGCGCGCTCGACCGGATCATACAGGCAGGAGGCTATATCTCCGTCGATACCGGTAATGCCCAGGATGCCAATAGCCTGCCTATCGCTAAAGACAAGGCCGATGCCGCCTTTGCCGCAGCAGCCTGTATCGGGTGCGGCGCCTGCGTAGCAGCCTGTAAAAATGCATCCGCCATGCTGTTCCTGTCTGCCAAAGTATCTCACCTGGCCTTGCTGCCCCAGGGCGAAGTGGAGCGTAAGGAGCGTGTGCTGAACATGGTAGACCAGATGGACAAGGAAGGATTCGGCAGCTGCACCAATACGCAGGCCTGCGAAGCCGAATGCCCGAAAGGCATTTCCGTGCAGAACATACGCCGCCTGAATTCAGAATATATCCGTGCCGTTTTCAGCGGCGGAGAATAAGCACTTCTTCAGGAAAATCAGGATACTAAACGCCCTTCCGGGGCGTTTTTTTATCATTGTTGCATTCACAAAAAAATAGCACCGGCCTTTTTATCTAAATTGTATCTTAGCCCGCATGGTATTTGTTTCCCGTTTTCTGTTCCTGGTATGCTTGTTACTATCGGTCCGCACCTCTTTCGCCATTTTGATGAAAGGCAGGGTTTATGATATGAAAACGGGCCAGCCTATGGCCAATGTCAATGTAGTCAATACCTTTACGGAACTCGGCATGACCACCGACAGCACCGGCCTGTTTACGCTCAGCGTGGAAAAAGGGCACCTGGTCGAGCTGAGGCGGATCGGCTATAAGATTGTAAGAGTACGTATCGAAACCGAAACCCTGCCGTATTACAACCTGGGTATGAAAGAGGGCGCTTTCGATCTGGATGAAGTAGAGATCAAAGGCAACAATTATGTGATCGATAGCATAGAGCGCCGGGAAACCTACAAATGGGCTATCGAGCATTATACGCTGGACGGGCTGGAAGTGATCGAACATCCCTTCGATGCCCTGAGCAAGCGCAACCGGCAGATATGGGCTTTCCAGAAGCGATACGAATATTTCGAGAAGGAAAAATTCGTGGACTATGTCTTCAATGCCAAGCTGATCGCTAAGCTTACCCAAATCGACAGCGCCCATATCGAAGAGTTCCGCAGGATATACCGACCGCCTTACGAGCAGATCAAGATGTGGAAGGAATACGAATTCCTGGAGTATATTAAAAGGAGCGGGGAGGCATACCTGCGAAGAAGGAGATAAGCCGGGGCTGAGCCGGCAGGCGCATTCCCGGCTACCAGACAGGTACTTACACAAATGGCTGCCCAAGAGGCAGCCATTTGTGTAAGCGGTACAATGCCCTTTGCAGGTCAGTTTTTGGCAGCAGCCTTAACCCAGTTCCTTAATTCAGGGCATTGGCTGTATTCGGGATCTATCTTTATATAGTACGTATCGATCCTTTCGGCGATCCAGTTATTGATATACTCATTCTGTTTTTTTGCAAGCGCGGCCTGCTGGATGCGGGCATAGTCGTCTTTCATGTTGAGAATATGCGGGTCCGTTCTGTTTTTCAGGTACAGGATGCGGGTAGAGCGGGTACCGGCGCGCGGGTTCTCCGTGAAGATCTGGGGTTTGGAATATTCACCCACTTTAAGCTCACTTACGGCCTGCGCCATTTCACGGTCCAGCGACTCAATGGCGAGGATCGAGCTGTTGTTGTTGTCATACACCATGCCGCCGGTCATCTTCGACTGCTCGTCTGTGCTGTACAGGCCTACTGCGGTAGAGAAGGTCAGCTTGCCGCTTACCAGGTCGGCGCGGATACTGTCGAGCTTTTTCAGCGATTTTTCAAGGTCTACCGTGGTTACTTCGGGTATGATAACGATATGCCGTACTTTGGCCTCCTCGCCCGAACGCCGGATCATCTGGATGATGTGGTAGCCGAATTTGGATTTGATGACAGGCGATATCTCGCCCGGCTGCAGGCGGAACGCTGCGGAGGCAAACTGCGGGTCTACTTCCCTGCGGTTGAACTCCAGTTCCCCGCCGTTGTCTTTCGTATCGTCCATGCTGTAGATGCCCGCCATGGTGGCAAAGCTTTTGCCGTTTTCCACGATCTCCTTGCGGATACCCTCCAGCTTCTCCTTGGCCAGCTGGTCTACCTCCGGATCTACCTTGGGCTTGATCACGATCTGGCCCATTTCTACGGTAGCGGGAAAAGGAGGAAGGCTGTCCTGCGGAAGGTCTTTATAGAACTTTTCTATTTCCTGCGGGGTAACCTTCACCTTCTCCATGATCTGGCTCTGCATTCGCTCCGCAATGGTCCTGTCTTTGAAAAAGGAGCGGAAATCGTCTTTCAGCTGGTAGATGGTGCGGCCGCCGTTGGCTTCCTGGAATGCTTCCTTGCTGGGATACTGCTGCATCATGGCCCGGATACGGTTGTCCAGCATATTGTCTACCTCTTCGTCCGTAACGATTACGCTGTCGCGGCCCGCCTGCTCGATCAGGATCTGCTGCGACAGCAGATTGTACAGCATACCGCATTTGGCGCTGTCGGGCGTTTCCGGGTGGTTGAGCTTTTCCTGGTTGAACATTTCATTGAGATCGGATTGCAGAATGATCTTATTACCGACCTGGCCGATGATTTTATCGGCAACCTGGACCTGGGCCATTGCCGGGACAGCGGAAACGGCCATTAAAAAAAGAAGTGCCTTACGAAACATAACTTGCAAAGATAAGAGATTGCATGGTTGATTTAGGGTTAAACAGGATTTTTACTTTCCAATAAACTCCATTTTGGTCCCGATTATTACACAATGCCCTGAAATCTGCCGTTCGGGCTTCTGCTTTTTTTTTAAATAGCAGTGGATGTTTTACCTTTAAGCCCTGATTTTAAAACTGTATCTATGGGATTCAATAAAGTGGTTGCCAATGCGGAAGAGGCCATCAGGGATATTCAGGACGGGGCGGTAATAATGTTGGGGGGATTTGGCCTGTGCGGCATACCGGAAAATTGCATTGCCGCCTTGATCAAGAAAGGCATAAAAAACCTGACCTGCATTTCCAATAACGCCGGGGTGGACGACTTCGGTATAGGGCTGATGCTGCAGACCAAGCAGGTGAAAAAAATGATCGCTTCCTATGTAGGCGAAAATGCCGAATTCGAACGGCAGTTGCTGAGCGGGGAGCTGGAGGTAGAGCTGGTGCCCCAGGGCACCCTGGCTACCCGCTGCATGGCGGCGGCCTATGGCTTTCCTGCCATCTTTACCCCTGCCGGCGTCGGTACGGAGGTGGCGGCAGGCAAGGAAGTCCGCAACTTTAAAGGAAAGGATTACCTGGTCGAGGAAGCATTTGAAGCTGACTTTTCTATTGTAAAGGCCTGGAAAGGAGATACGGCCGGAAACCTTATCTTCAACAAGACCGCCCGTAACTTCAACAGCGTTATGGCTATGGCGGGCAAAATATCGATCGTGGAAGTGGAAGAGCTGGTGCCTGCCGGCCAGCTGGATCCCAATTTTATCCACGTGCCCGGGATCTATGTGCACCGCATCTTCCAGGGTGTAAACTATGAAAAGCGCATCGAGCAAAGAACGGTAAGCAAGTAACTTGCACGTTGCCGGTCGCTTTGTACAGGACGGTCAGCGCCGTCCTTTTTCCTTCTTACGATTTTTAATAAAACAACAAACAATACGAAACACTGATGAATCAATACTCCGCGCTGATCGAAGCTGCTTTTGCCAATCGCGAACTTTTGAAAGACCCCGTTTACCAGGATGCGGTGCGCGCCGTGGTGGACCAGGTCGATAAAGGTACCTTGCGGGTTGCAACGCCGCATGCCGGCGGCTGGCAGGTGCAGCAATGGGTGAAACAGGCCATCCTCCTGTATTTCGGCATCCAGCAAATGAAAACCTGGGAGCTGCCGCCTTTCGAGTTCTACGACAAGATGGAGCTGAAGAAAAATTATGCAGCGCTGGGCGTAAGGGCCGTGCCGCACGCCGTGGCCCGCTATGGCGCCTATATTGCACGCAACGTGGTGCTGATGCCTTCGTACGTCAACATCGGCGCTTACGTGGATGAAGGCACCATGGTGGACACCTGGGCCACGGTGGGCAGTTGTGCGCAGATCGGCAAGCATGTGCACCTGAGCGGCGGCGTGGGCATAGGCGGCGTGCTGGAGCCTCTGCAGGCTGCGCCCGTGATCGTGGAAGACGGCTGCTTTATCGGCTCTCGCTGTATCGTGGTGGAAGGTGTGCGCGTGGAAAGGGAAGCCGTGCTGGGCGCCAATGTAGTGCTGACGCAGTCTACCAAGATTATTGATGTAAGCGGCAGCGAGCCGGTGGAATACAAAGGAGTGGTGCCCTCCCGCAGCGTAGTGATCCCGGGCAGCTATACCAAGGAGTTTCCCGCGGGAGCGTACGGAGTAGGCTGCGCGCTCATTATCGGGAAGCGCAAAGAGAGTACCGACCTGAAGACCAGCCTGAACGATGCGTTGAGAGATTTCAACGTGTCCATCTAAGGCCGTGCGCCTGGATGGTAAATAGTTGTTTCGCTCCCTGTTTCCGGTAACCTGTACTGTAAATAGTGAAGGAGGAACAACTATTGCTTTTGGAGGGCAGGCCTGTGAGATAAATGAACCTAAACCAGTTATTTACCGTTACTTTGCAGCAACAAATAACCAATCTGCTTTGAGCCTCGAATTCCTGCAACGTACCTTTCTGGGCAATACGGTAGAAGCCTGGCTGCGCTTCGGCGTTATCCTTTTGCTGGCTTTATTGCTCAAACGATATATTTCCTCGATCATTACCCGGCTGTTCTTTACGGTGTTCCGAAAGTTCTCTGCCGAGTTCTTCGGGCAGCAGTTCCGGGCCTTGCTGCTGCGCCCGGTCGAAGGGATTATCGTAACCGTATTTTTTTACATTGCATTCTACCAGGTCAGCCTGTCGTTCGATAAGATTGCGCTGTTCAAGAGGCTGAAGCCCGTAAAAGAGGCGGGCGGGAGCGCGCCCACCAGCATTTTTACCCTGATGGACCTGGTAGATCACCTTTTTTTCCTTTTCCTGCTGTTTTACGTGATCCTGCTGATCTCCCGGGTGCTGGAATTTGTGTTCCTGGTATGGGTGCATAAGGCGGTAGAGAAGCAGGACAGGGAACGGCAGCAGATACTGCCGCTGCTGCGCGACGTGCTCAAGGTGATTGTGTGGGCCTTCGGCGTGCTTTCGGTGCTGGGTGCGGTATTCCATGTCAATGTGGCGGCGCTGGTAGCTGGCCTTGGCGTGGGCGGCATTGCCATCGCATTTGCGGCTAAGGAAAGCCTGGAAAACCTGCTGGCCTCGTTCATGGTAATGATCGATAAGCCCTTTACCATCGGTGATTGGGTAAAGATCAGCGATGTGGAAGGCAATATTGAGAAGGTAGGCTTCCGGAGCACGCGCATCCGCACTTTCGACAAAAGCATCGTATCCATACCCAACCGCAAGCTGATCGACAACAACCTGGAAAACCTCTCCGAAAGAGGAATGCGCAGGGTCCTGTTCAGCCTGGGCGCCGTCTACGGCCTTTCGCGCCAATCGCTTGAAACCACCATGCAGGAGATCCGCAACGTGATCCTGGAAACGGAGGGTACCGTCGGAAGCCCGGTAGTGCAGCTGGAAAGCTTCGGGACGTCTTCAGTCAATATACAGGTCGTCTACTTTATTGATGCCGCCGCCGCCGTAGATTTCGGCAAGGTCAAGGAGCAGGTATATTTCGGGATATACGAGGTTATGTACCGCCATGCAAAAGGCTTTGCCTACCCGACCCAGGTAGGGCTTAGCGGGACCGAACTGAACGAAGTAGTGCCGGCCCCGCCATCGCCTGGAAATCAATAGGGGAGCATATTTCAACGGTTTTTATACTTAACAATTTAGTAATGTTATTTTTCCTTTAACTTGATCTAATATTGCATTCGAAATTAAACCGACAATATGCAATCCAACAATGGAAAAGTACTGGTGGTAGACGATGAACAGGACATTGTAGAGTTCATCAATTACAACCTACGCCAGGCTGGTTATGAAACCGCAACTGCATTTAACGGGGATGAGGCGATCCGCAAAGCAGAGGTCTTTCGCCCCGACCTGATCCTGCTGGATGTAATGATGCCGGAAAAGGACGGGCTGCAAACGATCCAGCAGCTGCGCCGCAATCCTGAGCTTGACAGCACGATCATCATTTTCCTCACCGCCCTCAGCGACGAGCGTTCCGAGATCGAGGGCCTTAAGCTGGGCGCCGACGATTATATCGCCAAGCCGATAAAGCCGGAGCTGCTGCTTACCCGCCTGCGTACCGCATTGCGCCGCGTTAAGAAAGACGAAGAGCAGGGAAACAAGATTGTATTCGGCGACCTGGAGATCAATAAATACAAGTTTACGGTAAGCTATAAAGGAGAAGAGATCATCCTGGCCAAAAAAGAGTTCGAGCTGCTGAACCTGCTTGCCTCCAAGCCCGGCAGGGTGTTCCTGCGCAATGAGATACTCCAGAAAGTATGGGGAACCGAAGTGATCGTGGGCGACCGTACCATCGATGTGCACATCCGTAAGATCCGCCAGAAGCTGGGTATAGATGTAATCACCACCGTGAAAGGCGTAGGTTACAAATTTGAGATGGAATAGAGCCGGTATATTCTTGCAGCAAAGCCCGCAGCCGCGGGCTTTTGTCATTTAAAAGGAGGCAAGCCGCGTTTTTTACGAATAAATAGGCACAGCGGCTCCGGCGGCTTTATTAAATTCGTTATATTGCAGCATAGCAAAAAGATAGTTTATGAACCGACAATACATAAAAGGCCTGGGTCTGGGCGTATTGCTGGGCGCTGCTTTTGTAGCCGGCCTCGCTTTCAGCAAGGCAGATAAGAACGACCCGGTAGAAACTATGGAAGACGGGCGGCTGCAGTACAAGTGGTTTCCCACGCCTTTGCCCAGGAGCATGAGCTTTGCGGGAGAGAAAGTGCCCCTGGACCGCTGGGAGATCCGTGAGCGCCTCGACCGCGAGCTGCTTATGAACTACTACATGCACGGCTCCACCCTTTATATCCTGAAGCTGAGCACCAGAGTTTTTCCTGTAATAGAGCGCAAGCTTAAGGAGAATGGCCTTCCCGACGATTTTAAATACCTGTGCGTTGCCGAAAGCTCGCTGCAAAACCCTACCTCGCCTGCCGGGGCCGTAGGCTACTGGCAGTTCATGCGGGAAACAGGAATCCGTTACGGCCTGGAAATTACCAGCGAGGTAGACGAGCGCTATCATCTGGAAAAGGCAACCGATGCCGCCTGCAAATACCTGAAAGACGCCTATGCCAAGTTCGGCAACTGGACTGCGGCGGCGGCATCCTACAACTGCGGCATGGGCGGGTTCAGCAATCAAAGCAGCTTCCAGATGTCCGGCAATTATTACGACCTCCTGTTGCCGGAAGAAACCAACCGGTATATTTTCAGGATCCTTGCATTAAAGCACCTGCTGGGCAACGCCGCCCAGTTCGGCTATATCGTGCCGCCTGCCGACAGCTACCAGCCGGTACCTACCCGGTCTGTTACCCTCACGGAGTCCGTGGCCAACCTGGCGCAGTACGCTATCGACCAGGGCACCAGCTACAAAATGCTGAAGGTGCTTAATCCCTGGCTGCGGGATCGCAGGCTCACCATTAAACCGGGAAAAAGCTATGTAATACAATTGCCGGCCCGTTAGGCAATACAGCCGGTCCGCTTTCCGTTGAAATATGATATTTTTGCAGCCCCGTCTTTGAATGGATACATGAACCGGACCTTCTTTTTCCTTATGTTGCTGCTGATGCCTGTAGCCCGCCTGGGCGCGCAGGAAGCACGCGATACGCTTTCCCGGCAGGCCGATACGGTACTGGCGCCTGCGGCTTTGCCGCCGGTTGTGTTGAGCCCTGCAGATACCACTCCTTTTATCACTCCCAAGAAGATAGCTTTATTCTCTGCCATCGTGCCGGGCCTGGGGCAGTACTACAATAAAGATTACTGGAAGATAGGGCTGATCTATGCAGGAGTAGGCGTAGCCATATACTTTGCGCACGATAACCTGACCAACTATAACAAATACCGGCGCATACTCGCTTACCGGCTCAGCAACGGGCTCGATATCAATAACCTTCCCGAAGGAGCCGAGGAGCCGCGATTGGATAACAACGATCTGGGGCTGGCCCGGGATTACTACCGCCGCAACCTGGACCTTACCGTATTGCTGACGGGAGTCGGCTATACGCTGCAGGTAATTGACGCAGTGGTGTTTGCCCACCTCAAAGGATTCGACATCTCGGAAGATATCAGCTTCAGGGCGCGCCCGGTACTGATGCCGCAGGGCGGCCTGGGGTTCGGGCTGGTGATGAAATTCTGAGCGCTTTTCCTGTAATTCTTTTTAATAACCGAAACCAATGGGCCGTATCCTTGCGATTGATTATGGTAAAAAACGTACCGGGCTGGCGGTCACAGACCCGCTGCAGATCGTAGCCTCGGGCCTGGCCACGGTAGCTACCGAAGACCTCATTTATTACCTGAAGCAGTATTTTGCGAGGGAACCGGTAGAGCTTATATTGTTAGGCCATCCGCGAAGGCTTGACGGCAGCGACAACGAGATCACTCCCAAAGTAGAGAAGCTCTTCGGGCAGCTGCAAAAGCTGTTCCCGGCCATGGGCGTCAGGCTGGTCGATGAAAGGTTTACCTCCAAGATGGCTTTCCAGTCTATGATCGATAGCGGCATGAAAAAAAAGGACCGCAGGAACAAGGCCCTGATCGATGAGATCAGCGCCACCATACTGCTGCAGGGATACCTCGACCATCGTTGAGCTACGGCCGTGTATGAGCCTCTTCCCGGAAGAAGATGCTGCAATAAATAAGCGGGAAGGGTCCAGAACCCTTCCCGCTTGTATGTAGGACCTTTATCGTCAGATCTTATATTCCTGGGCTTTGAAAGCTTCCACTTTTTCGGCTACGGCAGGATTGCTCAGGGCAAAAATGCGGGCGCAAAGTACCGCAGCGTTGCGGGCGCCGGCTTTGCCTACGGCCAGTGTGCCTACCGGAAGGCCGGCCGGCATCTGCACGATGGAATACAGGGCATCTACGCCGCCGGGCAAACCGCCGTCCAGGGGTACACCCAGTACGGGCAGGGAAGTATAGGCGGCACAAACGCCGGGCAGGGCGGCAGCCATGCCTGCGGCTGCGATTACCGCGCCAAAACCGTTGCTCCGTGCATTCACCATCAGCTCGCGCACCTTGTCGGGGTTGCGGTGGGCAGATGCCACCACCATTTCATTTTCGATGCCAAACCAGTTGAGCCAGTTCTGGCTTTCCTGCATTACGTTCTCATCCGATTTGGATCCCATGATAATCATTACTTTCATAAGGAAACTTATTGTTGATTTAAGATTTCGGTTAGCAAATGACCGGCAGGGCCGGCGCAAAATCGTGTGCAAAAATAATACGCATTTCCTGAAGCGCGAACTGTATTTTTGTAATTTCTGTATGCACCCTTTTCTTAACAATAAGACAGTAGTAATCACCGGCGCTTCTTCGGGTATCGGGAAGGCGCTTGCAGGCACCGCGCTGGCTGCCGGCGCCCGTGTAGCGGTTTGCGCCCGCAGCCTTGGCCGGCTGGAGAATGCTTTTGACGGCGCAGACCGTGGGCAGCTGATGCTCGTACAGGCCGATGTGGCCCGGGAAGAGGACTGCAGCCGCTTCATTGCGGCAGTAGCTGCCCGCTGGGGAGGGATAGATATCCTGGTCAATAACGCCGGGATGAGCATGCGCGCCCTGTTTGCCGATCTCGAAATACGGGTGCTCAGGGAATTAATGGACGTCAACTTCTGGGGTACCGTGTACATGACCAAAGCGGCGCTGCCGTACATACAGCAGGCCGGGGGCAGCATTGTGGGCGTATCGTCGATCGCGGGCTACCGCGGGCTGCCTGCCCGTACAGGCTATTCTTCTTCCAAGTTCGCCATGCAGGGCTTCCTCGAATCACTGCGCACGGAGCTGCTTTACAGCGGGGTGCATGTGATGTGGGCCTCGCCCGGGTTTACGGCTTCCAATATCCGCAATGTAGCGCTGGGGGCCGACGGAAGCGCGCAGAAAGAAACCCCGCTGGACGAGCAGAAGCTGATGAGCGCCGAAAGCTGCGCCGCCCTTATCTGGAAGGGAGTAGAGAAAAGAAAGCGTACGCTGGTAATGACCGCGCAGGGCAGGGCTACGGTATGGCTCAATAAACTGTTTCCCGGTATGATGGATAAAATGGTGTACCGGCATTTTGCCAAAGAGCCCGGGAGCCCGTTGAAAAAATAATTTATGTAACTTGGCGGCATGCCGGGCCTATACGGCGGGTAATGTTATGGACCTGAAAAAATTCAAGCGGAAAGCCGCGGCTGGGAGGGAAGAGCTGGAAGGCTTCCTGAAAAAGCTGGACGAAACGGTGCCGGTAGGCTTTGCAAAGATCGTGGCGCAGGAGGATATGGAAGTGTGGAAGGAAACGGATTGCACCGCCTGCGCCAATTGCTGCAAAACAATGACCCCTGTATTTACCAGGGCCGATATAAAGCGCATTGCCACGCACCTGCGCATGACGCCCAAAGCCTTTGCGGAAAAGTGGCTGATCACCGAAGAAGACACCGGCAGCGTGGTCAACAAAGAGCAGCCCTGCCAGTTCCTGATCGATGATAAATGCAGCATTTACGAGGTACGTCCCCGCGACTGTGCCGAATTTCCCCATCATAACAAACGGCCCTTCGACCTGTATAATGATACTTTTATACAGAATGTGCACCGTTGCCCTGCCACTTTTAACCTGATCAGCCGGCTTAAGAAAAGGGTAGAGGATGAGTATGAGTGGGACTGAAATCCGGAGCGGGAATCAGCGGCGTAAAGGGTTGCGGCGGTTGAGCCAGATGTAATTGCGTATATTCATCCAGAAAGCCAGGATCATATAAAGGATGAGCGGAGAGCCCAGCGTAAGAAAGGAAATATAGATAAACCACAGGCGGATACGGGAAGTAGCAATACCGAGTTGCTCGCCCAGCGCGCTGCATACGCCAAAGGCCTGCCATTCAATAAAATCCTTGAAGCGGTATAGCGGGTTTCTCATGACGACTGACGTTGAATTACCAGGTACAAAATTACCCTCTTTTCAGGTAGCTATCCAAATTTAAGATAAAATCAACAAGCAAAAAACCTTCCGGCAGGGAAGGTTTTTTATTAAGCTTTTGCTTTTGCGGCAGCTGGTTTTTCCGCTTTCGGGGCTGTAGCCTTTTTGGTTTTAGCCGGACGGGAAACGCCGAAAGTACCGGAAGAAATTTTTCCTCTTTTGGTGCGATTGTCACCTCTACCCATGGTAAATGTTTTTTTATATAAATGAATAAAGTGCGAAAATACAAAAACCCGCGAAAAAAATCGCGGGTTCAGGTATGAATAGCTAACTGACTGTTCTTATTTCTTGCCTCCGATCTTGCTGGAGAATTCTTTGCCGGCTTTAAAACGGGGCACTTTGCGTGCTTTGATTTTAATCACCTCGCCTGTTTGCGGGTTACGTCCGTTACGCGCAGAGCGCTCGGACACGGAGAAAGTACCGAAACCAACCAATGTTACGCGGTCGCCTTTTTTCAAAGCGCCTACAACGCTGTTGGTGAAAGAGTCCAGCGCCTCATTTGCCTGCGCCTTGGTGATGCCCGCATCTTTGGCGAGTTTATCAACTAATTCCGCTTTGTTCATAATGAATTGTTTTAAGGAGTGAATTAAATAGGTGAATAAAATTGATATATAGCAAATATACTCTTCTTTTCTACATATACAACTTTTTACTGTAAATATTTTGAGGCTGAAAGCCTTTACTGTACTGCTTTTTCACAATTTTTGCACATATGATGCCTGTAGCGGGCGCACCTGAAGCGTTCCTGCGGCGCTTCTCCGCAGCTTTCCTTATTTTCCTGCAGGGCCTGTAAGCCGCGGGCCCTGCCTGCACCGCATCAGCGCATAGCCATCATGGCAGCGTTGCTTTCGCAGAGCTTTTTCAGGCTGGCGAGGCCCGAAGAGAAATCCTTGTCGAGGCTGCCCTCCATGTCGAAACAGAAATAGCTGACTGCATTGACAGGATAAGGCATCCGGGTATCGAATCCCCAGGTTACCTTATAGCCCTGCACTTCGGCGCTCATCCGGTAGAAAGCCCTGGCGCGGGATTCGAAAGGCTTTTTGAAATGAAGGTCTACCAGTATGCTGTCGTAGGGGTAAATGCCTTTATAGGTCATGGTGCCGCTGCCCACATCGCTGTTGCCTTCCCAGCTGTATGCAGCGCCTACCGTGCCGTCGGCGCCTTCTATGGTACGCTTCATGGCAGGGTCTTTTACTTTCCACGGATCCCATTGCTCGAAGCTGGAAAAATGGCTGAGATTGTTCCAGATCACTTCTTTGGGCGCTTTGATCATAACGCTGCGCTCAAAATGGAACTCGCGGGGGATAAAGAGGCCGGAGATCAGGATAAACGCTACGGCCAGCAGGATAACGATGCCCAGGAATTTGAAGAATTTTTTCATACAAAGGTTTTAGTGTGAATGATAAGGCCCGGCCAGCCTGCCGTATGCCAACGGTGGCCAGGATAAGCAAAGGGCAGGTACAGTATGCCCGCAGGAAGTGCTGCGGGCATCGCAGCCATTGCCTGCCTGTCTTTATAACTGATATGCTCCGGTACAGGGCAAATACGGTGTGCCGCTATCTCCGGGGCATACATAACGGCAAAGGCAACAACCAGTCCGGTAAGTACTGATAGTATATTTTTTACCATAATACAGTAAAAATAATCATATTTCCGAAAGCGCAAAAGGGGGGCCGCTGCCTGTTCAGGAAGATGCATACCGGGCATTCGGGCCGGGGAAACGGGATAGCGGGCAGGAGGCGCAGGTACGGCATCGCGGTGCATGCCCCGGCCGTCAGTAACAGGAAGGATTTAATTATTTGCCCAGCCAGGCTTCGATCTCTTTCTGGTTGAGCTCATTGCCGTTTACCTTGCGCACTACGGTAGTGTCCTGCATCCACAGCAATACCGGAACTCCTTCGCTGCCCGAGGCCTGTACCATGTCCACAAAATCTTTCTGCCCCATAAAATGGTAAGGTATATCCTTTGCGCCCGTTTCTGCCAGGAAGTCCCGGAAGCGTTCATCACGGGTGCTGTCGGTACCTCCCGCGAGTGCAAAGTAAAAGGGTAGGGAGGGGTTGTTCTTTTTCATGGAAGCAATAATGCTTGCGGCATGGCGGCAATGCTTGCAGCTCAGGCTCATGAAGCAGAGTATATGCTTGCCTCTCCGGAGCTCTGTGGCCGGGTGTTCCGAGCCGGTTGTCGTGTACAGCCTGCTTAAAGGCATGACCAGCGGTTTTCCTACAGGGAAGATAAAATAGGGTATGGCAACCAGGAGCAGTGTCATTACAAGGGCCGCCGCATGAAGCACTATGCCGTCGTTAGGCCGGTAGTAACGCAGCAGGACCAGCACGCCCGCTATAAGCGCTGCATTCTTCAGCAGGGAAAGGGCGGGCGACATCGGGGCTATATTGCCCATGCAGCCGCAGTTAACGTCATTGCCCTGGGTAAGGAGCAGGTATATCAGGTGCAGGGAAAAGATGACCAGCAAAGCAAGGCAGGCCTTGAGCACCCAGCGTCGGTGCCCCAGTGCGCTGGCGAAGAGGAGCAGTCCCAGCGCGCCTTCCAGCCCGATGAAAAAACGGGCGGCCAGCGCGGCTACAAACTGGCTTGTATGCAGCTGGCTGCCGATGACATACTCGAAATAAGCGATCGGTAAGGTTTTGCTGACCGCTGAAAAAACGAATACCCCCCCGATAACTGCCGACAGGATCACAAAGAAGATACTTTTCCTTTCGGGCGGGGAAGGAAGCGGTTCCTGTAATTCCGATGCTTGTTCCATAGGTCAAAAGTAAAACCGGCATCCGTAAAGAATGCCGGTGTATTGTTAATGCCGCTGTTAAATATCCGGCGCTGTATGCTATTTGGGGATGTCGAACGTGCCGCCGGCGATTACATGGTTGTTGGCAGTGCCCATGCCGTTGGGCGCAACCACAAAGCTGAAATTGCCGGTTACATTGCCCTGGTCGCTGGTAATGGTGATCATGGCGGTAGAGTCGCCGCTCTTGGCCTGGAACACGGTAGGATCGCCGTCTTTACGTACGGTATAGATACCTGCAGTGCCCAGCTGGATGGGGTAGCTGCCTACGCCGTTATAGTTGGTAATGCTGAGGCTTATGGTCTGGTTGGTTTCAGGATCTTTGTTCGGACTGTCCATAACGCCGGTAATGGTCAGCACCCGGATACCGTTTATGGTCTGATCGCTTACATATTTTGAGTTGGCAACGAATGTCAGTCCGTCTACCATGGCCGTAAAATCACCGCGCAGCGGGTTTTTGATCGTGTCCCTGCCCGGAACCTGCGGAGTAGCGTCGTACTCGGAGGAACAGGAGGTGGAAGCTGCGAAGATGCCTATGCCTGCACAGATAAGCGCCAAATGGAGAATTCTTTTCATGTTAGAGAAACTGTTTTCGTTGAATTATAATTCCCGTAAAGATATAATTTAGCTGATAAAATCCAACAAATCCGTTAAAAAAAACGGGAGCGGTTTTATCAGGGCTCGAACCAGAAGAAGGCGGGGCCTAACCCCGTATCAAAAGACGATATCTTTTGCCCGTTGGTTTGGTATACGCCGATGCTTCCCTTTTGTATAAATCCTTTGGGATCTCCTACATAGATCCGGTTGGTAAGCGGGTCTACGCCCAGCGCCCAGAAGTACTGAAGCGGCTGTGCAGGAATAAAAGGCTGGGCAGGTAAGGCATCGGCTTCAATGCTCATCCGGTATACGCCATTATACCCGGTGCCCCCGTCGTAATCTACTCCCAGGAAGTACAGCGTATCTTTTCCGGGATTCCAGCAGGGTTTCATTACGTCGGCGCCGGCAGGAAAGACGAAGCTGCGGATGATACCGCGGCTGAGGGGATCGATCTGGGTAAGGGTGGCCTGTTTTTGCTTGTATACATTACCGGCCAGCACCCATAGCTTGCCGTTCCTGTCGCTCAATACCTGTTGGGCTGCCCGGCCCGCCAGCGGTATCCTTGCGGTGATGACGTCTGTGGCGGGGTCTATCTCGTAGAGGTAGTTGCAGGCGGTATCCCAGTTGCATACATATACCTTGCCATTGAGCAGGGTCATTCCTTCCGAGTTGGGGTAATCGATTTCGATCTTCCCTGTTACCTGCTGCGTTTCGGGGTTGATAATGTTGATTTCAGGGTAATAGAGGCTGCTCACGTACATTTTCTCCGGCCCTGTCTTGAGCATGTACCTGGGCTTTCGCACGGTTATGCTGCCCTTCATTGCCGCGTCCTTCTTATCCGCGATTACGATCTTGTCGGAATTGTTGACGGCCAGGAACAGGCGGTCGCCATCGACCAGCAGGCTCTGGAGAATGTCGCCCAGCGGTTGCCCGTTCTTCTGGCCGAAAACATCGTTATATACGGTACCTTCCTCAAGGTGATAGAGCGAGAGGCTGGCATTGCCGTTGCCCAGGCTTCCTTCGTTGGCTATATAGAGCATGCGGCCCCCGGCCGGCGGAGGCAATACAGGATCGTCCGGCTTGTCTTTTACGCAGGCAGGGAGTAAAAGGGCCGCAAAGGCCAGGCACCACAGTCTTTTGAAGGATACGGGTAGGCGCATAAGGCGGTTATTGTTTGTGCAGGAGCTGCACGTGTTGTTTATGGCCGTTATCCAGGTACAGCAGGTACAGCCCGGCTGCCAGCCTGCTCACCTCAATGTACCGCTCCCGGCCAAGCAGGCCGCCGGCAATGGTTTTGCCCTGGATGTCACAGAGCCGGTAATGCAGGGGAGCCGGGTCGGAGGTTTGTACCTGTACTGTATGCACGGCGGGATTGGGATAAATTTTTACGGCCAGCAGGCGTCCGGGATTGGCGCCGGTCCCCGTGGACGGCCGCTGGCTGTGGAGCACGCCGATGCCCCTGAGGTCGAAGCCGCCGGAGGAGTAGGCCGAGGGGTAGGGGTCATTGATCCGGCGCTCATCCTTATCCAGGGAGGCATACTGCGGGTCTAAGCTGCCTACCACGTCGACCAGGCGGATGTGGGTAATATGGTTCACATCCAGCCCGGGTATGCCCTTCAGCTCCTCCAGGTCAAAAGGCGTGCCGTAGGGCGCAATATACTTGCCGGCAAGGTTGTGATAACGTCTTGCATCGCTATAGGTAAAGTTGTCGATCTGCAGGCTGTCCTGCATGGCGCTCGATGCAGGGAAGCGGAAAAAGTGCTGCCCGTCGGAGCTTACCTCTACAAATGCCAGTTCCAGGAAGGCCATACTGTCATTGACAGGGTTGGCGAAAGCATTCTCAAATACAGCAAAGTCAGGGCCCCCGCCGTTATAGACCGGGTAGTCGAAGGTAAGCACTGCCACGCCGCTGTCGCCGAGGCTCAGCACGCCTGCATCCGGTATGCCGTAAACATCGCTTTCGGCTCCTATGGACGGCTGTCCCGCCGGCTTGTCGGCAATATCCAGCCAGCCCCGGTACAGCGTACAGCCGGAAGCCCAGTCCTGGAACGAGGGGCTGCTATACAATATGCCCTCATGCCCAGGCAGGGGAGCCTGGGGCGCATATTGGGCCGCAGCCGGGAAACCAAGCGCTGCTCCTGCAAGAAGGGATAGTATTCTGTTGTTCATCATTGTAAAAAATTTAAAGTCCCGGGCAGCGGAAGCACCTTGCTGCAGCCCGGGGCGAAACGCATTAATATCCTGTTTTGGTAAACCGCAGCACACCTGCACGGTTATTGTCCCGGTCGCTCGCTTTCAGCATATAAACGCCGGCCGGCAGCGAAGAAATGTCCAGGCAGGTTGTATGGCTGGCCTGGATCAGCCGGCGTCCCTGCAAGTCGTATACGGTGGCGTCTACCGGAGCAGGGGCTTCGATATGCAGGATGTTGCGGGCCGGATTGGGGCTCAGGGTAAAGGAAAGCTGGCGGCCCGGGTGGTCGCCGATGCCGGTGGTGGCCAGGGTCCGGAAGGAAGCCGTATCCCAGGGCGAAAAGTCGTTGGCGCCGCATTTGCTGCGGATGTGTACATAATAAGTGGTATTGGGACTGAGCGGCCCGGCAGAATAGGAAAGAGCCGCGACCGTTTCCGTTGGGGCCGTGGGAGCCAGGGTAGCCGACTGGTCTACCGCTATTTCATAAGAAGGAGCGCCTGCGGGTATGCCTGCATTCCAGCTGATGGTAGCGCTGTTTTCGTTAATGCTGGTAGCAGCAACATTCTGCGCCTGGGGACATACGCCATCCAGGGTAACCAGGTTGTCGATTGCAAAATAAGCGGGTGTATTGATCCCCGACGCACCGGCGTCATTGGAGGCTAAATCGAAGGTAAGGCTGTCGACCGCGCCCAGCACACTCAGGTCTACCCATTGCCAGCTGTTGACCAGCACGGGCGTGGCTCCACTGTAGTCGGCCAGGGTAAATACGGCGCTGTCGGCTACCTGGGTGCCATTAAGGTATCCGCGTACAATAAGCTTCAGCCAGTATTGGTTGGCGGCATAATAATCGTTGTCCAGCATATACCGGTAGGCATACACGGAGTTGGTAAAGTAAGCGCCTGCCACTATATTGCCCGCAGCGGCGTCTTCCAGCTTTGCGCCTACCGGCATGGTGGGATAGGCCGGGTTGCTGTAGTCCATATCCACAAAGGCAATCCCGTAGTTGTCCGAGTTGTCGGCTCCCGCGCCGGTAATGGCCGCCCACATATTGGTGAAGCCGGGCGTTACCGTATCGGTATGGTTGGAGCAGTTGAAGCTGGTCTTGTACGACCCGCCGAAGTCCTTTTTGCCGTAGAAGGTTACATTGCCGCTCCGGAAAGGAAAATACCCGTCAGGCCCGGGCGTGACGTCAAGATAAGTGGTGTCAGGAGCGGGCAGCGTTATATCGTCGAAGGTCGATACCGTTTGCGCGGTTGCCGAAAGGCCGGCCAGCATAAGACCGGCAATAAAAAGCGAGGGTAATTTATATTGCATAGGTAATGATTGACATTTTTGCTGCGGAGCAGGGGGCAAAGGAGGGAGGCAGGACGAAGGCAGCCTGTGCCGCAGCGCGCAATCCTGTTACTATCCTCGCTTTTGTTCCCGAAAGCTACCGATCTGTGTATATTGCACCAGGAGGTCTTCTGACTTGTTCCGGTTATCCCGGCCTTCCCATCTTCCCCGGAAGACAGTGGCTGAGGGTGGAATAACGCGAGCTGGAACTCACAGCAGCGGGTACTGTTCCGGATTTACACCGGATTCCCTGTCTGATACGGTGCAAAGGTATATATTTTTGAGCTACCGTCATCCACGGTCCCTTTGCTTTTCCGGGCGGCAGGCAAAGTGGCGGAGGAAAGCCTGCGAACCTTTATTTTTGCATAAAGCCGGCAATATGAAAGTACATACTACCAATTATACCGACACCTTTATACAGGTAGCCGACGATTGCCCCGCTGCCAAAGGCGAAACGCCGCCTCAAAAAGGCAAAGCCCGGTCGGTGGCCAATATCCAGTTCGATATGCTACATGACCATCCCTACCAATACACTTCCGACGATGTATTGTTTCAGGTATATGCCGAAAAGAACCATATTCCTGAAAAAGAAAAGAAAACAGCCAGGGAGGCTTTTTTCTCCAAAGGGCAGCCCTGTTTCCGGGCATCGCCGCTTACCAAGCGGTATGGCTGGGGCGTACACAGCAACCACGAAGGAAAAATTGCCCTGTACGGCTGCGAAAGCGAGGAATACCGGCGGCTTTCTTCCGACCCCAAGCTGAAAACAGTAAAGGCGATGAAATCGGCGCGTTAATGCTGTATACCGGCGCTGCCGGATTTGATGATCTTGTTATTTCGCGCGGGCGTTCCGCTGTCCATCGGATTTTTGTACGAAATTTGTATGCGGGGATTCTGCCCTGATACATGTTAAAAGAGGCCGCAGGTCATGAAATTTTCAATAGGAGATATTGTTTTGCTGAAACGTACCGGCGAAGAAGGCAGGGTAGTGGATTTTGTCGGCAGGGAAATGATCGAGGTGGAAGTCGGCGGCACCCATTTTCCCGTTTTCCTTGATGAGGTAGATCATCCCTACCTCAAGTGGTTTACGGAGAAAAAGGCGGGCCAGGCACGTGCTGCCAGGCGCTACGCGGAAGATATCCCGGTGGAGCAGAAGCCGAAGGAGATGGGACAGGGTGTTGCCCCGGGGTTTCATCTCTCCTTTCTGCCGGTTTTCCGCTTTGAAGAGATGGAAGATGTGGTCGATAAGCTGAAGACCTATTTTATTAACCAGACGCCCCATCGGCTGCTGCTGCAATACGAATGCTCGGGCCGCGCCGGCTCCCTATTTTCCCACAAGGCGGAACTGCAGCCATTCTCCCATTTTTACCTGCACGATATTCCTTTTGATGAGATGCACGGCCAGCCCCGTTTTTCCTGGATCATAGCGCAAAAGGACGATGCCCGCGCTGCCCTTGGCAATACGCTCCGGATCAAGCCCAGGAAGCTTTTTGAGTACATCAGCAGGATACAGCAGGAGAACCGGCCTATGTTCCATATCCAGCTTGCAGAAGGTTTCCCGCCGGTGCTCCCCGCCGGGCCGGAGAAAGCCGTGATCAGGGCGCCAGCCAGCCCGGTCGTTTCTGCCCCCAAAGAAAGGAGGCCGGCGCCGCCCCGCTCGGTGATAGACCTGCATATCGAGCAGCTGGTACCCGATGCGCGCGGGCTCAGCAATTATGAAATGCTGAGCCTGCAAATCGAAGCGTTTGAGGATGCCCTGACGGAAGCCATACATCATCAGCAGCAGTCGCTTACCGTAATTCATGGCGTGGGCAAAGGGCGTTTGAAGGAAGAGATCCATGCACTGCTGCAAACGGTGCCGGAGGTAGACTTTTTCCGGCACGACTGGAGCCCCCGTTACGGTTACGGTGCTACCCAGGTATTCTTTCGCTGTTGATCCCGGCGCCGGCCGGGTTGTTTTTCTGTTTCCGGAAGTCGCCCGCCGACATCTCGGTATTCTTGCGGAAGAAGCGGTTAAAATAAGCCGGGTCCTCGAACCCCAGGAAATAGCTGATCTCCTTGATGCTGTAGGAAGAGTGCAGCAGCAGCCTTTTGGCCTCCAGCATGATGCGGTCCCGGATCAGCTGGTGCATCGTAAGGCCCGTATGCGCTTTGCAGATCTCGTTCAGCTTTTTGGAAGAAACCGCCAGCTCGTCTGCATAGTACGAAGGCAGGTGCTGCTCCCGGTAGTTGGTCTCAAGCAGGTGCTGCAGCCGGCTGTAATGGCGGCCGGTATCGCGCTGCTCCTCTTTTCGGGCCATTTCGGCATACTGCTTGCATTTGAGCAGGAACAGGTGCAGGTAGGTACGGATCACCTCGGCGCTGGATGCATTGTGCTCCTGCTTCTCTTTCCCCATAGCCTGCGATAGCGCCGTAAGCTCCTCAAACTGGCCGGGACCAAGCTGCACTACCGGTGAGCCGCTCAGCTGCGTGTTCAGGAAAGGATATTCAAAAAGGGACAGGCCCTGACCGCTGCCCAGGTAATAAAAATCGCGCGAAAACAAAAGAATGGACCCGTACGACTCCGGTTCCCTGTGCACCTTATGTACCTGGCCCGGCGATACGAAATGAATGCTGCGGTCGCTGATATTGTGAGAGCCGAAGTCGATCTCGTGGGAGCCGCCGCCCTTGTGAAACAGAAATATTTCGTAATAGCTGTGACGATGCGCCTTGGAGGTATCGTAATCGGCCCGCTGGTGCAGGGGAATGTACCGGAACGAAACAGGTTCGCGTTCCTCCCGCGCAAAATCATGTATAGGAATAAATTCTGATCGCATACCTGTGGTATACAGACGGTAAAGTGCCGTTAAATGTTGGGCTGCACCGGAGATAAATTCCTGCATCGGCACCGGTACCGGAAGGCATTCCGTATTTTTGCCGGATGGAACAAATGACGACCCAGCTCATTACCGCTACTTCGCTTTCGGATGAAAAAGGCCTGCAGCGCGACCGCCGGTACCTGTTCTCCCTCCAGGTATCCCGCGAAGGAATTATCCGCATCATTACCACCGACGATATTGAAGTATATTACAGCAGTATTCATGACTTTCTGATCTCCTGGGCAGGCATCAGCAGCCTGGGCTGGGCCAATGACAAGGAAACCTTTCAGCAGATGCTGGAAGAGCTGAAGGGCGGCAGCTGAGCGCCGGCCGCTTTTATATCCGGGGCAGGGGCTTGTCCCTGCCCGACCGCTGAAATACTTGCTAAATCATTATCTTCGCAGCCGGTTTCAAAAGCCGGCGGCTACCGCCGCATCACTCACGTTTCATTATATGTAAAATGTACCGTACCCATAATTGCGGCGAGCTCCGCAGTGCACATATTCATTCTACCGTAACCCTGGCAGGCTGGGTGCAGACCGTACGTAAGTTCGGCAGCATTACCTTTGTGGACCTGCGCGACCGTTACGGCATTACCCAGCTGTATTTCAATGAAGCCCTGACGCCCCGCCTCGATGAGCAGCCGCTGGGACGTGAGTATGTGATCCGGGCTACCGGTAAAGTGATCGAGAGGGCCAGTAAGAATCCAAAGATCCCTACCGGCGATATCGAAATAGAGATTGCCGAATATACGGTGCTCAACAAAGCGGCTGTGCCTCCTTTTACCATCGAGGAAGAAACGGACGGGGGAGAAGAGCTCCGGATGAAATATCGCTATCTGGATCTGCGCCGTCCTGTCCTGCAGCGTAACCTGGAGCTTCGTTACCGCGTCAACCGCTCGGTGCGCAACTATATGGATAGCCAGGGGTTTTACGATATAGAAACTCCCTTCCTGATCAAATCCACGCCGGAGGGAGCGCGCGACTTTATTGTGCCTTCGCGTATGAACGAAGGCCAGTTCTATGCCCTGCCGCAAAGTCCCCAGACCTTTAAGCAGCTGCTGATGGTAAGCGGCTACGACCGTTATTACCAGATCGTGAAATGTTTCCGCGATGAAGACCTCCGCGCCGACCGCCAGCCGGAATTCACACAGATTGACTGCGAAATGTCTTTTGTAGAGCAGGAAGATGTGCTGCAGATGTTTGAAGGGCTGACGAAGCATGTGTTCAAAGACGTAAAAGGCATCGAATTTGCGGAGGCTTTTCCCCGTATGACCTGGGCGGAAGCCATGAGGCGCTATGGCAACGATAAGCCCGACCTCCGCTTCGGCATGGAACTGGTGGAACTGAAGGCGCCGCAGGGCTCGCTCGAAGAGCACGATGCCGCAGTGGATATGGTAGGAGGCGCCGGGTTTAAAGTGATGGACGAAGCGGAATACGTAGTGGCTATCGCGGCCAAAGGCTGCAGCGAATACACCCGCAAGCAGCTGGACGAACTGACCGAATGGGTAAAACGACCCCAGATCGGGATGACCGGCCTTATATATGTAAAATACAATGCCGACGGATCGCTGAAAAGCTCCGTGGACAAGTTCTATAACGAAGAGCGGCTGGCACAATGGGCGCAGCATGCCGATGCCCGCCCCGGCGACCTGCTGCTGGTGCTGGCAGGCGCTAAAGAACGTACCCGGAAGGCCATGAGCGAATTGCGCCTGGAAATGGGGAACCGCCTGGGCCTTCGCTCCAGGGATGTGTACAAGCCTTTGTGGGTGCTCGATTTTCCCCTGCTGGAATTTGCGGAAAATAACGACGACGGCGGCGGCGCCGGCCGCTGGGTGGCGCGCCATCATCCCTTTACTGCCCCCAGGCCCGACCAGGTTGAGTGGATGCAGGACCGGAGCAAATATCCTTATATAAAAGCCAACGCGTACGACCTGGTGCTTAACGGCACAGAAGTGGGCGGCGGCTCGATCCGTATTTACCAGCGCGACCTGCAGTTAAAAATGTTCGAAGTGCTGGGGATCGGCGCGCAGGAAGCCCAGGAGAAGTTCGGGTTCCTGCTGGGGGCCTTTGAATATGGCGCACCGCCTCATGGCGGGCTGGCATTCGGCTTTGACCGCTTGTGCGCTTTGCTGGGCGGCGACGAAACCATACGGGACTATATCGCTTTCCCCAAAAACAATGCGGGCCGCGATGTAATGCTGGATGCGCCTTCTGCCGTAAACCCGGTACAGCTCGACGAGCTGAAGCTGAAAGTGCTGCATTGATGCTGCCGGTCCTGCCGGGAAAAAAGCTGCTTCTTTTCGAAGCAGCTTTTTTTATCATGCCTTCCGCAACAATTACCGCCGGGCTTTGTTCCTTTAAGCCCCATAATGTACCAGCTATGAACAGACTTAAAGATAAGGTAGCCCTCGTTACCGGTTCGGATTCCGGTATCGGGATGGCCATTGCCGAGGCCTATGGCCGGGAAGGCGCCAAGGTAGTAGTTACCTATCATTCCGACAAGGAAGGAGGCGAGCGTGTGGCTGCCCGGATCAGGGAGGCGGGCGGCACCGCCGTTTGCCTCCCTGTCGATGTGGGCAATGAAACCGATGTGCAAAGGATATTCCGCGAGGTGAGGCAGCAATTGGGACCGGTCGATATCCTGGTCAACAATGCAGGCGTGAACGGCAGTAATATACCCGTGGCCCAAATGGATACCGCGGTATTTGATAAATGTGTGCGCACCAATCTCTACGGCCCCTTCTTCTGCTGCCGCGAATACCTGCGCCAGGAGCTGCGCCCCGGCGGCTGCATCATTTTTATCAGCTCCATACATGAAGAGGTCTGCACCGCCGGGAATGCAGATTATAACGCTTCCAAAGGCGGCATTAGGAACTTCAGCCGCAGCCTGGCGCTGGAGCTTGCAGGCCAGGGCATCCGTGTCAATAATATTGCGCCGGGCATGATCCTTACGCCCATGAACCAGGAGGCAGTGGACGACCCCGAAGTGCGCCGTGAGAAAGAACAGCACATTCCCCTGCGGCGCGCAGGCAAGCCGGAAGAGATCGCATCCCTTGCCGTGTTCCTGGCATCGGCCGAGAGCAGCTATGTTACAGGCACAACATTTACCGCTGACGGGGGGCTGGGCATACAGCTCGGGCAGGGAGCCTGAGCTTTCATCATATACAGCCGCAGTACGGCGGACCGGATCGCTTCAATGTAGCTCGTTGCGGCAAAAACGATACCCGATGCTCCCCTTGATCCTGCCCCGGGTACTGGAATGCTATTCTACGGCTTCTTTCAATAGGGTAAAGGAGCGCAGCCTGGCTTCCGGGTCGTAGATATTGGTGTTGATCATCAGCTCGTTTACCTGCGTTTCTTCTATAAAACCGCCAAGCTGCTGCCTGAGCCGCCCCGGGTCGCCGATAAAAGTGCAGCTAAGCATATGGGCCACGGCTGCCCTTGCCTGCAGGTCCCAGAGCGCATCCATGCTGCGGACGGGAGGCTGCAAGGGCTTACGCTGGTTGGTAATAATGCCCAGAAACATCTGGTATATGCTGGTGGCCAGGTACTCGGCCTCCTCATTGGTCGGCGCCGCCACTACATTAATGCAGGCCATGGTATGCGGCTGCTGCAGCTGCCCCGAAGGTTTGAAATGTTTCCTGTAAATATCGAATGCCGTCCGGAGCTGGGCGGGCGCAAAGTGGGCGGCAAAGGCATAGGGCAGCCCCATTTCGGCGGCGAGGTAGGCGCTGTCGGTGCTGGACCCGAGGATCCAGAGGGGAATGTCGGCTCCTTCGCCCGGAAAGGCCCTGACACGGGCATGCTCGTTCGTATTGCCGAAGTAGAACTGCAGCTCTTCGATATGCCTCCCGAAATTATAGTTGCTTCCGTCGGCAAAATTGCGCCTCAGTGCCATAGCTGTGGCCTGGTCGGTGCCCGGCGCCCTGCCCAGGCCGAGATCGATCCGGCCCGGGTACAGGGTTTCCAGCGTGCCGAATTGCTCCGCGACGGCGAGGGGAGCGTGATTAGGCAGCATGATGCCCCCGGAGCCTACCCGGATGCTTTTTGTTTTTCCTGCCACATGCCCGATCAGCACGGCCGTGGCAGAGCTGGCGATGTTGGCCATGTTGTGATGTTCGGCAAGCCAGAGCCTATGGTAGCCCGCGGCTTCCACATGGCGCGCCAGGGCTACTGTTCTTTCAATTGCATCAGCTATATTTCCGCCCTGCGTTACCACGGCGAGGTCCAGCACAGACAAAGGGATCATCGGTATTGCATTTGGTTCAGATGGTTGCCAAAGGTAAGGCCTGCCGGCCTGCTTTCTTACAGCTTAACCTGATACGGCAATAGGCATAAGCAATAAAAGGAAATGCAAAGGGCGCGCTACAGGCACGCCCTTTTTGCATTTGTAATTGCTGCGGATCAGTCTTCGTCGCTGCCGACCTTTATTGTAATGTTGCCGGGCCCGCCGCCTGCATTGGCGTCCGTATTGACACCGGGCGGCCGGCTGCCGAATTTCCAGGTATTGTTATCGGGTGTCCGGTCTATCAGCTTGTTATAGGGATCCAGCCCCGCGCTCACCGGCTTTTCGTTCACCACAAATACAAAGGTCTTTTCCGGCTTGTCCATTTTTACCTTTTGCAGCAGCAGCTCCTTACCGGTGCCGATCTTGTCCTTGCTGTCTTTTGCCCCGAAGATGCCGATGTCGATATAGTCGGCCACGGGGATCTTCTGCTGTTTGCCTACGCTGTCGGCCCTGAATTTGGCGCTCCCTACGGTCAGGGTCACCCTGTACCTGCCGTCGCCTGTTTGTTCATATTTCAGATCCTTTACGTAATTCTCGTACATCGTAATGGTTTCGAACATATCGTGAATGATATACTTCAGGCTGTCGGGGGTGGCGGCCCGCAGGTAGTTCACGAACTCGATGGAGTTGGTATAGGGCGGTTCCTGGAATTTCACCGCGTTCAGGTAGCTCCGGATGGCGCCGTTCAGCACCTCTTCGCCCAGGTAATCTCTCAGGGAGTACATAATCACGCTTCCTTTGTTGTAGTGGATATACGGCTGGTTTTCGCAGAGCATGAGCGGCACTTCCTTTTTACTTTCCGTGGTGCGGCCTTTGAGATAATCATCCATTTCGTATTTCAGGAACTTCTTCATGGCCTGGAGCCCGTATTCTTTTTCCATGACCATAAGCGCCGAATACTGGCTCATGGTTTCCGACATCAGCACGCTGCCCTGTACATTGCCGCCAATCGCCTGGTGCGCCCACCACTGGTGCGCCACTTCGTGCGCGGTAACATAGAAAGGTACATCTATCTTTTCCTTATCTGCATCGTCTACCCTGGCAATAAAGCCGATGGACTCGGAGTAAGGTATCGTGTTGGGAAACGACTGGGCAAAGCTCTGGTAGCGCGGAAATTCCAGGATGCGCACCTGCCGGTGCTGGTAAGGCCCGAAGTTGGCCGTGTAATAATCCAGCGACTTTTTGATGCTCTTGATCATCCGGTCGAGATTGTATTCGTGCCCTTCCTGGTAATAGATCTCGATATTCACTCCTTTCCACTTATCTCTTTTTACCTGGTACCGGGCGCTGAGGTAGGAATAGAAGTTAAGGATGGGGCTGTCCATTTTGTAGCTGAAATAGCGGCGGCCATTTTCTTTCCATTCTTTCTGCAGGTAACCGGGCGCTACAGCGATCTGGTCTTCGTCCGTACTTACGGTAGTGGCAAACCGTACCCAATCGGCATCGTTGCTGATGTAAGTGTTCATACGGGCAATGCTGTCGTTTACGGCTGCCATGCGGGGTTTGGGCTTCAGCCCGTATTTTTTCCTGGCCGCATTCTCGCCAAGCTCCGCATCGGGATTGTAGCCAATGGAAGGGAAAACCATGTTGTTGAAAAAGGTGCCGTTGTAGACAATGTCACCCGAAGTGCTGCCGTTCTCAAAGCCTACAGGCTTATAAGCCATTTCAAAGCTGAACCGGACAGAATCGCCAGGCCGGAGCGGCTGCTGAAGGCGGAAAAGCTTTACACCGAATTTTTTATCGTCAGCGATCACGCTGGCGGGTACGTCTGGTTGCAGCCTGCTGTAACTGTATTCAATATTGTCGCTGCCGATATAGTTGACGAGCAGGGTATCGATGTTTATATTTCTTTTGTTCTTCAGGTAGTAGCTGCCCTTTACATACACTTTCCTTTCAGAAGGAAACAGGTCTACGGCTATATCGGATTGTACGATGCGTGGCTGGGGGGTGAACTGGTAGCGTTTGTATTTCTTTTCAAAGGCTACCTGCTCTTCTTCCTGCTGCTTGGGCGTCTTGTTCTGGTGCAGTACATTGGTATTGTAAAAAATGTAGGCTCCGGCGCTCAGGGCAACAAGCATACAGCATGCAAGCGCGATCTTGTGCTTGCCGGTAAAGGCGCTGCGGGAAAGCCGGTAGCGGGCTTTCAGTCCTTTCTCCTTACCGCGTGCAAACACCATCAGCCCTGCCAGGCACAGCGCCAGCACGATGCTGAGCCAATAGCCTTTATAGAGGAGCCAGGTGCCTATTACATGCCCGAAGCCGTTCATGTCGGAATAGGGCAGGGAAGGCCCGGAAGAATTAAAGATATAGATCTGGTTGTTCCATTCCAGGTAGCCGAACAATATATTGATGAACATAATGGGCACCAGGGAAAGGAAAAAACCCAGGTACTTGTTGGGTGAAAATACCTGTACGGCCATGCACAAGCCTGTGGTAATGCCTAATGACACGATCATACGCAGGCTGAACTTAAGGTACAGCAGCGGCTCTACGCGGTAGAAGCCCATAGAGCACTGGATGAGCATGCCTGTAACGGATGCGGCCAGCAGCAGCACGGCGATAATATACAACAGCGCCAGGTATTTGGAAAAGAAAAGGACCGTATTGCTGACGGGCGTTGTCCCGATGAGCTCATCGGTTTTCTGCTCCCTTTCGCGCCAGATTACATTGCCCGACATAAATACGATCAGGATCAGGATAAACAGCTGGAAGAAAGCTGCCGGCACTTCCAGTATCTGGTAGGTAACCGGGTAGGTTTCGGTATTGTACAGCGCGCCCATAAACCGGGACATGATATACATTGTAATCATGCCCAGCAGCACGATAATGATAAAAAAGGTGCTCCTGGCTATTTTCCTGAATTCGAAGCCGGCAAGGTAGAGCAGCTGCCTTGCCTTATCGCTGTTGCTGAAGTGCTGGCTTACTTTGGGAAGCGTGGCGAGGGTCTGCAGCTGGGCATTTTCCTGGGCGGGAGCAGCTTCTTCTTTTCTTTTGAACAAGGTAAAGGGAACCAGGAACTGGCTGAAGCGGAAACGGGCGAAACTGGCAAAGGTGATCAGGAACGCTACGGCTCCCCAGAGCAGGCGGTTATGCAGGAGGCTGCCTTCAAGGGGTATCATCCGGGTATTTTGCTCCGCAGGTGTCCAATACTGGGTCGTGAGCCCCAGGGCTTCGCTGCCGAAGGGCTCCAGCAGGGCCGCAATGGTTTTGTTTTCAAGGTCGGCGGTAATGCTGGAGGTTATAAAGCCCAGCACGAGCAGGAAAATGCAGAATAGGTAAGCGGGCAGGGTGCTCCGGGTAAAAGTGGTGATGCTGAAAAAAATGACCCCCAACAGCAATATATTCGGAATCATGAATACGAAGAAGGGCTCCAGGAAGTTCATAAGCCGGAAGGGCCCCATAACGGGTGTGCCGGCGCCGGCAAGGCAGCCCAGGTAATAGCCGATCAGCTGCGCAGAGAAAACAAAAAGAGCAGTGACGAACGCGCTGAGAAAACGCCCGAAGAAATAACTGCCTTTGGTGATCGGCTTGGTAAAATACAGGGGGTGCGTGTTGTATTCGTAATCTTTCTGGATGGCGGTAGCCATTACAGCGACAAGGATCACGCTGTTGACCAGACCCATGATGCCATTGTTCAGGCTTACCAGCACTCCTGCAACGGCATTGGCCGAGTTCATCACGATATTGCTGTCGGAAGTAGCCACGTCAAAGGCGCCGGCTACGGCCAAGCCAATGAACAGTGTCAGCAGCAGGAATATGCCAAAGAAGATGTAGGTCTGCGGCTTTTTGAAGTTTTGCTTCAGGTCAAAAAGAAATATGGCTCCAAACATGGCAGGTGCTTTTTTATAAGTGCTTTTATACCGGCGGTGGCGGGTACAGGCTAATTTTTGGTGATCGTTGAAAAGTAGACGTCTTCCAGTCCTGCAGGGATAAGCTCGAAGCCCGGTTCTGGGGCGCTGTCGGCATAAACATGGATCAGCAGCCGCCCGTCCGTCATATAGGAAGAGATTACCTGCATCCGGCTCCTGTATTCATTGAGTTCCGCTTTGTGGATCGCCTTTCGCCAGATTTTATCCTTGACGGTTTCCACTGCCCCGGCCGGGGTGCTTTCCAGCAGGATAGTGCCTTTGTTCATGACCACCATCCGTTTACAGAGGTTCTTTACGTCGTCTACGATATGGGTGGACAGGATCACGATAATCTGCTCGCCGATCTCGCTCAGCAGGTTGTGAAAACGGTTGCGCTCCTGCGGGTCCAGGCCGGCGGTTGGCTCATCCACGATCACCAGCCGGGGGTTGCCCAGCAGTGCCTGCGCAATGCCGAAGCGCTGGCGCATGCCGCCGGAGTAGTCGCTCACATTTCTTTTACGGGCCTCGTAGAGATTGGTCTGCTGCAGCAGGGCATCCACTATTTCCCTGCGCTCTCCCTTATGGGTGATCCCTTTGAGCATGGCAAAATGATGCAGCAGGTCCTGGGCCGATACCCTGGGATAAAAGCCAAAGTCCTGCGGCAGGTAGCCGAGCGTGCGGCGCAGCTCCGTTTTCTGCTTCAGCACATCGATATCGCCCAGGGTGATGCTCCCCGTGTCGGGGTCCTGCAGGGCGGCGATGGTGCGCATCAGCGTAGACTTGCCGGCGCCATTGGGGCCCAGCAGGCCAAACATTCCCTTGCCGATGGTAAGGTTGATATTGTGGAGTGCCTGCAGGCCGTTGGGATACCGTTTGCTGACATTCGTGATCTTGAGTTCCATTATCACATTTGTTTAAGATGTTCCAGAATAAGCTAAGATATAAAAATATCGATAGGGTAGGCTGACTGCTTTCCGGGTACAAACATACCGGTATCGGAAGTGGAAGCGGGGCAGAATTAGACATAGCGGCTTAAATACTCGACAAAAGGGTGACTGCGCGTTTTGTCGAAGAAAAGCGGCTTTTTGTCTAAGGGAGGATATGTAAGGAAATTCATCTCATATGTATGCGCTTCCGTACGACCGGCGATCCCTTGCCCCCGGTGCTTGTATAATGCGTGTATAAAAGAAAAGCCCTGCAGGTACTGCAGGGCTTTTATATAAACCAGGTATTGCCTTCAGTTAAACATTGAAGCGGAAGTGCATCACATCGCCGTCGTTTACCACGTATTCCTTCCCTTCGATACGCAGCTTGCCTTTCTCTTTCGCCATGGCCTCGCCGCCCAGGGTTACATAATCGTCGTACCCGATCACCTCCGCTTTGATAAAGCCTTTTTCAAAATCGGTATGGATCACGCTGGCCGCCTGCGGCGCTTTCCAGCCGCGGATAATGGTCCAGGCCCGCACTTCCTGTACGCCGGCAGTAAAATAGGTAATAAGGTTCAGCAGCTTATAGGCCGAGCGGATCAGGCGGTTGAGGCCGGGCTCGGTAAGCCCGTATTCGGAAAAGAACATTTGCTTGTCTTCGTCGCTTTCCAGCTCGGTGATCTGCGCTTCTATGTTGTTGCTCATCACGATCACTTCCGCGCCTTCTTCGGCAGCCACCTTGCTGATGGCTTCGCTGTACCGGTTGCCGGTAAGGATGGAGGCCTCGTCCACGTTGGCTACATACAGCACCGGTTTTTCCGTAAGCAGGAAAAGGTCGGCTATAGCCTCCCTGTCTTCCCCTTCGAGCGCCAGGCCGCGTATGTTCCTGCCCTGCTCCAGGTGGCCCTTGCAGCGGAGCAGCACGTCCAGCACCCGTTTGGCCTTGGGATCGTTCTTGGCGATCTTTTCGGTGCGGGCAATCTTTTTTTCGACACTTTCCAGGTCCTTAAGCTGCAGCTCGGTATCGATGATCTCCTTGTCGCTTACCGGATTAATAGCTCCTTCTTCCCTCAATATGTTTTCGTCCTCGAAGCAGCGCACTACATGGATAATGGCATCCACCTCCCGGATATTGGCCAGGAACTTGTTGCCCAGGCCTTCGCCTTTGGAAGCGCCCTTCACCAGGCCGGCAATGTCAACAAATTCGATGGAAGTAGGTACAACGCGCTGCGGCTGCACAATTTCCGAAAGCTTGGCCAGGCGCTCGTCGGGTACATCCACCAATCCTACATTGGGCTCGATGGTACAAAACCTGTAATTGCTGGCCTGGGCCTTTGCACTATTGCTTACCGCGTTGAAAAGGGTTGATTTGCCTACATTGGGGAGCCCCACAATGCCTACTTGTAATGCCATGTTTTTTCAAAAATTTTTGCAAAGGTAAACTATTGTCCAGAAACGGAGCGGTTGCCTCAATGACGGCCCAAAAGAGCGGGGGCGGTCATATTTTAATGCGGCTTTTGCATCAAAATGCGGGTTGGATTTGATGAAATAATCATTAAATTTGAGAAGTCGTTTACCAAAAACCAATTGTTTTATTATGCAGCATACGATGATTTTAAAGGAAGAGATTGCGCAATATGATATTGTACCTTCCTCTGAGGGCAGGAATGCATACTGGGAACAGCAGCTGAGCTATGCCGAGCGGCTGGGAAACGAGTTTAAGGGCAAGGCTACCATTACCTTTCAAACGACAAAAGGCTCCCGCACCGTGCAGACCACCGTATGGTCGCTTACCGAAAATTACCTTGTTTTAAAAGGAGGCATAACCGTCCCGCTAAATAGTATTACCGAAGTACATTTTTAGTGAGCCCGGTTTAGTACTTTTGCGCTGTCATGCGTATAGCGGTTAATACCAGGTTGTTTTTAAAAGGCAGGTTAGAAGGCATAGGTTGGTTTGCGCACGAAATACTTTCCCGGTTAGTGCAGCGGCATCCCGAGCATGAGTTCATCTTCTTCTTCGACCGCCCCTATCATAAAGACTTTATTTTTGGCCCCAATGTCACGCCAGTGGTGCTGAAACCACAGGCGCGGCATCCGGCCTTGTATTATCTCTGGACCGAATGGGCCGTGCCTTATGCCCTGCGCAAGTATAAGGCCGATCTTTATTTTTCGCCCGACGGACTGGGCACGTTACGATCCAGGGTGCCTACCTGCATCACCATCCATGATCTTGCCTATAAGCATTACCCGCAGTTCATGGACAAAATGCATAAATGGCACTATGCGCATTACCTGCCGCGGTTTGCCCAGAAGGCCAGGCGGATCATCGCTGTTTCGGAGTTTACCCGCCAGGACATTGTACGGCAATACGGCATTGATGAGCAGCGCATCGACGTGGTCTACAACGGCGCGCATGAAGCTTACCGCCCTTTGTCTTACGAGGAGCGGGAGGCCGTGAAAGCAAAGTATACCCAGGGAGAGGAGTTCTTCCTGTTTACTGGCGCCCTGCACCCGCGTAAGAATGTGATCAGCCTGCTTAAAGCTTTCGTACAGTTCAAGCGCCGCCAGCGCAGCCGCATCAAGCTGGTGGTGGTGGGGCGCATGGCCTGGCAGTACGAGGAAATAGTCAAAGCAAAAGAGCTGATGCCTTACAAGGAAGATGTGATCTGGACCGGATACCTGAACGTGGAAGACCTGGCGCAGGTAACGGCTTCGGCCTATGCCATGGTGTATCCCTCGCTCTTCGAAGGGTTCGGTATTCCCATTCTGGAAGCCATGGCCTGCGACGTGCCGGTGATCGTTTCCAATACTTCTTCCATGCCAGAGGTAGGCGGCGAGGCAGCTCTGCTGGTAGACCCCGCCTCGCCGGAAGACATTGCGGCCAAGATGATGACCATCTATAAAGACGAGGTATTGCGGGATAAAATGATCGCCGCCGCCCGTAAGCAGAAGGAGAAGTTCAGCTGGGAGCGTTCCGCCGAAAAGCTGTGGGAAAGCCTCATGAAGTGCGTGCCGCAGCCGTAAAAAGGCGCGTTCCCCGTTATGGCAATGCCCCGGAAGGCAGGTCCCGGCAAACGACCGGACCAGGAACCGTTTGCCGGGAAGGAATGATGCCTTAAGCTGCCTGCTCCGCCAGCAACGCCTCCAGCTGGTCGAAGCATATCGAAATGCCTTGCTCGAAGCCCATCTCCACGATTTGCTGCAGGCCTTCTTCCGTAGGAAAGATCATTTTGAAATCGACGCGGGTGCCGGCTGCGGTAGCTGTAAACAGGTTTCTTCCGCTCGACACCGGCAACGCCGGGTCTATATTGCCCTGCTCATCGCAAAAGCAGTCTTCCGCGTCGTAGCTTTTGTGCGGCTCAATGGCCAGGTAGTTCATCCGGCTCCAGTGCTTCTGCCCCTCGGGGCCTACCATGGCATAGAGCCAGTAGCCGCCGGGCACAAAGTCCATAGATTTGGTTTCGACATGCCAGGGCGCAGGGCCCCACCACCGGTCCAGCAGCTCGCTTTCCGTAAAAGCCCGCCAAACATCGGCCAGCGGCGCGTTGAACTCCCTGGAAACAAGGATGGATCTTTCTTTCAGGTCCTTAACGACCTCCGTTTTGTTGCTGCTCATCTTTCTTGTTTTATTTGGTTAATGAATCCGGACGGTGCGGGAGTGCATTCCCGCGGCCTCCTGTACTTTTGCTACTGTTTGGTTGCAAATTTAAATGCAATTAATTGGTTGCGCAAAATATTTCTTCAAAAATTTGCAAAAAATGTACGGCCCGGCAAATAGCCGGGCCGTACCAGAAAATGGAAATGGCTTAACGGATCAGCATTTGCCGGTCGGCATCCAGGCGCAGCAGGATAAACAGCAGGATGCTGAACGACAGCAGGGAAGTGCCGCCATAGCTGAGCATGGGCAGGGTAATGCCGATTACCGGCGCCAGCCCCATGGTCATTGACAGGTTGATGGCCAGGTGAAAGAACAGGATCGAAGCAACGCAATAGGCATATACCCGGCTGAACAAGGAGCGCTGGCGCTCGGCAATGGTTACGATGCGCAGCAGCAGCAGGATATAAAGCAGTACCAGTACGGTGCTGCCTGCAAAGCCGAACTGCTCCCCGATACCGCAGAACACGAAGTCGGTGTTCTGCTCCGGAACAAAGGAATACTTGGTTTGGGTGCCGTGCATGAAGCCTTTGCCGAACAGGCCCCCGCTGCCGATCGCAATCTTCGATTGCCGCACGTTATAATCGGCGTCCTTTTTGGCAACGCTCCCCGGCTTCTGGTACTCCTGGGGCACATCCTGTCCGAGCATCGAATAAATACGCTCGGTCTGGTAGCCCTGGAATACATTCTTGAATACATAAGGGACGGCTACCTGCGAAAACAGCACGGCTATAAGCCAGGCGCCGGCTATCACCACGATCAGCAGCTTATTGCGCTTAAGCTGGCGGCGCATGAGCCAGGCAGCCAGGATGGGGATGGCGGTAATAATGATGAAGAAGGGGAGCCGCTCAATGAGCAGGGTGCCGATTACCAGGCCGGCAATGGAAAAGCCGGCAAGCAGTATGGCGTTGGGCAGGCCCTCCCGGTACATGGCCAGGAAAAAGGAAAAGTATACCAGGGCCAGGCCGGTTTCATTCTGCTTGATAATGATCGCGCAGGGCACCAGCACAATGGCCGCCGCGATCAGCCGGTCCTTCAGGGTTTTGAAATTGGTTTCGGGGGTGGAGAGGAACCGCGCCAGGGCCAGGGCGGTAAATATTTTACATGCTTCGCCCGGCTGAAAGGTAAACGAGCCGAATTTGATGAAGCTGTGCGAGCCCTTTACGTCCGATCCGAGCGCAAAGGTTGCCAGCAGCAGCAGGATGCCGATCAGGTAGGACAGGTATGCCACTGCCGAGAAGAACTTGCTGTCGGTAAGAATGATGATGAGCCCTACCACCAGCGATATGCACAGCCAGGTAAGCTGCTTCATATGGCTTTTGCTCATATCGAAAAAAGGCTCGCTGAAATTGATATACTCCACGGAATATACCGCAGCAATGCCGATGGCTACCAGGGTAAGGTAGAGGTAGATCACCGGCCAGTCTACGCGGCCTGTTATGGGTTTGCGACCAGAGCTCATGCTTGTTTGTATAGAGGTTTTTAAAAATTATGATCAGGGCAATACGGTCAGTTCTCGAACCGGATATGCGCGTCGGGAGTATGGCTCCTGTTTTTAGCGGATACCCCGTAGTAATCTTTCAGGATCTGCTTCACGAGGAGGGTATCCCGCATTTTGCGCACGCTGTCCTGTGTACGCTTATCGGCGGTACGCAGCATTTCCCGCATCAGGTCTTTCTGCCGCTGCAGGGAGTCGATCACGCGGATATAGCTTTTGATGGTATTGGCTTTGAACATTTTTTCCTGGAGCGCGATCCGGGCAGGCGCCGTAATACTGTCCTTCAGGTATTTTTCCATCATCAGGCTGGCTACCGGTCCGGCCCAGGTGGCGCCATAGCCCGAGTTTTGCACGATTACCGCGATCGCTATCTTGGGATCGTTCTTCGGGGCAAAGCATACGAATACCGAATGGTTATCCAGCTTTGTTTTCTGGCCGTTCAGGATGGCATAGTTCTCAACGGTTCCTGTTTTGCCGCATACTTCCACACCGGGCAGGATAGCCACCCGCCCCGTACCGTGGGTAACCACGTCTTCCATACCTGCAATTACCGCGTTAAAGGCGGAGTCGGGGATATGGGTCGGGGCATGTTTTTCCAGGTAAGGCGCCAGCAGCTTGTCTTTGGGATTGCCGCCTATGCTTTTTACGAAATGCGGAATGTAGTAGTAGCCCCGGTTGGCGATAAGGCACATGGCGTTGGCCATCTGCAGGGGGGTCATGTCGATCTCGCCCTGGCCCATGCCTACGAACACCATGGTGCAGGAGTTCCAACTGAAGTTATACCTTTTATTGAAGAAGGCCGAATCCGGTACAAGTCCCTGTTTTTCGCCGGGAATATCGATGCCCAGCGGGTGGCCCAGGCCGAAGGCATACAAGTAATCGTGCCAGCGCTGCACGCCTTCGTGTACGCCCCCTGCCCATTTCTTGGCATCCACGGTCTTGCGGAACACGTCGCAGAAATAGGCGTTGCAGGAGTTGGCCATGGCAAGCCGCAGGTTGGCCGCATGCCCGCCGCCGGAGTGCGTACAGCCGATGCGGCGGCCGCAGGCATAATAGCCGCCGCCGCAGGGGTAGCCGAAAGAAGGGGTGATCACGCCTACATCCAGGCCGATCAGGGCCGTAAGCGGCTTAAAGGTAGAGCCGGGCGGGTACTGGGCCAGGATGGCGCGGTTGAACAGCGGCCGGGTATACATCTTGGAAAGCTCGTTAAAGTTCTTGCCGAAATTGCTTCCCGACAGCAGGTTGGGATCGTAGCCAGGCGCCGATACCATAGCCAGGATGCCGCCGGTTTTGGGCTCTATGGCTATTGCACTGCCTATTTTACCTTCCATCAGCTTTTCGGCATAGGCCTGCAGGTCGGCGTCCAGGTACAGCTCCAGCGTTTTGCCTGCTATGGAGGGGGTGTCCAGGGAACCGTTCTTGTATGAGTCCCTGGGGCGGTTCAGCACGTCGCGTACCAGGTATTCCACACCGCGTTGCCCCCGCAGCACTTCCTCGTACCGGCTTTCCAGGCCGCTCTGGCCTACATAGTCGCCCTGGCGGTAGGAGGCATAGCGCGGATTGGTCAGCATTTTCTCGCTGACCTCGTTCAGGTAGCCGAAGATATGGGCGCCGATGCCCAGGGGATAGGTACGGCTGGAGCGTTCCAGCAATTCGAAGCCTTCGAAGTTGTAGAGGTTTTCCTGTATCCGGGCATTTTTTTCGGGCGAAAGCCCCGCTTCGTATATGCTCTGGCGCTGGTACCCGTTACGCTTGGTCAGCCTGGTCATGGTCTTGATAAAGGTGGCTTTATCGGTGCCCATTACCTGGCAGAACAGTGCGGTGTCCAGGTTCTTGACCTTGTTGGGAATAAAGGCCAGGTCGTAGGTTACATTATTGATCAGCAGCGCTCTGCCCTTACGGTCGATAATAGCACCGCGGGCAGGGTATACCACTTTACGGAAAATGGCCTGGCCGTCGGCCATAACTTTATATTTATCGTCCAGGATCTGGAGCATAAAAAGCCTTGCGATCAGGATGACCGCCAACGCTATAAAAACACCTCTTATGATCCAGGGACGCGGATTCTGACTGAATGCGGACATGAAGGGGAAAGAAAAATAAATTACGCACAAAGATAATGCCACAACTGATCTGAAAGCAAAAATTTAGTCGCAACTTTGAAAAAAGAAATCTTAATTTCCTGCTGTTTTTAAAATAATAATCCTTGTCTGTAATACAATCCAAGAATACCTCGCCCGCGATCTTATCTTTCTTTACCGCCCTGATCCTCGCGGGATCCATTACCCTGTTTACCCTGATGCTCCGGCAGCCCTGGTATATAGACATCGTCGCCTTTGCGCTTACCTTTATCCTGGCGTATACAATCTACTTTTATACGCTGCAGTATTTTATCTACCGTAAGATCAAGCTGATCTACAAGTTTATTTACCAGACCAAGGCTACCAAGCGGGAAGAGTTCTTCTACCAGAACATACTGCCGCAGAAATCCATTGACGAGGTACGGAAGGATGTGGAGCGCTGGGCCATTGAAAAGCGGGACGAGATCGAGATGCTGCAGCGCAACGAGCAGTTCCGGAAGGAGTTCCTGATGAACCTGGCCCATGAGCTGCGTACGCCCATATTTACGGTGCAGGGTTACGTGCATACCCTGCTGAACGGGGCAATTGACGATCCCGCGGTTAACCGCAAGTTCCTCAGCAATGCTACCAAAGGCATCCAGCGGCTGGTACAGCTTGCCGACGATCTCGACCAGATATCCAAGCTGGAGTCGGGGCAGATACCTATCGTGCAGGAGTCGTTTGTGATCCAGGACCTGGTGCGCGACGTGTACGAGGAAATGTCGCTGAAAGCCAGGGAGCGGAATATAGAGCTGCAGCTTAAAAAGGGAACGGAGGCGGCCGTTACGGTATATGCCGATAAGCAGAAGGTAAAGCAGGTGGTGGTAAACCTGGTGGAAAATGCGTTAAAATACGGCAACGAAGGGGGAACGGTCACTTCCGGCTTTTACCAGATGGACGAAGGCCGCGTGTATATAGAGGTTTCCGACGACGGACCGGGCATTGCGGAGCATCATCTTTCCCGCATTTTCGAGCGGTTTTACCGCGCCGACCGCAGCCGCAGCCGGGAGATCGGCGGGACCGGCCTGGGACTGGCTATCGTCAAGCACATCATCGAAGCGCACGGGCAAACGGTAACGGTGCGCAGCAAGCTCGGGGTAGGCTCTTCGTTCGGGTTTACGCTGGATAAGGGCAAATCCTGATCTCAGGCGCTTACATAAGCGTAGGCGGCCCCTGCCAGCTGCTGCCATTCCTTCTTATGGGCATACGGCACCTGTACCCATTCCTTCATGGCCCTGCCTTTGCCCGAAGGGTCGAAGAGCACCGCGCCGGCCAGGGCCAGCGCCCGGGCATGCGCTGCTCCTTCCAGCTTAAAGACCATGCAGTCTTCGAAAAAACATACAAAGGCCTTACCGCCCGTCTTGAAACAGGGCTTGCCAAACATCTGGCTTTCGACGGCATCGGCAAAAGATCTACCGGTATCCAGGTAATATTGCTGGGGAGTGGACATGATCAAACTTATTTGCGGCAAACATAAAGCATTTCGTCCGGGGGCAGGCGATACCGGTCTACCAGCTCGGGGCTGAGCGTTTTTACGTAATCGTCTTCCGTAACCTGGAATCCTGCCTCGCTCAGCCAGTCTTTATAGTCCAGGCCGAAAAGGCGCAGGTGGTCTTTCTGCCAGAAGTGCTTTTCCCTGTCTTCAGGGCGGGTGATGCTTTTATCCTCGTAGGTTTGCGCCCGGGTGGTATCGAGCGGTACCTGGAAAATGCCCCAGCCGCCCGGCTTCATAATGCGGTACAGCTCGCGCATACACTGGCGGGCATCTTCCACGTGCTCCAGCACATGGTTGCAGAAGACCACATCGAAGCTGTTGTCGGGGAAGGGCGCCTTGTGCAGGTCGAAATGCACATCTGCAATGGGGCTGTTATAGTCGCCGGTGGTATAATCGAGGTTCTTCATGTTCCGGAACAGCTTGTAGAAGCACTGTTCGGGAGCGATATGCAGCATCTTATAAGGCGCGGTAAAGAAATCCGTTTTGTTTTTCAGGTACAGCCAGAGCAGGCGGTGGCGTTCCAGCGACATGGTGCCGGGGCTCAGCACATTCGATCTTTTTGCAATACCGCTGTACCCGTAAGGAAGGAACTTCCGGTAGGTCTTCCCGTTAATAGGGTCTTCGTACCGGCTGCCGCCATACAGCAGAGGAGATATCTTTTGGAACCACAGGCTTAAGGTGATCAGTATGGGGCGGGGGATGGTACGCAGTATAAAATGGAACATTATCCGTCTGATTGTATTGCTTTAAAATTTGCCAAAAATACCTAATTATCCTATAAGCAGCGTCAAAGCGGGCGCCGGTATACAGGGTTATGAGCCCATACGGCCGGATTATGAACTGCCGTTTCCTCCTGTGGCCGTTAAGCAACAGGCTTAAGAAAAATTCAAGATCATGAAAAGGAAAAAAACGAATCTGAAAGCTGACTCTGAAAAGGAAAATATTACGGCCTGCGGCAGCAGGCGCAGGGCCATGCCATTGGCGCGGAGATACCGGCCACTGTATCCCGGGCAAATATGCGCCCTGTAACTGTACCATACAGCAACCCTGCGTATACTTGCAACGGTTAAATACATGTCGTCCCGGGGCACGGCTGCGCTTCTGGTTATGAGGCCTGCCGGGACGACGGGGGTGTGGCCGTTTTTTTTTTGATTAAATTCGCTGCAATTCCCTTATCGATACCTTATGGCTTTAAGCAAAATATGGAGCGCCTTTATCGTTATTGCCATCCTGGCGGCTTCCGTACAACTGTTCAGGGGCGACCAGAAGCATATCTACAGCAAAATGGTGACGGGCAAGGCCGGCGACACGACTATGACCCGGGTGTACGACAGCCTGAACGTGCCGGCTTCCGTAGTGCATGCCCTGGGCGGAAATGAGGAATATAAACAGGGGGAGGACCGGATACTGAAACGGGCCGACGGAAGCTATATTGCTTACCGGGAACAGGCTGCCGACGGCATCCTGGCTACCTGTAAAACGGCGGTAGAGCTTTGCATTGGCCTGATCGGCATCATGGCCCTGTTCATGGGCTTTATGCGCATTGCCGAAAATGCGGGCGGCATCCGCCTGCTTTCCCGGATCATAGGGCCTTTTTTCACCCGGCTGTTTCCCGAAGTGCCCAAAGGACATCCGGCCATGGGGCATATGATGCTTAATTTCTCGGCCAATTTACTGGGGCTGGACAATGCCGCCACTCCCTTCGGTATCAAAGCCATGGAGAGCCTGCAGGAGCTGAACCCGGACAAAACCAGGGCCACCAATGCGCAGATCATGTTTCTCTGCCTGCATGCCGCGGGGCTCACGCTCATTCCCGTTTCCATTATCGCCATGCGGACCAAGCTGGGGGCTGCCGATGCAACCGACATTTTTCTTCCCTGCATGATCGCTACTTTTACGGCTACCCTGGCGGCCATGATCATCGTGGCCTTCCGCCAGAAAGTCAATCTCTTTCAGCCGGTAATCCTCGGCTGGATCCTGGGCATATCGGCGGTTATTGCCGGCCTTATCGTATACATCCGGCAGCTGGGTTCGGGCATGGGCGACTTTTCTTCCATGCTGAGCAACGGGCTTATCCTGCTGATCTTCCTGCTGATCGTAGCCGGCGCCCTGTATAAAAAGATCAATGTATTCGACGCTTTTGTGGAAGGGGCCAAAGGCGGTTTTGAAACCTCGGTCCGCATTATCCCCTACCTGGTGGGCATGCTGGTTGCCATCAGCATGCTGCGCACCAGCGGCGTATTCGATATCATTACCGACGGCCTGAAGTATGTTTTTACCGCCCTGCACATGAATACCCATATCGTGGATGCGCTGCCGACCGCCCTGATCAAGCCCCTGAGCGGAAGCGGGGCCAGGGGTATGATGGTGGACACAATGCGGGTATTCGGCCCCGATTCCTTTGCCGGCCGTCTGAGCAGCGTGTTCCAGGGCAGCTCCGATACTACGTTTTATGTGATTGCCGTCTATTTTGGCGCAGTGGGTGTAAAGAATACCCGCTATACGATCGGCGCCATGCTGCTGGCCGATCTTACAGGGATCATTACCGCCATTATTATATGCAGCTACTGGCCCTGGCCGGGCGCCTGAGCTGTTTTGTGCTAAAGCGTTCTTTGGCCGGCGCTCCGTTGTGCCTTATGGCTTCGGCGTTATTCGCTCTGCCCGCTGTTGATGCCCAGCAGTTCCCATAGCAGCTCGCCCAGGCCAACCCGTATACCCACGGAAGGCTTGCCTTTGCCGCTTTCGTAGCCTGCAACAAAATCTACCCTGCCCAGGCGCAGCATTTTATAGCCGATATTCTCCAGTCCCACAGACACCTCTGCATAGTAGTTGTCCTCGTCTATATATAGAACATTGGAACCGCCCACCAGGTGCCAGTTCAGGCGGCGGAACAAGGGTATTTTATTGGTAAGCCATCCGTTCAGGTGCCACTCTGCATGGCCCTGTCCGTACAGATCGGCCGTATTGCTGAACCGGTAATACGGAGCGAGCTGGAAGCTGTTGAGGTATGGGTTGGCAAGAAAAGTCCGGTTGCCGAAAAGGTGCTTCATATCCGGTATGCCTACGTAATTCTTGTTCAGGAAGCCGCCGGCCATCAGGCGGTAGTCGATGCGGCCGAGCAGGCGCAGCCCTATGCTATGGGTCATATCGAGGCTCCATTTGTCGAAGTTGCTTTTGCTGCCGAAGATGCCTGCAATGCCTTTGGTATAGCGTGCGGTAAAGGTAGGCGCGGCGCTGCCGACGGGGCTTTTGTGCTTAGGATACTGTATATAATGCCAGCCCGGCTGATAGCTGACCGCCGCATTGACGATGGCGGCGTTATGCGTTTCGAAGGGAGGCAGGTTGCCGGGGTTGTTGGGGGTAAGGTGCTTTTTGTTGCCGTCGCTGAAAGTAAAATCGGTCGTATTTTCCAATGGCATACGATGTTCGTAGGACAGCCCGATCAGGGCGGTAAGGCCGTTGCCCCAGCGGCGCTGGAGGCTTGCCCTGCCCAGGCGGTTCTCATAAATCTTCATATAGTTCCTGCCGCCGAGCAGGGTATACAGCTCGTTGATGAAGGGCGTAATGGGATTGTTGTTGTTCAGCTGGTATACATATTGCCCGCCTTCGAAGCCCAACCTCCAGCCGCGTCCTTTCCACTGCGCATCTTCAGTAACATAGGCGGCTTTCAGCAGCGCATTATAATGGCTGTTGCTGAAACCGTAGCGGTTGAACAGGCGGATACTAAGCGTGCGGCTTTCGCTGAAGCGGTGGTTCCAGTAAAGGCGCAGGCTGGCGTTCAATCCTTCCACGGTATTATAAGCAACGGAGTTGATGAGGGGCTCCATGCCCCAGGTATTCTTACCGTGCCGTACCGAAGGGCTGCCCCATACAAAATCGGTGAGGCCGAGGCTGGTGCGGGGTATCCTGCCCAGCGAGTCCTGTTTATCCTTGCGGTAAACGTAGAGGCTGTCCTTCAGTTTGAAGTCCCTGATCTCGTCCGTTTCCAGCGGGATAGGGCGCAGGGTATCCCAGTAGCCGGTCGTGTGGTCGTTGGCTGCCGTGTCGTAAGAGGATATGATGCGGCCGGCAAACCTGCTGTCGTCGATCGGCTGGTTTACTTTCTGGTTCTTATAAGCGGTCACAAAGTTGCCTGCAGCTTCAATGCCCAGTATGCTGAGGGTGGGGTAAATGACCTGGCTCTGTATGATCCACAGGTCCTTTTCCAGGGGGATATAGGTTTGCTCCAGCTTCAGGGTATCCAGCATATCCATCTGCGATTCCCGGGTAAGCATCAGGTCCACGCTCTGGAAGACCCATTCATCCTCTACTACGTACACATAGCCGCTGAATACGGGCTCGAACTTGCGCCTGGGGATCACCTGGATCTTGCTGATTATACGTTCGCCGTCCATGAAGCTACCCAGGAACTTATACCTGTAATAAAGGAAGGCATTGCTGTTGGCCGGCGAGATAAACCCCCGTTTGTTCAGTCCGCCGATAATGGGAATGTTGTTGTCGTAGATATTGGTAATGGGAGGCATGGTGGCAAATCCGATCCCTTTGGGATCGCCGCTCTGCCGGATCGACACTACCTGGTTATATTCTTTTGAAGGGGCTTTATACGAATACCGGGTATACTGCTCCAGCAGGTACAATATACCCCTGCCGGCCGAATCCAGCCCCATTTCTCTTTTCTCGTTGGCTACTTCTTCATCGTTCACATTCAGGGACACGCCGAAGATGCTCTGGGGCATTTTACGCAGGCGCAGCACGCCTTTAAGGTATACATCGGTTTCAAATGTTCTGACCAGGCCGGCATGGTACTTCCTTCTTTCGATCACCTTGCGCATAATAGGGTAGGCCGGGTCTTCCCCGTTGGCCTTGATGGTCACTTCTTTTACCTCCAGTTGCTGGGGCGCCAGTCTGAAGTTGATATCCTCTTTGGCAGCGGTATTGACCTGCCGTGTCTGGGGCATATAGCCTATATACTGGGCCGTGATCTGGTGGCTGCCTTCGGAAAGCTCCAGGGTATAGTAGCCGTCGCCGTTGGCCGAAGTGCCGTTGGTGGTCCCTTTTTCCACGACGGTGGCGAAAGGCAGCGCTTCGCCGTGCTCGTCGGTCACACGGCCTTTAATAACGGCGGCCTGCAGGCTGAAAGTTGCCAGCCACAACAGTCCCGCAAGCCAGTACCTTGCGGCGGGACGATATTCAAAAAAATGCAATGAACGTACAGGAGATAGGGGGCTGTTTTTTTTCATATGAAACGGATTGCGCCGCACAATTATACGGACATACGGCGATAAAACATAGCGCTTTGACTGCAGACAGAAAAGCTATATCGTACATGCACCGGAAAAGTTACAAACGGTGGAAAAGATACCGGGGGTTTGAGTTATTTATTACTTTTGCACCCATGAATTTGACCCCACTGTCCGCCATCAGCCCGGTTGATGGCCGCTATCGCAGGCAGCTTGACGAGCTGGCGCCTTATTTTTCGGAATTCGGACTGATCCGTTACCGTATCCGCGTTGAGATCGAATATTTTCTTGCGCTGGCCGATGCCGGTATCTTTAAGCTGCCGGCAAAAATCAAGCCCGCACGGCTGCGCGCGCTATACGAAAACCTGACCGAAGAGCAGGCCCAGCAGGTTAAGGATACGGAGAAGGTAACCAATCATGATGTAAAAGCGGTGGAGTATTTCATCAAGGAGCAGCTGAATGCGCTGGGCGCGGAAGCCTGCGCCGAATGGGTGCATTTCGGCCTTACCTCGCAGGATGTGAACAATACCGCCGTCCCGCTGTCGTGGAAGGAGGCTTTGGAGGAGGTATACCTGCCCGCATTGCTGAATACCATCTCTTCGCTGAAAAGGCTGGCGGCAGAGTGGCGCACCGTGCCGATGCTGGCCCGTACCCACGGACAGGCGGCATCGCCTACCATGCTGGGCAAGGAGATCATGGTATTTGTGGAGCGCCTGCAAAACCAGGTAGAGCTGTTTTCGTATATACCTTATGCCGCCAAATTCGGCGGGGCCACCGGCAATTTCAATGCGCACCATGTGGCATTCGGCAAAAAAGACTGGATCGGCTTCGGCAATCGCTTTGTCAACGATATACTCGGGCTGCAACGGATGCAGTTCACTACGCAGATCGAGCATTACGACAGCCTGGCGGCGCATTTCGATGCGCTGAAGCGGATCAATAACATCCTGATAGATCTTTGCCGCGATATATGGACCTATGTGTCGATGGATTATTTTAAGCAGAAAACGAAGAAAGGGGAGGTAGGCTCCAGCGCCATGCCGCACAAGGTGAACCCGATTGATTTTGAAAATGCGGAAGGCAACCTGGGCGTGGCCAATGCGCTCTACGAGCACCTCTCGGCCAAGCTGCCCGTAAGCCGCCTGCAGCGGGACCTGACCGACTCTACGGTACTGCGCAATATAGGCGTTCCGCTGAGCCATTCGCTGCTGGCCCTGAAATCGCTGGAAAAGGGACTGGGCAAGCTGGTGCTGAACGCCCCGAAGCTGAACGATGACCTGGAGCAAAACTGGGCGGTGGTAGCCGAAGCAATACAGACCATCCTGCGCAGGGAGCAATTCCCCAAACCCTATGAGGCGCTCAAGGACCTGACCCGCGGGCAGTCCTCCATTACCCAGAAGACCATACATGCTTTTATTGAAGGGCTGGATGTACCAGAAAAGGTAAAAAAAGAGCTGCGGGCCATTACACCGCAAAAATATACCGGTGTGAACCCCGCATACTGACCTTAAGCTTATTCCTGCTGATGCCGGTCCGTTCGGGCCGGCATCTCCTGTAAAGCTATACCTGATCCTATGAAAAAGTATCTGCTGCTCCTGCTGCCCGTTGTAGTCGTGGCCTTATCCTGCGGGGGCAATAAACAGAAAGGCACGCCGCTGCCCGGCCTTTGGGAGTTTAACCAGGGCATACTGTCGGAAGACCCGGCGCCCAATTGTTTTCTTAACTTGGAAGCCGATGGCCGGTATACGCTGTTTGTGCCCGACTATTTCGATTACGGGCAGTGGCACAAGGACGAAACAGATACCAACCGGCTCCGGTTTGTCAGTGCGCGCAAGGGCAGGAAGTACTACGGGCAGGAATTTTCTCTGCTTATAAAAGTGTACGATGATGCAGCGCTGTCTGTCGATTTCGGCCTCGCGGGCCAGATCGAGCAGGCCGATCTGAACGGGGTGTTTGATTACGATCTTGTAACCACCCGGGTAAACCGGCAAACGGTGCTGAAACGCGCAGCGGTGCAATACCCTGCGGAGCTGGATCCCTACAGCCTCAGGCTGAACCTGTGGCGCATTGTCGCCCGGGAGCCGGAAAGCTGCCGGGAGATCAGCTACCGGACCATCAATTACCTGAAGCATATGTATGCCTTGTTCCACCAGCAATACCGGGTGAAGGCCGAGATGTACAATTTCCGATATTCCCCCTCGCCCTTGCTCTTTGGCAGGAACGGCATCGCCACCATCGCTTTTGCGGGAATACCTTCCTACTGGAAGCATACTTTTTACGACGAAGGGCAGGCTAAGCAAAGCTGCGCCATGATGTATGCGCTCTTCGATGAACCGCTGACCATTCCCCGTGAATATCAGCGCTACGACGAACTGTGGAGCAAGCTGCTGGGGCAGATGCTGCAGCATGCGCTGAAAAAGGATTTTTGCAGCCCCGGCGCCATCGATACCGCATCGGTGCAGTAACAAGGAACCATAGCTACCTGCCGGGCAGCAATCCTCTTTCCTCTAATGCTTTTTGCTCGTCGCCGGTGATGTATGCGAAAATACGGGGCTGATCCTGCAGCACCTGGACAAAATAATGCACGTCGAACCCTACCTCTTCGCGGCCTCCATCCTTCCGGCAGTATACGCTCTGCCAATGGATCTTGACCATGGCATGATATGCATCGAGCTGTGTAATGATCCGGGAGCCGATCCGGATCGACATCATGCCCGTTTCCCGGTAATAGGCAAAGCCTTTGGGCACCGCTTCCCGGAACCTTTCATCGTTCCTGCTGCATTGAATGCCGGCGGGGCTGGCTTCCACAAAACAACCGGCAAAGCTGCCTACCGTACCTTCCACATCGGGTTCATGGCCTTGCAGGGCCGCGTTGAAGCGGCTTACATAGTCGTTGAAGAATCGGCTGATCTGTTCTTTCATACCAATGCCTGTTGGGGGGTGATTAGGGTGCTTTATGTCCCGGCCGGGGAGCCGCTGTAGTGTTGACGGCATGCTGTATGGCAAAATAGAAGACAAGGGATTGGTCTTTGCCGTCTTTCCTGAATTTCATTTCCAGCATAGCGCAGAAGTTACCCTGGCTGTCTTCCGCAGATCCGGACCGGCCCAGGTCGGCGTGGTAATATTTATCGATAAAATTCCTCCCGTCCTGGGGGCCTATAGCGAACATGGCCCGGTCGGGGCTGCGGCCGTCGGCGCTCCAGTCCATCGCTGCCATAATACGGCCGAATTGTTCTTTGTAAAATGCGGAGCTGTCTTGCCGGTCCAGCTTGTGGAAAGCATAAGCCTTTTCGATGATGGCGGTCTGGTTCAGCGGGTGGCGCTCGAGGAAAGTGTCGCAGATGCGCAGCGCCTCTTTGTATTTAGCCTCGTTGTTCAGGTTGTATATAAGCTTCTCCGTGGCCAGGTCTTCGTAAGGCCTGTAGGTATCCCGTCCTGTATAGCCGATCATGAGGCTCAGCATCTGGAATACCGTAAGGCCGGGGTCGTTGCGCAGGAAGCGCGGCAGCAGGGCCGCGTAGCTTAAGGAGTCGCGGGCATCCCTGGTGCGCAGGAGGATCCGTTCATAGTCGCGCTGATAGCTGAAACGCTGCGCGCGGAGGGCTGCGGGCAAGAGCAAAAGCAGGGCTATGACGACTGTTCTGAACATCTTTCTTCCTTTGTTTATAAGCGGCTGCCGCCTAATTGCATGGAGAACAGCGCATAGGTGCAAATGCCGGCCTGCACGGCGGGGTCCTGGTCGGCAATGGCTGCCGCACCGGTTTCTTCCGTTGTTTCCAGCACAGCCATACCGTATACGCCCGAAGGATCGAAGACAGGGCCAAAGAGCAATGCCTGGCCCCCGTGGATAAGCTCCTGCCAGTATTGAACATGGCTTCCCATGGCTGCCTGTTCCTCCGGGCTCATGGTCAGATGGAAATCGGGGCGCGGGGCTATCAGCTTATATAAGAAATGTTTTTTCTCCATGCCGCAAATATAGTCAAATTGGCTGCCCCCGGCAGGCTTTTCGGCGCAGCACAGCATCTATTGACACAGCTTTGTATATTTCCTAAAAATATGTAAATGGAGTGTTGTTATTTATGAACATTGTTTTACCTTTGCACTCCTTTCAGGAAAGGACCCAAAGGTTGATTTCGTAGCTCAGTTGGTAGAGCAATACACTTTTAATGTATGGGCCCTGGGTTCGAGTCCCAGCGGAATCACGAAACAAGAGATAGTCACTTGGTAATCAAGTGGCTTTTCTTTTTAGTCGAGGAGCTTTACATTTTTGTCAAATCTTCACGCTTTACGGTATCCTGCAGGCGAGCATGAAATTCATTTTGTGCTCATCATCTGGTTTTGATTACCTTAAAGTCCTTATGTTTGATATAAAAAGTTACATACTTTTATACAAGTCAAATTTCTCCTTAAGCTCTATATTATTATCTACGCCGAATTTATCGCAGGCTCTTTTGCGGAACCTGCTTACTGTAGTAATATCCAGATCCATTTTATTCGAAATTTCTTTTATCCCCATTCCGGCAATAACCAATTCAACAACTTCCAGCTCCCGATCGGACAACATATCTATCGGGTTTACATTAACCTCCTTCATAAACGAATCTTTACGTGTCAATGCAGGACTGATAAATACAGTGCCGGCGAGCATGCTTTTAATTGCTTTTGCCAACTCGTCAACCGGCGCCAGTTTACTTACAAAGCCCTGGATTCCCTTTTGAAGAAGTCTTTTGGCATATATTCTCTCAGAGTTCATCGTATAGACGAGAATAGAACTCCCCGGCGATTGTTCTTGAATCTTCTCAATAGTTGAAAAGCTGCTTCCATCAGGTAGCAAGAGATCAAGGATAATATAATCCACTGGTTCGGAGCCCAGGCAGTGCATCATATCCTTGCAGGTAGCGGCTTGGAGCACGCGATGTGTGCCTGGGAGATCGCTGATAATCATGTGAACTCCTTTCCTTACTATTTCGTGATCATCCACTACCAAAAAAGTACCCATTGCCGAATTTTTCTCAGCGCGAAGTAAACTCTTTGTTGTCATTTAGCCAATGGATCATAATAAGATATTACTCCTTTCGCTGCTTCATGCAAATAGTAATTCGTGTGCCTGTATGCTGTGCGCTTTCTATTTTCATCGTGCCTTGCATAAGCCGCAAAAGATCTTTGATGATCCGGTAACCAAATTGGAATTTCATTTCCCCACTGATACTATCTGACAGGAAGAGTTCAGGATTATTCAATACTTCCAATAAGTCTTCCGGCATGCCAATTCCCGTATCAGCAACTTCCAGCGAGAAATATTCCCCTTCTACTCCTCCGTATATATTAATATCGCCCTGCATTGTATATTTCGCTGCGTTAACCGCGAGATTATAAATAATAACGCCAAGCGCATGCCGGTAATGCCAGACCATCGTTCCCCGAGGTATGTTATTAAACAACGTGACTCCTTTTTCTCCGGCAAGCTTCGTCGCTATTTCCGTGGATCTGTTTACCAACTCATGTAAGTCAAAATATTCATAATTTATCTTATGGTCTTTCTGACGGAATTTGATCCAGTTGAGCATGTTCAGTGTCAGCGATTCCAGCCCCTGTGAAACAGTTACTATAGTATCAGCCATCTCGTGTTTCGGATCGGAGGAGGAAAGGCTGCTACGCAACCTCCCTCCTATAAAGTTCATGAATTTGAGCGGGCTGATCATATCATGGCTGATGATAGCGATCAACCTCGACTTAATACTGTTATCTTCTTCCAATCTTGCTTGCTGGTTCTGCAATATATTCAGCTGATGCTCCAGCTGAACCGTCTGGGCATCGACCAATTGCTGCAGTTCCTTTTTCTTTCTCATAATCCGCGATGTCCGCCATTTTACAATGGCCCAGATCAAAAAAATAAGGCTCAGGAAACAGGCCCCATAAAACCACCACTGCTGGTACCAGGGATATTTTAAACGGAAGTTTACCACAGTACTGCCAAAGTCGTAAGGGCCATAGCCATTTCGTATGCGCAAATGCAATTTGTAGTGCCCTGGCTTTAACCCGCCGAACTGTAAAACGGCATTCCGTGTAATATCCTGGGTTTGCCAATTGCGGTTGTAAGGCTCCAGCTTGTATGAAAAATATAAATTTTCGGCATTGCCGAATTGTGATAAGGCTATTTTGATCTGCATTTCATCTGCATCACTGGGCAATTCATTAAGACGTCTATCACCAGGCCGGTAAGACTTATTGCCAACCTGTATTTCCTCCACGAATAGTTGCCCTGAAGGAGGCGGGACATGGTAACCGTTTGGGTTAAGCAGCACAATACCATTCATGGTAGGGAAAGAATATTGCCCGTTGTTCAGCTTTAAAGCACAAGGCTGGCAGCCACCGTTAAACTCAGTATAGGTGATCCCGTCCTGCCTGCCGAAATAATGATAATAGATTTCCCCTAAATCATTGTCGTATGCGGTTAGGAGGCTCCGGATACTGACTTTGAAGAGGCCGCGGTTAGTGCTTATCCAGCAGAACCCTTTATTATCCAACATAAAACAATGGGTATAAGACAAATATTTGTATTTGTCTATTGGCATTTTCTTAACCACATCGTTTTTATAAATGTAAATACCCTCTCCATAGGTGCCGATCAAAAGATAATCGCGATATTTCAGGAGGGCACGTACTTTGGTTGTCAGGCCCGGAATTGCTACGGTTTTCATCATTCTCTGATGAATATCGAACAATACCAGTTTTTCCTGAGCAATAGCCAGCACGCCGGGTTCCCATTCTACAGCCGCATCCGGTGTGAACACATTAGCAAGTTTTGTAGTTGCCGAACGGGGCAGCTGGTACAAAGGCAGGTATCTATCTTCTTTAATTTCGCCAATTGCATTATCTGAAATAGCAAAAAGCCGATTTTCAGTTTCGGCAAAAATAGTTTTGGTAGCACAGGTATCAGCCGCTATTTCGATCCATTGTTTGTCTTTTTCTCTGAAATGAAAAATAGTACCGGCCTTTTCCCTTAAATGGAAAATCGTACCTGTCGGAATACCCTTGTGCATTCCAATTCCCCGTGAACAGGTCCAAAGATCCCCGGATCGGTCTTTATAAAACACATAAGTATGATATTTTGTACCGTTCCAGTCGGGCAACTGCCGGCCATCTGCAGAAAAGGACAGCCGGGGCGTTGTGATGATTCTGCCCTTTGGCAGCTCTGCCTGTGCATACACCGATTCGCCTGCTTCTGTTACGGTACCGGCCTTTAAAGCATGCAGAAATGGAATATGCACTACATACAACCCGTATGCAATACTGCCCATAAAAATAATCTGCTGCTCTTCCCATACCTGGATAGATTCAATATGTGCATCTGCCGGTGCACAATCCTTGCATAAAGGGAGCAACGAAACCTTATTCTTATCCGCAGAGGTCAGTTTCCAGATTCCGCGCCCGTACACGATGAGGGGATCTTTCATCCCCCGCTTCCATATAATAAGTGGTTTTATATTCCTGCTTCTGAACCAGGCGGGGCTGTTTTCTATAAGCACGGGGATTACATCGTTCAGTTTTGCGTCGTATTTCCAGAGCTCAAGGTTCTCGCTTACCATGTATGCCTGGTTGTGGAGCTCAAATATTTGCCTGAAATCAGGTTTTCCCGGAAAACAATGCAGCTTGCCTTCTCTTTTTGCGTAGTGGCAAACTTTACCTCCGTATATAAAACTGAAACTGCCGGTATCAGCCCACTTGTCAAAAATTACCCAATCAGGGAGAAAGGAAGCATGCTTACGGGCAAGTAACCGTTGTGCGATATGCCTTGCCGATTTTTCATCGAACCTGGCCGCTGTCAATGATTTATTAAAGATCGTATCATACGCTACAAGCACTGGCCTGTTCTGTAAGATCCGGTAAATCCTGGAATGATCATCTACACAATAAATAGTTCCTTCCCTGTTGCTGTTCACAACACTTACACGAGAAGATGCAACCGGGACGCCGGCAGCATCAAAACCAATAAATTGTTTCCCGTCGAACCGTACCAGCCCTGCCTGGGTGCCGACCCACAGAAACCCATTTTGCCTGTCGAGTTCGATATTGATAATACTGTTGCCCGGTAAGCCATTTTCATTAGTATAATGCGTAATGTTATAGCTGGCTTGTCCATTAACTGATATCGCATTAAGAGAAAATACAGATGCGATTATCGCAAAAATCAGGCAATCAGGTAACCTTCTATTCATGTACTTGAGGGGCGCTGTTTTATCCAGGCAACAAACAGCCTGAAAACACCGTTAGCATTTTCTATTGGGTATGGTTAAATTTTCAGAGGTTTGCAAAGGTACTGAAATAGTACGCACCGGAATCGTCGAACGGGTACCGTTCCGAGATGCTAATAAGTTTCCTATCCTGCGACGGAGCTGATCGGAAATTGTGATAGGCATCGTAGCATCTATACATTTAGAGTACACGAACACGTGGCGACTTCATACCTTAAGTGTCATGTAGTTGCCGGGATGGCATAAAAACAGCTCAGCAACTGCTTTTGATTCAATTTCCTGGGCAAATTTCTGGGGGGATATTTTTACCGGATATCCGAAAAAAGGATTTATGGGGGCGCTATTTTTTGTGCTGTCAAGAAAAGACGTACAGATGCCAATATTAAACCACGTATTAAAATCCGCTTTTGCCAGAGTGTCTTCCGGGATAAATCACCCGCCTGCGGTTGATTCTATATTGATGATCTTCATAGCGATTATATTACATCAAAGCATCAGGGCTGTAACGGTTTTGCTCATAAAGAAGCATACAAAGGCACCGCTGCGACAGACTTATTTTGTGCAATTAGTTGTATAAATAAAGTGTAAACGGCTTTTTACTTTTGTAGAATAAAAGCGTAGGCTGACACCAGCTTATATTTTGAACCAAACCAATAACCTGCTTATGGAATATCTGCATTACACCCCTATTAGCCCCGCTTTGTCTTTGTATCATATCATGTACAAGGGTTTCTCTTAATACGCCCTAAGGGGTACAGGCTTGCAATTATGCCATTTCTAATGGATGGACACCATCATTTGTAACCCGATAGCCTGCAACCTTCTTAGTTAATTTCCTACTCAACTTTTCCTTACCGGCAGTAAAACACCGGTCGGGGATAGTATTGCCATTCGCAACTACTTCAATGATCATTATTTCATAACTAAAAGCAAGAACCAATGAAGCAGATTCTATTTATTGCATTAACATTGCTTACTTTCCGGTTACATGCATCCGACTACTATTGGGTAGGCGGCGGAGGTAACTGGAGCGACGTAAACCATTGGCGACTGGACAGCAGCTCGGGGCCTGTACCAGCCATTGTTCCTTCCGCCACCGACAATGTTTTTTTTAATGCCAACAGCGGCTTCGGCACTACGGTAGCCAGCCGGACGGTAACACTGGCTTCCAACGGCTCTTGCAACAATATGACCTGGAGCAATGTGCCGAATAGTCCAATCTTCAGCGGTCCCAATACTTTTGCCGTTGAGGTGTGGGGCAATGCAATACTTGCACCAACCGTCACCTACACCTGTATGCTCAAGTTCAAAGGCGCTGCAGCCGCCACCATTACGACCGGAGGCACCGTGCAGGGAGCCTTCGGCATCGAGATCGATAAGCCTGGCAGTAGTTTAAGCGTCACAGACAGTCTGATAGTCCCTTATTATGGAGACGTGGCTACCAGTTATATCAGGTTAACCTCGGGCACATTCGACATTGCAGGAAAAAAAGTAAGTCATTACCGCTTTGTCAGCAATAGCGGCAATGCGCGGACCCTGGAGATGACAAATGCCGATGTCAACATCACCTTTAATTTCGTTTACAGTGGCGCCAATAAGATCCTGAATGCTGCCGGCTCGGTTTTGAATGGTGGCATCTGGCTTACGATTGATGGTGGTTCCTATCATCATCTGATTAACAATGGAGGATCGGCCAATGTGTCCATTTACAATACGACCATCAGGACCCTGGTATTTCCCAGTGCTGCTCAGAATGCAGGAATCAATAGTGGCAATACCATTGATTCGCTGCAATGCCTTGGTGCATTAGGCATTGGCCACAACAATACTATTGGCTACCTGCAGGCCGGCGGCAATTTTACGGTATACGGTACAGGTAATACGGTAGACAGCCTGCTCCTGGCCTCCAACCGGGTCGCCAATTTTCAAGGCACTTTCAACATCAACAAGTACCTGTATGTAGAAGGCACTCCATGTGAGGCCATCACAGAGATCAACGGCGATACGGTTTCCGGCACGGTAAATTTTGCCTCCGGTGCCATAGTAGATATCAGCAATGTGCTGCTTACCGGCGTACATGCCACCGGCCCTGTTACACCTATTGCTGTAAACGGAATTGATGGGGGCGGCAATACCGGCTTCACCATTACCGAACCTTCAATAGCGGGTACAACACTATACTGGGTGAACGGGCCGGGCGACTGGAACGACCGTAGCCATTGGAGCACTGCCAGCGGCGGTACAGGGGGCGCCTGTGTACCATTCAAAAATGACAATGTCGTTTTCAATGCGAACAGCGGACTGGCCAGTGGCACGGTAACTACCAGCAGCAGCAGTTTTTGCCATAATATGAGCTGGAGCGGCGTTGGTAATGTTACCTTCAGCGAATCGGCCACCTCTCCGTTCAGAATATACGGATCATTGGTTATGGACAATTCTGTCACGATGAATGCGTCTCTTGAATTTACCGGCACCGAACCTGTATCCATTACTATAAACAACACTACCGCCGGAACATTGCAGTTTATCATTGCAAAATCCGGGAGTGGTGTAGTCACATTAACCGACAACTGGAATAACCCTGCTGGCAGTTTTATCCAACGCAGTGGCGGTTTGAACCTGAGTGGCCGTACCGTAAACCTGGATTATTACAGCAGTAACGTAAATGCAACCCGTTCGCTGGATATTTCCAATGCTACGCTCACTTTCAACCAATACTGGGATTACAGGGGCTCAGGTAAAACCCTAAATGCTGCTAATTCGTATATTACGTCTAACGGCGGTTTTGCCGTAAACGGCTCATTGAGTTACGACCGCGTTGATATAACAAGCACTACTGCTGCCGGCGCTACTTTAGGGTATTTTATAACCGGAACTACCTTTGGTCAACTGACCTTTACCAATACTTCTGCCGCCAGTGAAGTGGCCCTGGATGGAGGTAATAATATCCGCCGCCTGGAATTCAAAGGCAAAGGGACCTTTAATGCCGGCGGCAACAACATCGACTCTCTTATCCTGGCCGGCTCAAGGAATTATACTTTCGCCGGAACTACTACTATAAATGACTATATAAAAGCAGAATCGCCTGCTTGTTCCGGATTATTGGAAATGAGGGGACCAGGCACATTGGCATTTGCAAGTGGCGCTGACATTCACCTGAACAATGTCTATATGCAGGACATGACCGCTACCGGCCCGATGACATCCATCGCCTTCAACGGTGCCGATGCCGGCGGCAATAATGGTTGGACAATCACCACACTTGCAGGCGGCGCCCGTTACTGGGTAAACGGCAGCGGCGACTGGAACGACCCGGCACACTGGAGCGCTACCAGCGGCGGGACCGGGGGAACTGCATGCGTGCCTACGGTATATGATGATGTATATTTTGATGCAGGGAGCGGATTTACCAATGCCAGCAGGACTGTTACCATCAATGACGGTAATGCATTCTGCCACAATATAAGCTGGGCCGGCGCCGCCAATAATCCCATTTTTAATAAAACTGCCGGTCTGAGATGGGAAGTGTGGGGCGACAGCATCATTCTCAATCCGGCAACTGTGATCAACACACTGAACTCGTTCGCAACAACGCAATATCTGACAGTAAAAGGGAGCAATACTACCTTTATGACAGGCGATGCTCCCGCCGGTAATTTTGATATTGCCGTTGAAAAGACCGGAAGCGGTGTGCTTACCCTTTTGAACAACTACACCAATACCAATACTACTTACCTCGTTGCTACCGGCGGATTTAATGCATCCGGACGTACACTAAATGTATTTAGCGTCGATAACGGCGATTTAGCCAACGCCACCAGCATAGACATCAGCAATGCCAGCATTACCACAAATCTCTGGCGCTATAGCGGTACGCCCACCAACCATGTACTTAATGCGGCTAACTCTTCCATTACCACAGTTAGCTTCCAGAATGATGGCAAACAGTATAATAGGGTGAGCGTCAGCGGTACTGCAGAAAGTGATGCCGTGATCAGGACAACTACTATCGACAGCCTTATCTTTACTAACCTCAGCGCTGCCTCTGTAGTTGATATTGAGAATAACAACACCATTAATTATCTGGAATTTAAAGGCAGCGGGAGAGTTACCGGCACGGGAAATACGATCAATACCCTTGTATTCTTCCCCGGCAAGATTTATACCTTCACTGCCGGTACTACCACCAATATTACGAATGAATGGTTTGCCAGTGGCACACCTTGTAACCTGACCGAGATCGTAAGCAGCAGCACTACTGCCAATGCTACCATCAACAAGGCCAACGGATCGCCTGAATTCGATTACATACGCGTGCGCCGTATCACTGCCGGAGGCTCCACACCTTTCGTGGCCTTTAATCATACCATTGATCAGGGCAATAATATCAACTGGAATATTGCACCCTACAGCGGAGCCACGCCCATCTATGGCTTAGGGCCCGATACGGCGCTTCCAGCCAGTGCTTTCCCTTATACGCTTCATACAGATGGTTTCTTTGGCAATCCTTCTTCCCTGTACCTGTGGAACAATGGCAGCACAGCAGATTCACTGATCGTTAATGATACCGGCAAGTACTATGTTAATGTAGGCTTTGTAGATAACTGTAATATCAGCGATACGATCCGTATCACGCTGCAAATACCATTACCGGTTACACTCAGCAAATTCTCTGTCACTACTCAGCATTGCCAGGGGCAACTGAACTGGAGTATTGCCAATGCAACCAACTTCAGTCACTTTATAGTAGAGAAGAGCAAAGACGGTCGCAGCTTCAGCAGCATCGCTGATGTTGCCTGCAGCGCCGGTATTCGTGAGTACGCCTATACAGACCGGGCATTGGAAAAAGGGAAAACCTATTACCGCCTGAAGATGATGGACCATGATGGCAACTACCAATATAGCGCTGTGGAAGCAATACAGTCAGATTGTGAAAGCCGATTGGTAAAAGTGTACCCGACCCAGACCAAAGGTGTTGTGTATATTGACCTGCCTTCCGGTTACGAACAGGCGCAGATAGAAGTATATAATGCTTTTGGCCAGCTGTTGTCCCTGCCAAAGACTGGTACAGTAACCCGTATCGGTATGCATAGCGTTCAGCTGCACGGGCTGGCACAAGGACATTATTTACTGAAGGTTACTAATGGCGGCGAAGTCAACACTTTCAAGATCATTTATCAACCCTAAAGTATCAGATACAGATAACCGGTAATGCTTTCACCATTGCCGGTTATCTGTATTTTAATTCATAACCCAAAAGGTCAGCTGCTAACCTTTGCAAGCGTCCAGTCTAAAACCAAAGCGCTCGCGGGAGATAAAAGAAGTTGCCCTGCATATTCCAGACAGGTACAGGCACAGGTAACCCATGCTGAAGCTGGTGGTAACTGGATATAGAACAGATAAATGCGTTACAAATACAAGAATATTATTGCCGTTAATGTAATGACATTCTCCTGATTGCTAACTTATAAAGCAAATTGAGCTGAAAGCATACTAAAATTACTGCTTGTTAAGTGCCTTTTTGCTGAATAGGTTAAAAAGCAAGGGAAACAGAAATCCAAATAGAGAAGGTTATACTGCCATTAGTAATGGCATGGGCCAGATATGCCGAATATTAAAATAATGATAAATAAGGTATAGAAAGTGAAAGCAATCTCACCTCCATTAGCCCAGCCATTTTACTAAAAGAGATTCCTTGTGATGCATTCCCGTTGGAGAATATGTAAGGTCGATGAAACCGATTCTATCCGTATCGTTAATCCGCACCGCCTGCCTTGCTTTAAAGTAATATAACCAGTGAACTACCACATTTGCAGTAGTATCTCCATCCTGAGCTAAAATAAGGACCGTATTCCTTTTACAGATAGTTAAAAAGTCCGAAAAACAGCTTT